>Ga0102593_1000135_pt1 | contig 193630 bp, 188 predicted proteins | sample AraplaCol_mMS_r2_2_FD_76862 | JGI IMG/M metagenome (GOLD analysis project Ga0102593, IMG submission 76862) | Arabidopsis root microbial communities from North Carolina, USA - plate scrape MF_Col_mMS_r2 (SPADES assembly) (version 2) | ecosystem: Host-associated > Plants > Roots > Endosphere...
GGGCGACAACGTGTCGATCACGGTGAAGCTGATCGCTCCGATCGCGATGGAAGAAGGTCTGCGCTTCGCAATCCGCGAAGGCGGCCGTACCGTCGGCGCCGGCGTCGTCGCCAAGATCATCGAGTAATATCGACGATCCGCGGATCCCGACGGGGTCCGCGATTCCCGCGGTACGCGGTTGTACCGTCGAAACCGGGTGCCCAGCTTGCGCTGGCGCCCGGTTTTGTTTTTCCGGCGGCGCGTTGCGCGCACCAAGAAACACGCAACACTGCTTCAGAATTTCGTGTAGAATCGCGGGCTTAGCAGTGGAAGTACTGTCCGGAACCTGATGCTTCGCTCCCCGCTGGCGTCATGTTTCACGTTCTTTTAGTGTCCGGCGATGCAACATCGCCTCGCTCTTTTCAAGGAATTGTCATGCAGCAACAGAAAATCCGCATTCGCCTGAAGGCATTCGACTATCGTCTGATCGATCAATCGGCTGCCGAAATCGTCGATACCGCGAAGCGGACTGGCGCAATCGTCCGTGGCCCGGTGCCGCTGCCGACGCGCATTCAGCGTTTTGACATCCTGCGTTCGCCGCACGTCAACAAGACGTCGCGCGATCAGCTCGAAATCCGTACCCACCAGCGCCTGATGGACATCGTCGACCCGACGGACAAGACCGTTGACGCGCTGATGAAGCTCGACCTGCCGGCTGGCGTCGACGTGGAAATCAAGCTGCAGTAAGGCTTCCAGCGCCGATCGGTCCGCCGGGCGGTGCTAAGTCTTTGTATTGCTTGCGGAAATCGGAAAGTCGGGCTATACTGCTTGGCTTTTCGCGTATTCGCGTAAAAAAGTTGGGCCTTGCGTGCCCGGCATTTTGTAAATCAGCCCCGACCAATCGCAGTCGGGAATGGAGAAAATGATGAGCCTTGGACTCGTAGGTCGCAAGGTTGGCATGACCCGTATCTTCACGGCTGAAGGGGATTCGATTCCCGTCACCGTGCTGGACGTGTCGGACAACCGCGTGACGCAGATCAAGACTGTTGAAACCGACGGCTACACGGCCGTGCAGGTTGCATTCGGCTCCCGCCGCGCATCGCGCGTGACGAAGCCGCTGGCAGGTCATCTCGCCAAAGCCGGTGTCGAAGCCGGTGAAATCCTCAAGGAATTCCGCGTTGACGCGGCCAAGGCAGCCGAGCTGTCGAACGGCGCCGTGGTCGGTGCAGATCTTTTCGAAGTGGGCCAGAAGGTCGACGTGCAAGGCGTGTCGATCGGTAAGGGCTACGCCGGTACGATCAAGCGTTACAACTTCTCCTCCGGCCGTGCCACGCACGGTAACTCGCGCTCGCACAACGTGCCGGGCTCGATCGGTATGGCGCAGGATCCGGGTCGTGTTTTCCCGGGTAAACGCATGACGGGTCACATGGGTGACGTGACGGTGACGGTGCAGAACCTCGAAATCGCTCGTATCGACGCAGAGCGCAAGCTGCTGCTCGTGAAGGGTGCGATTCCGGGCGCGAAGGGCGGCAAGGTCTTCGTGACGCCGGCCGTCAAGACCAAGGGGGCGAAATAATGGAACTCAAGCTCCTGAACGAAAATGGTCAGGAAGGTGCAGTGGTCAACGCATCGGACGTCGTGTTCGGTCGTGACTACAACGAAGCGCTGATCCACCAGGTCGTCGTCGCTTACCAGGCGAATGCTCGCCAGGGTAACCGCGCACAGAAGGACCGTGAGCAAGTCAAGCACACGACCAAGAAGCCGTGGCGCCAGAAGGGTACGGGCCGCGCTCGTGCCGGTATGTCGTCGAGCCCGCTGTGGCGTGGCGGTGGTCGTATCTTCCCGAATTCGCCGGAAGAAAACTTCTCGCACAAGGTCAACAAGAAGATGCATCGCGCAGGTCTCTGCTCGATCTTCTCGCAGCTGGCCCGTGAAGGCCGTCTGTCGGTCGTCGAGGACATCATCCTCGAAGCGCCGAAGACCAAGCTGCTGGCCGACAAATTCAAGACCATGGGTCTCGACTCCGTGCTGATCATCACCGACACGGTCGACGAGAACCTGTACCTGGCTTCGCGCAACCTGCCGCACGTGGCGATTGTCGAGCCGCGCTACGCTGACCCGCTGTCGCTGATCTACTTCAAGAAAGTGCTGGTCACGAAGGCTGCGGTCGCCCAGATCGAGGAGTTGCTGTCATGAGCGAGATTCGCAAGAACGATCATCGTTTGATGCAGGTCCTGCTCGCACCGGTGATCTCGGAAAAGGCGACGCTGGTTGCCGACAAGAACGAGCAAGTCGTGTTCGAAGTCGCACCGGATGCCACGAAGCAGGAAGTGAAGGCGGCTGTCGAGCTGCTGTTCAAGGTTGAAGTTGATTCGGTCAACGTGCTGGTTCAGAAGGGCAAGCAAAAGCGCTTCGGCCGTTCGATGGGCCGCCGCAAGGACGTGAAGAAGGCGTACGTTTGCCTGAAGCCCGGCCAGGAAATCAACTTTGAAGCGGAGGCCAAGTAATCATGGCAATCGTTAAAGTTAAGCCGACATCGCCGGGTCGCCGCGCGATGGTCAAGGTGGTCAACAAGAACCTGCACCAGGGCAAGCCGTTCGCGGCACTGCTCGACTCGCAGAGCTCGACCGCCGGCCGTAACAACAACGGTCGTATCACCACGCGTCACAAGGGTGGTGGTCACAAGCAACACTATCGTATCGTCGATTTCCGTCGCACGAAGGATGGCATCCCGGCAAAGGTCGAGCGTCTCGAGTACGACCCGAACCGCAGCGCGAACATCGCGCTGGTGCTCTACGCAGACGGCGAACGTCGCTACATCATCGCCCCGAAGGGTCTGACCGTCGGCCAACAGCTGATGTCGGGTTCGGAAGCGCCGATCCGTGCAGGCAACACGCTGCCGATCCGCAACATTCCGGTCGGTACGACGATCCACTGCATCGAGATGCTGCCGGGCAAGGGCGCGCAAATGGCGCGTTCGGCTGGCACGTCGGCCATGCTGCTGGCGCGCGAAGGCGTCTACGCGCAGGTTCGTCTGCGTTCGGGCGAAATCCGCCGCGTGCACATCGAGTGCCGTGCAACGATCGGTGAAGTCGGCAACGAAGAGCATAGCCTGCGCCAGATCGGCAAGGCTGGCGCGAACCGCTGGCGCGGTATCCGCCCGACGGTGCGTGGCGTTGCGATGAACCCGGTTGATCACCCGCACGGTGGTGGTGAGGGCAAGACGGCTGCAGGTCGCGACCCGGTGAGCCCGTGGGGTACGCCGGCTAAGGGTTATCGCACCCGCAGCAACAAGCGCACGACGACGATGATCGTCCAGCGCCGTCACAAGCGTTAAGGAGTAGGCAATGGCACGTTCTGTTAAAAAAGGTCCGTTCTGCGACGCCCATTTGCTGAAGAAAGTTGAGGCGGCTGCAGCTTCGCGCGACAAAAAGCCGATCAAGACCTGGTCGCGTCGCTCGACGATTCTGCCGGATTTCATCGGCCTGACGATCGCTGTTCACAACGGCCGTCAACACGTTCCGGTGTACATCTCGGAAAACATGGTCGGCCACAAGCTTGGCGAGTTCGCACTGACCCGTACGTTCAAGGGTCACGCAGCCGACAAGAAGGCCAAGAAATAAGGGGCAATCAAGATGGAAGTGAAAGCAATTCATCGCGGTGCCCGCATCTCGGCGCAGAAAACGCGCCTTGTGGCTGACCAGATCCGCGGTTTGCCGGTCGACAAGGCGCTGAACGTTCTGACGTTCTCGCCGAAGAAGGCGGCTGGCATCGTGAAGAAGGTTGTGCTGTCGGCAATCGCGAATGCGGAGCACAACGAAGGCGCTGATATCGACGAGCTCAAGATCAAGAGCATCTACGTCGACAAGGCTGCATCGCTCAAGCGTTTCACCGCGCGCGCCAAGGGCCGCGGTAACCGCATCGAGAAGCAATCCTGTCACATCACTGTGACGGTCGGGAATTAAGGAGCCATACGATGGGACAGAAAATTCATCCGACTGGCTTCCGCCTGGCTGTCAGCCGCAATTGGGCTTCGCGTTGGTACGCGAACAACAACAATTTCGCGGCGATGCTGCAGGAAGACATCGGTGTTCGTGAATACCTGAAGAAGAAGCTGAAGAACGCTTCGGTCGGTCGGGTCGTCATCGAGCGTCCGGCGAAGAACGCGCGCATCACGATTTACAGCTCGCGTCCGGGCGTGGTCATCGGCAAGAAGGGCGAGGATATCGAACAGCTGAAGACGGAACTGCAACGCCGCATGGGCGTGCCGGTTCACGTCAACATCGAAGAAATCCGCAAGCCGGAAACCGATGCTCAGCTGATCGCTGACTCGATCACGCAACAGCTCGAGCGCCGGATCATGTTCCGTCGCGCGATGAAGCGTGCGATGCAGAACGCGATGCGTCTGGGTGCCCAAGGCATCAAGATCATGAGCGCAGGCCGTCTGAACGGTATCGAAATCGCTCGTACGGAGTGGTATCGCGAAGGTCGCGTGCCGCTTCACACGCTGCGTGCTGATATCGACTACGCGACTTCGGAAGCGAAGACGACTTACGGGATCATCGGCGTCAAGGTGTGGGTCTACAAGGGCGATACGCTCGGCCGCAACGACGCACCGGTGGTGGAAGAAGTAGCCGAAGACAAGCGTCCGCGTCGCAATGCGCGTCCGGGCGACCGTCGTCCGCGCCGTGACGGCGAAGGCGGCGCTCCGGGTGCTCGTCGTGGCGCACCGCGCCGTGGCGCCGGCAAGCCCGAAGACGGCAAGACTGGAGAATAACGATGCTGCAACCGAAACGCAGAAAGTATCGTAAAGAGCAGAAGGGTCGTAACACCGGCAAGGCGACGCGCGGCAACGCAGTGTCGTTCGGTGAATTCGGCCTGAAGGCGATCGGTCGCGGTCGTTTGACCGCACGTCAGATTGAAGCGGCGCGTCGTGCAATGACGCGTCACATCAAGCGTGGCGGCCGCATCTGGATCCGGATCTTCCCGGACAAGCCGATTTCGCAGAAGCCGGCCGAAGTGCGTATGGGTAACGGTAAGGGTAACCCGGAGTACTACGTCGCCGAGATTCAGCCGGGCAAGATGCTCTATGAAATGGACGGCGTAACCGAAGAACTGGCACGCGAAGCGTTCCGTCTGGCCGCAGCCAAGCTGCCGCTCAAGACGGCATTCATCGTGCGCCAGCTCGGCGCCTAAGGAGAAAACATGAAGGCTTCCGAACTTCTCCAGAAAGACCAGGCCGCGCTCAACAAGGAGCTGGCGGACCTGCTGAAGGCGCAATTCGGCCTGCGCATGCAACTCGCGACCCAGCAGCTCACGAACACGAGCCAGCTGAAGAAGGTTCGTCGCGACATCGCACGTGTGCGGACCGTCATGACTCAGAAGGCGAACCAGAAATGAACGATAGCGTGAAAACCTCGCTGAAGCGGACGCTGGTCGGTCGGGTCGTCAGCAACAAGATGGACAAGACCGTCACCGTGCTGATCGAGCACCGCGTCAAGCACCCGATCTACGGCAAGTATGTCGTGCGTTCGAAGAAGTACCACGCGCACGATGAAGCGAACACCTACAACGAAGGCGATCTCGTCGAAATCCAGGAAACGCGTCCTGTTTCGAAGACGAAGGCCTGGACGGTGTCGCGCCTCGTCGAAGCCGCTCGCGTCATCTAAGCGGGCAGTGCAGTAGGCAGTAACAGGCACTTCTCCACGAAGTGCTTGAAATCGCAAAGTTTTTGCTTGCGGGACCAGGATTATTTGTTATAATCCTGGTCTTCCCTCTTTATGGGAGCCCCGTCGCGGGCGAAGTTGGTGGGGGAAGCGGACTGGCGCCAGCCTGTCCGAAAGATTCACCGAATTGCGATGGCGGGTTTCGTTTGCCGTCGCTGCTGTTCCAACCCAAGCAGCCGATTGGCTGACGGGACCAAGACTGACCGAATGCATCATGGTGGTGCATCCGGATTAAGTTGGGAAAGACAAACCATGATCCAGACCGAATCTCGGCTCGAAGTAGCCGACAACACGGGTGCACGTGAAGTCCTGTGCATCAAGGTGCTCGGCGGCTCGAAGCGTCGTTATGCCGGCATTGGCGACATCATCAAGGTGAGCGTCAAAGAGGCAACGCCGCGCGGGCGCGTGAAGAAAGGCGAAATCTACAACGCCGTGGTGGTTCGCACCGCCAAGGGCGTGCGCCGTCAAGACGGCTCGCTGATCAAGTTCGACGGCAACGCCGCTGTGCTTTTGAATAACAAGCTCGAGCCGATCGGCACCCGTATCTTCGGGCCGGTGACGCGTGAGCTGCGTAGCGAACGATTCATGAAGATCGTTTCGCTGGCGCCGGAAGTGCTGTAAGGAGTCGCGATGAACAAGATTCGCAAAGGTGACGAAGTCATCGTCGTCACTGGCAAGGACAAGGGCAAGCGCGGCGTCGTGCTGGCTGTCGGTGCTGAACATGTGACGGTTGAAGGTATCAACCTCGTCAAGAAGCATGTGAAGCCGAACCCGATGAAGGGTACGACGGGCGGCGTGGAAGCGAAGACGATGCCCCTGCATATTTCGAACGTCGCACTGGTCGACGCGAATGGCAAGGCGTCGCGTGTTGGCATCAAGGTCGAGGAAGGCAAGAAGGTTCGCTTCCTGAAGACGACCGGTGCCGTACTGAGCGCCTGACGCAGCGGAGTAAAAAATGGCTCGTTTTCAAGAGTTTTACAAAGAAAAGGTTGTGCCCGGCCTGATCGAGAAGTTCGGTTACAAGTCGGTCATGGAAGTGCCGCGCATCACCAAGATCACGCTGAACATGGGTCTTGGCGAAGCAATCGCTGACAAGAAGATCATCGAGAACGCCGTTGGCGACCTCACGAAGATCGCCGGCCAGAAGCCGGTCGTCACGAAGGCTCGCAAGGCAATCGCAGGCTTCAAGATCCGCCAGGGTTATCCCATCGGCGCGATGGTGACGCTGCGTGGCCAGGCGATGTACGAATTCCTCGACCGTTTCGTGACGGTTGCCCTGCCCCGCGTGCGTGACTTCCGCGGTGTGTCGGGTCGTGCTTTCGATGGCCGTGGCAACTACAACATCGGTGTGAAAGAGCAGATCATTTTCCCCGAAATCGATTACGACAAGATCGACGCACTGCGTGGGCTGAACATCAGCATCACGACGACTGCGAAGACCGACGACGAAGCAAAGGCTCTGCTCGCCAGCTTCAAGTTCCCGTTCAGAAACTGAGGTTACCGTGGCTAAACTGGCACTGATCGAACGTGAAAAGAAGCGCGCCCGCCTGGTCGCGAAGTTCGCAGCAAAGCGCGAAGCGCTGAAGGCGATCGTCGAAGACCAAAGCAAGTCGGAAGAAGAGCGCTACGAAGCACGCCTGGAGCTGCAGCAACTGCCCCGCAACGCAAACCCGACCCGCCAGCGTAACCGCTGCGCGATCACGGGCCGTCCGCGTGGCACGTTCCGTAAATTCGGCCTCGCGCGTAACAAGATTCGTGAAATCGCATTCCGTGGCGAGATTCCTGGCCTGACCAAGGCGAGCTGGTAATAGGAGAAACGTAAATGAGCATGAGTGATCCTATCGCCGATATGCTGACTCGCATCCGCAACGCGCAGATGGTCGAGAAGGTATCGGTCGCGATGCCCTCGTCGAAGGTCAAGGTTGCAATCGCGCAAGTCCTGAAGGACGAAGGCTATATCGACGATTTCGCCGTGAAGGCGGAAGGTGCGAAGTCCGAACTGAATATCGCGCTGAAGTACTACGCAGGTCGCCCGGTCATCGAACGCCTCGAGCGCGTGTCGAAGCCTGGTCTGCGCGTGTACCGCGGCCGTAACGACATTCCGCAGGTCATGAATGGCCTCGGTGTGGCAATCGTGTCGACGCCGAAGGGCGTGATGACCGACCGCAAGGCGCGCGCTACCGGCGTCGGCGGCGAAGTCATCTGCTACGTCGCTTAAAGCCGAGGAGAGAGAAACATGTCTCGAGTAGGTAAGAGCCCGATCGCGCTGCAAGGCGCGGAAGTCAAGCTGGCCGACGGTGCAATCACCGTCAAGGGCCCGCTGGGCACCATCACGCAAGCGATCAATCCGCTCGTGAACGTGGCGAACAACGACGGCACGCTGAATCTGTCGCCGGTCGACGAAAGCCGCGAAGCAAATGCACTGTCGGGCACGATGCGCGCGATCATCGCGAATGCCGTGCACGGCGTGACCAAGGGTTTCGAGCGCAAGCTGACGCTGGTTGGCGTCGGTTACCGTGCGCAAGCGCAAGGCGACAAGCTGAACCTGTCGCTGGGTTTCTCGCACCCGGTGGTGCACCAGATGCCGGAAGGCGTCAAGGCCGAAACCCCGACGCAAACCGAAATCGTGATCAAGGGGATCAACAAGCAACAAGTCGGTCAAGTGGCTGCGGAAGTCCGCGGTTACCGTCCGCCGGAGCCCTACAAGGGCAAGGGCGTGCGTTATGCCGACGAGGTTGTGATCCTCAAAGAAACGAAGAAGAAGTAAGGGTGCGCAATCATGGATAAGACTCAATCTCGCCTGCGCCGCGCTCGCCAGACGCGTATCAAGATCGCTGAGCTGCAGGTCGCGCGTCTCGCCGTGCATCGCACGAACACGCACATCTACGCTCAAGTGTTCTCGCCCTGCGGCACCAAGGTGCTCGCCAGCGCGTCGACGCTCGAGGCAGAAGTGCGCGCAGAACTGGCCGACAAGTCGGGCAAGGGCGGCAACGTCAATGCCGCGACGCTGATCGGCAAGCGTATTGCCGAAAAGGCAAAGGCTGCCGGCATCGAATCCGTCGCCTTCGACCGCTCGGGCTTCCGCTACCACGGCCGCGTCAAGGCGCTGGCTGAGGCAGCTCGCGAAGCTGGGCTCAAGTTCTAAGGAAGGAATTCGTCATGGCAAAGATGCAAGCGAAAGTTCAGGCTGACGAGCGCGACGACGGCCTTCGCGAAAAGATGATTTCGGTCAATCGCGTGACCAAGGTCGTGAAGGGTGGCCGTATTCTCGGCTTCGCCGCACTGACCGTGGTTGGCGATGGTGATGGCCGCATCGGTATGGGCAAGGGCAAGGCGAAGGAAGTGCCGGTCGCTGTCCAGAAGGCAATGGAACAAGCTCGCCGCAACATGTTCAAGGTGCCGCTCAAGAACGGCACGCTGCAGCACGAAGTGCACGGCAAGCATGGCGCATCCGCTGTCCTCCTCGCTCCGGCGAAGGCAGGTACGGGCGTGATCGCCGGCGGCCCGATGCGCGCAGTGTTCGACGTGATGGGCGTTCAGAACGTCGTGGCGAAGAGCCACGGTTCGACGAACCCGTACAACCTCGTTCGCGCCACGCTGGACGGTCTGCGCAAGCAGTCGACCCCGGCAGACATCGCGGCGAAGCGCGGCAAGTCCGTCGAAGATATTTTGGGCTAAGCCCGGGTGGTCACCATGTCTGAAAAAACTGTCAAGGTTCAGCTCGTCAAGAGCCTGATCGGGACCCGCGAATCGCACCGCGCGACCGTGCGTGGCCTGGGCCTGCGCCGACTCAATTCGGTTAGCGAGCTGCAGGACACGCCGGCGGTCCGCGGCATGATCAACAAGGTCTCGTACCTCGTTAAGGTCATCGCGTAAGCGGCCCTACGGATCAAGGAGTTGATATGGAATTGAATAACCTGAAGCCGGCCGCTGGTGCAAAGCACGCCAAGCGTCGCGTCGGTCGTGGCATCGGTTCGGGCCTCGGCAAGACGGCTGGCCGTGGTCACAAGGGTCAGAAATCGCGTTCGGGCGGCTTCCACAAAGTCGGTTTCGAAGGCGGTCAGATGCCGCTGCAACGTCGTCTGCCGAAGCGCGGCTTCACGTCGCTGACGAAGGAATTCGTCGGTGAAGTGCGCCTGAGCGACCTCGAGAAGCTGCCGGTCGACGAGATCGATCTGCTCGCACTGAAGCAAGCCGGCCTGGTCGGCGAACTGACGAAGAGCGCAAAGATCATCGCGACGGGCGAACTGAAGCGCAAGATCGTCGTGAAGGGTCTCGGTGCCACCAAGGGTGCGCGCGCTGCGATCGAAGCGGCTGGCGGTTCGTTCGCCGAGTGACACGCGTAGCGCGTCGTCACTTGCATTCATCGGAGAAGGTACTTGGCTAACAGCCCGAGTCTTGCAAAACCCGGTCGAAGCACGGCGAAATTCGGCGATCTGCGCCGGCGAGCGATGTTCCTGCTCCTGGCGCTGATCGTCTATCGCATCGGCGCGCACATTCCCGTGCCGGGCATCGATCCGGATCAACTGGCTAAGCTGTTCCAGAGCCAGGCGGGCGGCATCCTGGGCATGTTCAACATGTTCTCGGGTGGCGCGCTGTCCCGCTTCACGATCTTTGCGCTGGGGATCATGCCGTACATCTCGGCGTCGATCATCATGCAGTTGCTGGCGATCGTTTCGCCGCAGCTCGAGGCGCTGAAGAAGGAAGGGCAGGCAGGGCAACGGAAGATCACGCAGTACACGCGGTATTTCACCGTGGTGCTCGCGACCTTCCAGGCATTCGGTATCGCGGCCGCGCTGGAAAACCAGCCGGGCCTCGTCACCGATCCCGGCATGCTGTTCCGTCTGACGACGGTCGTGACGCTGGTGACGGGCACGATGTTCCTGATGTGGCTCGGCGAGCAGATTACCGAGCGTGGTCTGGGCAACGGTATCTCGATCATCATCTTCGGCGGGATCGCAGCAGGGTTCCCGAATGCCGTGGGTGGGTTGTTCGAGCTGGTGCGTACGGGTTCGATGAGCATCATTTCGGCGATCATCATCGTCGTTCTGATCGCCGCGGTGACTTACCTGGTCGTGTTCATCGAACGCGGTCAGCGCAAGATCCTCGTGAACTACGCGAAGCGTCAGGTCGGCAACAAGATCTACGGTGGGCAGTCGTCGCATCTGCCGCTGAAGCTGAACATGTCGGGCGTGATTCCGCCGATCTTTGCATCGTCGATCATTCTGTTCCCGGCAACGATTCTCGGCTGGTTCAGTACCGGTCAGCCGACGGGAAGCTGGATTTCCAATACGTTGCATAACGTTGCGGAAGCGCTGAAGCCGGGCCAGCCGGTCTATGTGCTGCTGTACACGCTGGCAATCGTGTTTTTCTGCTTCTTCTACACCGCACTGGTGTTCAACAGCAGGGAGACCGCGGACAACCTGAAGAAGAGCGGCGCGTTTGTTCCGGGCATTCGTCCGGGCGATCAGACCGCACGATATATCGACCGCATCCTCACGCGTCTGACGCTGGCCGGTGCGATCTACATCGTCTTCGTGTGTCTGCTGCCGGAATTCCTGGTGCTGCGCTGGAACGTGCCGTTTTATTTTGGTGGAACGTCGCTGCTGATCATTGTCGTCGTCACGATGGACTTTATGGCGCAGGTGCAGTCGTACGTTATGTCGCAACAGTATGAGTCACTGCTCAAGAAGGCTAACTTCAAGGGCGGCAACATCCCGATGCGTTGAAAGGACTATGGCCAAAGACGATGTAATCCAGATGCAGGGTGAGGTGATTGAAAACCTCCCGAATGCGACCTTCCGTGTGAAGCTGGAAAACGGCCATGTCGTGTTGGGGCATATTTCCGGAAAGATGCGGATGCACTACATCCGCATTCTGCCCGGCGACAAGGTGACGGTTGAGTTGACGCCTTACGATCTGTCTCGTGCGCGGATCGTGTTCCGGGCGAAGTGATTTGAAAAAAGGGTATTATCATGAAAGTGATGGCATCGGTTAAGCGCATTTGCCGCAATTGCAAGATCATCAAGCGCAAAGGCGTCGTTCGCGTGATCTGCAGCTCGGATCCGCGCCACAAGCAGCGCCAAGGCTGACCGCGCGTTTGTTTGCGCTTTTTGTTTGAGGAAAAACAATGGCTCGTATCGCAGGGGTTAACATCCCGAATCACCAGCACACCGAGATCGGCCTGACGGCTATCTTTGGTGTCGGCCGCACCCGTTCGCGCAGCATCTGCGTGGCAGCTGGCGTCGATTTTTCGAAGAAGGTCAAGGATCTGACCGACGCAGACCTGGAAAAGCTGCGTGAAGAAGTGGGCAAGTTTGTCGTCGAAGGCGATCTGCGCCGTGAAGTGACGATGAACATCAAGCGCCTGATGGACCTCGGTTGCTACCGCGGCGTCCGTCATCGCAAGGGCCTGCCGATGCGCGGTCAGCGTACGCGTACGAACGCACGTACCCGCAAGGGTCCGCGTCGTGCAGCGCAAGCGCTGAAGAAGTAAGCGGAACTGACAGTTACAGGAAAACGTAATGGCTAAGGCTTCGAACACCGCGGCGCAACGCGTTCGCAAGAAGGTTAAGAAGAACGTCGCTGAAGGCGTGGTTCACGTTCACGCGTCGTTCAACAACACGATCATCACGATCACCGATCGCCAAGGCAACGCTCTGGCATGGGCGACGTCGGGCGGTCAGGGCTTCAAGGGCTCGCGCAAATCGACGCCGTTCGCTGCTCAGGTCGCAGCTGAGTCGGCTGGCCGCGTCGCGATGGAATACGGCGTGAAGAATCTGGAAGTGCGGATCAAGGGCCCGGGCCCGGGTCGCGAGTCGGCAGTGCGCGCACTGCACGGCCTCGGCATCAAGATCACCGCGATTTCGGACGTCACCCCGATTCCGCACAACGGCTGCCGCCCGCCGAAGCGTCGTCGTATCTAAGGATGTGCTGGCACGTTCGTGCTAGCGCATTGCCTGTCGCCGCTCAGCGTCGACGGGCGTTGCTTTTTTGATTGACTAAGCCCACCGTTCGCCCCAAAGGGAGCGGACTAGCGCGGATTTCGATCCGCGTGACTGATTGATAAAGGAATGCAAAGTGGCACGTTATATCGGCCCCAAAGCCAAGCTGTCCCGCCGTGAAGGCACCGACCTGTTCCTGAAGAGCGCACGCCGTTCGCTCGCCGACAAGTGCAAGCTCGACAGCAAGCCGGGTCAGCACGGCCGTACCTCGGGCGCACGTACGTCCGACTACGGTACGCAGCTGCGCGAAAAGCAGAAGGTCAAGCGTATCTACGGCGTGCTGGAGCGTCAGTTCCGTCGCTACTTCGCTGAAGCCGATCGTCGCAAGGGCAACACGGGTGAAAACCTGCTGCAACTGCTCGAGTCGCGCCTCGACAACGTCGTGTATCGCATGGGCTTCGGCTCGACCCGCGCTGAAGCGCGTCAGCTGGTGAGCCACAAGTCGATCACCGTGAACGGCGTCGTCGCAAACGTCCCGTCGCAGCAAGTGAAGGCGGGTGACGTCGTCGCGATCCGCGAAAAGGCGAAGAAGCAGGCGCGTATCGTCGAAGCGCTGTCGCTGGCCGAGCAAGGCGGCATGCCGAGCTGGGTTGCAGTCGATGCGAAGAAGTTCGAAGGCACGTTCAAGCAAATGCCGGAACGCGCTGAAATCGCAGGCGACATCAACGAAAGCCTGATCGTCGAATTGTATTCGCGTTAATCCGATTGACGGCCGAGGTACCCCGATTGCGTTGCGCAAGGAGGGGCCTCGGCTGTTTATTTTCTGGTTGTTACCGGTCAGCCTTATCGGTGTAACGAGCCGAGGGTATTGAAAAGGAAAGCCCATGCAAACCAGTTTGCTGAAACCCAAGATCATCGCCGTGGAATCGCTGGGCGAGAACCACGCGAGGGTGGTCATGGAACCGTTCGAACGCGGTTACGGCCACACCTTGGGCAATGCGCTTCGCCGCGTGCTGCTGTCGTCGATGGTGGGCTACGCGCCGACCGAAGTCACGATCGCAGGCGTGGTGCACGAGTACTCGACGCTGGATGGCGTGCAAGAAGACGTCGTCAACCTGCTGCTGAACCTGAAGGGCGTGGTGTTCAAGCTGCATAACCGTGACGAAGTGACGGTTACGCTGCGCAAGGAAGGCGAAGGCGTCGTGACCGCCGGCGATATCGAGCTGGCTCACGATTGCGAAGTCATCAATCCGAATCACGTGATTGCGCACCTGTCGAAGGGCGGCAAGCTCGACGTTCAGATCAAGATCGAAAAGGGTCGCGGCTATGTGCCCGGCAACGTCCGTCGCTATGGCGAAGACACGGCCAAGATCATCGGCCGCATCGTCCTCGACGCATCGTTCTCGCCGGTTCGCCGCGTGAGCTATGCGGTTGAAAGCGCACGGGTCGAGCAGCGTACCGACCTCGACAAGCTCGTGATGAACATCGAGACGAGCGGCGTGATCACGCCGGAAGAAGCGATCCGCCAGTCGGCCCGCATCCTGGTCGACCAGCTGTCCGTGTTCGCGGCGCTGGAAGGCACGGAAACGGCAGCCGAAGCGCCGTCGCGTGCACCGCAGATCGATCCGATCCTGCTGCGTCCGGTGGACGATCTCGAGCTGACGGTTCGTTCGGCGAACTGCCTGAAGGCCGAGAACATCTACTACATCGGCGATCTGATCCAGCGCACGGAAAACGAGCTGCTGAAGACGCCGAACCTCGGTCGCAAGTCGCTCAACGAGATCAAGGAAGTGCTCGCTTCGCGCGGTCTCACGCTGGGCATGAAGCTCGAGAACTGGCCGCCGGCTGGTCTCGACAAGTAAGCCCGGTTGTAGCCTGGCTATAGCTGTAGTTGGCAAAGATGCGGATTTTCCTTTAAAATCCGCATCTTGCTTTTTTTCGTTACCGGCCCGTGCACCCTCCGAGGTGCGATAGAAGAGCTGGACCAAAACTTTGAATCAAGGAAACTGAAATGCGCCATCGTCATGGTCTGCGGAAACTGAACCGCACGAGCAGCCACCGTCTGGCTATGCTCCGTAACATGTCCAACTCGCTGATCGAGCACGAAGTCATCAAGACGACGCTGCCGAAGGCGAAGGAACTCCGTAAGGTCGTCGAGCCGCTGATCACGCTCGGCAAGAAGCCGTCGCTGGCAAACCGTCGCCTGGCGTTCAACCGCCTGCGCGATCGTGACTCGGTGGCGAAGCTGTTCGACGTGCTCGGTCCGCGTTTCGCGAACCGTCCGGGCGGCTACCTGCGCGTGCTGAAGTTCGGCTTCCGCGTGGGCGACAACGCACCGATGGCACTGGTCGAACTGCTCGATCGTCCGGAAGTCGACGAAACGGAAAACGTGCAAGAAGCTGAGTAAGCTTCCGGTACGCAGCAGGATCTGAAAGGGGCCGAGCAATTGCTTGGCCCTTTTTGTTTTTGAGATGCCGGCTGCGATCGATTGTCGCAGGCCGGTGCCGGCAGCGTCGCGCGGGCTGCGCTACGATACGGGGCAACCGGTGCGGTCCCTGAACGCGTAACCGGCGCCGGCAGAAGCCGGCAGACCCGTTAGGAGGGCGCGGATGATAGTGGTGCTGATGCTGACGACGGTCCCCGATGCGGCGACGGCCGCGGCGCTCGCGGACGGCGCGCTCGACGCGCGGCTGGCCGCGTGCGTGTCCGAGCTCGGCACGATCAAGTCGCGCTATCACTGGCAGGGCAAGGTCGAAACGGCCGACGAGATCCAGTTGCTGTTCAAGACGAGCCCGGTCCGGGCGCTCGAACTGGAGCGGTTCATTCTCGCGCATCATCCTTACGAGACGCCCGAAATCGTCTCGTGGCAGACGACGGCATCGGCCGCGTATGGCCAGTGGGTGACCAGCGAAACTCAACGTCTATTTCATGTTTAACGGTATGGCGCTTTCGGTGCGCGTGCGCGCGCTGCGGTTTCTTGCGGTCCTGTTGTCGTTCGTGTTCGTGCTGGGCGGATTGTCCGCCGCGCGCGCGGCCGACGATTTCCTCGATCCGTCGGTTGCGTTCAAGTTCAGCGCGAGCGAATCGCCGGGACAGGTGGACGTCCGCTTCAAGATCGCCAATGGCTATTACATGTATCGCGAGCGGTTCGCGTTCGCGGTGAAGAGCGGTCAGGCCACGCTCGGGGAGCCGCAATTCCCGGCCGGCCACGTGAAGTTCGACCAGACGTTCCAGAAGAACGTCGAGACCTATCGCGATGAAGTCGTCGTTCACGTGCCGGTAAAACAGGCGGCCGGGCCGTTCGAGCTCGCGGTGACGTCGCAAGGGTGTGCGGACGAAGGGATCTGCTATCCGCCGGCCGAGCACGTGACGAAGGTCGATGGCGCAGCGCTCGGCGCCGCCGCGTCGTCCGGTGACACGGCTGCCGCGGGTAGCTGGTTCGACAAGGTCACGAGCGCCGATTTCGCGCAGTCGCTGCTCGAAGGCCACGGCTTCTTCACGATCGTCGCGCTCTATTTCGTCGCGGGTGTCGTGCTGAGCCTGCTGCCGTGTTCGTACCCGATGATTCCGATCGTGTCCGCGATCATCATCGGCCAGGGCACGCGCGCGACGCATGCACGCGGCTTCGCGCTGTCGCTGACCTACGTGGTCGGCATGGCGCTGGTCTACACGGTACTCGGGATCGCCGCCGCGCTGGTCGGCCAGAGCCTCGGCGCATGGTTGCAGAACCCGTGGGTGCTTGGCGCGTTCGCCGTGCTGCTGACCGCGTTCGCGATATCGCTGATCTCGGGCAAGGACATCGCATTGCCGGAGCGCTGGCAGAACGGCGCGGCCGAGGCATCGAGCGCGCGCCAGGGCGGCCACTTCGTCGCGGTCGCGGCGATGGGCGCGTTGTCGGCGCTGGTCGTCGGTGCGTGCATGACGGCGCCGCTGTTCGCCGTGCTCGCTTTCATCGCGCACACCGGCAATGCGTTGCTCGGCGGCGCGGCGCTGTTCGCGATGGGGCTGGGGCTCGGCGTGCCGCTGCTGGTCGTCGGCGTCGGGGCCGGGACGGTGCTGCCGCGCGCAGGTGCGTGGATGGACGCCGTCAAGGTGTTCTTCGGCATCGTGCTGCTCGCGGCCGCGTTGTGGATCGTCTGGCCGGTGCTGGCGGGCGCGCTGAAGATGGTGCTCGCGGCGTTGTGGCTGCTGATCGCGGCCGCGGCGCTCGGGCTGTTCACGCCGAATGCGGGTGCCACGTCGATCTGGCGGCGCCTGGGCCGCGGCGTGGGCGCCGCGCTCGCGATCTGGGCCGCGACGCTGCTCGTCGGCCTGGCTGCGGGCTCGACCGATCCCGTCAAGCCGCTGGCCGTGCTGGCGGCGCGTACGGTAGCGTCCGGCGGCGCGGCGACGGCCGGCGCAGCTGCCGCGCAAGACGGTCCCGCGTTCGCATCGGTGCGCTCGAGCGGCGAACTCGACGCGCTGCTGAAGACGTCGGGCCAGCCCGTGATGCTCGACTTCTACGCCGATTGGTGCGTGAGCTGCAAGGAGATGGAGCATCTGACGTTCACCGACGCGCGCGTGCAGGCGCGGCTTGCGAAGCTCCACCTTGTGCGTGCAGACGTCACCGCGAACAACCCGGACGATCAGGCGCTGCTCAAACGCTTCAACCTGTTCGGGCCGCCGGGCATCATCTTCTTCGATCGCAACGGCAACGAGATCGGCCGCGTGGTCGGCTATCAGGCGGCCGACACGTTCCTGCGCAGCCTCGATCGGGCGGCCGTGCCGACGGTATGACGGTAGCCGCCGGGAGCGAACCGGCGAACGGAAGATTCGGGCTGGCTGACAGTCTCGATCGACGGTAAACAAAAAACGGCGGAACACCGAGGTGCTCCGCCGTTTTTGCAGGTGCGTGCCGACGCGCGATCAGCGCTGCGCTTTCAGCAGACGCGCGGCATCGAGCGCGAAGTACGTGAGCACACCGTCGGCGCCTGCCCGCTTGAACGCGAGCAGCGATTCGAGCACGACCTTGTCGTGGTCGAGCCAGCCGTTCATCGCGGCCGCCTTCAGCATCGCGTATTCGCCGCTCACCTGGTACACGTAGGTCGGGAAGCGGAACTCGTCCTTCACGCGGCGCACGATGTCGAGATACGGCATGCCGGGCTTGACCATCACCATGTCGGCACCTTCGTCGATGTCGAGGCGCACTTCACGCAGCGCTTCGTCGCTGTTCGCCGGATCCATCTGGTAGGTCATCTTGTTGCCCTTGCCCAGGTTGGATGCCGAACCGACCGCATCGCGGAACGGGCCGTAGAACGCCGACGCGAACTTCGCCGAATAGGCCATGATCCGCGTATGGATATGACCGTCGCTTTCCAGCATCTCGCGGATCGCGCCGATGCGCCCGTCCATCATGTCCGACGGCGCGACGATGTCGACGCCGGCTTCGGCCTGCGCACGCGCCTGTTCGATCAGGATTTCGATCGTATCGTCGTTGATCACGTAGCCGTTCTCGTCGAGCACGCCGTCCTGGCCGTGGCTCGTGTACGGATCGAGCGCGACGTCGGTCAGCACGCCGAGCTCGGGGAAGCGCTTTTTCAGCTCACGCACGGCGCGCGGAATCAGGCCTTCCGGATTGGCCGCCTCGCGGCCGTCGGGCGTTTTCACCGACGGATCGATGGCCGGGAACAGCGACAGCACGGGCACGCCGAGTTCGACGCACTGCTCGGCGACCTGCATCAGCAGGTCGACCGACACGCGCTCGACGCCGGGCATCGACGGGATGGGCTGGCGTTGCTGGGTGCCTTCGACGACGAACACCGGGTAGATCAGGTCGTCGGTGGTCAGGCGGTTTTCGCGCATCAGGCGGCGGGAGAAGTCGTCGCGGCGCATCCGGCGCGGACGATGAAGCGGATGGAAGCTCATGGCGATTTGGCAGAAATCAGGGCAAGAAGACCTTACGGAACCCTTAGGTCATTTTCGAGATCGTTGGTATATGATAGCGATCGAGCGGCACGCGTTGCGTGCAGCTCCCCGCTTCTCCTCCCTGAGCGGGTGCCTGTCGTTTTTCGATTAGGCTGTTTGACCCGCCGTTCAACGGCGGGTTTTTTTATGAGCCGGCCGAATCCGCAGGTGCCGTCAGGTGCGCACAGCCGATCCCAGCCGCGCGTTGCCCGCTCATTGTGCTACAGGCTCGCTTTTTTCGTCGGCGACGGACGGCCGCAGCCAGCTCTCGATCAATTCATGGGCCTCGTCGAGCCCCGTACGCTTCAGCGCCGAGAACAGCTGGACCGTCAGCTTGCCCTTCACGCCCTGGTCGCGATACGCGTCGAGCCCCTTCTGCGTGTTGCGCAGCGCATTGATGCTTTCCTGGCGCGTCAATTTGTCGCACTTCGTCAGCAGCGTGTGGATCGGCTTGCCGGTCGGCGCGAACCACTCGATCATCCGTCGATCGAGATCGGTCAGCGGACGGCGCGAATCCATCATCAGGATCAGGCCGCAGAGCTGCGAGCGCGTCGCGAGATAGGACGACAGCAGCATTTCCCAGTGCGCCTTGGCGGCGCCGGGCACTTCCGCGTAGCCGTAGCCGGGCAGGTCGACGAGGTTCGCGACGGGCTCGGCGGCCGGGCCGACGGAGAAGTAGTTGATATGCTGCGTGCGGCCGGGCGTCTTCGACGCGAAGGCCAGCCGCTTCTGGTTGCACAGCACGTTGATCGCCGTCGACTTGCCGGCATTCGAGCGGCCCGCGAACGCGATTTCCGGCTGAACCGTCGGCGGCAGGTCGCGCAGATGGTTGACGGTCGTGTAGAAGCGGGCTTGATGGAGCAGAAAGGCCATGGGAACCGGAAGGACGGGCGGCGCGAGCCGCTTGGTGGAGGCGGGGTAGCCCCGATAGGCGCGGGGGCTTTCAGCACGATATTGTACAATACGGCGGTTTTACCGAAGGCCACCGGGCGCCTGCCTCGCGCTTTTATGTGGCTTCTGCGGTAGACTGAACGCCGTCGTTTTTTGCAGAACCTCAAATTCCCACAAGACGAAACAGGGTGTGCGAATGAATCGACTGTGCAAGTCTCTGATGGTGCTTCAGGTTGCAGCAGGGTTCGTAGGTTTCGTAGCGGAGGCAAATGCGGCAGATGCGGCCAAGCCGGATCTGGACCGCGGCAAGGCGATTGCCGGGCAGGTCTGCGCGTCGTGTCACGGCGCCGACGGCAACAGCGCGTCGGGCAGTTTCCCGAAGCTCGCCGGCCAGCATCCCGAATATCTGGTCAAGCAGTTGAATGACTTCAAGACGCAGCCGGGCGCGAAGGGGCCGGTGCGTAACAACGCGGTGATGGTCGGATTCGCGAGCGCGTTGAGCGCGGACGACATGCGCAACGTCGCCGCGTACTACGGGTCGCAGACGACGAAGCTCGGTACCGCTCGCGATGCGGCGACCGTGCCGGTCGGCCAGAAGATCTATCGCGGCGGCATCGCGGAGAAGGGCGTACCCGCCTGCGCGAGCTGCCACGGGCCGACGGGGCAGGGTATCCCGGTCCAGTATCCGCGTTTGTCGGGGCAATGGGCCGATTACACGGTCGCGCAGTTGACCGCGTTCCAGCAGGGTGCCGGCGCGCGCAACAACAACGAGGCGATGCATCAGATCGCGTCGCGGCTGTCGGATACCGAGATCAAGGCCGTCGCGGATTACATCGCGGGCCTGCGTTGAGCGGTCAGCCGCGAATGGAATGACCGGGCGCCCGAAGGGCGGCCGGAGTCAGAACAAGAAAAGGGTGGGGCGCCGCGTCGTCGCGGTTGCCTCGCCCTTCTTTTTTGTCGGCACGCGCCGGGCCGAGGCGGGATGGCGCGGCTTGCGGGCGATTGGGGGGCTGCGCCTCCCGAGCCGAACATAGTGAGCGTGGGGGCTGTTTCCCCTTAGTCGGAGTTTGAATGAGCGTTACCACGTCGGGGTTGCAGTCGAAGTCGGGTCAGGGTGCGTCGAAACGTGCGGTCGAGCTGCTGAGCTCGATGCGTTTCGCGATCGCGTTGCTGGTGGTGTTGTCGATCGCGAGCATCATCGGCACGGTCCTGACCCAGGACGATCCGTATCCGAACTACGTGAACCAGTTCGGGCCGTTCTGGGCGGACATCTTCCGCTCGCTCAGCCTGTACACCGTGTACAGCGCGTGGTGGTTCATGCTGATCCTGATCTTCCTCGTCGTGTCGATCTCGCTGTGCGTGATCCGCAACGCGCCGAAGATGCTCGCCGATGCGAAGAGCTGGAAGGACAAGGTCCGCGAAGGCAGCCTGCGCGCATTCCACCACAAGGCCGAGTACACGGCATCCGGCACGCGCGCGAGCGTCGCGGCGACGCTCGCCACGTTCGTCACGAAGGCCGGCTACAAGCACGTCGTGCGTGAAACCGACGGCGCGACGCTGATTTCCGCGAAGCGCGGCGCGATGACCAAGTGGGGCTACATCTCCGCGCACCTCGCGATCGTCGTGATCTGTATCGGCGGCCTGCTCGACAGCAACCTGCCGATCAAATTCCAGATGTGGATATTCGGCAAGAGCCCGGTCAACACGAGCGCGACGATCAGCGAGATTTCGCCCGACCATCGCCTGTCCGCGTCGAACCCGACGTTCCGCGGCTATGCGTGGGTGCCGGAGGGCCAGTTCGTGTCGACCGCGATCCTGAACCAGCCGAGCGGCTCGCTGATCCAGGATCTGCCGTTCTCGATCCAGCTCGACAAGTTCATCGTCGATTACTACACGACGGGCATGCCGAAGCTGTTCGCGAGCGACATCGTCGTGATCGATCGCGAGACCGGCCGGAAGATCCCGGCGCGGGTCGAGGTCAACAAGCCGTTCACGTACAAGGGCGTGTCGATCTACCAGTCGAGCTTCCAGGACGGCGGCTCGCAGATGCAGATGACGGCCTATCCGATGACCGGCAGCCAGGCGGCGACCGTCCCCGTGAAGGGCACGATCGGCAGCTCGGCACCGCTGCAGGTCCCGGGCGCCGACGGCGACACGATCGAGTTCTCCGACTTCCGTGCGATCAACGTCGAGAACATGGCCGACGCGAAAGGCAAGCCGGACGTACGCGGCGTCGCGACGACCAGCTCGCTGAAGGAAGTGTTCGACGAGCGGCTCGGCTCGGGCGCGAAGACGTCGAAGCCGACGCAGCTCCACAACATCGGCCCGTCGGTGCAGTACAAGATTCGCGGCAAGGACGGCCAGGCGCGCGAATTCAACAACTACATGCTGCCCGTCGACATGAATGGCGAGCGCGTGTTCCTCGCCGGCGTGCGCGCGAGCCCGAACGATCCGTTCCGCTACATGCGGATCCCGGCCGACAGCCAGGATTCGATCGGCGAATGGATGCGCCTGCGGGCCGCGCTCGAGGACCCGGCGGTGCGTACCGAAGCCGCCGCGCGCTTCGCGCAGCGCTCGCTGCCGGGCGACGCGTCGCTGCGCGGCCGTCTGCAGGACAGCGCGTCGAAGGTGCTGACCCTCTTTGCGGCGAGCGACGACAGCATCGGCCGCGGGGCGGACGGCCAGCCGGTCGGCGGCTTCCAGGCGGTGGCGACCTTCATCGACCGCTCGGTGCCGAAGGGCGAGCAGGAGAAGGCCGCGAGCCTGCTGTTGCGAATGCTCGAGGGCTCGATGTGGGAGGTCTGGCAGATTGCGCGCGAGCGTGCCGGCGAGCCGGCCGCGCAGCAGGGCACCGACACGATCCGCTTCGTGCAGAACGCGATCAACGCGCTATCCGACAGCTTCTTGTATGGATCGCCGGTCTATTTGCAGCTTGACTCGTTCAAGCAGGTGCAAGCTTCGGTATTTCAGTTGACGCGCGCACCCGGCAAGAATCTGGTGTATCTTGGCAGCCTGCTGCTGGTCGCCGGCATCTTCTCGATGTTCTACGTGCGCGAGCGGCGACTCTGGTTCTGGCTGAAGGACGCCGGTTCGGGCGTCGATGTGGTGATGGCAATGTCCACGGCCCGCAAGACCTTCGATTTCGAGAAAGAATTCGTGCAGACGCGCGACGCGGCCGGCGCCGCCTTGCGCGCCGCACCTCGCGACGCCGCGCCCGCCGGTGCGGCTTCGACGGCCCGCCCGCCTGCCGGCGGCGGTTCCGATTCCGAGAATTCCACCCGGTAACATCATGGATCTCACGCAAGTTTCCTCTTCCCGTACGGCGTCGGCTCCGGCGCCGGCATCGTCGCCGTTGTTCGACGAGCGGCCGTTCCTCGCGCGCCTGTCGCTGTTCGACTGGCTGTTCGCCCTGGCGCTGGTGGCGGGCGCGGGCTATGCGCTCGTGCACTACAACGCGCACATGGATTATTACGACAAGGCGGTGATGATCGGCACCGTGCCGGCGCTCGTCGCGCTCGGCTGGCGCTGGAAGCCGGCGCGGCTGATGATGGCGTCGATCGCCGTGCTGTCGCTGCTGTCGATCCAGATCTACCAGGGCGATCTCGCCCGCGCCGATTCGGCGTTCTTCCTCAAGTACTTCCTGTCGAGCCAGTCGGCGATCCTGTGGATGAGTGCGTTGTTCGTGCTCGCGACGATCTTCTACTGGATCGGCCTGCTCGCGCGCTCCGAAACGGGTGCCGCGATCGGCCAGAAGCTCACGTGGGTTGCCGTGCTGATGGGCTTCACGGGGCTGATGGTGCGCTGGTACGAGTCCTACCTGATCGGTGCGGACGTCGGGCATATCCCCGTGTCGAACCTCTATGAAGTGTTCGTCCTGTTCAGCCTGATCACCGCGCTGCTTTATCTGTATTACGAGGGCCACTACGGCACGCGTTCGCTCGGCGCGTTCGTGTTGCTGGTCATCAGCGCGGCGGTCGGCTTCCTGATGTGGTACTCGGTCGCGCGCGATGCGCAGCAGATCCAGCCGCTCGTGCCGGCGCTGCAAAGCTGGTGGATGAAGATCCACGTGCCGGCGAACTTCATCGGCTACGGCAGCTTCGCGCTGTCGGCGATGGTGTCGGTCGCGTACCTGATGAAGGAACGGGGCATCCTCGCCGATCGCCTGCCGACGCTGGAAGTGCTCGACGACGTGATGTACAAGTCGATCGCGGTCGGTTTCGCGTTCTTCACGATCGCGACGATCCTCGGCGCGCTGTGGGCGGCCGAAGCGTGGGGCGGCTACTGGAGCTGGGACCCGAAGGAAACCTGGGCGCTGATCGTGTGGCTGAACTACGCGGCGTGGCTGCACATGCGGCTGATGAAGGGCCTGCGCGGCGCGGTGGCCGCATGGTGGGCGCTCACCGGCCTGCTGGTCACGACGTTCGCGTTTCTCGGCGTCAACATGTTCCTGTCCGGGCTGCACAGCTACGGCAAGCTGTAAGATTTCCGCCGCTCGTCCGACTATCAGACCGCCGGTGCACTGCGTGCCCGGCGGTTTTGTTTTGTAACGGGCGGGCGAACCGGGCGTCGAACGGCGCGTGACGGGCCGGGTCGAACGCTGATGAAGCATGCGCGCCGCGCATGCGGGAGGAGCTGCACGATGTGGATCAAACGCCCTTTGCGTAACGTACTGACCGGCGCGGATATCGCGTCGAGCGAGATCACGCCGCGCGCGGTATTCGAGAACCGGCGGCGCGTGTTGCAGGCCGCCGGCCTCGCGGCGGCGGGTAGCCTGTTCGGCACCAGCGGCGCGGCGCTCGCCGCGTATGCGTCGCCCGACTCGCGAGCGGCGAAGCTCGCGGCAAAGACCAATCCGAAATTCGTCGCCATCGACAAGGTGACGCCGTTCAAGGACATCACGTCCTACAACAACTTCTACGAATTCGGCACCGACAAGAGCGACCCGGCGCAGAACGCCGGCACGCTGCGGCCGCGCCCGTGGCGGGTGAGCGTCGAGGGCGAGGTGCAGCACCCGAAGGTGTTCGATCTCGACGAGCTGCTGAAGCTCGCGCCGCTCGAGGAGCGCGTGTACCGGCTGCGCTGCGTCGAGGGTTGGTCGATGGTGATCCCGTGGATCGGCGTGCCGCTGTCCGAGCTGATCAAGCGCGTGCAGCCGACCGGCAACGCGAAATACGTGCAGTTCATCACGCTGGCCGATCCGTCGCAGATGCCCGGCCTGTCGACGCCGGTGCTCGACTGGCCGTATTCGGAAGGGCTGCGGATGGACGAGGCGATGAATCCGCTGACGCTGCTGACGATGGGCGTCTACGGGCAGGTGCTGCCGAACCAGAATGGCGCGCCGGTGCGGATCGTCGTGCCGTGGAAGTACGGCTTCAAGAGTGCGAAGTCGCTCGTGAAGATCCGCTTCGTCGACAAGCAGCCGAAGACGAGCTGGAACACGTATGCGGCGAACGAGTACGGCTTTTACTCGAACGTGAACCCGAACGTCGATCATCCGCGCTGGAGCCAGGCCACCGAGCGGCGCATCGGCGAGGACGGCTTCTTCACGCCGAAGCGCAAGACGCTGATGTTCAACGGCTACGGCGATCTGGTCGCGTCGATGTATCAGGGCATGGACCTGAAGAAGAATTTCTGAGGGCGACCGTGAGAAACGACATGCCGCCTTCGACGCTCACGCCTGCGCGTGCCGCCAGCACCGGGCCGGCCGCGCGAGGGGCGCGCGCGGGTGCGAGCCGTCCCGCCGCGCCGCGCTGGCTCGTGCCGGCCAAGGCGCTGGTGTTCGCGGCCGGCCTCTATCCGCTCGCGCGCCTCGTGCTGTTCGGGCTGACCGATCGGCTCGGCGCGAATCCGATCGAGTTCATCACGCGCTCGACGGGCCTGTGGACGCTCGTCCTGTTGTGCGTCACGCTTGCCGTCACGCCGCTCAGGCGCATGACGGGTTTCGCGCCGCTGTTGCGCTTTCGCCGGATGATCGGGCTGTTCGCGTTCTTTTACGCGACGCTGCATTTCACGACCTACCTGTGGTTCGACAAGTGGTTCGACGTCGTCGCGATCCTGAAGGACGTCGGCAAGCGCCCGTTCATCACGGTCGGCTTCGCTGCGTTCGTGCTGCTGATCCTGCTTGCCGCGACGTCGCCGCGCGCGATGGTGCGCAGGCTCGGCCGCCACTGGGCGACGCTGCACAACGCCATCTATGCGATCGCGCTATTCGGCGTGCTGCACTTCTGGTGGATGCGCGCCGGCAAGCACAATCTCGCGCAGCCGAAGCTCTACGCGGCGATCGTCGCGGTGCTGCTCGGCTGGCGGCTGGTTGCGTGGGGATGGCGGCGCGTGCGCGCGTGACGGCGCGGCCCGGAAAAACGCCCTGGAAAAACAAAAGGCGATGACCGGGAAGTCATCGCCTCGTTTCGCGCGCCGTGCGGGCGGCCTCGCGTCGTTACTTCGTGGCGGCCGGGCCCGATGCCGGAGCGGGCAGGGTCGAGGCGCTGCTCGACAGCTCGGGCGACAGCATGAGCGGCGAGCCGGACGTATCGGGCGTCTCGTCGGACGACGCGTTTTCGTCGGTCGGTTTCACATCCGACGGCGGCGTGTTCTGCGGCTGGATCGGCTTGGGCATCGGAGGCACGGTGGGCAGATAGAGCGCGCCGCTTTGACCGCAGCCGGCAAGAATCGCCAAAGCCGCTACAATCGCGCTCATCCGGAAAACGACTCGCATGATCGTCCCTGAACAATTTAACCGATAGAGTTTAGCATGTCCGATACTGAATACCTGGCCCGTGCCGAGGCCGTGCTGGCGGCCGTCGAGCGTACCGTGGACGTCGCGAACGACGGCGATCACGACATCGATCTGGAGCGCAACGGCAGCGTGCTGACGCTGACGTTCGAGAACGGCTCGAAGATCATCGTCAACCTGCAGCCGCCGATGAAGGAAGTGTGGATCGCCGCGAAGGCAGGCGGATTCCACTACCGTTTCATCGACGGCGAATGGCGCGATACGCGCACCGGTACCGAGTTCTTCTCGGCGCTCACCGAGTACGCGACCCAGCAGGCTGGCCTGCCGATCACGTTCAGCGCGTGACGGCCGGGGCGCGGCGCTCCGCGCGTCGTGCCCAAAGAAAAAGCGCCCCGCGGGGCGCTTTTTTCATGGCCGGGCCGCGCGTCAGTGGCCGCGGAACAGGTTCATGATGTCCTGCTTTTCCTGCTCGTCGACGTGCGGCACGGCCTCGTCGACGTTCTGCGCGGCCGGCGCCTGCGGCACGCCGACCGTCGACACGAAGCCGTGCCCCGGCGTGAACTCGGTGAAGTACAGCTCGCCGCCGAGCGATTCGACACCGTCCGGCACCGTCGGCTTGAACTCGGGCACGCCCTTCAGCGCCGCACCCATGTACTCGATCCAGACCGGCAGCGACAGGCCGCCGCCGGTTTCGCGATCGCCGAGGCTGCGCGGATTGTCGTAGCCGATCCACGCGATTGCGGCGAGCGTGTGCTGGTAGCCGGCGAACCACGCGTCGTGCGAGTCGTTCGTCGTCCCGGTCTTGCCCGCGAGGTCGGTGCGCTTGAGCACGTTGGTCCGTGCGCCCGTGCCGCGCTGCGCGACGCTCTGCAGCAGGCTGTTCATCACGTAGGCGTTGCGTGCGTCGATCGCGCGCGGCGCGTTCTGCTCCGCGACGAGCGGCTGCGCGCGCGCGACGATCGCGCCGTTCGGATCGGTGACCTCGGCGATCAGGTACGGATTGACGCGATAGCCGCCGTTCGCGAAGACCGAGTACGCGCCGGCCATCTGCAGCGGCGTGACCTGGCCGGCGCCGAGCGCCATCGGCAGGTAGGCCGGATGGCGATCGGCGTCGAAGCCGAAGCGCGTGATGTATTGCTGCGCGTATTTCGTGCCGATGTTGTTGAGAATCCGGATCGACACGAGGTTGCGCGAGCGCTGCAGCGCGGTACGCATCGACATCGGGCCCTCGAAGCCGCCGCCGTAGTTCTTCGGCTCCCACGGCTGGCCGCCCGTTTCCGCGGCGCTGAAATACAGCGGGCCGTCGTTGATCACGGTCGCCGGGCCGAGGCCTTTGTCGAGCGACGCCGAGTAGATGAACGGCTTGAACGACGAACCCGGTTGCCGCCACGCCTGCGTGACGTGGTTGAACTTGTTCTTGTTGTAGTCGAAGCCGCCGACGAGCGAGCGGATCGCCCCGTCCTGCGGGACGATCGACAGGAACGCGCCTTCGACCTGCGGCAACTGCGTGATCGACCATTTGCCGGCGTCGTTCTTCACGACGCGGACGATCGCGCCGGGGCGGATGCGGCGGTTCGGCTGCGCGTTGGCCGACAGCGCGCCCGACGCGAAGCGCAGGTTGTCGCCCTCGATCGTCGCCGTGCTGCCGTCGATGAACGCCACCGTGATCTGGCGCGGGCTCGCGGCCGTCACGACCGCGGCGATCAGCTCGCCGTTGTCGGGATGCTCGAGCAGCGCGTCGTCGATCGCCTGTTCGCGATCGTCGGCGCCGGCCGGCAGCTCGATGAAGCCTTCCGGCCCGCGATAGCCGTGGCGGCGCTCGTAATCCATGATGCCCTTGCGCAGCGCGGTGTACGCGACCTGCTGGTCCGCGGAATCGATCGTCGTGACGACGTTGAAGCCGCGCGTGTAGGTTTCCTCGCGATACTGCGCGTACATCATCTGTCTGACCATTTCCGCGACGTACTCGGCGTGCACGCTGAAATCGCGGCCCGGCCCCTTGACGACGAGCGGCTGCGCGGCGGCTTCGTCGTACTGCTCGCGCGTGATGAAGTTCAGCTCGAGCATCCGCTGCAGGATGTATTCCTGGCGCACCTTCGCGCGCTTCGGGTTGACGACCGGGTTATACGCAGAGGGCGCCTTCGGCAGCCCCGCGAGCATCGCGGCTTCCGCGAGCGTGATGTCCTTCAGGTCCTTGCCGAAATAGACCCGCGCGGCGCTCGCGAAGCCGTACGCGCGCTGGCCGAGATAGATCTGATTCATGTAGACCTCGAGAATCTGATCCTTCGTCAGCGCGCGCTCGATCCGGTACGCGAGCAGCATCTCGTAGATCTTGCGCGTGTAGGTCTTCTCGCTCGACAGGAAGAAGTTGCGCGCGACCTGCATCGTGATCGTGCTCGCGCCCTGCGACGCGTGGCCGTTCGTCAGCGCGACGAAGCCGGCGCGGATGATGCCGGTGAGGTCGACGCCGCCGTGATCGTAGAAGCGCGCGTCCTCGATCGCGAGGATCGCCTTCTTCAGCGAGTCGGGCACGTCCTTGAAATGGACGACGTCGCGGCGCTCCTCGCCGAATTCGCCGATCAGCACGTGATCGGACGTATAGATGCGCAGCGGCACCTTCGGGCGGTAGTCGGTCAGCGCGTCGAGCGACGGCATGTTCGGCCAAGCCACGACGAGCGCGTAGCCGAGCACGAGGCCGCCGGCCACGACGAGGGCCACGCACATCGCGGCGAAGCCGAGCAGGACTTTTTGCCACCAGGGCCGCTTCTTCGGCTCCGGGGCGGGAGGCGGGGACGTAGGAGTCGTGGATTGCATAGGCATACCGGAAAACAGTCCCGCGATTATAGCTGCCCGGTAAGACCGGTCCTGACGCGGGGGCCGCCCGTCGGAAAGCCGCGGTCGGCGTGCCGTCAGCATAAGTCCGTGCGCGGCCGCCGCGAGCAGATGCTGGCCGTTTGGCCGACTGTCGGCCGCACGCATCGCTTTGCAGAATCAGGTCTCGGAAACGCGGCGTGGGCCGCGACGATCTCGGGAGGCTGGGATGGCAGGACGATGGGTGGCGCGGTTTGCACAGGGCAGGCATCGGGCGACGGGAATCGACGTCGGCGCGCACGAGGTGAGGGTGGCCGTGGTGAGCCGGCGCGGCAAGTGCGCGAACGTGCGCGTCGAGGGGCTCGAGCGGGAGCCGGTCGGGTTGGCGGGCGGGCCGGAAGACGCGCGTTGGGCAGCCGTCGCGCGGTCGCTGGCGGCCGCCGTGTCACGGCTATCGGCGTCCGATGTGCAGTGCGACGTGCGCGGCGTGATGGCGCTGCACGATGACGAGATGCGTACCGCGACGCTCGATCTGGCCGGGCGCGGCGACATCCCGGACGCGGCGCGGCAAGCGGCCGAACGCATTTCGGGGCTGGCGCCGGATAGTCTGGCGTTCGACTGGCGGCATTACGGCGGCGTGCGGTCCGGCGAGATCGCGGTGGCGGTGGCGCCGCTGGCGCTGCTCGAACGGCGGATCGACGTGGCCGCCCAGGCCGGTATCGACCTGACGGTGATCGACGGCGAGTCGGTTGCCGTGCTGCGCGCGCTGCGCTATGCCGCGCAGTTCGAACTCGACGCGCAGGGTGCCTACGCCGTGCTGTGGTTCTGTGACGCGGGCGTGCGCGGCTGGCGCATCGAGGGCCGGTCGGCTGTCCCGGTGCTCACCCTGTCCGGCACGTTGCCGGAAGCGCTTCCCGATGCGTTGCGCCGGCGCGTGCTCGGAGCCGTGGGTTGCGTATTCGTCGCCGGGGACGAGCGATGTATCGCCCGCTTCGACACGTCCGTCGCCGAGATTGGCGATGTGCTCGGCACGGTGGTGGTTCCGTTCGACTGCACGGGGTGGGACGGCCAGCCGTGCGCGCGCGCCGGCATGCCGGGCGGCCCGGCGTTTGCCGTCGCATTCGGGCTGGCGTTGCGCGGGGTGTGGGAGTGATGGCCGGTCACGTGGCGGCGAGCGGGGCCGCGGCGGTTGCGCCCGGGCAGGCGGTACTCGGCGACTTCAACCTGCTGCCGTACCGCGAGCGATTGGCGCAGGCGTTACGGCGTCGCCGGGTCGCGCAGTGCGGTGTCGCGATCCTGCTCGGCGTGCTCGGCGCCGGCCTGTGGACCGGCGCTGCCGAGTTGTCGCGGTGGCGGGTGGACGCCGAGCGTGCCAGCGTGGAGACGCGGCTGCGGCAGTTGCAGCCCGAGGTGGCGGCTGCGACACGCGCCGCCAATGCCGCTGCCGCCGTCGCGCAGCGCGACGCGCAGGCGGCTGCGCTGGCCGCACCCTATCGGCGCGTGGCAGGGTTGCTCGCGACCCTCACGCAGGTGCGCGCCGATCATATCCGGCTCGACGCGCTGCGCATGACGTCGACCGGCGCCGTGCTCGATGCACGTGCCGCGAGTTACCGGGCGGCTGCTCGGTGGCTCGCCGCGATGGCGCGCGAGCAGCGCGACTGGCGGATCGATATAGAGACGTTGAAGCCTGCCTCGGACGCGCCGGCTGCCACGGCCGGGATGCCGTTCCGGTTCTCGGTGCAGTTGCGCTGGCACGATGCGATGTCGTCGCGGAAGGTGTCGGGAGGTGGCGCATGACCGTGCTCGTGCATCGGCCGGCGCTGCGCGGAGGCGCCGGGTCGGGCGGCCTGCCACGTGTGTCGCCGGCGGCCGTGCATGCCACCGGGTGTGTGCTGGCATTCGCCGCCGTGCTGGCCGGCGGCATTCATCTGGCGAATGCGGCCGACTGGAGCGGGCTGGTCCATAGTCGCGCGTTGCTCGCCGCAGCGCAGGCGCGCGCGGCCGACGCGCAGCGTATGCTCGCTGCCGCGGGACGACGACGCGACGGACATCGTGCGTCGACGCGCGACGATCATTCGCCGCATGCGCCGGAATGGGCGGCACTGATGCTGGAACTGGCCGATCTCGCCGCGTCGAGCGGGCTGCGCGGGGTATCGATCGAGCCGCAGCGCGCCGATGGCGCGGAATCGGACGGCCGGCGCACCGTGCACATCGCCGCGGATGGCGATTTTCGCGCGCTGCTGCACATGGTTGGCGGGCTCGCGCGCTTCCCGGTGCTGGCGGTACCGACGGCGCTGCGTATCGAGCGTGGCATGGCGGCGGCGCGGGTGGACATGTCCGTCGACGTGTTTCCGGCACTGCCGGCGACAACGGCTGCGGCGGACAACACGCCGGTTCGCGCCGCGGCGCTCGACGCCGATCCGTTCGGCGAGGCTGGCCCGGTCGAAGCGGCGGGGCACGCGGCGCGCCTTGCCGGCACGATTCGCGACGCGCGCGCCGGTCTCGCGTTGTTCGACGACGGCGATGGCGCGTTCACCGCCGTTGCGCCTGGCGACCTGCTCGGGGCCGCGCGCGTGGTGCGCGTCGAGCGCGCGGCCGTGACGCTTGCGACGGCGGACGGAGCGCAGCGGCTCGTCCTGGACGACGGAGGCCGGCCATGACGAAACACGGCTGTTGGCTATTTGCCATCTGGGCCGGCGTGACGGCGGCCGACGCCGGCGCGTCGTTACCGCCGCTGCCCGCGGTCTGGCCCGCCGGGTCGACTGAGGCGTCGGTGCCGGGCTTGCCGCCGCCGCTGCGCGTGGCCGACGGCGTGGACGGTGCGGTAGCGCAGGACGCCGGCCCGCCGCCATTCGATCAGGCGGCGCGCACGGCACTGCCGACGGAAACCACCGCAGCGGCCCCCACGCTGGAGGGGCCGCCGATCCCGCTGGCGCCGCCGGCCCGGATGAGCGACGCTGCGGCCCGGCAACCGGGCGATGCGGACGACGCGCGGCGGATCTCGCTGAATCTGCAGGGCGTCGGGCTCGCGGCCGCATTCGACGCGATCGCGCGGTTCACGGGGCTCAATATCGTCGTCGGCGAGCAGGTGCGCGGCACGGTGACGTTACGTCTGAATAATGTCCGCTGGCGCGAGGCGTTCGACACGCTGCTCGACACGCACGGGCTCGCGATGTCCCGGCGCGGCAACGTGATCTGGGTCACACCGGCAGCCGAGCTGGCTGCGCGCGAACGCGAGCGCTTCGAAATGCATGCGCGGGCCGCCGATCTGGAGCCGCTCGCGAGCCGTACGTTCGTGCTGCACTATCCCCGCGCGCAGGACGTGCAACGGCTGCTGGCCGGCGCGACCGGCCAGCGCCTGCTGTCGAAGCGCGGTGCTGCTGCGGCAGATCCCCGCACGAACCTGCTGTTCGTCACCGATCTCGCGCCGCGCATCACGCAGATCGCGGGCCTGATCGATGCGATCGACCGGCCGTCGCGGCAGGTCCGGATCGAGGCCCGCATCGTCGAAGGCGAGCAGGGTTTCTCGCGCAACCTCGGCGCCCGCGTCGCGCTGCGTGCGCAGGGGCGGCCGCCAGCGGCCGAAGGCGCGTCCTTCACGGCGAACGCACGCAACGCGCTCGACCTTGCCGCGCGGCCGCTGGGCGGCTTCGACGCGGCGACCGCCGGTTTCACGCTGTTCGCCGCGCCACTCAGCCGCGTACTCGACATCGAACTGAGCGCGCTCGAGGCGCAGGGACGGGGCCAGATCGTTTCGCGTCCGCGGGTAGTGACGGCCGATCGCGTCAAGGCCATCGTCGAACAGGGTTCCGAGCTGCCGTACCAGGCGAAGGTCGGCAACGGCATGAGCGGTGTGCAGTTCCGCCGCGCGACGCTCAAGCTCGAAGTCGAGCCGCAGATCACGCCGGACGGGCGCGTGGTGCTCGATCTCGACGTGACGAAGGACAGCGTCGGCGAGCCGACCGCGGCCGGCCCCGCCATCCATACGAAGCATGTGCAAACGCGTGTCGAGGTCGAGAATGGCGGGACGGTCGCGATCGGCGGCATCTATGAACAACTGAACCGGAACGATGTGACGCGGGTGCCGCTCTTGGGCAAAATACCGTTTCTGGGCGCGCTTTTCCGGCACCGCGCGCAGCGCGACCAGCGTAACGAACTGGTCGTTTTCATCACGCCGACCGTCGTCGATGCGCGTTGCGGCGCACCCGGCGCGGGCGACGCGGGTGCCGAGGAAACGGGGCCGGAAGCCGCCGGCGCAGGCTCGACAAGGCAGCCGCTTTGCCAGTAAGCTGCGCCACACACCAGCAAGATTGAAGCAGAGGAAGCCGTTGCAAGCGCGGGACCCACATGCAAACGTATTTTTCGTCGGCCTTATGGGAGCGGGTAAGACCACCGTGGGCCGTGCGGTCGCGCGTCGTCTCGACAGGACGTTCTTCGACTCCGACCACGAAATCGAGGCCCGCACGGGCGCGCGCATTCCGGTGATCTTCGAGCTGGAGGGCGAGGCCGGGTTTCGCGATCGCGAAACGCAGGTGATCGCCGAGCTCGCGCAGCGCGAGAACATCGTGCTCGCGACGGGCGGCGGCGCGGTGCTGCGCCCGGAAAATCGCGACAGCCTGAAAACCAACGGCATCGTCGTCTACCTGCGCGCCAATCCGCACGATCTGTGGCTGCGCACGCGCAAGGACAAGAACCGCCCGCTGTTGCAGACGGAAGATCCGAAGGGGCGTCTCGAAGCGCTGTACGAAGTGCGCGACCCGCTGTACCGCGAATGCGCGGATTTCGTCATCGAGACCGGCCGTCCGTCGGTCAACGGTCTCGTCAACATGGTGCTGATGCAACTCGAACTGGCCGGCGTCATCGCCAAGCCGCTACAAGCATGATTACTGTCAACGTCGATCTGGGCGACCGCGCCTATCCGATTCATATTGGCGCCGGCCTGATCGGCCGCACCGAGCTGTTCGCGCCCCACATCAAGGGTTCGTCCGTCACGATCGTCACGAACACGACGGTCGATCCGCTCTACGGCGACGCGCTGCGCGCGGCGCTTGCGCCGCTCGGCAAGCGCGTGTCGACGGTCGTGCTGCCGGACGGCGAGGCGTACAAGAACTGGGAAACGCTGAACCTGATCTTCGACGGCCTGCTGACGGATCACGCCGATCGCAAGACGACGCTCGTCGCGCTCGGCGGCGGCGTGGTCGGCGACATGACCGGCTTTGCCGCCGCGTGCTACATGCGCGGCGTGCCGTTCATCCAGGTACCGACGACGCTGCTGTCGCAGGTCGATTCGTCGGTCGGCGGCAAGACGGGCATCAACCACCCGCTCGGCAAGAACATGATCGGCGCGTTCTACCAGCCGCAGGCCGTGATCGCGGACATCGGCGCGTTGACGACGCTGCCCGATCGCGAGCTGGCGGCGGGCGTGGCCGAAGTCATCAAGACGGGCGCGATCGCCGATGCCGGGTTCTTCGACTGGATCGAGGCGAACGTCGAGGCGCTGAACCGTCGCGAGCCCGCAGCGCTCGCGCACGCGGTGAAGCGTTCGTGCGAGATCAAGGCGAGCGTCGTCGCGGCCGACGAACGCGAAGGCGGCCTGCGCGCGATCCTGAATTTCGGCCACACGTTCGGCCATGCGATCGAGGCCGGGCTCGGCTATGGCGAATGGCTGCACGGCGAGGCGGTCGGCTGCGGGATGGTGATGGCGGGCGACCTGTCGGTGCGGCTCGGCCTCCTCGACGAAGCGTCGCGGCAGCGCCTCGATGCGGTGATCGCGGCCGCGCATCTGCCGACCCGCGGGCCCGCGCTCGGCGATGCGCGCTACATGGACCTGATGCGCGTCGACAAGAAGGCCGAGGCCGGCGCGATCAAGTTCATCCTGCTGAAGCGATTCGGCGATACGCTGATCACGCAGGCGCCGGACGAAGCGGTATTCGCTACACTGGCGCAGACGACGCGCTAACGGCGGCCCGGATTCGCCGGCGCCCCTGACATGGAGGAGACGTGAGCGAGACATCCAGCAGCACACTGCCCGAAGCCAGCCGCGCATCCGCTGCGCCGGTGGCCGAGCCGCCGACGCTGGCGGCGCTGGAAGCCCATCTCGCTCCGTATGCCGCGCACGCGTCGCAGTCGCGCGGCCGCCGCTATCCTGAAACGCCGCCGGCGGCGCGCACCGAATTCCAGCGCGATCGCGACCGCATCGTCCATTCGACCGCGTTTCGCCGGCTCGAATACAAGACGCAGGTCTTCGTCAATCACGAAGGCGACCTGTTCCGCACCCGCCTTACGCACAGCCTCGAAGTCGCGCAGATCGCGCGCTCGGTCGCACGCAACCTGCGCCTGAACGAGGATCTCGTCGAAGCGATCTCGCTCGCGCACGATCTCGGCCATACGCCGTTCGGCCATGCCGGGCAGGACGCGCTGAATGCGTGCATGCGCGAGCACGGCGGCTTCGAGCACAACCTGCAGAGCCTCGCCGTGGTCGACGAGCTCGAGGAGCACTACGGCGCGTTCAACGGGCTGAACCTGTGTTTCGAGACGCGCGAAGGCATCCTGAAGCACTGCTCGCGCGAGAATGCGCGCAAGCTCGGCGCGCTCGGCGAGCGCTTCCTGCAGGGCCGCCAGCCGTCGCTCGAAGCGCAGCTCGCGAACATCGCCGATGAAATCGCCTACAACAACCACGACGTCGACGACGGCCTGCGCTCCGGCCTGATCACGATCGAGCAGCTCGCCGAAGTCGAGCTGTGGCAGCGTCACTACGAAGCGGCGCTCGCCGAATTCCCGCACCTCGAAGGCCGCCGGCTCGTGCACGAGACGGTGCGCCGCATCATCAACACGCTGATCGTCGACCTGATCGACGAGACGACGCGCAATCTCGCCCGCGTCGCACCCGCATCGCTCGACGACGTGCGCGCCGCGCCGCCGCTCGTCGCGCACAGCCCCGAGGTCGCCGCGCAGGCGGCGGCCCTCAAGCGCTTCCTCTTCAAGAACCTGTATCGCCACTACAAGGTGATGCGCATGGCGAGCAAGGCGCAACGCGTCGTCACGGGGTTGTTCGACGCGTTCATCGACGATCCGCGCCTGCTGCCGCCGCCGTACCAGTCCGACGACGCGGCGCAGCAGCCGCGTCTCGTCGCGCACTACATCGCCGGCATGACCGACCGCTTCGCGCTGAAGGAATATCAACGCCTGTTCGTCATCAACGACAACTGACTGTCACAAACGATCACTAGACTTCGCCGGTTCAATGGCGACGGGAATGTTGCACACGCTGTTGGTAACGTTTTCATAGGAGAGGTCGATGAAGAAGAAGCCTGCGGGGACACTGGTTCGTTCGATCGCGCTCGGCGGCGCGCTGATGTTCGGGGTACAGCACGTGGCGCTCGCCGCGACGGAAATCCAGTTCTGGCATGCGATGGAGGCCGCGCTCGGCGAGCGGGTCAATGCGATCGCCGACCAGTTCAATGCGTCGCAAAGCGATTACAAGATCGTGCCGGTCTACAAGGGCACCTACGACCAGGCGCTCGCGGCCGGCATCGCGGCCTATCGCAGCGGCAACGCGCCGGCGATCCTCCAGGTCTATGAAGTCGGCACGGCGACGATGATGCAGGCGAAGAAGGCGGTCGTGCCGGTCTACGACGTGTTCAAGCAGGCCGGCGTGACGCTCGACGAAAAGGCGTTCGTGCCGACCATTGCGAGCTACTACAGCGACGCGAAGACGGGCCACCTCGTGTCGATGCCGTTCAACAGCTCGACGCCGGTGCTGTACTACAACAAGGACGCGTTCAAGAAGGCGGGCCTCGATCCGAACCAGCCGCCGAAGACGTGGGCCGACGTGAAGGCGGATGCCGAGAAGCTGCGCAAGTCGGGGATGGCGTGCGGCTTCACGACCGGCTGGCAAGGCTGGATCCAGCTCGAAAACTACAGCGCGTGGCACGGGCTGCCGTTCGCGAGCCGCAACAACGGCTTCGACGGTACCGATGCCGTGCTCGAGTTCAACAAGCCGCAGCAGATCGAACACATCTCCTTCCTCCAGCAGATGGCGAAGGACGGCACGTTCACGTACGCGGGCCGCAAGGACGAAGCGTCGGCGAAGTTCTACAGCGGCGACTGCGGGATCCTCACGACGTCGTCGGGCGCGCTCGCGAACGTGCAGAAATTCGCGAAGTTCAGCTACGGCACGGGCATGCTGCCGTACGACGCGAACGTGAAGGGCGCGCCGCAGAACGCGATCATCGGCGGCGCGAGCCTGTGGGTGCTGGCCGGCAAGGACCCGGCGACCTACAAGGGCGTCGCGAAATTCCTCTCTTACCTGGCTTCGCCCGCGGTCGCCGCGAAGTGGCACCAGGACACCGGCTACCTGCCGGTCACGACCGCCGCGTACGATCTGACGCGCCAGCAGGGCTTCTACGCGAAGAACCCGAGCGCCGAAACCGCGATCAAGCAGATGCTGAACAAGCCGCCGCTGCCGTACACGAAGGGGCTGCGCCTGGGCAACATGCCGCAGATCCGCACGGTGGTCGACGAGGAGTTCGAACAGGTCTGGGCGCAGAAGAAGTCGCCGAAGGACGCGCTCGATTCGGCTGCCTCGCGCGGCGACGAGCTGCTGCGCCGCTTCGAGAAGTCGGGCGGCTGAGCACGCATCGCTTCGTGCCGCCGGCGGTATCGCGCGTCAGCGCATGCCGTCCGGCGGCGCGGTTTCCCTTCCGTTTCGCCTGACCGGATATCCGCGATGCAATCCCGTTCCCGTTTCGGTACGAGCCCGGTGCCGTACCTGCTGATCGCGCCGCAGCTCGCGATCACCGCCGTGTTCTTCCTGTGGCCGGCCGGCGTCGCGCTGTGGCAGTCCACGCAGACGCAGGACGCGTTCGGCACGTCGAGCGAATTCGTCGGCCTCGCGAACTTCACGCACCTGTTCGCCGATCCGCTGTATCTCGATTCGTTGCGCACGACGCTCGTGTTCAGTTCGCTGGTCACGGTGAGCGGGCTCGTCGTGTCGCTGCTGCTCGCCGCATGCGCCGACCGCGTGATCCGCGGCGCGCGCGTGTACCGCACGCTGCTGATCTGGCCGTACGCGGTCGCACCGACGATCGCGGCCGTGCTGTGGGCGTTCCTGTTCAACCCGAGCATCGGCCTGATCACATACGCGCTCGCGAAGGGCGGCATCGTGTGGAACCATGCGCTGAACGGCGAGCAGGCGATGTTCCTCGTCGTGCTGGCGTCGGTGTGGAAGCAGGTGAGCTACAACTTCCTGTTCTTCTACGCGGGGCTGCAGGCGATTCCGCGCTCGCTGATCGAGGCGGCGGCGATCGACGGCGCGGGCCCGGTGCGGCGCTTCTTCAACATCGTGCTGCCGCTGCTGTCGCCGACGAGTTTCTTCCTGCTGGTCGTGAACCTCGTCTACGCATTCTTCGACACCTTCCCGGTGATCGACGCGGCCACCGGCGGCGGCCCGGCGCAGAGCACCAGGACGCTGATCTACAAGATCTTCGCGGAGGGCTTCCAGGGGCTCGACATCGGCAGCTCGGGCGCGCAGTCGGTCGTGCTGATGATCATCGTCGTCGCGCTCACGGTGATCCAGTTCCGCTTCGTCGAACGCAGGGTGCAATACGCATGATCGAAAATCGGAAGGGCTTCGACCTGTTCTGCCACGCGGTGCTGATCGCGGGCGTGGCGCTGATCGTGTTCCCTGTCTACGTCGCGTTCTGCGCGGCGACGATGAACGCGCAGGAAGTGTTGACGGTGCCGCTGTCGCTCGTGCCGAGCACGCACCTGTTCGAGAACGTCGCGTACATCTGGGGGCACGGCAGCGGCGGCACGACGGCGCCGTTCGGCCGCCTGCTCGTGAACAGCTTCGCGATGGCGCTCGGGATCGCGGTCGGCAAGATCGCGGTGTCGATCCTGTCCGCATACGCGATCGTCTATTTCCGCTTCCCGTTTCGCAACACGGCGTTCTGGCTGATCTTCATCACGCTGATGCTGCCGGTGGAAGTGCGGATCTTCCCGACCGTGCAGGTCGTGTCGACGCTGCACCTGACGAACACCTACGCCGGGCTCTCGCTGCCGCTGATCGCGTCGGCCACCGCGACGTTCCTGTTCCGCCAGTTCTTCATGACGCTGCCCGACGAACTGATGGATGCCGCGCGCATCGACGGCGCGGGGCCGCTGCGTTTCTTCTGGGACGTCGTGCTGCCGCTGTCGAAGACGAGCATCGCCGCGCTGTTCGTGATCACCTTCATCTACGGCTGGAACCAGTATCTGTGGCCGATCCTGATCACGACGGAAGCATCGCTGTCGACGGCGGTGGTGGGTATCAAGACGATGATCGCGAGCGGCGACGCCGCGACCGAATGGCAATACGTGATGGCGGCGACGCTGCTGGCGATGATTCCGCCGCTCGTCGTCGTGCTGGCGATGCAGCGCTGGTTCGTGCGCGGCCTCGTCGATTCCGAAAAATAACCCCCACGGTAACCGGGAGAAGGACCAGGTATGGCTGCGCTGAGCTTGAAGGGCGTCAGGAAATCCTACGACGGCAAGCAGCACGTGCTGCATGGCATCGACGTGGAGATCGCCGACGGCGAATTCATCGTGCTGGTCGGCCCGTCGGGCTGCGGCAAGTCGACGTTGCTGCGGATGATCGCGGGGCTCGAGAGCGTGACGGACGGCGAGATCGCGATCGGCGACCGGGTCGTCAACACGCTGGAGCCGAAGGACCGCGACATCGCGATGGTGTTCCAGAACTATGCGCTGTACCCGCACATGACGGTCGCGCAGAACATGGGCTACGGGCTGAAGATCCGCGGGATCGAGCGCGCGACGATCGATTCAAGGGTGGCCGCGGCCGCGAAGATCCTCGAACTCGAACCGCTGCTCGCGCGGCGCCCGCGCGAACTGTCGGGCGGCCAGCGGCAGCGCGTCGCGATGGGGCGCGCAATTGTGCGCGAGCCGTCGGTGTTCCTGTTCGACGAGCCGCTGTCGAACCTCGACGCGAAGCTGCGCGTGCAGATGCGGCTCGAGATCCAGCGGCTGCATGCGCGGCTCGCGACGACCAGCGTGTACGTGACGCACGACCAGATCGAGGCGATGACGCTCGCGCAGCGGGTGATCGTGATGAATCGAGGCTACGCGGAGCAGATCGGTGCGCCGGTCGACGTGTACGAGAAGCCGGCGACGGTATTCGTCGCGGGCTTCATCGGCTCGCCGGCGATGAACCTGATGCACGGCCGGCTGTCGGAAGACGGCGCGAGCTTCACGGTCGCGGGCGGCGGTCCCGCGCTGCCGGTGGCCGGCGCCCCGGGCATCGGCAGCGAGATCGCCACCGGGCGCGACTGGGTGCTCGGCGTGCGTCCCGAACACATGACGCCGCAGCCGGGCGTCGCGCAGGCGACGCTGCCGGTCGATTCGTGCGAGCTGCTCGGCGCGGACAATCTCGCGCACGGTCGCTGGGGCGATCACGACATCGCGGTGCGCCTGCCGCACGCGGACCGCCCCGTGCGCGGCACGGCGCTGGCGGCCGCGCTGCCCGCGCACCGGCTGCATTTCTTCGATCCCGAATCCGGCAAGCGCGCCGGCTGAAACCGCTGCATTCGCCGAGAGACCGACGATGATCACCCGTATCGACTGGCCCTATCCGCGTGTCGTCGCCCATCGCGGCGGCGGCACGCTCGCACCGGAGAACACGCTGGCCGCGCTCGACGAGGGCGCGCGGCGCGGGCACCGGATGGTCGAATTCGACGCGAAACTGTCGGCCGACGACGTGACGTTCCTGCTGCATGACGACACGGTCGACCGGACCTCGAACGGCCACGGAGCGGCGGCGGGCATGCGTTATGCGGCGCTGGCCGCGCTCGACGCGGGCGCGTGGCGCGATGCGCGCTTCGCGGGCGAACGGATGCCGACGCTCGAGGCGGCGGCGGCGCGTTGCCTCGCGCACGGGCTGGCCGCGAACGTCGAGATCAAGCCGTGCCCGGGGCGCGAGCGCGAAACCGGGCAGCGCGTGGCGGCCGACGCGGCTGCGTACTGGCGCGATGCCGCCGTTGCGCCGTTGCTGTCGTCGTTCTCGTTCGACGCGTTGCAACAGGCGCGGGCGACGGTGCCGGCGCTGCCGCGCGGGATGCTCTACGCAGTCGTGCCGGACGACTGGCATGCGCAGGTCATCGATGCACTCGACTGCGTATCGTTGCATGCAGACCACACTCGGCTCGACGAATCGCTGGTGCGCGCGATCAAGGCGGCCGGGTTGCGCATCCTGGTTTACACGGTGAACGACCTCGAACGGGCACGCGAACTCGCGCGCTGGGGCGTCGATGCCGTCTGCACGGACCGCATCGACCTGATCGCACCCGACGCGCTGGACGACATCGACGTCGTCTAGCGGCGACGGCCGCGTCCGCGTCCGGTAAAAAACCGTCGCCCGGACCGTGCCTGACGCGAAAAAACGACGCCCCGGCGCGCTGAGTGCCGGGGCGTTTTGCATCGTGGAGACGTTACGCCAGGAAAAATCCGCTACAAATTGCAGCAGGATTAACCATTCCCCAAATATTCGACTACGCTTAGAAGCGGTAGCCGAGGTTCAGGTACGTGACGATCGGGTTCAGCGAGATGTGGGCCTTCGACGTTTCCGTCAGCGTCCCGACCGGCGTCCGGCGGGCCGTCGTGAACGTCGCGGTCACGCTGACCGGGATGTACGACAGCGATAGGCCTGCGAACCAGTGTTTCGTGAAGTTGTACGTGAAGCCGGCGTTGAGCACGGGCGCCCACTGGTTGCTGGTCGTCGCGCTGGTCGGGCCGCCGAGCACGCCGTTCTCGAACGCGCTGTTGGTGATCTTGGCGCCGGTGAACCAGACGTAAGTCGCACCGACGCCGACATACGGACGGAACTTCGCATTGGCGTCGTTGAAGTGGTAGCGAAGCAGGACGGCAGGGCTCCACTGGTATGCACGGCCGAGTACGCCGAATCTGTCGAACTGACCCTTGCCGGTGATGTCGAACTTCGGCGGGATCCCCATCACGAGCTCGGTGGAGATATGGTCGGTGACGAAGTAGCCTGCCGCGAGCCCCAGCGTATCGGCGTCGTTGATGCCGGCGCCGGTGTTGGGAATCGATTGGTTGATGGGCGTGCCGCCTACGCGGTAGACGAACAGCGGGTCACTGCTGTCCTGCGGCGAAAGGTGCAGCCAGCCGGTGCTGACGTAGAAATCACCTGCGGATTGTGCATGTGCCGTACCGCCCGCGAACGTGAATGCGAGCGCTGCGGCCCCCGTAATGGCCAGTTTTCGTTTCATTGTGTCTCCTCCGATCAAAGGCGTGCTCATTATGACGACTGCGTTTAAAACCAAACAAGCTCGTAAGTTAGAGTTTTCTCCCTAGGATTCGCACGACCGTACGCTTACGCGCGCCGCAGGGACAGGCATTCTACGCAGGTGCGCACTTTCGGACCTCCGGGTATTTCCTAACGCGTTCAAACGGACATTCAGCATGGCACGGTTAGCACGACTCTACGTTCCCGACCAGCCGCAGCACGTGATACTGCGCGGCCTGGATCAGCAACCCGCGTTCGTCGACGACCAGGACTACGAACTCTTCATCGATTGCCTGAAGGCCGCCGCACGCGATCATCACCTGTCGGTGCATGCCTACGTGCTGCTGCCGCGCCAGGTGCAACTGCTCGTGACGCCCAGCGACGAGGCCAGCCTGCCGAAGGCGATGCAGGCCGTCGGCCGTCGCTACGTCGCGCATTTCAACCGGCGCTATTCGCGCCGCGGCACGCTGTGGGAAGGCCGCTATCGCGCGACGGTGATCGAAGGCGAGCGTTATTTCCTGCTCGCGAGCCGCGTGGTCGAGATGAGTCCGGTGCGTGCGCAGCTCGTCGCGACGCCCGAGGCCTATCGCTGGTCGAGCTACCGGCATCACGTCGGGCTCACCGTCGACAGCCTGATCACCGACCATCCGCTCTACTGGGCGCTCGGCAACACGCCGTTCGACCGCCAGCGTGCGTACAAGGAGCTGTGCGAGCAGCCGCTCGACGAGCGGCAGGCCGACCAGCTGCAGCAGGCGACGCTGAAGGGCTGGGTGCTCGGCGGCGAGAATTACCGCGAGTGGGCGGCGCGCACCGCGAACCGGCGCGTTTCGCCGTTGCCGCGCGGACGCCCCAGAAAGGTGCGCGAGAACACGCCGCCGATCCAGCAGTAATGCCGGAAAGGCGGGCCAGAAGCGGCGCTGCGGGCGCCGCTTCTTTTTGCACCAAAACGATACGTCCCCAATAAAACAGCACCAGATCAAGGCATCCACTTAATTGGGGTTAGATCAAGCGGTTTTTGTTGCTATTCCCTTGATTCGTCGCGTATATTCCGAATTCCGGTGGCCCGGGCGAAGCCTGCCCAACCACTGTCGGCCGTGCCGTCTCCCGTCGGGAGCGGGCTCGACGGCAACAAGAAAACGGTTCAACGGCCTCCAGGCCCCCTTTACGACGGTGTCCCCATGAACGACCACCAGCAGCCGCTCGCCGCGGTGCCCGCCGCACAAGGTCTGTACGACCCGCAAAACGAACACGACGCCTGCGGCGTCGGTTTCGTCGCTCACATCAAGGGCAAGAAGAGCCACGAGATCATTCAGCAAGGCCTGAAGATCCTCGAGAACCTCGATCACCGCGGCGCGGTCGGCGCCGATCCGCTGATGGGCGACGGCGCGGGCATCCTGATCCAGATTCCGGACGCGTTCTATCGCGAGGAAATGGCGAAGCAGGGCGTGGACCTGCCGCCGGCCGGCGAATACGGGGTGGGGATGATCTTCCTGCCGAAGGAAAACGCATCGCGTCTCGCGTGCGAGCAGGAGCTCGAGCGTACGGTGAAGGCCGAAGGCCAGGTCGTGCTGGGCTGGCGCGACGTGCCGGTCGACCACGCGATGCCGATCTCGCCGACGGTCAAGGCGAGCGAGCCGCTGATCCGCCAGATCTTCATCGGCCGCGGCAAGGACATCATGGTGACGGACGCGCTCGAGCGGAAGCTGTACGTGATCCGCAAGACGGCGAGCCACCGCATCCAGGCGCTGAAGCTCAAGCACGGCAAGGAATACTTCGTGCCGTCGATGTCGGCGCGCACGATCGTCTACAAGGGGCTGCTGCTCGCGGGCCAGGTCGGCGTGTACTACCGCGACCTGCAGGACCCGCGCGTCGTGTCGGCGCTCGCGCTCGTGCACCAGCGCTTCTCGACCAACACGTTCCCGGCGTGGGAGCTGGCTCACCCGTACCGGATGATCGCGCACAACGGCGAGATCAACACGGTGAAGGGCAACGTGAACTGGCTGAACGCGCGTACCGGCGCGATCGCATCGCACGTGCTCGCCGACGATCTGCCGAAGCTGTGGCCGCTGATCTATCCGGGCCAGTCGGATACCGCATCGTTCGACAACTGTCTCGAACTGCTGGTGATGGCCGGCTATCCGCTCGTGCACGCGGTGATGATGATGATCCCGGAAGCGTGGGAACAGCACACGCTGATGGACGAGAACCGCCGCGCGTTCTACGAATACCACGCCGCGATGATGGAACCGTGGGACGGCCCGGCCGCGATCGCGTTCACCGACGGTCGCCAGATCGGCGCGACGCTCGACCGTAACGGCCTGCGTCCGGCGCGCTACATCGTGACCGACGACGACCTCGTCATCATGGCGTCGGAAGCTGGCACGCTGCCGATCCCCGAATCGAAGATCGTCAAGAAATGGCGTCTGCAGCCGGGCAAGATGTTCCTGATCGACATGGAACACGGCCGCATCATCGACGACAAGGAACTGAAGGACAACCTCGCGAACGCGAAGCCGTACAAGAGCTGGATCGACGCGGTGCGCATCAAGCTCGACGAGATCGAGCCGAAGGCCGAGGAAGTCGCGGCCGGCCGCACGCAGGGCGCCGCGCTGCTCGACCGCCAGCAGGCGTTCGGCTATACGCAGGAAGACCTGAAGTTCCTGATGGCGCCGATGGCGCAGCAGGGCGAGGAAGCCGTCGGTTCGATGGGCAACGACTCGCCGCTCGCGGTGATGTCGAACAAGAACAAGACGCTCTATCACTACTTCAAGCAGCTGTTCGCGCAGGTCACGAACCCGCCGATCGACCCGATCCGCGAGAACATGGTGATGTCGCTCGTGTCGTTCATCGGCCCGAAGCCGAACCTGCTCGACACGAACAACATCAACCCGCCGATGCGGCTCGAAGTGTCGCAGCCGGTGCTCGACTTCAAGGACATCGCGAAGATCCGCGCGATCGACCAGTACACGGGCGGCAAGTTCAGCGCGTACGAACTGAACATCTGCTACCCGGTCGCGTGGGGCAAGGAAGGCATCGAGGCACGCCTCGCGTCGCTGTGCGCGGAAGCCGTCGACGCGGTGAAGTCGGGCTACAACATGCTGATCGTGTCGGACCGCAAGACCGACGCCGAGCACGTCGCGATTCCGGCGCTGCTCGCCACGTCGGCGATCCACACGCACCTCGTCCAGCAAGGGCTGCGCACGAGCACGGGCCTCGTCGTCGAGACGGGCTCCGCGCGCGAAACGCACCACTTCGCGCTGCTCGCGGGCTACGGCGCGGAAGCCGTGCACCCGTACCTCGCGATGGAAACGCTCGCGAAGATGGCCGAAGGCCTGCCGGGCGACCTGTCGCCGGAGAAGGCCGTCTACAACTTCACGAAGGCGGTCGGCAAGGGCCTGCAGAAGGTGATGTCGAAGATGGGCATCTCGACGTACATGTCGTACACCGGCGCGCAGATCTTCGAAGCGCTCGGCCTGTCGAGCGACCTCGTCGAGAAGTACTTCAAGGGCACGGCATCGAAGGTCGGCGGCATCGGCCTGTTCGAAGTCGCGGAAGAGGCGATCCGCCTGCACCGCGATGCGTTCGGCGACAGCCCGGTCCTGCGCGACATGCTCGACGCGGGCGGCGAGTACGCGTACCGCGTGCGCGGCGAAGACCACATGTGGACGCCGGATTCGATCGCGAAGCTGCAGCACGCGACGCGCAGCAACTCGTACCAGACGTACAAGGAATACGCGCACCTGATCAACGACCAGACCAAGCGTCACATGACGTTCCGCGGCCTGTTCGAGTTCAAGGTCGAGCCGACCAAGGCGATCCCGATCGACGACGTCGAGCCTGCGAAGGAGATCGTCAAGCGCTTCGCGACCGGCGCGATGTCGCTCGGTTCGATCAGCACCGAAGCGCACGCGACGCTCGCGGTCGCGATGAACCGGATCGGCGGCAAGTCGAACACCGGCGAAGGCGGCGAGGACCAGAAGCGCTATCGCAACGAACTGCGCGGCATTCCGATCAAGGCGGGCGAGACGCTGAAGTCGGTGATCGGCGACGAGATCGTCAGCGACATTCCGCTGAAGGACGGCGATTCGCTGCGCTCGAAGATCAAGCAGGTCGCGTCGGGCCGCTTCGGCGTCACTGCCGAGTACCTGGCGTCGGCCGACCAGATCCAGATCAAGATGGCGCAGGGCGCGAAGCCGGGCGAAGGCGGTCAGCTGCCGGGCCACAAGGTGTCGGAATACATCGGCAAGCTGCGTTACTCGGTGCCGGGCGTCGGCCTGATCTCGCCGCCGCCGCACCACGACATCTACTCGATCGAGGATCTGGCGCAACTGATCCACGACCTGAAGAACGTGAACCCGAGCGCGAGCATCTCCGTGAAGCTCGTGTCGGAAGTGGGCGTGGGCACGGTCGCGGCCGGTGTCGCGAAGGCGAAGGCCGATCACGTCGTGATCGCCGGCCATGACGGCGGCACGGGCGCGTCGCCGCTGTCGTCGGTCAAGCACGCGGGCACGCCGTGGGAGCTCGGTCTCGCCGAAACGCAGCAGACGCTGGTGCTGAACCGCCTGCGCGGCCGCATCCGCGTGCAGGCCGACGGCCAGATGAAGACGGGCCGCGACGTCGTGATCGGCGCGCTGCTCGGCGCGGACGAATTCGGCTTCGCGACGGCGCCGCTCGTCGTCGAGGGCTGCATCATGATGCGCAAGTGCCACCTGAACACGTGCCCGGTCGGCGTCGCGACGCAGGACCCGGTGCTGCGGGCGAAGTTCAAGGGCCAGCCCGAGCACGTCGTGAACTACTTCTTCTTCGTCGCCGAGGAAGTGCGCGAGATCATGGCGCAGCTCGGCGTCGCGAAGTTCGACGACCTGATCGGCCGCGCCGACCTGCTCGATACGCGCAAGGGCATCGAGCACTGGAAGGCGAAGGGCCTCGACTTCTCGCGCGTGTTCTACCAGCCGGAAGAGTGCGAGGACGTCGCGCCGCGCCACGTCGACGTGCAGGATCACGGCCTCGAGCGCGCGCTCGACCACGTGCTGATCGAGAAGGCCAAGGCCGCGATCGAGAACGGTGAGCATGTGTCGTTCATCCAGCCGGTGCGCAACGTGAACCGGACGGTCGGCGCGATGCTGTCGGGCGTGATCGCGAAGAAGCACGGCCACGACGGCCTGGCCGACGACGCGGTGCACATCCAGTTGAAGGGCACGGCCGGCCAGAGCTTCGGCGCGTTCCTCGCGAAGGGCGTGACGCTCGACCTCGTCGGCGACGGCAACGACTACGTCGGCAAGGGCCTGTCGGGCGGCCGGATCATTATCCGTCCGACCAACGACTTCCGCGGCAAGTCCGAGGAAAACATCATCTGCGGCAACACGGTGATGTACGGCGCGATCGAAGGCGAAGCGTTCTTCCGCGGCGTGGCGGGCGAGCGCTTCTGCGTGCGCAACTCGGGCGCGACGGCGGTCGTCGAAGGCACGGGCGACCACGGCTGCGAATACATGACGGGCGGCACGGTCGTCGTGCTCGGCGAGACGGGGCGCAACTTCGCGGCCGGCATGTCGGGCGGCCTCGCGTACATCTACGATCCGGAAGGCACGTTCGCGGCGAAGTGCAACAAGTCGATGGTCGCGCTCGAGCCGGTGCTGCAGCAGGCCGAGCAGGAACGCACGGTCGACCGCGCGCTCTGGCACGAAGGCACGACGGACGAAGCGCTGCTCAAGGGGCTCGTCGAGCGTCATTTCCAGTTCACGGGTTCGCCGCGCGCGAAGTCGCTGCTGGAAAACTGGGACGCGGCGCGCCGCCAGTTCGTGAAGGTGTTCCCGCACGAATACAAGCGCGCGCTGGGCGAGATCGGTGCGAAGAAGGCGGCGAAGGAAGTGCTGGCCGCCTGAGCGACGAACGACATAGCGAATGTCGCGCGCGCCTGACGGCCGCGCGCGGCTCCCCCACCCGATACACCGAACAGAAGAGCACCTTATGGGCAAGGCAACCGGTTTTCTGGAGTTCGAACGCCGCCACGAGGCGTACGAAGCACCGCTCACGCGCGTGAAGCACTACAAGGAATTCGTCGCGGCGCTGACCGACGCGGACGCGAAGGTCCAGGGCGCGCGCTGCATGGATTGCGGCATCCCGTTCTGCAACAACGGCTGCCCGGTCAACAACATCATCCCGGACTTCAACGATCTCGTTTACCGCCAGGACTGGCAGCAGGCGATCGAAGTCCTGCACTCGACCAACAACTTCCCGGAATTCACGGGCCGTATCTGCCCGGCGCCGTGCGAAGCGGCGTGCACGCTCGGGATCAACGACGACCCGGTCGGCATCAAGTCGATCGAGCACGCGATCATCGACAAGGCTTGGGGCGAAGGTTGGGTCAAGCCGCTGCCGGCCGAGCACAAGACGGGCAAGAAGGTCGCGGTCGTCGGTTCGGGCCCCGCGGGCCTCGCCGCCGCCCAGCAGCTCGCGCGGGCGGGCCACGACGTGACGGTGTTCGAGAAGAACGACCGCATCGGCGGCCTGCTGCGTTACGGGATTCCCGACTTCAAGCTCGAGAAGTGGCTGATCGATCGCCGCATGCGCCAGATGGAAGCGGAAGGCGTGACGTTCCGCACCAGCGTGTTCATCGGCAAGGACCCGCTGCCCGAGTCGATCGGCAGCCTTGCGAAGGAAACCATTTCGCCGGACACGCTGAAGGAAGAATTCGACGCGGTCGTGATCGCCGGCGGTTCGGAAACGCCGCGCGACCTGCCGGTGCCGGGCCGCGAACTCGCGGGCGTCCATTTCGCGATGGACTTCCTGCCGCAGCAGAACCGCGTGAACGCGGGCGACAAGCTGACCGACCAGCTGCTCGCGAAGGGCAAGCACGTGATCGTGATCGGCGGCGGCGATACGGGTTCGGACTGCGTCGGCACGTCGAACCGTCACGGCGCGAAGCACGTCACGCAGTTCGAGCTGCTGCCGCAGCCGCCGGAAGAGGAAAACAAGCCGCTCGTGTGGCCGTACTGGCCGATCAAGCTGCGCACGTCGTCGTCGCACGACGAGGGCTGCGAGCGTGACTGGGCGGTCGCGACGAAGCGTCTCGAAGGCAAGAACGGCAAGGTCGAGAAGCTGATTGCGGTGCGCGTCGAGTGGAAGGACGGCAAGATGCAGGAAGTGCCGGGTTCCGAGTTCGAGATGAAGGCCGATCTCGTGCTGCTCGCGATGGGCTTCACGCAGCCGGCCGCGCCGGTGCTCGACGCGTTCGGCGTCGCGAAGGATGCACGCGGCAATGCGCGTGCGGCGACCGAAGGCGATCGTTCGTACTACACGTCGGTCGACAAGGTGTTCGCGGCAGGCGACATGCGTCGCGGCCAGTCGCTCGTGGTGTGGGCGATCCGCGAAGGCCGCCAGTGCGCGCGCTCGGTCGATGCGTACCTGATGGGGCATTCGGAACTGCCGCGCTGAGCTGAAGCGCGCGAGCGGGTTTCGATGGAAGCCGGGCGTCCGAAAGGGCGCCCGGTTTTTTTTATGGCTGGGCGCGCGATCGATGTCGTTGCATCGGCGTCGGCCCGGATGAGCCGGGCGGCGTCCGGCGTTCCTGCCGCGCGGGCGCGGGCGCGAGCCGGTGGGCCGGGCCGCCATCATCGCTCCCGCATTTTCGCGAAGCGTCGTCTAACCTGATGACATCCGGCTCCGATTTTTCGTCATCTCAAATCCTTTCGTTTTGTAATGATCCTTGAGAACTGTCATATCATGTCGCCCCTCGGGCCGCATTCGCGGTCGCCGCACATGACTGACGTTATTTACAAGGACTCTGGATGGAAGCATTCGTGCAAGGGCTGATCGAAGCCGTCAACGGCGTGCTGTGGAACTACGTGCTGATCGCGCTGCTGCTGGGCGCCGGCGCGTGGTTCACGTTGCGGTTCCGGATGATCCAGCTGAAGGCGCTGTTCCTCAGCATGAAGCTGGTCGGCAGCAAGGGCGAGCCGGGCAGCATCTCGTCGTTCCAGGCGTTCGCGACCGGGCTCGCGAGCCGCGTCGGCACCGGCAACATCGCCGGCGTCGCGGTGGCGCTGACGGTCGGCGGGCCGGGCGCGATCTTCTGGATGTGGATGACCGCGCTCGTCGGGATGTCGTCCGCGTTCGTCGAGGCGACGCTCGCGCAGATCTTCAAGGTGTCGCACCCGGACGGCAGCTATCGCGGCGGCCCCGCGTACTACATCCAGACGGGGCTGCGCTCGCGCGGCTTCGGCGTGCTGTTCTCGCTGTCGCTGATCCTCGCGTTCGGCTTCGTGTTCAACGCGGTGCAGGCCAACGCGATCGCCGATGCGTTTCATACGTCGTTCGGCTGGCGTCGCGAGACGGTCGGCCTCGGTCTCGTGCTGCTGTCCGCGCCGATCATCTTCGGCGGCATCCGCCGCATCGCGACGGTCGCGCAGGTGATCGTGCCGCTGATGGCGATCGGCTACCTCGCGCTGGCGGTCTACGCGGTCGCCACGCACATCACGCTGGTGCCCGGCGTGATCGCGTTGATCGTGAAGAGCGCGTTCGGCCTCGAGCAGGCGGCCGGCGGCCTGACCGGCTATGCGGTCAGCCAGGCGATCGCGATCGGCGTGAAGCGCGGGCTGTTCTCGAACGAGGCCGGCATGGGCAGCGCGCCGAACGCGGCCGCGACCGCCAGCACGCGCCACCCCGTCACGCAGGGGCTGATCCAGATGCTCGGCGTGTTCGTCGACACGATCGTGATCTGCAGCGCGACCGCGTTCGTGATCCTGCTGTCGGGCCAGTACGAACTCGGCACCGGGATGGAGGGCGCGGCGCTCACGCAGCGCGCGATTTCGAGCCACGTCGGCGACTGGGGCGGCATCTACATGGCCGTCGCGATCTTCTTCCTCGCGTTCTCGTCGGTGATCGGCAACTACGCGTATGCGGAAGGCAACGTCGAATTCATCACGAAGCGGCGCGGCGTGCTGCCGCTGTTCCGCATCGCCGTGCTCGGCATGGTGATGTTCGGCAGCGTCGGGCAACTGCCGCTCGTGTGGGCGATGGCCGATACGAGCATGGGGCTGATGGCGATCATCAACCTGATCGCGATTCTCGCGCTCGGCAAGTACGCGCACGCCGCCTGGGCCGACTATCGCCGCCAGCGCGCGGCAGGCGTCGCCGATCCGGTGTTCACGCGCAACACGATCCCCGAGCTCGCGCGCGTGCTGCCGGCCGACGTGTGGGGCGAGCATGGCCCGCTGCCGCAGCGTCCGGCGTCGGCCGACGCGGTGGCTGAAGTGCGCGTGACGGTGCGCGAGTCATGAACGGCGACCGGCTCCGTGCGTTCGTCGCGCTGATGCCCGATGCGGCATCGCGCGACGCGCTGCACGCGTTGCCGGTTACCCGCGGGGCGCGGCGCACGCCGTCCGCGCAACTGCACATGACGCTCGCGTTCATCGGCACAATCGAGCGGGAGCGGTGCGACGCGCTGGCCGCGCACCTGCCCGCGCTCGCGGCCGCGCATGCGTTGCCGTCGTTGCCGGTCGAGCGGATCGCGTGGTGGCCGAGCCTGCCGCGTGCGCGGCTGATCGTCGCGGAACTCGCGGCCGATGCCGCTTGCGTCGCGCTGAATGCGGGGCTGGCGGCGCTGCTGCGCGAACTCGGCGTGCCGGCCGACCGGCGGCCGTTCCGGCCGCACGTGACGCTCGCGCGGCTGCCGCACCATGCGATCGGCCAGCCCGCGCACGGCGGCGCGCCGGGGCGGCCCGTCGAGGTGCGCGTCGAAGCGCTGACGCTGTTCGAAAGCCGGCTGTCGCAGGAGGGCGTGTCGCATCGGCCGATCGTGTCGGCGCCGATTGCCCCGGCCGAAGGCCGGACGCCGCCGCGGTAGCGATACGCGCCGACGGCCGCGCGCCATGCCGCCGGTCGTGACCGCGCGTCGCTTCGACGGTATGACCCGCTGGCTGCACTACCCGTCGTACCGCGCGAGCGTCAGCCCCGCCAGATCGATCTCCGGCATGCGTCCGGTGACGAGATCCGCGACCACCTTTCCCGAACCCATCGACATCGCCCAGCCCGTCGAGCCGTGGCCGACGTTGAGCCAGAGGCCGTCGATGCCGCTCGCGCCGAGCAGCGGCGGCCCGTCGGGCGTCATCGGCCGGCGGCCGACCCAGAAACGCGCCGACGTGCGGTCGGCCGCGTGCGGAAACCAGTCGTCGAGCACCTTCATCAGCGTGTCGAGCGCCTGCTGCCGCAGCGCCGCGTGGCGGTTGCCGAGCTCCGCGGTGCCGGCGACGCGCAGCGTCGGGCCGAAGCGCGTGATCGCGGTCTTCAGCGATTCGTCCATCAGCGCGGCGCAGGGCGCCTTTTCGTCGTCGACGACCGCGAGCGTGGCCGAGTAGCCCTTCACCGGATACAGCGGCACGTCGATGCCGTACGGTCGCAGCAGGCCGGCGCTGTCGACGCCGAGCGCGACGACGATCGCGTCGGCGGCGAGTGTCGTGCCGTGTCGCGCGCCGCCGCTACCGTTGCCTTCGTGGTTTCCGCCCACGGCGGCGACGCGGACGCCGCGCGCTTTTTCGCCCGCGACATCGAGTGTGCGCAGTTCGGTGTTGAAGCGGAATGCCACGCCGTTCGCTTCGCACAGCGCCCGCAGTTCGCGGGTGAAGCGCGCGCAGTCGCCGGCTTCGTCGTCGGGCAGATAGATGCCGCCGACGGGCGCTTGCCGCGCCCAGCGCAGGCCCGGTTCGATCGCGGTGCAGCCGGCCGCGTCGAGTTCGCGAAACGCGATGCCGGCATCGCGCAGCACCTTCAGCGCGGGCTGCACCATGTCGACGTCGAACGCGCCGCGCAGCAGTTGCAGGTAGCCGCGGCTCGCGCCGTAGTCGAAGGGATAACGCTCGCGAAACGCATGCAGGCACGCGCGGCTGTAATACGCGATGCGCTGCATCCGCTGCTTGTTCACGCGAAACCGCTCGAATTCGCATTCGCGCAGCCAGCGCGCGATCCAGCGCCACTGCGCGGCGTCGAGCGTCGGCCGGAAGATCAGCGGCGACGCGGGCTTGAACAGGTATTTGAGGATCTTGCCGGGCATCCCGGGCGCGGCCCACGGCGTCACGTAGCCCGGCGCGATCACGCCCGCATTGCCGAGGCTCGTCGCCTGCGCGACATCGGCCTCGCGTTCGATCACGGTGACGTCGCAGCCTGCTTCGCGCAGGTGCCAGGCGGTGGTGACGCCGATCACGCCGGCGCCGAGAACGATCACGTGCATGCGGTGTCCGGAACGAAGCGGTGGCTCACGACGCGACGGCCGGATCGTCGACGAGCGACTTGCCGCGCGTTTCCGGCAGCACGAGCGCCGCGACGATCACCAGCAGATAGCCGCCGCCCGCGACGAGGCCGATCGCCTTCACGAGCGACATCGATTGCGACAGCGCGCCGACGAGGATCGGAAAGAACGAACCGAGCCCGCGCCCGAGGTTGTAGCAGAAGCCTTGGCCCGAGCCGCGGATCGCGCCCGGATACAGCTCCGACAGATACGCGCCGACGCCCGCGAAGATGCCCTGCACGACGATGCCGAGCGGAAAGCCGAGCAGCAGCATCGCGGTATCGGTGATCGGCAGCATCGTGTACGCCATGCCGAGCGAGAACGAGCCGACCGCGAACAGGATGAACGACGCGCGGCGGCCGAGCCGGTCGGACAGGATCGCACCGACCACGTAGCCGACGAACGAGCCGACGATCAGCACGACCAGATAGCCGCTCGTGTTGAACACCGACAGGTGGCGCACGGTTTTGAGATAGGTGGGCAGCCACGTCGTGATCGCGTAGTAGCCGCCGAGCATGCCGGTGCACAGCGCGCTGCCGAACAGCGTCGCGCGCAGGTGCGGCGGCGAGAAGATCTCGAGGAAGTGGCCCGACACGCGGCCTTCGTCGCGGGCGCGGCGCGTGGCCGTATAGATGTCCGGATCGCTGACGTTGCGGCGGATATAGAGAATCCACAGGGCGGGCACGATGCCGATCCAGAAGCACGCGCGCCACGCGACCTGCTCCGGCAGCAGCGCGAAGAACGCCCAGTAAAGGATCGCGGCCGCGCCCCAGCCGAACGACCAGCTGCTCTGCACGGTGCCCACGGCCTTCGCGCGATGCTCGGGCGAGCGGATCGTCTCGGCCATCATGATCGTCACGACCGACCATTCGCCGCCGAAGCCGAAACCCTGCAGCGTGCGCGTCGCGAGGAGCTGCCAGAACGAATGCGTGAAGCCGGACAGGCACGTGAACAGCGCGAACGTCGCGATCGTCCACTGCAGCACGCGCACGCGGCCATAGCGATCGGCGAGGATGCCGGCGACCCAGCCGCCGATCGCCGACGAGATCAGCGAACTGGTCGCGATCATCCCGGCCTCACTCTTCGTCATGCCCCAGGTGGCGATCAGCGTCGGGATCAGGAACGAATAGATCATGAAGTCGAACGCATCGACCGCATAGCCGCCGAATCCGGCGTACAGCGTCCGGCGCTCGCGCGTCGACAATTCGTTGAACCACTGGAATGCCTGCATGCTTGCCGCCCCCTCTCGTCTTGTCTCGTCCCGCACTGTCGCGTCGCGGTTATTTTACGGGCGCGATCCGGCATGCCAAAAAGGCGGATGCAGGTTCGTGCTGAAAAGCAGGCAGGAGGGAAGCCGCGTCAGAGCGTCAGGCCGCCATCGACGTGGATGACCTGGCCGGTGATCTGCCGCGCCGCGTCCGACAGCAGGAACGCAATCAGCGCGGCGACGTCGTCGGGTTCCGCGATGCGGCCGAGCGGCGTCGCCTGTTCGGCCTGCGCCCACGCGGCGGCGTTGCCGGCGCTCGGCCCGTGGTCCTTGCGCGTGAAGCCCGGCGCGACCGCATTGACGGTGATGCCGTGCGCGGCGAATTCGGTGGCCGCGCTACGCACCAGCGATTCGAGCGCGGCCTTCGCGGCGGCGGTCGCCGCGAACGGTGCATCGGCGCGGTAGCGGTGCGCGACGAACGAACTGACCGCGACGATCCGCGGCGTGGCCGACGTTTCGAGCAGCGGCCGCGCACGGCCCGCGAGCGCGGAGAACGCCCCGGGCATCGTCGCGAAGGCGGACGCGAGTGCGTTCGCGGAGAGCTCGGAAAAGGATTGCCGCGCGGCGAAGCCGGCGTTCGCGACGAGCTGGTCGAGCCCGCCGAAGCGCGTCGCGGTGCTATCGACCAGTGCGGCGGCGATACCCGGTTCGCCGAGATCGCCGGTCAGCGTGATGCACTCGGCGCCGGCCGTCGTGCACGCATGGGCGACGTCGGCGAGCCGCGCCCGCGCCGTCTCGTCCGCGCCGCGCGCATGCAGCGCCAGCGCGATGCCGGGCGCCGCGAGCCGCCGCGCGAGCGCCGCGCCGATCCCCGAGCCTGCGCCGGTGATCAGCGCGATGCGTTCGAGGTGCGCGGCGCGTGCGTTCACGCGGCGACCTTGTCGTCGCTGCTCACGCGCTCGACGTTGATCGTGCCGACGTGGAACGCGGCCAGCGACTCGCGGTGCGCGATGCTGACGATCGCAGCCTTCGGCAGTCGTTCGGCGAACAGGTGATAGAGGCGGGCTTCGTTATCCGCGTCGAGCGCGCTGGTGGCTTCGTCGAGGAACAGGAAGTCGGGCTTGTGCAGGAGCACGCGCGCGCCGGCCAGACGCTGCTGTTCGCCCGGCGACAGCACGCGGGTCCAGTGCGCGGTTTCGTCGAGGCGCTCGACGTAGTCCTCGAGGCGGCACGCGCGCAGCGCATCGCGGCACGCTTCGTCGCTGAAGGTGTCGGGCGTCGCCGGGTAGGTAAGCGCGGCCTTCAGCGTGCCGATCGGCAAATAGCTGGTTTGCGGCACGAACATCATCCGCGCGCCGACCGGCGCGTCGATCGCGCCGTCGCCGAACGGCCACAGGCCCGCGAGCGCGCGCATGAACGTGCTCTTGCCGGAACCCGATTTGCCGATCACGAGCCAGCGCGAGCCGGGCTCGATCGTGACGTCGCCGATGTTCGCGAGCGCGTTGCCGTTCGGCAGCGCGAGCTTGAGCGACGACGTCGACAGCTTCGCGGCGTCGATGTAGTGCAGGTTGATGCCGCCGTGCTCGGTCGCGGGCGACAGGCTTTCCTTCAGGTGCGACGTGCCCATCACACGCTTGAATTCGCGCAGACGGTTGACGGTGGCGCGCCATTCGACGAGGGTCGAGTAGCTGTTGATGAACCACGAGAACGAGTCGCTGACGGTGCCGAACGCGGACGAGATCTGCATCAGCACGCCGAACGAGAACGCACCGGCAAAGTAGCGCGGCGCCGCGACGACGAGCGGGAAGATGATCGCGATCTGCCCGTAGAAGCTCAGCACGAACGTGAGCCGCTTCGTGTACTTCATCACGCGCCACCAGTTGTCGCGGATGCGCGTGAAGAGGGTCTGCGCGTTGCCGGCCTCGGTCTTTTCGCCGTCGTAGAACGCGATCTGCTCGGCGTTCTCGCGCACGCGGATCAGCCCGAAGCGGAAATCGGCCTCGACGCGCTGCTGCTGGTAGTTGATCGACACGAGCGGATGGCCGACCTTCTGGATGATCAGCGAGCCGACCACCGCGTACAGCGCGGCCGCCCACACCATGTAGCCGGGAATCGCGATCGGCGTCGCGCCGAGCGTGAACGTCAGCGCGCCGGCGAGCGACCACAGGATCGTGATGAACGACACGAGCGTGACGACCGTCGACAGCAGGTCGAGCGACAGCGCGAGCGTCGTGGTCGCGAACGACTGGAGGTCGTCGGTGATCCGCTGGTCGGGGTTGTCGGCGAGACGGTCACGTTCGATCCGGTAGAACGCGCGATCGCCGAGCCACTGGCCGAGGAAGCGGTCGGTGAGCCACTGGCGCCAGCGGAAGCCGAGCATCTGCCGCAGGTAGCGGCCGTACACGGCGAGGATGATGAACGCGAAGGCGAGCGCGGAGAACTGCATCAGCAGGTTCGGGAAGTCGTGGACGTCCTTCGACTGCAGCGCGTTGTAGAACTGCGCGTTCCACTTGTTCAGCCGGACGTTGATCCAGACCACGCAGAGGTTGATCGCGATGATCGTGACCAGCAGGCCCCACGCGATTTTCCATTCGGACGATACCCAGTAGGGCTTGATGAGGCTCCATGCGGATACCGGGCGCTCGTCCTGCGGCGCGTCGGAGGCGGAGCGGACGGGATCGATCGATTGGGTCATGTGCTTCCTGATGATGAGCCGGCGCGCGGGCCGGGCGAAACCGGGCGCGCGCCGCGATACGGCATGCCGGGGCGCGGCGCCGACTGACGGCGGGCGTCCGGATGGTCGCCCGTGCGTCTTAAACGGCACTTAAAAACCGGCGGTGACGCGGCAACCGGCCGCTCGCGCGGCCGGCCTGCGGGCATTGTGCCAGAGCGGCGCGGCGCGCCGGCGAATTTGCCGCTAGGGGGACAGTTTGCGGCGCTTTCCGCTTTTATGGTCTAATGGCCGACGACGAAACAGGGGTGCTTCGTGGCGCGGCCGGCAGATGTTCCGGGCAGCGCGGCGAGGCTGAGAAAGACCCTTCGCACCCGATCCGGGTAATACCGGCGAGGGAAGTTTCTGATCCCGCCGGGCCGCGCTGGCCGCCATCCCACATGGTCAGCGCCCGAGTCCCGCCCGGCCGGCCTTTGCTGCCGGTTTCGTCCTTTTGGGTACGCGCATTGCGCGTTACGGAAGGAATGATGGCCGCACAATCTTCAGTCTTTTGCAGGGCTCCCGCCCCGATGTCGCGTGCGTTCGCATGCGGCGAGGCGTGCGCGTCGACGTTCGTCGCGCGTGACCGCGCGGAGGGCGAGTGATGAACGTCCGGGATGCACGACCCGATTTCGCGGTGCTCGGCGGTGGCCTCGTCGGCCGCCTGATCGCGTGGCGGCTCGCCGGCGACGGGCATCGCGTCGCGCTCTACGAGCGCGGCGGCCCGGACGGCGAGCAGTCGGCCGCGTGGGTCGCGGCCGCGATGCTCGCGCCGCTCGCGGAAGCGGCCAGCGCGGAACTGCTGATCACCGAGCTGGGTGCCGCGTCGCTCGCGCGCTGGCCGCAGTGGCTCGCGGAACTGCCCGAACCCGTCTTCTTCCAGCAGCACGGCACGCTCGTCGTCTGGCATCACGCTGACCGCGCGGAGGCGCCGCTGTTCGAGCGGCGCGTGCGCGCGAACGCGCCGGCCGAGCTGCTCGACGGCGGCTTCGTGACGCTCGCCGGTGCGCAGGTCGACGCCGCAGAACCCGTGCTCGCGGGCCGCTTCGCGCGCGGGCTGATGTTGCCGCGCGAAGGGCAGCTCGACAACCGCCAGGCGCTGCGCGCCCTCGCGGCGGGCCTGGCCGAACGCGGCGTGGCGCTGCACTGGCATGCGTCGGTCGACGACGCGAATCTGCCGGCCGCGCATTTCACGATCGATTGCCGCGGGCTCGGCGCGAAATCCGCGCTGCCCGCGCTGCGCGGCATTCGCGGCGAAGTCGCGCGCGTGCATGCGCCCGGCATCGGGCTCACCCGGCCCGTGCGGCTGCTGCATCCGCGCTACCCGCTGTACATCGCGCCGAAGCAGGACGATCTCTATGTGATCGGCGCGACCGAGGTGGAGGGCGAGGACATGTCGCCCGTCAGCGTGCGTTCGGCGCTCGAACTGCTGAGCGCGGCGTTCTCCGTGCATCCGGCGTTCGGCGAGGCGCGCATCCTCGAACTCAACGCGCAGTGCCGGCCGACGCTGCCCGATCATCGTCCGGCGGTGATCTGGGACGGCGCGTCGACGCTCGCGGTCAACGGCCTGTACCGGCACGGCTTCATGATCGCGCCGGAAGTCGCGCAGGCGGCCGTCGTGTTCGCGCAGGCCGCGCTCGGCGGCGCACTCGGCGATGCCGACGCGTTCGCCGCATGGCGCGACGCCGCCCGCTGGCCGACGCTGCTTCATCACCGCAACGACGCGCGCCAGCCGGCCTGACGCGCGCCGCCGACCGAATCCGACCCAGTCTCATGGATATCCAGATCAATCAACAGACCCTGACGTTGCCCGATGACGCGACCGTGGCCGACGCGCTGGCCGCGTACGGCGCGCGTCCGCCGTACGCGGTGGCGCTGAACGGCAACTTCGTCGCGCGCACGCAGCATGCGGCGCGCGCGCTCGCGGCGGGCGACCGGCTCGACGTCGTGCACCCCGTCGCGGGCGGCTGAGCGCCGCCGGTTCGTCCCCGCTCTTCCAGGAAAACGACATGACGTCCCACCCCTCCGCCGACGCGCTGACGCTGTACGGCGAAACCTTCGCAAGCCGTGTGCTGCTCGGCACGTCGCGCTATCCGTCGCTGCAGTCGCTGTCCGATTCGATCGCCGCGTCGCGCCCCGGGATGGTGACGGTCGCGCTGCGCCGGCAGATGACGGGCGGCACGGCCGAAGCCGGCTTCTTCGACCTGCTCAAGCGCCACGCGGTGCCGCTGCTGCCGAATACGGCCGGTTGCCAGACCGTCGCCGAAGCCGTGACGACCGCGCACATGGCGCGCGAGGTCTTCGACACCGACTGGATCAAGCTCGAACTGATCGGCGACGACTACACGCTGCAGCCCGACCCGGTCGGGTTGATCGAAGCGGCCGCGCAACTGGTCAAGGACGGCTTCAAGGTGCTGCCGTATTGCACCGAGGATCTCGTGATCGGCCGGCGCCTGCTCGACGCCGGCTGCGAGGCGCTGATGCCGTGGGGCGCGCCGATCGGCACCGGCAAGGGCGTCGTGAATCCGTACGGGCTGCGCGTGCTGCGCGAACGGCTGCCGGACGTGCCGCTGATCGTCGATGCGGGGCTCGGCGTGCCGTCGCACGCGTGCCAGGTGATGGAGTGGGGCTTCGACGGCGTGCTGCTGAATACCGCGGTGTCGCAGGCCACGCACCCGGAAATCATGGCAAGGGCGTTCGCGCAGGGCGTCGAGGCCGGCCGCGCCGCGTATCTCGCCGGTCCGATGGACGCGCGCGACACCGCGCATGCGAGCACGCCGGTCGTCGGGATGCCGTTCTGGCACCAGGACGGAGGCGGCGCATGAGCGCGGCGCGCTTCGCCGATGCGTTCTGGCCGCCGGCCGACGAGCTGGCCGAAGCGGCCGAGCGGATTCGCGCGCGGCTCGGCGACTGGCCCGAGGGCGCGGCGCCGTGGCGGCTCTGCGTGGCGGCGCCCGACGTGCCGGCCGACGGCGACGTGCTGATCGTGTCGGCGGGCGACCGTGCCGCGCAGGCGCGCGCATCGGCCGTGTCGCGGCCTGCGTCGCCCGATGCGGTGGCGATCGAATTCGACGAGCAGGGCGCCGTGCTGCATGCGGCGGGCGTGCGCTACGCGCTCGACGCCGCGCATCCGCTCGCGGACGACTGGATCGCGGCGCTTGCCGCGTTCCTCGATTGCGGCTTCGCGCCGGTCGACGCGCTGGTGCTCGCGCTGGCGTGGCGCGACGGCGACGAGACGCGCGCCGCCGACGCATGGCCGGTCGATGCCGCGCGATTCCCGCGGGTGGCCGGGTTGCCGCCCGCGCCGGAACCGGTGTTCGCGCCGTGCCCCGCGCGGCTCGGCCTCTATCCGGTCGTGCCGAGCGCCGAATGGGTCGAGCGCGTGCTCGACGGCGGCGCGCGAACCGTGCAATTGCGCGTGAAAGACGCGACGCCGGACGCGCTGCGCCGGGAAATCGCGCGTGCGGTCGCGGCCGGACGTCGTTATCCCGATGCGCGCGTGTTCATCAACGATCACTGGGAGATCGCCGCAGAAGCAGGCGCGTACGGCGTACATCTCGGTCAGGAGGATCTCGAAACGGCCGATCTGGCCGCGATCGCGCGCGCGGGCCTGCGGCTCGGACTTTCGAGTCACGGCTATTACGAGATGTTGCGGGCGCTGCACGAGCGGCCGAGCTACCTCGCGCTCGGCCCCGTGTACGCGACCGCCACCAAGGCCGTTGCCGCGCCGCCACAGGGGCTCGCGCGGATTGCCCGCTACGCGCGCTTCGCCGGCGCGCGCGCGCCGCTCGTCGCGATCGGCGGGGTGGGGCTCGACACGCTGCCGGCGGTGCTGGCGACGGGCGTGGGCAGCGTCGCGGTGGTCAGCGCGGTCACGGGCGCGGCCGACTATCGGACGGCGCTTATTGCACTGCAGCAGTGCTTTACCGGACAATTTGACAATCATTGACCGCAGGGCCCGGAACGGCGTCACGACATCATTCCAATGCAGGCCCTATAATTCGGCGTTCTGCGTAAAAGGACTGTCAGCTCCGTGAGCCCCACTCCTACCGAGACCCTGCTGGAACTTCGCGACGTCGACTTTGGCTACGGCGACCGCCTCGTCCTGTCCAACCTGAACCTGCGCTTCGGGCGCGGGCAGGTCGTCGCGGTCATGGGCGGCTCGGGTTGCGGCAAGACCACCGTGCTGCGCCTGATCGGCGGCCTCGTGCGTGCGCGCCGCGGCCAGGTGCTGTTCGATGGCGCCGATGTCGGCGCGCAAACGCGCGACGGCCTGTACGCGCTGCGCCGCAAGATGGGCATGCTGTTCCAGTTCGGCGCGCTGTTTACCGACATGTCGGTGTTCGAGAACGTCGCATTCGCGCTGCGCGAGCATACCGACCTGCCCGAAGACCTGATCCGCGACCTCGTGCTGATGAAGCTCAACGCGGTCGGACTGCGCGGCGCGCGCGACCTGATGCCGTCCGAAGTATCGGGCGGGATGGCGCGCCGCATCGCGCTGGCGCGCGCGATCGCGCTCGATCCGCAGCTCATCATGTACGACGAGCCGTTCGCGGGCCTCGATCCGATCTCGCTCGGCATCACCGCGAACCTGATCCGCACGCTGAACCAGGCGCTCGGCGCGACGTCGATCCTCGTCACGCACGACGTGCCGGAATCGTTCGCGATCGCCGACTACGTGTATTTTCTGGCCAATGGCGGCGTGCTCGCGCAGGGCACGCCCGACGAGCTGCGCGCGTCGACCGATCCGAGCGTGCGGCAGTTCATCGATGGCGCGCCGGACGGCCCGTTCAAATTTCATTACACGAGCCCGCCGCTCGCAGCGGATTTCGGGCTCGGCGGAGGGCGCGCATGATCAGCGCGATCGGACGTTACGTCATCGGCGGCCTCGAGCGCGCGGGCTACGGCACGCGCCTGTTCGTGCGCCTCGTGCTGGAATTCTTCCCGCTGCTGCGCCGGCCGCGGCTGGTCACGAAGCAGATCCACTTCCTCGGCAACTATTCGTTCGTGATCATTGCGGTGTCGGGGCTGTTCGTCGGCTTCGTGCTCGGCCTGCAGGGCTATTACACGCTGAATCGCTACGGTTCCGAGCAGGCGCTCGGCCTGCTGGTCGCGCTGTCGCTCGTGCGCGAGCTGGGGCCGGTCGTCACCGCGCTGCTGTTCGCGGGCCGCGCGGGCACGTCGCTCACGGCCGAGATCGGCCTGATGAAGGCCGGCGAGCAGCTCACCGCGCTCGAGATGATGGCGGTCGACCCGATCAAGAACGTGATCGCGCCGCGCATGTGGGCGGGCATCATCGCGATGCCGCTCCTGGCCGCGATCTTCAACGCGGTCGGCGTGCTCGGCGGTTACTTCGTCGGCGTCGTGCTGATCGGCGTCGATCCGGGCGCGTTCTGGTCGCAGATGCAGGGCGGGGTCCAGGTCTGGGCCGACGTCGGCAACGGTGTGATCAAGAGCATCGTGTTCGGCTTCGCCGTGACCTTCATTGCGCTGTACCAGGGGTATGAAGCGAAGCCCACGCCCGAAGGCGTGTCGCGCGCGACCACCAAGACGGTCGTGTTCGCGTCGCTCGCCGTACTCGGCCTCGATTTCCTGCTGACCGCGCTGATGTTCAGCTAAGCCTCAGCCAAGCCAAATTTTGGAATGACGATGAAAAAGACTGCTCTCGACTTCTGGGTCGGCCTGTTCGTGGTGGTGGGCTTCCTTGCGGTGCTGTTCCTGGCGCTGAAGGTCGGCAACATGAGCTCGCTGTCGTTTCAGCCGACCTACTCGGTGAGAATGAAATTCGACAATATCGGCGGGCTGAAGCCGCGTGCGGCCGTGAAGAGCGCGGGCGTCGTGGTCGGCCGCGTGAAGTCGATCGGCTTCGACCCGAACACGTACCAGGCGGTCGTCACGATCGACGTCGACGGCCAGTACCCGTTCCCGAAGGATTCGTCGGCGAAGATCCTGACGTCGGGCCTGCTCGGCGAGCAATATATCGGCCTCGATCCGGGCGGCGACACCGAAATGCTGAAGTCCGGCGATACGATCACGATGACGCAGTCGGCGATCGTGCTCGAGAACCTGATCGGCCAGTTCCTGTACAGCAAGGCCGCCGATGCGGGCGGCGCGAAGCCGGCAGCGGGGGCGTCGGCCGTTCCGGCCGCGCCGGCACCGGTGGCGGTACCGGCGTCGGCGGTGTCCGGCGCGTCCGGCTCGGCGGCTCAATAACCACACGAGAGAAAACAAGAGGGTAATGACCATGCACACGATCCGCATCAGGCACGCCGCGCTGGCGATGGCGGCAGTCGCCGCGTTGAGCGGCTGCGCGACCGTGCAGACGCCGACCAAGGGCGATCCGCTCGAAGGCTTCAACCGGTCGATGTACAAGTTCAACGACACGGTCGATACGTACGCGCTGAAGCCGGTCGCGAAGGGTTACCAGTACGTGGTGCCGCAGCCGGTGCGCGACAGCGTGACGAACTTCTTCTCGAACATCGGCGACGTCTACATCGCGGCGAACAACATCGTGCAGCTGCGGATCGCGGACGGCGTCGGCGACATCATGCGCGTCGTGATCAACACGGTGTTCGGCGTCGGCGGCTTGTTCGACGTCGCGACGATCGCGAAGCTGCCGAAGCACACGGCCGACTTCGGGATCACGATGGGCCGCTACGGCGTGCCGTCGGGCCCGTATCTCGTGCTGCCGCTGCTCGGCCCGAGCACGCTGCGCGACACGGCCGGCCTCGGCGTCGACTACGTCGGCAACCCGCTCACCTACGTGAAGCCGGACGGCCTGAGCTGGGGCCTGTTCGGTGTGAACCTGGTCAACACGCGCGCGAACCTGCTCGGCGCAGGCGACGTGCTGGATGCCGCGGCGCTCGACAAGTATTCGTTCGTGCGCAACGCGTACCTGCAGCGTCGCCAGATGCTGATCAGCAACGCGCGCGGCGAGGCCGCCGCGACGTCGAGCAACGACGCGCTGCCGAAGTACGATCTGCCGGAAGACGGCGCGGCACCGGCGGCAGCCGGCGCGGCCGGAACGGCGGGCGCGGCAGCGGTGGGCGGCGCGGCGCCGGCGCCCGCATCGGGCGCGGCGGTGGCTGCGCCGGCCTCGGGCACGGCCGAAGCGCCGAACCCGGCCAGCGAAACGAACGTGCCGGCGATGCAGGTGGCGCCGCCGTCGCCGGGCGGGTTCCGGTTCCCGAGCATCCGGCTGCACTGACGGACTTACATTCGTTACAGCCGGAAACGATTCAGTCGGTAGCGTAGGCGAACTTGCGCGTAAGCTACCTGCTCCAACCTTCGCATCGACTCATTCATGCAGGCCACTATGATGAAAAAACTGTTCCTGATCCCCGTTTTCGCGGCGCTGTTCTCGTTCGGCAGCGCAGCTCACGCGCAAGTCGACCAGTCGAACCCGCAAGCGCTGATCAAGACGGCGACCCAGCAGGTGCTCGACGAAGTCAAGCAGCAGACGATCAAGCAGGGCGACACCAACCGCATCATCTCGATCGTCAACAAGGACATCCTGCCGTACACCGATTTCCGCCGCACCACGCAGCTCGCGATGGGCCGCAACTGGCGCACGGCGACGGCCGAGCAGCAACAGCAGGTTCAGGAGCAGTTCAAGCTGCTGCTGATCCGCACGTATTCGGGCGCGCTCGCGCAGTTGAAGCCGGACCAGCAGATCCAGTACCCGCCGTTCCGCGCCGATCCGGCCGATACCGACGTCGTCGTGAAGACGGTCGCGCTGAACAACGGTCAGCCGGTCCAGATCGACTACCGCCTGTACAAGACGGCGAACGGCTGGAAGGTGTATGACCTGAACGTGCTCGGCGCATGGCTGATCCAGACGTACCAGCAGCAGTTCAACGAGAAGATCCAGCAAAGCGGCGTGGACGGCCTGATCAAGTTCCTGACGCAGCGCAACCAGGAGCTTGCCGCAGGCAAGCAGGCGTCGTGAGCGGCTTCGAAGCCGGCTCCTCGCTGACCGTCGCGAGCGCGAAGTCCGCGCTCGCGGACGGTCTTGCGCGCATCGGCGCCGGCGCGACCGCCGTCGATTGCGCGGCGCTGACGCAGTTCGACTCGTCCGCGCTCGCCGTGCTGCTCGCATGGCAACGTGCCGCCAAAGCGCGCGGCACAGCCCTCGACATCCTCAATCTCCCTCCGAAGCTCGCCAGCCTCGCGCGCGCCTACGGCGTCGACGCACTCATCGAAGGCACCGGGCGATATTGACCCTGTCCGACCGAAGCCTGCCGCGCCAGCCGGCGCGCGCACGCTTCAGGCCGCGCGCCGTCGGCGCCGGCTCCACCAGCCGGTTTGCCCTATAATCAAGCGTTTTGCGGGGCAGCCAATCGGCGTCCGGCCCCCATTTTCTTTCGCAGCAAGCACAGAATAGGCGTCGCGGCCCTTGCGTCGCGCACAGTCATGTCAGCCATAGAAATCCGTCACGTCAAGAAGCGCTACAAGTCGCTTCAGGCGCTCAAGGGCGTCAGCCTGTCGGTCGAGGAAGGCGAGTTTTTCGGTCTGCTCGGCCCCAACGGCGCAGGCAAGACCACGCTCATCAGTATCCTCGCCGGGCTCGCCCGGGCCGACGAAGGCAGCATCTCGGTGCGCGGTCACGACGTCGTCCAGGACTTCCGCAACGCGCGCCGCGCCCTCGGCGTCGTGCCGCAGGAACTCGTTTTCGACCCGTTCTTCACCGTCCGCGAGACGCTGCGCATCCAGTCCGGCTATTTCGGGTTGCGCCGCAACGACGACTGGATCGATGAAGTGATGGCCAATCTCGATCTCACCGAGAAAGCCGACGCGAACATGCGCGCGCTGTCGGGCGGGATGAAGCGCCGCGTGCTGGTCGCGCAGGCGCTCGTGCACCGGCCGCCCGTGATCGTGCTCGACGAGCCGACCGCCGGCGTCGACGTCGAATTGCGGCAGACGCTGTGGAAATTCATCTCGCGCCTGAACCGCGAGGGTCACACGATCGTGCTCACGACCCATTACCTTGAGGAAGCCGAGTCGCTGTGCGACCGCATCGCGATGCTGCGCCGCGGTGAAGTCGTCGCGCTCGACCGCACCGACGCGCTGCTGCGCCGCTTCGCGGGCCTGCAGCTGTACCTGCGGCTCGCGACCGGCGCGCTGCCGGCCGAGCTGCGCGGGCTGGAAACCGACCCGGCCGCGCGCGCGCCGGGTGAGCACCTGCTGCGCCTCGCGAGCTACGACGAGGTCGAACGCATCCTCGCGCAATGCCGCGCGGCCGGCTGCACGTTCGACGAGATCGAGGTCCGCAAGGCCGACCTCGAGGATGTGTTCGTCCAGGTGATGAACGGGGCCGAGGTAATCGAGGGTCTGGCATGAATCAACACTCCCCACGCGAACTGCGTTCGCTGACGTCCGAGGGGACGGCCCGGCCCGTGCCGGGCAGCGGGTTTCGCACGCTGTTCTACAAGGAACTGCTGCGTTTCTGGAAGGTGTCGTTCCAGACGGTGCTCGCGCCGATCGTCACCGCGCTGCTGTATCTGACGATCTTCGGCCACGCGCTGTCGGGCCGGGTCGAGGTGTATCCGGGCGTCGAGTACGTGAGCTTTCTCGTGCCGGGCCTCGTGATGATGAGCGTGCTGCAGAATGCGTTCGCGAACAGCTCGTCGTCGCTGATCCAGTCGAAGATCACCGGCAACCTCGTGTTCATGCTGCTGCCGCCGCTGTCGTACCGCGACATCTTCGGCGCGTACGTGCTCGCGTCCGTCGTGCGCGGGCTCGCGGTCGGCACCGGCGTGTTCGTCGTGACGATCTGGTTTATCCCGATGCACTTCGCGGCGCCGCTGTTCATCATGGCGTTCGCGCTGCTCGGCTCGGCGATCCTCGGCACGCTCGGCCTGATCGCCGGAATCTGGGCCGAGAAGTTCGACCAGCTCGCCGCGTTCCAGAACTTCCTGATCATGCCGCTGACGTTCCTGTCCGGCGTGTTCTATTCGACGCATTCGCTGCCGCCCGTGTGGCGCGAAGTGTCGCGTCTCAACCCGTTTTTCTACATGATCGACGGCTTCCGTTTCGGGTTCTTCGGCGCGTCCGACATCAACCCGTTCGCGAGCCTCGCGATCGTCACCGGTTTCTTCGTGCTGCTCGCGCTGATCGCGATGCGGCTGCTCGCGACCGGCTACAAACTGCGTCATTGATATCGACAGGCCGCGGCCGCCCCAGGGCGGCGCGCGCCGACAGGAGCCTTACACCATGTTGCCGACTCCCGAACAGGTCAAGCAATACATCGCCGGCGGTCTCGCCTGCACGCATCTGGAAGTCGAAGGCGACGGCCAGCATTTCTTCGCGACGATCGTGTCGGCGGCCTTCGAAGGCAAGCGGCCGATCCAGCGGCACCAGCTCGTCTATGCGGCGCTCGGCGATCGCATGAAGCAGGAAATTCACGCGCTCAGCATGAAGACGCTGACGCCCGCCGAATGGCAGAACGCATAAACGGAAATCACTGAGTGCAAGTCACCGTCAACGAGCGCGACGCCGTCCAGAGCGTCGCCACGGCACACCCGGCCGCCAACGGGGAATCGCAGGGACAGGGGATGGACAAACTCGCGATCGAAGGCGGTAACCGCCTGTCGGGCGAGATCGTCGTATCGGGCGCGAAGAACGCCGCGCTGCCGATCCTGTGCGCGGGGCTGCTCACCGCCGATCCGGTCGATCTCGACAACGTGCCGAACCTGAAGGACGTGCGCACGACGCTGAAGGTGCTGAACCAGATGGGCGTGAAGAGCGAGACCGACGGCTGCCGCGTGCAGCTCGACGCGTCGCGCGTCGACAACCTCGTCGCGCCGTACGAGCTCGTGAAGACGATGCGTGCGTCGATCCTCGTGCTCGGGCCGCTGCTCGCGCGCTTCGGCGAGGCGAAGGTGTCGCTGCCGGGCGGCTGCGCGATCGGCGCACGGCCGGTCGACCAGCACATCAAGGGCCTGCAGGCGATGGGCGCGGAGATCAGCATCGAGCACGGTTTCATCGAAGCGCGTGCGAAGCGCCTGAAGGGCGCGCGCATCGTGACCGACATGATCACGGTGACGGGCACGGAAAACCTGCTGATGGCCGCGACGCTCGCCGACGGCGAGACGGTGATCGAAAACGCCGCGCGCGAGCCGGAAGTGAGCGATCTCGCACACTTGCTGGTCGCGATGGGCGCGAAAATCGACGGCATCGGCACCGATCGCCTCGTGATCCAGGGCGTCGAGCGGCTGCACGGCGCGCGTCATTCGGTGATCCCCGACCGGATCGAGGCCGGCACGTTCCTGTGCGCGGTCGCGGCCGCCGGCGGCGACGTGATGCTGACGGGCGTGCGCCCGCACATTCTCGATGCGGTGATCGACAAGCTGCGCGAAGCGGGCGTGTCGATCGAGGAAGGCGACAGCTGGCTGCGTGTGAAGATGGACCGCCGCCCGTCGGCGGTGACGATCCGCACGTCGGAATATCCGGCGTTCCCGACCGACATGCAGGCGCAGTTCATGGCCCTCAATACGGTCGCGACGGGTACCGCGCAGGTCGTCGAAACCATTTTCGAGAACCGCTTCATGCACGTGCAGGAGCTGAACCGGCTCGGCGCGAACATCACGATCGACGGCAACACGGCGCTCGTGACCGGCGTCGACAAGCTGTCGGGCGCGAACGTGATGGCGACCGACCTGCGGGCGTCGGCGAGCCTCGTGATCGCCGGGCTGCGCGCCGACGGCGAAACGCTCGTCGACCGCATCTATCACCTGGACCGCGGCTACGACCGCATGGAAGCCAAACTGACCGCCGTCGGCGCGAACGTGCGCCGCCTTTCCGGGAGCCAAGCATGACCGCGCCGCTGACCCTCGCCCTGTCGAAGGGCCGGATTTTCGAGGAAACCCTGCCGCTGCTGGCCGCCGCCGGCGTGCAGGTGGCGGAGGACCCGGAAACGTCGCGCAAGCTGATCCTGCCGACCACCGATCCGAACCTGCGCGTGATCATCGTGCGCGCGAGCGACGTGCCGACCTACGTCGAATACGGCGCGGCCGATTTCGGCGTGGCCGGCAAGGACGTGCTGGTCGAGCACGGCGGCTCGGGCCTGTACCAGCCGATCGATCTGAACATTGCGCGCTGCCGGATGTCGGTGGCCGTGCCGGCCGGTTTCGACTACGCGAACGCGGTGCGCCAGGGCGCGCGCCTGCGGGTCGCGACGAAATACGTCGAAACGGCGCGCGAACACTTTGCCGCGAAGGGCGTGCACGTCGACCTGATCAAGCTGTACGGCTCGATGGAGCTCGCGCCGCTGGTCGGGCTGGCCGACGCGATCGTCGACCTCGTCAGCTCGGGCGGCACGCTGAAGGCGAACAATCTGGTCGAGGTCGAGGAGATCATGGCGATCTCGTCGCGCCTCGTCGTGAACCAGGCCGCGCTGAAACTGAAGCGCGCGGCGCTCAAGCCGATCCTCGACGCGTTCGAACGCGCGTCGCAGAATGGCGGTTGAGCGCATCACCGTAACGGAACTCCCATGTCCATCACCATCCGCAAGCTCGATTCGACGAACGAAGGCTTCGGTGCCGCGCTGCGCGCCGTGCTCGCGTTCGAGGCGAGCGAAGACGAGGCGATCGAGCAATCGGTCGCGAAGATCCTCGCCGACGTGAAGTCGCGCGGCGACGCCGCGGTGCTCGAGTACACGAACCGTTTCGACCGGCTGAGCGCGAACAGCGTCGCCGCGCTCGAACTGCCGCAGGACGCGCTGCAGACGGCGCTCGACGGCCTCGCGCCGAAGGCGCGCGCGGCGCTGGAAGCGGCCGCGGCGCGGGTGCGCGCGTACCACGAGAAGCAGAAGATCGAATGCGGCACGCATAGCTGGCAGTACACGGAAAGCGACGGCACGGTGCTCGGCCAGAAGGTCACGCCGCTCGACCGCGTCGGCCTGTACGTGCCGGGCGGCAAGGCCGCGTATCCGTCGTCGGTGCTGATGAATGCGATTCCGGCGCGCGTCGCGGGCGTCGGCGAGATCGTGATGGTCGTGCCGACGCCGGACGGCGTGAAGAACGACCTCGTGCTGGCGGCGGCGCTGCTCGGCGGCGTCGATCGCGTGTTCACGATCGGCGGCGCGCAGGCGGTCGGCGCGCTCGCGTACGGCACTGAGACGGTGCCGGCCGTCGACAAGATCTGCGGCCCCGGCAACGCGTACGTCGCGTCGGCGAAGCGCCGCGTGTTCGGCACGGTCGGCATCGACATGATCGCCGGGCCGTCGGAAATCCTGGTGCTGTGCGACGGGACGACCGATCCGAACTGGGTCGCGATGGACCTGTTCTCGCAGGCCGAGCACGACGAACTCGCGCAGTCGATCCTGCTGTGCCCGGACGCTGCATTCCTCGATCGCGTCGAAAAGGCGATCGGCGAGCTGCTGCCGACGATGCCGCGCCAGGACGTGATCCGCGCGTCGCTCGAAGGCCGCGGCGCGCTGATCAAGGTGCGCGACATGGCCGAGGCGTGCCGGATCGCGAACGACATCGCGCCGGAACACCTCGAAATCTCGGCGCTGGAGCCGCAGCAATGGGGCCAGCAGATCCGCCACGCGGGCGCGATCTTCCTCGGCCGCTACACGAGCGAGAGCCTCGGCGACTACTGCGCGGGCCCCAACCACGTGCTGCCGACGTCGCGCACCGCGCGCTTCTCGTCGCCGCTCGGCGTGTACGACTTCATCAAGCGCTCGAGCCTGATCGAGGTCAGCGCGGAAGGCGCGCAGACGCTGGGCGAGATCGCATCCGAGCTCGCCTACGGCGAAGGGCTGCAGGCGCACGCAAGGAGCGCCGAGTTCCGGATGAAGGGCTGACCGCGCATCGTGCGCGGGGCCGGGCAGGCGCCGAGGCGCTGGCACCGGCGGCACCCGGAGCGGGGCAGGAGACCAGCGCAGGGCGGCAGCCGCCGCCTTGCCGACCCATTTGACGCCGGCGCGACGCACGCCGGCTTGAGACCATGACGACGCCACAAGACATCATCCGCCGCGACGTGCTCGCGATGACCAGCTATCCGGTGCCGGACGCGAGCGGGTTCGTGAAGCTCGACGCGATGGAGAACCCGTATCCGCTGCCGGCGCCGCTCGCCGCGGCGCTCGGCGAGCGGCTCGCGCAGGTCGCGCTGAACCGCTACCCGGCGCCGCGCCCGGCCGCGCTGCTCGACAAGCTGCGCCACGCGATGCGCGTGCCGGCCGGCTGCGACGTGCTGCTCGGCAACGGTTCCGACGAAATCATCAGCATGATCTCGGTCGCGTGCGCGCAGCCGGGCGCGAAGGTGCTCGCACCGGTGCCGGGCTTCGTGATGTACGAACTCTCGGCGAAGTTCGCGCAGCTCGAATTCGTCGGCGTGCCGCTGAAGGCGGACCTGACGCTCGACGTCGACGCGATGCTCGCGGCGATCGCCGAGCACCGGCCGGCGATCGTCTATCTCGCGTACCCGAACAACCCGACCGGCACGCTGTACGACGATGCCGACGTCGAGCGGATCGTCGCGGCCGCCCGGCACAGCCTGATCGTGATCGACGAGGCGTACCAGCCGTTCGCCGAGCGTTCGTGGCTGCCGCGCGCCGCCGAGTTCGACAACGTCGTCGTGATGCGCACGGTGTCGAAGCTCGGCCTCGCGGGCATCCGCCTCGGCTACCTCGTCGGCTTGCCCGCGTGGCTGAACGAATTCGACAAGGTGCGCCCGCCGTACAACATCAACGTGCTGACCCAGGCGACCGCCGATTTCCTGCTCGATCACCTCGACGTGCTCGACGCGCAGGCGGCCGAATTGCGCGCGGAACGCACCCGCCTCGCGCAGGCGGTGGCCGCGCTGCCGGGCGCGACGGTGTTCCCGAGCGCCGGCAATTTCCTGCTGGTGCGCGTGCCGGACGCGGCTGCCGTGTTCGATGCGCTGCTCACCGAGCGGGTGCTGGTCAAAAACGTGAGTAAAATGCATCCATTACTGGCCGAATGCGTGCGGCTGACCGTCGGTTCTCCCGACGAAAACGCCCGCCTGCTGGCTGCCTTGAAACTCGCGCTGCCCGGTTGAGCCCAGGGCGCGGCGGCGCGCGACGATCAATCCCCATTTACATCAGACTCAATCAAGGAATTGCCATGCGTGTGGCGGAAGTCGTTCGCAATACCAGCGAAACGCAGATCCGTGTGAAGCTCGATCTCGACGGCACCGGCCGGCAGAAGCTGGCCACCGGCGTGCCGTTTCTCGACCATATGCTCGACCAGATCGCGCGACACGGTCTGGTCGATCTCGAGGTCGAAGCGCATGGCGACACGCATATCGACGATCACCACACGGTCGAGGATGTCGGCATCACGCTCGGTCAGGCCGTCGCGAAGGCGATCGGCGACCGCAAGGGCATCCGCCGCTACGGCCATTCGTACGTGCCGCTCGACGAGGCGCTGTCGCGCGTCGTGATCGATTTCTCCGGCCGGCCGGGCCTCGAATTCCACGTGCCGTTCACGCGCGCGCGGATCGGCACGTTCGACGTCGACCTGTCGATCGAATTCTTCCGCGGGTTCGTGAACCACGCGGGCGTCACGCTGCACATCGACAACCTGCGCGGAATCAACGCGCACCATCAGCTCGAGACGGTGTTCAAGGCTTTCGGCCGGGCGCTGCGCGCCGCGGTGGAGCTCGACGAGCGGGCGGCGGGGCAGATTCCGTCGACCAAAGGCAGCCTCTAACTTCCGAACGGACGACGCCAAGGACGACCTCACGGCTTCGGCGCGGCGCGCCGGCGTGCGATGGATCTGCTCAAATCGTTCATTTCGCTGCTCGCGCTGATCAACCCGGTCGGCGCGGTGCCGTTCTTCCTGAGCCTGACGGCGCAGCAGACGGACGACGAGCGGCGGCGCACGATCCGGATCGCATCGGTGTCGGTGTTCTGCGTGATGACGGTGACCGCGCTGCTCGGGCAGCAGATCATCAACTTCTTCGGCATTTCGGTCGGGTCGCTCGAAGTGGGCGGCGGGATCATCATGCTGCTGATGGCGATCAACATGCTGAACGCGCAGATCGGCAACACGCGATCGACGCCGGAGGAGCGCCACGAAGCCGAGCTGAAGGACAACATCGCGGTCGTGCCGCTGGCGATTCCGCTGCTCACGGGCCCCGGCTCGATCAGCACGGTGATCATCTATGCGGCGAACGCGCATCACTGGTATGAACGGGCCGGGCTGGTCGCGATCGGCGCGGTCCTGGCTTTTCTGTGTTTCGTCGCGATGCGGCTCGCCGAGCCGATCGCGAACTGGATCGGCCGCACCGGCATCAACATCGCCACACGGCTGATGGGTCTGATGCTGTCGGCGCTGGCGGTGGAATTCATCGTCAATGGACTGAGGGCGCTACTGCCTGCACTGAGATGAAAACTTCGATTGCGATTGTGGATTATGGGATGGGCAACCTGCGCTCGGTCGCGCAGGCGCTCAAGAAGGCCGAACCGGCCGCCGACGTGGCGATCGTCGACACGCCGGCCGCGATTCGCGCGGCCGACCGTGTCGTGCTGCCCGGCCAGGGCGCGATGCCCGACTGCATGCGCTGTCTCGGCGAATCGGGCCTGCAGGAGGCCGTGATCGAGGCGTCGCGCACGAAGCCGCTGCTCGGCGTGTGCGTCGGCGAGCAGATGCTGTTCGACTGGAGTGCGGAAGGCGACACGAAGGGCCTCGGCCTGTTGCCCGGCAAGGTCGTGCGCTTCGAACTCGACGGCCGCGTGCAGGACGACGGCTCGCGCTTCAAGGTGCCGCAGATGGGCTGGAACCGCGTGCGCCAGGCGCAGCCGCACCCGCTGTGGGACGGCGTGCCCGACGACGCGTATTTCTACTTCGTGCACAGCTATTACGTGACGCCGGACAACCCGGCACACACGGTCGGCGAAACGGCGTACGGTGCGCCGTTTACGTCCGCGGTCGCGCGGGACAATCTCTTCGCGACCCAATTCCACCCCGAGAAAAGCGCGGAGGTCGGGTTGCGTCTGTATCGCAACTTCGTACACTGGAAACCGTAAACGTGGTGCGGGAGCCACAGTCGACGGCGCGCAAGCGCCTGTCGTGCGGGGCTCTCGCGCTTAAGCGCCGAAAGAGTTGTACTAAACTAGCGAGACGGCGCGGCACCGGTTTGGCCGGTACGCGCCGGATTCTTTTCTTTTTCCACGACGACACCCGATTGCTATGTTGCTGATTCCGGCCATCGACCTCAAAGACGGTCAGTGTGTGCGCCTCAAACAGGGCGATATGGACCAGGCCACGATTTTTTCCGAGGACCCGGCGGCGATGGCCCGCAAGTGGGTCGATCTCGGCGCCCGGCGGCTCCATCTCGTCGACCTGAACGGCGCATTCGCCGGCAAGCCGAAGAATCTCGAGGCGATCGAAGCGATCCTCGACGAAGTCGGCGACGAAATTCCCGTCCAGCTCGGCGGCGGCATCCGCAGCCTCGAGACGATCGAGAAGTATCTCGACGCCGGCCTGTCCTACGTGATCATCGGCACCGCCGCCGTGAAGAACCCGGGCTTCCTGCAGGACGCGTGCACCGCGTTCTCCGGCAGCATCATCGTCGGGCTGGACGCGAAGGACGGCAAGGTCGCGACCGACGGCTGGAGCAAGCTGACCGGCCACGAGGTGATCGACCTCGCGAAGAAGTTCGAGGACTACGGCGTCGAATCGATCGTCTACACCGACATCGGCCGCGACGGGATGCTGCAGGGCATCAACATCGACGCGACCGTGAAGCTCGCGCAGGCGGTCGGCATCCCGGTGATTGCATCGGGCGGCCTGTCGAACCTCACGGACATCGAGAGCCTGTGCGAAGTGGAAGAGCACGGCGTCGAAGGCGTGATCTGCGGCCGGGCGATCTACTCCGGCGATCTCGATTTCGCGGCCGCGCAGAAGCGCGCGGACGAACTGAACGGCGAACTCGACAACGCGTAACCGCGGTCGTCCCGTTCGCCGGGGCTGCCCGCAGGCGGCCCCGACCGGAAGCCTCGCGCGAGGCTTCCGCAACCGGCCGTCCCAGCGCGGCATTTGGCGCAACATCATGGCTCTAGCTAAACGCATCATCCCCTGCCTGGACGTGACCGCCGGGCGTGTCGTCAAGGGCGTCAATTTCGTCGAGCTGCGCGATGCCGGCGACCCCGTCGAAATCGCCCGCCGCTACGACGACCAGGGTGCCGACGAACTGACCTTCCTCGACATCACCGCGACGTCCGACCAGCGCGACCTGATCCTGCCGATCATCGAAGCCGTCGCGTCGCAGGTGTTCATTCCGCTGACCGTCGGCGGCGGCGTGCGCGCCGTCGAGGACGTGCGGCGCCTGCTGAACGCGGGCGCGGACAAGGTCAGCATGAATTCGTCGGCGGTCGCGAACCCGCAGCTCGTGCGCGACGCGGCCGACAAGTACGGCTCGCAGTGCATCGTCGTCGCGATCGATGCGAAGCGCGTGTCGGCCGACGGCGAGACGCCGCGCTGGGAAGTGTTCACGCACGGCGGCCGCAAGAACACGGGCCTCGACGCGATCGAATGGGCGCGCAAGATGGCCGAGCTCGGCGCCGGCGAGATCCTGCTCACGAGCATGGACCGCGACGGCACGAAGTCGGGCTTCGACCTCGCGCTCACGCGCGGCGTGTCGGACGCGGTGCCGGTGCCGGTGATCGCGTCGGGCGGCGTCGGTTCGCTGCAGCATCTGGCCGACGGCATCAAGGATGGCCGCGCCGACGCGGTGCTGGCCGCCAGCATCTTCCACTACGGCGAGCACACGGTCGGCGAGGCGAAGCGCTTCATGTCCGACCAGGGCATCCCGGTGAGACTGTGATGAATACCGAAACGAAATCCCTGCCCGCGTGGCTCGACAAGGTCCGCTGGGACGACAACGGCCTCGTGCCGGTGATCGCGCAGGAAGCGTCGACGAACGACGTGCTGATGTTCGCGTGGATGAACCGCGAGGCGCTCGCGAAGACGATCGAGACGCAGCGCGCGGTCTACTATTCGCGTTCGCGCAAGCGCCTGTGGTTCAAGGGCGAGGAGTCGGGCCACGTGCAGCACGTGCACGAAGTGCGGCTCGATTGCGACGAGGACGTCGTGCTGCTGAAGGTCGAGCAGGTGTCGGGCATCGCATGCCACACCGGCCGGCATTCGTGCTTCTTCCAGAAATTCGAAGGTACGGTGGACGGCGGCGACTGGGTCGCGGTCGAGCCGGTGCTGAAAGACCCCGAACACATCTACAAATGACGCAATCGACCGAAGACACGCTGCTGCGCCTCGCGGCCGTGATCGACAGCCGCAAGGGCGGCGATCCCGATCAATCGTACGTATCGCGCCTGTTCCACAAGGGCGACGACGCGGTGCTGAAGAAGATCGGCGAAGAGGCGACGGAAGTCGTGCTGGCCGCGAAGGACGTGCGCCAGGACGGCGCGCCGAGCGCGCTCGTCGGCGAGGTGGCCGACCTGTGGTTCCACTGCCTCGTGATGCTGTCGCATTTCGACCTGAGCCCGGCCGACGTGATCGCCGAACTCGAGCGTCGCGAAGGCTTGTCGGGCATCGAGGAAAAAGCGCTGCGCAAGCGCCGCGAGCGCGAGGAAAACGGCGGGTGACACGCAGGCCCCGCCGCGGTGGCAACAGTGCGGTAAGCTGTAAGAATTGTCATCTAACGGGGGTAGCATCATGAACGATACGTCGAACCAGTTCCCGACGCCGGCGGTGTCGGGGGCAGCGGAGGCCGAACGCCTGAACGGGCTGCGCACGCTGACCCACGTGCTGTACGGCCTCTATGCGATTCACTGGCTGACGGGCGGCGTCACGGGCATCATCGCGATCATCATCAACTACGTGAAGCGCGGCGACGTAGCCGGCACGCCGTACGCCGATCACTTCGAGTGGCAGATCCGTACGTTCTGGCGCGCGCTGATCGCTTATGTGATCGGGTTCGCGCTGATGTTCGTCGCGATCGGGTTCGTCGTGATGTTTGTCACGTGGATTTGGACGCTGTACCGTATCATCAAGGGTTGGCTGTACCTGAACGACAACAAGACGCTCGATCCGCAGGCGTGGTTCTGACCGGCGCGCGCGGGCGTTTCGCAGGAGCAACATGAGTCACGATCCGAATTGCCTGTTCTGCAAGATCGCGGCAGGCGAGATTCCGAGCACGAAGGTGCACGAGGACGACGAATTCGTCGCGTTCCGCGACATCCGCCCGGCGGCCGACACGCACGTGCTCGTGATTCCGCGCCGGCACCTGCCGACGCTGTCGGCGGCGAGCGAGGCCGATGCGCCGATGCTCGGCCGGCTGATGCTGCTCGTCGCGCGTTTGGCCGACCAGCTCGGCGTCGCGTATACGGGCGGCGAAACCGGTTTTCGCACGGTGATCAATACGGGCCCGGGCGGCGGGCAGGAGGTCTACCACCTGCACGCGCATATCCTGGCCGGCCCGCGCCCGTGGCAGCGGATGGGTTGACGACGCGGGGCGTTTCCCCGCATCCGATAGTCGAAGCCGGCGCGTCGCCGGCGATTTGCGCCGCTCCGCGGCGTGGTTGAGGAGAGGTTTCATCATGGGTGGATTGAGCATTTGGCACTGGCTGATCGTGCTGTTGATCGTCGCGCTGGTTTTCGGTACGAAGAAGCTGCGCAACATCGGCAACGACCTCGGCAGCGCGGTGAAGGGTTTCAAGGACGGCATGAAGGAAGGCGAAACGCCGGCGGATGCGCAGCAACTGCCGCGTTCGGGCGCGGTCGACGTCAACGCGAAGGAAACGACGCGTTCCGATTCGAACAAGGCGTAACGCCGGCACGCTGACAGGCATTCGCGATGCTGGATCTCGGTCTTTCGAAGATGGCGCTGATCGGCGTCGTCGCGCTCGTGGTGCTCGGCCCCGAGCGCTTGCCGCGCGTCGCGCGTACGGCAGGCGCGCTGTTCGGCCGCGCGCAGCGGTACATCAACGACGTGAAGGCCGAGGTCTCGCGCGAAATCGAACTCGACGCGCTGCGGACGATGAAGACCGATTTCGAATCGGCCGCGCGCAGTGTCGAGACGACGATTCACGACAACCTGCGCGAGCACGAGAAGGAATTGAACGACACGTGGCATTCCGCGGTCGGCGGTCTTGACGGGGCTGCCGGCGATGCCGGTTCCGTCGGTTCCCCGGGTTCCGATACGCCCGCGGCGCCGTCGTGGCGCGGCAGTTCGGCCGCGCTTGCGCCGAAGCGCCGCAACTGGCGCATCAAGCAGGCGGCGACGCCTGTCTGGTACAAGCGCGCGACGACCCGCCGCACGCACGTGCAGTCGGGCGCCGCACGTGTCGCGCGCCATCAGCCGGCCAGCCTGCGCCGGCCGACGCGCTTCTTCTGAGTCGAGCGCATGCTCGCTCGTCAATCCTACCGAGGGCCGGTGTGAGCGACCCCCAGCAGAACCCGGGCGACGCCCCGGAAGAAACCTTCATTTCCCATCTCGTCGAGCTTCGCGATCGCATCATTCGCGCGGGGCTGGCCGTGATCGTCGTGTTCCTCGGGCTCGTCTACTGGGCGCCGGACATCTTCAAGCTGCTCGCGCGGCCGCTGATGGACAACCTGCCGAAAGACGGCAAGATGATCGTCACCGACGTCACCGGCTCGTTCTTCGTGCCGATGAAGGTCACGATGCTCGTCGCGCTCGTGATCGCACTGCCGATCGTGCTGTACCAGATCTGGGCATTCGTCGCGCCGGGGCTGTATCAGCACGAGAAGAAGCTCGTCGCGCCGCTCGTCGGCAGCAGCTACTTCCTGTTCCTGTGCGGGATGGCGTTCGCGTATTTCCTCGTGTTCCCGACGATCTTCCGCGTGATGGCGCACTACAACGCGCCGCTCGGGGCCGAGATGACGACCGACATCGACAACTATCTGAGCTTCGTGCTGGGGATGTTCATCGCGTTCGGGGTCACGTTCGAGGTGCCGATCGTCGTCGTGCTGCTCGTCCGGATGGGCGTGCTGTCCCTGAAGAAGCTGAAGGAGATGCGGCCGTACGTGATCGTCGGCGCATTCGTGGTCGCGGCTGTCGTCACGCCGCCGGACGTGTTCTCGCAACTGATGCTGGCGCTGCCGCTCGTCGTGCTGTTCGAGATCGGGCTGCTGGCCGCGCGGCTCTTCGTGCCCAAGAAGCCGGCCGAAGAGGGTGAGGCGGGGAACGGCGAAGCGGCGAGCTGACGGCTCGCGGCGCCGGGCGGCTTTCCGGCCCGGCTGCAGTGGCCCGGTTTGGTCATCAGCCGGCGCGTGAGAAACCACCTTCCCGCCAACGACGAATCGTCAGACGCAAAGCAAAAGGGCAGCCGACCGGCTGCCCTTTTTCATTTCCGCGTCGCGTTGCCTCGCATCGCGACCGGCGCGGCGCACCGGCCGCCGCCCGTCATTCGCTATCGTTGTCCTGCTCGTCGAGCGCCTGCTTCGGCGGTGGCGGGCGCTTGCCGATCACGACGTTCACGTCGAACTGCTTGCTCTTGCGTACGACGTGCACCTTGGTTGGCGTACCCGGCTTGATCTGCGCGACGGTGTTCAGCAGCTTCGTCGTGTCGGTGATTTCGTCGCCGTTCACGCTCACCAGGATGTCACCCGGCTTGATGCCGGCCTTGTCGGCCGGACCGCCCTGCAGCACGCCCGCGACGATCGCGCCCGATTTCTGCTGCAGCCCGAACGACTCGGCGATTTCCGGCGTGACGTCCTGCGGCTCGACACCGATCCAGCCGCGCGTGACCGAGCCCGTCGTGATGATGCTTTCGAGCACCGTGCGGGCGGTCGAGACGGGAATCGCGAAACCGATGCCGAGCGAGCCGCCCGAGCGCGAGTAGATCGCCGTGTTGATGCCGAGCAGGTTGCCGTTCACGTCGACCAGCGCGCCGCCGGAGTTGCCGGGGTTGATCGGCGCGTCGGTCTGGATGAAGTTCTCGAACGTGTTGATGCCGAGGTGGTTGCGGCCGAGCGCGCTGATGATCCCCATCGTGACCGTCTGGCCGACGCCGAACGGATTGCCGATCGCGAGCACGACGTCGCCGACGCGCGACTGGTCGGAGCGGCCGAGCGTGATCGTCGGCAGGTTCGTCATGTTGATCTTCAGCACCGCGAGATCGGTTTCGGGATCGCTGCCGATCACTTTCGCGGTGGCCGTGCGGCCGTCGGCGAGCGCGACTTCGATCTGGTCGGCGCCGTCCACGACGTGCTGGTTCGTTAGAATGTAACCTTCAGGGCTCACGATAACGCCCGAGCCGAGGTTGGCGGCCGGCTCGTCCTGCTGCTTGCGGGCGTTGCGGTCGCCGAAGAAGTAACGGAACAGCGGATCTTTCGCGCGCGGGTCGGGCGGCAGCGAGCCGTCCTTGCTGGAGAACACGTTGACGACGGCCGGCATCGCCTTCTGCGCGGCTTCGGCGTACGACGTGGTCGCCGGTGCGCCGCCGATGCCCGGCGCGACTTCCCGCAGCGCGACGATCGGCGTGGCGAGCTGCTTGCCGAGCTGTCCTTGCCGTTGCAGCCATTGCGGCTTGAGCGTCACGACGATGAACATCAGCGCGAGCAGTACGGTCACCGCCTGCGCGAAGAACAGCCAGAAGCGTCTAAGCATCTGAATGGATTAGAGGTTTATATGGATCGGATCGAACTTGAATTGTACTTGAACAATACCCTTGAAACCGCGCGCTTCAAGGACTATTGCCCGAACGGCCTCCAGGTCGAAGGACGCCGCAAGATCGAGAAGATCGCCACCGGCGTGACGGCGTCGGTCGCGTTCCTCGAAGCCGCGCTCGAATGGGGGGCGGATGCCGTGCTCGTCCACCACGGCTATTTCTGGCGCAACGAGGCGCCGCAGATCACCGGCCGCAAGTACCAGCGCCTGAAGCTGCTGCTCGCGAACGACCTGAACCTGTTCGCGTTCCACCTGCCGCTCGATGCGCATCCCGAGTTCGGCAACAACGCGCAGCTCGGCGAAAAGCTCGGCCTGATCGGCGACCAGCGGTTCGGCGAAGGCGATCTCGGCTGGATGGCGACGCTGCCGATGCCCGTCACGCTCGAGCACTTCGTCGCGAAGGTGGAGCGCACGCTCGGCCGCACGCCGCTCGTGCTCGGCGAGCCGGACACGCAACTGCGCCGCATCGCATGGTGCACGGGCGCCGCGCAGAGCTATTTCGACGCGGCGATCGACGCCGGCGCGGACGTATTCCTGACCGGCGAGGTGTCCGAGTCGACCACGCACGCGGCGGCGGAGAGCGGTGTCGCGTTCGTTGCGGCAGGGCACCATGCGACCGAGCGTTACGGAATCCAGGCACTTGGGCGCCACTTGTCGGAAGAATTCGATCTCGAACACCTTTTTATCGATATTCATAATCCGGTCTGAGCGACGGATTTGCGGCGGCGCATCGAAATTTCTCAATGTAGCATCCGCTTAAAAGTGAAATGATTTAATCGCTCCGGTAGTGGGGGATAACCCTTAACTATCAAACACTTCGAAGGGATTTTCATCTCCGGGCCTTGTAAATGACGACTCCATTCGAGCAAACTAGCGGCGGAATGGAAAGTCGTGACGGAAAATCCAACTCAGAAGTGGGGCGTGTGATGCGAGACAAGGAAGAGAAACGCGTCGACAGCGGCCGCCGTACCTGGCTGATTGCGACATCCGTAGCAGGTGGCGTGGGAGGCGTAGCCACCGTCATACCTTTCGCGGCGTCGCTTGCGCCGTCCGCGAAAGCGAAAGCGGCCGGGGCCCCGGTCGAGGTCGACATCAGCGGCCTGAAGCCCGGCGAAATGGTCACCGTGCCGTGGCGCGGCAAGCCCGTCTGGATCCTGAATCGCACCGATTCGATGCTGGCCGACGTGGTCAAGGCCGACAAGGAAGTGGCCGATCCGGCTACGAAATCCCCGTATTCGATGCCGTTGCCCGCGTATTGCGCCAACGAATATCGGTCACGGGCCGATCGCAAGAACATTCTCGTCGTGATGGCCGTGTGTACGCACCTCGGCTGCACGCCTAGCCAACGCTTCACGCCGGGTCCGCAGCCGAACCTGCCGGACGACTGGCCGGGCGGTTTCCTGTGCCCGTGCCACGGTTCGACCTACGACCTCGCCGGCCGTGTGTTCAAGAACAAGCCGGCGCCTCAGAATCTCGACATCCCGCCCTACATGTTCACGTCGGCGACGACCCTCGTGATCGGCAAGGACGAGAAAGGAGAAGCGTGATGGCCGCCGACAACAAGGAAGTCTCCACCACAGGTTTCACCGGCTGGATCGACCAGCGCTTCCCGCTCACGTCCACCTGGAAGAAGCACGTATCCGAGTACTACGCGCCGAAGAACTTCAACTTCTGGTACTTCTTCGGCTCCCTCGCGCTGCTGGTGCTCGTCAACCAGATCGTCACGGGCATCTTCCTGACGATGAACTACAAGCCCGACTCGACGCTCGCGTTCGCGTCGGTCGAGTACATCATGCGCGAGGTGCCGTGGGGCTGGCTGATCCGCTACATGCACTCGACCGGTGCATCGATGTTCTTCGTGGTCGTGTACCTCCACATGTTCCGCGGGCTGCTGTACGGGTCGTACCGGAAGCCGCGCGAGCTCGTCTGGATCTTCGGCTGCGCGATCTTCCTGTGCCTGATGGCCGAGGCGTTCTTCGGCTACCTGCTGCCGTGGGGCCAGATGTCGTTCTGGGGCGCGCAGGTGATCGTGAACCTGTTCTCGGCGATCCCGTTCGTCGGGCCGGACCTGTCGCTGTGGATTCGCGGCGACTACGTCGTGTCCGACGTCACGCTGAACCGCTTCTTCGCGTTCCACGTGATCGCGATTCCGCTCGTGCTGGTCGGCCTCGTGGTCGCCCACCTGGTGGCGCTGCACGAAGTCGGGTCGAACAACCCGGATGGCATCGAGATCAAGGCGAAGAAGGACGAGAACGGCATTCCGCTCGACGGCATCCCGTTCCACCCGTACTACTCGGTGCACGATTTCCTCGGCGTATGCGTGTTCCTGATGGTGTTCGCGCTGATCGTGTTCTTCTCGCCGGAGATGGGCGGCTACTTCCTCGAGGCGAACAACTTCGTCCCGGCGAACCCGCTGCAGACGCCGCCCGAGATTGCGCCGGTCTGGTACTTCACCGCGTTCTACGCGATGCTGCGCGCGACCACCGACCCGTTCAAGATCGTGCTGATGATCGTGATCGCGCTGCTCGGCGTGCTCGCGCTGATCCGTGCGCGCGGCAAGTGGAAGGTCGGGCTGCCGGTGCTGGCGGCGGCGATCGTCGTGTTCATGTACCTGACGGAGTCGAAGTTCTGGGGCGTCGTCGTGATGGGCTCGGCGGTGATCTCGCTGTTCTTCCTGCCGTGGCTCGACCGCAGCCCGGTGAAGTCGATCCGCTACCGGCCGCTGTTCCACAAGGTGTTCCTCGGGATCTTCGTCGCGGCGTTCCTGACCCTCGCGTTCCTCGGCACGCGGCCGCCGTCGCCGGCGGCGACGTTGATCGCCCAGGCCTGTGCGCTGATCTACTTCGCGTTCTTCCTCGGCATGCCCGTCTGGACGCCGCTTGGCACGTTCAAGCAGCCGCCGGAACGGGTGCGCTTCAAGCCCCATTAACGTGAGCGAGGAGAGAACGACATGAAGAAACTGCTTTCGACACTGGCGTTGATCGGGGCGACCGCCTGTGCGCTGCTGGCGGCGCCGGCCGTGCGGGCGGAGGGTAATTTTCCGCTCGACCGGGCGCCCGATAACACGGAAAATCTCGTTTCGCTTCAGCACGGCGCGCAATTGTTTGTAAACTATTGCCTGAACTGCCACAGCGCGAACCTGATGCGCTACAACCGTCTGACGGATCTGGGCATATCCCAGAAGGAGATCGAAACGAATCTCCTGTTCACGACCGACAAGGTCGGGAACACGATGTCCGTCGCGATGCGGCCCGACGACGCGAAGAACTGGCTCGGCACCACGCCGCCCGACCTGTCGGTCGAGGAGCGTGCGCGCGGCCGCGACTGGCTGTACACGTATCTGCGGAGCTTCTACCGCGACGATACGCGGCCGACCGGCTGGAACAACGCGGTGTTCGAGAACGTCGGCATGCCCCATGTGTTGTGGCAGCTGCAGGGGCAGCGCGTAGCCAAATTCGAAGACAAGACGGACGAGGAGACGGGCGAGAAGGCCCACGTGCTCGTCGGCTTCCAGCAGGTCACGCCGGGCACGCTCTCGTCGCCCGACTACGATGCTGCGGTGGCCGACCTGGTGGCCTATATGACATGGATGTCCGAGCCGGCCCAGCAGACCCGCAAGCGCCTCGGCGTGTGGGTGCTGATCTTTCTCGGTGTCCTGACTTTCCTGGCCTGGCGGCTGAATGCCGCGTACTGGAAAGATATCAAGTAAACACGCCTGACCGGCGTGGGGCCGGCGCAAGGCGGAACCCGTGAAAGGGGTTTCGCCGCGTGCCGGCCCTCGGCTTTTTTGAGGAAACGCAAATATGATGGTTCTGTATTCCGGCACAACTTGCCCGTTCTCCCAGCGTTGCCGGCTGGTGCTGTTCGAGAAGGGCATGGACTTCGAAATCCGCGACGTCGACCTGTTCAACAAGCCGGAAGACATTTCGGTGATGAACCCGTACGGTCAGGTGCCGATCCTGGTCGAGCGCGACCTGATCCTGTACGAATCGAACATCATCAACGAGTACATCGACGAGCGCTTCCCGCATCCGCAACTGATGCCGGCCGACCCGGTGCAGCGCGCCCGTGCGCGCCTGTTCCTGCTCAACTTCGAGAAGGAACTGTTCGTCCACGTCAGCACGCTCGAGAACGAGAAGGGCAAGGCGGCGGAGAAGAATCACGAGAAGGCACGCCTCGCGATCCGCGATCGCCTGACGCAGCTCGCGCCGATCTTCGTGAAGAACAAGTACATGCTCGGCGAAGAGTTCTCGATGCTCGACGTCGCGATCGCACCGCTGCTGTGGCGCCTGGATCACTACGGCATCGAGCTGTCGAAGAACGCCGCGCCGCTGATGAAGTACGCCGAACGGATCTTCAGCCGTCCGGCCTACATCGAAGCACTGACGCCGTCCGAAAAGGTCATGCGTCGTTAATGTTGCAATGAAGGCATGACGGAGCGGGTGGCGCGGCGTGCCGCGCGCCCGCTCCGGGTTCGAGGATTGTGATGCAAGAGATTTCAACGAAGCCTTATCTGCTGCGCGCGTTGTACGAGTGGTGCACCGATAACGGTTACACGCCGCATATCGCGGTGAGGGTCGACAACTCGACGCGCGTGCCGCGTCAGTTCGTGCGTGACGGCGAGATCGTGCTCAACATCAGCTTCGAGGCGACGAGCCAGTTGCAGATGGGCAACGAGTGGATCGAGTTCACGGCCCGGTTCTCCGGGAAGGCGCACAAGATCGAGATTCCGGTGGCCAACGTGCTCGCGATCTATGCGCGCGAGAACGGGCAGGGCATGGCGTTCCAGGTCGATGCGGTCGCGGGCGAAGGCGAGGATTCGGGCGCGTTCGACGATGACGCCGCGCCGGCCGACGATGCGCAGCGCGACGAGTCCGTATCGCCGTTGGCGCCGGTCGCCGACAGCGGCGCGAACGAGGAGCCGTCCGAAGGGGCCGACGAACCGCCGAAAACCGACGGCGACGGCTCGAAAGGCGGCAGCAGACCTCGCCTCAAGATCGTGAAATGAGGTAGAATCTCGCGCTACGCCGGCTTAGCTCATCTGGTAGAGCAGTTGATTTGTAATCATCAGGTGGCGGGTTCGAGTCCTGCAGCCGGCACCAAATCTGACAAGGGGTTACGCGATGTTTGCGTAGCCCCTTCGCGTTTCCAATACCCCCTCACGTTTCCAATGCGCGTCAGCGAGACGGTTTAACCAGCCGTGCGCCTCGCACATAACGCGCCGTCATGCCCGGCCCACTGTGACCCGCCAGGCGCTGTCCGGCCTCCAATCCTTCGTCGATCGTCTTGTGCGTCACGCCGCGCGCGCAGAGATCGCGGAACTGAAATTTCGCCTTGTCGATACCGGCCCGCTCGCGTGCCTTGTCGAAGCGCGACCGCAGCGTGCCCTTCGTGAGTGGATAGCCTTTCTCGTCGCGCAGCAGGTAGGGCGAGACGTCGACCTTCGAACCACGCTAGGCCAACAGGCGCTCTATCAGCACCGCGTGTACCGTAACGAATGCGCCCGTCTTCTGCGTGCGGAAGATGAGGTTGCCACGCACGATGTTGGAGCGCTGCACGCGCAGGACGTCCAAAGGGCGTTGTCGCAGAGATCGGCCAGGTCCATCGCGTTGCGTAGCGGCTGGTTGGCCACCGTGTAGACGGCAGCATATAGCTCGTCATCGATGAGGATGTCCTGGCGCCCGGTCTCTTTCTTCCCGCGCATGCCGGCGCTCGGGTTCGCGATCGTCATCATGTCCCACAGCCCCCCGCAGTTCAGGACCAGCGACAGCACGGCCTTCGTGCGGTTCGCTGTCACGACGCCGCGCTTCTCTGCCGTCGCGCGCCAGATCATGGCGATGTCGGCCGGCGTGAGCGTGTCGAGCTCGCGATCGCCGATGACGCCAGCGAGCCTGGAGAGGAACAGGTCATACATGCGTTGAGTCGCCGCAGACTTCTGCGGCAGCTCGCGTGTACGGTAGGCCTGCTCGAGCAAAGCGAACGTGTGCCGCGTCGTTTCCGACGACGGCGCGCGCGCCTTCTAACTCAGCCCAACGTTGGAGTGCGACGATGCGATTAGTGCCGAGCGGCTCGAGAATGCGCCGCCCGTCCACCTCGCCATGATCGTAGTAGTAGCGCAGCGAGCCGTCCGCGTTCTTGCGCGAACGGAAGCGCGGAATTGCACCGGGAGTTTGTGCTTTTCCAGCCATCACACTGCGCCGAGATTTAGCGACGTGACACCGGCGGCCTGCGGTGCGCGCACTTGTTTAGATTCGACGATTCCCATTTGCTTGTCGTGGTAAGCGCGTGCCACCAGCACGCGGCCGTGCACGTCGACGACATGCTGCCAACCCTGTCGAGCGATCCACAGGATTTGGCGCGCGCGTTGCGGCGTGCCGGTCAGTTCGCGCAGCTCTTATCGGCCGAGGAGCCCGCGCGCGCCGCGAAAATAACTTATAAATAGCTTGTGAAAACTTATAATAAAACTTATAATGTTTTGCATGAACTCGATCAAATGGACCCCCAAAGCATTCAAGCAACTGCGCAAGCTTGATCGTCAAATCCAGACGGCCATTCGTGACAGCGTGGACACCTTGGAGGCAATGCCGAACTGCCAGAACGTGAAGTCCCTGACGAATCACGAATATGACTACCGGCTCCGGGTTGGCAACTACCGAGTTCTATTCAACTGGGACGGTGAGATCAAGGTAGTCGAAATCGAGGAGGTAAAGAAACGCGATGAACGCACGTACTAACATCCAAATCATCAACGGGCCGGACGGAGCGCCGGCCTTTGTGGTGATCCCCTACGCGGAATACATGGCGCAGCGCGACGAAGAGCGCGACCTGATTCCGCATGCAGTCGTCAGCGCGACGGTCGACGGGGCAACGCCCCTGCGCGCGTGGCGTGAATATCTCGGGCTGACGCAGGCCGAAGTCGCGACGCGGCTCGGCATCAGCCAGTCGGCCTACGCTCAACAGGAGAGCAGCGAGAAGCTGCGCAAGTCGACGCGCGAGAAGATCGCCGCCGCGCTCGGCATCACGGACGCGCAACTCGACGTCTGACGAGCAGTAGGCCAGCAGCAAAAAGCCGCCCGGCACTTCGGTGCCGGCGGCTTTTTTTCGCCTATGTCGAGGCGTGAGAGGCGCGGCCTCTGGCGCCCTTTGGGCGGCCGGCCGCGCGAGGATGCGGGGCGGTGCACCGGCGCGCGGCAGGCCGCTGGCGGCCCTGCTGACGCGTCCTAGAGGCTACCCCGGCGGGGGGGCGGATTGGTCCCGGAAGATGCCGGCGCGGACCCGGCGCGCGCAGTTGTGACCCCGCCCCACCTGCCCACAAAAACGAGTGATTTTTATGCACGCATGCAGGGGCCATGACGGCCCGGCCAGCCGCGCGGTGATCGGCAGGGTGGTTTCTCTATGCACTTTTCTGCACCCTGGTTATGCAGCCTCGGCTATTCTCGATCGGTATGTGCGAGACGCGCGCCTGAGCACGGACGGGTTCTTACACGCAGGCTATCGGCCTACGAGTTGAGTGATGGGGATCGCCACTTTTCGCGGGCAGATTGTGCCCAGTGCCGCGTCTGCAGATGCGGCGCCGGCTTGGACGGCGGCATGGCTCGCTGGGCGCTGATTCGCAGGGAGCAACGCTGCACCCACTGCCTCATACGGCCGCACTCGCAGCCCGCCGACATTTTTGCGCACGGCATTGACGTGGTCATCGGTGGCTCCGCTACGTGCCAATTCCTGGCACACAGACTCGCCCCAGGTCACATTGTCTGGCCCTGCCGGCCAGTTGTTGTAATCGACGAGAGGGATTGAGGCGGCTCGAAAAACCTCCACAACGAAAGTCGTACAGGTCAAGCCGTCGCTGCCTCGGGGTGGTTGGTAAGAACCATTCGCGGAAAACGATCCTTTCGCCGCGATTGCTCCTAAACCGTAATTTATCTGTGGCTTCTTTTTCGACACTCCACGCACGACGGCGACCAATTGCTTGGATGCACTCGGCGGCAAGGTGACGGTGGCGCACGCCCAACAGCCGCTCACCTCGCTCGGAATCGCGTCGACCTTGAACTGCTTGTGCCACGCGAGGTGCGTGACTTGCGCGCCGTCCTTCGGGGTATGAAATGCGATACCAATATGCCCGGAGCCGTACCTTCCCCGAGTAAAAGCAATCGCGACTTGATCCCTCGTAAAGGTGGCGGCCCCCAATTTCTCAAATGGCATGCGAATTAGATGTCGAGCAGACCGTACAACGCATCTTCGGGTGGTACACCCGAATTCTCAAGTGCAACGCGTGCGCTTTGAAGTGCCGCGCGCCAACCCGCAATCTCATCGCGCCATGGCGATGTCGCACGCAACGCAACGGCGAGGTGTTCGCCTTGGACAGCTGCTGCTTCGACATGCTCAAACGAGATAACTGAGGGGCCGAACGTGTCAATCGCCTCGTAAACCGAGGCGACAGTTTCCGACAGATCATCGACGTCGACCGAAGCGCTTGGGTCAAAGACAAGACGTTGCCACTTCTGGGTTACGGAGAGGCGAGCAGGAACCTCGACCACCTCCGCCAACAGCGATTCATCGAGTGAATCAGAGGTTCCTTGTTGGAACGTCACCATCCAGTCGGTATGATCCAGGCATATGGGCGCCGTAACGAACTGTCGCAGCGACATGTTTGGACTGTAGAGACTAGCCGTATGTCGCGAACGTACATACTGAATCGGCTGGCGGTCACTTAAGTCGCGGGCCAAGAGCATCGTGGAGCCTCCCCGTGATGCAGCGCCGGAACAAGGCGCCTGCGTTGTTATGTAGTTTCTCGAGCGTGTCTCGAATCACCGCCGAGTCGCGGACCATTTCGGTGCAAACCGCCTCTTCTGTAAAGAAATCGGCATCAATCAAAAACGCCTGACGCTGCCGGTCAATTGACCAGAGCATCGAACTTTGGAGCAGCAGCATGCAGTCTTCCAGCCGCAATATTGACTGGGACATCATGTTGGAGACATCGCTGTCGTCGGGTGTGAAATCATCAGCTAGTGCGTTGGGGGCGAGCGGTCCTAGTAAGAACGGTTTCACCAACTCGTGCCATGCAACGCCGTCCAGCTTCAGGCTTTCCCTTTCGATCACGTCCTTGTAACGCAGTCCGAGTCGCTTCGGGACGGCGTCTGGGTAGGACTCTGCCAGGATCGCAACTACCTCAAGGAGGCGCGGAAGGAAGTCTTCCCAGCTCTCATAATTCGAGGTCGTCAGTGCCAAGAAGTCGGAGCAGAGTGTGACCCGCGTAGAGTTGTCAGCTGATGCGAAATGGTAGAGCTTCGATGGCTGCGACGGCAACGCCGGCATGTTTACTGGACCGGACGCATGCAGCGTCAACGTGAGCGCCTGCTCGATGTTTCGGACCGGGTACGAGCCGCTGGACAGGGCATTCTGAAACTCCACCGGCTCACGAGATTCCAAGTCGGTGAGGCGATCGAATCTCAACTGGCATACAACCTCCGCGAGGGGGTTGTTGGCATACCGAACCCTATCGGATCGAGCTATTTTCATTCTTGAATATGCGAAACCAAGGGGCGGGAGGGTGCGCGAAACGTCGACGTTTCCGCATACAACAACTGAAGTTCCGAAAAATGTAGCACAAGTTCACGGCTTTTTTGGTGCGATATCGGGCGGATTTACCCTCCTTTTCGCCGGATTGCGGTCAACTCTGGGCAAATCCGGCCCCCGCGTGTCTCGCGCGCGGACTGTTGGCAAAAAAAGTCCATTTGTAGACTTTATGTGGGTGCGCACACGTTTCCAATTTGGGCGGGGCCCTTGGTGGGTAAGGCATCACGAATGCACAGAATCGCAAGCTTTGGGAACGCGATAGTGCGCTAAGTTGTTGTTATGCCTACAAATTGCAACTGCTTTGTAATCATCAGGTGGCGGGTTCGAGTCCTGCAGCCGGCACCAAATCCGAAAAAGGGTTACGGAGTTTTCCGTAACCCTTTTTTCGTTCATGGAGTCGCGCGCCGCGATGGCGCGAGCACCATCGCTATCCCCCTTTTCTCGTCACACCCGCGTCACGTTGCACCGCTAACGTTGCACGCTCCCGTCGCGGCAGCATTGTCGCGATCGGGGTGTACGTGACCGCGTCCGACGCCGTGCCCGCGTCGCGCAGGTTCACCCGGGATCTCGCTCCCGCCAGCGCATTGGCTGCTGCCTCGCATCCATTCCATTCGAAAACGCGATCGACGCCGATCAAACTGCATCGCGTACGATCAGGAGACACGAACCATGCTGAGCCCGCATGAATTCTCGATGCTGCTGCGCATTGCACGTGCGCCCGACAGTGTCGACCTCGCGAACCCGGCCTTTGCCGTGCTCGTGGAAAAGCGGCTGGTCGACGACACGCAGGTCCGCGTGAACGCGGTAGCGGCGCGTCCGGCGCTGACGCCGATCGGCCAGATGCTGCTTTCCCGCTTCGACGAGGCGGCCTGACGGAAAAAGGAAAAGAGGAGGAAAGAAGGCGAGGCGAACGCCGCAGCTGCGCGTCACGCCTTCGCCGCAGCGAAAACGTGACGCATTGAACACGCGCCGAACCGCTTACTGCGCGACCGGCACCGTCACGTCGCTGCCGAACCAGTGCGTCGAGATCTTCTTCAGCGTGCCGTCCTTGCGCAGCGACTCGAGTGCGTCGTTGATCGCCTTCTCGAACTTCGGATTGCCCTTGCGGAACGGGATCGCCATTTCCTGCTTGCCACCGTTCAGCACAGCCCCCGCGCGCAGCGGCAGGTTCGACGTCTTGATCATGTACGGCAGCATCAGGCGGTCGTCGAGCGTCGCCTCGATCCGGCCCGCGGCGAGATCGCGCAGCTTCTCCGGCGCGCCCGGATACGTCTGCACCTCGATGCCCGGCACGGTGCGCGCCATCTGATCGTAGTTGGTGCCGAGCGTCACGCCGAGCTTCTTGCCCTTGAAGTCGTCGAGCGACTTGAACTGGCGCGTGTCGTCCTTGCGCTGGATCAGCTGCGCGGCCGAGTACGTGTACGGCTCGCTGAAGTCGAGCGCCTCCTTGCGCTGCGGCGTGATCGTGACCTGGTTGACGATCACGTCGAACTTGCCGGCCTGCAGTCCGGCAATGATGCCGCTCCATTCGGTCGGGATGAACTGCGTCTTCACGCCGAGCTTGCCGGCGACCGCGTTCGCGACGTCGACGTCGAAGCCCTCGAGCTGGCCGGACGTGCCGCGCGAGTTGAACGGCGGATAGGTGCCTTCGAGGCCGACGCGCAGCACGCCGGCTTTCTTCACGGAATCGAGCAGGTCGTCCGCGTGCGCGGCGACGGCCGTGAAGCCGAGGGCCGACGCGAGCAGCAGGCCCGACAGCAGGAACTTCGAACGTTTCATCGCAGATCTCCAGGGTTCAGTGTCGTGATGTGAGCGCCGGCTCTCGGTCGGACCCGGCGGCGGCCGGCATACGGGCACGTAGACACTACTCGCAACCGCGCCGCGCCGGAAGTCGAATTGGCCCTGATTGCAATCGATTTCATGGGACGGGGAAGGGCATCGCTGCGGCGCGGGTCGGTTTCGGCGAGCGGTCAGTCGGTGAGGTCTGTCCATCAGGCTTCCGGGCGCCGTTGAAAATGTGCTTTTGAATCAGGCTACTTTGGAGGGATTCGTGCAAAGTTTTGCCTGTAAAATCGCGCAAGCGAAATGAAGCTGCGCCATCCGAGGGCGCGTCAAAAGAAGAAAAGGCCGTAGCCATGAACATGCAGAACACAATCGCCGCATTGCGCGGCGGATTGCTTCAGCAGGACCGGTTGTTGAAGCTCGATACGCCATTGGGGAGCAACGTCCTGACCGTGCAGCGGGCAGTGGGCCGCTCACGTATCGGGCGTGCGTACGAATTCACGCTGGACGTACTGTCGACCGATAGCGATCTGGAGCTTAAAAAGCTGATCGCGCAGCCGGTCACGTTGTGGATTCAGCAAGGCGATCGCAGCTATCGGCCGGTGAATGGCTACGTGCACACCGCGCGTCGTCTGGGCGCCGATGGCGGGCTCACGACCTATCAGCTCACGTTCGCCGATTTCACCCATTTCCTGAAGTTCCGTCGCGACCAGCGGATCTGGAACGATACGACCGTCGACCAGATCATCAGCGACGTGCTGAACCAGCATCCGCAGGCGAAAGGCCATTTCCGCTTTGCGCTGTCGAAGCCGTTGCCGAACCGCTCGTACACGCGACAGCACGACACCGACTGGCATTTCGTCCATCGGCTGATGGAGGACGAAGGGCTCTACTGCGCGTGGCAGCAGGCCGACGACGGCAAGTCGCACACGCTCGTGGTGACCGACAACCTGCAGGCGTTCGCGCCGCTGTCGCCGCAGACCGTGCGCTTCTATCGTGGCGGGGCGGCGAGCGAAGCCGATGCGTTCACGCAATGGTCGGGCACGCGCACGCTGCAGAGCGTCACGCGATCGACACGCACGTTCGACTACAAGAATCCCGCGCAGCCGTCGAATCCGAAAGGCACGTCGCTGCCGACGATGGCCGGTCAGGGCGAATTGCCCGATCAGCTCGAAGTCTACGAATACACCGGTGCGTACACGTATCTGGACCAGACGCGCGGCGATCATCTGACGAAGATCCGGATGGAGCAGTGGGAGTCGGAGGCGAAGCGCTTCCACGGCGCGGGCGGCGTGCGTGCGATCGATGCCGGCCGGCGCTTCACGCTGGCGGATCATCCCGAACACGATCGCGATCCGGCCGACCAGCGCGAATTCGCGGCGATCGGCGTCGAATGGTGGATCGAGAACAACCTGCCCGTTGCGAACGGCAGCGCGGATTTTCCGTACAGCCTGCGTGAAGCGTTGACGCAAGCGCAGGAGGGCTACGGTGCCGACCCCGCGTTTCGCGTGCCGCACGACGACGGCTCGGTCAGCTTCTATCTCGTCGAGGTCGAAGCGCAGCGCGTGAACGTGCCGTATCGCAGCCCGTTCGAGCATCGCAAGCCGGAGATGCACCTCGAGACGGCGATCGTCGTCGGGCCGCAGGGCGAGGAGGTTTATACCGACGAGCTGAACCGGATTCGCGTGCAGTTCGTGTGGGATCGCCTGAACCCGGGTAACGAGAACGCGTCGTGCTGGGTGCGCGTTGTGCAGTCGGATACGGGCGGCGGCTATGGCGGCGTGCACGTGCCGCGCATCGGCGAGGAAGTGCTGATCGACTACGTCGGCGGCGACTGCGACCGGCCGCTGGCCGTCGGGCGCGTGTACGACGGCGCGAACCAGCCGCAGTGGCATAGCGACGGGATTCTGTCCGGCTATCGATCGAAGGAGTATTCGGGCGGCGGCTACAACCAGCTCGTGATGGACGACGCGACCGGGCAGAACCGCGTGCAACTGATGAGCAGCAGCGCGAACAGCCTGCTGCATCTGGGCTACATCATCGACCAGAACGGCAATGCGCGCGGGTCGTATCTGGGCAGCGGTTTCGATCTGCGCTCGGATGCATATGGCGCGGTGCGGGCGAGCCAGGGCCTGTACGTGACGACGCACCCGAAGGCGGCGAACAGCCAGCCGCTCGACGTGAAGGAGGCGCAGCAGCAGCTCGTGGCGGGCGAGAGCCTGGTCGAGGCGATGTCGGGCGTGAGCGAGCAGCATCAGGCGGAGAGCCTGAAGGACGCGCAGGACACGATGCGTGCATTCACGGACGCGACGCAGGACAGCCAGTCGGGCAGCGCGGCGGGCGGGCGCACGGCGGGCGGCGGCACCGGTAACGCGAACGCGTTCAAGGAACCGGTGATGCTGTTCGGCAGCCCGTCGGGAATCGGGATGTCGACGCAGCAGTCGGTGCATATGGTCGCGAACGATCACGTGAACGTGGCAAGCGGGCAGAGCGTGCACGTGGCCGCGGGCAAGTCGCTGATCGGCAGCATCGGGCAGAAGCTGAGCCTGTTCGTGCAGAACGCGGGGATGAAGCTGTTCGCGGGCAAGGGCAAGGTCGAGATCCAGGCGCAGTCGGACAACATCGAGGTGACCGCGCAGAAGGCGGTGAGGGTGGTGTCGGCGACGGACCGGATCGAGATCGCGGCCGATCAGGGGATTTTGCTGACGAGCGGCGGCGGATATATCCGCATCAAGGACGGCGACATCGAGATTCATACGCCGGGCGCGGTCGATGTGAAGGGGGCGTCGCATACGTTCGCGGGGCCGGCGAGCATGGGGTATCCGCTGCCGAGCCCGCGGCCGGATCAACCGGGGCAGCTCGAACTGTTTCACAAGTACGTGAACGGCGAGGCGGTGAAGGGCGGGCTGTTCACGGTGAAGGACGTGAACGGCGCCGTGCTGAAGAAAGGCGCGCTCGACAACAGCGGTTATACGGTCGTGAGCGGCCTGCCGCCGGGGGCAGTGCGCGTCGAATTCGGGAAAGACCCACGCGAGTCGGATCAGCCGGCGAACTATTTCAAGCAGGTGAAGTGGCCGGCGGAGCCCGTGCAACCGTCGCCCGAGGCCGCGCAGGCCGCGGCGAGCGGACAGCTCGCAAGTCAGCTGCAAGGGATGGCGCCGGCCGCGACGACCGCGGCGATGGGACTGGTAAGCGGCGGCGGCGCGGGTGCGGCCCTCGGCGGGCTCGCGAGCGCCGCATTGCCGGCTGCTGCGACCGCGTTGGGTGGCGCCGGCGTGGCGTCCGCGTTGCAGACCGCCTCGAGCCTGAGCGGTGCGGCGAAGCAGGTCGCCGGGATGGTTCAGGCCGCCCGTCAGGGCGGGCTTGCCGCGCTGGCCGCGCCGGCTGCGAATGCGGCGTCCGGGGCGTTGCAGGGCGCGTTGCCCGGTGCATTGCCGGGCGTGGCCGGTATCGCGGGCAAGGGCGCTACGACCGTGGCGTCGGCCGTGGGCGCGACGGGCATGAAGCTGCCGACAAGCGGGTTTGGCGGACCGTTGAAATCCTGAGAGGACGGCTCGTCAGCCGTCTTGAAAAAAACGAATTGAACGAACAACGACATGGCACAACAACTTCCACCCGGTGCAGAGAAGGAACAGGCTGTTTCCTGGCTCAGCGATATTTCACCGAAAGACGTGGCGGCGGGGGGCGACCGTTTCAATAAGTGGTTGCTCAAGATCAGCGGCAATCACATTTCGTTCGAGGATCTCAAAACCGTCGCGAGTGCGGTGCCGATCATCGGCAACCTGATGGCGTTCTACGATGCCGTGTGCGACATCGTGACGATCGTCGAGAAGCGTCATGCCGATCTGCTCGATTACCTTGGACTCGCGATCAACCTGATCGGGGTCATTCCGGTTCCGCCGCCGCTGGCGTCGTTCCGACTGTCGGCGCGGCCGCTGTTGGCGCTTGTGCGCAATCAGTTGCTGGTGTCTCGCGGCAATCTCGGGGCGGCGATCATTGGCGTGCTCGTTGCACACGTCAACGCCGCGGCCGCGACGGAAATCGAGAACTTCCTGAAGACGTTGCAGGAAGTCCTTGTCGATCTGCTGAATGACTGCGCGGCCAAGGCGCAGGAATTGATGGTCGGTATTGCCAGCGGACTCGAGCTTGCCCTCAAAGGGCAGATTTTCGACAGTAGTGCGAACGTGCGACGTACGCAGCAGATCGCGCGGAAGATGGGCGAGCGATCCTGGTACAACCCGAAGCTCTTGGTCGATGCGTTCGAGTACGGTTACGAAGGTTCGATCGCGTTGGGCAAGGAAGCCGGAAACGCGACGGTCGGGACCGCCGCGAAGCTGGCGCCGGATTCGTGGCTCCAACCGTTTCGCGATATCGTCGCCTTTCTGAAGACTGAAGCGCCGAAAGTCGCGAAGGCCATCCGTGATCTGAATGGCAGCGAAGAAGGCAAGATGCTCTGGCTGATCGCGCAAGTGATCGAGGCCGTGGCACGGGTGCGGGCGGGCGGCAAGCTTCGTGAAAAGACCGCCGACGTGCCGACCGGCGGCAAGGGAAGGGCACATCATGATCGCCCGCAGGAGCCGGTGGGTGCGGTCGGGCAGCATGCACATCCGGAGGGTCCTGGCCAGAGCCCCTGCAAAGGTTGCGGGGTCGGCGCGTCGACCGGATCGATCGATTTTGCTTTCGGCGATGAGACGTTCACGCATACGGACTTTGAACTGCCCGGCGCATTGCCGCTTGTCTGGGCGCGTACTTATCGCTCACGCCTGTCCGCATACGACACCGGAGAACTCGGCGCGCGATGGATTACGCCGTACACGACACGCATCGATATAGAAGGCGACACATGGTTCTACCGTGATGCCAGCGGGCGCAGCATTGAATATCGCGCGCTCGCAGCCGGAAGCGTGCATGACGATCTCTCGGAAAACCTGACGCTGTCGCGACTCGACGATACGTGGGTGACGATTGCGTACGGCCACGACGAGTTGCACGTGTATGAACAGCGTGGCAACGCGTTCAGGCTGGCGATGCAGAAAGATCGCGCGGGTAACACGATCACGCTCGACTACGATGCGCGCGACCACGTGGCGCGCCTGATTGATGCGAGCGGTAACGTGCTGTCGTTCGAGCACGACAAGCACGGCCGGATCGTACTGATCGAGCAGGTGCTCGAAGACGGTAAGCGTCGCACGCTCGCGAGCTACGCCTATGACGAAGCGGCCGATCTGGTCCGCGCAACCGATCGGCACGGCAACGCGTGGAACTACCAGTACGACCGACATCTCGTCACGCGCTACACCGATCGCACCGGCCGCGGGATGTCGCTTGAATGGGACGGCGCGGACGCTGACGACAACGTGAATGCGAAATGCGTGCGCGAGTACGCGGACGACGGCAGCCTCGATATCCGTCTGGCGTGGCATCCGAACATTCGATTGACCTACGTGACCGATGCGCTCGGTCAGACGACGCGTTATTACTTCAACATCAAGGGCTACGTTTATCGGATCGCCTATCCGGATGGGAGTGAGGAGTGGTTCCGGCGCGACGAGCACAACAATCTGACGTTGCACATTCTGCCGGACGGCAGCGTCGAGCAGATGCGCTACGACGCGCGCGGTAACCGGACATGGCACGAGCGCGCTGACGGCAGCATTGTCGAGATGGCATACGACGACAAGGACCAGATGATCCGGCTCGTCGATCCGAACGGGCACGTGTGGCAGCGCAAGTACGACGATGCGGGCAATCTCGTCGAGGAAATCGATCCGCTCGAGCACTCGACGAAGTACAGCTATAACGACAAGGGGCTGCCGACACAGATCACCGATGCCAAAGGCGGATCGAAGGCACTCGAATACAACGCCGCCGGGCAATTGATCGGCTACACGGACTGTTCCGGAAAGAAGACGGCGTGGCGCTATGACGATATCGGGCGTGCGATCGAGACAAAGGATGCGTCCGGGGGCGTCGTTGCTTATGCATATGGCCCGAACGGCCAGTTGACGGAGATTCGTTCGCCGGCCGGCGTCGAACACGTGCAGTACGATGCTGAAGGTCGATTGCTTGGGCATACGGATCAACTCAATCGGTCGACGCGATATGGCTACGATGCCGTTGGCCGTATCGCGAGCCGCGCGGACGCGCTCGGGCAGACGATCGCGTATCGCTACGATCGTCTCGGGCGCTTGACCGCGCTGACCGATGCCAACTTTGCGACGTACCAGTTCCGCTACGATCCGGCAGGGCGGCTGATCGAGGAAATCGCCTTCGACGGCAAGTCGACGCGTTATCAGTACGATCCGGACAGCGGCAGTCTCGTTTCGATCGATGAAGCGGGTTGCGTGACGTCGGTCGACGTCGATGCGAACGGCCGTCTGCTGAAGCGCATCGCGGGGGACAGTGAGGAACGGTTTGCCTACGATCCGAGCGGCAGGTTGATCGACGCGGTGAATCGGTACAGCCGCGTGCAGTTCTTCTTCGATCCGGTTGGCAATCTGGTGCGTGAACATCACGCCTACGATCTGTTCGGCGACCGGCGCAGCTACGTGTGGCATCACGAATACGACGAACTCGGCAATCGGCGGCGTACCGTTCGGCCGGACGGGCACGCGGTCGACTGGCTGATGTATGGCTCGGGGCATGTGCACGGGATGCTGCTCGACGGCGAGGAGTGTGTACAATTCGAGCGCGATGACTTGCATCGCGAGACGGTTCGCGTGCTGTCGAGCAAGGTCGGGCAGCGCACGCACTACGATCCGGCTGGGCGCGTGCTGCAGCAGACGATCCAGCGGTCGACGTCGCCCGCGCCGCTTGCCGAGCGGCGCTATCGCTATGACGCGGTGGGGCAGTTGTCGCGGATCGAGGACAGCCGCAAGGGCGGGACCGACTATCGATACGATCCGGTCGGGCGTTTGATCGAGGCGATCAGTCCCGTCGCGAAGGAGCGGTTCGCGTTCGATCCGGCGAGTAACATCATCGATCCGGTGCGAACTGCCGAGACGCCTGCATCGCGTCCGAGCCCGGTGCGGCCGGAAAGCACGTTGCCGGTCGAGGTGCCGAAGGTGCTCGGGAACCTGCTGAAGGCGTATGCGGGGATGCACTTCGAGTACGACGCGCGCGGGAATCTGGTGCGCAAGCGTACGCCGGCGGGTGAGCAGGAATACGAGTGGGATGAGTTCAATCGCATGCTGTCTGCGCGGGTTGTCGAGACGTCGCGGCAGAGTCAGGCGCGGTATTTCTATGACGCGTTCGGTCGTCGTATTGCGAAGGAGGTGAACGGCGAGCGGACGGTGTTCGGGTGGGATGGTGACACGTTGGCGTACGAGAGCGATGGCGAGCGCGGCACGCACTATCTCTACGAACCGGGGACGTTCGTGCCGCTGGCGCAGTATGTGGCGGAGCCGGTCGAGGGTATCGCGACGCCGGTATGGACGAGTACCGACCGCTATGTGCCCGAGGAAGACCCGCTGCAGAAGGTGCCGGAGCGGCGGGGTGACGCGGCGGTGTTCTATTACCACTGTGATCAGATCGGCACGCCGCAGCTTCTAACGGACGATGATGGCGACGTGGTCTGGGAAGCGTCGTACAAGGCTTGGGGCGAAGCGCGGGAGGTGATTGCGCGGGCGTCGAAGGCGGCGGGGATCGTGGCGAAGAATCCGCTGCGGTTTCAGGGGCAGCGGGTTGATGAGGAGACGGGGCTGTACTATAACCGGAACCGATACTACGACCAGAGAATCGGGCGGTTCATATCTCAAGATCCGATAGGGTTGGCAGGTGGAGAGAATTTACAGATTTATGCCCCTAATCCGATTGACTGGATTGATCCACTTGGACTCAAATACGTATCAGGTAGTCGGGCCGCCGATCTGCTTGGAAAGGATAAATCCAATAAGTCGACTCAAAATTTGTCCGAATGGCGACGTATCATTTGCAGGGGCGGGCTAAAGGAAGAGCGAACGAAGTTTCTAGGTGATGATTTTGTGAAAGTTGGGCCCGGAAAATGGCGGAGTTTGGATGGAAAGCGTCAGATGCGAGTGACGCCCTCAGACTATAGTGGCGGTCACGGAATGGGTAGTCCCACCGTGCCGGATACTCCTCACGTCCACTTCGAGTTCTTGCGGCCGACGGGTAATGGAAATCATGTCGTTACAAAGAACGTGCACGTTCCGCTTGATATTGGGAATAAGGGGTGTCAATGATGCTGGAGGTGTTGCGAGAATTTGGTGGAATCTCATTCATCTTCGATTTTAAAGAAGGTGAGGTGTTTCTCGGTGCTATCGGCGACCTTAAGGACGGTAAAAAAATTGAAATAGTCGCCAATGATAGATCGACCGGTGGGGTCGTGCACTATACGTTTGTAGAGGGGGTGGACGATGGATTTAAAAATAAAAAACATGGGGCAGAGATTATTTTGTCCGCGGAATCGCGTGAGTATGCTGGGTATAAATTGGAAGAGTTGAGAGCGAAAGGAGGATTTTCAACTCCTGAATTCGTGCAGCTAAGTAACCTGAAATCGACGGGAAAGGTCGTAGACACCTTTTTTGTTCTAAGAAAGTAGACTTGCAAGCAGCGAGTGCTGCGGAGTAAGTCAGATGATGCAGTAACCGGTGTTGACATACTTGCTTGGCAAAGGTATGGCCTCGATATGGCTGTCGTAATCTATGATCCGAGCGGCGGACGGCTTATCAATACGAACTCGGCAATCGGCGGCGTACCGTTCGGCCGGACGGGCACGCGGTCGACTGGCTGATGTATGGCTCGGGGCATGTGCACGGGATGCTGCTCGACGGCGAGGAGCGTGTGCAGTTCGAGCGCGATGACTTGCATCGCGAGACGGTGCGTGTGCTGTCGAGCAAGGTCGGGCAGTTGTCGCGGATCGAGGACAGCCGCAAGGGCGGGACCGACTATCGATACGATCCGGTCGGGCGACTGATCGAGGCGATCAGTCCCGTCGCGAAGGAACGGTTCGCGTTCGATCCGGCGAGCAACATCATCGATCCGGTGCGGACTGCGGAGACGCCTGCATCGCGTCCGAGCCCGGTGCGGCCCGAGAGCACGCTGCCGGTCGAGGTGCCGAAGGTGCTCGGGAACCTGCTGAAGGCGTATGCGGGAATGCACTTCGAGTACGACGCACGCGGAAAGCTGGTGCGCAAGCGCACGCCTGCGGGGCAGCAGGAATACGAGTGGGATGAATTCAATCGCTTGCTGTCCGCGCGGGTTGCCGAGACGTCGCGGCAGAGTCAGGCGCGGTATTTCTATGATGCTTTATCTCCTAGATGGCGAAAGCCTTCATCCGACTCGCTCGATCCGCAGCGGGCGTCATCCCAACATCGTAAGCGCGAACTTAGGGTTGGGGGCAGAAACAGTATGACGCGGCTCTGCGCGGAATCATCGCACGAGAGCGGATGGAGTTGAAAGCCGGGAACCGGATGCTCAACAAGAACCATCGACCATGGGCGTGTCCAAACTAAGTGAGGATATATGACGAAAATCTGGACCACGGAGGCGGACTATCCGGAAAGTCGGATGGCACTCTACGATGAGGCAAAAAATCAAGTGGATCGCTTTGATTTACAGGCGGCCACACGCCTCACAAAATCGAATCCTTTGGTATTCGATCTTCCCAAAAAGGGGTTGGCAAAGATTCAAGACTACGGTGTTATTTGGTCAAACATCTTGATTCCGCTTGTAAGTGAAGCGGTGCGTGTTGCGATTGAAGGACTGGCGAATGACGGTGACGTACAGTTCATTCCGGCAGTTATTGAATCGGACGGAAAGGCTATTGACGGATCATACTTTCTTCTTAATCCGGTTAGAAAAGTCGATGTGGTCGATCACGACGCTTCTGAGCCGGTAGTGGTGAAGATTCCGGGGTTTCCTGATGCCAAGGTTGGTTTCAAAAAGATGGTCTTGCGCTCCGATTTCTCTGCCAATGGCATTGGCAGGCAATACGACTCCTTGACATATATTGTCGTGGGAGATCGATTGGCCGAGGCTGTATTGTGTGCCACAAAGAAGGGGGTTAGATTCACCACTGGTATTCCGCCTGCCGATTGATGTCGACCAGACCGGCGGTGCCCGAGCGGGAAGCAAGATCATGTTGTTCGAGAATCGACTTCATTCGTTTATCCGTCAGATGTTGGAGCGGGAAACAAGGCTCCACGCTGAAAAGGGAGCATGGTGGTGCATGGCGCGTATAAGTAATATCGGGATTGTCGCGAGTGGGTCAATCAAGAAGCTATGCTCAAATTGGAACGGATTCTCTTGACAGCAAGATCTATGCGTGAAATCGCTGAGTGTCGTGGATGCGGTGAGATTCGGTCCCTGACCGAAGACCGCGTGGCCGCGATCCATGAAACAATTCGCCACGAACTCTAGAGGGCGGTCCGATGCGGGAAGTTCGACGTGATCTCGAATGTCGGTATTGCATCCGTTCACTGACCGACAGCGACTACCGACCCAGCCTAACGTGTCCGAAATTGGCATAATCGCGGCTCCCTTACGCGAGCGCTGTGGCAACGCAGGCACAGTCGGGGCCTGCGACATTACCGCTCCTGCATTGACTTCAGTCCAGTTATAACCGCAATACCCATGTCGACCACCCCCGCGACCATCGCGTCGCTGCAGCACATTCTCGAACATCCGGGCGACTTTTCCGGATGGCTTTGCCTGCCACCAACGCCGTGGGCGCTAGATACAGAGGGCGTATTCACCGAAGACGCTGACAACACCGAAGTCGACACGCCGCCCGCCGCCGCCCCACAACCCGGCTGGCGCGTCACGCTGAACAGCGCGACGATCGAAGACATCGTGATCAACGCGCATGACCAGGTCGACGAACCGACCGTCGCGCAATTGTTCGACGCGTTCGTGTTCTACGTCGACAACGACGAGTTCATTCTGCTCTGACGAGGCACGCGCCCCACGCCACAGCAAAAAAGGACCGCCAGTGCGGTCCTTTTTCACGAGGCATCAACATTCGAACGAAGCCGATTCCTCAAGGCAACGAAATCGTCAAATTAGCCGATTCCGGCCCGACCTTGATCACCTGCGAATACGGCGCCAACGCCTGCAGCGTCTTGTCCTTGAGATAGGTATTGAGCCCGAGATACCCAAGCAACGCAACGAGCGCGAACACGGTCCCGATCGCCCAAACCGGCACCTCCCGCTTCAACCGGTGCGCGATCTGATCCGGCAGCGGCCAATGCGGCGCGAACGCAGCCCGCTTGCCCTTCATGTGCGCGATCTCGTCCCCAAGCCGCGCGGTCAGATACGCGAGCTTCTCCGGCCCTTCGAGCAGATACTTGCCCTGGAACCCGAGCAGCAGGCACATATGAAACACCTCGAGCGACTGCAGCCGCGCCGCACCCTGCGCACGACACTCCTCGAGATACTGGAAGAACTTCTCGCCCGCGAGCTGCTCGCCGAACAGCACGAGCTGCAGCGGCCGGCGTTCCCAATCCGCGCGGATCTTGAACTGCGACGACAGCACCATTTCGTCGATGGCCGCGCAGAACGCGAACTTCGCGCCGTACACGTCCTCGGCCGCGATATTCAGCTTCTTCGCGCCGCGCTCGAAATCCGACAGGAACTCCTGGATTCGCGTGCTGAACTCGCTGGCGCTGTCCGGCTCCCGCTTGTTCTTGAGCAGGAACAGCATGAAGAACCCGTCGTACAGCAAATCGAGCAGCGAGCGGGCCTGGAACGCGGAGTCCGTCGATGCCGGGCTGTGCAGGGGCGGCGGCACGTTGTCGCCGAACAGGGAAGGCGCGTAGCTCATGATGTGACCGCGATCAGTTCGAATTTCAGGTCATTGATGCCAGTCGGCGCGTAGATCATCGCGGACTGGGCCTGCAGCATGCGCTCGTACAGCGGGCTGCGTGAATCGAGCGCGAAGTAGCACGCGCCGGGGCGCACCGGAATCGCGGGCGGCACCTGTGGCGTGTACGACAGCCGCACGCCGGGCATCGCCGACAGCACGAGCTTGTCGACGTCGTCGGGCGCCCCGACCTTGAAGCGGGCCGGCACCGCATCGACGAGCTCGACGCTCGGCATGTCCGCGGATACCGCGAGGTAGAACTCGGTCTTGTCGTCGATCTTGCCGGAATCGAGGCGGCCAAGGTGGAACGACGGGCGCACCTCGTCGAGCGTGATCGCGAAATAGCGCGTCGAGATCACGGTGTCGAGCAGTTCGCGCAGCATCAGGTCGAGGCGCGCGAAGCTCGGGCCCGGGTCGTCATGGCGGTACACGGGCAGGTCGGCGAGCGTATAGCCCTTCGAGAACGTCATCAACTGGCCCGCGAGGCGCAGCAGTTCCTGGAACAGCCGCTCCGGATGCAGCGCCGCGTGCTGGTGCAGGTGCGCGAGCGTCGCGAATGCGGCGTTCGCCGTATGCAGCAGCCAGAACGACGCGATGTCGCCCGAACGGAATTCGATGATGTTCTTCGACGGCTCGCGGTGGAAGCCGTACAGCGCGTTCACTTTTGCCTGTAGTGCGTCGACCAGCTGGCGCAGCCGCTGGTGCAGGATCGGCGACGCTTCGATCGCGAGGCACGGCGGCACGAAGCTGTCGTCGATCTCGAAGCCGGACGTCGCGGTGCGGCGCACACGCACGAGCGGCACCGACAGCAGCTGGTCGCGCGGCTCGCTGTGCGCGATCAGCTTGACCTGCGTCTTCAGGAACGTGATGTCGGCTTCAGCGGCGTCGGTGAAGTTGTCGGCGACGCTCGTCTGCTCGCTGACGAACCGCGTCATGAAGCCGGCGGCCGGATCGTCGCTGTAGTTGGTGCCGTTCTCGCGCAGCGGGTGCAGCGCGAGATAGAACACGAATTCGTTGATGCCGTCGGGCAACGTATCCAGCGCGATCGGCGGCGGCAGATCGTCCGCCTGCGGCGCGGCATACAGTGCGCCGTCCGGGAACACGAGCGCGAGCTCGGCGACCCGCAGCACGTTGCTGCCGAGCGCGTCGCGGTCGATGCGCACCGAGCGCACGCCCCAGTTGTACGGCTGGATCGCCTGGATGGACTCGAACAGGCGCGCCTCGTGGTACGCGTCCTGTCGCTGAAAGTGTTGAGGCCGGAGGAACAGCCCTTCCCCCCACAGCACCTTGGCCGAATAACTCATGTCAAATCCGGTTAATGTGGCGTTGCGATGTAATCGATTTGTTCGTGCCCGAATTAAATCGCCAAGTGTTAACTCTTGTTAATTGACATCCGTGCGTCATGTTTAACCGCAAGAGACCGAAGACAGCAAATTCAGCGGTTGCGAAGGCGCACCTTGTTGCGGTGCGATGACCGTGCCGTCGGTGACCGTCATCGCGCAATTATGCAGGCCGATGATTATGCCGGATTTCTCCGATTTCGCCGGATCGAATGTCAGTTTCCATCGTTGCAGTGCGGGGTCGCGGAACAGCGCGACGATGCCGAATGCCTGGGCTTCGCGCGATACCTTCTCGGTTGCCGTATAGCGCTGGCCCGGAATCAGCGTGATTTCGCGCACATTCAGCAGATCGGCGCCGAGTGCAGCTTTTTCCTTGGTCGGATCGGTAAATGCGTCGAACGGCGCTTGCTGGAACGAGGTCGGGTCCTTCAGCGCATAAAGCCGGACGACGAGCGCGAGCGGCTTGTGGTCGGTCGCGGCATTCAGGTTCGGCGCGGCGGCCAGCGTGAGCCCGATGTTGCGCGGCGGCTTCTGCGCGTCGGGCACCTCGGGCTTGCCGATGCCGGCCGCGGACATCACGGCGCTCGCGGCCGAGCCGAGCAGCGGGGCGGCCGCGCATCCGGCCAAAAGGGCGCAGGCAACCAGCGGCAGCGCGTAGCGAATCATGGACGATCTCATCGTTTTTCCGGCGTGCCGCCTTTATCCCTGTCAAAACTGCCGGGTATTGCCGCGTTCGCTGCGCCTCCCCGACATTGCACCGTTCAACTATTAAGCACGCCCGCGTCGGGCGAGCATCCGGAAATTTTTTCCGCCGTCCGGGCGGCGCGTCGCGCGACCAGTAAAACTTGCGCATTCCGGCCCGAGGAAAAACCGCTGCGAGCCCGCAACGATCGGCCATTCGAGGGGGTAGCGCCCGGTTTTAAAAGGAATTACTCTTCACACGACGATTGAATTATGAAAAATTGATCGGTACTATACCCGCGCGCTTCTTGCAAAGCAAAAGAACCAGATTCTCAACGATTTAAAACTCACGCGCCGGTGGATATAACGATGAAAGACCGTCTGTTCGCAAAACTGTCTGGGGTAGTGGTGGCTTGCGGCGTGATCGCCGGCTGTGCGAGCCAGCCTCCCGCGCCGCCGACTGCGGAAGTGTTCAACAAGTCGCTGGCCGATGCGGACGCCGTCGCGAAGGCGGGGGACCAGGACAAGGCGCTCGGCCTGTACCAGCAGCTCGCGAAGTCGGATCCGACGCGCGAGGAACCGTGGTCGCGCATCGCGCAAATCCAGTTCGCGCAAAACCATTACGGGCAGGCGATCGTCGCCGCCCAGGAAGCGCTGCAGCGCGACGCGACCGATCGTCAGGCGAAGAGCGTGCTGGCCGTCGCCGGCCTGCGGATCGCGACGCAGTCGCTCGGCGAGCTGCGCCAGGACGCATCGCTCGCGGGCGATGCGAAGTCCGACGCGCAGGCGCTCGCGAAGCAACTGCGCGATACGCTCGGCGAATCGGCGCTGTTTCCGCCGGAAACCAAGACCGTGAAACCGCGCCCGCCGCGCCGCGTCGTCCATCGCCCGAAGGGCGGGGCCGCACCGGCCGCCGATGCGGCTGCGCCGGCCGCACCGAGCGCGCCGACGCCGCCTGTGGCGCAAAAGGGCAGCGCGGACCCGTTCGGCGCACTGCGCAACTGAAACCGCAACTGACGCGATAACCACAACTAACCTGGGAGCCGTCGAGATGGCCAAGAAAGAAAGCATTCAGAAAAGCTTGCAGAAAATACGGCCGCCGCGCGTCCAGCTGACCTACGAGGTCGAGAAGGGCGATGCGATCGAGGTGAAGGAGCTGCCGTTCGTCGTCGGGGTCGTCGGCGATCTGGCGGGCCAGTCCGAAATCGAGCAGCCGAAGCTGCGCGATCGTAAATTCGTCAACATCGACCGCGATAATTTCGACGACGTGATGAAGGCGATCGAGCCGCGTGCCGCGTTCCAGGTGGAAAACCGCCTGAGCCCGGAAGGCGGCAAGTTCGCGGTCGACCTGAAGTTCCGCTCGCTGTCGGATTTCAGCCCGGACGAAGTCGTCGAACAGGTCGAGCCGCTGCGCCGCCTGCTCGAGGCGCGCTCGAAGCTCGCCGACCTGCGCAACAAGCTCGCCGGCAACGACAAGCTCGAGGATCTGCTGTCCGAGGTGCTGAAGAACACGCAGCAGCTGCAGGAGCTCGCGAAGGGCACCGGCGGCGACAAAGACGGCGAATGACGACGGAGTGTTGAGATGAACCAGCAAACGGCTGCGGCCCAAGCGAGCGGCGCGGAATACGCCGCCGGGACTTCGCTGCTCGACGACATCGTCGAGAAGAGCAAGGTCGCGAAATCCGATTCCGAGCATGCGCGTGCGAAGGACCTGATCGGCGAACTCGTGCACCAGGTGCTCGACGGCACGGTGATCGTGTCGGACAACCTGTCGGCCACGATCGACGCGCGCGTCGCGGAACTCGACCGCTTGATTTCCACGCAGCTTTCCGCCGTGATGCACGCGCCGGAATTCCAGCGCCTCGAAAGCACGTGGCGCGGGATGGATTATCTGGTCAAGGAAAGCAACACGGGCCAGACGATCAAGATCAAGGCGCTGCACGCGCCGAAGCGCGATCTCGTGCGCGATTTCAAGGGCGCGAGCGAGTTCGACCAGAGCGCGCTGTTCAAGAAGGTCTACGAAGAGGAATTCGGCACGTTCGGCGGCTCGCCGTTCGGTGCGCTGATCGGCGATTACGAGATCTCGCGCCAGCCGGAAGACATGTACTTCATCGAGCAGATGTCGCATGTCGCGGCGGCCGCGCATGCGCCGTTCATCGCGTCGGCGTCGCCGGAGCTGCTCGGCCTCGAGTCGTTCTCCGACCTCGGCAAGCCGCGCGACCTCGGCAAGGTGTTCGACACCGTCGAATACGCGAAGTGGAAGTCGTTCCGCGACGCCGAGGATTCGCGCTACGTCGGCCTGACGCTGCCGCGCTTTCTCGGCCGCCTGCCGTTCAATCCTAAGGACGGTCAGACCGCGGAGAACTTCAACTTCGTCGAGGACGTCGACGGCACCGATCACGACAAGTACCTGTGGTGCAACGCGGCATGGGCCTTCGCGGCCCGCCTGACGGCCGCGTTCGACGACTTCGGCTGGTGCGCGGCGATCCGCGGCGTCGAAGGCGGCGGCCTTGTCGAGGATCTGCCGACCCACACGTTCAAGACCGACGACGGTGAAGTCGCGCTGAAGTGCCCGACCGAAATCGCGATCACTGATCGCCGCGAGAAGGAGCTGAGCGATCTCGGCTTCATCCCGCTCGTCCATTGCAAGAACTCAGATTACGCCGCGTTCTTCGCTGCGCAGTCGGTGCAGAAGCCCAAGAAATACAGCACCGACAGCGCGAACGCGAACGCCGTCCTGTCCGCCCAGCTTCAGTACATCTTCTCGGTATCGCGCGTCGCGCACTACCTGAAGGCGATGATGCGGGACAAGATCGGCAGCTTCGCATCGGCGCAGAACGTGGAGACTTTCCTCAACCGGTGGATTTCGCAGTACGTCCTGCTCGACGACAACGCCTCGCAGGAACAGAAAGCGCAATTTCCGCTGCGCGAGGCATCCATACAAGTGTCGGAGATTCCGGGCAAGCCGGGCTCGTATCGTTCGGTCGCGTTCCTGCGCCCGCACTTTCAGCTCGACGAACTCTCGATTTCTCTGCGACTTGTCGCTGATCTGCCCAAACCGGCAAATTCATAAGCGAGTAAATCGCCCGGGCGGGCCGCCTGGGTAGGACGTTAAAACCACCTCTTTGGGGAGTCGAAGGGCCATGTTACATATGCACTTGCAGTTTGGTAGTCCCGCGGTGAAGGGCGAATCCGCGGATAAAGATCACCAAGGCTGGATCGAACTGAAATCGTGGGATCACTCGATTGTTCAGCCGCGTTCGGCAACCGCATCGACCGCTGGCGGTCACACGATGACGCGTTGCGAGCACGGCGACATGATCTTCACGAAGGAAATCGATTCGTCGAGCCCGCTGCTGTATCAGCACGCTTCGGGCGGTACCACGTTCGACGAAGTGACGGTCCATTTCTCGCGCGCGGACGGTGAAGGCAAGCGCGTGCAGTATCTGGAAGTCAAGCTCAAGTACGTGATCATCTCGAGCATCGCGCCGAGCGTTCGCGAGGAAGGTCTGCCGCTCGAGACGTTCTCGCTGAAGTACGCAGCCGTGCAGTGGAAGCAAACCCAGCAGAAGATCGGCGGCAACCAGGGCGGCAACACGCAAGGCGCCTGGAGTCTGACGAAGAACGACAAGACCTACGCGGTCTAAGGTCGGTTGCGGCAACGGGGCGCGTCGCGTCCCGTTGTCGTTTTCGCTGTCAACACCGGCCGATGAAACGATTCGAACCCAGTTTTCTCGACAAGCTGTTCGACGACGAACCGCATCTGCCGGCCTCGGCTGCGATGCGGCAATTGTCGCTGGACGAGCTCAAGAACACGGTCGCCCGCGACGTCGAGGCGATCCTCAACACCCGTATCGCGCACACCGAGAACGAGCTGGCGGCACTGCCGGAATGTCAGAAGTCGGTGCTGACCTACGGGCTGAACGATTTCGCGGGGCTGAGCCTCGCGAGCCACTACGATCGCGCATTCATCTGCAAGTCGATCCAGCAGGCCATCGCGCGCCACGAGCCGCGCCTGCAGCAGGTGCAGGTGACGTTCGAGCTGAACGAGCAGGCCACCAACGCGCTGTACTTCGCGATCCAGGCGCTGCTCGTCGTGCACCCGGCCGAGGAGCCGGTCAGTTTCGACGCGATGCTGCAACCGTCGACGCTGCAGTATTCGGTCACGCGCGCACGCGCGGCACGCATGCAGTAAATCAAGCCGCCGAGCGGGCCGGACCGCCCGGTGGTGAATCAGGTCCGGCAGGAAATATTGAGGTTCGGGGTCGTCGATGGAAGAATTGCTGCCGTATTACGAACGCGAATTATCGTTTTTGCGGCGCTATTCGCGAGATTTCGCCGAACGCTATCCGAAGATCGCCGCGCGGCTCGCGCTGTCCGGCGAACATTGCGAGGATCCGCACGTCGAGCGGATGATCGAGTCGTTCGCGCTGCTCGGCGCGCGCATCAACAAGAAGCTCGACGACGATTACCCGGAATTCACCGAAGCGCTGCTGGAAGTGCTGTATCCGCACTACCTGCGGCCGTTCCCGTCGTGCTCGATCGCGCAGTTCACGCCGGCTTCGCCCGGCCAGCAGACCGAACCGGTCGTGATCGATCGCGGCACCGAGCTGAAAAGCCGTCCGATCCGCGGCGTGCAATGCCGGTTCCGGACCGCCTACGACGTGACGCTTGCGCCGATCCGCATCTCGGAGGCGCGCTATACGCCGGTCGCGCTCGCGCCGAGCGCGACGGTGCTGCCGTCGAACGCGACGGGCGTGATCTCGATCACGTTCGAATCGCTCGCCGCGCAGCTCGATCTCGGCGCGCTGAAGCTGTCGACGCTGCGCGCGCATCTGCACGGCGAGCAGTCGTTCGTCGCCGCGCTGACCGACTGCCTGTTCGTCAACGTGCTCGGCGCGTATGTCGAACCCGAACGTAACGGCCGCTGGACCGCACTGCGCAAGCTGCCGATCGCGCAGGCCGGCTTCGCCGAGGACGACGCGCTGATCGACTATCCGGCGAAATCGCATCCCGCGTACCGGCTGCTCACCGAATACTTCGCGTTCCCCGACAAGTTCGATTTCGTCGACTTCGACCTTGCGGCGATCGCACGCGCGTCGGGCCGCTGCCAGCGCGCGACGCTGCATCTGGTGCTGCAGGACGTGCGCAGCGATTCGCATATCGCGCGCCTGCTCGAATTGCTGACGGCGAGCCATTTCCGGCTGTTCTGCACGCCGATCGTCAACCTGTTCCGCCAGCACGGCGAACCGATCCGCGTCACGCACCGCGCGGTGTCGTATCCGGTGATCGCCGAGGCGCGGCGTGCGTTCGCGTACGAGGTGTACTCGATCGACTCCGTGAAGCTCGTCCGGCAGCAGGCGCACGAGGAATCGGTGATCGAGTTCCGGCCGTTCTATTCGCTGCATCACGGCGAATCGGCGCGCATCGGCCATTACTGGTTCGCGCGCCGCAACGACTGGGTCGCGCAGAAGAGCCCCGGCTATGAAACCGAGATCTCGATCGTCGACATCGACTTCGAGCCGACGTCGCCGCAGACCGACACGCTGAGCCTCGACCTCACCTGCACGAACCGCGACCTGCCTTCGATGCTGGCGTTCGGCCTCGAAGGCGGCGACCTGTTCCAGGAAGGCGGCGCGCAGACGAGCGGCATCTCGCTGCTGCGCCGCCCGACGCAGAGCGTGCGCTTCGAGCGCGGCCGCGCCGCGCACTGGCGGCTCGTGTCGCATCTCGCGCTCAACCACGTGTCGCTCGTTGCGCACGGCCTCGCGCCGCTGAAGGAAATGCTGACGCTGTACGACCTGCGGCGCACGGCCGTGTCGATGCGCCAGATCGACGGGCTGGCCGGCGTCGAGCAGCGCGGCGCCGTGCAGTGGCTGCCCGGCAAGCCGTTCGCGACCTTCGTGCGCGGCATCGAGATCCGGCTGACGATCGACGAGGAGCACTTCGTCGGCGCGAGCCTTGCGTCGTTCGTGCGCGTGCTCGACAGCTTCTTCGGGCTGTACGTCCACCTCAACAGTTTCGTTCAATTGGTCGTCGTGTCGAAGCGCACCGGCGAGGAGATCATCCGATGCAAGCCCCGAACCGGCGAATCGATCCTGGCGTAGTCGACGCGCTGCTCGACGAGCCGCATCGCTTCGAGTTCTTCCAGGCGGTGCGGGTGCTCGAAGGGCTGTTCGCGCGGCAGGCGTCGGATGCGCCCGGCGCGTGGCGGCAGGGCGACGTGGTCGCGCAGCACATCGCATTCCGCAACACGCTGTCGCTCGGCTTCCCGCCGAGCGAGATCGAAGGCGCGCGTTCGTTCGACGGCGACGGCGCGCCGCTGAACTCGGACGACGAGCGCGGCACCGCGCTGGCCGCCGGCGAGCTCGGCCGCGTCGAGCTGACGCCCGCGTTCTTCGGGCTGCTCGGCGGGCAGGGCGCGCTGCCGCTGCACTACACCGAACAGATCGTCGCGCGCGAGCACCTGCGGCGCGACCATGCGGCGCGTGCGTTCTTCGACGTGTTCTCGAACCGCGCGACCGCGCTGTTCTATGCGGCGTGGAAGAAATACCGGCTGCCGTTCCATTACGAGCTCGACCGCGACGAGCGCTACCTGCCGCTGTTGCTCGCGATCGCGGGCGTGCCGAGCGACGAGGTGCGCGACAGCCTCGCGGCCGGCCCGGGCGGCGTGCTCGACGAAGCCGTGGCCGGCTACGCGCTCGCGGCGCGGCACCGGCCGATGTCGGCCGCCTACCTGCAACGCACGCTGTCCGATTACTTCCGCGTGCCGGTGAAGATCGACCAGTTCGTCGGCAAGTGGTACGACGTGCCGCCCGATCAGCTGAGCGTGCTCGGCGAAGTCAACGCGGTGCTCGGCGCGACGGCGCTCGTCGGCGAGCGCGTGTGGCAGCGCGACATGCGCGCGCGGATCGTCGTCGGCCCGCTGTCCAAGCGCGATTACGAGGCGTTCCTGCCAGGCGGCGCGCACGCCGTCGCGCTCGAGCGGATGCTGACGCTGCTCGCCGGCGTCACGCTCGAGTACGAGGTGAAGCTCGTGCTCAAGCGCACCGAGGTCGGCGCGAGCCTGCTCGGCGCGGGCTCGCGGCTCGGCTGGGATGCGTTCCTGTGCACGCGCGACGCACTGGAGGATCGCTCGGACGCCCGCTACGAACTGCACGTGATTCACTGAGACCCTAACAACAACACGCAATCGAACCTGAGATCGACGCCATGAGCACGCCTCTGAAGACCCTGATCACGAAACTGAACCCGCTGTGCCGCCACGCGACCGAGCGTGCGGCGAGCGCGTGCCTGGCGCGCGGCCACTACGAGGTCGATCTGGAGCACCTATTCCTCGCGTTGCTCGACGAAGCGACGGGCGACCTGCCGCTCGCCTTGCGCGCGAGCCGCGTCGATCCGCATGCGCTGCACGCCGATCTCGAACGCGAGCTCACGCGCCTGAAGACCGGCAACACGCGCACGCCGGTGTTCTCCGTGCACCTGATCGCGCTGTTCGAGCAGGCGTGGCTGATCGCGTCGCTCGATTCGCAGCTCGGCCGCATCCGTTCCGGGCACCTGCTGCTCGCGCTGCTGACCGCGCCGGATCTCGCGCAGTTCGCGCAACGGATGTCGTCGCGCTTCGCGGAAATGAACGTGACGGACCTGAAGCACAAGTTCGACGAAATCATGGCCGGTTCGAGCGAAGCCGAGCCGCGCCAGGCGGACGACGAAGGCAGCGACGTCGCGCCGGCCGCCGACGGCTTTGCGCCCGCGGCCGGCCCGTCGAAGACGCCCGCGCTCGACACCTACACGACCAACCTCACGCAGCGTGCGCGCGACGGCAAGATCGACCCGGTGATCGGCCGCGAGGCGGAGATCCGCCAGGCGATCGACATCCTGATGCGCCGCCGCCAGAACAACCCGATCATGACCGGCGAGGCCGGCGTCGGCAAAACGGCGGTCGTCGAAGGGCTCGCGCTGCGGATCGCGGCCGACGACGTGCCGCCGCCGTTGCGCGGCGTCGCGCTGCACGTGCTCGACATGGGGCTGCTGCAGGCCGGCGCGAGCGTGAAGGGCGAGTTCGAGAACCGGCTGAAGAGTGTGATCGACGAGGTGAAGAAGAGCGCGCACCCGATCATCCTGTTCATCGACGAGGCGCACACGATCATCGGCGCGGGCGGCCAGGCCGGCCAGAACGACGCGGCGAACCTGCTGAAGCCGGCGCTCGCGCGCGGCGAACTGCGCACGATCGCCGCGACGACGTGGAGCGAATACAAGAAGTACTTCGAGAAGGATGCGGCGCTCGCGCGGCGCTTCCAGGTCGTGAAGGTCGAGGAGCCGAGCGAGCCGCTGGCCGCCGCGATGCTGCGCGGGATGTCGGGCCTGATGGAGAAGCACTTCAACGTGCGGATTCTCGACGATGCGATCACCGAGGCCGTGCGCCTGTCGCACCGCTACATCAGCGGCCGCCAGCTGCCGGACAAGGCGATCAGCGTGCTCGACACCGCGTGCGCGAAGGTCGCGCTCGCGCACAGCGCGACGCCGGCCGCGATCGACGATACGAAGAAGCGCATCGAGCGCATCGATGCGGAAATCGCGTCGCTGGAGCGCGAGGCGGCGGGCGGCGCGGCGCACGACGAGCGGCTCGGCGAGCTGCGCGGCGCGCGCGACACGGCGCTCGAACAACTGGCGAAGGATGAGGAACGCTATGAAGCCGAGCGCGTGATCGTCGCCGAGATCACCGGGCTGCGCGACGCGCTTGACAAGGCACGCGGCCCGTCGGAAGACGGCCAGCCGGTCGACGTGCAGGCCACCCGCGAGAAGCTCGCCGAACGCGTCGCGGCGCTGCACGCGCTGCAGGGCGGCGAGCCGATGGTGCCGCTGCAGGTCGACGGTCACGTCGTCGCGGAGATCGTCGCCGCGTGGACGGGCATTCCGCTCGGCCGGATGGTGAAGGACGAAATCGACACCGTGCTGAACCTGCAGCCGCTGCTGACCGCACGCGTGATCGGCCAGGATCATGCGCTGGAGGCGATCGCGCAGCGTGTGCGCACCGCGACCGCGAACCTCGAGGACCCGAACAAGCCGCGCGGCGTGTTCATGTTCGTCGGGCCGTCGGGCGTCGGCAAGACCGAGACGGCCCTGGCGCTGGCCGACATCCTGTACGGCGGCGAGCGCAAGATGGTCACGATCAACATGAGCGAGTACCAGGAAGCGCACAGCGTGTCGGGCCTGAAAGGTTCGCCGCCGGGCTACGTCGGTTACGGCGAGGGCGGCGTGCTGACCGAGGCCGTGCGTCGCAATCCGTATTCCGTCGTGCTGCTCGACGAGGTCGAGAAGGCGCACCCGGACGTGCTCGAGATGTTCTTCCAGGTGTTCGACAAGGGCACGATGGACGATGCCGAAGGGCGCGAGATCGACTTCCGCAACACGCTGATCATCCTGACGTCGAACGTCGGCTCGGCCGCGGTGATGCAGGCCTGCCTGAACAAGCCGGCAGAGGAACTGCCCGACCCGGACGCGCTTGCCGAGACGCTGCGTCCGCAGCTGTACAAGACCTTCAAGCCGGCGTTCCTCGGCCGGATGAAGGTCGTGCCGTACTACCCGATTTCCGACGACGTGCTGGCCGAGATCATCGAGCTGAAGCTCGAACGTATCCGCCGCCGGATCGAGGCGAACCACAAGGCCGCGTTCGAATGGGACGAGTCGCTCGTCGACGCGGTGCTCGCGCGCTGCACCGAGGTCGACTCGGGCGCCCGCAACGTCGACCACATCCTGAACGGTACGCTGCTGCCGGAGATCGCGGGCCACGTGCTCGGCCGGATCGCCGACGGCGCGGCGATCGCGCGCATCGCGGTGCGCGCGGACGAGGCCGGCGAATTCGCGTACACCGTCGAATGAGCCCCCGCACGCGACATCTGATGCATCAACGGATTCACTGAACCATGCCGATCAATCTCCCCGAGCTGCTGACGCCGATCAGCGATGCGTCGCCCAGCGGCGACGACCTGCTGTTTTCGAACGAATTCGACGCGATCCAGGACGCGCGGCGCTACGACGACCCGACGCTCGACCAGGGCGAATGGGTAACCGAGATCAAGGAGGCCGACTGGGGCTTCGTCGTCGACCATGCGGGCGAACTGCTGCGCACGCGCACCAAGGACCTGCGGCTCGCCGTGTGGCTGACCGAGGCGCTCGCGCTCGAGGACGGCATCACGGGCCTCACCGAAGGCTATGCGCTGCTCGAAGGCCTGTGCCGCGACTTCTGGGACACCTTCCACCCGCTGCCCGAGGACGACGACATCGAGCACCGGCTCGGCAACGTCGCGTGGCTGTCCGGCCGCACCGCCGAGCTGCTGCGCGCGGTGCCGCTGACGGACGGCGCATCGAATGCGTTCAGCACGCTCGACTGGGAAGTCGCGCAGCACGTCGCGCAGTCGATCAAGCGCGACCCCGACCACGCGGACGACATCGCGCGCGGCAAGCCGTCGATCGACCAGATCGACGCGTCGCGGCGCGTGACGTCGATCGCGTTCTACACGGCGCTGCTGGCGAACCTGAAGGCGTTCGAATTCGCGCTCGATGCGTTCGAGGAGCGGCTCGTCGAGCGCGCGGGCGATTCGGCGCCGAGCTTCCGGCAGGCGCGCGACGCGTTCGAGACCGTGTACCGGCTCGCCGAGCGCTTTGCGCGCGAACAGGGCTATACGGGCAGCGCGCCGCATGCGCAGGCGGCGCCGCAGGCCCAGCCCGAACGCATCGAGCCGGTGTTCGGCCAGCCGATCCAGACCGAGGAGACTCACGTGCAGCAGCAGACCGCTTCGCGTCCGCCGGTGACGCAGATGATCGCCGGCATCCAGAACCGTGCGCAGGCCGTCGACCAGTTGCGCGCGGTGGCGCGCTATTTCCGTCAGACCGAGCCGCACAGCCCGGTCGCGTATCTTGCCGACAAGGCGGCCGAGTGGGCCGACATGCCGCTGCACAAGTGGCTCGAGAGCGTCGTGAAGGACGACGGCTCGCTGTCGCACATTCGCGAGCTGCTGGGGGTGAGGCCCGACGAGCAGTCGTGAACGACCGTTTTTTGACCTGAGAGAGCGCGGGCCCGGCGGGCTCGCGATGAACAAGAAGAAGGTGACGCATGAACGTGACCGAACTGGCCCAGGCGATTCGTGGCGGCCTGATCCAGCAGGATCGGCTGCTGAAGACGGACATCCCGTCGCTGCCGAACAATGCGCTCGTGCCGCGTCGCGCCGTAACCCGCTCGGAGCTCGGCCGTGATTTCAGCGTAACGCTCGATGTGGTGTCCACCGCGAGCGACGTCGAGCTCAAGACGCTGATCGCGCAGCCGATCACGCTGTGGATTCAGCAGGCGGACAGGTCGTATCAGCCGATCAACGGCTATATCCACACGGCGCGGCGGCTCGGTGCCGACGGCGGCCTGTCGAGTTACCAGCTGCGCTTCGCGTCGTGGATGCACTTCCTCAAGTTCCGTAGCGACATGCGGTACTGGCAGGACCAGCCGGTCGACGCGATCCTCGCCGACGTGTTCGACAGGCATCCGCAGGCCAGGGGCCAATACCGGTTCGCGCTGTCGAAGCCGCTGCCGTCCCGTTCGTACTGCCGCCAGAGCGAAACCGACTGGAACTTCGTGCATCGGCTTATGGAGGACGAAGGGCTGTTCGGCTTCTGGCGGCACAGTGAAGACGGGAAGGCGCACACGTTCGTCATCACCGACGATCTGCATACCGTCGATGCGCTGTCGCCGAATACCGTCAGGTTCGATCGCTCGGGCAGCGGCACCGAAACCGCCGGTTTCACGCAATGGACCGCGTCGCGGACCTTGCAAAGCACGCTGCATACGACGCGCACGTTCGACTACAAGTCGCCGTCGTCGGCGGGCAATCCGAACGGCACGTCGCTGCCGACGAAAAGCGGGCAGGGCGAGCTGCCCGATCAGGCGGAAATTTACGAATACACCGGCGCTTACACGTATCCGGCGCAGGACCGCGGCGAACACCTGTCGAAGATTCGCCTCGAGGAATGGGAGTCGCGTGCGAAGCGTTTCTTCGGCGTGGGCGGCGTGCGTTCGATCGACGCCGGCCGGCGTTTCACCCTCGTCGACCATCCGGAGCACGATCGCGATGCGGCGAGCGACCGCGAGTTCGCGGCCATCGGCGTCACGCGTTACATCGAGAACAATCTGCCGGCCTCCCACCACGAAGCAAGTTTCCCGCATAGCCTGCAGGACGCGCTGGCGCAGGTGAAGGCCGGGCACGGGAAAGGGGTTGCGTTCGAGGTCGGGCACGACGACGGCTCCGCCGGCTTCTATCTCGTCGAGGTCGAGGCGCAGCGCGCGAGCGTGCCGTATCGCAGCCCGTTCGAGCACCGCAAGCCCGCGATGCAGCTCGAGACGGCCGTCGTGGTCGGTCCGAAGGGCGAGGAGGTCTATACCGACGCGCTGAACCGGATCAAGGTCATGTTCGTGTGGGACCGCCAGAGCGAAGGCCGCGAGACGGCATCGTGCTGGATGCGCGTCGTGCAATCGGATACCGGCGGCGGTTACGGCGCGGTGCATATTCCGCGCGTCGGCGAGGAAGTGCTGATCGGCTACATCGGCGGCGACTGCGATCGGCCGATCGTCATGCATCGTGTCTACAACGGGGCGGCCAAGCCGCAGTGGCATAGCGACGGGATACTGTCGGGCTTCCGGTCGAAGGAATATGCGGGATCGGGGCACAACGAGATGGTGCTCGACGACGCGACCGGGCAGAACCGCGCGCGCCTGTTCAGCAGCAGCGCGAATTCGCTGCTTCATCTCGGCTATCTGATCGAGCAGAACGGCAACACGCGTGGTGCGTATCTCGGCTCGGGTTTCGATCTGCGCACGGATGCGTACGGCGCGCTGCGTGCGGGCCAGGGCTTGTACGTGACGACGCATCCGAAGCAGGCGAACAGCCAGCCGCTCGACGCGAGCGAGGCAAAGCAGCAGCTTGGCAGCGCGGACGGGTTGATCGAGTCGATGTCGCAGGTCAGCGAGATGCATCAGGCGGAGAGCCTCGGTACCGGTCGCGATGCGCTGAAGCAGTTCGCCGATGCGACGCAGAACAGCGTGGCTGGGGCGGCCTCGGGGGGCGGCAGGACGGCCGGCGGCGGAACGGGGAATGCCAATGCGTTCAAGGAACCCGTGATGCTGTTCGCGAGCCCGGCGGGGATCGGGATGGCGTCGCAGCAGTCGGTGCATCTGGCGAGCGAGCAGCAGACCAATATCGTCAGCGGGCAAAGCACGTTCGTGACCAGTGGGAAATCGCTGATCGCCGGCATCCGGGATCGCATCAGCCTGTTCGCGCAGAACGCCGGGATGAAGCTGTTTGCCGGGAAGGGCAAGGTCGAGGTCCAGGCGCACGCGGACAACGTCGAACTCACCGCGCAAAAGGCCGTGAAGATGGTGGCGGCGACCGAGGCTGTCGACGTGGCTGCGAAGCAGGAGATATTGCTGACGTCGGGTGGCGCTTACATCCGGATCAAGGGCGGCAAAATCGAGCTTCACGCACCCGGGAAAGTCGATTTCAAGGGGGCGCAGCACCAGTTCAGCGGACCGACGAGCATGCAGTATCCATTGCCCGCGATGCCGGGCGGCACGTGCAAGCAATGCGTGCTGAACGCGCACAGCGGTCGTGAGTCGATGGTCGAGGCGGATTGATGGATGAAGTCAACGATACGGTCGCCCGGAACGACCCGGTCGGCGCGAGCGAAGCGGTTGACGCAGAACCGAATCCACGCGAGCCGGAGTGGCCGGCGTTTCTCGAGACGCTGAAGGCTTCGGCCACGCGTCCGGACGACGCGGGCAGTGCGATGCGGCTTTACGCACTCGTCGATACGCGCGGTTATCAGGAGCTGGACGTGCAGCTCGCGGCGGTGCCTCGCCTGCGCTGTGCGTCTCTCTGGGCGGATACCGGGCTCGACGCTTATACGGATATCGCGCCGTACTTGATCGCGTTCGATCACGATGCGATCAACGAAGAGAACGCCGAGCAGCATCGGCTGCTGCGTCAGCTGTGGTTGGAGGCGGTCGACCTGCATGCGGTGACGTGGCTGTGGTCGACTTGGTCGTTCGATGCGCTCGATCAGCATTTGCGCCAGTACGTGCAGTACAAGCTGCCCAACGGCCGCGCGTACTACCTCTTCTTTTTCGACAACCATGTATTGGGGCGACTTCGACAGGTGTGGAGCGATACGCAGGCGCAGCAGTTCGTTGCGCCGTTCGGCGAGATCCGATATCGCGACAGGCGGCTCGACGAGGTCGTGTGGCGCAATGACATGCCGGCGAGTGAAGGTGCGGTACCGGTGGGTGATGCGCCGGGTCTCAGCGAGCGACAGCATGCGCAACTGATCGAGCTCGGATATCCGGACAAGCTCGTGCTGAAGTTCCGCGAGACGATGGGGGCGATGGCCGATCACCTGTCCGATGTGGAGTTGCATGATCGAGTAGTCGAGCAACTCGATCGCGCTGCCGCGCACGGGATTGCCGAAGAAGCGGAATTGCAGTGCTATGTGATGACGGGGGTGCTGGTTGCACCGCGGTTCGATGAGCATCCGGCCGTGAAGTCGTGTCTCGAGGCCGCGTCGCGCGGAGAAACGAGCGTCGATGCGGCACTGGCCTCGATCGACGATGCGACGTGGGACGCGATTCGCGATGCGCACGAGCGGGGATTGCTGGAGGCGCGTAGTGACGTGGCGTAGGTCCGGGCTCGTGGTGGGGCTGCTCGCGGTGGCTTTGAGCTTGAGCGCGTGCGGCAAGTCGGAGCCGGTGTATAGCGGAATTTCCGTGATGGGCCGGAACTATCTGCCGTACAACATGAACGGCTTCACCATCGCCGATGCCAACGGCAACAAGGCAAACGGCGGTGGAGACGACCCGCCCGGCGCAGGAGGGGGCAGCGTCGCGTGCTGCTACACGCTCAAGGGCACCGAATTTACGGTCAAATGGAAGTACTACGACGCAGATCGATGGACGATGGACGACTCGCACGCGCAGCAAGTCGAGACCAAGGTAGTGATGCCGCGATCGGTCGTTCCCGGAAAAGTCGGCAGCCGTATTCTCGAAGTTCATTTCTATCCGGATCGTCACGTCGAGTTTCAGTTTCCCGGCGAACTTCTGGATGAGTCGCGCATTCCAGTTGCGGATGTTTCGCGATGGATGGCGACGCACTATCAGGAGCAACTGGACAAGAAATTCGACGATACGGACGGGCAGTCGCATCGTCGTATCGCTCGTGTCGTCGCGTCGGCGTGGTTGAAATACCGTCTGACCGATCGCGATGATCTCGAGCAGTATGCGTATTACGCGTTGCTCGTGAACGGCCGGTTCGATGCACATCCTGAGGTTCAGCGCATCCTGCGAACGGCCGCCAGCAAGCCGGGGATGTTCGCGAAATCGATGCAATCGCTGCCGAAGCGCGTGTTGTCCTCGCTGTCGAACGATGCGTTCGAAGCAGCGACGGTGCCAGCGATATCCGATGGTTTGCTGCCACCGCCGCGTGTAGAGGAGGCGCTGCATGGGTGATCGTATCGGGTACGTATTGGGTGCGATTTGCGATGCAGACGACCGGATCCTTCTGGAGGAACTCAGCGGTGCGGCGTCAGTCTGCGATCGCCGTTTGCGACGGCAAGGTCGACACGTTCTCTGAGCGAATGCCGCAGAAACCGCTGTTCGACCCGACGAACGAAAATATCAAGCCGGTCGCCGTGCCGGCCGTTCCCGACGGCTTGCTGCCGCGGCTATATGAAGAGAGTGCTTATGCCTGATTTCATGCAATACGCTGCACCGAAATTCCACGCGATCGTTCCAGACCGTTACGGCGCACGCGCAGCTCGCGGACGGTTCCTCGCCGCGTTGCGCGTCGCCGCCGCAGGCTTGCTGTTCGTGTCGATGGCGGCGTGCAGCAAGTCCGATCCGACCTACACCAGCATTTCAACGGAGGCGCTGAACTACCTGCCATACAACCTCGTTCGGTTCACGATTACCGACCAGTTCGGCAACAAGGCACGCGGTGGTGGCGACCTGGAACCCGGGGCCGGGGAAGGCAGCATCGCCTGCTGTTACTTGCTGAAGGGCAACGATTTCAAGGTTCAGTGGACGTATTACGATGCGGACGACTGGCGGCCGGGTGAGCAGGTGAAGAAACAGCAGGCGGAGGCGAACGTTTCGTTGCCGCCAACCAAGGAGCCGGATTCGATCGGCTCGCGCATTCTCGAGGTCCACTTCTACCCCGATCATCATGTCGAACTGGTATTTCCTGGCGAGATGCTGGGCAGTACCAGATTGCCGATCGTGGACGTGTCGCGTGACTTGACGAAACAGTACGGCAAGCGGCTCGACAAGAAGTACGAGGACAATGACGCTCAGTCGCACCGCAGGATTTCGAGAACCGTTGCGGAAGCCTGGATCAAGTACCGCTTCACAGATCGCAGCGACCTCGAGCAATACGCCTATTACGCGCTTCTGGTGAATCCTCGGTTCGACGCGCACCCGGCGGTGCAGAAGCTCATCCAGTCGAGCAAGGGGAAACCGGGCGCATTCGCGAAGGCGGTCGCCGCCCTGTCACCGACCGTTGTGAAGGAGCTTGGGCAGAACCGATTCCAGGCGGTTGCGGTCCCGTCGATTCCGGCGGGCCTGGTGCCGCCGCCACGTGAGGAGAATAGCCATGGCCGGGGCTAACGATCGAAACGCCATTCGACTCGATCCGGACGACGCTACGCCGCAGAGCGTGCGAATGGCAGTCGACAAGATGGCGACCGCCAACTATCCAAAGGGCGACTGTCTGCCGTGCGGGGCAACGATCCGTATCGGCGTATTCTTCGATGCGTTCGGTCGCAGCAGGGACGAAGACGATCCGGACAGCGGACTGTACTCGAACATCTCGCGTCTTTTCGATGCGCACCGCACCAACCTGGACGTCGATCGTCCCGTGAATCAGTTCTGGTTCCGTCTCTACTATTCGGGCCTCGGGACGGATCTCAACGCGGATGCCAAGTCGAACGACTGGCTCAATGCAGGCCTAGCCGCGGGGAAAATGGTCGGCAAGAAGGTGCTCGCCGCAACGAAAGGCGTTGCGGAGTCAGTCGCCCGTGTGAACCAGCCGATCAAGCAACTGGACGTGAAAGGTCGCGTGACGACGGCAGCCAAGCAGTCCGCCTCGGAGTTCTCGTTTCGGCCGATGCTGAATGCTTTCAACGACTTCAAGAAGGACATCCAGAACATCCCCCGTACCGCGCGCCGCATCGCGAACGTACTGGACGCGTCGCCGGAGCGAATCTGGGAGCGCACGAAGGCAGGCGGCATCGCGGTGTTCCGGAATGCAAAGAACGACGCGAAGCGCAATCCGCTCAAGATCGTGCAATCGACAGTCCGTCAGGTCATTACGGGAATCGCGATCGAAAACGTACCGATCGTGCGCGATGCGCAGGTGATGAGCGCGTACTTCGGCACCGGCGTCGATTCGCGGCTCGTTGCCGCGAAGGACCAGTTGGAAAAAGCGGTCGAGGCGGTCAAGGGGCAGGCGTCGAAGATTCGAAAGATCGAAGTATCGGTGTTTGGTGCCGATCGTGGTTGCGTGCTGGCACGCGCGTTCGTCAACGATCTGGCGACCAAGTACAAGCGTCGCGATGATCAGGATCTTGCGCTCAACGGCATTTCGCTCGAAATAAAGTTCGTCGGTCTACTGGACGCGGTGTCGTCGATCATGTCGGAAGAGGCCGGCGAGATTATCGGTATCCTGCCGTTTCTCGGAACCATCAAGCCGAATTACAAGGACCGGTCGCTCGCCGTGCCTGCAAGTGTGCAGCGATGCGTGCATTTCGCCGCCGCTCACGAGATGCGCATGTACCAGCGCCTCGACAGCCTGGAAAAGACCCGTGCCGAGCAACGGCTCTATCCGGGAACGAGCAGCGACATCGCGGGCGGTTCGTTGCATGGCTCGCTGGGCTTCAATGCGGAGCTGATGCGTATTCCGCTCAGGGATATGCTGTTCGAAGCGCTCAAGGCCGGTAGTGCGCTTCTCGACATGGAAACGCTGGCCAAGCGGCGGCCTGACGTATTCAGCCGTTTCTCGATTGCGACGCCGATCACCTACGACGGCAAGCAGTACAGGATCAAGGCGCTTGTTGATGCGTACCGCAAGGTCGTTCCGGACACGCAAGGCGTGAACTTTCTGCCGCACGCGGAGGTATTCCTGCGCTGGATCGCCGTGCGATACCAGGATCCGGAATTCCGTCATTCCGTGACTGACCCGGCGACCGAATGGCGCAAGGACGTCGAAAGAGCCGACTACGATCGGCGCGACGCAAAGGCGAAGCTCGACTGGGCGATGATGGGCCGCCAGCGAATGGACTCGCCCGAGATCCAGAAGCTTAAGCTCGCGAAGCAGGCGGCGGACAAGCGTTACAACGATTTATGGAAGGATGTCCCACCGAGCAACTACACGACGGTCTGGCAGCGTCTCGACAAGGAGGCGAAGGAGATGACCGGCAAGTGGGAGAAGATGCGGCCGGAATACGAGGCCGAGCAACAGCGCCGCTTCACGCAGTCGTTCAACAACAAGCCGACTTATACGCCACTGTTCCTTGCGCCCGCGTTTGCACGCCATGTCGAGCTGAACGAGGACGAGGTTGCGCTGGTCAGGGCCTGGGAGCAGGGGTATGCGGGGAAGAACCCGCTTCCGTCCGAGGTGATGGCGATGTTCGACATGCTCGTCCACGATACGTTGCTGACGAGTTGGCAGGATCACGTGCTCGCGCCGTCACTGTACTTCAGGACACGGGACAAGGACGTGTTCGGAAAGACGGATTATGCGAAGGAAGACAAGCAGCGCAAGAGTGACGATCTCACTGCCGAACGGGTCGACCAAGCGAGCAAGCAGAGCCAGCAATGGGCGAGAGGCTATCAGGGGACGCCACCGACACATTGACGTGCTTCAGCGGCGCGCAATCGCGTACCGCTGACACCCCGTCGCACCGGGGCGGATCATCCCGAGCTGCCCCCCCGCAAACTCACTGCCCCACCCGGAACTCGATCCGCCGATTCCTCGCCCTGCCATCCGCCGTATCGTTCGGCGCAATAGGCTGATCCGGCCCGACCCCCGTCGTCGTCATCTGCTGCGGCGGAATGCTCTTCGTGATCAGATAACCCTTCACCGCATCCGCGCGCGCCTGGCTCAGCGCGATGTTCGACGTGCGATTCCCCGAGTTGTCGGTGTGACCGATGATGTCGACCGTGCGGTTCTGCATCTTCGCCAGCGCGGCGGCCATCTGGTCGAGGATCAGCTTGCCCTGCGGCGTCAGCGTCGCGCTGCCGGTCTCGAACTCGATCGTCCGGTATACGAACCCAGTCGCGGGAAAATCGGCAGGCTCAGCGAGGCCCGCAGCGTCCGCTTCTTCGACCGCTTCTGAGCAAGCAAACGAAGAAGTCGCGTGGTCAGTGCTACATGTACGTTAAGGTCGCGCTCTGGAAAGCAAACGCCATCAAATTCGTCCGCGAAAAGAACGGTACGTTTGCCGGAGCAGGCGGCAGCTATGCGAAGGTGGCCGGAGCATTTCTGGAGTCGCAGCGTTTCGTCAATGTTACGAGCCAATTGCCCGACGCGCGTTGGGCATTGCCCGGCGACGTGATCGTATACCACGTGATGGGCGATGCTGAAACCGCCGACGGGAAAGGCCAACCAGGTCATATCGACATCCGTACGTATCACTATTATGTCAGCGATTTCAAGCGCAATTATCTATGTGTCAGTGGTGCCGGTCCTGGTAAGACCCGGCACTTTTATGAACCGATTGGAATCTACAGGAAACAAGGCTTCAGTGACCCGCTGCCGCTTGCGCGCATGAAGGCATTCCTGAAGATCATCCGCAGCCGGGAAGCGAAGACGTTCCTTGAACTGGCTGGGGACGCGAAGACGTATTACGCGTCCCAGGGCGTATACACGCTGTCAGGTGCGCTCAAGGATTTGTCGACGTACCCAGATGGCGCGCATCATCAAGGCGCGTATCAGATGACTAAAGCTGCATGGCTCGCCGGGCAGCGACCGGAGCAGGGTGCTTTGCCTGCCGACTTTCAGCCCGCTACCCAGGATCGCTACGCGGTGTTTTTAATGGAGGGGCGTCCTGGCCGCTTCGACAAGAGCGGTCAGCCGCAACCCACGGCTCTTGGTTACGTCAGAACGGGCGAGATCGAGAAAGCCGTAGCATTGCTGCGCAACGAATGGGCATGTATGCCTGGCACGAGTCAAGATCAAGGCTACACAATGGCGCAACTCAAGGCCGATTTCGATAAGTATGTTAAGGAGTTCAGTAATTGAAACTGCGTGCGTCGTTGTTCCTGTCGATATCGATGCTGGCCTGGTGCGCGGCATCGGAGGCTCAGGTGGCTCGCGTTGCAGCGGCGGACGCCGTGCAGATCGAGGCGACCGTCAAGCAATACTACTCACTGTCACACGCTGACGCGTCGTGCCGTTTCAGCCGTACCGACGACAACGGCATGCCGCTGGACCCCCGCGTGCATCACCGCGCGTATCGCGACGCGCAGTATACGAGGACATTCAAGACGGTCTTTTCTCATGCACTGTTTGCGCTGATGAAAAGAACGTGCGTCGATTCCGACAAGGTGACTGGAATGCTCGACGTACGCTTGTCCGACTCCGAGATCGACAGCGATCCATCGAACTATGGCAACGACGTGCGAATGAAGGTGACGCGTCCCGTGAGGATACTGGCCGCGGATCCATCGCGCGTCCGAGTCCGTGTCGACTGGTCCGAGATGGTGAAGGGCGCCCGCAAGCCTTATTCGGTGGGGCGCTCGGACGTCATCCTCGTCAAGGAAGGCGACGCTTGGTTGATCGACGACGTTTATTCACTGGGTGTGGCGGATGGACCGCCGTCGCAGCTCGATATGTCGATCCAGGATTTCGAGCAGTCGCCGGGCGTTGTCCGTCTGCGTGGGAACGCGCCGTAGCGCATGGTGAGCGGCGGCTGAGGTCGCCCTCACAAGGTGGTGGCTGCCCCCAAGCCCCCCGCAACCCGCTGCCCGATCCCGGGATTCGACCGTACGCATTGCGCGCGTCCAGTCGAGTGGCCCGTGATCTCATTCGCGACCGGCCGGCAGATCGCCAAAATCAGGCAAGCCCCGGCCGGCGCGCAATGCAACGTTCATGTCCATCGTCAAGCGTCGAACACGGGCCCGCACAATCGCCGCCCTCGCTTACTGCCCCACCCGGAACTCGATCCGCCGATTCCTCGCCCGCCCATCCGCCGTATCATTCGGCGCAATAGGCTGATCCGGGCCCACCCCCGTCGTCGTCATCTGCTGCGGCGGAATGCTCTTCGTGATCAGATACCCCTTCACCGCATCCGCGCGCGCCTGGCTCAGCGCGATGTTCGACGTCCGGTTCCCCGAGTTGTCGGTGTGGCCGATGATGTCGACCGTGCGGTTCTGCATCTTCGCCAGCGCGGCCGCCATCTGGTCGAGGATCAGCTTGCCCTGCGGCGTCAGCGTCGCGCTGCCGGTCTCGAACTCGATCGTCCGGTTCGCGAGCGTCTGGTCGAGCACGCCCTGTTCGGACGCCGACACGCGCAGCCCGTTCTTGATCGTGTACGTCGGGTTCAGCGTGTTCGCCATGTCGCTCGCGAGCTGCTGGCGCTGCGCCTCGTTGTGCACCTCGCCCTTCATCTCGATCTGCGTGCCGTTGATCTTCAACTGGCCCTTGCTGATCTGCTTGAGCTGCGCGCCGAGCAGCTTCTGCACGTTCGCGCTCCAGTTCGGCGGCGTCGCGACGTCGCCCACTTCGACCTGGTCGACGACGTTCGTCGCGCCGTAGGTATCGCGCAGCTTCTGCAGCACGGCGGCCTTGGTCGCCTCGTCGGGTACCTTGCCGCCGACCACCACCTGGCCGGGCGTCGCGTTCGCGGGCGGCGGCGCGATCGTGCCGGCGGTGCCGTGCACCACCGTGCCGGACGCGCCGCCGGCGTTCGGGTTCGCCTGCGGCAGCGCGGTCGTCGCGACCGTGCCGTTGCCGACCGGCGTGACGGTCGCGCCCGTGTTCTGCGCGAAGGCCGCGCCGCTCGCGACGAGGCCGGCCGCGAACAGCGCGGCGAGGGCGGGCGAGACGGCGGCCGACAGGCGCGCGCGCCGGACCTGAATCGTGCGATGCATGCCGTCAGCCTCCGATGAACGCTTCGCGGAACGCGTCGATGGCGACGCGCAGCGAGAGTTGCGGTTGTTCGAGGTAGCTGACGAGCTTGCTGATCTGGTGATCGTTTTGCGCATGGGCGTCGATCCACTCGGGATCGTCGATGTCGATGTTGTGGGCGGCGTAGGTCTGCGGGTCGACGACGCTCAGCAGCGTCTTCGCCGACGCGCCGTTGAAGCCGATGACGAGCCGTTCGCGTTCGGCGATCGTGCCGATGAAGATCGCAAGCTCGAAGTCGGCCTGCGCGACGAACGGCGCGATCAGTTCGAGCCAGAACGCGGCGACGAGGCTGCGGTAGAACGGGTCGACCGGCAGCGGCAGCGTGAGGCCGCGCTCGATGTGCGACGAGCCGCTCTGCATCACCGGGCGCAGCAGCGAGCCGAGCGCGAGCATCGCGCCGCGCAGCCGCACCGGATGACCGCTTTCGAGCAACATCTCCTGCAGGCCGTACAGCGTCTGGTGTTCGACGAAATCGTTGAAGGTGCCGTCATGCGACGTGCCGGGGCCGCCGATGTCGATCGGCACCTGCGTGTCGCCGAGCGCCTGCAGCGCGCCGGGCGGCTCGTCCTTGCCGAGCAGCGGCGGGATCTGCGCGGCGACGCGCGACCACAGCCGCGCGAACGCGAGCGGGCTGCGCGCGAGGAACGCGAGCGGCCGGTCGACCTCGAGCGCGGTCGCGCCGAGGAACGGGAAGCGGCGCATCGACACGTCGTGGCTCGCGACCATGTGGCCCGCGATCGCGAGCTTGCTGCGCGAGCCGAGGAACGCGAAATGCATCGGCTTCGCGTCCTCGTAGACGATCTTCCAGCGCGGATCTTCCGCGAGCAGCTCCAGCGCCTGCGCGATCCAGCGATCGAGCGTCTGCAGCAGTTGCGGATTGTGCGCGCTCTTCACGAAGTCGCCGCGCGACGGAATCTTGCCGAAGTAGGCGATTTGCGCCTGTACGGTTTGCGTCATTGCGCCCTCTGTGCATTCGTTGCGTTGGCGGCCGCGACGGCCGGCGCGGCGCCCGGCGTGCCGGTGCCGGCTTGCGTCGCGTTCTGCGCGGCGCCCGCGCTCGCGTCGGCGACCGACGACGGCAGCTGCAGGCCGCGCAGGCTCTGCTGCTGCGGCTGGTCGCCGCCACCGGCCGACGGTTGCGACGTGCTGATGATGCGCATCGTCACCGACACGTTCACGCTGCCCTGTGCCCACGTCAGGTCGAAGGTGCCGTCCGGACGGCGCTTGCGCTGCGCCGAGTTGATCAGCTTCTCGAGACCGTAGCGGCCCGGCTCGTTGACGAGCTGCACCGTGCGGCCGTCGAAGGTCGTCGCGGACAGCGTCGCGCCCGGCGCGCCCTGCGGGTTCGGCCACACGAAGTTGGTCCACTGCGGCGGCGTGTTGCGGTAGCGCAGCTGCTGGCCGTCGATCGCGATCGTGTATTCCGTCGTGCCCGTGCTCGGTTGCGGCAGGATCTGGAACACGGTCTGCGGTTCGGCCGACGCGGCCGCGCTGCCGGCGGCGCCGCCCGCGAGCGGCGCGACCCAGCGTGCGAAGCCGTTCGTGAAGTCCGGCGTGAGTCCGATGCCCATGTCGCCCCACGTGCGGGCGGCGAGCGTGTCGCCGCGGCGCACCGCGAGCGGCCCGAGCGTCGTGCCGACGAACTTCGCGATCGAGCCGTCCGGGCCGAACACCTGCGCGATCTCGCCGGCGCCGGCCTCGACCTTCGCGTTCGCCGCGAACGGGTACTTGGTCGCGAGCGAGCTCTGGAACGGCTGGTAGACCTGCGCGTTCCACACCTTGTTGACTTCGGCGCTGGCCGGCTGGATCACGACCGCGAACGCCTGCATCAGCGGCCGCACCAGCAGCGGGCGCAGCGACTTGCGTTGCGAATCGGTCAGGCCCGTCAGCATCTGCTCGTCGACGAGCTTGAGCGAATCGGCGAGCTCCGACCCGTTGCCGTCGAGCGTCTGCTGCATCAGCTGGCGTGCGCCCGGCCCCGGATCGCCCTGGTTCTTGATCACGTTGAAGCGCGTGCGGACCTTCGACAGCGACTCCATGTAGCCCTTGAGCATCGACGTGCCGTCATGCGTCGCGACGATCCGCGCGAGCCCGACGAACTCCTGGCCGATCGGACCCATCGGCACCTCGGCCGGATTGCCGTTGATGTCGATGTTGGCTGCCGCCATCTGGCCGGCCTGCGAGCGCGTGAACAGTTGCTTGACCCAGTTCACGACGCCCGTCTGCGCCTTCTTGATCGTCACGTTCGCGAGCGACGGGTTGTCCCACGAGGTCTGGTCGTACGCGGTCTCGAGGATCTTGCGGATCGGCGAATCCTGCGGGTCGCCCAAACGGTTCATCCCGTCGACGGCCTGGCCGAAGCTGGTGAAGCCCTGTACCGCGATGCCCTGCATGAACTTCTGCCAGTGCTGCGCGTACTCGGTCTTGTACATGCCGACGAGCGTCTTCTGGATCTGCTCGGGGCTGCCCTCGAGCGTCAGGTCGTCCTGCGTCGACGTGTTGAGCACCCAGTCCTTCGCCTGCAGCTCCTTGGTCGCCGCATCGCGGATCGCCGGCTGCACGTAGTCGAACCACGCTTCGCGCGTGAACGTGCCCGGAATCGCATAGCTGCCTGCCACGAGGCCCTGGTTGCCGTCGCCGACGATGCGCGCGATGGTCATCGGCGCGAAGCGGGTCGACGCGCGGGCCTTGATTTCCTCGTAGACGCGCTGGCGGGCCGGCATGCCGCGCACGACGCGGCGCAGGTTCTCGCGGGTCTGGTCGACGAGCGCGAGGTTCGCGTCGATCATCGGCCAGTCGTCGTCGTTCACGCGCGACAGGTAGAACGAGATCATGCGCTCGGCGCTCCGGATCATCTCGTCGCGCGGCATGTTGCCGCGATTCGTCTCGAGCCAGCCGCGCCAGAAGCGGGCGAGCTGGTCGGTCAGGTGCGCCTGTTCGACGTGACGCTTGTCGGACAGCATCAGGTAGGTCTTCAGCGCGTTGTATGCGTCCTGCACGTTGGTCGGCGACGCGTCGCTGTAGAGGCCGCCCTGCGGCGCGGCCGCCTGTTGCGGGGCGGCGGCCGGCGCGGTGCCGGACGCGGCCAGCATCGCGCCCGCTTGCGGCGCGGCGCCTGCCGCGTTCGTCGAGACCGGCAGCGTGCCGCCCTGCACGGCGCCCGATTCGGGCGGGCGCGTCATCGGCACGAGCTGCTCGGGGTGCGCGTTCACGTCCTTCATGAACGACGCGAGGTTCTGCGACACCGGGGCCAGCAGGATCTGGCGCACGCCGTTGTAGTACTCGGTCAGCAGGTGCTGCTCGAGACGGTCGCCCTGGTACAGGCCGAGCGACACCGACAGCGGCTTGTCGCGGCGGAACTGTTCGAGCTGCTCGATCCGGTCCTCGATGATGTCCATCGCCTGCAGGCGCGACTGCAGGTCGTTACGGCCCTGCTGCAGGCGCGTGACGTTGTCGAGGTCGGCCTGCACGTTCGCGACGAGCTGCTGGTTGCCGATGGTCGACCAGGTCCAGCCGCCCAACGCGAGCGCGAGCGCCGCGACGAAGCCGAAGAAGGTCGCGTAGCGCAGCCGCGTCTTGGTCGGGCTCGCGAACTGGCGTACCGTCTGGCGGTCCGCGAAGATCACCTTCGAGAACAGGTCGCGCAGGAAGAAGCCGTTCTTCGAGAACGCGCTGTGCGGTTTCGGCAGCGCGCTGCCGTCGAGGCCGAAGCGGTGCGCGATGCGCTGCGCGGCCGCGCTGTTGGTTTCGCCTTCCTGCAGTGCGCTGGTGAAGTAGAAGCCGCGGAAGATCGGCTTGTACTGGAACGGGTTGTTCTCGAACAGCGTGGCGAGGAATGCGCGCAGCGACGGCTTGATCGTCGAGAATTCGAGCGGGAAGCTCAGCTGGCCCGGCGACAGCTGGTTGCCGCGCGACAGCGACAGCTGCGCGACGCTGATTTCCTTCAGCCCTTCGTAGAGCTCCTCGAAGTGCGTGTCGAACTGCGCGACGACGTCACGCTTGTCGTCGGGCTCGTAGGGCAGGGTGGCGCCCCACACGCGGTCGTACTCGTGCTTGTCGCTGCTGCTGAAGAATTCGGTGAAGCCGGTGATCAGGTCGGCCTTCGTGAACATCACGTAGACCGGCGCGAACACTTCCAGCTTTTCGGTCAGTTCCTGAACGCGCTGACGGAGGTTCTTCGCGAGGTTGATCGCGAATTCGGGGCGATTGCCGGTGAGTTCGGCGATGCTGGCCGTGACGATGATGCCGTTGATCGGCGCCTTCGGACGGTAGCGCTTGAGCAGCCCGAGGAAGCCGAGCCACTCGCTGCGGTCTTCCTCGTGCACCGAATAGCGGCCGGCCGTATCGAGCAGGATCCCTTCGGTCGTGAAGAACCAGTCGCAGTTGCGCGTGCCGCCGATGCCGTGGATCACGGCGCTGTTCTTGTCCGCGAACGGGAACTGCAGGCCGGAATTGAGCACGGCGCTGCTCTTGCCCGCGGCCGGGTTGCCGATCACGATGTACCACGGCAGCTCGTACAGCGCGGAGCCGCCCGACACCTGGCCGATCTTCGACGTCTTGATCGTCTTCACCGCATCCGACAGGCGCGTGCGCAGCACGTCGAGGTCGGCCGTCTTCGCGTCCGGCGCGAGCGCCGCGGCGGCCGGTGCGGCGATCTTGCCGGTTTCCGCCTGCTCTTCCAGCACCTGGCCGAGCTGCTGGTTCGCGCGCTTCACGCGCCAGCGGCGCCATAGCGCGACGACGAGCCACAGCGCGAGGACCGCCGCGAATGCGAGCGCCGCCCACAGGAGCGGCAACTGCAGCATGTCGGCGACGATGAACAGAATGGCCGCTAGCGCGACGATCCCGACGATCGAGAGCGTACGCGGATGAGTCAGCACGTTGAGGATGCGTTGCATAGGACGTTCAGGTTCCGGTGCGATTCGGTGAGGCGACGCAGGCGCGTCGAGCGGCAAGGGTGGCGCCGCGATGTGTCGCCATGCTGTCAAACGGGGTGAAGGAGGCTGGCATCAATGCGCCCGCGGCATCGGAGAAGGCGCGCGCATTAACGAAAGGACGCTGTGAGATTTAAAACGGAAGCGGCGGCCGGAAAAAATCGCGCACCGGAATGCCCGATTGTTTGCGCCGCCCAAATCGTTTCCTGCCGGGTGATTAAAAAGCCCCATGCCGCCCTCATTATTTCTTGTCCGGCAGCCCTGACTAGCTGCCGCGTCCCAGTTTAAAACCGGGTTTATGGTATTCCACGTGCCCGAGATCCATCATTTTCCATCGGCCGCCCCAGGTCAGGCCGACTTGCTCGGCGACCTGGCCGTACAACTGGTAGCCGCGCATCGCCCACGGATCTTTCTCGGAAATGACCAGCTTGCCGTCGCGCAGGAACGCGTTGTCGGCCGCCAACCCGAACTGGTGATAACTCTGGAAGGCCGCCGCATTGGTCACGTTCGTGCCCATCTGCGCGAGCCGGTTCTGTCGTTCCGGGCTCCGGTAGCCTTCCAGCAGCGCCATTTCATAGCCATGTTGTTCGTGCATGATCTTGTAGACCAGCAGCAAACGCGTACGGAAATCCGGGTCCAGCAGGTTCCAGTCGCGGCTTGCATCCTTGAGCGCCGGGCGGATCTGTTCGACTTCCTTCGTGGCAAAGACTTCCGGCGGCAACGGCGGCGGCGGCACGAGTTGTTCGCCCTGCAACAGCGCGGCGATCTTCTCGTCGGGCACGCGCGCCGTGTCGTCGTACTGAAATAATTGCCGACCGCGTAACGCAATGGCCACCAATGGCGGCGTCGCAAGAATACCTGCCGACACCATAATCATCAAGCGCCGCCGAACCAGTAAATTTTGCACGTCGCTTAATGCGCCGCGCGTCACGGTTGCCGATTTAACAATTTGACTGCGCGTGCGTGCGGCGCGCTCGTTCGCACGGCGCGTCAGACGGCCGTGAAACTGGGCGACGGATTCGAAAACGGTCGCGCGGATACCCGGTAAAAGCAACAGTGCCGCAACGGCGACGGCGAGGGTGAAATAGGCGACGAGTGCGACGGCAATCAAAGAAATCCCCGGAAATTGGAATTGATTGTGTTTTGCAATGCTTGCTCTTAGAATCAGGCTGCTTCGAGAGGCCGGGCTATATTATCGCGGTGAATTAAACCAGGATTCAATGAGACGCTGAATGAGTGCGCCGGAAAATTCAAATTCGAAAACTCCGCCCAGCCTGCTGTCCGATACTAAACCGGCAGGCGAGGGAGGACCTCGGCAGTCGCGCATTCTCGCGGATCTGGAAGGGCGTGTCACGCCGCCCGCCGAGCCGCCGCGCCGTTCGCTGAAAGCGCCGATCGCCGCCGTGGTGGCGTTGGTCGTGGCCGTCGGCGGCTGGGGCGCGTGGCGCATGCAGCAGTCGTCGGGCGAACCGCACGTCGCGGTGGCGGCCGCGACGGCACCCGCGGCGGCTGCGCCGGACAAGGCCGCGCCGGCCAGCGGCGCCGCCGTGCAGGTCGCGCAGAACGGCGCGTCCGCCGCATCGGCCGCGCAACCGGCCACGATCGTCAACGACGACTCGGCGTCCCAGACCGTTGCATCCGCATCGGCTTCCGCTGCCTCCGCGGCGGACAACAGCCGGCTGTCGCGCGCGCTCGCCAACGGCGCCGACGATGGCTCGGGCACGGCGGCGGCAGCTGGCGTCGCCGCAACCGCGGCCGCCGCAGCGGCGACGACCAAGACGGCGAAGGCCGACGCGTCGAAGAGCACGAAGGTCGCCGCTCACGGCAAGACCGACGCGAAAACCGAGGCGAAGGCCGACACGAAGGCCGAAGCCCGCAAGCATCGCAAGGAACAGCAGGCCGAGCTCGCGCAGGCGAAGAAGCGCCGCGAAGCGACGCCCACCCGAACCGCAAAGGCGGGCGCGAAGGACGATCCGGATGCCGATCTGCTTGCGGCGCTCGTCGCGCGCACGAAGCCGGCCGACAAGAAACTCGCCGCCGAGAAGGCGCAGGCCGTGCCGACCAAGGCGTCGGCAACGACCGGCGGTTCGCTGGCGTCGCGCGTGAAGGCGTGTTCGGAGCGCGGTTTCTTCGAGGATCAGCTGTGCCGCTGGCGCGTGTGCGACGGCCACTGGGGCAAGGACCCCGCGTGCCCGAGCGCCGCGCAGTCGGAGACGCGGCAGTAACGCGTGCCGCGCGCGTCACGAGGTCTTTCCGGTCAGCGCCGCCCAGTGGGCGGCGCGTTGTTTTTGGGGCAGGAGAAGCTGCCGGTATGATGCCGTGTGACACTGTCACGAGCGCGTCACGCCCGTCGGGCATACGTCTCCTTTCTTTTCCCGGCGCGGGCCCGCGACCCGCGATGTGCGGCGCGCCGCGCGCCGCACCACCTTCGACACGATGGACCTGATCGTACAGACTTACGGCGCCGACACGTCCGGCATGGTGTGCGGATTCCGCTTCGATCCGGGCGGCGCCGGCGCGATGCTCGATGCCGACGCGGCCGCCGCATGGCTGCGCACCTGCCGCGAGCACGGCGCGGCCGCATCGGGCGATTTCGTCTGGCTGCATTTCAATCTGGCGCACGGCGCGAGCGAGCGCTGGATGCGCACGCATCTAGGGTTGCCCGACAGCTTCTTCGAATTCCTGCACGAAGGCTCGCGCTCGACGCGCATCGAGCAGGAAGACGGCGCGTTGCGCGCGATCGTCAACGACGTGATGTTCAACCTCGAGCTCACGCCGTCGGAGATCGCGACGCTGTTCGTCCACGTCGAGCGGCGCATCATGGTGACCGCGCGGCTCAAGCCGCTGCGCTCGGTCGACACGCTGCGCGCGTGCGTGCGCGACGGCGAGCAGTTCCGCTCGCCCGCGGAGCTGCTCGTGCACCTGCTGCGCGACCAGGCCGACCTGCTGAGCCAGATCATGCGGCGCACGAGCGTCGACGTCGACCGCATCGAGGATCGCTTCCTGTCGCAGCGGCTCACGTCGAGCCGCATCGAGCTCGGCGCGATGCGCCGCACGCTGACGCGCCTGCAGCGCATGCTCGCGCCCGAGCCCGGGTCGATCTTCCGGCTGCTCGCGAAGCCGCCCGCGTGGCTGCATACGGAAGACGTGCAGGAGCTGCGCGAGTCGACCGAAGAGTTCTCGCTGGTGCTCGCCGATCTGGCGGGGCTCAACGAGCGTATCAAGCTGCTGCAGGAAGAGATCGGTTCGCGCCTCGACGAGCAGAACAACCGGACGCTGTTCACGCTGACGCTCGTCACCGTGATCGCGCTGCCGATCAACATCGTCGCCGGCTTCTTCGGGATGAACGTCGGCGGCGTGCCGTTCTCGGAGAACAAGCACGGCTTCTGGCTGATGGTGCTGCTCGTTGCCGGCTTCACCGCGCTGGCCGCGTGGTGGGCGTTCCGGCGCCGCGACGATCGCTAGCGCGCCATCGGGCGACGCATCAACGCATCAACGCAGCAGCGCATCAACGCAGCAGCGCGATCGCGCGTTCGCCGATCACCATCCCGAGCAGGCCGACGAGCGCAACGAGCGGCGGCGCCGGCGAGCGCACGTGCAGCAGCGCGTACAACACACCGACGCCGACGCCCACCGCGAGCGAGGTCACGTAATCCATCATGGCGGTCTCCCGTGGGGTCCGGTGTCAGGGCTTGAGGATGACGCGCTCGCGCGCACCGGCCAGCACCGCGCGATACGCGTCGTGCGCATGCTCGAGCGGGTACACGTAGTCGTCGCCGATCGGGAACGGGCGCAGCGTCCCGTTGCCGAAGCCGGGCGCGAGCGTATCGAGGATCTGCGCGACCGCGGCCGGGCCGAGCTGCAGCGAATCGATGCCCACGAACGTGTGCTGGCCGCGATAGAACGCGAAGATGTCGAACGGCACGCTGCGCTCGATCGTCGAGATGAAGATCTGTCGCGCGCCGATCGCCATCGACGCGTTCGCCGCTTCGAAATACGGGCTGCCGACCGTGTTGTAGACGATGTCCGCGCCGTGGCCGCCGGTCAATTCGCGTACCGCGTCGGCCACCGTCCGGCTCGATGCGTCGATCATGGAAACGTCGCCTGACGCATGGCCGCGATAGTCGCCGGGCCCGCGCTCGACGCCGATCACGGTCGCGCCGCGCGCGGTGGCGAGCTGGATCGCGGCCTGGCCGACCTTGCCGTTCGCGCCGAACACGAGCACGACGTCGTCGGCCGTCGGCAGGCCGGCCCGGCGCAGGCCCTCGTATGCGGTGACGAACGGCACGCCCACGCCGGCCGCCTCTTCGAGCGTCAGCACGCCCGGCTTGCGGCGCACGTGCGCGGCGTCCAGCACGAGCCATTCCGCATGCGAACCGTCGCGCCCGACGCCGAGATCGCCGCCCGAACCCCACACCGGCGCGCCGATCCAGTTGTCGGGGCCGCTGCGTACGATGCCGGCCCAGTCGCGCCCCGGCGTGCGCGGCCACACCGCATGCGGCATGCGGCCGAGCGCGGCCTTCACGTCGCTCGGATTCACGCCGGCCGCGCGCACCTCGATCAGCATCTGGCCGTCGGCCGGTACGGGCGGGGCGATGTCCCGCACGCGCGCGTCGAGCGACTCGATGTCGGCGGCGGGGGTGTCGAAGCGGATGCTGCGCATGATGATCTCCATGAACGATGGCGGCCGCCCGGCCCGGCGGGCCGGCGCGTGCGGCGGATGAAACCGGTGAATGCAGTCTAGTGGGCCCGGTTTGACGCGGAAACGTGCAAAGGCGGATGATTGCTTTGCGTTTTCCGCATAGCCAAAAATCGCAGGCTCACGAATGGACGACTTCCTTTCCCCGCATCTCGCGCTGTTCGTCGACGTGGTCGACCAGCAGAGCTTCTCGGCGGCCGCGCGCCGGCTCGGCGTTGCCGCGTCGTCGGTCACGCGGCGCATCGACCGGCTCGAGACGCAGCTCGGCATCCGTCTCCTGCATCGCACCACGCACGCGCTGCGGCCGACCGAGGCCGGGCAACTGCTGTACGGGCGCGCGACCCGGATGCTGGCCGAGCTGCGCGGCTTGCAGGAAGACCTGCACAGCCAGCACGATGAACCGGGCGGGCTGCTGCGTGTCGACTGTCCGGCGCCCTTCGGACGGCGGCACCTGATGGCCGCGCTGGCCGCGTTCATGCAGCGCTATCCGGCGCTGCAGGTCGACCTCGTGCTGACCGACAGCATGGTCGACCTGCAGGGCGCGCGGCTCGGCTCCGACGTCGATCTCGCGGTGCGCATCGGCCCGCTCGAGGACACGCGTTTCGTCGCGACGGTGCTGGCGCCGCAGCGGCGCGTGCTGTGCGCGAGCGCGGCCTATCTCGCACGGTGCGGCGAACCCGCATCGCCCGACGCGCTCGCCGGCCACGACTGTCTCGCGTGGCATGGCGCGCCGCCGCCCGGCGCGTGGCGCTTCGGCGAGCGCCGTCACGTACCGGCGCAACCGCGGTTTCGCAGCAATCATTCGGAAGCGTTGCTCGAGGCGGCCATCGACGGGCTCGGTCTCGCGCACCTGCCGACCTGGCTCGCGGCGGACGCGCTGCGCGACGGACGGTTGCGCGCGCTGCTGCCGCAGTACGCGGCGGCGCCCGAGCCGGCGACGATTCACGTGCTGCGTCAGCAGGCGCGCGGCAGTGCGCGCACGTCGCGGCTCGTCGCGTTTCTCGCCACGTGGTTCGCGCAGCCGGCGTGGGACGCCGCGTGGGCGTGACGGCGAACGAACGCCGCGCCCCATGAAAAAAGGGCCTCGCATGCGAGGCCCGTCAACAGGTCGGAGAAACCGGTACGCCGGCCGGCGCCGCGGGTCGCGCGGTACCGGCCGGACGCGCACCGTTACTGCGTCACTACCTTGCGCGGCTTGAAGAGGCCCTGGTATTGCCGTGCCGGACGCTCCTTCGTCACCGCTTCGATGCCGCCGAAGGTCGGCGTCTGGCGCAGCTTCATCGCGGCCGGCGAAGCGACCGAACCGATCGACGTCGAGCGCGAAGCCGGCGCGAGGTTGTTCGCGACGAGCAGCGCCGCTTCGCTCTTCAGGTTCGCCAGCAGCACCGGATCGGTCGAGCTGTTCACCTGCGTGAGCAGCCCGCTCCAGGCCGTGTCGCTGTAGTTCACGACGTAGTAATCGAGACCGCTCGGATCGGCGACCACGCCCGTGCAGCCTTCGATTCGCGTCTGCGCCTGCGTATCCTTCAGCGCGAGCGTCGTGCGTTTCGCGAGACCCTGACCGTACGCGAGCGTGATCGGCACCGTCCACTGCAGGCCCGGATACGCGTTCTTGTTCGGGAACGGCTGCTGTTTCAGCGTGACGACCGTCTGGTTCTTCGTCAGGTCGCACTGCGTGTCGAGCGAGATCAGCGGCACGCCGGTCTGACGCACGTAGCTGTCGCCGATCGGGCCGACCGCCTGACCGCTTTCCTTCGACAGCGCATCCCACAGACGCTTCGGCGTCCCGTTGCCGAACGAGTAGTCGACCAGGTACTGCTGCAGGCCCTTACGCAGCGTCTGCTCGCCGAGATAGTTCTCGAGCGTCTTCAGCACGTGGCCGCCCTTGTCGTACGTGAACGCGCTCGCGCTCAGCACGAAGTCGTTCGACGCCCAGTCGTTGAAGTTCGGCGCGACCGGGAACGCGTTCGGGCCGATGTCGCGATTGATCACGCGATACTTGTTCTTCACCTGGTCGAGCCAGCTGAACTCGTTGGGGAAGAACTGGATCGTCGTCTTCGTCTCGAAGAACGTCGCGAACGATTCGTTGAGCCACACGTTGTCCCACCAGTCGGTCGTCACGAGATCGCCGAACCACTGGTGCGCCACTTCGTGCGTCAGCACTTCGTTGCCGTAGTGCGACATCGGCTGGCCCGGCTGCGGCAGGATGTCGTCGGCGAACTCGAGGATCGAGCCCCAGTTCTCCATCCCGCCGAAGTTCAGGTCCTTCTGCTCCTTGAACGCATCGTTCGCGGCCACCGTGTCGAACTTCGTGAGCGGCAGCGGGATGCCCGTGTAGCGGTAGTAGTAGTCGAGCGCCTGCTTGGTGCGGTCCATCGCCGGCTTCGCCCACTCGCTCATGCCCGGCGGCGTGAACACGCGCAGATGCAGGCCGCCCTTGCCGCCCGGCAGCGGGCTCGTGAAGTCGTCCTCGTAGGTGTCGAACAGGCCGCCGCCGAAGAACAGCAGGTACGACGGCATCGGCGGGGTCTTCTCGAACTGCACCAGCTTGTAGCCGCCGCCGACGTTGGTCGACGGCTTCTCGGCCGCGTTCGACACGACGCGCCAGCTTTGCGGCACTTCGGCCGTCACTTCATAGGTCGGGCGGAACGCCGGCTCGTCCCAGCCGGGGAACCACTGGCGCGACAGGTTGGTTTCGCCCTGCGTCAGGATCGCGCCGCTCGTCTTGCCGTCGGTGCCCTTCAGGTCGACGCGGAACACGCCTTCCGCGGCCGAGCAGCCCGGATACGGATCGTCGCCGCAGCTGCCGCCCGTCTGCGTGGCCGGATCGTCGTACGACTTGAAGTTGATGATGCCCGACCACTCCATGTGCAGCGAATAGTTGCCCGGCGCGATCGTGCCGGCGACGGGGCGCAGCTGATAGAAGTCGCCCTTGTCCTGCGGCGTCGCGATCAGCTGGATGTTGCCCGGCTGCAGCGTGATGCGGCCGTTGGTGAACTTGATCCGGTGGCCGGCGATCACGATGTTGTTGACCGGCTTCAGCACCTTGATTTCGACGTCGGCGCGGCCGTCGAACGCGTTCAGTGCGTCGTTCGGGCGGAACCACAGCCGGTAGTTCACGGGCACCACGGTGTCCGGCAATTCGACAGGCGAGACGCTCTTGTCGACGTTCGATGCGCTCGGCGGCGCGGTGACGGCGGGCGACGAGCTGGTATGCGGCGCGCCGGCGGAGCTGAGCGCGGAAGCGGAGCCCGCACCGCCGTCGTCGCCGCCGCACCCGGCGAGCGCGAGTGCGGCGACGAGCGGCAGATAACGCATCTTGCGAATATGAATCGACATGACTGAAACCTCGATTGTTGAAAGAATCGTTCAGTGCTGCGAAAACGCCGGCAAAAGCAATCCCCTCGCCGTTTAATCAACAGCGAAAAAATGCCAATGACGGATTATTCGAAAAGACGGCGGCCGACTACGTAAAGGTAATCATGGTTTACTGCCCCCTCTGGATTTTCCGGATGTCGGTTAACTGGCCGGTTCAAAATGGCCGGGCGCGTGTTGTACTGAATTGATTTCGCGCGCACGACACGGGGCCGCACGCCCGACGCGGGCGCGCAATCCCTTTGAACCGACGACCTACGGGGCTGGCCGGGCCAGTCCGCAGGACGGAAGGACAGCGTGTCGCCGTCCCGTAAATTCGCCGTCATGCGGCTTCAAGGTTTGTCGGCTTGCTCCAAGGATGCGTAAATATACTTGATGGTTTTGGGTAAAGGAAACGAAAAATTTAGAAAGAGCATCTATTGAATTCCGGGCGCTTCATTGAATGCTGAAAGTCATTAATGCGCTTTCCGTTTGGCCGGTAATTTCGTAGTTTTAATCTATTAACGATCTTGCGGTGCTGCAAAAACTACGAAACCCGGTGACGGTTGGCATGGTCGGTACAATGCATCGACGACCCGTTCACCGATTGCCGCGAGGAGACTGTCCCATGCCACGAGCCCTGTTCCATATCGCGCCGCTGCGCACCGTGTTGCTGCTGTTCGCGGCCGTGTTCCTGCTCGGCGGTTGCGCGGGGTTCACGCGCGAGCCGGTGCGCGTGTCGGTCGCCGGGCTCGACCCGCTCGTCGGGCAGGGCCTCGAGATGCGCTTCAGCCTGAAGTTGCGCGTGCAGAATCCGAACGATGCGCCGATCGACTACGACGGCATCTCGGTCGCGCTCGACCTGAATGGCACGCCGTTCGCGAGCGGCGTCAGCGATCGGGCGGGCACCGTGCCGCGGTTTGGCGAGGCCGTGCTCGACGTGCCGGTTTCGGTGTCGGCCTTCGCGGCCGCGCGGCAGGCGTGGAACCTGCCCGGCGCGGCCGCGAACGGCGAGCTGCCGTACGCGCTGCGCGGCCGGCTCGCCGGCAGCGTGCTGGGCACCGTGCACTTCAACGATGCGGGCACGCTGCGCCTGCCGACCATGCCGGGGTGGGGCGGGTAGGCCGTTCGGCCTGAGTTCAACGTCGGTCAAATGTGTCTGAAAATTCACTATTTGACAGTCTTTAATGCTTATCTCTCTGGAATCTCGATTTTGGTCGGCGCACCCCCTTACACTTGTCGATGTCCGAGGGTCGGACATTCATTTAGGGGAAATCCATGGCGGCAAAATTCGAGCTCAAGAAGGCCACGAACGGCCAGTACTACTTCCACCTGAAGTCGGCGAACGGCGAGATCATCCTCGCGAGCGAGCGCTACGAGGAGAAAAGCGGCGCGAGGAACGGGATCGCGTCGGTGCGGGAAAATGCGCCGCTGGACGAGCGTTACGAGCGCAAGCTCGCGCACAACGGTGAGCCGATGTTCAATCTGAAGGCAGCCAACCACCAGATCATCGGCACGAGCGAGACGTACAAAACCGTGCAAGGCCGCGAGAACGGCATCGCGGCCGTCAAGCGCGATGCGCCCATTGCGGAAACCGTCGATCTCGGCTGATCGACGATTGCGCCGCGGCGAACGCTCTCGGGCGGCCGTCGCGGCGCCCGTTTTGCCGGGTCGGGCAAAGCGCGGTATGGTGTGGTCCGCGCGGCGAATTCTCGCCGCCGCTGAAGTCAACCGTAACCGAGTTCGCGTGACCGATTCCCCCGTTTTCCACTGGACCGACGCCGACGGCGTCGATCATGCCGTGCGCTGGCGCTCCGAAGCCGGCGTGCAACCGCCGAAGCGCGCGGTGCCCGCCGACGACCGTCTCACCGCCGACGCGGCCTACCGCCTCGCGTGCGAGGGCACCGCGCTCGTCTGGCAGGGCGACTTCCAGAATGCGCGCCAGCTCGTGCAGGCGATGGCGCGCCGTGTCGAACGCAAGCCGAAGAAGGCGAAAGCCGCGGCCGGCGTCGAAGCATTCAACCTGCATCGTCTCGCGCAATCGCAGCGCGCCCGCACGCTCGGCATGCTGCTGATCCCGCTCGACGCCGATTACTCGATCCCGCTGCGCCGCGCGCCCGACGTGCGCGCGGCCTGCGAGGAGGCGTACGGTCCCGGCGGCGCGCCGTCGGTCGTGTCGCTGCGCGAACTGCTCGGTCTCGTCGGCGCGCACGAGTGGCGCAAGAAGGGCGTGCCGATCCCGGCGCTCGGCGGCGCGCCGATCCATCCGCATTACGGCGTGTTCTCGCCGGTGCGCGGCGAATATGTGGAGCTGGTCGCGCGTGCGCCGCTGCCGGCGACGTCGCTCGCGTTCGATATCGGCACGGGCACCGGCGTGCTCGCGGCGGTGCTCGCGTCGCGCGGCGTCGAGCGCATCGTCGCGACCGACCAGGATTCGCGCGCGCTCGCCTGTGCGCGCGAGAACGTCGCGCGGCTCGGTCATGCGGGCCAGGTCGAGATCGTCGAGGCCGATCTGTTTCCGGCCGGCCGGGCGCCGCTCGTGGTCTGCAATCCGCCGTGGGTGCCGGCCCGGCCGAGCGCGCCGATCGAATACGCGGTCTACGATCCCGACAGCCGCATGCTGCGCGGTTTCCTCGCCGGGCTGGCCGCGCATCTGGAGCCGGGCGGTGAAGGCTGGCTGATCCTGTCCGATTTCGCCGAGCATCTCGGCCTGCGGCCGCGCGAAACCCTGCTGCAATGGATCGACGAAGCCGGCCTCGTCGTGCTCGGCCGCGACGACATCCGGCCCGCGCACCCGAAGTCGACGGACGCCGACGATCCGCTGCATGCGGCGCGTCGCGCCGAGGTCACGTCGCTGTGGCGGCTCGGCGCCCGGGCCTGACCGCGTATTTTCGGTAAACTGTCGCCATTCCTCACGAATTTCCGCCGCCGGGCCGTGGTCGACCGACCGTGGCCCGGCGGCGCTTCACGATGTCGAACAAGACCCACGAAATCCGCCCGGAGCAGTCCGTCGAGCTGCTGAAGGAACTGCACATCCTCACCCGCGACGGCAAGCTGAACCAGGACAGCCGCCGCAAGCTGAAGCAGGTCTATCACCTGTTCCAGTTCATCGAGCCGCTGCTCGCCGGCGTGCAGGCCGACAAAGGCCACGTGACGCTCGTCGATCACGGCGCCGGCAAGTCGTATCTCGGCTTCATCCTGTACGACCTGTTCTTCAAGCAGCAGCCGGGGCACGGCACGCCCGCGTTCGCGTCGCACGTGTACGGCATCGAGACGCGCGAGGAACTCGTCACGCGCTCGACCGAACTCGCCGCGCGACTCGGGTTCGGCGGCATGTCGTTCCTGAACCTGTCGGTCGCCGATTCGATCACGTCGCCGCAACTGCCGGAAACGGTCGACGTCGTCACCGCGCTGCATGCGTGCGACACGGCGACCGACGACGCGATCCGCTTTGCGCTCGCGAAGCGCGCGCAGCACATCGTGCTGGTGCCTTGCTGCCAGGCGGAAGTCGCGGGCGTGCTGCGCAAGAACAAGGGCAAGTCGCTCGCGAATGCGCTGACCGAGGTGTGGCGGCACCCGCTGCATACGCGCGAATTCGGCAGCCAGATCACCAACGTGCTGCGCTGCCTGCAGCTCGAGGCGCACGGCTACCAGGTCAGCGTGACCGAGCTGGTCGGCTGGGAGCATTCGATGAAGAACGAGCTGATCATCGCGCAGTACAAGAACCTGCCGCGCCGCAAGCCCGGCGAGCGGCTCAACGAGATCCTCGGGATGTTCGGGCTCGCCGAGCTGAACGAGCGCTTCTTCGTCGCGCAAGCCGCTGCGGCGGGCGACGCCGCCGTCGAGCCGGCCGAAGGCTGACGGCGCGGGTGCGCGGGCATGGCGCCCGCGCGGCACACGTCACACGTCGTCGCCCGGCCGGCGCATCCATTCGCGCCAGCCTTCGTGGCCGAGGCGGCGCAGCGTTTCCTGATTCTTTTCGTAGATCGCGGACGCGTCCGGGAACGCGTCGACCGCGCGCGCGATGCTGTCCTCGCGAAGCAGGTGCAGGATCGGATACGGCGCGCGGTTCGTGTAGTTCTCGATGTCGTCGGGTTCGGTGCCGTCGAACTGGTATTGCGGATGGAAGCTCGCGATCTGCAGCACGCCGTCGAGCCGCAATTGCCGCACGAGCCGCTCGGCGAAGAACAGCGCATCGTTGTAGTCGACGAAATCGGCGAATGCATGCGGGTAGATCACGAGCGTCGTATCGATCTGCTGCGGGTCCGCCGCGTCGAGCGCGCGCAGCTCGGTTTCGAGTTCGGCGAGCGCGTCCTCCAGGGTCGTCGCTTCGCTGATCGCGTAGCGCACCTGTTCCTTCACGTAGACGCTCTTCGCGAACGGGCACAGATTGAGCCCGATCACCGCGCGCGCGAGCCAGTGCCGCGTGGCGGCGAGGATGTCGTCGTGCGAGTCGGGGCGGGTGTCGGTCATCGTGATACCAGTCGGGCGGAAGGGCTATGAGGGCCGCATTGTAGCGGGCGCGCCGGGGACGAACGCGCTCGGCCCGTCACGCGCAGGCGGCTTCGATCAACTGCGTGACGAGCGCGGGCGCGCTGCCGATCGGCGTTTCGCCGTGCCGGTAGGTCTGGCTCGCCGCGTAGATGCCTTCGACCACCAGCGCGAGCGCATCGGCGAGCGCCTTCGGCTGCCGTGCGCCGGCGCCTTCGCACAGCGCGACGAGCCGTTTCATCAGCTGTTCCTTGTTCTGCGCGACGCGTTCGCGCGCCGGGTGCGACGCATCCGGGAATTCTGCGGCGACGTTGACGAACGGGCAGCCGCGATAGTCCTTTTGCGTTGCGCGCTCGGCGAGATCGACGAAGTACTGGATCAACTGCGCCTTCGGCTGCCCCGGATGCTTCGCGGCGCTCGTGTCGAGCCGCTCGAAGAAGCACGCGTCCATGCGTTCCAGATACGCGAGGATCAGCTCGTCCTTCGACGAGAACTGCCGGTACAGGCTCATCTTGTTGACGCCCGCGCGTTCCACCACCGCCTCGACGCCGACCGTGCGCACGCCTTCCTTGTAGAACAGCTCCTCGGCGGCACGCAGCAGGTGCTCCTGCGCGGTCGCGCCGTCGATCGGCCGGCGTGTGCGCCGCGCCGGCGGTTTGGCGACCTCGATGCCCGACATGATGACCCTCGACTACGTAATGGATTGCTTGACATGTTACCGACTGGTAACTACGATCGCAACACACTTGTGACCGGTCGGTAACAATCACGGCCGGATCAACAGACGAATGCCAAGCGTCGGCCCGGGTCAGCCGATGTTGAAATGCGCGGCGGAGGTGGCCTGGTCGGGGCGGGGCAGGTGCGATGGCACCGCAACCGCCAACTGGAGAACGCGAAGATGAACTGGGCAGTGACACGAATCAGAGGGCGCTTCCATTACGGATGGCTCGCGGCGGCGGTGGTATTCCTGATCCTGCTGGCGGCAGCCGGCACGCGCGCGACGCCGAGCGTGCTGATGGTGCCGCTCGAACGCGAGCTCGGCTGGAGCCGCGCGGCGATTTCGCTGGCGATTTCGGTGAACATCGCGCTGTATGGTCTGACGGGCCCGTTCGCGGCCGCCGCGATGCAGCGCTTCGGGCTGCGCCCGACGATCCTCACCGCGCTGGTGACGATGAGCGCGGGCGTCGCGCTGTCGTCGATGATGACGCAGAGCTGGCAGATGGTCGTGATCTGGGGGCTGATGGTCGGCTGCTCGACGGGCGTCGTCGCGCTGACGCTGTCCGCGACCTTCGTCACGCGCTGGTTCCATGCGCGGCGCGGCCTCGTGATGGGCATCCTGACCGCGAGCACGGCCACCGGCCAGCTCGTGTTCCTGCCGATGCTCGCGGCGATCGCGCAGCGCCACGGCTGGCGGCCGGTCGTGCTGGTCGTCGCGGTGGCGGCCGCGATCGTGATTCCGCTCGTCGCGTTCCTGCTGCCCGAGCGGCCGGCCGACGTGCGGTTGCGCCCGTACGGCGAGCCGGCCGATGCGCCGCCCGCGCCCGACGCGACCAAGGAGAACCCGCTCGCGGTCGCGTTCCGCACGCTGCTGATGGCGAGCCGCTCGCGCGATTTCTGGCTGCTGTTCTTCAGCTTCTTCATCTGCGGCGCGAGCACCAACGGCTATGTCGGCACGCACCTGATCGCGATGTGCAGCGACTACGGGATGACCGAAGTGCAGGGCGCGTCGCTGCTCGCGGCGATGGGCATCTTCGACCTGTTCGGCACGACACTGTCGGGATGGTTGTCGGACCGTTACGACAACCGCGTGCTGCTGTTCTGGTATTACGGGCTGCGCGGGCTGTCGCTGATCTATCTGCCGCATGCGTTCGGGATCGACTTCTTCGGGCTGCCGCTGTTCGCGATGTTCTACGGGCTCGATTGGATCGCAACCGTGCCGCCCACCGTGCGGCTCGCGACCGACGTGTTCGGCAAGGCCGCGGCGCCGGTCGTGTTCGGCTGGATCGTGGCCGGCCACCAGCTCGGCGCGGCATTCGCGGCGCTCGGCGCGGGGCTGCTGCGCGCGAGTCTCGGCACCTATACGATCGCGTCGATGATCTCGGGCGGGCTGTGCATCATCGGGGCGCTGATCGTGCTGCGGATCAACCGCGGCCCGTCGCGCGCGGCGGCGCAGGCAGCCTGATCGGGGCGCGTCCGACCGGCCGCCCACGCTGCGGCCGGCCATTGCACGCACGGAGATTTGCATAGCGCGGCAGGATCGGGCGCGCCGTCGCTCAAGCGGGTATGCTTGCGGTTTGCCGGGCGTTCGCGCCCCTTCATCGATGTCAGCGAGGAACCGCATGTCTGTCAAACCTGCTCCCACCACTGTTTCGATTCACGATCTGATCGCGGGCCGCTGGAGCCCGCGCGCGTATTCGGATGAAGCCGTCAGCGCCGGCGATCTCCACGCGGTGCTCGAAGCGGCACGCTGGGCCCCGTCCGCGTACAACGCGCAACCGTGGCGTTTCATCGTATTCGATCGCACCCAGGATGAAGACGCGTTCAAACGCGCGTTCGCGACGCTGGTGCCGTTCAACCAGGGCTGGAATGCACCGGCGCCGGTGCTGATCGCGGTCACCGCGCACACGCTCACGCCGAAGGGCGAGCCGGCGCCGACCGCGCTGTACGACGCCGGCGCCGCCGCGATGTCGCTGGTGCTGCAGGCGCACGCGCTCGGCCTCGCCGCGCACCAGATGAGCGGGTTCGACGCGAAGGCGTTCCGCGACGCGTTCGAGATTCCGGCGGACGTCGCGATCGCGTCGATCATCTCGCTCGGCCACTACGGCAACGTCGACAAGCTCGATCCCGTGCTGCGCGATCGGGAGAAGGCACCGCGCACGCGCCATGCGATCGGCGAAGTCGTCTACGCGGGTGCGTGGAAAAAGAGCTTCGACGCGGCAGCCTGACTCCGCAGGCGGGCAGGCTGCATCGCGCATCCTGTCCGCGCATGTTCCCGGTGCGCCATGCCGCGCGCCGTCGCCGCCGGCGCCCGTTGCGCGGCACCGGTGGCCGGCCCCGGTTGTGATCGCGCGGGCTTCATGTTAAAAAGCCCGTCCTTTCCGTTTTCGCGCCGGCCCTGCTGCGGCAATTTCCCATGACTTACTGCGCGATCGATTTCGGCACGTCCAATTCCGCCGTGGCGCTGCCCGACGGCGATGGCATGCGCCTCGCGCCCGTCGAGGGCGACCACCTGACGCTGCCCACCGCGATCTTCTTCAACAACGACGAAGAGACGGTCGAATACGGCCGGGCGGCGCTGGCCTCCTATATCGACGGTTTCGACGGCCGGCTGATGCGCTCGATGAAGAGCATCCTCGGCTCGCCGCTCGCGGAAACGACCACCGATCTCGGCGACGGCAGTGCGATCGCGTACACCGAAATCATCGCGCGCTTCCTGACGCACCTGAAACGCAAGGCCGAAGCGCGCGCAGGCGCGCCGATCGGCCGCGCGGTGCTCGGCCGGCCGGTGTTCTTCGTCGACGACGATCCGCGCGCCGACCGTCTCGCGCAGGATCAGCTCGAGGCGGCCGCGCGATCGGTTGGCTTCACGGACGTTCACTTCCAGTACGAACCGATCGCCGCCGCGTTCGACTACGAGTCGCGCCAGCCGGCCGAGCGTCTGGTACTCGTCGCCGACATCGGCGGCGGCACGTCCGACTTCTCGCTGGTGCGCGTCGGCCCGCAGCGGATGGCGCGCCTCGAGCGCAAGGACGACGTGCTGGCGCACCACGGCGTGCACGTCGCGGGCACCGACTACGACCGGCGGGTCGAGCTGGCGGCAATCCTGCCCGCATTCGGCTACCGTTCGCTCGACCCGGAAGGGCGCGAGCTGCCGAACAAGATCTATTTCGATCTCGCGACCTGGCACCTGATCAACACCGTCTACACGCCGAAGCGCGTCGGCGAGCTCAAGCTGATGAAGCACCTGTACCAGGACGTGCGGCAGTACGACCGGCTCACGAGCGTGGTCGAGCAGCGGCTCGGGCATGCGCTGATGGCGCGCGCGGAAGAAGCGAAGATCGGCGTCGCGGCCGGTGGGGAGACGATGATCGACCTGAACGACGTGGAAGAGGATCTGCTGATCGCGTTCGACGCCGATCGTCTCGTCGACGCGAGTCGGGACGATACCGCACGCATCGTCGATGCCGCGCGCGAAACGGTGCGGCTCGCGGGCGTGGCGCCGCGCGATGTCGGGGCGCTGTATTTCACCGGCGGTTCGACGGGGCTCGCGTTCCTGTCGGGCGCGCTTGCCGGCGCGTTCCCGGATGCGCAGCCGGTGTTCGGCGATCGCCTCGCGAGTGTCGCGACGGGTCTCGGCATTCACGCGCAGCGATTGTTCGGCTGAATGGCGGGCGGCTGAAAGGCCGTCATGCCGGGCGGACGACCAACGCCCAAAAACAAAAAGCCCCGCCGAAGCGGGGCTTTTTTACACGAATGATCGCGCCAGCTTAGACCGGACGGATGTTCGCAGCTTGCAGACCCTTCGGGCCCGTCTTCACTTCGAATTCAACCTTCTGGTTTTCTTGCAGCGTCTTGAAGCCTTCGACGCGGATTTCCGAGAAGTGCGCGAACAGATCGTCGCCGCCGCCTTCCGGGGTGATGAAGCCGAAGCCCTTTGCGTCATTGAACCACTTGACGGTACCGGTTGCCATGTTACTTGTTCCTAAAAAGATAAAACGGGGCCGAAGCCCATGGGGTGCGGAAAATCAAGGAAGGGGTAATAGGACCAACCGGAGTACCGTTGATGGGCGAACTACGAAAGAACCAATTCACTCGCCACTTGAAATCCTGCGAAGTCCTTTATACGGCTAATCCGTCTGACGGTCAACCGTATTCCCATGCTCTCAGGGTTATTGCGGATATCCGGTTTACAAAGCTTGCAAGCGATGCGAATTTTTTGTAGGGGGCGATCGATTTTGGCGCCACGTTCGAGGTGCAACCGTTAAACTACGCGCCGCGTGGACGGGTTGCCCCGATCGGGTGACCCTCCCCCCAAGAATGCGTGCGCGGTGCTGTCCGAGCCGATCCCGGACTGCAGGCCGACCATGCTTTTTGAGACACAGGAGAGGATGTGAAGAGTTCTATTCAACGGAACATCGGCCCGTTTGCATTGATGCTGACGGGGCTGGGTTCGATTATCGGCTCGGGCTGGCTGTTCGGTGCCTGGAAAGCCGCGAAGATCGCCGGTCCGGCGGCGATCTGCGCCTGGATCATCGGCGCCGTCGTGATTCTGGCGATTGCGCTGACGTATGCGGAACTGGGCGCGATGTTCCCCGAGTCGGGCGGCATGGTGCGTTACGCGCGCTACTCGCACGGTTCGCTGGTGGGCTTCATCAGTGCATGGGCCAACTGGATCGCGATCGTATCCGTGATTCCGATCGAGGCCGAAGCGTCGATCCAGTACATGAGCACGTGGCCGTATCCGTGGGCGCACGCGTTGTTCGTGAACGGCGAATTGCAGACCCTCGGCCTGCTGCTGTCGGCCGTGCTGGTCGTCGTCTACTTCATGCTGAACTACTGGGGTGTGAAGGCCTTCGCGCGGGCGAACACCGCGATCACGATCTTCAAGTTCCTGATCCCCGGCCTCACGATCCTCGGCCTGATGCTGACGAGCTTCCACTCGGAGAACCTCGGCGTCGCATCGAATGCGAGCTTCGCGCCGTACGGCTGGTCGGCCGTGCTGACCGCGGTCGCGACGAGCGGCATCGTGTTCGCGTTCAACGGCTTCCAGAGCCCGGTGAACCTGGCCGGTGAAGCGCGCAATCCGTCGCGCAGCGTGCCGTTCGCGGTGATCACGTCGATCCTGCTGGCGCTCGTGATCTACGTGCTGCTGCAAATGGCCTATATCGGTTCGGTGAATCCGGCCGACGTCGCGAAGGGCTGGGCGCACTTCAACTTCTCGTCGCCGTTCGCGGAACTCGCGATCGCGCTGAACCTGAACTGGCTCGCGATCCTGCTGTACGTCGACGCGTTCATCAGCCCGAGCGGCACCGGTACGACCTACATGGCGACGACCACCCGCATGATCTACGCGATGGAGCGCAACAACACGATGCCGAAGATGTTCGGCAACGTGCATCCGATCTACGGCGTGCCGCGCCAGGCGATGTGGTTCAACCTGCTCGTGTCGTTCGTGTTCCTGTTCTTCTTCCGCGGCTGGAGCTCGCTCGCGGCGGTGATCTCGGTCGCGACGGTGATCTCGTACCTGACCGGCCCGATCAGCCTGATGGCGCTGCGCCGTTCGGCGACCGACATCGAGCGTCCGCTGTCGATTCCGCTGATGAAGCTGATCGCCCCGTTCGCGTTCGTGTGCGCCTCGCTGATCCTGTACTGGGCGAAGTGGCCGCTGACGGGCGAAATCATCCTGCTGATGATCGTCGCGCTGCCGGTGTATTTCTACTTCCAGGCGAAGTCGGGCTGGACCGGCTGGGGCGCCGACCTGAAGGCCGCATGGTGGCTGGTCGCGTACCTGCCGACGATGGCCGTGCTGTCGCTGATCGGCAGCAAGGAGTTCGGCGGTCATGGCTACCTGCCGTACGGCTGGGACATGCTGATCGTCGCGGCGATCTCGCTGGTGTTCTACTTCTGGGGCGTGAATACCGGTTACCGGACCCAGTATCTCGACGAGCGCGAGTCGCACGACGAGATCCTCGAAGGGATCGGTGCCTGACGCCTGACCTGCCGCCGGATTCGGCGGCGGCAGGATGCAGTGAAAAAAGCCCGCCCGGGCATGGCCCGGGCGGGCTTTTTGTTGGCCCGGCGGCGGCGCCGCCGTCCAGGCTCAGGCGGCGGCGCTCGCGAACACGTAGTTCGTCATCGCGAGCACGCGCTGATAGGTGCCGAGCGACTGGATGCCGAGTTGGTAGTCGTCGTCCGCCGCGCCGAGCGCCGTGAAGACCGGCAGCAAATGTTCGTCGGTCGGATGCATCAGCGCCGCGTGCGGCGCCTGCCGGCGGTAGTCGAGCAGCGCGTCGACGTCGCGGGCGGCCAGTTTCGCCTCGAACCAGTCGGTGAATTCCGCGACGCGCGGGTCCGCATCCTCGGGCGCCGCGCCGAAATCGGCGGCGCGCAGGTTGTGCGTGATCTGGCCCGAGCCGATCACCATCACGCCTTCGTCGCGCAGCGGTCGCAGCGCGCGGCCGAGCGCGAAGTGATGCGCGGCATCCGCGCGCGGCTGGATCGACAGTTGCGCGACCGGCACGTCGGCTTCCGGAAACATCAGCAGCATCGGCACCCATGCGCCATGATCGAGACCGTGTTCGGTCGTCGCGGTCGCGATGCCCGCCGCGTTCAGCAGCGCGGCCGCGCGCTCGGCGACGTCGGGTGCGCCCGGCGCCGGATAGCGGATGTCGTACAGCGCCTGCGGGAAGCCGTAGAAGTCGTGAATCGTGTCCGGATGCGCGGCGACGCTCGCGACCGGTCGTTGCGTGCCCCAATGCGCGGACAGCATCAGCACCGCACGCGGGCGCGGCAACTCGGCGCCGAGGTGGGTGAACGCGCCGGACGGCAGCGCCGGGTCGATCGGCAGCGTCGGGGCGCCGTGGGACAGGTACAGCGAAGGCAAGCGGTTCATGGTGGTGACCTGCAAAAAGGGTTTGCCTGTGACTATAGGCGTGTACCGTGCATTGATAAATCGACGCTACGGAATTTGATTGACGCTTGTTTGTTGATAATCGTGGTGAAGGCAGGCTTTCGGATGCCGAGTCGCATCAGAAGGCGTGAAATGGAAGGAGTTGCTGCGCGAATCGGTGGAGATCCGCGCAGAAGAGGCGTGGCTTACTGCGCGTGCCGGATGCCGGGCCACGGCGTCGTGAGCGGCGCGCTGAGGGCGAACAGGTCGAGGACGCGCGTGACGGTCTGGTCGACGAGTTCCTCGATCGTCTTCGGCATCGCATAGAACGCGGGCAGCGGCGGAAAGACGATGCCGCCCATTTCGGTGACGGCGGTCATGTTGCGCAGATGCGCGAGATTGAACGGCGTTTCGCGCACCATCAGCACGAGACGGCGGCGTTCCTTCAGCGTGACGTCGGCCGCGCGGGTGATCAGGTTGTCGGACAGCCCGTGCGCGACGCTCGCGAGCGTCTTCATCGAGCAGGGCGCGATCACCATGCCGTCGGTCGCGAACGAGCCCGACGCGATCGTCGCGCCGACGTCGCGCACCGAATGCACGACGTCCGCACGGCTTTCGACATCGGCTTTCGGCAGCTTCAGTTCATGCTGGATGTTGAGCCAGCCGGCGTTCGAAATCAGCAGATGCGTTTCGACGCCGCCGGCGGCGCGCAGCAGATCGAGCAGCCGCACACCGTAGATCACGCCGGTGGCGCCGGTGATCGCGACGATCAGCCGGCGCGGCGGCGCGCTGGGAGATGCCATCGAAAGGGGGCGGGTGCCGCGTGTTACGCGGCGGCGAACAGTTGCTGCAGTTCGCCCGACTGGTACATCTCCATCATGATGTCCGAGCCGCCGATGAATTCGCCCTTCACGTACAGCTGCGGGATGGTCGGCCAGTTCGAGAAGGCCTTGATGCCCTGGCGGATTTCGTCGTCCTCGAGCACGTTGACCGTCTTGAACTGGTCGACGCCGCAGGCCTTCAGCACCTGCACGGCGCGGCCCGAGAAGCCGCACATCGGGAATTGCGCGTTGCCCTTCATGAAGAGCACGACCTGGTTTTCGTCGACGATTTGCTTGATACGTTGTTGGGTGTCCATGACTGACCTTGCGTTTGCGGGGCGTTAGATCGAAATGATAGCGGATTTCAACCGGGCGGGCCGGGCATCAGCCCGGCAGGCGGCCGCCGGTCGTGCGTTCGATGGCGGCGAGATCGGCGAGCGATTCGATCGCGACGAAGCCGTGTGACGCCAGTATCGCGCGGACGGCTTCGGCCTGGTCGTAGCCGTGCTCGATCCACAGCGTGCCGCCCGGTTTCAGATGGGAGCCGGCGCCCGCGACGATCGCGCGGATCGCGCTGAGGCCATCGGCGTCGTCGGTGAGCGCGCCGCGCGGCTCGAAACGCAGGTCGCCTTGCGCGAGGTGCGGATCGTGCTGCGCGATGTACGGCGGGTTGCTGACGATTGCGTCGAACCCGAGCGCGGGGTCGAGCGCCGCGTACCAGTCGCTCTGCAGCCAGTGCAGCGGGCCGCCGGGGCGGTGCGCGTCGAGCAGCTTGTCGGCGTTGCGTTGCGCGACCGCGAGCGCGGCCGGCGAACGGTCGAGCGCCCAGACGCGCGCATCGGGGCGCTCGGCCGCGATCGACACGGCGATCGCGCCGCTGCCGGTGCCGAGATCGAGCACGGCTGCGTGCGGCAGCCCGTCGATCGCATCGAGCGCGGCTTCGACCAGCAGTTCGGTTTCGGGGCGCGGGATCAGCACGTCGGGCGTCACGTCGAACGGGCGGCCGAAGAACTCGCGCATCCCCACCAACTGCGCGACGGGCTCGCCGGCGACGCGGCGCGCTTCGAGCGCGCGGTAGCGTTCGACCGCGGCGTCATCGAGCGGCGCGTCGCCGCGCGTGATCAGTTGCGTGCGGGTCCAGCCGAGCGCGTGCGCGAGCAGCACGCGTGCATCGACCGGGTCGAGCGGCGAGGCGCGCAGCAGGGCGTCGGCGGTGGTCTCGGACATCGTGGCCTCAGTCGGCTTCGCCGAGCGACGCGAGCAACTCGGCCTGGTGCTCGGTGACGAGCGCGCCGATCAGTTCGTCGAGATCGCCGTCCATGATCGCCTCGAGCCGGTACAGCGTCAGGTTGATCCGGTGGTCGGTCATCCGGCCCTGCGGGAAGTTGTACGTGCGGATGCGCTCCGAGCGGTCGCCGGAGCCGATCAGGCTCTTGCGCGTCGCGGCTTCCTTCGCATGCTGCTCGTGATACTGCTTGTCCTTGATGCGCGCGGCGAGCACCTTCAGCGCGCGATCCTTGTTCTTGTGCTGCGAGCGGTCGTCCTGGCATTCGACGACGATCCCGGTCGGGATGTGCGTGACGCGCACCGCCGAATCGGTCTTGTTGATGTGCTGACCGCCCGCGCCGGACGCGCGGAACGTGTCGATCCGCAGGTCGGCCGGATTGATCTCGACCTCGCCGATCTCGTCGGCTTCCGGCATCACGGCGACCGTGCACGCGGACGTATGGATGCGCCCCTGCGTCTCGGTGGCCGGCACGCGCTGCACGCGATGGCCGCCCGATTCGAACTTCAGGCGCGAATACGCGCCCTGGCCCGCGATCCGCACGATCACTTCCTTGTAGCCGCCGAGATCCGACGCGCTCTCCGACATCATTTCGACCTGCCAGCGCTGGCGTTCCGCGAAGCGCAGGTACATGCGCAGCAGGTCGCCCGCGAACAGCGCCGATTCGTCGCCGCCCGTGCCCGCGCGGATTTCGAGGAAGATGTTGCGGTCGTCGTTCGGGTCCTTCGGCAGCAACATCTTCTGCAGCTCGGTCTCGAGGCGCGCCATGCCCTCGCGCGCGCTGCGGATTTCGTCTTCCGCGAAATCGCGCATCGACGGATCGGCCAGCAGCTCCTGCGCGGCCGTTTCGTCGCTGCGCGACTGGCGCCATAACGCGTATTGCTCGACGACCGGGCCGAGTTCCGCATGTTCGCGCGTCAGCTTGCGGTACTGGTCGAGGTCGGCCGTGACGTTTTCGCGGCTCAGCAGGTCGTTCAGTTCGGCCAGCCGTGTGGACAGCTGGTCGAGCTTGCGTTGCATGCTCGTCTTCATGGTGTGGAGCGGCGCTCCCGGGCAAGGGGTATTCGGAAAGGATAGGCCGGCGGCAGGACAATGCGCGGCCGGCGGCAGGGCGACCGGGCGGCGCTAGTGGCCGGACTGGTCGTTCGAGCGCGGCGCGTGCTGGTAGAAGCCGCGCATCAGGTCGATCAGCGAATCGCGATCGGCGCCGTTGACGCGGTTGAGCGCGCTCGTCGGGCCGTGGATCAGCTTGTTGGTCAGCGCCTGCGACAGGGCTTCGAGCACGGCGGCCGGATCGTCACCGCGCGCGAGCAGCTTCTGCGCCTTTTCGACTTCGGCCCGGCGCAATGCGTCGGCCTGCGTGTGCATGTGACGGATCACCGGCACGACGCTGCGCGTGTCGAGCCATTGCATGAAATTCTGCACGCGCGTCTCGATGATCGCCTCGGCCTGGGCGACCGCGGCCTGGCGCGATGCGTTGCCTTCGCGCACGATCGCGCCGAGATCGTCGACGGTGTACAGGAACACGTCCTTCAGCTTGCCGACTTCGGGCTCGATGTCGCGCGGCACCGCGAGGTCGACCATGAAGATCGGCCGGTGGCGGCGCGCCTTCACCGCGCGCTCGACCGCGCCGAGACCGATGATCGGCAGCGTCGACGCGGTGCACGACACGATGATGTCGAATTCGTGCATGCGGGTGGGCAGGTCGGCCAGCGGCATCGCGCGGCCGTTGAAGCGTTCGGCGAGCCGCTGGCCGCGTTCGGCCGTGCGGTTCGCGACGACCAGTTCGCGCGGGCCTTGCGCGGCGAAGTGCGTCGCGCACAGCTCGATCATTTCGCCCGCGCCGATGAACAGCACGCGCTGATCCGATACCTTTTCGAAGATCCGCTGCGCGAGGCGCACCGCGGCGGCGGCCATCGACACCGACTGTGTGCCGATTTCGGTCGTGCCGCGCACTTCCTTCGCCACCGCGAACGTGCGCTGGAACAGCTGGTTCAGGTAGGTGCCGAGCGCGCCCGCTTCGGTCGCGGTGCGAACGGCATCCTTCATCTGGCCCAGAATCTGGGTTTCGCCGAGCACCATCGAATCGAGGCCGGACGCGACGCGAAACGCGTGCCGGACCGCTTCCGACTGCGGCAGCGCATAGACGTGCGGCGCGAGTTCGTCGACCGGAATCCGGTGATACTCCGACAGCCAGCGGACGGCGCCTTCACGGGCAGCACGATCGTCGGTCGCGCAATACAGCTCGGTGCGGTTGCAGGTGGAGAGGATCGCCGCCTCGGGCGTATTGGGCGCCTGCGGGCCGAGAAACACGTTCTTGAACGTGACGAGAGCCGGCTTGATTTGCTCGAGCGGAAACGCCACGCGTTCGCGCAGGGCGACAGGCGCAGTGTGGTGGTTGATTCCGATCGTGAGGAGTTGCATATCGAGGGCTATCGTTTAGCCCCATATTATAGCGTTTCAGCGATTTCCTCACTCGCGGCATACCGGGCATCGGCGTGGCGGGGCCGCGAATTTGGGGGCTCGATCGGTACGCGGTCGAGCTGGTAGCCGAAGCCATAGAGCGGCAACAGCCGGTAGCCGCGCTCCGGAAGCAACTGCAATTTGCTGCGCAGCCGGGACGCATGCGTGTCGAGCGTGCGCGACTTCATGTCGCGGCGGCGCGCCCATACCGTTTCGAGGATATGGGCGCGCGATACGGGCCGCGACAGGTTCGTGAACAGCAACTGTGCGAAACGGAACTCCTTCGGCGTGAGTGAAACGATTGCGTCGCCGAAACGGACGAGGCAATGCGTGGCGTCGAACGTGTATTCGCCATACATTTCGCGCGAGCGGGTGGGCGGCCGCCGGACGCCGGCGCGCCGGCTCAGCGCATTGACGCGCGCGAGCAGCTCCGGCCCGCTCACGGGGCGCACGAGACAATCGTCGGCGCCCGCGTGCAGGCACGAGACGATTTCGCTTTCGCGCGCCGACTGCATCACGGCGATGGCGGGCAACCCGGGCAGGACCGCCTGCGCGCGCGGAATGACTTCCTGCGCCGGCTGGTCGCCGGCCCAGTGGCCGGTGACCAGCATGTCGCAGGTGTTGTCGGCGGCGAGCCACTCGAAGAATGCGGCGCCGGACGGAAATGCGTGGCACACGTGACCGCCTGCGAAGAGCAGGCGGTTCAGGAGTGCGGTATGACGCGACTCCGGATCGATCAGAGCGATTCGCATGAGAATTTCTTCAATATGGCAGCCGGTGTGCGCTTGCCATAACGTCGAGTCGGCCCCTACACTCGAATGTTCGCGGCGCCCGGCTGGTCTCGGGTTCGATGGATGAATCGATGCTAGCCGCTGGTAACGTTCACGCCTATGGGACGAATCTGAATTTATAGAAGGCGTCGAATGAACTGGTTTGGAATCCTTGTCCTGGGAGCGGCCGTCGGGCTGTTCGGCCGCTGGCTGCATCCGATGCGGCGCACGGGCCGGCCCGCGTGGTGGATCGCGGTGCTCGTCGGCATCGTGGGCGCGGCCGCCGCCCGCATGGTCGGCAATCTCTCGGGACTGTTTTACGATGGCGAGACGCTCGAATGGCCGGTCTGCACCGGCGTCGCGTTCCTCGCCGTAGCCGTGACGGTCGCGCTGTCGGCCCGTCGCTGAATGCTCTCAGGTGAAATCATGAATGCCCGTCTCCCCGAAGTCTCGCCGGTGCCGGCCCGTCTCGCGCTGTTGCGCGACGCCATGGTCCGCGAGAACCTGGCCGCTTATCTCGTGCCGTCCGCCGATCCCCATCTGTCCGAATACCTGCCCGAACGCTGGCAGGCGCGCCGCTGGCTGTCCGGCTTCACGGGCTCGGTCGGCACGCTGGTCGTGACCGCGGATTTCGCGGGGTTGTGGGTCGACAGCCGCTACTGGGTGCAGGCCGACGCCGAGCTGGCGGGCACGGGCGTGCAGCTGATGAAGATGACGGGCGGGCAGCAGAGCGCACCGCACGTCGACTGGCTCGCGCAGAACGTGGCGGCCGGCGCGACGGTCGGGGTCGACGGCGCGGTGCTCGGCGTCGCGGCCGCGCGCGGGCTGACGGCCGCGCTGAGCGCGCGCGGCATCGCGCTGCGTACCGACGTCGACCTGCTCGACGCGATCTGGCCCGAGCGGCCGGGGCTGCCCGGCGACGCGGTGTTCGAGCACGTGGCGCCGCAGGCCGACACGACGCGCGCGAGCAAGCTCGCCGAGGTGCGCCGCGCGATGCAAGCGCAGGGCGCGCAGTGGCATTTCGTGTCGACGCTCGACGATCTCGCATGGCTGTTCAACCTGCGCGGCGCCGACGTCAACTTCAATCCGGTGTTCGTTGCGCACGCAATGATCGGCGCCGAGCGCGCGACGCTGTTCGTCGCCGACGGCAAGGTGCCGCCTGCGCTGGCCGCGTCGCTCGCACAGGATGGCGTCGACGTCCGCGCCTACGACGCCGCGCGCGCGTCGCTCGCGGCGCTGCCCGACGGCGCGACGCTGCTGATCGACCCGCGCCGCGTGACGTTCGGCACGCTCGAGGCCGTGCCGGCCGGCGTGAAGCTCGTCGAGGCCGTGAATCCGTCGACGTTCGCGAAGTCGCGCAAGACGTCCGCCGAGATCGAGCACGTGCGCGTGACGATGGAGCACGACGGCGCCGCGCTCGCGGAATTCTTCGCGTGGTTCGAACAGGCGGTGAACCGCGAGACGATCACCGAACTGACGATCGAGGAAAAGCTCACGGCCGCGCGCGCCCGACGCCCCGGCTATGTGTCGGCGAGCTTCGCGACGATCGCCGGCTTCAACGCGAACGGCGCGATGCCGCACTACCACGCGACGCGCGAGTCGCACGCGACGATCGCCGGCGATGGCCTGCTGCTGATCGATTCGGGCGGCCAGTACATGACGGGCACGACCGACATCACGCGCGTCGTGCCGGTCGGCACCGTCAGCGACCTGCAGCGGCGCGATTTCACGATCGTGCTGAAGTCGATGATGGCGCTGTCGCGTGCCCGCTTCCCGCGCGGCATCCGCTCGCCGATGCTCGACGCGATCGCGCGTGCGCCGATGTGGGCGGCCGGGCTCGACTACGGCCACGGCACCGGGCATGGCGTCGGTTACTTCCTGAACGTACATGAGGGCCCGCAGGTCATTTCGCACTACGCGCCGGCCGAGCCGTACACGGCGATGGAAGAGGGGATGATCACGTCGATCGAGCCGGGCGTGTACCGTCCGGGCCAGTGGGGCATCCGGATCGAGAACCTGGTCGTGAACCGTGCGGCCGGGAAAACGGAATTCGGCGACTTCCTCGCGTTCGAGACGCTGACGCTGTGCCCGATCGACACGCGCTGCGTGCTGATCGAGATGCTGCACGACGAAGAGCGCGCGTGGCTGAACACGTATCACGCGACGGTGCGCGAGCGCGTCGGCCGGCATGTGAGCGGCGACGCGAAGGCGTGGCTCGACGCGCGCACGCAGCCGATCTGACGCAACGCAGGGTAACGGCCGGATAGCGATCCGGTAACGATCGAACGACGGCCGGCCGATAACAGCGAGGGCAAGCAATGGCAGACACCGCGGTGATCGTGGTCGACATGCAGCGCGGGCTGGTGGAGCGGGCGCAGCCCGCGTACCGGCTCGACGACGTGGTGTCGGGCATCAACCGGTTGACGGCGGCGGCGCGTGCGGCGAACGCGCCGGTGTGCTTCGTGCAGCACGACGGCGACGCGGACGACGACATCCTGCCCGGCACGCCGGGCTGGGAACTGCATGCGGGGCTGGTCGTCGGTCGCGACGACTGGCGCGTGCGCAAGCAGGCGAGCGATGCGTTTCACGACACGCCGCTCGCGGCGCAGCTCGATCGCCACGGCATCCGCTCGGTGCTGATCTGCGGCTATGCGACCGAGTTCTGCGTCGATTCGGCGGCGCGCCGTGCCGCGCTGCTCGGCTACCGGACGACCGTCGTGTCCGACCTGCACACGACGAACGAGCGCGCCCACCTGTCGGCGGCGCAGATCGTCGCGCACCATCACTTCATCTGGAGCAACAATTCGCTGTCGGGCAACGCGGTGACGCCGCGTCCGCTCGCGGACGTGCTCGCTACGGAGTTTGCATGACGATCAAGGCAGTGGTGTTCGATTTCGGCGGGGTGCTGATCGACTGGAGCCCCGAGTACCTTTACCGCGAACTGATTCCCGACGCCGCCGAGCGTCGCTGGTTCCTCACGCACGTGTGCGCGATGGACTGGGTCGTCCGCCAGGACGGCGGGCAGACGATCGAGGAAGGCACGGCCGAACTCGTCGCGAAGTTTCCGGAGCACGAAGCGCTGATCCGCGCGTTCTATGCGCGCTGGCACGAAATGATCGGCGGCGTGCTCGAAGAGGGCGCGGCGCTCGTCGACCGGCTGGAAGCGCAGGGGATGCCGCTGTTCGGGCTGACGAACTGGTCCGCGCAGACGTTTCCGTATGCATGGGACAACTTCCCGGTGCTGCGCCGCTTCAAGGACATCGTCGTGTCGGGCCGTGTGAAGCTCGTGAAACCCGATCCGGCGATCTACCGCGAGATGCATGCGCGGATCGAGCCGCACCTGCCCGGCATCGCGCCGCACGAGCTCGTGTTCATCGACGACAACGCGCACAACGCGGCGGCCGCGACGGCGCTCGGCTGGCACGGCATTCATCATACGAGCGCGGCGGCGACCGAAGCGCGGCTGCGCGAACTGGGCGCGCTCGTGTAAGCGGCGGGGAAGCCACGCGGGATAAAAAAAGCGAGCCAAGGGCTCGCTTTTTCGTTGTGCTGTTCGGAAGTGGCCCGCTTCGGCATCCGGCCCCGCGTGATCGCGGCGCCGGGCGCCCGGGCCGCACCGGTCAGCGGCTGATCGGCTTGTAGCGCAGACGCTTCGGCTTCGCGGCTTCCTCGCCGAGGCGCGCACGCTTGTCGGCTTCGTACTCCTGGTAGTTGCCGTCGAAGAACGTGACCTGCGAATCGCCTTCGAACGCGAGGATGTGCGTCGCGATCCGGTCGAGGAACCAGCGATCGTGCGAGATCACCATCACCGAGCCCGCGAATTCGAGCAGCGCGTCTTCCAGCGCGCGCAGCGTTTCGACGTCGAGGTCGTTCGACGGTTCGTCCAGCAGCAGCACGTTGCCGCCCGAGATCAGCGTCTTCGCGAGGTGCAGGCGGCCGCGTTCGCCGCCGGACAGGTTGCCGACGATCTTCTGCTGGTCGCCGCCCTTGAAGTTGAAGCGGCCGATGTACGCACGCGACGGCGTTTCGTACTTGCCGACCGTCAGCACGTCGGCGCCGCCCGAGATTTCCTCGAACACCGTCTTCGAACCGTCGAGCGCGTCGCGGCTCTGGTCGACGTACGCGAGCTTCACCGTCGGGCCCATCACGACTTCGCCCGAATCCGGCTGTTCCTTGCCGGTCAGCATCTTGAACAGCGTCGACTTGCCGGCGCCGTTCGGACCGATGATGCCGACGATCGCGCCGGCCGGGATCTTGAAGCTCAGGTTGTCGATCAGCAGGCGGTCGCCGAACGACTTGCTGACGTTCTTGAACTCGATCACTTCGTTGCCGAGGCGTTCGCCGGCCGGGATGAAGATTTCCTGCGTTTCGTTGCGCTTCTGGTATTCCTGGCTGCTCAGCTCCTCGAAGCGGGCGATACGCGCCTTCGACTTCGCCTGGCGGCCCTTCGGGTTCTGGCGCACCCACTCCAGTTCCTTCTTGATCGCCTTCTGGCGCGCCGATTCCGACGCCTCTTCCTGCTTCAGCCGTTCTTCCTTCTGGTCGAGCCAGCTGCTGTAGTTGCCCTTCCACGGAATGCCGTGGCCGCGGTCGAGTTCGAGAATCCACTCGGCCGCGTTGTCGAGGAAGTAGCGATCGTGGGTGACCGCGACCACGGTGCCCGGGAAGCGCACCAGGAACTGCTCGAGCCAGTCGACCGATTCGGCGTCGAGGTGGTTGGTCGGTTCGTCGAGCAGCAGCATGTCGGGCTTCTCGAGCAGCAGCTTGCACAGCGCGACGCGGCGCTTTTCACCGCCCGACAGGTGCTCGATCTTCGCGTCCCACGGCGGCAGGCGCAGCGCGTCGGCGGCCACTTCGAGCTGCTGCTCGGGGCTGCCGCCGTCGCTCGACGCGAGGATCGCCTCGTACTTCGCCTGCTCGGCCGCGAGCGCGTCGAAGTCGGCGTCCGGTTCGGCGTACGCCGCGTAGATTTCTTCCAGCTTCTTGTTCGCCTGGAACAGGTCGCCGAGGCCTTCCTCGACGGCTTCGCGCACGGTCTTCGTCGGATCGAGCTGCGGTTCCTGCGGCAGGTAGCCGATGTTCAGGTTCGGCATCGGCGTGGCTTCGCCTTCGATGTCCTTGTCGACGCCAGCCATGATGCGGATCAGCGTCGACTTGCCCGAGCCGTTCAGGCCGAGCACGCCGATCTTCGCGCCGGGAAAGAACGACAGCGAGATGTCCTTCAGGATCTGGCGCTTGGGCGGCACGATCTTGCCGACCCGGTTCATCGTGAAAACGTATTGGGCCATTTCGGTGTGAAAGTCAGAAGTGGTTGGGACGGCCGCGCAGCGCGCGGGCGTGGCGGCGTCGGGTGATTCGGTACGGAGCGTGCCGCGCGGGGCGCGGCGGTGCGAGCGCGTATTGTACTTCGCCGCCGGCTGCCGCTGGCGCGGTGCAGGCCATTCGGCCGACCCGCGCTCACAGCCACGCGGCGACGCCGCCGTGCCCCGAGCACGTGCCGCGCCGGTGACGGCTGAAGCTGTACGTGCCGTCGCGGCAGCGCGCGCTCGCGCCGTCCGGCACGCGGCCCGATTTCGAATGGGCGGGCGCATGCACGGTTTCGCCGTCGCGGTTGCGATACGTGTTGTGACGGTCGAGATCGGCTTCGTTGCCGTAGCCGGGTGACGCACGATAGGCGTGAGCGGCAGGGGGCAACGCGGCGCCCGCGACGAACAGCGCGGCGGACAGGGTCGCGACATGGGTCGCACGGCGGAGCAGGGCACGCATGGTCTCTCTCTTTCGGTTCGTTGTTATCGATGGCGGGCCGATGGCCCGCGCCGCATGTTAGCGGATCGACGCGGCGCCGCGCGACGCTAGGCCGCGCCGGTCATCGACGCCGCGCCGTCAGCCTGCGCGGCATCGAGAATCCAGCGGCGGAACGCGGCAACCTTCGGCCGTTCCGCGTGATGCGGCGGATAGACGAGGTAGTACGCGAAATCGTCGAGCCATGCGACGTCGGCAAGCTGCACGAGCCGGCCGCTCGCCAGCTCGCCGCGCACCATCGCGGCCGGCAGCAACCCGGCGCCCTGGCCGGCAACGATCGCCTGCAGCAGCAGGCCCGAATCGTCGAACGCCGGGCCGCGCGGCGGGCCGAAATCGTCGATCCGCTGCGCGCCGAACCAGATGTGCCAGCCCTTGCGTTCGGCGTCGTGCAAGTGCGGCCAGCCGACGAGTTCGGCCGGCGTCGCCGGCATGCCGAGCCGCGCGACGAGGTCGGGCGACGCGAGCGCGACGATTTCCACCGTCAGCAGGCGTTCGCTGCACAGCCCGATGTAGCGCCCGAGGCCGTGGCGGATCGCGACGTCGACGCCGTCGCGCGCGAAATCCGCGAGCGCGTGGCTCGTGAGGACCTGCAGGTCGACGTCCGGGCACGCCTGCCGGAACTGCGCGAGGCGCGGGACCAGCCACGCGGACGCGAAGAACGGCGTGACGCTCACCGTCAGCACGCCGCTGTCGGCGGCGCCCGACACGCGCTGCGACGCATCGGCGATCTGCCGGAACGCGTTGCGCACGGGCGGCAGGTAGTCGCGGCCGGCGGCCGTCAGCAGGATGCCGCGGTTCACGCGCTCGAACAGCTGCACGCCGAGATGCGTCTCGAGCGTGCGGATCATCTGGCTCACCGCGCCGGGCGTGACCGACAGCTCCTCGGCCGCGGACTTCACCGACAGGTGGCGGGCGGCGGCTTCGAACGCGCGCAACGCGTTGAGCGGCGGCAGGCGGGAACGAGTCATTCAGTTTTTCTAAAGCGAAAGGTCGACGAAATATCGTTTGAGACGACGCGTATGCGCGCGTACCGTTGACGCATCGGATCGCCTGTTTCGCGGCTGCCTGTCGGGTGGCGATTGGCGGCCGATGCGATCAACATAGTTCAACTATATCCACGGGGCAATCCGGACGCCGCCCGGCAGCCGGTGGAACCCGAAAGGAGCATCGTCATGAACCGCCCGGGCGCGTCACGCGTTTTCCATGGCTGGTACGTGGTTGCGGCCGCGTTCGCCGTCACGTTCGTCGGGTTCGGCAGCGCGTATACGTTCAGTGCGTTCGTCGAATCGCTGCAGCGGGATTTCGCCGCGTCGCGCGGCCAGATCTCGCTCGTGTTCTCGCTCGCCGGCTTCCTGTACTTCGGCTTCGGCATCGTCAGCGGGCCGCTGGCCGATCGTTTCGGCTCGCGGCGGCTCGCCGTCGCCGGGATGCTGCTGACCGGCGCGGGGCTCGCGGCCGCCGGCGCGGCGCATACGCTGCTGCAGGTCTATGTCGCGTACGGGCTCGGTGTCGGGTTCGGCGTCGGCTGCGCGTACGTGCCGGCCGTCGGCGCGGTCCAGCGCTGGTTCGTGCGCCGGCGCGGGTTCGCGTCGGGGCTCGCGGTCGCGGGGATCGGCGTGGGCACGCTGGTGATGCCGCCGCTCGCGTCCGCGCTGATCGCGCAGGTCGGCTGGCGCGGTGCGTATTTCACGCTGGCCGCGCTCGTGATCGTGCTGGGAGCCGGCATGTCGCTGTTGATCGAGAACGACCCGCGCGGGCGGGGGCTGTTGCCGGACGGCGACGGCCGGAATGGCGGGGCTTCCCCGGCCGCGGCCGCGAGCGTACCAGCCGGCGCGACGGTACGCGAAGCCGTCACGTCGCGGCCGTTCGCGAGCCTCTACGCGGCTTGTCTCGTCTGTTCGTTCGGCGTATTCGTCCCGTTCGTTCACCTCGTGCCGTACGCGCTCGATCACGGCGTCGCGCCGTCGACGGCCGTGCTGCTGCTCGGCGCGATCGGCGTGGGCAGCACGGCCGGCCGCTTCTTCCTCGGCGGCCTGGCCGATCGCTTCGGCCGCCGCGCGTCGCTGCTCGCGATGTTCGCCGGCATGGCCGTTGCGCTGGTCGCATGGGCGGGCGCCGGAACCGTCGCGACGCTGGCCGGGTTCGCGCTCGTGTTCGGCGTGTTCTACGGCGGCTGGGTCGCCGTGCTGCCGGCGGTCGTGATGGACTATTTCGGCGGGCGCAACGTGAGCGCGATCATCGGCATCCTGTACACGAGCGTCGCGTTCGGCACGCTGATCGGGCCGGCCGCCGCCGGCTTCATCTACGACGCGGGCGGCGGCTATCTCGTACCGATCCTCGCGAGCGCCGCCGCGAATGCGATCGCGTTCGCGATCGTCGCGACCACCGGGCGTGCGCCGGCCGCCGCGCGTGCGGCCGGCGGATAGCGCCACCCGGCTGGGCGCACCGCGCGATTTCCGGTAGGGTGGCCGGACCGTCAACCATCGACGCACGGTCGGGGAGGCATCGTGACATTCGACGAAGTCCGGCAGATCGCACTGGCGTGGCGCGGCGTCGAGGACGGCACGTCGTACGGCACGCCCGCGCTCAAGGTGAAGGGCAAGGTGCTCGCGCGGCTGCGCGAGGACGGCGACACGCTCGTCGTGAAGGGCGTTGGCCCCGACGAGCGCGCATGGCTGATCGAGTCGGCGCCCGACGTGTATTACGTGACCGATCACTATGTCGGCTGGCCGATCGTGCTGGTGCGCCTGTCGGCCGCGCATCCCGATGCCGTGAAAAACCTGCTTCTGCGGGAATGGCACGCGATCGTGCCCGCAACATGGCGGGACGACGCCGCCCGCGGCGCGAACTGAACGGCGCGCCGGGCGCGCGGGCCGCCGCCGAACCGGATCAAGCGTTGCATCGGTTCGTATCGATGCAACGAGTGGTTCCATCGAAATTCTTCAATTGGTTCTTAGTGAAGAACCGTTTGATGCTTACACTCCTTCGCTTCGAAGGCGGCTGACGACAGCCGACGGAACGGGCGTACGCGATGCGCCGGCGCCCGGTGCGCCGCATCGCACCCGCAGCTTCGCAGGCTGCGCGGGCGACCCGACCGGAACGGCCCCATCCGGCCCATGCCCGCGTGCGACGCACCCGCGGCCGCGACCGGATTCAAGAACGACAACTCCCCGCGCCGCCTTCACGCGACACCCGGTCGTACCGGAACCGTTTTTTGGAGAGAGACAGATGAGTGGAAGCAACACAGGCCTCGGCACTGGCCTGAAGCAGCGTCACGTAACGATGATGTCGATTGCCGGCGTGATCGGCGCGGGCTTGTTCGTCGGCTCCGGCCACGCGATCGCGGAAGCCGGGCCGGCATCGATACTCGCGTATGCGATCGCGGGCGTGCTGGTCGTGCTGGTGATGCGCATGCTCGGCGAAATGGCCGTCGCGCATCCGGACAGCGGGTCGTTCTCGACCTATGCCGATCGCGCGATCGGCCACTGGGCCGGCTTCACGATCGGCTGGCTGTACTGGTGGTTCTGGGTGCTGGTGATCCCGATCGAGGCGACCGCCGCCGCGACCATCCTCAATGCGTGGTTCCCGGGCATCGCGACGTGGATCTTTGCGCTCGGCATCACGCTGCTGCTCACCGTCACCAATCTCTTCTCCGTCAAGAACTACGGCGAATTCGAATTCTGGTTCGCGCTGATCAAGGTCGTCGCGATCGTCGTGTTCCTGTGCATCGGCGGTGCGGCGATCATCGGCATCATTCCGGCGCCGGCCGTGTCGGGCGTGTCGAACCTGTTCGTGCACGACGGCTTCATGCCGCACGGCGCGAGCGCGGTGCTCGCGGCGATGCTCACGACGATGTTCTCGTTCCTCGGCACCGAGATCGTGACGATCGCGGCTGCCGAATCGGACAACCCGCAACGCCAGATCGTGCGCGCGACGAACTCGGTCATCTGGCGTATCACGCTGTTCTATCTCGGCTCGATCCTCGTCGTCGCGGCCATCGTGCCGTGGAACGACCCGCTGCTGCCGAAGCACGGCTCGTATCAGCGCGCGATGGAGCTGATCGGCGTCCCGAACGCGAAGGCGATCATCGACGTGATCGTGCTCGTGTCGGTCGCGAGCTGCCTGAATTCTGCGCTGTACACCGCGTCGCGGATGCTGTTCTCGCTGTCCCGGCGCAAGGACGCGCCCGCCTTCCTGCATCGCACCGATTCGACCGGCACGCCGCGTGCGGCCGTGCTCGCGTCGACCGCGTTCGGCTTCCTGACCGTGATCGCGAACTACCTGATGCCGGAGCAGGTGTTCGGCTTCCTGCTCGCGACGTCAGGCGCGATCGCGCTGCTCGTGTATCTCGTGATCGCGATCTCGCAACTGCGGATGCGCAAGACGCTCGAATCGGGCGGCGCGGACCTGACGCTGCGGATGTGGCTGTTCCCGTGGCTCACGTGGGCCGTGATCCTGTTCATCTGCGGCACGCTGACCGTGATGTTCGTCAGCGAGGAGCACCGGATGGAAGTCGGCGCGACGGCCGTGCTGGCGTTGATCGTGCTGCTCGCGTCGTGGCTGAACAAGCGCGGCCGCGATGCGCAGGCGAACGCGGGGCGCCGGGTGTCGGCGACGTGATCTGATCGAATGATGTAACGGCGGGGCGGCGGCCCCGCTCATGAACATGGCCTGACCGGCATCTGCCGGCCGGGCCATTTTTCTTTCGACGACGGACGGATGCCGTTGCGAGTACCGGCCGCGCGGCATCGATTCTGGGCGACGCACGCTGCTGCGTGCCGACGGGAACGTCGTTTGCCGAAACGATCGTCGCCTATACTCGACGAGAAGAAAAATCGCGGGGGTGGGCGATGGGGACGGTGCACGGATCGGGCAGTCGCGCGGTCGACGCGCGGCGCGTCGGCACGTATGCAGCCGCGGTACTCGCGCTGCAGATCGTCGTGCTGGCTGTCTGGGCGATGAGGTACTACGGCTGGCACGATCGCTCGTCCCCGATGGTCGGCTCGGACTTCGCGATTTTCTGGGCGGCGGCCCGTGTCGCGATCGAGCACGGCGCCGCGGCGATCTTCTCGCCCGGGTGGATGCAGCCGATCGAAGCCGCCCTGCGGCCGTTCGACGACTTCGCTCCGTGGCCGTATCCGCCAACGTTCCTGCTCGTCATCCTCCCGTTCGGCCTCGTGCCGTTCGCCTTCGCGCTCGTGGTGTTCGCGACACTGCAGATCGCTTGTTATGCGGCGGTCGTCGCGCGTGTCGTGCGCCCGCTCGACACGCAGCTGCGCGTCGCGATTGCCGCATTTCCGGGGCTGCTCGGCGCGGCGCTCACGATGCAAAATTCCTTCATGACGGTCGCGGCGGCGGCCGCGGCGCTGCTCCTGCTCGAATCGAGCCCGGTTCTGGCGGGCGCATGCATTGCGGTGCTGATCGTGAAGCCGCAATTCGGCGTGCTGTTCCCGTTGGCGCTCGTCTGCGGGCGCCACTGGAAGGCATTGATATCGGCCGGCGCGTTCAGCGCCGGCATCGTCGCGGTGTCGCTGGCGGCGTTTGGCGTGCGGGCGTGGGCCGCGTTTTTCGCGTTCATGCCGGCGTTCCACCACAACGTGGTCGAGTACGGCGACACGCTTCGGCGGGCCATGCCGTCGACGATCTCGCTCGCCCGGGCAGCCGGGCTGTCCGTCGGGCCAGCCTATGCCGTGCATGCGGTGGTCGGGGTACTGGCGGTCGCGGCGGTCGCCGACGTCTGGATTCGCCGCTCGCGCGTCGCGCTCCGCGCCGCCGCGCTGGCCGCCGGTACGCTGCTCGTGCAGCCTTACTATGTGTACTACGACCTGCTCTGGCTGGTGTTGCCGGTTGCATTCCTGCTGCTGGACGCGCGGAACGTCCCGTTGCGCCGAGCCGAGATCGTGATCGTCGTGCTGGCCTGGCTCGCGCCGGCGCAGGCCTTCGTCGCGGTGATCAGCGGCACGGGTTGGCCTGTCGCGTCGGCGATGCTGGTCGCGCTACTCGCGGTGATCGTACGCCGGAGTCGCGAGCCGGCGCCGGTGGGTGCGTAGAGGTTGCCGGGTGAGCGGGTGAGCGCATGTTGCTGCAGTCGGTCGACCCGAGCGGAACGATGCCGGGCGCATGAAACAGAAAACCCCTTGCGGCGCCGAGGCCGCAAGGGGTTTTCCGTGTATTGCCGTACTACGCCTGGGGTGATTCGCTCAGACGTTGAACAGGAAGTTCATCACGTCGCCGTCGTGCACGACATATTCCTTCCCTTCCGCGCGCATCTTGCCGGCTTCCTTCGCGCCTTGCTCGCCCTTGTACGTGACGAAGTCGTCGAACGCGATCGTCTGCGCACGGATGAAGCCGCGCTCGAAGTCGGTGTGGATCACGCCGGCCGCTTGCGGAGCGGTATCGCCGATGTGGATCGTCCACGCGCGCACTTCTTTCACGCCCGCGGTGAAGTAGGTCTGCAGGCCCAGTAGCTTGAAGCCCGCGCGAATCACGCGGTCGAGGCCCGGCTCTTCCATGCCCATGTCGGCGAGGAACGCTTCCTTGTCCGCGTCGTCGAGATCGGCGATTTCCGCCTCGATCGCCGCGCACACGGCGACCACCGGCGCGTTTTCGCTTTCCGCGTACTTGCGCACCGCCTCGAGGTGCGGGTTGTTCTCGAAGCCGTCGTCCTTCACGTTGGCGACGTACATCGCCGGCTTCGCGGTGATCAGGCAGAACGGCTTGATCAGCGCCTGTTCGTCGTCCGACAGCGCGAGGCCGCGCACGGCCTTGCCTTGGTCGAGCTGCGCGCGCACCTTGTCGAGCACCGCGACGAGTTTCGCCGCTTCCTTGTCGTTGCCCGACTTCGCCGCCTTCGAATAGCGCGTGAGCGCCTTCTCGACGGTGCCGAGGTCGGCGAGCGCCAGTTCGGTGTTGATCACTTCGATGTCGTCGATCGGGCTGACCTTGCCGGCGACGTGAATGACGTTGTCGTCCTCGAAGCAGCGCACGACGTGCGTGATCGCATCGGTTTCGCGGATGTTCGCGAGGAACTGGTTGCCGAGGCCTTCACCCTTGCTCGCGCCCGCGACGAGGCCCGCGATGTCGACGAATTCGACGACGGCCGGCACGACACGCTCCGGCTTGACGATCTCGGAGAGCGCCTTCAGGCGCGTATCGGGCACTTCGACGATGCCGACGTTCGGCTCGATCGTGCAGAACGGGTAGTTCTCGGCGGCGATGCCGGCCTTGGTCAGCGCATTGAACAGGGTGGACTTGCCGACGTTGGGCAAGCCGACGATGCCGCATTTGAGACTCATGGAATCCTTCGGACGGGTGAGGCGGCGCGGCCGGACAGGGCACGGCGGCGCGGGAAAAAAGGAGCGGCCGGCGCGTGGAGCGCGGCGGGCCGACGGTCAAAGACGCTATTGTACCGTGCCGGCGCCCCGGATTCCGGGCTGCGCGCCGAACGGCCGATGCGGCGAGCCGCCGCGCGGGCGCACCGGCCCGCGATTCTGCTGATTTCCCGCAAAGTCCGGCCGCGTAAGGGTTTGGCCCCGCGGCTATAATGCCCGCCATGACTGCCCACCACTCCTTCGATGTCGCCGTGGTCGGCGGCGGGCTCGTCGGCAAGACGGCCGCGCTCGCGCTGACCCAGTCCGGCTACAAGACCGCCTTGCTCGCCCAGCCGGCCACGCCGCGCCCCGCCGATCTCGCGTTCGACACGCGCGTCTACGCACTGTCGTCGAGTTCGCAGGCGTTGCTCGAGCGGCTGCGGGTCTGGCAGGCGCTCGACCACGGCCGGCTCGCGCCGGTCTACGACATGCGCGTGTATGGCGATGCGCATGCCGAACTGCATTTCTCCGCCTACCAGGCGTCCGTGCCGCAGCTCGCCTGGATCGCCGAATCCTCGCTGGTCGAGGCGTCGCTCGACGCCGCGCTGCGGTTCCAGCCGAACCTGACGTGGTTCGACTCGCGTGCGCAGGGCTTCGACGTGCGCGACGACGCGGCCGTGCTGACGCTGTCGTCGGGCCAGGTGCTCGAAGCCGATCTCGTCGTCGGCGCCGACGGCGCGCATTCGTGGGTGCGCTCCCAAATGGGGGCCAGGGTAGAGCGGCGCGACTACCGGCAAACGGGCGTCGTCGCGAACTTCAAGGCATCGTTGCCGCACCGCGAGACCGCGTACCAGTGGTTCCACGAGGGCGAGATCGTCGCGCTGCTGCCGCTGCCGGACGGCCACGTGTCGCTCGTGTGGTCCGCGCACACCGCGCATGCCGACGCACTGCTCGCCCTCGATCCGGCGCAGCTCGCGGCCGAGGTCGAGCGCGTGTCGCACGGCCAGGTCGGCACGCTCGAATGCGTGACGCCGGCCGCCGGCTTCCCGTTGGCGCTGCAGACGGTCGACAAGCTGATCGCGCCGCGCGTCGCGCTGGTGGGCGATGCCGCGCACCTGATCCACCCGCTCGCGGGGCAGGGGATGAACCTCGGGCTGCGCGACGTCGCCGCGCTCGCCGACGCGATCGCGGGCAAGGAAAGCTTCCGCAATCTCGGCGATACGGTGCTGCTGCGCCGCTACGAACGTTCGCGCCGCGAGGACATCCGCGCGCTGATGGTCGCCACCGACGGCCTGCAGCGGCTGTTCGCGGTGCCGGGCTCGCTCGCGAAGGCGGTGCGCAATGCGGGCATGGCGTTCGTCGGCGCGCAGCCGCTCGTGAAGCGCTGGCTCGTATCGGCCGCGCTCGGCTGATCGAACCTTCCGCCGCCGCGCCGGTCGGAGACGGTTCCGTTACGGCGTACACTGTGCCGTGCACTCCGATTGAGCTGAAGGAAGATTTCAATGAAAAAAACGATCCGCATCGCGTCGCTGGCGCTGGCCGTCACGATGGCGACGCTCGGCTGCACCGCGCAGGCCGACCAGACCACCGACAAGCTGAAGGCCACGCTGCAAGCCCGTCTCGGCAACGACGCGCCGATCAAGAGCGTGTCGAAATCGCCGGTCGCAGGCCTTTACGAAGTGAACCTCGGCTCGCAGATCATCTATAGCGACGCGGCGGGCGACTACGTGCTGCTCGGCGATCTCGTCGACGCGAAGACGCACAAGAACCTGACCGACGCCCGCCTGTCCGAAATCAACAAGATCGACTTCGCGAGCCTGCCGTTCGCGAATGCGATCAAGATCGTCAAGGGCAACGGCGCCCGCAAGATCGCGGTGTTCTCCGATCCGAACTGCCCGTACTGCAAGAAGCTCGAGACGACGCTGCAGTCGGTCGACAACGTGACCGTCTACACGTTCCTGTACCCGGTGCTGTCGCCGGATTCGACCGCGAAGTCGAAGGCGATCTGGTGCGCGACCGATCGCGCGAAGACGTGGGAAAGCTGGATGCTCGACCATCGCGCGCCGTCCGGCGCCGGTACCTGCGACACCACCGCGCTCGACAAGAACCTCGCGCTCGGCCGCGGGATGAACGTCACGGGCACGCCGACGATCTTTTTGCCGGACGGTCGCCGCCTGCCGGGCGCGGTATCGGCCGACCAGCTCAACCAGGCGCTCGCCTCGAGCAAGTAACCGACTGCACGCCGGGCGCAGCGCCCGGCCAGCGAGGGGCGCCCGCATGATCTGCCGGCGCCTCTCTTCGTTTTCGCCGCCGTATTCGACCGACCGATTGCCACGATGACCCAGCCGATCCGCTATTCGATTGTCCCGAAAGATCTTGCCGCGCACCTGTTCGAAGTGACGGTGACGGTTGCCGATCCCGATCCCGAAGGCCAGCGTTTCTCGCTGCCGGTATGGATTCCGGGCAGCTATCTCGTGCGCGAGTTCGCGCGCAACATCGTGACGCTGCGCGCGTTCAACGACGCGGGCCGCAAGGTGCGCATCGCGAAGACCGACAAGCACACGTGGCAGGCCGCGCCCGTGACCGGCGCGCTGACGCTGCGCTACGACGTGTATGCATGGGATTTGTCGGTGCGCTCCGCGTATCTCGACGAATCGGGCGGCTTCTTCAACGCGACGGCGGTGTTCCTGAGCGTCGCCGGTCGTGAGGACGCGCCGTGCGAAGTCGACATCGCGAAACCGGCCGGCGCGGCGTTCCGCACGTGGCGCGTCGGCACCGCGCTGCCCGAAGCGGGCGGCACCCGGCGTTACGGTTTCGGCGCGTATCGCGCGGCGAACTATGACGAGCTGTCCGACCATCCGGTGACGATCGGCGAATTCGCGCTCGCGACGTTCGACGCGCACGGCGTGCCGCACGACATCGTGATCGCCGGGCGCGTGACGCAACTCGACCTGGAGCGGCTGCGCACCGACCTGAAGCGTGTGTGCGAAGCGCAGATCGCGCTGTTCGAGCCGAAGTCGAAAAAGGCGCCGATGGACCGCTACGTGTTCATGACGCTCGCGGTCAGCGACGGCTACGGTGGCCTCGAGCATCGCGCATCGACCGCGCTGATCTGCAACCGGACCGACCTGCCGGTGAAGGGGCGACCGGAAACGACGGAAGGCTATCGCACGTATCTCGGCCTCTGTAGCCACGAGTATTTTCACACGTGGAACGTGAAGCGCATCAAGCCGGCGGCGTTCGTGCCGTACGACCTCACGCGCGAGAACTACACGTCGCTGCTGTGGCTGTTCGAGGGCTTCACGTCGTATTACGACGACTTGATGCTGGTGCGCAGCGGGCTGATGTCGCAGGACGACTATTTCGCGGCGCTCGGCCGCACGATCGGCGGCGTGCTGCGCGGCACGGGCCGGCTCAAGCAGAGCGTCGCGGAAAGCTCGTTCGACGCGTGGATCAAGTACTACCGCCAGGACGAGAACGCGACCAACGCGATCGTCAGCTATTACACGAAGGGCTCGCTCGTTGCGCTGGCGTTCGATCTCGCGATCCGCGCGCAGACGCGCAACCGGAAGTCGCTCGACGACGTGATGCGTCTGCTGTGGCAACGCTACGGCCGCGACTTCTATCGCGGCAAGCAGGCGGGCGTGGAAGAAAACGAAGTCGAGGCGCTGATCGAGGAAGCGACGGGCGTCGCGCTCGGCCGCCTGTTCGCCGACGCCGTGCACGGCACGCGCGACCTGCCGCTCGCCGAACTGCTCGCGCCGCTCGGCGTGACGCTGGCCCCCGACGTCGCGACCGCGAAACCGACGATCGGCGCGCGCCCGCGGGGCGGCGCGGACTGCACGTTGGCGGCGGTCTACGAAGGCGGCGCCGCGCATCGCGCGGGGTTGTCGGCCGGCGACACGCTGATCGCGGTCGACGGGCTGCGCGTGACGGGCACGAACCTCGATGCGCTGCTCGCACGCTACCGGCCGGGCGACAAGGTCGAGATTCACGCGTTCCGCCGCGACGAGCTGCGCACCGCGAAACTGAAGCTCGACGGCCCGGAAGTCACCCGCTACCGGCTGACGGCGGCCGCGAAGCCGGCTGCGGCCGCGAAGGCCCGCGAAGCCTGGCTGAAGGGGTAATCGTACGAAAGCGGGTAGCGGGGCACGATCGGCGATTGTTCTGTTGCTGCAACAATCCGTCGCCCTGAACCCGCTTTTTCGCGGTCATGCGGCCACGCACAATGGCGTCACTCGCGCTACCGAAGCGCAACCCCACCCGGAGCCTGACATGACGACCATTCTGCAAATCAATTCCGCCGCGCGTTCGCAAGGTGCGCAATCCACGCTGCTGTCCAACGAACTGACGGCAAAGCTGCAACAATCGAACCCCGGCGCGAATGTCGTGGTCCGCGACCTGCTGGCCGATGCGCTGCCGCACCTCGACGAATCGGTGCTCGGCGCGTTCTTCACGCCGGCCGACAAGCGCACCGCGGAACAGAATGCGATCGTCGCGAAGAGCGATGCACTGATCGCCGAGCTGCAAGCTGCGGACATCATCGTGATCGGCGCGCCGATGTACAACTTCGGCATCTCGTCGCAACTGAAGACGTACTTCGACTGGATCGCCCGCGCAGGCGTCACGTTCCGCTACACCGAGAACGGTCCGGAAGGCCTGATCAAGGGCAAGAAGGTTCACGTGGTGACGGCGCGCGGCGGCAAGTACCTGGGTACGCCGAACGACAGCCAGACCCCGTACCTGCGTTCGTTCCTCGGCTTCATCGGCCTGACCGACGTGAATTTCATCCACGCGGAAGGCCTGAACCTCGGCCCGGACGCGCAGAGCGCCGCGCTGGCCAGCGCACGCGAAGCGATCGCCGCCGCGTAACGCGCGTAACGCGTCAGGTCGATGCGGGTGCGATGCACCCACTGCGTCGCCCGATGAAAAAACGCCGCGTCCTTTCGGGGACGCGGCGTTTTTGCATTCGGCCGGCGAACTCGCCGCAACCGAGGCTGTTACGCGAGCGTTTCTGCTACGTCCGGCAGGCGCCAGTCGATCGGTTCGCGGCCGGCAGCGGCCAGATAGTCGTTCGCGAGCGCGAAATGGCGGCAGCCGAGGAAGCCACGGTGCGCGGACAGCGGCGACGGATGCGGCGCTTCGAGCACGCAGTGCGCGTTCGCGTCGAACAGCGCGCGCTTGGCCTGCGCGTGCGCGCCCCACAGCATGAACACGAGCCCGCGATGACGGCCGGCGAGCTCGCGGATCAGCGTGTCCGTGCATTGCTCCCAGCCGCGCTTCGCATGGCTCGCGGCCGCGCCGCGCTCGACCGTCAGCACGGTGTTGAGCAGCAGCACGCCCTGGCGTGCCCACGTGTCGAGGCAGCCGTGACGCGGCGTGTCGTGACCGAAGTTCGCGGCGATTTCCTTGAAGATGTTGCGCAGCGACGGCGGCGTGCGGACGGCCGGCGGCACCGAGAACGCGAGGCCGTGCGCCTGCGGCGTGCCGCGGTCGTCGCCGTGGTACGGGTCCTGGCCGAGGATCACGACCTTCACGTCGTCGGGATGCGTCAGGCGCAGCGCGCGGAACACGTCGGTCGGGTAGACCGTCTTGCCGGCCGCACGCTCTTCATCGACGAAGCGGCACAGCGGCGCGTACGCGTCGCTGTCGGTGAACGGTTTCAGCACGTCGCGCCAGACGGCCGGCAGCGCGTCGAATTGCGCGGCGAGATGCGGTACGTCGGCGGCAACGGGCCGCGGGGCCGCGGCGGGCGGAGCCGGCTCGGGCATGGGCACGGGCGCCGGGGCAGCGGTTTTCTTCGCGGGTTTGCGCCCGGCCGCAGGCGGCTCGGAAGCCGCGGACGGAATATCGGCCGGTGCCGTTTCCGGCACGGGATCGTCGAACAGCGACGCCTGTTGCGGCGCGCGGGAAGTCTTGCGGGTTGCCATGCGTGATGCGAGTTTATTGCGCGCGCAGCCGGTAGCCGCGCTGCGCCTTGCTGATGTTTTCGGGAACGAGGCCCGGCAGTGCCTGCTGCAGTTCGGCGGCGAGCGTCGCGAGCGCCGTTTCCGGGCCGTCGATCAGTTCGAGTTCGATTTCGCTGATCGGTTCGCGGCGCGTTTCGTGTTCCGCCTGGACGACGATCTCGCCGAGGTCCACCGCGGCCTCGACGGTTGCGCCGCCGATTGCGATGCGCCACAGCGTACGCGAAAAATCCGTGCGGAACAGCGCGTGCAGCGCGCCGGCCGCGTCATTGAGCGCGGCGGCGGCTTCCGGCACGTCGCAGGCCGCGACGAGCGCGTCGATTTCGAGCGCGTCGCCGGCGACCGGCAGTTCCCATTCGTGGCGGCTATGCAGGCCGCCTTCGGCGCTGCCGACCGTCTTGAACGTCTGCAGCCAGCCGTCCGGCGTGCGGCGCACGCGCACCGCGCTCTTCGAGCGCGCCAGCGCGAGATCGGGCGTGTCGTAATAGACGTTCGCGAGCGTGATGGCACGGCCGGGTTCGCCGGTCAGTGTCTCGAAGAAGCGGCGCGCGGCGTCGGCCTGGCCGGCCGGCAGCGCGAGCTTGATTTCCTGTTCGATCGCCATCAGAAGAACATCCGTGCGAGTTCCTCGCCCGGCTGCTCGGCGCGCATGAACGCCTCGCCGACGAGGAACGTGTTCACGTTCGCCGCGCGCATCGTGTCGACGTCGGTGCGCGACAGGATGCCCGATTCGGTCACGACGATGCGATCCGCCGGAATCATGTCGAGCATGTCGAGCGTGGTCTGGATCGACGTCTCGAACGTGCGCAGGTTGCGGTTGTTGATGCCGAGCAGCGGCGTCTTCAGCGTCAGCGCCTGTTCCATCTCGTGGCGGTCGTGCACTTCGACCAGCACCGCGAGGCCGAGCGAGTGCGCATACGCTTCGAGATCCTGCATCAGCGGCGTGTCGAGCGCGGCGGCGATCAGCAGGATCGCATCGGCGCCCATCGCGCGGGCTTCGACGATCTGGTACGCGTCGACGATGAAGTCCTTGCGCAGCACCGGCAGCGTGCAGGCCGCGCGCGCTTCCTCGAGGTAGCGGACGCCGCCCTGGAAGAACTGCTCGTCGGTCAGCACCGACAGGCACGCGGCGCCGTGCGCCGCATACGAGCGCGCGATGTCGGCCGGCACGAAGTGCTCGCGCAGCACGCCTTTCGACGGGCTGGCCTTCTTGATTTCGGCGATCACGGCGGCGTTGCCGGCCGCGTGCTTCGCGCGCAGCGCGCCGACGAAGTCGCGCAGGTCGCGCGCCGAGGCTTCCAGTTTCAGTGCCTCGAGCGGCGTACTGCGCAGGGCCGCCGCGATTTCTTCGCGCTTGACGGCGATGATTCGGTCGAGAATGTCGCTCATAGGGGTTCCTGCTGGATTCGTAAGAGGGTCAGCGCTTGAATTGCTGCGTGAAGCGCACGAGTTCGTCGACCTTCGCGCGGGCCTTGCCGCTCGCGATCGCTTCGCGGGCGAGCTGGATGCCGTCCGCGATCGATTCGGCGATATTGGCCGCGTAGAGCGCGGTGCCCGCGTTCAGCGTGACGATCTCGCGCGCGACGCCCGGCTGGTTGTCCAGCGCGCCTAGCAGCATCGTGCGCGATTCGTCGGCATTTTCCACCTTCAGCGTGCGGTTCGACACCATCTGCAGGCCGAAGTCCTCCGGATGGATCTCGTATTCGTGCACCTTGCCGTCGCGCAACTCGCCGACCAGCGTCGCGGCGCCGAGCGACACCTCGTCCATGCCGTCCTTGCCGTACACGACCAGTACGTGCTGCGCGCCGAGACGCTGCATCACGCGCACCTGGATGCCGACGAGGTCGGGGTGGAACACGCCCATCAGCTGGTTCGGCGCGCCGGCCGGATTGGTCAGCGGGCCGAGGATGTTGAAGATCGTGCGCACGCCGAGCTCGCGGCGCACGGCCGCGATGTTCTTCATCGCCGGGTGATGGTTCGGCGCGAACATGAAGCCCATGCCGGTTTCGGCGATCGATGCGGCGACTTGCTCCGACTGCAGGTCGATGTTCACGCCGAGCGCCTCGAGCACGTCGGCGCTGCCGGACTTGCTCGATACGCCGCGGTTGCCGTGCTTCGCGACCTTCGCGCCCGCTGCCGCCGTGACGAACATCGATGCGGTCGAGATGTTGAACGTGTGCGAGCCGTCGCCGCCGGTGCCGACGATGTCGACGAAATTCGAGTTGTCCTGCACCTCGACGTGGTTCGCGAATTCGCGCATCACGGTCGCGGCGGCGGCGATCTCGCCGATCGTCTCCTTCTTCACGCGCAGCCCGGTGATGATCGCGGCCGCCATCACGGGCGACAGGTCGCCGCGCATGATCAGCCGCATCAGGTGCAGCATTTCGTCGTGGAAGATCTCGCGGTGCTCGATCGTGCGCTGCAGCGCTTCCTGCGGGGTAATCGTCATCGTGCGTCTCCCGTCAGGCAGCCGGTGCGGCGGCATGGGCCGCTGCGCGATGCTGCTTCAGGAAATTCTCGAGCAGCGCATGGCCATGCTCCGAGAGAATCGATTCCGGGTGGAACTGCACGCCTTCGACCGGCAGCGTCTTGTGGCGCACGCCCATGATCTCGCCGTCGTCGGTCCACGCGGACACCTCGAGGCAGTCGGGCAGCGATTCGCGCTCGATCGCGAGCGAGTGGTAGCGCGTCACGTCGAAATGCTTCGGCAGGTCGGCGAACACGCCGCGGCAATCGGTTTCGATCCGACTCACCTTGCCGTGCATGATGGTCTTCGCGCGCACGACGCGGCCGCCGAACGCTTCGCCGATCGCCTGGTGGCCGAGGCAGACGCCGAGGATCGGCTTCTTGCCCGCGAATTCGCGCAGCACGTCGAGCGTGATGCCCGCGTGTTGCGGATTGCTCGGGCCGGGCGACAGGCAGATGGTGTCGGGGTTCAGGCGCGCGATGTCGTCGAGCGTGATTTCGTCGTTGCGGTAGGTACGCACGTCCTCGCCGAGTTCGCCGAAGTACTGGACCAGGTTGTAGGTAAACGAGTCGTAGTTGTCGATCATGAGCAGCATGGTCAGTCTCCGGTCAGAAGTCGCTATCGAGGCCGTCCTGGACCTGTTCGGCCGCACGCAGCACCGCGCGCGCCTTGTTCTCGGTCTCTTGCCATTCGGATTCGGGTACCGAATCCGCGACGACGCCGGCCGCCGCTTGCACGTACAGGTTGCCGTTGTGGATCAGGCCCGTGCGGATCGCGATCGCGAGATCCATCTCGCCCGAGAAAGACAGGTAGCCGACCGCACCGCCGTACAGCCCGCGCTTGACCGGCTCGAGCTCGTCGATCAGTTCCATCGCGCGCACCTTCGGCGCGCCGGACAGCGTGCCGGCCGGGAACGTCGCGCGCAGCACGTCGTAGTTCGTCATGCCGGGCTTCAGCTTGCCTTCGACCGAGCTGACGATGTGCTGCACGTGCGAGTACTTCTCGATCACCATCTTGTCGGTCACCTGCACCGAGCCGATTTCCGCGATGCGGCCGACGTCGTTGCGCGCGAGGTCGATCAGCATCACGTGCTCGGCGATCTCCTTCGGATCGTTTAGCAGCTCGGTCGCGAGTTCCGCGTCGCGCTCGGGCGTGTTGCCGCGCGGGCGCGTGCCGGCCAGCGGTCGGATCGTGACGATCTGGTCTTCGCCGCGCTTTTCCTGGCGCACCAGGATTTCCGGCGACGCGCCGACCACGTGGAAATCGCCGAAGTTGTAGTAATACATGTACGGCGACGGATTCAGCGAACGCAGCGCGCGGTACAGCGACAGCGGATTGTCGCGGTACGGCTTCGTGAGTCGCTGGCCGACCTGGATCTGCATCAGCTCGCCGGCCGCGATGTATTCCTTCGCCTGGCGCACGGCGGCCAGGTAGTCGTCCTTCTTGAATTCGCGGAACGTCTCGGTGCGCACGCTCGCCGACGTGACGGGCGGCTGCACGGTCGTGCGCAGGCGCTGCTTCAGTTCGCGCAGGCGGTGTTTCGCCTTCGCATACGCTTCGGGCTGGCCCGGGTCCGCGTAGATGATCAGGTAGAGCTTGCCGGCGAGGTTGTCGATCACCGCGACTTCCTCGGTCAGCAGCAACTGGATGTCGGGCAGGCCGAGATCGTCGCGCGGCGCGGTGTTCGCGAGCTTCTTCTCGATGTAGCGCACCGCGTCGTAGCCGAAGTAGCCGGCGAGGCCGCCGCAGAAACGCGGCAGGCCCGGGCGCTGCGCGACCTTGAAGCGCGCCTGGAACGATTCGATGAACTGGAACGGATCGCCGTCGTGGGTCTCGACGACCTGGCCGTCGCGCACGACTTCCGACACGCCGTTGCGGGTGCGCACGAGCGTGCGTGCGGGCAGGCCGATGAACGAGTAGCGGCCGAAACGTTCGCCGCCGACCACCGATTCGAGCAGGAACGAGTTGGCGCCCGCCCGTTCGGGCTGGGCCAGCTTCAGGTAGAGGGACAGCGGCGTTTCGAGATCGGCAAGGGCCTCCGCGATTAGCGGGATGCGGTTGTAGCCTTCGTTCGCCAGCGATTGGAATTCGAGTTCGGTCATGTTCCGGTCCTGTTCGGGACGAGCGGCGCGTGCGCCAGGGATCACTTGACGCTGCGCGGGTGGCCGTCGGCGAAAGGGCGGTCGATCGAGAAGTGCCTGTTGCCGGCCGGCACTCCGGGCGTGAACGTCGCGAGCCTGCGGCCGAGCCTGAACGCAAGCGTTCGGACACGGTGGAACTCGAGGTGGTGCGACGATCGGCGCGCGGATGCGCAGCGAGATAAAAAACGGCGCTGAAGACGTGCTTCAGCGTACCTCATCGAAGAGGTTAGCGCGACCAGCGACGCCAGGGCCAGGCTCCCCGGTCGATGCTGCTCAGACTCCGTTTTTTATTCAGAAACATGCGGATGGAAGAAATAATCAGAGGGTTGGCCGGCCGGCGTTGTGCGCGGAAATTGCGCGAGCCGCGACCAGCAACGAATCGACTATACCATCCGAATTTATCGTTTGTATAGCTTTGCCGTGGTTGTAGCCGTACGGCACCGTCAGCGTCGCCATCCCGGCCGCGCGGCCGGCCAGCGCGTCGTTTTCCGAGTCCCCGATCGCGACCGCGGCGTCCGGCGCGACGCCCAGCGCATCGCAGGCCGTCAGCATCGGCAGCGGGTCGGGCTTCTTGCGCGCGACGCTGTCGCCGCCCAGCACGATGCCGAAGCTGCCGGCTAGCCCGTATTGCTCGAGCAGCTCGACTGCGAAGCGGTGCGGTTTGTTCGTCACGCACGCGAGCCGGATGCCGGCCGCGCGCAGCGCGTCGAGCCCGGCTGCCACGTCCGGATAGAGACGCGTGTGGCGACCGTTGATCTTCGCGTATTCGGTCTGGTAGATCGCGAGTGCGTCGTCGAAGCGCGCGTGCGCTTCGTCGGCCGCGAAGCGCGGCTTCAGCACGCTCTGGATCAGGTGTTCGGAGCCCTTGCCGACGTAGCCGATCACTTCGTCGCGCGACGTGGCCGGCGCGCCGAGCTGTGCGAGCATCCCGTTCAGGCCGGCCGTGAAATCGTCGGCCGTGTCGACCATCGTGCCGTCCAGGTCGATCAGCGCGGCGTCGATGCGCGGCGCGGCGAAGCGGATCGGGGGCGCGCCCGTGGCGGCCCCGGCCGGCGCGCGGCCGGCGAACGACGAGTCGGCCACGGCGTCAGCTCCGTTCGACGGTCGCGAGCGCCGCGCGCATCTCGTCGATCACCTTGCGGTAGTCGGGCTTGCCGAAGATCGCCGAGCCCGCGACGAACGTGTCGGCGCCGGCCGCCGCGATTTCCGCGATGTTGTCGGCCTTCACGCCGCCGTCGACTTCGAGCAGGATCTCGCGGCCCGTGCGCTCGGTGTATGCGTCGATGCGGGCGCGCGCCTCGCGCAGCTTGTTCAGCGTTTCCGGAATGAACGACTGGCCGCCGAAACCCGGGTTCACCGACATCAGCAGCACGAAGTCGAGGCGATCCATCACGTGGTCGAGGTAGTTCAGCGGCGTGGCCGGATTGAACACGAGACCGGCCTTGCAGCCGTGGTCGCGGATCAGCGACAGCGTGCGGTCGATGTGATCGGAGCCCTCCGGGTGGAAGCTGATCAGGTTCGCGCCGGCCTTCGCGAAATCGGGCACGATCCGGTCGACCGGACGCACCATCAGGTGCACGTCGATCGGCACCTGCACGTGCGGGCGGATCGCCTCGCAGACGAGCGGGCCGATCGTCAGGTTCGGCACATAATGGTTGTCCATCACGTCGAAGTGAATCCAGTCGGCGCCGGCGGCGACCACGTTGCGGACTTCTTCGCCGAGCCGTGCAAAGTCGGCCGACAGGATGCTGGGGGCGATGCGGAATTGAGTCATGACAGGGGAGCGGGGACGTTGCGGCGCAAAACCGTCATTCTACCGTCCGGCGACCCGGTGCGCGGCGGCAGGCCGTGCGATTGCGGCCCGATTGCGCATAGAATGCCGAACCAATGCGGCGCGCCCGCGGCCCGGCCGCTCGAGTCGGCGCGCGCGGTTACCTAGAGCGGACACACCATGAGTCAGTATCAGTTCACCGTTTCGGTGAAAACCAGCTACTTGCCGGAACAATCCGACCCCGATCACCGTCAATACGCATTCGCGTACACGCTGACGATCCGCAACACCGGGCAGGTCGCGGCGCAGCTGATCGCCCGTCACTGGATCATCACGGACAGCGAAAGCCACGTGCAGGAAGTGAAGGGGCTCGGCGTCGTCGGGCACCAGCCGCTGCTGCAGCCGGGCGAGCATTTCGAATATACGAGCTGGGCCGTGATCGCGACGCCGGTCGGCACGATGCGCGGGGCGTACTTCTGCGTGGCGGAAGACGGCGAGCGTTTCGAGGCGCCGGTCGACGAGTTCGCCCTGCACATGCCGCGCACGCTGCATTGAGCGTGCAGTGTGGGACGTGCGTCAGCGCGGCTGGCGGTCGTTGTGGCGGGCCTGCTTCTTTCTGCCCGACGACGTCCACACGACGATGAAGATCAGCAGGGCAAGCGCTACGAAGGCTTCGAGCGCGAAGATGAGCATCGGATATTGGTCGAGAAAATCTGACATGGCGGTTTCCATCAAGAACGGACATTGTATGTGGTTTGGGCCCCGGCTGGCCGGGTGGATGGCCGCTGCTGCTGCGGCAGCGCTGCTCGCGGCGTGCGGGGGCGCGCCGACGCGAACTTCCGCGCTGAAGCCGCCGACCGGCGCGGCGATCGTGCCGGGGCAGGTCGCCGCGAAGCGGCTCACGCCGGTCGCGTGGCAGCAGGTGCCGGGCTGGCAGGACGATTCGCTGATCGGCGCGACGGCCGCGCTGCGGCAAAATTGCGCGCGGCTTGCGCGTCAGCCGGCCTGGACGCGCGCTTGCGCGGCCGCCGACCGGCTCGACGAACTCGACGTCAGCAGCGCCCGCACCTTCTTCGAAACGTATTTCACGCCGTTCCAGCTCGCGAATACCGACGGTACGCTCGACGGGCTCGTGACCGGCTATTACGAGCCGCTGCTGCACGGTTCGCGCGTGCGTCGCGGCCCGTATCAGTACGCGCTCTATCGCTGGCCGGCAGGCTATCGCGCGGGCGCCGCGCTGCCGGCACGCGCGCAGCTCGAGCGCGCCGGCATCCTGAACGGCAACGAGCTCGTGTGGGTCGACGATCCGATCGAGGCGTTCTTCCTGCAGGTGCAGGGCTCGGGGCGCGTGCTGCTCGACGACGGTTCGGTGATGCGGGTCGGCTTCGGTGGCACCAACAATCAACCGTACCGTTCGATCGGCAAATGGCTGCTCGATCGCGGCGAGCTGACGCCCGCGCAGGCGACGATGCAGGGCATCAAGGCCTGGGCGAAGGCGAACCCGACGCGCGTCGATGCACTGCTCGATACGAATCCGCGCTTCGTGTTCTTCCGCGACATGCCGACCAAGGAGGATGCGCCGCACGGCGGCGCGGACGGCCCAATCGGTGCGCTCGGCGTGCCGCTGACGCCTGAGCGCTCGATCGCGGTCGATCCGTCGTCGATCCCGCTCGGCACGCCGGTGTTCCTGCAGACCACGCGTCCGCTGACGAATACGCCGATGAACCGGCTCGTGTTCGCGCAGGATACGGGCTCGGCGATCAAGGGCGGCGTGCGGGCGGACTATTTCTGGGGGCTTGGCGACGACGCGGGCGACCAGGCCGGCCGGATGAAGCAGGTCGGCCGGATGTGGCTGCTGTTCCCGAATTCGTGATTTGGGGGCGGCGCGGGTTGCCCGGAGGGTGGCTCGTGAACGAGACGCGGCATGGATGGCGCGTCTCATTGTGCGCGGGGCGTGCCGGTCTGATCGCCGGTGTGTCCGTCTGATTTCAGTTCGCGTGATGCTCTGCGTGTCACGTCGAACGATGCTTTGGAGTAGAACAGCCCGATCGGCGTTGGCCGACCGGGCTGTTTCATTTGCAGGCTCGGATTCGCCGCTGCGCGGCGTGCGTGCGGCGAGTGCGCGAAGTGCGCGCCGCTCGCCTGCGCGGCGAGGTGACCTCAGCCCTTGCGCTTGTCGATGACGCGGCGTGCCTTGCCGACCGAGCGCTCGATGCCGTTCACCGGCAGCACGTTGATCACGGCCGTCACGCCGATCAGCGACTTGATGTCGTACGCGAGCGCCTGTTTTGCCGCCTGGATCGCCGCGGTGTCGGGCGCGGTTTCCGGGCAGGGCTCGACGTTGAGCGTCAGCACGTCCAGCGGGCCTTCCTTCGTCAGCACGATCTGATAGTGCGGCGCGAGCGCGCGCTGCTTGAGCAACTGTTCCTCGATTTGCGTCGGGAACACGTTGACGCCGCGCACGATCATCATGTCGTCCGACCGGCCGGTGATCTTCTCCATTCGGCGCATCGTCCGGGCGGTGCCCGGCAGCAGGCGCGTGAGGTCACGGGTGCGGTAGCGGATGATCGGCAGCGCTTCCTTCGTCAACGACGTGAACACGAGCTCGCCGAGTTCGCCGTCCGGCAGCACTTCGCCGGTTTCCGGGTCGATGATTTCCGGATAGAAGTGGTCTTCCCAGATGGTCGGGCCATCCTTGGTCTCGACGCATTCGGACGCCACGCCCGGGCCCATCACTTCGGACAGCCCGTAGATGTCGACTGCATCGATGCCCATCCGCTGTTCGATCGCGACGCGCATGTCGTTGGTCCACGGCTCCGCGCCGAAGATGCCGATGCGCAGTGAACTCTGCACCGGATCGAGGCCCTGGCGCTCGATCTCATCGGCGATCGACAGCATATAGCTCGGCGTGACCATGATGATGTCGGGCCGGAAATCCTGGATCAGCTGTACCTGCTTCTCGGTCTGGCCGCCGCCGAACGGGATCACGGTGAGGCCCGCGCGTTCGGCGCCGTAGTGCGCGCCGAGCCCGCCCGTGAACAACCCGTAACCGTAGCTGACGTGCACCTTGTCGCCGCGGCGCGCACCGGCGGCGCGGATCGAACGTGCGACGAGATTCGCCCACGTGTCGATGTCGGCGGCCGTATAGCCGACGACCGTCGGCTTGCCGGTCGTGCCGGACGACGCGTGGATGCGCGAGATCTGGTCCTGCGGCACCGCGAACATCCCGAACGGATAGCTATCGCGCAGATCGCCCTTCGTCGTGAACGGGAAGCGCGACAGGTCGGCGAGCGTCGTCACGTCATCCGGATGCACGCCCGCTTCGTCGAACTTGCGGCGATAGACGGGCGAGTGGTCATACGCATGCCGGAGCGACCACTTGAGGCGTTCGAGCTGCAGCGCGGTCAGCTCGTCGCGTGAGGCGGTTTCGATCGGCTCGAGCGGTAGCGGGGTAGTCATGCATGTCTCCAGTGTTTGTTATGGACGGGCCGCCGACGTCAGTGGTCTTCCGGGATGACCGTGCCCTTGATCTGGGCGGATTTGCCGCGAAACATCGCGACCGTCTCGCCTGTCTGGTTCGTGACGCGGATGTCGTAGATGCCGTGGCGGCCGGCACGTGCCTGCTCGATCGCCTCGGCCGTCAGCAGGTCGCCGCCGTGCACGGGGCGGAGGAATTCGATCGAGCAGCCGGCCGCGACCGCATTCAGGTTGTACGAGTTGCACGCGAACGCGAACGTCGAATCGGCGAGCGTGAAGATGATCCCGCCGTGGCAGGTCTGGTGCCCGTTCAGGAATTCGGGCCGCACGCGCATCTGAAGGCGGGCGTAGCCCGCGCGTACTTCGGCGATTTCCATGCCGAACGCGCGGCTGCAGGCGTCGGCGTCGTACATGGCCTGCGCGGTGGCGCGGGCGAGCGAATCGGGGTCGAGCGTGGCGGTGGCATTCGTCATGTCAACGCCCCTCGAAGCGTGGTGCGCGCTTCTCGATGAAAGCCTGCACGCCTTCCGCATAGTCGTGCGACTGGCCGAGCTTGCGCTGCAGGTCGCGTTCCACGTCGAGCTGCTGATCGAGCGTGTTGGTGACGCTGTCTCGCATCGACTGCTTGATCGATGCGATGGCGAGCGTCGGCTGCTGTGCGAGCTGGGTGGCAAGCTGGCGGGTTGTCGCGACGAGCGCGTCGTCGTCGACCGCACGCCAGATCAGGCCCCACTGTTCGGCCTGCTCGGCGCCGAGCTTGTCGCCGGTCAGCGCGAGCCCCAGCGCGCGTGCCATACCGACGCGTTGCGGCAGGAACCACGTGCCGCCCGAATCGGGCACGAGTCCGATCTTGACGAAGGCCTGGATGAAACTGCTCGAGCGGGCGGCAAACACCAGATCGCACGCCAGTGCTAGATTCGCGCCGGCGCCGGCTGCCGTGCCGTTGACGGCGGCGATCACCGGAATCGGCAGGCGCTGCAGGCGGCGAATCAGTGGATTGAAATGCTCGTCGATCAGCGTGCCGAGATTGGTGGACGCGCCCGGCGTGAAGTCGAGGTCGGCCAGATCCTGACCCGCGCAAAAGCCGCGCCCCGCACCCGTCAGGATCAGCGCGCGCGCGCCGGCCGCCTCGACCTCATCGAGCGCCGACTGCAGTTCGCGATGCATCGCCCGCGTGAAGCTGTTCAGCTTGTCGGGCCGGTTGAGCGTGACCGTGGCCACGCCCGCGGCCTGATCGATATCCAGCTGGATCGCCTGATAGGACATGCAGTGTCTCCTTCATGACTTCGTTATAGGCGGGCGGCGCGTGGGTTACACGCGTTCGATCGCGATCGCGATGCCCTGGCCGACGCCGATGCACATCGTACAGAGCGCGAAGCGGCCGCCGGTACGCTCGAGTTGATGGAGTGCCGTGGTGACGAGCCGGGCGCCCGATGCGCCGAGCGGGTGGCCGAGCGCGATCGCACCGCCATTCGGGTTCACGCGCGGATCGTCGTCGGCCACGCCGAGCATGCGCAGCACGGCGAGACCTTGCGACGCGAATGCCTCGTTCAGTTCGATCACGTCGAACTGGTCGATGCGCATGTCGAGCTGGCGCAGCAGTTTCTGCGTGGCCGGCGCGGGGCCGATGCCCATCACGCGCGGCTCGACGCCGGCGATCGCCATGCCGACGACGCGCGCGCGGCGGCGCAGGCCATACTGGTCGGCCGCCTGCGCATTGGCGAGTAGCAGCGCGCAGGCGCCGTCGTTCACGCCCGACGCGTTGCCGGCCGTTACCGAGCCGTCCGGGCGCACGACGCCCTTCAGTTTCGCGAGCGCTTCGAGCGACGTTTCGCGCGGATGTTCGTCGCGCGACACGACGATGGCATCGCCTTTCTTCTGCGGAATCGTGACCGCGACGATTTCTTCAGCGAGCGTGCCGTCCTGCTGCGCCCGTGCGGCCTTCTGCTGGCTGCGCAGCGCGAACAGGTCCTGATCCGCGCGGCTGATGTCGTAGTCGACCGCGACGTTCTCGGCGGTTTCCGGCATCGAATCGACACCGTACAGCTGCTTCATCAGCGGATTGACGAAGCGCCAACCAATCGTCGTGTCGAAGATGTCGGCCTGGCGCGCGAACGCGCTTGCGGCCTTGCCCATCACGAACGGCGCGCGCGTCATGCTCTCGACGCCGCCTGCAATCATCAGGCGCGCTTCACCTGCCTTGATCGCGCGCGCGGCCGTGCCGACCGCGTCCATGCCGGAACCGCACAGCCGGTTCAGCGTCGTGCCCGGCACGGCAGCAGGCAGGCCCGCCAGCAGCGCCGACATGCGCGCGACGTTGCGGTTGTCCTCGCCTGCCTGGTTCGCGCAGCCGTAGATCACGTCGTCGATCGCCGCCCAGTCGACCTCGCGATTGCGCTCGATCAGCGCCTTGAGCGGCACCGCGCCGAGGTCGTCGGCTCGGACATCTTTCAGGGCTCCGCCGTAGCGGCCGATGGGGGTGCGAATCGCATCGCAGATGTAGGCGTCTGTCATGAGCGTATCGGTGAGTGACGAACCCGCCGGGTGGCGGATTCGTTCATGGTAGAGAACGTAGTGGCGTTTGCACGTCGGCCAATCGGGTTATGCCGTCTGGCCAGCTTCCGCGGGTGCCGCCTTCGGGGCAACATGGACGCGGCTTTGCACCACGCGGAACCGGTTGGCGACGAATGCCGGGTCGGCCAGCGCTGCATTGGCTGCCGGGTTCGCGCCCGTGCCGTGGAAGTCGGAGAACGCGGCCGACTGGTTGACGAATACGCCGCCCGTGAGGTTGATCGACAGCGCGACGCCGCCACGCACTGCCGCGTCGTGTGCGGCGTCGACGATTGCGTCGTCCGTGCTGTAGACGGAGAGGGTCAGCGCACCATGCTCGGCGGCGATTTCACCGGCCAGATCGAGCGATTGCGCGGTCGAGTCGGTCGCGATCACGAACGAGATCGGGCCGAACCACTCCTGCGTGAATTTCTCGCGGTCGGCCACGTCGAGTTGCAGCACGAGCGGCGTACGCACGCGCGCATCGGGGAAGGCGGGATGCTGGAGCGTCACGCTGTCCGCGAGTACGCGGCCGAGCTTGCGCGCGTCGTCGATGCGCGCAGTCACGCCTTCGTTCTGGATCGCACCGATCAGTTCGACCGAGCGAGCTGGATCGCCGGTGAGTTTTTGCACGGCAACCGCGATCGCCTGCGCGACTTCGTCGAAGCTCGCATGGCCGTCGGTCGTCCGGATGCCGTCGCGTGGCACGTAGATGTTCTGCGGTGCCGTGCACATCTGGCCGGAGTACAGCGCCAGCGAGAACGCGATGTTCTTGGCGGCGGCCTTCAGGTCGTCTGTCGAGTCGATCACGATCTGGTTGACGCCGGCTTTCTCGGTGTAGACCTGTGCCTGGTGGGCATGGCGTTCGAGCCACGTGCCGTTCTGCGTGCTGCCGGTGAAGTCGATCAGCTTGATCTCGGGGCGCAGCGCGAGGTCCTGGACGAGGGCGCCGTCGTTGGGTTCGGTCGCGAGGAGCGTGACGACGTTCGGATCGAACCCGGCTTCGCGCAGCACGTCGCGGGCGATCCGCACCGTGATGGCGAGCGGCAGGATCGCGCCGGGATGCGGTTTGACGATCACGGTATTACCGGTTGCCAGATCGGCGAACAGGCCCGGGTAGCCGTTCCAGGTCGGGAACGTGCAGCAGCCGAGCACGAGGCCCGTGCCGCGCGGCACGATCGTGTAGCGCTTGTGCATCGCGAGCGGCGGGTTCTTGCCTTGGGGCTTTTCCCAGTGCGCGTCGGCCGGGATGCGGCGCAGTTCGTCCCACGCATAGGCGACCGCCTCGAGGGCGCGGTCCTGCGCGTGCGGGCCGCCGGCCTGAAACGCCATCATGAAGGCTTGCCCGGTGGTGTGCATCACGCTGTAGGCAATTTCGAAGCTGGCACGGTTCAGGCGCGCGAGGATTTCGAGGCTGACGCCGACCCATGCGCTCGGGCCGGCTTCGCGCCACGTGCGTTGCGCGGCGGCGGCGGCAGCGATCAGTGCGTCGGGCGTCGATTTCGGGTACCGGACGCCCAGCCCGATGCCGTACGGCGAGCGCTCGGCGCCGACCGTTTCACCGGTCGCCGGCTGGTCGAGCACGAAGGTCTTGTCGAGGTGTGACTTGAACGCGGCCTCACCGTCCGCGCTGGCGCTTTCCCCGTACACTTTGGGGCTCGGCATTTCGGCGAACGAGCTCCAGTACCCGCGGCTCTCGATGGCGGCGAGTGCGTGTTTCAGCGTGTCTTCGTGCTTCGTGAACAGTGCGTGGGTCATGGCGGCGGCCTGATGAACGTTGAGAGGGATTGGATCGATTAATTAACCGACCGGTTGGTCGGAGAATGGTAGCATCAAACTATTCGCATGTGCGAGGCGTTTCTCATTTCATTGATCGAGGAGAAATAGATGGCTTACGAGAACATTCTGGTGGAGACCCGGGGGCGTGTCGGTCTGGTGACGCTGAACCGTCCGAAGGCGCTGAATGCGCTGAACGATGCGCTGATGGATGAGTTGGGCGCGGCACTGAAGGCGTTCGATGCGGACGACGATATCGGTGCGATCGTCGTGACCGGGAGCGAGAAGGCATTCGCGGCCGGCGCGGACATCGGCATGATGGCGACCTACTCCTATATGGATGTTTATCGGGGCGACTACATCACGCGCAACTGGGAGACGGTCCGCGAGATCCGCAAACCGATCATTGCCGCGGTTTCGGGCTTTGCGCTGGGCGGCGGCTGCGAACTCGCGATGATGTGCGACATCATCTTCGCGGCGGACACGGCCAAGTTCGGTCAGCCGGAAATCAAGCTGGGCGTCATGCCGGGCGCGGGCGGTACGCAGCGTCTGCCGCGCGCGGTATCGAAGGCGAAGGCGATGGACATGTGTCTGACCGCGCGCTTCATGGACGCCGCCGAGGCCGAGCGTGCCGGGCTCGTTTCGCGCGTGCTGCCGGCCGACAAGGTGCTCGAGGAGGCGATTGCTGCCGCGACGACGATCGCCGAGTTTTCGCTGCCGGCGGTCATGATGGTCAAGGAGTCGGTGAACCGCGCGTACGAGACGACGCTGGCTGAAGGCGTTCACTTCGAGCGCCGGCTGTTCCATTCACTGTTCGCAACCGAAGACCAGAAGGAAGGGATGGCGGCATTCGTCGAGAAGCGGAAGCCGGTGTTCAAGCACCGCTGATCGGCCGGCGCCGCGATAGGTATCCGGTGGCTGACCTATATCCGTCGCCGGCGCGATTGCCTCGCCCGGTGCTTCAAAGCCTCCGTGCGCGTCAGCGCGCGGAGGTTTTTTCAAACTTTCGTCACAAAGGGCTTGCGTGGACGGGGGCGGATGCTTAGAATCACGCCTCTTTCGCGCCAACGGAAACGCGGCGCGGGAGGAAGGGAAGCAGTGCTGTTGAGATTCGGCGGTAGCGAGCCTCGGCGGTACGGAAGTTGAGCCCCGCAGTCGCAACGAAGTAGTTAAAAAAGTTGTTGACGAGCTGCGAAACACGGTTCATAATCTCGCTTCTCTGCTGCTGAAAACGCAGTGCTGCTGAGGGGTTCAAGATTCCTCGCAGAAATGCTCTTTAAAAATTAACAGCCGATAAGTGTGGGCGCTTGATGGCAGCGAGCTGATCCTCGGATCAGATAGCGAAAGTATCAAGAGTCTCACACTAAAGTAAGTCAGGTTTATGAA
>Ga0102593_1000136_pt1 | contig 192370 bp, 201 predicted proteins | sample AraplaCol_mMS_r2_2_FD_76862 | JGI IMG/M metagenome (GOLD analysis project Ga0102593, IMG submission 76862) | Arabidopsis root microbial communities from North Carolina, USA - plate scrape MF_Col_mMS_r2 (SPADES assembly) (version 2) | ecosystem: Host-associated > Plants > Roots > Endosphere...
GATCTGCATTCTGCGGTTTGTCAGATATTTTGACCGTAAACCGAGCAGATCCAGGATATGCAACGAACCTTTCACGTTCCCATCTCCACCGTGGCCCCATCCCTATTATATCAAGTCAAGAACAAACCGCAGATCTATATTTGAGACATCGACTCCGCTCCGACGCGGTCGTGGCTTATCTGACCGCTCCCTGTCCGTTCAATGCCTCCCGTGCTAAGCCCACCGTTCCAAGACGGCACGACTTTAAAATCAGCGCAAAGGCCCACATCAACGGCGCCTGCGCGATATAGGATAGATGTCAGGGACTCCGTCTCAGCAATATGGGCACCCTCATCCCGATAACAGGGCCTGTGACCCTCGATCCCGATCCGATATGTCTAGTATGATTTATGAGCCCTATATACGCCATGAGCCTCGACAGGCCGTCGCCCCGAATGTTGGTTATTATCAACGTCAAATATTGACGACACCACCGCCGCCACGGCTGCCGTCGTTAGGAAGTTTACCGGGGGCGATTGCAGACCCGAGATATATGCTCTCTTCCGACAATGGATACGTGAATCGAGATAGTACTACTATACCGCAGACGCTGCCTTTACAGGTGCATCCTCATGGCCCTGTGATAGATCCTCGGGCATATCCCGCTCCGTATGAAGAGAGATCAAATCCGATGTTCAGCCATGGCCGTGAACATGCTACTCAGCAAATGCGGACCTTCGACCAGGAGTCTCAGTAAAGTCCCTTTCTTTTCATTTCTTTTTCTCTCTCTCGATTCAACCACCTTATTTGTCAGTCCACCCGTCCTTGTGCGGCATCTTTGAGGTATCAAACTGTTCCTGTTGAGTTCAGAATTGACGGGACAACATATCATGTTTTACCGGGTGAAAGATCGATTCAAGAAAATGTGCTCTAACACTGCCAAAACGAACTATTCTAGGTATAGCAATAGCTCTACAAATATTCCGAGCCCTGTGCATTTCGAAAAAAGCCCAATATCATATCCCAACCCAACAAATACCCCGCAAGAACCAAGCAGCAAGCCCAGAAATCCGGGCTACAGCATGCCTCACGGCTTCGACAAACTTCTACACCACGAACCCGAATCATCATCCCCACCACCACCATCAACCCGCCGACCCTCCACACAATCTCGCTACCACCTTCATGTTCGCCAACAGCCGATAGCAGCCCGAGCTTGCGGTGCAGGAGATCGAGACCGTCGCCCCGTCGATCCACCCCCAATCGTCCAAATCCTCCTCACAGACTTTGACCCCGAATCTCAAGATGACAGGGATATTCTCGAAGACCCCCGGTTCACGGTAGGCTGTCTTCTTTTCCCCGTCTCAGATGTCCCGCCTTACCAACCAAGTACCGCCAACGAAGACCAACCCCCAGAAGGAGAAGGCGATGGCGTTGCCCGTGCAGACGATACATTCTCAACACCACTTCTCTCCGGAAAAGCGTTCATGTCTCCATTTTTCGTAGACGCAGACCCAGACCCTAATTCCGCACCTACACATCCATCCTTCGATAACCCCCACCAAACTTCTTCCCTGGGTCTCTCTCAACCGGAGAATCTCCGCAATGCATCGAAACTCCACCAGCCTGCAACTTTCTTTATTTTCGCAGATCTATCCATTCGTTCGGCCGGGTTGTATCGGTTGCAATTTCGTCTTATGAATTGGGGCTCTGTTGAGGATACGGGTCAGTCAATGCCTATTCTTGCGGAGTCGTGGTCTGATCCGTTCCGAGTCTATCCTGCGAAGGATTTTCCTGGGATGAGAGATTCTTCCATTCTAGCAGAGGGGTTGAAGGAGCTTGGGTTTGTGGAGTTGAAGACGAGAGGGAAAGGGAAAGGGAAGGGCAGGAAGAGGTGGTGATATTGAGACTATACCATCGTGTTTTTCTTTTTTTGCCCCATTTCTTTCAAATTGAACGAGGCATTTGATCCATTCAGCGACAGTTTGGTGGAAAGTTTCCACATTGGATTTCATTTTATCATTGTGCTTTCATTTGGATTTCTAGTCTGTGGTGCATCGCTTATTATGTGGGTGTCTTTCGGCGATATTCTGGGGGTTGGAGCTCAGGGGCATTGAATAGCGAGAATGAATTGGCCCCGGGGGAAAAGGCGTTGATTGTACTTAAACATTTTCTCTTTTTTTTTTCTTTGAACCAACTCATGACCATCTTCCTGAGTTGGACTATCATGATGTTTACTTTTGCATCTTTGAATATGAGCCATGACCGACGAGGCAAGATAACTACTTTTCTATAAGAATTCAGACACCAAATGAAAGCATTCGAGCATCCACAAGTGAACAAGGGGAGAATAAGGCATCAGAGTAAGGTTTTTTTTAGGGTTTCCGGGGATTTGGTATTCGGTGTTTGGTTTAGAATGGCTACGACTGCCACTGGAAGACGCCATCCCCACAACCTTTGAAGACGGGATCCACAATGATTCGGGATTTGAAGACAAGAATTCTTCCGGTTGATATTTTAAGTATACTAGTATATGAAAAGGCCGGTCATAGTGAGATGGCTCTGGAATGAAAGGTCCAAGGAGAGAGCTGACTTGTGTTTCTAATTTCTCGACCCTTGAAGTCACTAGTATTTAAATGTATTTCACTATACGCAGCACTAGTACAATCCCAAGCAACGGTGGAATAATGATCTTTTCAACTCATCCAAACTTGAAGTCTCTTAGTTAAATTGCATACCAAGATAACTAGTAAATTTTTCCGCTTATTATCCATCCTAGTTCACAGAAGGGGATCGCACATAAACCGATGAATAGTTACTACTATGTACTATGACGTCAAGCTCAATCACCGTCAAGAAAAAGGAAGTCTACTTCAATTCATTAAGTCATCAGATAAAATCTACATACTATCCGCAGATGTAGAGCATGTAAAAAACAGACCCACGCAATCATGTCTAGCAAGTTGCAGCCTTAGTATCATCTCTCGTCTGCTTCAAAAACGGGATCAGACTCGTTCCGCCCGTGCCATAAAGCCCAGTAGGATTCTTATCATCCAACCCTTTCATCTGCGAAGTAGCCGTAGCGAGATTTACCCTCTCAATATTATGTATCACTGGCGGATGGCTTCTTGCAGGCTTGATAATGTATCGCGAGACGATTTGGATGTGCGTGTCTCGGAAAGAACTTAGCGAAAGCACTGCGGCATTATAGGACTCTTTTAGGGCTTGCTCGGTTGGAGAGGAAAGGACGTAATCGCGGATATTTGAGAGGGCGGAGAGGGTCTTGAGGAATTCTCTGTGTGGTGCGGGCATGTATTTTCGCATTTCCTAGATCAATTCATTGTTAGTGGGAGATCACTCCTACTAGATGATGGTGGCTGGTGGATGATATGCAGAATAAACCCAGAAGTGGCTCGCTTACCTGAATGTATCCTGTACCCGCAGGCTTGATATCCCCCGTAGAAGCATGGTTGACACCGAGGAAGATATCAAATGTTTGAATCAATGAGCTTTGGGCATTACTGCCCCCGCTATATTGATGCCATTCGCCCTGTCCCTGGCCAACATCATAGAACACGCCATAAGGAAGACCAGCAGCAGTCATGTTCTTACTTCCGGCAAGGAATGGGCGAAGTTGGTGGAAGAATACCTCCGGCTTATTCTTCTCGTACATCCTCCGAAGGGTCGAGTTGAGATCTTCAAGGATATCCGTGAATCGGCAGAGTAGTGCTGTAAGATGCGCGGAGTCATTGCCTGTGGCCGCTGCAATCGCATCTAACATCAACGGAACGACTCGGGCCCCCTTTGCCTCGATAGCAACGGATATCACGATGAACCACTCTTCATCTTTGGTGCCGGTAAACGAGGTCAGAAGAGAGAGATTGTCTGGCTCTGTGATATCCGCTTCCGGGACTGTTGTATAGTTCCACAAAGTGAGGGCTGCGTAGGTTGCACAAGGAGGTAAACCCAGATGGGAGGAAATCTCAAGTAAAGGGACTGAGATGCAGGGAGGTAGAATCTTATCTTTTCATTAGTATTCAAGTTCCAGAAAACGATAGTTTGAATGGTTGAACGGGTCGTGTGGTTTTACTTACGTCTTGGGGTTTCTCGCCGCCCCAGATATACGCATGGGTTAGGAACCCTAGCACGCTGTATGCACGGCGCCATTCTGGTTCAGATTTTAACAATGATGTCTTTAGAACCGGCAAGTTCTCGACTAATGGCCTGATCTGGCCGGTCTGGATAAGAGATGGGAGTTGGGCGGCAAGATTTTCCCAGGGTGCATAATAAGAGGAAGGAAGTTGTTGAAGAGGAAGTCCCCCTGGAAGAAAGCCATGATCCGGAGATATGGCATAATCTTCCAAGTTAATCTCCGGAGATTGAATCATGGCGAAATGTTTTTTTAGGGTATAGTAGTCAGGGAGATAGTTGATGGAGTATAGCCGAGCTCTTGTTCAACGCTTGTTCAACGTGTCCAGGCCAGGAGTACTTTTGGGACGAACGACAAGATAAATGAAAGACGGTGTATATACAGAACATTTCCAGCTTGAAATAGGCGAGTATAACGGAATTGAATATTGGACGGACCCCATCCAGGCCGGGTGGCATCGGCCCATCAAAGTGTTGCTATCTATGAAACCCGGAATCAAGCCGGATCTCTATCCGCCATCCGGGTTGGTTGGTGAGGTCACTCCAGCTGGCATTTTGTCAATTCCAGAGCTACTACAGTTCTATGGTTGATACTTTCGATATATTTTGTATTCATTTTGTTGCTCACTTTTTGTTAATCGAGTGTAATAGTATGCAAGTGTGCTTTGGGTCACTGCAGGCCGTGCAGCCAACCTATCCGAAGATGTCTTGCATCTGCCCTACATGTGTAAACAGGGTTACCAACTTGGTGGGTTTGAAAACTCACCCACTACAACAGAAATTACTTTTTCATAGGCTTATCACCGTGCCTAATAACCATTCCAACTGTAATTTCATATTGTTATCTAAGCTAACAGCTTCAATTCAACACATTCTTTTCTTTTCTTGCGGGGAAAAGTGGGACCGGATCATGGAAGCGGAAGCGGATATCGCATCCGGCTGCAACTTTCCCGCGAGAAAAGAGAACCGATTTATAAAAAAAAAGAAGAAAAGGAAAAGGGAGATCCGGTCAATGGTATAAAGTGGTAAGGATTCCAGACGTAACCAACTACCTCCCGTGTTCCCCCCTGTCATTTGTCCTACCTTCAACTTATCTCACCTCCTGTACGTCCCCTGTCGTCCCAGTCCCAGCATGAACGGTACCAACGGCACTACCAACGGCACTACCAACGGGGTCAAATCGCCCAAGCCCAGTTTCCCCGCTGAGGCCACATCCAAGGAGTATGCGATCTCTCTGGATAAATCAGATCCGCTACGGTCACTGCGGGATGAATTCATCATTCCTTCCAAGGCTAACCTTGCCAGCAAGAAACTGGCCAAACCAGGTAAGCCATCCTTAAAGAGTAAAGAAAAAAAAGCACCAGTCGAACACAAATCTGCGTGGAACACACATACTGAGAACAATTAAATAAAATGTTTCTTCCGTGCTGTGCTCATTCTCGTTACTTCGTTACTCTGTACTAGATGCTGATGCTTCACAGGCCTTTCCAATGAGCCGAGTATTTACTTCTGCGGTAACTCCTTGGGCATTCAGCCCAAGGCTGTCGCAAAATATATGGAAGCTCAGCTGGATACATGGTCCGGGATCGGTGTCTGCGGTCACTTTACTGATCTAGAGGGCTCTCCACTGTCACAGTGGCAAGTTCTTTCTGAGCAAGCGGCGGCCTCGATGAGCAAGATCATCGGGGCTGCCCCGGATGAAGTCGCCGCTATGGGCACTTTGACGATGAACCTGCATTTATTGCTGGCTTCTTTCTACCAACCAACAGAGACACGACGGAAGATCCTCATGGATTGGAAGGCTTTCCCGAGTGATCATGTAAGTGCATGCAGTCTGCATTTAGCACACACGATTGGAGGAACCCGAGCAAATAATAGTCCCAGAGCTGACGAAACCTTCATAGTACGCAATTGAGTCGCATATCGCCTGGCACGGCCTTGACTCCAAGGATAATATGGTTTTGATCGGCCCGGATGAGGGTACCTATGAAATTCCCACGGAGAAAATCCTTTCTGTCATCGATCAGCATGTCGATGATGCCGCTGTGATTCTTTTGCCGGGAATTCAGTATTACACTGGTCAGCTTTTTGATATTCCTCGCATCACGAAATATGCGCAAGAGCGCGGGCTGATCGTGGGCTGGGATCTTGCCCATGCGTACGGAAATGCGGAAATCAAACTACATGATTGGAACGTTGACTTTGCTGCTTGGTGTACTTATAAGTACGGAAATGCTGGGCCAGGTGCGATGGGTGGTCTTTTCGTGCATGAACGTCATGGACAAGTCGATTATTCGGAGGGAGAAGATTCACCCAAATTCCGTCATCGATTGACGGGTTGGTATGGTGGTGATCGCTCAGTGCGGTTCAAGATGGATAATAGTGAGTCTTCCATCTACCCTCTGCTAGTTTGCGCAATTCTCACCCTGTCGAGGGGATCCCTGTTCATATGAATTTATGCACTGGATACTAATCTGCCTCTATAGAATTCAAACCTATCCCAGGTGCTGGTGGCTGGGTTCTATCGAACCCCTCGGTGATTGATCTGACATCCCTCTGCGCAGCCCTTTCAGTCTTCGACAAGACTTCCATGAAGGAGTTACGCCAAAAGTCTTTCCATCTAACCGCTTATCTGGAGTTCCTTCTCTTGAGCGATAGTACTGATGAGGACCGTCAATTCAAGATTATCACCCCATCTGACCCTCATGCTCGTGGCGCACAACTGAGTTTGCTACTCAAACCGGGTCTTCTGCATAATGTTGCAGATAGTCTGCAGAATGCAGGAATTATTTGTGATAAGCGTGAGCCAGATGTTGTCCGAGTTGCGCCTGTGCCGCTGTATAACACTTTCTCTGAAGTCTGGCAATTTGTCCAAGTTTTCAAGGGGGCTTTGTCTTCGTGAGACTAAAATTATGAGTTGGATCGATTGGATATAAAAAGAGATTGGGAGGGCTTTTATTTCTTTTCGAATTCTTTTAGGGATTCGCATTTATTCTACATAGTATCGATAGCCTGAAGTAACTACTATTCTTGTCAATACGAGACTCAGCAACACGTCATCTCCAGATTGAATTTCTTCACTGAAATTGTCGTAGAAGATAAGACATCTCTAGCGCCGCCCTTCGTTCCTTGAACACAAGCTGAAGCGACACGATGTGTGGATTTTTTGAAAAGATCAGAAATTCCCAACAGAATCCCAATTTTCCCCACTCCTGAGAAACTCTTGTCCCTGCGAGAAGAAATTCGTCGCCAGAATTGAGAAATCATCATTCGAAAATGTCAGTTGTTGTGGTGAGACTAGCCCGCTCGTAGAGTAATCCTGCGCCCCGGCGAATTCCGTATTCGTGCCAAAGCTTTGATGCCTCACCCCAGACGAATGCTCATCTGGCGCATTCAATCGGCTCGGTGCGGGAAGAGGCGATGTCTGCGAGACTTCGGCGGCTACAGGCGGTGGACCTGTACAAAGGGAGTCACCAAATAAGCGACGGGCTGAGTCGATATCGTTATTCGACGAGTATTCTAGGATTTCCCAGAAGCGAGATAGGTCGATTAGAAGGCTTTGATTTTGTGTGTCGGGGTCTGGCTGGTAGGTGGCCGATACGGCGTCTTCAAGGTGTTGGAGTCGACGGGCTAGACGGGCCATGTGTGGCCATTTCTGTCCAATTTTCTGGACGAATCGTACACATTTGGAGAATCTTTCACGTTTTTGTTCGCGGATTGCAGAGTTATCGGTGAAACTGAGCTGGAGTTCGATGGTTGCTACCACTGCGGCACTGTAGCCTAGTAATGGGTCTGATACCAATAATGACTTTTCTTCAAAATAGTTGATGAAGTGGATGATCCAAGTTGTGTGCGAAGAGATCAAGTCGGATGTGTGTTGAAGAAAGATTTCCGGAATGGTGCTCCGGAATGTGCGTAGGCTCAGGGAGAGTAACAGAGGGTGGTTCAACAGGCATAGGATGGTGTGATACATAAACTGGTTGAGGAACCAGGGACCCCAATACTCTCGGTGTGCTTGAAGCTCTTCAAGGGATCTGTCGCCGAGATTTGCGGTTTTGTACCGATGAGTGAGAGGCATACGGGTTTCCATTTCCATTTGGATGGCAAGGATTTTTGAGTACTCGGAGTCGGGGGACCATGGCGGAACATTGTCTGGCCTTCCTCGAAGCTGTACATATCTCGCAGTCCTCGCAAAAGCCTCACTAAGCATTATGACGTAGGCGTTTATGCCCTGGTCTTGGATTGTACTCCTTCGAGTCCCCGAATTTGACAGTCCCGGAGACATAATTCTTGGAGGCCTTGACGGACTATGAGGATATGGCGGGCCGCTCACATCTGGGAAATCAAGGATCGAAAATTCGCCACCGTGAAGACGCTTCAGCAAGCATATACTCCAGAAGCAGCGTCGACGTTCTTCTCGGACAATTGGATCCGCAGAAGGACGGGCTTCCACGCCAAGATTGGCACACTGAGCCATGTTCATGGCAAGACTGCTGTGGATACTCGAGCGATGGGTGTTTCCATCTATCATGGTGTCAATTTATTTCAACAATTCAATCAAAAGCAAGACCTTACTGGTGAAATCGACCAAGCTCAAAAGACACAGGCACTGAAGTGTTGATATCTCAACAGGCCCCTCCGACACGCGCTTCATCACAAGTCCGCGTGCTACCTCCGCATAGCCGTTGACTTGTTCGTTTAAATCCCCACTGCTGTGATACTTATCCGAAAATCTTATACTTAGAGATAAGACGGCATAGATGATCTCCACATCTCGAGTCGGGAGACTTGCCAAAAAGCTGCTTCGATGGAATAAAGGCAGCGGTTGAGAATCGCAGTACAACATATACAGCTCTGCGATAGGCAATATTTCGTCCCAGGGCGGCAATATAGCCGAGAAACTTGCTACAGAGGATCCCATGGCGGGAACAAGGGTCTCTGAGGACTCATTTCTTGAATTGGAGCTGATAACATAACTTATTAGCCATGGCATGTCACTACTTGTAGATGAGGATTTTCATACCCAAGATGGTCAAGGACAGCCCCTAACTTTCCCTCTAAACTCTTCAGTCTATCTTCCTAGTGGTTTGTTAGACATTACCCGTGCATCTGGGATTCAATGGACATACCAGTGAATGTGACGATGACAGGGCCATTCCATTATTCCTTGGGGCTTCTTCTGGAGGCGGTCGACGCCTTTCTTCCGCGTATACGCATTGCTGCCTGAGTCTAGCGCACAGGGAGCAAACAGGCTGTTCGCCAGGGCATTTGGCTTTCTTGCGTCTGGGCTTTTCGTGAGCCACGTATAATTCACACCAGAATGATGCATGCTCTTACCTGCATGGCTCACAGGCCTGCCTCACGCGTTTGGCTGGTCTTTCTGGGTATGTGGGATCGGCCTGGTCCATTTCAAAAGGGTTCCTTGTCAAGTGTCGCAGGGCATAATCCTGGGTCTTGCGTGGTCATAGAGCCTGGATGCTTTGTTTATTGATGTGCTTTGCTTGCAGCGACCTCCCAATGGATAAACGGGCAGTAATGATCTCGAAGAAAGTATCAATCAATCTTTACAGTAGATTAGGCTTGATACTCCACCATACCTGATCTGACTGAACTGTGGAAATTTAAATTTTGTTTCAAGAAGTCGAACTGAAGTTGCCGAGACAGTTATGTATATGACTAATCACAGTGATACTGGATGGGATTGTCCTTGTGGCTACGAGAATAGATTATCTACGATTTTAGCATCAACTAGTGTTACTAACTTTCGATGTCCAGTATAGGTTAGGGGTTGACGTCTGGGTTGGAAGACTATCTATGAGGTAGACACCCCGGTGTCTAGGTGTTAGTGACGGTATCACGAAGCACTACTGACTACAGTATATATATAGCGACCACAGGAAAAAAAAAAAAATTTCAACCGTGCAAACCCTCCTCTGGTACGAGCCACAAGAATACTAGAATCTACGGTATATTAATAGCCTCAGAGAATAATATAGCACCGACTCCGACACATGGACTCGTGAAAACCTCGGAATATACGAGACGTGATGATGAAGTATTAGATAGTTGTCATGTCTCATAGCTTATCTCTCTCGATTTGTATTCTGGCCTTCTTAATTGTTTCAAGGGAAACAAAAGAGATTCATTTAGAAAGAAAGGGATTGTTCTAAAGCCACAAAATAGTGGTCACATATGTGAAAAAATAAAAGGAAAGAAAAAAGAAACTCGCCCGACCTGGGACTCGAACCCAGAACTTTCAGATTAAAAGTCTGACACACTGACCAATTGTGTTAGCCGGGCTTGTTACGTGATAGCGATACCCTTTTTCTGCTCCATATAGTACCCTATCCTTGTAAAAACTGGGCCAATTACATTACTCAGATAATAAGCTCACATATAATCATATAGAAGAGGCTCACAAAAAGCCCCGAGCAGAGTTATTCTACGGCCATAAAGATAAAATTACAGTCCAAAGAAAGTTATTTGAGGCAACAAATCTGGAATTGGCGCTTAAGTTGGTATATGTACAGCCCCAAATCATCGGTGTGCCTTGAAAACCCGTCTATTCCATCACCGGAGTAGAAATACACCGCCATCCAAACAAACTATAGCTTCCGCAGTAGAGGAAATTGATGATTTAATCATCTATTTCTCACCGAACCAAGTCTTGTGGCCCTATTGAAGAGTCAGTCAGTAACAGGGTTAAACAGCCCCGCCAGCGAGGACTAGTGTAGATTAGTCGGTGGAAAGACAAGGGATTGACTCACGAAGACCATGCGGCACATGGCGTAGGTGGTGGCTAGAATCAGTGTCAGTAGGCTGCCAGCTAAATTATCCAATTGGAGCAATATCACTAACCAGCACCGAGGCCGTAGACGGAGATCAGGTAGGGGTACATGACGTAGCCGGAACGGGGGGTCTGGAGGAAGCAAATAGTATGTTAATATACTGCCAATTGTCGAGCCGAAAGGTGCTTGATCTCGAAAACTAACCTTCCACCACTGACGCTTGCCGTCGTGGTTCTGGAACAGACGCTGGTAGTAGGGGACACGGTTCTCGCGGAACACGAAACTGAAGACAGGCCGCACCAGTTAGCAAAGCTTCTTCACAACTCTGGTGAATATGGATTTCAAGTCCGCAGCGCAGCCAATTGCAATTGACCGATTGCGGTACTCTTGAGAGGATTGCATCACGAGTTTCGGTCACCCGGAGAAGGAGACACGGGCGCGGCAGCAATCGCGTTCATGGAAGCAAATATCGAGGGAGACGTACCCAGCCAGACGAGGCGCAGTGCGGAACATTTTGGCGGTTGGAGGGGGGGTGAGTTGGGAGAATTTGGGGTGGGAGGATCGAAGGGCAATGGCACGATGTCGTGGTTGGCGAGCTCGGGTCACCTGACTTCCCTCTTTCTTCCGCAGTGACTAAGCACCGAAAAAGGCAAAGCGTCGTCCAATCACCGCGGCCTGAATTGAGCTTGCAATTATTTGTTGCTCGTCGCTGTTCAGTGCTTTTTGCGTTGGTTTCTGTTTCGATTCTCCCTACTCCAGCGATGGTCGACGCCGGTTGCCATCCTCCCCTGTCCAACCCATGCGACCGGCTCTTCTTCGACTGTTGAAGAGGCCCTCCGCCGTCTCGATCCTCGATGCCCTCGCCGCGACCTCTATTGGGATCGAACAATTTGGGGTTGATTACACGCGCCTGCGTTGTCAATCAAGATGCGTGAGGCATAATTCGACTACAAGTGATACTGGAGATCGCTCTGTCGAACGAAAACTCTGGCCACGAAGGCACACAGCGGAGGACAAACGGCCTTTGAACTTTCCTATTCATGACATTGAAACACAGACAGCAACTGATATGACAATCCCGCCACACTCCCACGAACCCGATACTGGACACACGGCAATAAATAAGACCTCTTTGAGTACTCTGAGGTTAAATCCTGACCGACTAGAGTTCGAATCTAACCTTGGACACACCCATGACTTCGGGACGCGGTTAGTTGACCAACCGCAGCACTCAGCCAATTTTGAGCTTTGGGAAGAACTTCTTCGGCACCGACAAAGACACTATGGAGATCAAGGTACACAGGATATTTGGGAGGGATTAACGGTCCGCATACAAGGGGTTCACCTCCCCGTCACCGGAGATCGCGCAGATTTCTTCTGGAAAAGCTTCGTGGACCTTGGACTCAGGCGCGAAATATATCTGGCAGATGTGGTTCAATATGCGATTGACCTCCATCAAAATGAAGGGGTAAGCTGGCCACACCTCTATGAGAGCGTGGTTGGTGGTCTGCTGGATCGAGGCAAGACTAGACAGGCGACTGCATTACATCGATGGTTGCAGAAATCAGGGATAGCCCAACCTAATCATCTCTCGCGCGTGATTAATCCGGCCTTTCATCCAGCATGCATACCTGTCTCTCCGGAACCTGTGAACCTGGTGGCGGCTCAGCGGCGGACAATTACCCTCGGACTCAAAGCTTTCAAAGAAATGTGTCGGACCGCACCCGGCCACCGCATATACGCACCAGTGATCTCGGCTTTGATGCAGCATGGCTACGGGGAACATGCGTTGAGAATGCATAATTTCCTGATCAAACACGATGATCATCCACGAGCAGTGGAGGAGATACTCGATCTTTTGGAATACGTCAAAAGATATGGCAGTGCGGACGAATATAATGCAATTCGAGATTACGCCAAATCACGAGATTTTGATAACGTCGGCCTTGAAGCAGGCATGGCCGACAAAGGAGGTCGCAAAGCCAAGGTGACAGGAAAAAGATACAACGACGACATCGGGGCGAAATTGATTTCCACGCCGCCCTTCAATCTTGAATGGGTCATTGGTGCTCTCAAAATACTGGGCGTTTCGGCAATTGGTCCGCGGACTCTTCGCGAAGTGACCCTTCGGGCAAACGGCAGCAAGGACATCCTTGATAGGATTGATATGATTCGGAAATCCGGAATCGTGATAGAGGACTCTGTCTTTCTACGACTCGTTGAAAAACTTGCCAGACAGAACCGTGACATCTTGCTCTCTGATTTACTGCACAGTGACCAGCATCCCGATGTTCTAGCGGACGCCAAGCTCCAAGAAACGTTCTTGATGTCGCACTATATGACTCAGGACTGGCGCCAGTATAACCTGGCACAAGCTGTTCTCACAGAACTCCTCCCAGACTCACCCGGCTTGTGGGATATACAGTTCCGCAAACATATTGCAGTTGGAGAATATGATGCTGCTTCTCGAGTAGTGGACGAGGTTGCTATCCATGGCCAGAAGCTCAGTGAAGAGAGCGTGGACTTCCTTGCCGAGAAGGTGTTGACAGCCCGACAAGTGACGAAGGCCCCTTCCCCAGGTAAATATCTCTCGGCGAAGGAGGAGGTTATGTTTGTCTTTCGAGTTCTGCAACGAGTGGTGCCCGCCGGGAGCTATGTCAGTGCGGCCTTTTGGGTTGAGTTGCTGAAACGATTAGGCATGAATGATGACTGGCATGGCCTTTATGAAATGTGCCATTGGTTGGTCCAACAATACTCATTCACCCCTGGCGCAAAGCCATCATTGATATCCTCCAAATTGCAACCCTCGGGACGAGACGGCCGAATCCTCAGTCAAATATTTACCGAACGCATGCAAGCAGCCATCGTCACTTGGGGATTTCGACCCCGAATCCAGGAACATGTTGTGGGTAACGACAAGCATGTTTACAAATGCCCTAGGACGGGCAATAATTACATTCTCTGGGTACGAGGAATCGTTCTCCTCCGCGAGCTACGCGACGCCGGCCTGCAAGTCAACGCAAGCTGGGTCCGAAAAGCAACTCGGCATCGGCTCGCGGTGTTATTCAGCACCTATACCCCGTCCGCAAAGCCGGTAAATCGAACATTACGGCGATTATGCCCATTCACTTTACAAGAGGTGGTGACGAATCTAAATTGCGCCTGGGGCGAACCCATGTTCAATGGGATGGAACAAACACAGCCTCGATGGCTGGCTAATCCCTCGCGTACCGAGAGCAGTCGTCGCCGTGCTTCTGGAGTCGTTCTTTCACGGTCCGAAATCGTGGAATTACGTGAAAAGGCGAGAGAAGGCGATAGTCGAGCATTGCGTCAAATGCGCGAGTGGCGAGATTTACGCGATCGGTTTCCACCGAAGGGACGGCCAGACTCTTAGGGTTGTTTCTTGTATATTATTGTATATAAACCACGAAGTACTTTAAATTAACAACGAATGTACCAATACTCCACATAGATTCTGATACTCATTAATTCTTCTCATTTAAATGCCTAAATACTGTATGTACCATTAGAAGTACCTTCATAGATTGTACCAGGTATCCACCTGTCAGAGATCCATGCGGCGAGGATATCACTAGTGGAGTAGTCCACTCCTTGCATCAGGCAAAGCTGACCGACTGCATCTCTCAATCGAGTGCTGCCTATTTTACTCTACAGTATGTACATATAATCCGTACTATGTCAGTGTGTACGCTGTACCCTTAGTAAGAGAGAACCCTGATGCACGCCCAAATGGAGAAAATGAAGCCATGTAAACCAACGAGATGCAATGCCAAGCGTGGCTGATTTGGGCTGATCCACGTCGATCTAAGAATAGTTGAGACGGCAACGCGGCCTGGACCCGCTTTGGAGATCCGTCAACATTCCATCTCATTCATTGCTCTTGTCCCTTTCTTCTTTCTTCTACCTATTTGTCTCTTCTTAACTAAATCGCATTTTCCATTGTCCTCCTGTCAGATACATACAGATCATAACAGCATGCAACTCCTTTCCTTGCTGGCGCTGCTCCCTGCAGCTCTCGCTAAACCGCTGAATGTTCGCGCAACCGCCTGCAATAACTCGCCCGATCTCTGCGACAAGTCTTATGGCGATATTACACATCTGGGTGCTCACGATAGTCCTTTCGTGAGCTCCTCTGAATCTTCCTTGTCCCTGGCTACAAATCAGTATGTTCAACCCCTCGCACTATCTGTCTCGTGACCAGCCTTTGACAACTTTCTTCTCTGTTCTAGATATTATGATACTCCGACTCAACTCAGCGCTGGTGTCCGTCTTGTTTCTGCGCAAGTACATAAGAGCAACTCACAATGGCGTCTATGCCACTCCGACTGTAATCTGCAGGATGCAGGCTTATTAAGTGACTGGCTCGGCGATATCAAGACATGGCTCGACGAGAATGAGAATGAAGGTACGTCATAGTCAGAGTAGATCTGCTGAATCTGCTGAAGATGGAGAAGTTCAAAACTAATCAGAATTAAACAAAAAAATAGTCGTCACGATCCTCCTCGTCAATTCAGATAACGCCGGAGCCTCAGACCTAAACACCGAATTCAAGGCCGCAAATATCACCGACTACGCCTACGAACCAAAATCCTTAACTTCCGCCCCAACCTCCTGGCCAACCCTCCAAGAAATGATCGATGACGGTAAACGTCTCGTTGTCTTCGTACCAAGCTTGACAACAAGTACTTCCTACCCATACCTCATGAACGAATGGGACTTTGTCTGGGAAAACAACTACGACGTCCGATCCCCATCGAATTTCTCCTGCGACGCAAACAGACCTTCGACCGATACTTCGACCCTAGCATCATCGAACAAATTGCCTCTGATGAACCACTTCCTCTACTCAACAGATCTTTCCGAGATTGGCATCGAGTATCCCAATTCCAGCTACGTCGCCACGACAAACGCTGCCTCTGGCGGAACGGGAAATCTAGGGTCCACGGCTTCAAAGTGTAAGAAGCAGTGGAATAAGGCGCCGACTTTCATTCTGGTGGATTTCTTCAATCGTGGTCCTGCTATTGATACGGTGGATAGCTTGAATGGTGTTACTAACCCTGTTGGTCGGACTTCGGTTTCTACGACTGCTGATGCTTCGAGTGGAGGGTCGACGGTCAATAATGTCTTTAAGGGCCTTGTTCAACTGGCTGCGTCTGCGAAAGCGGGGTCTAGTCCTTCGATGGGAAATTGGGTTTGGGTTGGTGGGGATTGGGGAAGTATTCTGGGTGGAGGTATTTCCCTTGGTTAAGATGATGCTTCCTATTAGCATCTTCTTTCCTTCCTTTCTTCGCCATACATTTTCTCATCTTTCTTTCATGATTCGTTGAGCCTGAGACTTTTGTCGACTTTGAATATTGTGCAGCGTTTTGTTCTCGGATATATATTTTTCTTTTTCGGAGTGAGGGGTTTCCAGTTTCGTCTGGTCCCTGATTCAGGTATATAGAGCATGGATATGTGTTTGGTTTGGTTTGTTCTTTTCTTTTCTTTTGCGTTGATGAAGCTATGTGTGCTGCAAAAGGGCCTGGCGTTTTGGATTCCTTCTTTCCTTGCCTGCTTTTAATCGGGACTGGAATTGCAATTGGGATTTGGATTTGGATTGAATGACGGCATGACCTGCTGCGGGACCTTGATACTTTTGATATAGAGTGCACAATTTGAAATGAAATGAATCATTCTAGTTGGAACCGGGCCAATTCTACTAGTAAGATCCATACGCCACGCTATTCTTTGGAGAATACGCTCGTATATTTGTAGTACTACTACTAAGCAGTAATCGTAGAGTATTGCATATCCTGAGCTATGAATGTGATTGTAATAGCTGTCATGCTGCACAATCACTGATCCTTTCGTAGTAGTTCGCGCACCTTGTTGACTTTATCTTCTGCTGTCTGTGCTTTGTCCGTCCTAGACATTGTCAGTGTATATCCCGGAAATCTTGCTATAAGGCGAAACTGATCGATTTGCATGAAGAAATTCGTAGCTGAGAGCTTGAGATCGAGCAATCAGATGCCGGGTGAGTTTACCTCGAGCCAACGCGGATATCCGTTTGAATACGCACGATTCCTTGCTGATGAAGAAGGGTATGCGCCTGGCCGATGACCTGGTGGACGCGGTCCCAGGAACCTTCTATACGCAGCACGGAGCTGAATTAGTGAACTTAATCCGAGCTTCAGGGCTGAGGGAACGGACATGGATGCTTACCAAGGGTTGTGCCGGCTGAATGCAGGGTGTATTTCACGCCTGATGCCTCGATCAATCGCTGGACGTCAGCGATTTGGGCAGAGACTGAGGCCGAAGCAGTGCCGATCTGGAAGAATAGTTAGGACAGATTTCAATGGAGGATTTAAATTGTCTTATCATACTGGAATCAGGCAAAAGTCAGCCGTGCATTTTGGTGGGGTGGGCAGATCCATGATGCTAGAATGGTCAAGTTTAAGAGTTGTGGTGATGGAAGTGGAGGTGGGGCAGGTCTTTCTCGCAGGTCACTAGTCTCAAGTAAGTACTTAGTGGCTGCGTGGAGTGGCCTGCTGCAAGTATGTACTTTGTCCAGTGATGTACATGGAGATCAGGCCATCCAGTCCAATTCTACAGTACTTTCTTTATCTTATTCAGTTGTATACTTCAGAATAAGATATCTAGTATTGGCACATACTCCCAATGATGTACTATGTAAGCTAGTTCTGAAGTACACTCGAACCACAATTGATATGTAGTACAATCTCCATGATACTATCTACTGATCATCCATTGTCACTCTATTTTCCAATATCTAATTATATTAATTGTATATATTCTCTTTTATCTAACTGACTCTTGATCCCAGTGCAGCTGACTAAGATCGATCGGGTCCATAGCTTGTCTCGCGTGACCAATCGTCTCCTCGCGACGCCCTCAGAAAAAGCATCCACTACCCACTTGATCAGCTACCCCCCCCCCTGTAACCCCAGACTCAAAAAGGAAAAGAAAAAAGAAAAAAGAAAAAAAAAAGACCTAGAAGTCAATTCCATCGATTTCGTCTCTTCTACTCCTTCATCATCCCGAGTCATGCTCCTGGAGACTTCTTTCTCCAACCATCCAACATTCTCCACGAATGACGAAACCAAGTCTCCTTGAGCTCCCACCGGGAGTTCAGCTTGTCTATCTCGCCGAGGGTGGTGCAAATGTGATATATCGTTTCGTCCCATCAACCTCGAATCGAGCGGTGAACAACGATACCAAACATTCACTATCCTCATCTACTTGGGATAGAGATCGAGATCGCTGCGATTACGAGATCCCCGCTAGCTTTCGAGGCAAATTACTTCGACTCCGCAAAGAGACCGCTTCCGACGTCCCATACAAAGAAATCATCCACAACTTCAATGCTAAAATCCGTCCCCTTTTCCAACCTCATGAACTAATCGATCAAACCCTCATTCGTCTTCCTGATTACCTCGTTCCCCAGTGTAACGAGCAGCTCCGCATTTCAGAACGTAATGGGTCGAGACCAACAAAGCGACATGGCGGGTACCTCTGTTTGAGCGAACCATTCGGTCTTTTTATTACTGATATGACGGTTTTCAATGAACCCGGTGCAACACTCGCCGAGTTAAAACCGAAATGGCTTCTCCAATCCCCATCTGCGCCAGTTGCGTCGGAAAGATGTCGGACGTGCGCACTGAGAGAAATGAAGAATGATCAATCCCGTCGAATGGGAATGAAAGAGCAACGCTCGTTTTGTCCGTTGGATCTTGTTTCGGAGCGATTTGAGAATGTTCTTCGTGCGACGGCTTTTATTAAAGGGTGTGATGATCGTGCTCGACTTGCGCGAATCTTATTTCGAAATTCAACCTTGCGAAATCTGCAATCGAGGCAGAAATCTTGTCGTGATGTTGGATTGTTGGGTCCTTCCGCATTATCAAAGGAGACGTCCTTGGATATGACTCTTCGTGATTGTACAATGTTTATCAAGGTTTGTAGTGGCATTTTTTCTTGCGCAGATCACATTTCTGTTTCCAGAATTTTTACTGACACTGTTTAGATCCCCCATGATGAATCGTCACCCGTGGAGATTCGCCTCGGTGACCTCGATCTGAAAACTGGGGCCGGAGGGAAAGCCCAGTACTGGCGAGACCTTGAGCACCAATTAATTGATGGAGGGTGGTACACTGGCTCTAATGACTGCCAAGAATCGAGCGAGTGTGCATTGGCGCGATCTCGGGAGATTAGGTCTAATAGTGGCTGCTAATGTTATGACTGTGTGTCATCGTTGTCTCTGACAATGTTCCACTTCCAGGCTGAGTTGCGAGTCATCTCAGCTTGCATCATATGTCGACAGAAGTATTTAATCTATAGAGTAATTTGTATACAATGGTGGGCGGTTTTTTATTCCTATTCAATTCAAGTTTGTTGTCGGCTTCAGGCTGGCTATTAATCAAAGTGAATATGGTTAATAGCGAGCAATTTTGCGGTCTTCTATCACTCCCATGTCACACTTGTCTTCTTATCCGCATCTATCTGACCTCGAAACGTCAACCAAGTAGCTTATGCGAGGCCTGGAAAGGCATAATTCGATATCTTTGCCCGGGTTGACATCCTTAGACAATTCATCTGACTCAACGTTTGTGGACTGTTACTCTGCTCCAATACAACCCAAACTTCATAAGGAAGGTATAAAAACTCCATGGTTTCCTATGAAACATGCTTTACGCATTGCATGAGTCGATATCTGCTTTGGCTTTCTGCATTGCACAGGGCAGGATATCTCCAACAGTCCCAATTATCAAGCATAGTTTGAGACCCTGCACTTGATTAGTACCAGTCAAAATAGAGAGAATATTCAAATCCACTTACTCAATAAGATTCCCATCCGGATCTCTCACATAGACACTCCGGATTTTGCCAACTGCCCCGGTTCTATCTGTAACCTGGGCACCCTCAAGGACCTGGAGAAAACATGAGCAAATCAATCCATAGGCTTTGGGGAATAATCACTTGATTATTCACCTCAATTTCAGCATTTTCAAAAGCCTGGAGAACAGTTTCGACATTTTCGTCTGTCAGAAAACACAAATCGGCGCTCCCAGGCTTGACATTTTGGGCCTTAGGCTCGAACTCTTTTCCTGATAGATGGATGTTGATCTTTTGATTGCCAAAAAGTAGGGCATGTCTGCTGGTTGATTAGCTATCAGACCAATAACTGAAAGAGTGTCTTGATAGAAACCAGCCATGCCTTTCTACTGACGGGTCTTTAGGCGAAGTAAAGACCTCATGACGCATGCCTAGATGAGTTGTATAGAAAGCAACTGTTTCCGGTATAGAGCGTACTGTCAAGACCAAATGGTCCAGACTCTTAACTGCGAATCTACCGGCCATTGATTTTGTAGAATTCAATTAAGAGAGTTGAAGAGAGAAATGACAATTGAATGTCGACGAGAACTTGCAGAGAAATGGAATGCCTTTTCGGCGACAAGCAGTCGGCGCCGATCCGCGAATCCCGACATCGTCAACTTCGACTCTTTTCAAAGGCAATGCACGATGAAGAAGAAACACAAATTGTGTTCAATATGATGGTTAATATTATATCTTTCCCATTCTTCTCTATTTTGAGATGCTTCAGAGACAAAAATCCTACCAATCCACGTGACAACCGGCCCCAAGGATCTTGAATCCTTTGAGTTCTGAAAATCTGACATCTATCTGACATTTCGCTATTGAATAATTATCATCGACATCCCAGACATATAGTCGTCTATCATGGTAGAATATACTACGCAACCGGGCCCGGCCCAACCAGAGGTCTCTACAACCGTCTCGGGAGATGCTGATACCAATTCTCGAAGTCTCCTGCAACTATCCGTCGTCATGTCATCGCTCTGTGCAGCAGTTTTCGTCGCAGCATTAGATGTCACCATCATTACCACCGCTGTCCCTGCCATTGCGGGTCATTTCCACTCCATCTCGGGCTACACGTGGATCGGAAGTTCATACATCCTGGCTAATAGTGCGACGATCCCCGCCTGGGGTAAATTGTCAGATATCTGGGGAAGGAAACCCTTATTATTAGCCTCATTGTTAGTCTTCTTCATCGGAAGTTTATTGTGCTCGATAAGCGAGACAATGTCGGCATTTTTGGCGGGGAGAGCAGTCCAAGGGCTCGGCGCAGCAGGAGTTCTTACTTTGGTCAATATCTGCGTATGTGATTTTTTTTCAATGCGAGATCGTGGGCTATATTGGGGAATCATTTCTCTGGTTTGGGCTGTTGCATGTGGAGTTGGGCCTGTACTGGGCGGTACTTTTACTGAGAGAATTGGTTGGCGCTGGTGTTTCTGGATTAACTGTATGCATTGAGCCCCTCCACCGGTGATATAAAGACTAACTTCTCAACTAGTGCCCATTTCCGGAACCGTATTCATTCTACTATGGGCTTTCCTCAAGTTGGAAACACCGCATACTCCTATATGGGCTGGTCTCAAGGCAATTGACTGGACTGGGGGTCTGTTTGTAGTCGGCAGTACTATCATGCTACTTCTGGCCCTAGATTTTGGGGGTGTCACGCATCCATGGGACTCGGCGACAATTGTTTGTCTCATCTTATTCAGTGTTGTTGCATTCGGCGTATTCATTGTCAATGAGTCGAAACTGGCAAAGTACCCTATCATTCCGCTCATGCTTTTCCGTCGACGCTCCGGTGTTGCATCATTTATTGTATGCTTCTGCCATGGGTTCATTTTCTTGGGACAAACTTACTACCTCCCTCTATACTTTCAAGGTGTACTTAGCGCCAGTCCTATCATGTCCGGTGTATATCTCTTGCCACTTATCATATCGATCGCCGTGACCGCAGCATTGGCCGGTCTCTTCATCCAACAGACAGGCAAATATTTACCTACCGTATGGGTAGGAATGGGCCTCACTACTCTAGGAGTGGGACTATTTATCAGTCTCGACGCGAGTCACAACTGGGGCAAATTCATCGCTTTCCAGATAATCTCTGGAGCTGGAGTGGGCATGAATTTCGATGGTCCATTGTTGGCACTGCAGGCGATTGCCGGAGTAGAAAATACGGCGATCGTCACCTCAACCATAGGCTTCATGAGAAGTCTTTCAACGGCAGTTTCGGTAGTCATTGGAGGAGTGGTCTTTCAAAATCAGATGTCGAAAGAAGGTCCCAGTCTAGTCGAGGTCCTTGGCGAAGAGCTGGCTGGACAAATTGCCGGTGCTGGTGCAACTTCTAACATTGAGCTGATCAAGAAATTACCTTCTGCGCAAAGGGCAGTTGTTCAACATGCTTTTTATAGATCCCTCCGGACTATGTGGATTATGGTGAGTGAATCTCTGGTCTCGATAATCGTCTTATTAATATTGTTATTTCCTTAGTACGTCGCTTTCTCGGCCCTGGGCCTGTTAGCTGGGTTTTTCATGGATGCACATCACCTGAAAAAGGAACATGAAGCTGCCGTTCTTGGCCTTCGTGATATGAATTCAGATGAGCCTCCTTCTGAATCGGCGAACACTACCACTAGTACTCAGTGAAACCATGTATGATAGGAGACGGGGAAGACAGTAAGTGCAGTCTTTAAATAAGACTGTTTCTGGAAATTCTCCACAGACAATATAAAAAGGACCTCAAGTTCATGAACTGACAGCTATTCGAGCAACTTTGACACCTGCCTATAGAATGGATTGGCAACTACATATCTACTATTTCAAATTTTTTTTTTCCGATTTTAAGCATTTGTTTCAAGGTTCAGTCAATTGGATTCTCCGTGCTCCTGGAGTTGGCCAAAATGAGCAGATGTGTTGCCCCTGCATCAAAGACATCTGAAACGATACGAGCCATGCCTACCCTGTGAGCTGGCCTGTATAAAAATCCCACTACTTATACTACTTATATGTTGTATTTAGCCCCAAACATACACATCTTTCTCAATTATTTGCCTATTGAAAGAATTTTCAAACTGCGTAAGCAACGGGGCTGAAGACTAGAACAGAAGAGGAAACGAGGGCAAAAGTAAGCAGCCTCAGCCCAACCCCGCCTTAGATAGCATCAAGGATTATCACCGTGATTCCATTCATACTGGCACTCAAAGCTTATAATCCTAGTTACTCCATAAGACTAGCACCGGAGTGATATATCCAAAAAAAACAGAGAATGGGTCCTTCTAAGAAACCGCTCGACCTTGAATATGCGGAACAAATGCAGTACCACCCATATGGCACTGCCCTATATCGACCTCAACCCCGCGATGTATTTCATCCAGGAATTGTTGGCTATTTCAATGAAGATGGCGACTGGAATCCTATCATAGACCTCTCGCAGAAGTCACAACCGTCGTTTACAGAGCCCGCATTAGCAGCTTCACTTACACCACCCGATGATCTCCCCGCCATGGCAAGGCCGGAAGAACATACCTGGGGTCCGAAACTGGGAAATACCACGCGTGTTCGACAGATTGATCTTTCAGCCGGTATAGGCGAATGGTCCATGCTAGCTGCTGCGGGAGCACCTATAAGTCTGGAGTCATGCTATCGATTTGAGAATATGGAGTCTACTGGTGCAGTGCTCATTACCGGAGCTCCCATTTTACATGAGAGATTCTATCATGCGACGCCATTTAAGCGATGGGTTGTGTCGAACGCGGCGAGATTATTGGCTGAGAGGACTGAGTTGAAGAAAAATGCATTATGGGTTATTACGAGTATTTGGAGTGCTGAAGAGGCTGCTGTGAATTGCTGGAGGGAGCATCATGGAGCGGTTGATGTTGGGTTTAAGGTGGGATTTGTGGAAATTGGGGAGCTTGCGCCGAAAGGGAAGTGGGTTGATGGTGGATCATCAGAGGGTTGGATACGAGTTAAGGGTGATGAGGTATGTATTCATTCTGAATGTGTTTGATTTACAATATGATGGAAAATACAATCTTTACTAGGAATATTTGCTAACTTGGAGTTAGTCATCTGGAGGTCGACGAGTGGTATTCTTTGGGGGTCTGAAATTCAAATACAGACATATCATTGGGGTATGGCTGAGTCTCATTCAAGAATATTGGTAGAAACATCTAATAATGTCTTTCGAATAGGGACTTGGCTCACAGAATAAGCGCACTGCATTTAGAGGGGAGTCTTCAGAAAAAGAGACCGTGGCAGCTTCTTTTAAAGCGGAGGATGGTATGGAGTATGACTTATCTTGTGAGTCTATACTTGAGAATGAGTCTTTACGTCCTGATCAAGATGCAAAAAATTCAGATGATGAGCCCGACCAGATCGAAGCTGATGGTGACTCCGATGATGACTGGTGACATTTATCAAATCATTTAAATAGAAGTAGATTCGAAGTATACAAACTGGTGCAGCAATATAATCATTTCAATAAACTTCGATAGCTACATGTTTCCAAATGAACTACGGGCCGAGATGTATGTATGTTGCCCAAAGCAATGGACTCTCACCCGAATCCCTCATCTCAACGATAACCCGTGTAAGCGCTTTAGCTGACTGCGTTGAGTCAAACCCCGAACCCAGTGCACCGAGTATCTGATAAAACCGCGTGGCAACACGAAGACTAAACTCGTCACTCGCACGCCAAAGACTAGCGATAACATGAGGAACGCCAGCCATTTGAAAGCCTCCAGCGAGGTGTAGTCCTTCGTCGCGAAACTTGGATTTGTTAGATGCACTCTCACACGCAGAGAGATAGACAAGTTGAGGTCTCATGTCTTTCTGACTTTGTTGGAGAAGACATTCTACATCGAGGGGCCTTGTTTGCCAGTCCATCAGACGAAGCGCACTTCTTGCAGGATCATCTCCATCAGAAAAGCCATGACAAGCGAAGTGAGCATAATCGGCTCGAACGAGATGGCGTAAAGTCTCGGCTCTGTTCGGACTTTGTAAGAGTTTACCTTTCCCTCCACTTTGCTTGAAAATCTCTTGAACATTTGTTAATTCTCTCAAAGCATTCGGGAGGTCCCCTTCGTCTCCCATTTGTGGTGTCGATTCCATTGAAATCAGAATTGCTCGCTTTTCAGCAGGGGGTTGGCTCTCATTTTTATTTTTATTGGTGCGTTGACTACGGGCGTATTGCAGAGCACGAAGTCCATTGACATAAGATGGTATTGTCCTGTCAAGCACGGTGCAATTAGATCCTTTCCGCGGATTGCCGGCTGCATGCAAAGGAAACGTCCCAATACGACCAGTCGAGATCCACCATGATCGTGGTAGATCCGCTGCATCAGTCACTGTGCCGTTGAAACCAAGTTCTTGGAATATTGGCTCGGCTATACTATCCCATATCCATTCAAGGACTTGGTTCAACTTTTGAGTGGCGCCGATAAGGTCAGTGCTCATGAATCTGAGGGCCTCTTGGTACATATTATCATTTTGATCCAGTGCTTCTCCAGTGAGAGAAGGGAGAGGTAGTGATACCACGCCATTCTTCGTAAGAAGTATGGCATCGCTGCGGAAAAGACCGTAGTTCACGATAATGACAGGCCCTTCTTTCGCATATTCAACGAGGGAAGTTGTGTCTTCTGGTAATTGTATGAGCTTTTCATATTCAGGATTCGACTGTAGTTGCTCGGCAATTCGCTTGTATTCCACCCCTTGTCGATATACCTCATGCTGTTGTACTAGCATTCCACCCAGCTCTTCCGAGCTCATGAGCGGCCCCTTATTAGGAATTTTATTCGCGGAAAGCAGCTTTGCAATATGTTCTTCCTTGGCTCGCAGCTCAGCAAACCTTTCGTTTTCGTTTTCACGCAGTGACAGTTTGCTAGATAGTACATTATTCCACATGACGCTCCGCACTTTGTCGAAAAGCTCGAGGGCTTGCTGTGGCGAGTCTTCCGCTTCTAGAGAGCAAGCTATAGTAAATGATGGCAGAGCAGCAAAATTGCCGAGATTTTTGAGAATATCTTTGCGGTCAAAGCTGAAAAGCATGCTCTTGGGAAGGATCTCGGCCGCGACACGAATCATGTCGCGGGCAGCCTTTGGCTGCTTAGAAATGATATGCTGAGCAATTGACGCATAGATATAGAATCTTGCAATTGCGGAGCTTTGTATTGTTTTTAAGCGGGGAAGCAGGGTTTGACATGCGCATAGATACATCTGTCCATCTGTAGATGTTGCACTAAAGCAAGAATTTTCCCAGGAATCGAGCGTATACTCGAGAAGATTGTAGATTAATCCATCCATATGAGAATGATCAGCGCCGTTATTTGATGACCTGACAAAATCAAGACTTTGTTGAAGTTGTTGCAAAACAGCAATTTGATCTATGAGCTGTTTCGTATGCTTGGCTTTGTATAGTAAAACGCGCGAGAGGTTAACCGAGGCTGCAAGTTGAAAAGCTGGAAGAGTACATCCCACGTCAATCGCTTTACGAAAGTTATCTGCCGCGTAGTTCAAATATGATGGCTCCTTGCATTCGATATATGAGAGGAGAAATGCGCGTCCGAGGTTGTTGTACAAGTTAGATTTCTGGCTCGCTTGTAGATCAACGTCCCACGCGAGCACTTCAATCAAAACAGCCTGAGACTTTTGGACGTCGGTCATTCTGCTTGTCAGTTTGAATCGTTCTTGATAAGCAATAGCAAGATTGTTGGCACGAATCACGCCATGAAGTGTTCTCTTTGCAGCTCCTTGATAGCATTTTTCGTAGCAAACTATAGCTCGGTCGATATCTTGTTGCTGTTGGGTAATCTCGAACTGAGCAGTCAACGCGATTGCCAGTCCGTGTGTGATCATCAGCCTGTCTTTCTGAGATGTATTTATATCAACGTTGCTTAGATCCCGGAGAGAAGAATCGTACTCGTTTATGGATTCAGAAAGGTCTTCGAGTAGCAACGTCCTTTTGAACTTCAGGAAACAAGCATTTGCGAGATCATTTCGAACAAGACATCCCTTGCTACTACCGTTGGCGACATGCTGCTGGAGCGACTCTTGGAACTGCTCAATCGCTCGGTGGAGATATTCAAGTTTGTTACTCCATTTGTATCGGGCGTTAGAGATAATTCCTTGGAGATGAATACAGTCGCCTTTCAGAGATTTAGGAACATCCTTAAAAGAGGCGGCACGCTCGGCTTGCGCCTGGGAATTATCAAGATCTTCCTGTTGTTCAAGTGACTCGAATCTTAGAAGAAGACATTGAGCGAGTTTTAAAAGATATTGTGCATGATCTGACTCCGAATCATGCGATCGATCCACCAGACTGCGATACTTTTGTATAGCCATCTCGATATCTTCAGACCTACCTTTCCTCTTGAATCGGCTCATCAGTGTCAATGCATGAGCGTCAGAGACACTGTTACCTGTATTATCATTTGTAGAAGTAGCTTTTTCCAAAATCTCCACTGATTCTGCGATCATCTCATCTGAATCTGTGTGATTGGCGAAATTGAGAAGGTGATTCGCAAGACTTTCCATAACCAACAAAGAGTCTGGCACAACCTGCAAAGCTTCTTTCAACATTTTCACTGCAGATTCAGCTTTTTCCAAAGACCCTCCATTTTTGAACTGAATGGCGTTCACTCGACCTAAATCCCGACAGGAGTAGAAACGATCCATCGAATCATGCTGAGGAGCTGACCTCGCAATCCCAAATATCTCACTCGCTTTTTCCAAGTCGATGGGATTCTCCGTGAGCTGGTAGCGCTCCCAGATGGCACATCCTACAGTCCACCAGATACGGCTGATGGAGACACGATACTCGGCATTTTTGAATTCTTTGCTTTCACTGCGAACAGCTTCACTTAATTTGGTGATGTACTTCCGCAACATTTCAGCCTTTTCGCAATTCTCAAATTCGTCGCGTGAGCGAATCAGCTTTGCCCAACGAAATAGAAAGACTGGTTTCCCGGCAGGCTTTAATGTGATAGCTTCCTGGAAAATATTTTCTGCTTCCACGTAGTCATTTTCATCATGTGTCAGGTTATATCTTGTCGTAAGCTGTTGGCCTAGATCATTGAGATGTAATGATCGATTCCATCCGTGGGGATCACCCAAAGTCACAGCTTTGCGACAATATTCTATAGATTCATTGAGAATCCGAATATCCGATGGAGACTCTTGAGATTGGAGTAGGAGTGATCGACCGAAAACGCTGAGAAGTGCTCCACGAACGGCGTTCTCTTTGGCGAGAGAGGTATGGTATGCGACCAAGGACCCGATGGCTACTCCAATATTTAGATCGGATGCTGATTTTGTTTTGAAGTAGAGTAGGAAGTAATTCTCTGATAGCTGTGCAAGCAGCATTGGAATAATGTTTTGCTCATTCTCCTTGTAAATTAAAAGCAACTTTTGTACTTCCTCGTCGCCGAATTCCATCAAGAAATGAGAGCTACGGCAGTATTCTCCATCGCGGATGACTCCATCATTGTGAGGGAAATTATCAATTAATTTTTGAAGTTCTTGACGTGTTGGTGATTCTGATTGAACAATTGGTGCCTCGGCCATGTTGAATCTTGAAATAATGATGTGCGGAATGCTTAAGACTACGATATGTGGAAAGTCTTTAAACCCCCCAAGATGGCCAGACATGCGATCTATATAATACAACCTAAATGTAGGTACTGGGTATTACAAGCGAGTGGACTTTTCAGCTGATTAGACTAGACACAAAACCTCGTATATGCCATTCTGTGGTGAGATGGGCGTTCCGAGGATATCGGACTGCCGTAAAACGGAAATATCAAACGAGTGGCTGAGCTAGTTCGTCGCTTGATCTTCCATAAAATGTGTACTATTCAAATTATATCAACTGTTCGAAGAAAGTAATCAATATTGAACAGTTTAGATGATATTCAGATGATATTCCGCCACAATAGATTGTGATCAAGCAAGCTAACAGATTATTCTTCGTTTCATCATGAGAGTATTGAATAATGTTCATTCTACAATGATTCAATTTCTTAAAATATTCCATGGATATAGGTGTGCTTTCAATTTGAAGCATGAATCTATTTAACCCAGGCAAAGTTCCTGTTTCATATTTTCAACATGCCAGCCCCCATTTCCCCAATCCACTAGCTCCATGAATGAGCCTCTCAGCACAGCACAAGCATTGCTTAGACTCCGCTTTGATCTCGCCGATGGCCCCCGGGCAAAAGACATGAGCGATGAGCAAATCACAACGAAATTCCACATCCGGATGTGAGGTCATTGGGGCACTTCACCATGCAAAAATAACGCAAAGAAAAAAGCCTTGTCGGGTCTTGTCTCTTTTTCAAGATCTTGGAATTTTTCAAGTTTCTGGCAAGGTTGCCAGAATATATTATCCAGCTCCACGTTTAACAACTTGTCATCAACCCCTCATTATGTCCTCCGACGCAGGAATATCGCGGATGTTCCGGCCATATTCGCGCCTCGCGATGAAGTCTCCAGATCGCGAAGTCGCATTACGAAATGAGCATGTCGTGCGAGAGAAAACTACTCTTGTCCTTAAACCTGCGCGCGATGATACATTGGAGGTGGGTTATCGCATCGTTCATGAGGATGGAACTCCGATGTACACTGTAACCGGTCGCAAATTCGGCGACAGCTCGACTAGAGAGTTCCGTGATACTTCTGGTCTACCTTTATTTGATATACACCGGTGGTCGGCAATCTCAGTTCCATTTCACTGGTATTTGACTATGCCCGGCAGCAATAGAAAGTCCAGGATAGGCACGGCTGATCCACAGACGTCGTTGAAGGGGGGTGATTTGAGATTCACTTTCCAGAATATGGCTTCGAATGACATGAAATTTGGAGAGGAGAGAGATGTAACGCTTATGGTTAGGCGGCATGGGGAAGCGTTGAGACTTTTTGATATTGTTGATGGGGATAGAAGGATTGGTGAAGTGCGAGAGAGTATTCACCATAATGAGAAATTATACTTGACGAAACGCTCAAGACGACAGGGATTTCGACCAGCCCTTGAAATTATCCTCGTTCCTGGAATAGATGCTACTTTGGTATGAAAACTTGAACTCATCTATCGAAGATGTTCACTGACTTCGGGCTTAGGTTGGAGCGATAGCAGTCATCTTGTCTGAATGGTATTTTGGAAGCGGTTGAACGTGATAGAATGGCCAAGGTTATATACTAGTACTATACTATACTAGCTTAGTATCATTGATTCGAATAAGAAGTCGATTCCAAGTCAAATACTATTTTCTGTCTCATCATTTGTTAGACCGTATTGAAACTGTTAAGAACCAACGCAGAGGATGATAATCCCAACATGTCTACTTCAATTTTCAATAAAGAACAAATAATCTGAAAAAAAATAGGCAGTCCTCCAAGTTGTCTTTGTTTAAGCGCGTTCACCTTCATTTGATTGGTTTTCAACGATATAAGTCAATTTCAGGCGCCCATGGCCACGCCCCGATGGATTTAAACAAATTTCCATACAATCTTCCTAAGCACCTGGTTAGGAAGATTGTAAGTAAAAGATTGGGCAATCCTTTACTTCGCCCCTCTTCTATCTTCCAAGCGCCTAATAAACTCTCGTCTTACCTTTGTGTCCCCGCGAAGCACAGTCAACAGTGGGACAAGGCACTCTTCGTCATCAGCCACTCACTGTGGCAGTGTATTCAGACAACGCATCAGAACTTGCTCATCGGGCAACAAGTGATAAATCAATATATGTAAATCCATCACTTTCACGGTAATTTTTATGCTCTCCAACTCAGAATTTTTTTTTTTTTTTTTTTTTTTTTTTCCAGGAAATTTGAGCTGAAAATTTTTCCTTGACGCTTTTTTTTTTTTTCAAAAGCACCCCCTTTTTTTTTTTCCACTTCCCCCTTTCAGGGCAGAATCGATCGCAATTAAAACAACAAACTCCCGAATCCAGTCCACCAATTCAATTATGGATCCAAAAGTTGGAGTTGGAATTTTTGTCCTCAATTCCGAGGGTAAATTCATCATAGGCAAGCGTAAGGGGAGTCACGGTGCTGGTATGCTCTTCCACTCGTGTTAATGAGACATCTCCGAGATCTTCATTCTAACGGATCTGGTATCATCAATAGATACATGGGGACTTCCTGGAGGTCATTTAGAATTCGGCGAGTCGTTCGAAACATGTGGGGAGCGTGAACTCCTCGAGGAAACAGGCTTGGCAGTTCGGAATTTGGAATATTGGACTGCTACGAATAGCGTCTTCAAGGATGTCGTCCCTAACAAACACTACGTCACGATATTCATTGGAGGTACTCTGAGGGATGAAGGGGCTCAGCCGCAGGTAAGTACATACTCCAGACTATTTTGCAGATCATGTTCTTGGATTTGCAGGTTTCCCCTTTTTCTTGCTTCAAGTTCCATGCTAACAACCTATCAAGATCCTGGAACCCAATAAATGCACGGCCTGGGAATGGGTATCTTGGGATGAGGTTAAGGCTGACGCGGAGAAGATGATCTCAGGTGCAGGGACTCCGGAGAGGAAGCTTTTCCTACCCTTGGTGGAACTAGTTATCCAGCGACCTAACTTCAGTGTTTCGAAGGATCTCGTGGTGTGAGGACACACGACACACTCTACGAATGGGAAGGCATTTTATTATCGTTAAGCATTGAGAGAAGAAATTGGCAGATACTATGTAACCCTCAATCATTCTATCTAGACTTGGTAACTTGAAATACATACATAGTATGAGAAATGCTTGTGCAAGAGTAATGACGGGGGTCTTACCTGTGTAACCATCCATCATGCATCTGGTTAACTTAAGCCTTTACCTGTTTTGGCCCGTCCTATCTGATGTATATCGCGATTTGTCGATCACTCATGCAACTCTTCTATCAAAAGAAACCATGATGAAATTCTAATAAATAGTTCACCACCCCTTGATAAACACGGGATAATATCCTTTCCTTGACTCCTGATCACATACACTCATTTAATCAAATTAATCATATATCATCCGTTTCCTTCTATACAATACACATTCATTACTTCCATTCTCATTTGTGTCTAACAACATGCACTTCAAATTCTTCCTCCAGGCTAGTAGCCTAGCTCTTTTGACCGGTCTCGCCTCCGCCCAACTGGATACCGATGCACTTGGTCTCAATCCCATACTTGGAACCAATCCCCTTGGCGGCAATTCTCGACGGTCTGGTGACCCAGGCTCTTACATGAAGCCTGCCTCAGCCCCAGCTCCCAACGGCCTTGCGATGAATGAAAGAGCCCTTGATGGCATCCTAGGTGGTGGCGGTGCTCTTGGAAACCTCGTGGGGGGACAAGCTTCGTCTTCTGCAGGACCATCTTCATCCGCAGCAACTCCAAGTGCAAGTGCAAGTGCAAGCTCCACCCCTATTCCAGCGCAACAATCCAACAAAAGATTCGTTGAAAGAGGTGGAAGTACCGAAGCAGATTCGACCATTCCTTTAGACCTGGGAAAGATCATGGGACGCCAAGAGGCTGAATATGACGGACCTGACTCAGATCTTGCCGCCAGAAATCTTCTCAGTAACTTGGGTGGTGGTCTCCTTGGTGGTATGAACGGTGCTTCTAGCTCCTCTACTCCTTCTATTACGCCAACTTCTGCTGCCTCAAGCTCGGCTACGCCGACTACCATGCAGACTAAAGTCCGGTCGACCCCAGTGGAAAAGAGCGCTAAGCAGACCGGTGCTCCTTACCAAGGAACTTCGCAAAATAACTAAATATTGTATGAAAATTTCCTTTGAAATTCTTTTCCAAGCCGGATAACTAATCATGGAATTCACCGTTTTAGAAATGCTGGCCAAATATTTGCCCGAGGCTTGACGTTTCCACATGTCCCCGAAGTTGGTCCTTAAGGATCTATAGCGATGCAGCTGGATTGGTGTATTGATATTGCAGTGACTTTCAAATTTGTGAATTACTATTTAATTCTATTGGAGACTCAGTGGTGCTTTCAATGAGCCTTCCTCTATACCAGCCTTCAACATTGGAGGTTGGCATTGAAATAATATTATTGTTCATGTCTTTCTCGGATTATATGAGATGTATTGATATGCGGTTTCAATAAAGCACTTTCACGAACTGGTGCAAATGAAAATTCGAGCATGATACCAAGTCAAAATTTCCAGGATGGTACAATCTAGTGTTGCCATGCTACTGTAGTCCTCACGATGCAATTTCCCACAAAGCCATGGGCTCTCAGTGATGAATGTGATCACCACAACCAGTCAGCCACGCGAATTCACGGGATCATTTTTCCGCTACGAACACCTCTGCATAAGATGTATCAACAAATAAACGTTGAAAAAAAGCTTTTGGTCAAATAGCAGAACCCCATTGACGTAACGTGGACTCTGTTCATTCTTCATTCCTGACTCCATGCCGGCTCTTGACCGTACAATCGTAGAACCCGTGAAGATATCCCCGGCAACAGATTTTTCTGGCCTTTTTTGACTCGTCAATCCATTGTGAAGAGGTCTTCGCCCGTACCTGATCCTCCGAGATTTAACGATATCTGGATGGCTGTTTACATGAAAAGAACCACTTTTCGTACCCACCATGGGATGCACAGGCCTGTATATGACGACATAGCATTTCTGAAAACGGTGAAAACAGGGGTAGGGCATCGGCCCTAGCCCCTACACCGCGACAGTTTATAAGAAAATTTCAGGAGCTTTGGAACGTAGAAGTATCATATATCTCAGAAGATTCTTTCGAAATGAATATTCCAAAGGACGAAAGGGTCACTTTTGGATGATTTCACTAGGGATTAAACCCTCTTAGTCCCATCGGAATCTATTTCGCCACTGATGGATTGGGTCCGGGGGAAGGACTCCAATCAACCCTTTGCTAATCAAACCTTTTGATTGTTAACAATTCGATATAAAACGATATAAAAAGACCCTTGAAAAGGCTTTTTATATTACAGGGCTAGGATAATGATCCCGCGCCACACCCTTGTTTCCCGCCAGATCCCCACTGGCGGGAACATTCCGACTGGTTCAGGTAAGAATATGCCCCCTTTTGTACCCTTACTCTTTTTTCCTTTTATTGTGATATTGCGTGGCGATTGCGGCTTCGGTGATGACGACCTACGATTTCCCTTACTGCAAAGTCTTTGAGGAAACTTAACATACCTTATGTTTCAAGACGGGTCTCTGACGAGCTGTTGAAAACTTTTTTTTTCATCATGTCACTATCTGCTCTGTTTGGATTATGGCTAACTGGTGTGATTAGCATAGGGCTTCGTTATTTCGAATTGCAATATGCCAGAATCAGGGTCGCATGTGTTTTGGATCTAGAGTGAGGGTTATAACTACGACCAGACTCAATATAGCTATATCATCCATAGGAAGATTAGGTGCGATCAGTTTCATACGGCTGGATTAGTAGTTTCCAATTTATTTAGAGGGAAATAAAAAATCTTGATATAATTTCTTTTTCAAACATGCGATACTTGCATATTATTTCATTGTTTATTTACCCATTTGATGCCACCTTCCAAGGTTTTCAGTCTTAAGAGTACACTGTCTGTCTTGAATGAGACATCATACGGTCGGCCACTGTTGAACTTTTTTTGTTGAAATAAATTCAATTGAGCCAGCATTGACCTTACATTAGTAGACATAATTATCAAGACTCTGCTGGTTCGGAGGTGATGGTATTTTGATTCATTTTATTTGAATTTGGTCGCTATCAGCAGGAATCTACATTGTACTCTCCACGATGTGAACAACTGCCACTGGAAAGGCTATTCTAGCCAATCAAATTACGTGAAACTATATCGGTTAATACTGTATATCCATGCCCTGAAGTGTCCTCGCCACTTCACGTTTCTTTTTTTTGTAGAGTTGGAACTCTTCACATCTGCGAGTCAATTAAGATAGAAATCTCCCCGGAAGAATAAATACTTTATCATTGAATACTTCGTCAGAAACTATGTCCACATGATTCTAAAGATGTACGTAGTGGTACCTACCACTCTGTATTTCTAGGTAGAAATAGAGAGATATCCACATACATGGATACTATACACATACATAGTAAATACGTAGTATTTTGTCCCTATTGATTCCCATCTCAGCGATCACTGCAGAATCAAGACCCCACCTATTCATCCAGAATCACTAGTCACACCGACGTTAATCCCTGTTCGGAGACTTATACCAAAGTACCAATCCACCCAATCCCCAAGGAACGTACGATGATAGGTGGAGACCATCGCAACGCGGGGTACAACCTGGCAGGGGGTTAAGCTATTCTTCAGCGCGATCGGTAATCGGAACTAACTGGCTGATGCACATCTCTTGGGTCTTTACTTGGGTGTAACCCGGGCATGAGGCTGGGTCACTTTGGGTACACCTCCATGTACTAATTAGGTATGCCGAAAAGGATATTGCAGGGGTGGGTTAATTACATATGGCCATTTTCCGGTCCGGTGGTTTTGGTCCACGTCTGAAACAATGCTTCTGTGTGAATTTGGCTTGGGGTGTCTATCTTGACCTATTCTCGTAGGTATTACTGTTTACTAGGAGCGAGAAGGGGAAAAGCCTCACCGTCTACGGGGTATAGATGTCTATACCAGTGCCATTATTCAACTACATACTTATGTATAGTAATGGCCCGGCTGATCCGAGTGAGTCAACTGCTGAGTGCTGATCCTAGTCGATCCATGCTGACTGCTGTGATCATCTTAGCCTCGAATCTTATAATCTCAAGACCCCATATCTCTGGTACGTACAAGATACCAAGATGGTATAGAACCATCCTGCCGGGTCAGCCTGTCCACGTCACATCCTCTTCGAATGGACCAAAAAAAGATAAAAAAAAATTCTGCCCAGGATCTGCCTCTTCTCAACACTTTGCTCTCTCTGATCCGTGCCCGAAGTCTGACTCCAATGGCCTACCGACACAGCGGTACGACTCCACCGTGGCGGACGCACCATTGGCCCAGGGCAACACAGAAGATGCCACTATTCTCATGGATTGACGACTCCTCTTCCCTTCTCTCGCCTAAGAACCCTCCTGGGTTCCTAATGGGCCCTCGTTTTATAACCTTCACCCGCCTAAACGTTTCGTGAAATTCAGATGGACTATCCTGGTCGGGTGGTTCGGGTTTTTATACATCGAAGTCAACCTTCTTTTCCTCTCTCTCCCCGCTTCCCCCAAAATTAAACTTGGAATATCCTTCTGCAAATCCTCTCCCCTCTTTTTTTTTTCTTTCTTTCCCTTCACAAACGTTCTTCCATTTGTCACTGAGAGCCCCTCCCCTTTCGTATCTCTTTTTGCTTGTCATCCCCATTTCCATCTGAAAAAAGGGGTCCTTAGCTAGACCATCTTACCGGTCGGTATCATGACTGACCATTCCATTTCTGACGGGGTATCGATCGATGTGGTATGTTTGTGATGACAATAAGTTGACCCGGACTGTCGGGATATTGCGGTGTGCTGACCGGGGTCGACTAGGATCCCGATTTCTATGAAAATGATAGCGCCTATGGTGGCGATGACTGGGTATCGTAAGTTCCTTTTTTTCTATTTTTTGTTTGGTTTAAAAGTGAGAACGAAATGAATTTTCGTTGATGATTTGATTCTTGCTTTGTTTCTATGTTTTCTTATTCCTTTGGCCTGCGCGATGGCTGCGCGATAGACTGACCTGTGCGTCTTGATTGGTCTAACAATTCAATAGACTCCGAGATACCACATCAATCAAATCTTCGATCTATCGAGGCATGATGGAAAATGGCAGAAGGTAATTATTGAATACATCAGCAAAAAATCTCTCCTTTTATGCTGATTGAATCGAATTGGATGTATAGATATCAAAGTCTCCGAAATAAAGAATATTGGTAAGGGTCTACCACGGTTGAGCTCCGAAGACCACCCAACGCTGATATCAAAACAGCCTTCCTTCAGATGAACAACAATTCGAGGCTTACGAAGCAGGGTATGTCCTCTTGATTTATTATTTCTTTATTAAAATTACATGGATTGCCACTAATCAGTGCTTAGACATCTCGTGGATCTCATTTTGGACTCCGAGCGAGAGAACCCGCTGTTTCGCGCACCTTGCGGTGATGATAAGGAAGCGCGACTTCACATTCTAGATATTGGCACTGGAATGGGTACCTGGGCCATGTATGTTCGCCCCCAATATAGCCCTATCAAAAGTCCTGACGAATATGCTAACAATTTCCCAGAGATGTCGCTGACATGTTCCCAAATAGTCGGTTCATCCTCAAAAACATTCGCACACCATTGAAAACAAATTTACTCACCAAAAGAAATAGGCATTGTTCGTGGAGTTGACCTCTATCCACCACCAATAACCTGGATGCCACCAAATTGTACGATCGAAGTAGACGACGTACTACAAGAATGGACCTGGCGAGAACCATTCGACTTAATTCGCATGCGCAACATGATCGGATCCTTCGATGAAGTTGAATGGGACCGAGTTTACCAACAATGCTACGACAAGTTAAAGCCCGGCGGCTGGATCGAGCAATACGAAGTCGGACCATTTGTCGAATGCGACGATAACAGTTTACCAGAAGATAGCGTACTTGCAAAATGGGGCCCTAATATGCGCGAATGTGGCGAGCGAGCAGGTCGCTCTTGTGACGTGATCTATACAATGGCGCAAAGTATTCGGGAAAAAGGATTCATCGACATGCATGAAAAGAATTATAAGTGGCCGATTGGTCCCTGGGCGAAACATCAGAAGTTTAAAGAGGCTGGATTATTGAATTATGAGCATTGGATGTCTGGTATTGAAGGTTGGTGCATGTGGTTACTTACCAAATTTGGGGCTCCTGAGCCCTGGAAGAAAGAGGAGGTTTATGTTTATTGCGCGCGTATGCGTAATGAGATCAAAAATCCTGCCTATCATACATATCACAGAGCGTAAGTTGGGACCTCCCTTTTTTTGGGAGGTAGTCAGGCTGTTTTCGCCTTCTCGTGACGGTTTTCGATATGATGTGTGACTAACGTATGACTTAGGAAGAGAATATGGGCTCGAAAACCCTTCCCTGGCGAAGTACCAAAAAATACAAAGACGGCGTCTAGTCCATTGAAAGAGGGTCCTGAATTTCATGAGTGATGAATGGGCTTTTTTCGCATTTGATGACGGTAATGGATGGCGTTGGTTGGATTTCTCCTTGTATATACAGCATTGCCTTCACGGCAGTCCCCTTTTATAGGGTTGCATTGTTCACGATTTGATACCCGGCGGGCTGTGAAGAGCTTTTTTGCATTTCAGGCATTGGCTGCTCCAAATGGCTTGAGTCTGTTGCAACCCATCTTCGAGATTCGAGGCGCAAGTGATAGATAAATCATATTGAGCTTTCGTTCAGATGCAAAATGCCCAAAAAGAAATCAGTATTGTTCGTAGAATCGTAGCATTAAGATTTTGGTATTCGAAACTAGGGTATCATTAAGGTTATTTTCGAGATCGGTAACTCGTTCATCTGAGCCGATATGATAGAGTGGCTCTATCGATGACCTATCTCATTCAAATGTCCACTTCATAATCCTCCATCTCAACTCTGAAATAAGGCTCAACCTGCCGTTTCTCATCCGCAGCACATACTGGATCAATCGTGAACCGTACAGCCGCATCGCGATCGCGTTCACTCATCCCAAGACGATCCCCATTAGCCGCAATTGGCGTCAACGGATGAAGAGGACGCTGTGGTGTATGGACTGGCTTGTCGATGGATCCATGGACGTTTTGAGTATTTTGTTGACGAGGTCGGTCGATCCAGTGATTATATCGAGGGATTTGTTGAGAATTGGCTTCTTTATTAAGCGGGATACGAACAGTTAGGAAAACGGGCGCTTGGAAATCGGGACCAACGGATGTTAAGGCGCGATAATCGGTATAGAGTTCAAGAAGGTCAAAGAGCGTTTCTGTTTGCATCATTAGAGTTACAAAAAATGAAAATTTTGACGATTTGGACAAGTACACTTACCCATGACTTCTTTCCGGCTAGTCTTCCATTGTTCGTAATCAGCCCCTGACTCAATTTTCTCGATCCGCTGGTCAGATAGTCGACCCGCCAGTTCAAGACAGGCAATAGCCATGGTGGATGTCGTCTGTTTTAGTGGGGCAAATGTTCGATAGAGATCTAATGAGATCCGATAGGCGAGGAGGGTGACCTTGTCGCCAACATTGTAATGCAATGACAGTTTAGCTAGGGTCTTCTCTGGGTGTCGTGTACGGAAATCAAAGCCGGAACATTCTAGCATGAGTCGTTCAAGCCCAATAATAGCCCGGGAATTTGTTTCAAATGCCTAGTAACCTGTCAATCCCATCGTCTTGTCTATGTATATTCGGGTATCGCGTACTTGATCGTCCGGCGAGAGATGCTCTGAAGGAAGGTGTTTTAAGTTATATGCCGCGCATAAAATATCCCGTGATTTTTTCAGCGTGTCTTCGATCTTGCACGCGGTGAATAGGGCTGCTGCTGCGGAATCCTGCTCGAAACATTAGACCCAGCCACCTTTTCCAATTGGACAAGAGAAATTACTGTGAAGCTATACTCGGTATCCGGGCGAACAAGTCGAAATCGATGGTAATAAATCACTGCGGTATTGAAGGTACGAACAGGTCTGTAATTGATTAGCTTACGCTGCGGTATGAAACTTGACGGGCATCTTTCAACATACAAGCGCAGTGCCTTGCGCACATTATCAATCCATGTCACTCCCTGCAGACGCTGTGACACCTCTCGCGTCGGATCGACCCCCATCGCCTGTATACATTCCTGGATAGTCTGCTCGAAGATATAGGGCTTGGCAACCTGGACAAAGGACGGGTGAATGGGCGGAGGTACGGGCGGGCCATATTCTGATTCCGAGCCATAATGAGCCCGCTCATCACGGGTCGCGTGTGCCATCGCAGAGATCGGTTGGTCTATGCGATTGAAAAGCGACAGTTCTGTATACGCGGGGATGGAAGAGCTGTTGGAAGCTGTCGATTCGATATTGTACGCCATCACGTGCTGATAAAGGAAGATCGGGACGGAATAAAACAGCTCCGAAGTGTATATATAGTAGGATGAACGAAGTAGAAGAGACAAAGTAGATTGGAATTCTTGAGAGGAAATCGTTGGTTTGAGTTGATATCTTTCAACCCGAGAGACTGGAGAAAGCAGTGCCTTGAGATTATTGGGGAATCCATTCACGGATGAGCCAGGCAAGATCAACAACAACATCCGACTAGGCACAGCTATCAACGAGCACTAGTAGATCCAAACAGCGAGTACTTTGAATTAGTCTTCCTAAATTCCAAATCTGCCACTAATAACTTTCTATTATCAAGTCAAGTCTCAAATGAGCTTAAGCTCATGGAACTCCCCTTCCAGCCCTCGTAGCCTTAGCCAACTCGCTCTGCGCCTTATCATCCGCATACCGTCGATAAATAGGCAAATAATGCTCTTTCTCACTGGTAGTCTCAAGAATACTCCTCCGCGCTTGAATGGCACCAATCCATTTCTTCCATCGATCCCAAACAGCCTCATCAGCACCCCCAGCCCCTTCCAACGGAATGCCCAAACCGTGCTTGAACTCATCGAATATCCACAATCGCACCGCCCACGGCGCAAGGACAAGATCCGGTAAACCGATTTCCGAACCTAGGAAAAATGGACCATCCGGATGCATCTCTTTAGTCCAGGTCTTCAAATGGCCAAGAAATTCCTCCCGATGCTGCAAAAGTCCCGAATATTTATCCGCTGATTCTCCGGGTGGTATCTGATACTGAAGGAAACGATGAAACGAGGGGATGATCCGAGATGTTACATAGTCGATCCAGATCCGAGCTCGAGCCCGTGAGTATGGGTCTTCTGGGAGAAATTTCGGCCCGTTTGTTGGGTAGGCTTCTTCTAGATATTCTAGTATCACGGTTGATTCATAGAGCGGCTTTGGACCTGTCTCTGTTGGACATTCAAGCGTTGGAACTAGACCGCGGGGATTAAGAGTGAGTAGTGAGTCTGGTTTGTTGTATGGATTGACTTCGATATATTGATATGGAATTTGCTTTTCTTCGAGGGCGAGCCAAACGCGTTGAACTGAGATGAACATGTTAGGTCTGATTTAATTCCAGATAAACAGATATACAGTTCTGAACGCACCAAATCTAAATTCGTTAGCTTCTACACTTAGTGTGCTTGGGTGACCTTCAAGGTTGGGGAGCTTTCTGGGGCACGCACGGGCAAAACCACCCCGCATATAACTTCAGCGGCTGTTCGTCGCTGTGCCTATTGACCAGTGTTTTTGCGGGGCCACTGGCCTCGGGATAGATATCTGAGTCGGGATGAGCAGGCATTATGGTATTTGACTGGTGATACTATTGTAAATTGGCGAGGAAGAGAGTGTAGAAAGTGCAAGTTGAAGACGGAATACCCCGAGAGATGCTTTTAAATCATCAGATGTGACATCATTGGGGAGGGGATATTCGCCATTTCTACTGTAATGCAGTTTGTTGCTTATTTTTAAATACTCAAATATTCGTTGTTTTTGATATATTCTTTAATTATTTGGTGATTCTAATGGCAATGTCTAATTGCTTCAAATTTACTTTCCATCCCCATACTTCCCAACCAACTTTTGCATAATTGACATCGCACCCGAACGATAACCTCCGCCGAAAATAGCATGGTGGTTGAGATGATGATACCTGCCCAAAGTCAATACAAAAAGAATCACACAAAGGGTTCAAAATAACAGGACTAAACTCACAATTCATACAACCTCACCCGATCATTATACTCCTCAACCGGCTCCGTTCTCGGTACAACCCGATGATACTGCTCGAAGAACCTCGAGCCAAACCCTCCAAACATATGCATAATACCCAATTCAAACTCACTATGTCCATAACAAGCAGATGGATCATAAACAACATCACCAGGACTATCATCCCGACCAGATCCAACAATCCTCCCCCGATCCGCATTCCCACTCCACAAATCCCCATGAATAACAACAGGTACAATTCCATCCCCTTCCCCTTGAGAATTATATCCCAAATGATCATCTCCAAGTAATCGCGGTACAACCCCGTAAGCAGTCTTCTCAACTAAATCCCGTAACCCTTCATCTTTCCCATTCCGCTTCTCACTCGTCGCAAGAATCCGAAGTAATCGCTCCTCCGCATAGAAATCCGCCCAACTATCGCGGAAATGATTGGGCTGTTTCGTATCACCACAGAATGTCGGTACGGGGAATCCGAATCGTCGTCGTCCTGTTTCGGGATCGACGGGTGCTGGTGTAGAGTGTAATTTACCTAATCTGTATGCAAGAGTACTGGAATCCGTCTCATCACCTTTACTTCTTGACATCATCCCGCTTAGATCGAGATATTCTGTCGCAAGAAAGTACTTTTTTGCACTGCCTTCTTCAAGAGGACCCCAGGCTAGTGCCCGTGGACAGAATCCCGGGACAGAGTCTGCGATGGCGTTGAGGGATTCGGATTCACCGCGGAACATTTCTTCCGCGGCTTTGCCGTCTGATGATGTTTTAATGAAGTATTGTCTCTCTTCATCCGTGTTGGTTGTTTTGTTGAGGAGTTTGGCGCGTAATGTTGCCGTACTTGTGAAGCCGGAGCCTAGGCCTGAGGTGGATAGGCTGGCTTTTGAAGGGTCTGTTAGAGATAGAGCACGGAGAATAGTTTCAGGAACTGGTGACATTTTGGAAATATTCTTGAAGAATCTAAGTTTGATCTGAAAAGAAATATGAAGGTAGTTTCAAGATTTAACTTCTGAATTGAACTGTTTTCGCAGGGATGAAGTGGGCAGCGAGGTATGACGTTAGGTTTCTCCACACTTCAACTTGCAGTGCTTCAACTTCAACTTCAACTTCAAATTAGGGCTAAATGAAGAGGAATACTTCAGTATATCATAGGAAGGCGAGAGATATTGGAAAAAATAATCTAAACATTTTTGCACGATCCCAAACTGATCTATACACAATCAATCATACTGTATTAACTAGAACACCAATCAACGCTTTCATATGGTTAATCCTTCCCCCAAAACGGACAAAAAGATACAACATTCTCATGAGGTGAGCGTATCCAATAAATGTAACGCCGTCTTGGTTCGCTCTCGAACATCCAAGTCGGAGTCTTCTTGGAGGCTCGCCAGCTGTTCAATGATTCCAAGCTCTTTAAGTCGCGTCGCGCGTGCGCGACAGCCTTCATGGTCACTTTGATCCTCTTCGTAGACCAGGTTAATCACTACCCAAACACAGTTCACTCGAACTTCACGGTGGGAATGATTCAAGTGACCAATCAATGATCGCAATAGATCCTTGTGCGATACCAATATCTCGCGATGGCGCGGCAACCCAGCGGCAATGTGTATGATTACTCCGCTGACAGAGCTGAGAATTTCAACAGGTCCTTGAATGGGGCGATTAGGCTGCTCTCGACGGTGTGCAAGCTGAATGCTGCGTGGGCGTAAATTATCCGCGAGTACATCCAGAAACTCTTCCTGGCCTACTTCCTTGAAGAGGAAATCGATCATTTCGGCTACACCGCCGCCGCAGAGGATGTTCCTGATCAAGTCATAGGTTTGCTCTTGGACTGCGATATCGTCTTGTCGCGTTTGTGTTGACTGTTCGATAGATCCGCGAAGAACAAGTCTACGTCTTCGCCTGGCGTCAGGGAGAAATATGTCGGAACTCACTTTCGACGGTGAAGAGTTATCAGTTGTTTTGAAGTTCTCGGTAGGCCCGTCAATGTCCTCCATTGGATTGAGGATATCAACTTGTTCGCCAGCTGAGTTAGCTCCGCCCATAGCGAGGCTTGTACTCTGATCCATTTCTTCGTCCAAATTACGTCGCGCAGCAAGAGTGGTATCTCGCTTGATGACTTGCCAGATCCAGGATGGGCCGAGTCTTTCAAACACCTTCATTTTTATATCATTAGCTGTGTTATAGACCACATGCTTGAGGGCCCATAAAGATTCAATCTGCAGTTTGATGTTTGGCGAATGAGCATGTTCACACAGAATGGGAATAATATCAGCAGAAATGATTGCCTGTACAGATTTTGTTAGATAAGGTGTTCATTTTCACAGAGCGAAGCTAATTTACCTCTTTCATGGGACTGAAGTCCAATGCCAGGTTACAGATAGCAGCAGTAGCAGCAATCTGAACTTCCAGATCATGATGTTTCAGAAGTACAAACAGTGGTTCCGCAACACCTGCGTCAACGAGGCTTGTTCTCAAAACGCTCACGGATCTGGTTAACATTCGAGTAGCACCACAGGCAGCCAGAAGTGTCGGGGTAGGGTTTCCGTCTGCTGCTGTATTTTTGGGCATGGAAATGGCGTCAGCTGGCGCGTCGCTGGGCCTAGGCTTGAGAGAGTCGATAATGTATGGCACCACTCCATTTTCACACACAGTCTTGCGATATTCGTCCTTGAAAGGTACCAGGGCCGCCAATGCTTTCAAGGTACTTTCGCGATATCGCATTATGTGGCACATCGTGGGAGAGTACCCAGTGGGGCCAAGACGGCCTTCCGGCGGCACAGATTCGAGATCACGAGCAGGGCTGTCTCCTCCAGCATACCACATGGACTGCAAGTTTTCGGACACTGGGTTATAAGTTTCTTTGAGAATTTGCGATAGACGCTTGAGAGCATTGCCATTCACTGCATGCTTTTGGAGTTCTTTGTCGTCCATGACCAGATTCGCTAATACAGCCGGTGCCTCCTCTTTGGCACGTTGAGTAGGTGTGATTAGCCCATCATCGTTGGATCCTTGTTCATCTGGCAACTGGAAATCCCGATCCAGCATACGAATAAGTATTGGAACCAGTAAGAATCCGAACATAGGGACTCGGTGCTTCCTGGCGAGTCCTAGGCGAAACAAAACAGTTACCAAGCGCGCCGCCATCAACCGGGCGGTACCCGTCTCCGAGCGTAGAATGCACATCAACCACGGGATTATAGAGTTTTCATCCTCTTCCGGAGTAGGCGTCTCGGCCAGCGAAAAAGGCGTAGGATACGAATGGCTTTGGCGGCGCTGCGGCCCGTGGGCCCCCAAAGGTGGGAAATTGGCAGAGTTCGGTGATGACCTCTCATGGGTTAGCGGAACTGAAGGTAAAAGGTGGTCCACTGGGTTTCCAATGGATTGGCGAGGCACTGCCGAGCCAGAAAGATAAGTTGAACCCCAGGGACCTCGTTTCACATCCACTGCGGCAAACCCTGGTACTTGTTTTGGGAATACCGTGACAAGCCCAGGCGAAGAGAGGAAATGCTCTGCCCTCCACTTGGATTGCTCAATGATAATTGTGATAGCACGAAGAATCGGCGCCATGCGGGCAGATGCCGGTGCTGGCGCCGGGAGCTCGCCCAGCGCGCCTGGGTCTTGAAGATGATACTGTGCACCAGGCAGGACGAAACCTTGGGCCACTATGAAAGAGGCCAGCTTTACAGAGAGGGCATCCAGCACCCCACATTCTGCCAGTGTTGTTTTATGAACCTCTTCAGTGCATAGCTTCCCGATCAGAGCAGCCGCCAGCTCAATACACGTTTGATTTTTCAATTTGCCATAATCCTGCGCGATTACTCTCCGCAAAGCCCCAACATGAGTGTTTGAGAAGACGAGGTCTGCCAGACGAGTATCTCGTGGCCATTGCTCCTGGCTTTGTAATGGAAGTCGGTCGGCGATAGTATTAAGCAGCCGTAAGATGGGAAGACTAAATGTCTGCGGGCAATCCGGGGATGAAAGTATAGCGAGAAGGATAGGAAGGACCTCACTAGCGAAGATCGGGGCGAGGAATGTTGGACCACCTGCATGTTAGACACCGATTAGCTCCCAATCTAGAATTGTCTTATCAACCTCATCCCCATGATATCATAATATACCTTGTGCCACACTGCCCACAATCAGGATCGCTTGAAGACAAGCTTCATATTCATGAGAGCTGCGGTAATCATGTGGATTCAGGGCTGATCCATTGGATTGTTCTTCTGTGTCCAGTCTTCTCGGTCGACATGAAGTAAGTACCTGTGTAAGAGCGTTGAGAAGTCCCTCAGTCACATAAGCTTCTTTGCGCTGGTCATGACCAATCAACTCATTCTTGAGGGTGCGCAGAGCTGCCACCTGCGAGGATACCGACTCCGTGCTAGACAGCTGCAATAGAATCGGCGGTGCAGCTGCTCGAGTCATCTTCGGAAGACCACCGCCTCCCGGTGGGAGGTCCGCAAATAAATCGCGCACTTAGGACGACCGTTCAAAAGTTCGAGATAATCCAAGGTCGATCCTGTGTCTGCTGAAGCCAAACAAAGGATAAAGTGACAAACAAGCCGCAGGGGAGGTGAGGGGACCGTCAGGGTTCGATGAGCGGAACGGAGAGTTGGAGAGGGGAAATGGCCGGATTCGGGCGTTCAGGTCGTGTGTCCGACGGGCATGCGTCGGTGGTAGCAGGAAATTGCCTGGGTGCTTAATCATTCAATCGTATAAGTAGTCACTGAGCACAAAGAAGGACATGGAAATCTTTCCGATGCTGGCTTTCTTCTCTAGTTTAGTAGCTCCGTCTCCAAGAGTTGCCCTTCCTTTGATCTTCCCCGGCGTCTCCGCATACTCATGACAGGCGGTTATGTAATATTCATGCCTGAGGCAATAATATAGCTACGCAAGCAGCTTGAAGATGCTGCACGATACTCCATTGGTGAATAAAGCTACTAGAAAAATACTAGCAGCATTCAAGGAAAGTGAGGAAGAAGTCATAGGCTTTGTACCATAGAATGGCAATGATAGTCAGCGATGTTCGTAGTGATTCCAAGGCTAAATGGGTGAGCTGTGTATCAAACCCATTGGGCAGCTTACAGTATCACCATGTATACGCTGTAGTATGCCATTTAGAATCTTCATCTACTTGCCTTTTTTTGGGAAGGAATTCTCCCTAATGGATTTCTGATGTCAAAGGAAAAAAAGTTAAGAAGCTACAAAAAGAGTTTCCTTGATATAGCGACCCACATCATTGTATAGAAAGAGAATGCCAGCTTGGGTTTGCCGAATAGATGTAAATGTCATCAATTGAAATGAAACATCTATTATAGCTACTAAACAGGAAAATAAGAGTCTTTTGGGTAATCCATGGTCGTTGGTGGCAATATGATGGTCTTGGCGATCTAGCCGCCTAAAGAACTTCCAGTCGTTCCCAGTCTATATTGGTAAAGTTTGGCCCAACAGAACAGATCTAGGAATCCCGGATAAAGTTGAACCACTAGTAATTTGGATATCCATATCCCATGGGAACAAGCAGAGATGAGGTTGCAATTGAGATTCGTTGAATATTCTCATCAGAATTTTGAAAATGGAAGTGGAAGTGGAAGTGGAAGTGGAATTGGAAATGGGCCAAAATCCGAGATATGGTAGTGTTAAGAGCGAGAGCGAATCCGAGGGATCATAAGACTGGGTAGTATATGTGGTTCTAAGAGAGTCAATTCGAACATACCGGATATGCTCAGACATGTCCCCGCATTCCTGATTTTCACGTTCTGCCGTTTGCGTCGAGGTTTGTATAACCTAAACCACATTAAGCTTTATACTTTGCTCCTAATCTTAGAACCACTGGGTCTAGCTGTATAACTTCCTGCCTCATCAAGCTATACCTTAACAGATTGCACAGGTGCCCAGGTGGATTTGGATCAGGCGATCCTCGTGAATCAAGTATCGGCGTCATTGCCATAGAGTAGAATACTGGCATTATGGTTTAATTCATTGTTTCCAATGAGGTAAGAGAGTCTTCATCTCAGAAATTTCCGAGATGAATTGAAAATTTCTTTCACTTTTGGTCTTGAACTATACCTCTGAATCTTTTGCTTAAATTGCCCTTTGAATCCCGTTGGTCTCTCGGTTTTTTTTTTTTCTCAACCACGAGCAATTCACAAATCAGCTGAGCACTTCCAACTTTCCTCTTGAACAAAGATCAATTCTCTTTGCCTACCATGCAGTTCCCCCTCGCTTCCGCTTCACTCGCAATCATCCTCATTGCTACCGGATCTGCTGCCAAAGGCACAACCTGCGAAAGTAATCAGGTTGTCGTTTGCAACGGAAATGGCAATGGTGGTCTTCTATCCTTGGGTAATATCGCCTCAGGCCTTCTGGGAGAGAACTGTTCTGGCGGTGATGTCTATTGCTGCTCTGAGGACGACGTGGAACAGGTAATACGATACCAAATACCTTCAAGAAGTGTCGCAAGTGGCTAATTGGAGTTCGACAGATTGGTCTGATTAACTTGGACCTGAATGCCCAGTGCAGTCTCAACCGCGTCCTCTGAACAAATTGTTAATTCCCGCGGCAGTCCCTTATCAATGGTTTGATACTACCCGTACCCCCGGGTACGGGTAGTCCAGTCCGAGTCTCATACCGGTACTACTATTAGACTGGCAGGATGACATCTATTTCAAGGCTATCTGGGTATCTGTCAGGATTTGTTTGGACACATTCAATGTGTCCAAACATAAGTTCTATTTAATTAATATTTTTCTTCAGGAAAAATCTATAATTGTACATGAGAAATATAATATCAGCACCACATTCATTTCCAGATATATGAAAAGGCTCTTGGCGCTCTCTTATGTATAGAAATCATCGCGACTCAGAGTCCGACCAGCTTCAAAGCATTTAGAATGCGTATTTCCCGGTATCACTGACATTTTTGTCTTTATCTTGTCTCTTTCGCCTTGTCCTTCTCTCACTAAGATATTTGTTGGTCCATATGGCGAGGGAAGCATCACGTGGTTATCATCCCCAACTTCTCCACGTCCAGACCATGAGCAGATGGCACTAACTCGGATGGCTGTTAGTGACATGATCTAACGTACTAGCTGACAATGATCAACGCCACCTGACGTAGTGCGATCTTCGACCCGCAAGTCTTATCTCACTCTCGTGATCTCAGATCTTTCTAATGGACCATCCCAGGGATATCCTCGTATAATATTGACCACTACGGAACTTATAAGTCCCGAAGTGTTCAAGGTACTCGCATCAAGTAAATCCGAAAGGAGTCACATGATCGGGAGTCAGCCCTGTGGCTGCCGTACTGTCACGTATTGTCAACCTCGGACCATCCAGCCAATAATAGAAGACTTACCCCAATAATGCAACCTCATTGAGATGTACTCCAAGGATAAATGGTACGTGTAATACCGGGCGTAGAATACCTTAGGTTTAACAAACAGGATTTTCTTTGACTAATGTCAAACTACACTCCAGACTCTTTCGACGCCTCCTGACTGCAAACTCCTCTTTTATACCACTTCTCCTCCTCCGCATCTTCCCCCTCCCTCCTTTCGCTCTTATTCACTTCCCCTTCGCATTCATCGAGACCCCGGATTGATATCCACCCCTGGTCTCGTCTACTCCATCCTTCTTTAAGCAAGGATGAGGCCGTGCGCCAACGCCTCCAGTTCCGCCCCGTTGACTCGTGCACCCACGTGGTGCCAGCGTGCACTCCGAGCGGCCGCTGGGCCAAATCTCTGCATTCCCCGACGGACCTAAACCCACTAAAAGATAAACATTCACTATGTTAGCCTCTTCCCCTTCACCATCCACCACCGCTTTACGTTCCCCACGGCCTCAGGCGGGTCATTATGATCCCCCGGCTCCACAGTTCAGTAGTCCTCGCTCTTCGCGTTTGGCCATTGAGGAGTTACGATCCGCTCTGAATCGGCATACCGTCGATCCTACCTCTCCTGAATCTCCTGCAGACCGTCAGCGTAGGCGCGCTTCTGCTGCTTCAACCACTGCGACTACGAGTGCTCCTACAACCCTTGCGCCTGCGTCTGCGTCTACTTCTGTTGCCGCCGGATCTGTCGTTCCCAGCTCTGCCAATACTGTGACGGCCTCCGATTCTTCTGTGATTCCCACGCATTCTCCTGCCCCCGCCACTTCTTCCGTCGCGGATTCGGGCCCGACTCCGGCTCCGGCCTCTGTCAATCCTCCCTCCAATCCTACTGTATCGACGCCGGTCTCGATGCCAGCCCCAGATACTTCAGGGTCCAATAAGCGTAATAGCCAAAGCGACCACCACTCGTCGGATGGTGGGCCGACTGGCGCCGGGGACTCTGAGGGGCAGGTGTCACAGTTTAAGCGCCTGCGCCCCTCCAAATCGGTGGCGAAGACCTTGCCTGCCAATTACGAGGACACTGATCCGCGTGACTTGGTAGTGCTGATCTCCAGCATGTTAATGGAGCTGATTCGGTTCAATGACAAAATTCCCCTCAATGAAGGCCGGCTAACGCGCTTCCATTCCCGATCCCCGCCTCGTATCTCCGTGCAGGATTACCTGCAGCGTCTTACAACCCACGCAACTCTCTCACCACCCATCCTTCTGGCCATGGTCTTCTATATCGACCGTCTCTGTGCATTCTACCCGGCATTTACCGTCTCCAGTTTGACTATTCACCGTTTCCTGATTGCTAGCGCAACTGTAGCCAGCAAAGGGCTCAGCGATAGCTTCTGGACCAACAAGACGTATGCGCGAGTGGGTGGTATTAGTATGAACGAGTTGGCCATGCTCGAATTGGAATTCTTATTCCGTGTGCAATGGCGTATCGTTCCCCAGCCAGAGGTCTTGGTAGATTACTACCAAAGCCTGATTGAACGATGCGATGGCTTCCAAATAGAACGTCCTAGTGGCGATGAATCTGTCTCAACGACGGCATCAACATCCGACCTCAACACCATTTCTGCATAGAACCATCGACCGTTTAGAAAAAGGAAGAAAGAAGCTTTCTTTCCACCATGACCGCATCGTTTTTCCATTATCGCCACTCCATACCTTACGACTATTTCGGGCTGGCCTCGAGTTTGATGGGAGAGGCGACAGCCAATTGACCGACATTTCCCTCCCTAAGATCCGCTATCGATGTGATCTCGATGAACATGTACTTGTTTTGCATCCCTGAAGGGCGTTATCTGATCGAATACCCCCGTCATACTTACGGTGTTAACAGTGGAGGGCATGCATCAATTGGCGTGGTATACTAGAGTGGTCTCATCTACTTATCATATACAGGAGAAGACGGTGCTCCTGTATCATGTTTCCAGCGTTTCATTTTCTAGCAATATGATCCGGCGTTCTGATTTTATATTGAATTGACCCTTTATCAACGATATTATCGATAGGCTCATGTCTGCTATGTATTACTGCCCCACTTCATCTTTAGCTTGCCTTCTTCTTTTCTTTGATCTTATACTCTATTTAAAATTCTTTCCATTATTCAAAGTCGAAAAGATCAATCTTCTAAATTTCATATAATATTGAATAATTTTAATGCTATGATGATCTCCCGTCCCAATGGTTGTCGCTGAACCAGGCAATTAGGGCATAGGGTGCGGGGTTTAGGGCAACGACGCTTCAAACTTTTGTCTCGACTCGATCGCGCCTGCCTTTTCCATAACGTTTATGCGCGCGCGCCTTCCCGTTGTGATAACTCTAGTCATGAGGCTTCTCTCACTTCAGCCTTTTCTTTCCCTTCAATCTTCTTCTAGTCTTCCCCCTCGGTGAGCAAGCTTTCCCTTTTATCATCACTTCGACACGATGGCTTCATCATCTCGCCGCACGGCGATGTGGAACGTCATCGAGGCAATTGAACCTCTGGATGGAAAGGTGGTTCCTGTGAGAACTATACAAGAGACTCGTCCACCTGAAGGATTCGGTATGTGGCTCGATTATCTCCTGCTCCTACTCCTCGGCGTGACGAGCGTGTGATTGCTGACACGGATTGTTAGAGGACGCCTTTGTCGCAGAGCTCAACATGAGATCTGCCTCCAAGGTAATAAAGTCAGTATATACCATTCTCGCATAGACCAAAGGTCAAGCCTAATGACTTCCTCCCAGGCAACTCGATACTGCGATCCCTCGTGACCCTGCCCGCCCGCTCAACCATCTGCGACGATTTTGCAAGTACGAGATGCTGCCGGACCATGTGAGATCCGCGGTGGATGAGCACCGTAAGGCTGAGACGGCGGCTACATTACCGACTCTTTTCTGTATCCTTGGGCCACCTTTACCTGATCCGGAAGACATGCGAGCTCTGCTCAAGCCCTACAGTCCTACCCCTCGGAGTCGTTCCCGCTCGCTTTCGCCAACAGCTAGTCATCATTCGAAGGAGACACCTTGTTCAACCTTCAGCTACCCAGACAATTGCCCAACTATGTTTTTATTCAAGATACGGGTCCCGGTCTATCCACCCTCAAATGCCGAGGTGGCTGAACTATGGAGCAAAACCTTATGGCCAGTGACATTCAACCCAGCGGCGGCTCCATCGACTGTCGTGCCTCCCCCACAAGTCCTCAGTCGCGCACAAAAGTCGATAGAGCCTCGCGCCGGCTACTATCTTGCTTTGGCACGGGAGATTGCTAAAGAGAGTAAGCAAACAGGTCGTGGGCGCGGCGTGGGCGCGGTGATCGTTGACCCGGACATCGAAGCCCGAATTGATAACAATGCTTGGGAAGAAGGCTACAATAGCAGAGAGCGATGGATGCAAGCTGTCATTGCAGTTGCAGGAGATTGCAGATACGCACGACCTGAAGCTGGAGGTCCCTTCCGGACTACCCTCAAATCGCCTGTACGTCCTACCAGCAAAAAGTACGACTCAAATGAGGAGGGCGGCCCAGATTTGCATGCATTGATGCGTGCAATTGAACTCGTTGCCAGAGTACGACGAGGAGATCCCGACCACCAAGTGTCAATGGCTGGTAGGTACTGTATGCCTGTCGTCTTCTCTGATCCCCAGCTTTCCGAGAAGCTCAGCCCCTTCGAGGAGTACTTCCTTTATGAGGCTGGTAATCATATCATACCCGGTGACTCTACTTCCTCGCTTTCATCTACTCCGACTTCCTCTTTATCTCCCCGAAAACGGAAGCTGGATGAACCAAATCTTGAAGTCACCTCTTCTCTCGATGGCCAGGCTGTGGCTGAACAGCCTTCTTCTCCTCCCTTACCAGCACCTCCTCCTTCAACGGCTACAGCCCTCCCAGACTCTACCAGTTCGCAACTGCTTCCAGGTGGCCAAGACGATAGTTCTCTTGCGGGCTTACGCATCCGTACTCGCGCCCAGGGCGGTTACCTTTGTACAGATCTGGACGTCTATCTCTCGCACGAGCCATGCCTATGCTGTTCGATGGGGATTCTACTTTCCCGGTTCCGAGCCGTGATTTTCCCCCGAGCGGGGCGCATGGAATGCGGTGGTCTTGCGTCAGAACCTATTGTTAGACCAAGTCCAGTCCAAAAAGAGACCAACCCGGACACCCAGACTGCACCCGATGACCAGACCGGTAATGGAACCGAAAACCCGGACCGTCCGTATTACGGACTTCACTGGCGAAAAGAACTCAACTGGAGAGCGCTGGGCTTTGAGTTCGTGGAGGACGAGACAGATGACAATTTCTTAAATGAGGGAACTTTCCACGCTTAATCTCGCCATTTCCACGCTGAATCTCGCCAGACCTCATGCTACAATGTTCCCTCTCATGAAGCGAATAACTACCATTTGATGACGATATGCACAAACAATATTCTGTACCATTACCAATCTAGCGCGATAGGCAGTTCAGGAAAAACAAGGTACATCCTACGGTAGGATCTTTCCAGAATCTCCGACGATGTCTCCTACCACCTTCAGCCATACTACACTACGCAGAAATGGAAAGAAAAAAAAATTGAAATAAAACTTCCTTTGAAATTTTTTTGGGGGCTGTAAAAACATGGCTTTTTATCCTCCTCTTCCTCATCGTAGCCCTTTCCTAGTCCATTGCACCACACCAACTTTCTCTTCTTTCTCTTCTGCATCTGCATCTGCATCTTCTTCTGTTTCTTCGTCTCCATTTATTCTCTTATGCAGCAATAAGCAATAAAATCACATGAACGGTCCTCGCTCTGTTCCATGCAGTTCAAATCACCCGCGAGTTCGAGGTCGAGTCAACCCCACGTCTATGAAAGCAATTAATAGGGATAGGGATGATGACAAGGAAATTCATGATGTCGTTGTCATAGTAACAAGATACACAAGAGTGAAAGGGGATCTCGATTTAGATTTGGATTTCGGTGGTGGGTTGTGGTTTTTCTTCGTTGGGTGAGAGAGTGGTGTGATAGTATTGTTGAAGGGTGTATGGTGATCGAGTTGTATGTTCGATTCGATATTTGATGGGATTTGATTCATTCCAGATAATGCTGAAACTGTTTCTCCGGTGATAAGGTGTGTTCAATTGGTGTGGTAAGTGTGAGTGAGGTCGATGAGGGTGCGCGATTGTTGAATTGCGTGGAAGGTTATATTAACATTTCCTTCGCCCCCTGATGATGCTGACGCTGGACACGAAACAAGATGATAAATATATCCAAAAAGGGCCTGCCCTGCCCAATAGTTTGTGTAATTTGTTTGTCCTCTTGTCCCGGTGCTCCAATCAGCTTCCCTGTAAGAAGTTCAATGAGGCTGGCCTAAGACTCTTTCTTTGTGATGAAAAGTTGGCTGGGCGCGCTATTTACAGCCGCTTGAAGTATCGAAGTATCGGAGGGAGCAAAGAAGAAGAATAAAAAGGTAATGCGCCCTGCAAATTGAAAACATGCGATGAAATCGAAAGCGCCACTAACGTGGGGTATGATGCTGTCGCAAAGAAACAAATCGAAAATAGAAATGCGTATCTCATATAGCAAGGATTCTGAGAATTTGGGAAAGGGTATTGGAGGATTGGATGCAATTCTGGCCGATTTTAATGGCACTAAGCCATACGCTGGTAAAACAGCAGATATGCGACTTTGTTGTCGCGAGAGCCGTATCTACCAAGAGGAGTACGGACGCCGGATGATGGAGCGGAAGAGGGCGCAACTCCGTTGACGGGTTTCTTGCTTGCGTGTCCGTTGGAGCCATTTCCATTGACCTGGCTCCATCCTTTATCGTTGTCTGCCGACTCCATTTCGTCTTGGTCAATGTGGTCGAAAATGTTGGCACTGGTGTTCTTATCTTGTTTGTTGTGATGTTCAAGAGCAGCTGCAAGAACCTTAGGATCTTCCTCGCCACCAGCTTCCGCCACGTCCTCGCTGCGAACACGACGGAGAACTGTGTCATCCATACGAATCCACTCACGACCATCCTGACGTCTGACATCGACAGTATAGTGTCCACCGCTGGCATTCTTGCCGTGGTGGTAGATCACTCCCATGAGACGGTACTTGGGGAGGCCGCCATGGGCATTCATAGCATTGCGTCGGTGTGCCGGGAAGACTTCGCGTGGGATTTCCAAGTCGAGGGGATATCCAACCTTCTTCCAGATTTTCTGGGTAGCCCCAGTCACGCTGTCGTACTGGAAGCGCTTCAAGTGAAGGATTAGGACGGGAGGTAGAGTTTCAATGAACATCTGTTTCGTAGCTGTGACGTTGGGGCCGCGAGGAGAGTTGAAATCGCCTTGGATGTTTTCAGGCTTTGTGAGCCCGCGAAGTGCATCAATAATGTTGTGAACATCGTGGGCACCAATATCAAGCTGCAGAGGCTGGTACGGCTCCATCGTGACAGATGGTTTATTACCGGGCACCTTGAACTCCGAACGCAGCTTACCTCCGAATATTCTAGTAATTGGTGACTCGACGGCAATTATACCTGATGACTGAGTCATGGCTGACTTCTGCTTAGCACCGACCTCAAGCCATCCGTCTCCAGAGGAGCCGTCGGCGAAGTCTTCGACAGCGCCTGTTTTAGGCACATGTTTGGCGGCGCGGTCACATTCTTCATGCATCTCTTCTAGAAGGAAGCCCAAAAATTCCTGCGCATCTTGCTGGTGTCCACGTCGCATGTCTCTGAAACGAGGCAACTGTCGAATCATGTCATAAACGAACTCCGGGACAAAAGATTCGCCATATTGTTCAAGTTCTGTAGGCTTTAATCGCATTTTGAGTTGTTCTTCCGAAGTCGCGGCATCAATAGCACGGAACTCTCGCATAAACATGATCAGGGCATCGATAAGTGGCACGTCGCTCTTGAAGCTGTGTACAGCCCGGCGGCCGACGTGATCAAGGAACTGATAGAATGGCACGCATGAGACGAGGATTTGCAGGACGGAGTTCATATAACACATGTTGCCAGTATTGACAAGTCCCCGAGGCTCAAGGAAAGCAATCTTATCGCTATATCGTGTGACATCATCTCCAAGGCTACTCAGAACGTCCCCAAGCGACTCGCTTTTAGGAGCAGCCAACGTTGCCGACTCGCTGGTGACAGGCGCACTAGGGGGGCTAGCGGCCGCGGCCGCAGCAGCAGCAGCGGCAGCGGCTTTGGTGCGAACAAGGTCGGCCCAAGACTTTGGGGCGGCACGGACAGGAGAGACCGGCTTAGTAGAGACCTCGGTGGCAGGAGAGGACTCTTGCTCGCTATCAACAGTAGTCGACTTAGGCGTCTCTGAGCCAACGCTGGAACTATCCTTGTTGGCTTGACGACGAGGGGTGCCTGGGATAGTTGGCACGACCGGAACGACGGGGGCCGGCTTTGTAGTCTTTTGTTGAGTCTGTTGGGTTTGCTGGGTCTGAGATTTCGTCGTCGAAGAAGGAGTCGTCGGCTGCGTCGAGTTTGTTTCCGACTGAGGAATGGAGGTAGTGGGGGTTTGAGGTTCGGATGTCACAGTCACAGCAGTATCCCCCGGCTTCACTTCATCTTCATCCTTCATTTCTCCAATAATTTGTTTTCCGTCCTTTTTGGGAAACTCGAGGGCAGTCAGCATAGGACGAGCCGAACGGCGTCGAGTTCGAAGTCTTTGGGGAAACGGGACTTCGGGAACTGAAAGCCAGGGGACCTATATATGCTATTAGACTATACAGAAGAAACATCAGTCAAGTTTTGAATTCAGCTTACCGGTGCAGAAAAAGGAATTTTTGGTTCAGATTCGGTGACTTCAGGCTCGGGGATCGTCTTGGGTTCCCATCGTGGGGGTGGAGTAGCTGCGGGATAGTGTTGGGGTGCTTGTACAGGAAGGACAGGGTGGTCTTGGATATCAGGTTGAATGGGAACCGCATGGACTGATGGAGACATGTTCGGCTGTAGAGGTGTTGTCGTCCGTGGCTGCATAGGTAGCGAATGAGGCGGGACGTGGTTGGGCGTCATGATAGGCTGGGAAGGCGGATAGGAAGATACAATCATAGGGCCATAGTGAGGTTGAGATTGGAAGTGACGAGGAGGAAGTTGCATATGACCATAAGGCGGATACCAAGGAGTGAATTGCTGAGGCGAATATCCTGGGGGCATGTGGCCGTTCATGCCGTTCATACCGTTCATGTGTGGAGGATAGGCCATATAAGGCGGCGAGCGCATGTTGGGATGACCAGGATTGTAGGCAAAGTCCTGCTGCCGCCGCGCCTGTGGCATCGGTGGCTGCCCATGAGGCATGGGAGGCAGGTGATGATTCATCTTGACTAGGCTTGGGATAGTTGTCGCCTTTGTTCAGCCACGCGTTGCCTCAAAGGCAACCATGCGCTATATGAAAATCAAGATGATTCAAATTCCTGAAGCTTCAAGTTCATTCATGCAGCCATTTTAGCCTCTCCCGGAGGTCGAGTCAGGTGTCAAAAACGGGTGGTTGGGTATATCGAAATGAAGAGGCCGTGAATGGGTAGAGCTGGAGTTTTGAGCGTTAGACACAGTTGCGCTAGATGCTGAAGACGGGGCGTGTATTCGAGACTCACGGCGATAGTTACATGAAAATCAAGCCCGAGTATTTCCAGATAAGCTGGCACGCAAGTATGCCAAACAAGGTGAGGTGAAAGGTGGTCGGAAGAGCGGCGGTCCCTCATTCAGCCTTCCGAAGCGAAGCTGAATGAAGTGCAGACCTTCGAAACCTTAGTCAGCATTGCTGAGTCACAGTGCACGTGCCGGCGATGTCATGGCCGCCCCTCCTCCAACGCCATTGCGATGTACTCAGCGTGCCAATCCCGGTCGCCATCTTTATCTTTAGATGGCCTCTCGAGGCTTTGTCTATTCTTATTGCTATTTTGTTTTATCAGACTGACTCATTACTCCTGGATGGACACCTCTTTGCCTTCTTTTGTTGGTCGATCACCTACTTTCCTAGGTGCTACTACATTAACCCGCTTCGAGAAGGAGCCTCATTATACGCTTTTCAAGCGGGCATCCAGAATCTACACTCCTTCAGTCGTGTGAAACCGACTTCAAGCCTTTCTAGCCGCGGTAATTAGCTCGGAGATGTCGTCAAATCCCGGTCAAACTTCAACTCCTTCAAAAGCTGTGAACATCTCAAATACACCCACTGGACCTGCAATCTATCACGCCAGCAACTCAACCGATAGCGGCTCACAGCGACGGGTAGGAGGGTCTGGAAGCTTTGGCACAGGTTTATCTTCGAGAAGCTCGGGTACGCCACGGAACAACCAAGCCAAAAAGAGCCAGCACAAGCGGCAGAAGAAACCAGGGCTTCTGGATGACGATGAGTACAGCGAAGCGGTAGGTTGGATGGATTGCTCAGGATCAGGGAGAACCCTGCTGATATATCATTCTTTGGGCAGGCCGTCATGAAATCCTCAACCAGTCGCAAAGGACAAACGTCCATTACTCATTTAATGAACTTTTCTCTCCCTCCTCGCCCGCAGTATCAACCGCCACCTCGCAACGTTCGTCGCTATGCATCGTATGGCGCAGGTTCTGGCTATCACGCAGTGGACAAAGCGCGATATGTCCACGCCAATTACCGTTTCATTGTCTCCCCGGAGCGCAATTACCATGCTCAGGCAGCCAATGCAGATGTGCATCTAGACTGGACGTCCGTCCTTCAAGTATTGGTCTCTGCTCAAACTCAGGCTGCAAGCTGTCCAATCTGTTTGTCTACTCCAGTTGCGCCGCGAATGGCCCGGTGTGGGCATATATTTTGTCTTCCGTGTCTCATTCGTTATATGCATTCATCTGATGGCGAGGAGCATGCTCCTGACAAGAAGCCTCGGTGGAAGAAATGCCCAATCTGTTGGGACTCGATATACGCCTCGGAAACTCGCCCCGTACGGTGGTTCCGTGGCCAAGAGGGCGATCTCCCTGTCGAAGGTGGAGATGTTGTTTTGAGATTGGTCAAGCGGGAACCCGGCAGTACCCTTGCTCTCCCTCGCGATGGCGGCGAAACCATTGGAAAAGGAGAAGATATACCTTGGTATCACGTTGCTGAAGTTGCCGACTACTCTCGGATCATGAAGGGTGGTGAGGACTACATGGCGGCTCAATACGATGAGGAAATAGAGGATCTCCGCAGGCAAGAGATCGAGGATGAGTTATTGTTTGGTGATGAGAATACGTGGTCTCGGAAGGCGATTCGAGCCATTTCCGATGCCAAGGACAAGCTGAAGGGCATTGGAAATCCTCCCACCATCACACGGCAAAAAGCAAATTCCAAGTCCACTAAAGAACCTGTTGTGCTGCCTGAAAACGCTCAACATGCGGCTCCGCCGGGCGGTGGATCTTCCGAGGATTCAGCGCCAAGCTCCAGCACGGACATGACACATCCGACAGGAGAGTCCACACCAACACCAATCACATCAGATGAACCGACAAGTCTGACAGAGGACATCGAGAAAATTCAACTTGGGGCAGAATCCAAGGCACGGTCTAGATCAAAGGGGCGGGGCAAGGAGCCTCAGAATACACCCCTATCAGATCAACCATACTACTTTTACCAGGCTTTACCTCAGTTTTACCTATCGCCGCTTGATATTAGGATTCTCAAAGCGGCCTTTGGCGAATATGCTCAATTTCCCGCGACCATACTGCCCCGGGTAGAACATATCTCGACTGGCCATATGGTCGATGACGATTTACGCAAGCGTGTCAAGTATCTTGGACACCTGCCCTATGGGTGTGAGGTCAATTTTCTGGAATGCGATTGGAGAGACGTGGTCGTTCCGGAAGTTCTCGCGCGCTTCCGCACAGAGACTGATAGAAGACGAAAGCGCAATCGAGACAAAGAAGCGCGCGAGGAGAAGGACCGCGTTCGTGCGGAGAAAGAGGAAGATGACAAGCGATGGGCGGCTGCACGACGGAAGCGCCCCAGTATTGGGGCTTCCAGTGACGTGCCTTTCAATGTCAATGACTTCCAACCACTAGCCGGCAATTCCGATCCAGCTTTGTTTGATACCGGGGCTTCTTCTGCGTCCCCACCTCGCGCTTCTTCACAATTCGGAGCTCTCGCTTCACCTTCCACCAGTCCACCCGGGGCCCGCACTGTTTGGGGTACAACAGCTATTGCATCCGCATCCCCTACTTTGGCAGCCGAACGCCCTCCCGATGGATGGCTCGAGGGTTGGGAAGACGAGCTCTTTGCTCAGCAAGAGTCTGCAGTCATTGCGGAGACCGATCCCAACAACCAGACATCAGGATCCGGGCCCTCCTCATCGAAAGGTGGTAAGAAAAAGAAGAAGGGTAAGATTACATTGATGTCAACCAATAGTCACCGCGGTGCATAATCATGGATTCGTCTGTACTTAGCGGATTCCAGTCTGTGTTTCCTCCCTCTTGTCCTCCATCTTTTCTGTGTCTTAACCACAACGAAACACGCAATTGGATCATGTGATATTGATATCACCGTTTTTTTCCCCTCGACGGGATTTATTGTTGACTTCCTGCCTCATTACATTCTCGTATTCCTGCTGCTTCTGTATGGGATTGAACTGATCGGCTTGACATTTCGAGGGTTCCACATTCCAGGCCCAACATTTTCGTTTGGTGTTGACTATCTGAAAGCAAAATAAACATAGAAATATCCTGTTCATAGAAACCATCAATTGGTCCTGTTTTTATACTATTCGAAGTGAAAATATAAATGAACCAAAAAGGAAGATTGAAATTCAAAATCAAAATAAAAGAATGGCCAACGTTAGTGACCCCAATAGAAGCATTTCGTACTTCTTCATAAGACCAGTCAGCTTCAAGGATCCAATGGAACGACACTCTTGGCGCAGGGATCGCCGCCGCAGGGACAAAATTATAATTCCCATCATAATAAACAATATATTGCCCGTTCCAGGCCATGTACAGTGCACAGTAAAATTGAAAAAATTATAAAAAAAATATCGGACATCGGGACTTTCAAAGATACGATCAAATTCAAGAACCAACATTTTATAAGTAAGTAAACACAGTACCAACCGGAAGGACAAGATAAATTGTGGGGGAAAAACAAGACAGGCCCACGCAGGGCGGAAGAGGCGCGAGCCGGACGTAATCTGCAGGTAATTCGAGGTAATTTTGGTACTTTCGCATTGTAAACACTCGCCCGCCTTTTCTTTCCCCTTCAACTTTACAACAACTTCAACCCTCCTTTTTTATTTCATTTCTTCACCGTCGGATCTCGGGACTTCCGGGCCATCATGACTTTAACTCGTTCTCAAACGGGGAAAACCCCCAAGTAAGTCCTTGTATTGATTTGGTTTTTTTTTTCTTTTTCTTTTGGTCTCCCTTTTTCTGCTTTGGCAATTGGTTCTCTCCTTTGCGATCCACTCTGTTCGCGACATGAATATATGATTCCCCTGTCCCTCCCCGAGCCGCACCGCAATTGTGTGCTTCTAGATCCTCTTTTTCTTTCTTTGAACCTCTCTTGTTCTTTGTATTCTTCCTTGAGTCCCTCCTTCAATTGCTAATTGCTTGCGCGACTTCAGGAAAATGGACCGTCCTGGTTACATTGAAACCCCCGGTCGTCGCGTCTCTCGCAAGAGCTCTGCTTTCGACGGCAGTGAAAATGACGTTTCCGATACACCGGCCTCTAGATCCCGCTCCAAGTCTACTACTCGCCGTCGCACATCCGCTAAGGTAAAGACTGAGGAGGAAGAGGACAAGCCTGTCAAGGTGGCCACCAATGGCCAACTTTCCACCCCGAAGAAATCCCCCGCGAAGACCAAGACTAAGTCGCGCATCGTCGATGGCTGGGAGGAAGGATTGGATCCCAAGATTGAATATAGCGGACATTATGAGTTTGGTGGCTCACCCGGTGTTCTCGCAATGATGATTGGTTTCCCTATGCTCATGTATTACATGTGGATTGGAGCTACCTACTATGATGGAAAGTTCCCTGTTCGCGAGGAGGGGCAGAGCTTCTCCGAGTTCTTTGCGCATATGGCTCATCTGGTCTATACTGGCGCGTTCCCGTCGCTCAAGGCCTGGACTATCTACTGGGTCTTCTTCATTTTCGAGGGCGCTTGCTACGTCCTGTTGCCCGGTGTTTCTATGATGGGTCGTCCCTTGCCTCACTCCGGTAACAAGCAGCTTCCTTACTACTGCTCGGCTGTCTGGTCGTTCTACACAAGTATCATTCTTGTCTTGGTTCTGCACGCAACTGGCCTTTTCAAGCTGTACACTATCATTGATGAGTTTGGTCCCTTGTTGAGCGTTGCTATTCTGTCTGGCTTCATCGTCTCATTTGTGGCCTATTTCTCGGCCTTGGCTCGTGGTGCGCAGCACCGTATGACCGGCTCTCCCATCTATGATTTCTTCATGGGTGCTGAGCTGAACCCCCGTATGTTCGGCATCCTGGACTTCAAGATGTTCTTCGAGGTCCGTCTGCCTTGGTATATTCTGCTTTTCCTTTCGATGGGTGCGGCTGCCCGTCAATGGGAGGTGTATGGCTATGTGTCTGGTGAGGTCATGTTTTTAGTCATGGCCCATTTCCTGTACGCCAACGCTTGCTCCAAGGGCGAGGAGTGCATTGTGTCCACTTGGTGAGTAATATCTTCCAACCCTTTCAATAGATGATCAAGCTGACGAAAACCCAGGGATATGTACTACGAGAAGTGGGGCTTCATGCTTATCTTCTGGAACTTGGCTGGTGTTCCCTTGAGCTACTGCCACTGCACCATTTACTTGGCTAACCACGATCCCTCCGAGTACCACTGGAACCGGTATTTCCTGGCTTTCCTGTACATCGCGTATCTTTTCGTCTACTGGGTTTGGGACACCACCAACAGCCAGAAGAACCGCTTCCGCCAACAGGAACGTGGCACCATGGTTCAGCGTAACACTTTTCCCCAGCTCCCATGGCAAACTCTTGAGAACCCCAAGACTCTTACCACTCCTGATGGCTCGAAGATTCTTGTTGATGGCTGGTACGGCAAGGCCCGCAAGATTCACTACACCTGTGATCTGTTCTTCGCTCTGAACTGGGGCTTGATCACTGGCTTCTCCAGCCCCTTCCCGTGGTTCTACCCAGTCTTCTTTGCTTGCATGATCTCCCACCGTGCTCTGCGTGATATTCAACGCTGCCGCACCAAGTATGGTGAGACCTGGGCCGAGTACGAGCGACAGGTTCCTTACCTGTTCATTCCCGTGAGTCCTTCTATCTATCCTCAGTCATGCGCAATTGCTAATATCAACTTCTTTAGTACGTCTTCTAAGGGCGATAACACTCGCAAGATCTATTTTTTGGATCAATTCCCTTTTCCTCTACCCATTGCCCATTCCCTTTTCCTTTTGTACAGCGGCTTCGAGCAATTGTGCTATCTGAAAGCCCATCAAAATCCCCACGGCACTCCCTTTTTGGCCCCTTTCGACATAACTCGAGATACTTTTATTCTAATGCTTGCCATGGTCTCTTCTTGGTGTCTAGAGAACATCTTGCGACCATTCAACATTCAGTTCCATGTACATTATTCAATGGATTCCTCGGGCTCTTTTTTGCTTTTGTTAACTTAATACGATAAGAAAAAAAATATACGGAATTCAATTCTTTAATCATAATTCTAGTGTCTCGCTTTGCAGGCACAGGTCAATGTGATTTAGCGTAGAAGTCATCCACTGTTGCCCATACCCTCCTGTGATGTTATCAACTGTTCAATGGGCCCGCACTTTGTCAGCGTCCACATGACTCCCCCGCGCCATTCCTGTTTTTGACTATCCGACAGCTCCAGCTTTAAACTTCAAGCTTTTCATTCAATTGCTATTCCCTACCTGAAGTTTCTAGCAAGAATTTTTCAAAGGAGAGACATTGACTGGATCCCGCCATGCTTGTCCAAGAATCCCACGTCGACGTACCCACCAAGGCCGATGGCCAGGGTAGCATGCGTATGTACACCCCTCATTTCTTAAGCTAGCTGTACAATAGCTCTTTGGGCTTCAATATCTAGCTTTATTATCTTGCAAGACAGCATGCACTTTCAGGATTCCTATTATATTTGACCGTTACATTGGTGTGTACTTCGCTGATCTTCGTTAGGTATTTATATCTTCCACCCCACTATCCCGGGATACCCCAAAGCGCGATTCCCAGGTGTAGTGGTATTCAGCGAGATTTACCAGGGTAAGTTCGCTGACGAGTATCTCAATAGCTAAGCTACTAGCTAGGTCCATACTATTTTGGAGAAGAAGAATCGTTATAATTGATTTTCATCTGCTGATGTTCTCTAGTCACTGGGCCCGTCGCTCGTTTCGCTCGTCAGATTGCTGGACAGGGATATATCTGCGCGGCACCCTCGAGCTATCATGAATTTACCGGTCCCGAGGCACTACAATATAATGCCGAAGACACCGATAAAGGCAATGCCTGGAAGATCGGCAAAGTAAGTTCCCTCCAAAGACAACCCCACGAACTACTAGTATCACACTTGGGTAGTTAATTTTTTTTCATCTACCATGCACACCAAAGGCTATCCGAGCCCTGCCTCATCTTCTCCGAAAATTTAAATCAAATACTGCCGGCTCAACATGCTGACTGCGACTGCGCTAGAAATTGGAGGCCTATGACGAAGATGCGAGACTTTCTGTGGATTACCTTCTCTCACTACCAACGTGCAATGGACGCGTTGGCACTACGGGGATGTGCCTGGGTGGTCATCTTGCGTATCGGTGTGCTCTCGATAGCCGGGTGAAGGCAGCTGTGTGTTACTTTGCTACGGATATCCACAGCAAGACCCTGGCCCGGGGTAAGAATGATGACAGTTTGGCTCGAAGCGGTGATATCAAGGGTGAACTTTTGATGGTACGTCTTGACTTCTCACCCCTGCATCGCCTCCCCTGGTTGGTTTATATCTATTACGCGTTGTTTTTCCATAGGGGTTCCTGTGAAATCTTATTCCCCGGAGAGGTCTAACATCCCCAGATTTTCGGCAAAAATGACACCCACGTCCCACCGGAGGGCCGTGATTTGATTCGCAAGACCCTGCATGATAAGGGTGTTTTGTTCAGCTTTTATGAAGTTGCCTGGGCGCAGCGTAAGTTTGATCTTTCTTTGGGTTTAGGCTGTGCGGGTTGGATTGGTTTAAGGAATGAGATGAGATGAGGACTACGCTGACGATAGAATATAATGTAGATGCTTTTATTCGGGATGAGCTCAGCAAAGGCCGGTATGACCCTGCTATCACCAAGACCTGCTTTGAGATGTTGTTGGAGTTGTTTGGGCGTACGCTCAAATTGGATTTGGGGGAGCATGACGGTAAGGAGATGGTTGTTGAGGATGTGTGTTGAGTAAGGTCTGGACAGAGATCCAAGTACCCGTAGACTGAGACTCGTGTCTATATTGTCTCTTGGCTTGGTTATTACCATGAGATATCAAATTGATATTCTCTTATGATAGACAGTGCAGACAGTGGATGAAATGCTGTTAAACTCTGACGATCGCGTCGATCGGCCGTCGGCGGGTCGTCAGGTCGACCGATCGATTCACGCAAGGCACGAGAGTATACAATAATACATACATATCATGAGCATGATCCCTTGGTTCTAGACGAATCTAGATTATTTGTAGTTCTCTATTATCACTATGTAATATTCAATAATTGCTTGGACTGTTCGTTGAAACTGTCGTTGAGGACTCCCAATGTAAACATGCTGCCTTGAGCCATGGTTACCAGTGCTATTCTTAGCTCCAGCAGTACATATTGTACCTCTTTGTACCTAGATGGATACATCCAACTATAACTATACATGGAATATTTAGTAGTTAATTATGATAAATTGTATACTCTTGGACTCGAATACTACACTCTACTCTGCTTTATTCTATTATTCCTACTAATTAATTATCAGCAGATCACTCAATATTCCCAAATCTCAGTCCAAGCTAAACTAACACTAGCGTCGGCCATTCCCTGAATCGAGACAATCTCCAGTCCCGACCGCACTGCACCACCAAACTCCACTTCGGTTCCTCCTCTCAAAGATTCACATCTTCTCTTCCACTTTCTCTCAAGGCTCGTCTCTCGCTGGAGCCCTAGTTACTCCAATCCTTTCTCGCTCACTCTCGCTCTTCCGTCTACAACCACCCGAGCATCGCGCTACTCTACACTTCCCCCTCCTCCAGTGTCTGGGTTAGGGACCCCAATTTCCGAGGAGTTTTCGCTCAGCCTCCCGACCTCTGTTTCTTTAGGTCGTCCTCCTCCCCATCCGCGACAGGGAGAATAACGGTGCGCCGTGAGATCTCACCATGGGTTCGACGCAATTCGGTAATTTCCACGTGAGTCAAGCATTCGTCCCGCCCCTGGATTCTTCATGGATTCTTCGATCCTTCCCGTCCAGCGATCTGAGATCACCCACTGACCACGCTTTGATATAGGACTTTTGTCGCGACTCGTTATTGCCAGTCTGCAATGTTCGTCCTACTTCTTAAAACCTCCCATTCCTTGCGCTACTGCTATTGCTACTGCTATTGCTATTACCAGCGCGTCGCGTCGTGAACATTGACTAACCGGGTCTTTCATGCGTTAGCTTTTCTTGGATAATCAGCCGCCAAATGCAGGTCCGAATGGAACTTTTGGTGGATGTCCGCTTTATGGAATCGAGTTGAGTGGTGGTCGTCACCTCGCTAATCTTGGTATGTTTTGCGCGCGAAACCCCCATTTTCATGACTCGGTGGCTAATTCGGGCTAGGTTCCATTATACTTGCTGGCATTGCTATCCTCATATCGCTCGCTTTATTATGGAGGTCGGATAAAAAGCATGCTGCTGTTGGGCGTCGGTATGGTTCTTTTTCCCCCCTCGTCATTGGTGATTGTTTTGGCTTTGCCAATCGCGATTGGTTTATGAGCGCTGGGTTGGGCTAATGTGTGACAGTGAGATACAATTGTTCCTGATCGGTTATATCGTGATTCAAATTTGTGAAATATTCACTGTGGGTGGTATCCCGCTCGATGATGCGGTTCGAAAGGTGAGTATTTTAAAATATTCTTCACGGATAATATTATTTTCTTGACCTCCGCGAGCATCTGCTGACCATATATACAGGGCTTTTCGGCTGTTCACCTTGCGGCGATCACTGCTACCTGCTGGATTCTTCTCTTGAACGCACTCGTAGGCTTCCAATTACTTGACGATGGCACTCCCGCCTCGATCGGTCTGATTTGTGCCTCGGCTATCGCTCTGTTTATTGGGACCGGTTATATTGCTCTGGATACCGCATTCGACTGGACGGGACACTTCCAGTCAAGTACCGGTGTCAATGACACCAACCGCAACATCGGTCTCTATGTCCTGTACCAGCTTTTCCCACTGATTTGCTTGGCTTTGTTCTACATTTTCGAGGCCATCCTGGTCCTGCGCGTACTGGGCGAATTCCGACCAATGATCTATCTTACTGGTGCAGCTCTCCTCTTCGCTATCGGCCAAATTTTCCAATATGTGATCAGTGTCCACCTCTGTGAAGCCTCATCGAATAAGATCAACGGCACGCTATTCGAAACCCTCTTTACCCTCCTCTCGGTCATTGGCGTCTGGGCCTTCTGGAGCAGTATCACTGAAGATGACTGGCCCTTGCCTACCGGAGGCGGATACAACTAATCTTCGTTATTTTTTGCGTCGATTTGATTTTTGCGTCTTTTCTTTTTCTTTTCCATCTGATCAATAACTATCCTATTCTCGTGCCTTTGAATACATACGCGCGCATATCTGTTCACTCCAGACTCGGAGGCGTTCAGTTCTTTCCCGCTAGTGACGAGTCTGTCAACGACGAACAGAACTTTTTGACGTTGTGATACCACCTTCTGGGAATCATGTTTCACGATTTTACTGTCCTTTTTCTTACCATCTCTCCATCTCTCTCTCTCTCTCTCTCTCTTTTACCTCTACTGCTATGCCATGAACGGCGGTTGTCATCTTTTGGTTATCTCCCTAGGGAACCAGAATCACGGGGATCTGTGATCTGTAAACGGGGTCGATCACCTTGCCGTTGGCATCTTCTTCTGTGATCTTTACTTGTCAGATATCCTCTCTCCGCCATGTATTTATGTTATAATTCGATCGATAATAATAAATTCATTTACATCTGGTTCTGTCAAGCTCACCATCTTCTAAATGAACTCGAAGGTCGGACAATTAAATATGCTTGACCCGAAACGTGAAATTTCACTATACATAATGGGCAACAACTTGTAATCTCAATGTGACCCGGTGCAACACTCATCCCCTCCCAATTCGTTCATTTCCCCCTGAGCTAACCTAGGACAATGAGCATTGGTAATGATTCCTTGGATGTGTGACATTTAGCAATTCACAGACCTAACATTTTCTGCTGTGTGGCTTCTGATGCATGCTCGGTTGAAGTAATGTGATGCTGTGATCTTTAGTAGTAGTAGCAGTAGCATTAACTGTGAAAGCGAAATCGTGTTCTCTCGATATTAAATATAGGCTTGACGCATTGCTGATACACTCTACATACTATTAAGTGTCATACACCCTGGAACAGAACCCATCCTCCTCTTCAATCTTTTATCCAGATACCTATCACCGTTCTTCCACATACATAGTCTATCTCTTCCGCGACTTCTAGGTTGATCTACTAAAATGAGATTCCATCATTATTCCCTCGCTCTAGCGAGTTTGATTGGAAGTCTGGATCCCGTTTACGCGGAGATCATCGATCAAGATAATACCACGCGAACTTGTATGCTTTCTCTCTCTCTCTCTCTCTCTCTCTCTCTCTCTCTCTCTTTTTGCATATCTCTCTCTATCTCCCAAATGTCATTGATAGTCCCGAATCACTATACTGAAACTGAAGCTAATAAATACAGTACGAGAGCAAAATAAGCTCACCGTCGACCAAATGCCCCCAGCTTGTAATCTAGCTTCTTGTCTCGGTCTCTCGGGCACAGCATCGTGTATCGTTTCTGCGCTTGGGACTGGAGATCCAGCGGCTTTGCAGAGGTGTTTAGTCAATGGATTAGCTCAGGTATGATGCTTGACTTTCTTTGACTAGTACTAGTGTACTACTGGATCAAGGCTACCTCAATGTGTTTGAAATGGGTTAAACTTATACTCCTTGAACTGATAGATCTGCTCTTGTGCGGCTTGTGTCCCTCTGGTTGATAATTTCTTGATTACACTTGGTGTTTGTATTTCGAGGCCTGGTACGAATCAAACTCAGGTTGCAGCTGCTCTGTTGAACTCTTTCGTGTCGAAGGTGAGGTTGGTGGACTCGGATTCAGAGGCTGTTTAGCGCGATGATGATGGATTGTAAGGGAAAGGTGTGATGTTGAGGCGTGATCATGTTCGAATTATCTCCGCACTGGAATGATGCATCTTATTTTTTTGTTATCTTTTGCTCGATTTTCGTCTGTCGTGATTGATGGTTTTAGTAACTTATCATGTCGTGTCTATCCACTGAGCTGTCGGGGTTACTAGTATGAGATCATAGTACTGGAGACCCTTCTGATATTGAATTATTCTTTATTCCTTTACATCCATCTAACTTATGACGCCACTATGTACAATACATAACCATACTATATCAAATGAAAACAAGCCCTTTGGAACCAACGGCTCATCGAAGCTGATCAACGTCTTGTGCGTTCGACCCGCCTGATAGTTTCAAATCAGAGAAAACGCAGTCTTCTTCATCCTTTTATGGACGAAAGTCATGAACCATTAAACTTTTGCTCAAATTCTGTTCAGCTCACTCATCTATAATCGAACCTTGACATCCACACAAGGGAGTGTCCATTCCCGTCGTCCCAGCGCACCGCGAAGCCACTCCAGGCCAACACCGGTCCATTCCTCTGGCTTTGAATCCACCCCAAGTCTGTTCTGCGCACTTTCCATCGCTGCACTCGCAAGTGCTTTCGCGGTGGAGTTGAATGTGTCGAAGACGAAGCCGGTAAGGCCGTCGCCGGGGAATGGTGCGGCAACGGTGGCGTTACCATCCGGCAGTGCTGTATTGTTTGCTGATAAGTCGGAGCTGTAGCGCGGTGCAAACCAGTTACTGCGCAAATCGAAGATGCAACGGTCTGACCAGTGACACGATGAGGCGAAGAGGATTAGGAGGAGGGCGGAGCAGTAGATGCATGGTCGGTGGATGATGTAAGTTAAGGCGACGAAGGAGATGATGAAGATGGGGGATGCATTTGTTGGAATAAAAAGAAGCGGTAGCCAGCTAAATCCATCCGAATCAAATATTATTTAGCTTCTCTTTCATTTATCATGCAAGTCTAAGTTCATCGGACAAGGTGGTTCTTACCTGCGTAGACAGAACATGATGGTTGACACCTCGTGTTGACGCAGTTATACAACACCGGATTAATATAGAAAGATTCCTTTCGAACCTGGAGTTCCGGTTATCGAAACTATGACCATGCAGAGAGTTATCTCAAAGCTTGTCGCAGAATGAAGCAAGCATGATGAAGACGACAAAAGACGAGCGGGCCCAAAAAGGCCCGCTTTTGGGCGGTGACGGAGTCGGAGAGCCACAAAAGCCCATCGATTTCCTTCTTGGAAAGTTCCAATTTAGCAGTTTCTCTTCTCATCCACTTTCTCTTCAGTTTCCATCACGTCTATCCTTTGACTCAACCATCCAATTCGACCACTCACTTCAAGTGCTTTTCCCTTATTGAGATTTAATATCTCCCCACTCTCGAAAGAGAGCTATTGAAAGCTCATCAAGCTTGCTGTTCGTGTGTGGAGGTCGCCTGTATGACAAGGCGAGAGGCAGAAATGTCCACCCCCAACGACCTGCAAGCCCTTCTGGCCAACATTCGGCCTCGTCCATCGCCACCAAACGCTCCAGGCCAGGAATATGGTCACCAGCAACGACCTCAGCAAGGTTACCCTCCAGGCATGTTCCCGCCTCATCCGCAGCACCCTTCTCACCCGCCACCGCCTTACGAGGGACCAAGCTATCCCCATCCCCAGCTGCATGGCTACCACCACCCTTCGGTTGCATCTGCGGTCCAGAGCCCTTCTCCTATGAATACTCCGCCTCATCACGGTTCGGATATCATTAGCCCGAACGTGCCTTCTCCCTACCCTGAGTGGGCACAACAGTCGCAGCTCAACAATCCTGACCGTGCGGCCAATCTGCTCAACCTGCTTAGATTCAGCCAGGGCTCTGGTGCGGTGCCCCAGCCTGCTGCGCCTACTGTACCGGAACAAGCTCGCTCCCCGCTGTCCCAGGAAACGACCGCCTCCGCTCACGGACGAAACATTTCCGCTTCGGATTTGGTTGCTTCTTTCTTTGGCAGACCTGGCGCAAATGCCCCAGGAGCTGTTCCTGCAGCTGTTCCTGCAGCCGCCGCGGCTGCCCCTCCAGTGGCTCCAGTGGGTGAGAATACTGAGACAGAGGGCTTACCTCCTACTCAACCTCCGGCCGAGGATCGCCCGCTGACGGACCTGTTCATGCGAATGCTCAATGACGCACCTGGTTCGCGGGCTGGCCATGGCAAATCGGCTACCGCTCAGGCTCCGGCTGCCCCCATTGAGCCCCTGATACAGGAAGCCGAGGAAACTATCATGGAACCATTGGAGGCTAGTCCCGAGGAACCTGTGGAGCCGGAAACGGTCCCAGTCCCGGTCTCCAACAATTCCATTTTCACCTATAGCAATCCTTTTGACCAGCTTGCCGCTATCTCCCCTCGCAAGAACTCCCCGCAGCCTCTTTCGGGTAGTACCACTCCAGCTGCTGAGGTGGTAGAGAAGACCACAGTTCATGTCTCGGCTGGCCCAAGCTCCTCTGAAGAAGCTTCTGCGCCGCCACCACAGCCCAAGAAGAAGCGGAACCAGGAGCCTGTCTTGGAGCCCGCACAGCGTCAGGCTGTCAATGACGTCGTTGGCCGTCTCGTAGGCGAGATTGGTCGGTCACTCAGCGCAAGCGAAGCTCAACCCCCGTCGGAACCCGAAGTTGTCTCCCCTCCTGTGGAGGAAGAATCAACCGAAGCAGTTCTCTCTTCAATCGCCAGTCACCTACGGGAAACCGCAGCTGAAGCGAAGGAAGCTGCTATCAAGGATGAGCCTGTCAAGACAGAGGAAGTTGGAGCAGCCGCCGCTGTAGCCGCCACCGCCACCGCTTCCACTATGAACGCAAATGAAACCAACGAAGCTCTTGCTGACAGCTGGGAGAGTGCTGAGGATAGTGCTGAGAAGGAAGAAGAGCGTATTGTGTCCGTTCACAACTTCCCTTTGAAGCCTTTCATTTCTATCAATGTCAAAGCGCAAACTGGAAAATCCGCAGTTTTCCGTGACGACGGTATTATGGATATCGCTCGTCTCAAAAAGGATTTCGACCAGCTGGACCGCTCCTTGACTGCTGCCACCTCCGAGTATATCGTGTATGCTCTAGCGAAAACCGGTGGTATCAGAATCATTCGTCAGGACGATGGTAGTGATCGTCAGGTCTTCCGCTCCACTCGTGATCGTGTGTTCAATGTTGCTCTGTGCACATCTCCCTCCTCGACCGGTTCCTCCGACGTCCAGGCTATTCTCGGTATCGGTGTTAGCGGCACTGTTTACTGGGCATTGATCTCTCGACATGCTAAGGACCTGTTCGAGTTGGACGCTTTGGAGAGCGAGAGTCTTATTTTCCCTCCATTCCCAGCCTCGGACGAGAATACATCCGGAGGCCAGCTGAAAACGCGGGCCAAGAGGAGTACTCGTCACCCGGAATTGTTTGCCATCGGACGCGGCAAGAACATCTACGTTGTTTCTCCCCAAGCTGCAATGAATGTTAGCTACGGCGTCACCGGGTCGCAGCGTACCGTCAACACCGAGAAATTTTTCAAGGAGCGTGCTCTGAAGATCTCTACTGGTAAGGCCGGCAAGGACTTTGCCTTCAGTGATGATGACACTGTGATTGCCTCCCTGGACAAAACAGGTCGTCTTCGCTTCTGGGATATTCGGGATTTCCTGGCAAACTCTAGCGTTGTCGAAGGACCTGCGCCGAGTGAGATTCGGGTCCCCCTGAACACATTCGTCACCGGCTCTCCAGCCGAAAAGTCTTGGCCTACTTCGGTGCTTTTCCTTGACAAGCTTCGCGCCTACTCGCGATCCATGGCTTTGCGCTATGTCTTGGTTGGACTCAAGCAGAACCACACCTTGCAGCTCTGGGATATTGGGCTTGGCAAGGCCGTGGAGGAAGTGAAGTTCCCCCACGAGAACGAGTCAGATGCGATCTGTAGTGTTGCTTACCACCCCTCTTCGGGCATTATTGTTGTTGGCCATCCTACGCGCAACTCGATCTACTTCGTTCACTTGTCTGCACCGAGATACAACCTGTCGCCAATGTCGCAGGCGACATTCATCAAGGCTGTTGCCGAGAAGGACAGCACCCTGCCTAAGCCGGACTCAACTGCCTGCCTCAGTGGAATTCGGGAGATCTCTCTCGGTTCCAAGGGCCAGCTGAGAAGTCTGGAACTTCTTCCGATAACTAAGTCGGCGACTGATAAACGAGGACAGGAGGAAACTGGCCTGTTTGAGCTTTACGTGATGCATTCTCGTGGGGTCACCTGCCTCAACATCAAGAAGGAGGACCTGGGATGGACCTCTGACAACAAAGTTATTCGCCCTGTAGACGGTCTGGAGGAGGGTACTATTGAAATCACCGATCTCCAATCGTTCCCAAGCTATGTCACTGATGACCCCTCGGTCAATGGTGATGCTGCATCTCTCCAGTCTAGAGTCTCTAAGGAGACTGCGAAGAAGGCTGAGACTATTGACTCTGTTGCAGGTGCAACTGCGACTCGTAATGCTTCGCCCACTAAGACTCTGAAAAAGAAGACGGGCGATGAACAGGCTGAAAATGTGCCTGCGCCTAACACAACTGAAAAGGCCGACAAGAAAAAGAAGAAGAAGTCGGTTTCTGCCTCTTCTGCCATTTCCGATGCGACAGTGAAGGCGAAGGAGCCAACCGCCACTGCCGGTGTTGAGCCCCTTCCGACTGAACAGGCTGACGGTAAGTTTTTCTCCTTGCTCACCTCCTCTAGTTTCCATCAACTCATTTCAAATTTTCACAGGATCCACGTCTACTCAAACAATGTCTTCTTACCCTCTCGATAGACATCTTGAGACTCTTCAGAGCACTGTTGCTCAACACTTCAACCAGAGCCTAAGTCAGGAGATGGAAGCTGTCCTCAGTCGTTTCGACGAGGAGCGTCGCAGCTGGGATGCTGCTTCCTCCGCGAAACAGGACCAAGTGCTCCGCCTTGTCTCTAGTACTCTTTCTGATAATGTTGAGAAGAACCTTGCTCGTATTGTGTCTGAGAGCATCAAGAACGATGTTCTTCCTGTCGTCACCGAGGCCACCTCTGCCACTGTCGGCAAGCAACTGAACTCTGCTGTTTCTCAGCAGCTCGGAGGGTCTCTGAATCAAACCCTTCCCAAGGCTGTCGCCAGTGCTTTGCAGCAGCCCGCTGTCATGAAAGCCGTTTCAGACTCAGTTGCGCAGCAACTTGGCCCCCTCATTGGCACTGAAATCAACAAAGCTCTGCAGACTTCGCTCTTACCTTTGGTCGAGGACATGGCTCGCGGCACCAAGAAATTGGAAAGCGATATGGAGCGCAACTTCCAATCTCAGATCAAGCAACTGGAAGCCCAGCGCCGAAATGACCAGGTCAAAATGGATGAGATGTCAGCCATGCTTCGAAGCCTCTCCAACACCGTCAACACCCTGGTTGCAAACCAGGGACAGGGCCAAGCTCAGCCCCAGGTTCGTTCGAACGAGCCGCCTAGTGCTAGACAAGCTCAGCAGATCCGCCCTGAACAGCGTGCGCACACTCCCCAGCGGCCAGTGACCCAGAGTACTCCCCAGCCTGTCGCCCCTGCTGCAGCAATGCCGCCAAAGATTCCAGCCTCTGTTCCTGCCCCTGCTCCTGCACCTGCTCCCGTCCCTGCTCCTGCCCCTGGCCCAGCTGGTTTCACTCCTGAGCAAGGCGAATTGGCGGAGATTGGTCGATTGTTCAACAATGGCCAATTTGAAGAAGCATCAATCAAGGTTAGTTTGCCACACAGTCTGAAATCATCGACCCCTGCTAATTAAGTCTTCCACAGTGGATCCAATCTAGCCAGCAGGCTGATCTGTTCGATAACTTCTTCGTTCGTGTGGGTCCCTCGTTCCTGGGACAAGTTTCTCCCATTGTCTTGCTGTCCGTCGGTGTGGCAGTGACCTCCTCTCTCGCGACCTCCGTTGCTACACGTCTCGGGTGGTTGAACATGGTCCTGAACAACGTGAACCCCGCGGTATGTCTCCATTTTAAATAAAAGCCTCGTTGCTCCGTACTAACTAGATTCTAGGACCAGGACATTCGGGAACTTGCCCCAAGCATCATGGACATTCTCGGGCAGAGGCTGAACAGCCTCTACATGACAATCGCGGGTAGCAACCCGCAAGACCCGATCCTCCGGATGATTCCACCGCTTTCTCGTCGCGCGCGCGAGCTGCGCAATCTCTAAAGCGCCCATAGGGCGTTGATACTGTTTGCTTTTTTGCTTTTTTGTTTGTTTGTTTTTGTTTTTATTTTTTTTTATTCCTGTTTTGATGTTTTTTTATTATTATTATTATTTTTATGTCGACTCTGATATTGTTCTTGCTTTCTCTTGTCTTGCTTTGTCCCTGTTTTATACATCATTGTTTTGCGTGCAGTTTTTACGTTCTACGATCATATGATGGGCGCGAGCATTTTTTGTCTTTCAGCATGACGTGTGACGATATTTAATGCATGCAAAGGCCCGAAGAAAGTGAATGAAGGAAATGGGACGGGCCTCAGACTGGGACGAAGGATACTGATGTGCCTTGCTTTGCTTTCCTCATGAAATGAATGGCTTTTGGTTTTCTTTCTCTCTTTTCCTTCTCGTGCTGATATTAGTGTTGGATGAATATTGTTTAAATACTTTATGTCTGTGTAAGCTTGTCTTAAGCATTTGGGAGGCTCTTGGGTTACAGTCTCTTCAAGTTTGCTTTTATTTTTCTTTCTCATTGCTTCATTCTTATTGGAGTTACTTCTGAATGACCTTTGATTCACCAATAACTTTTGCTTGCGTTCACTTGCATCTCAAATTACTTCATTTCTGTATCTGTTTGTGCATTACTCGCTTGTATTCACTTGCCTTCTCCATGATCCTTCTAATAACTCAATCAATACTGAATCCCCAATTCCTCTCTTTCACGTAGTTCGACACCCAAAAACTCAGTCACAATCCTCTCAAATGCCTGTTCACTTTCCACATGCGCTGAAGGGGATTTCTCCGCTAAAGGCGAAGCCACATGACCCGTCAAAATATCCCAAATTCTGTAAACCCCGTCTTTACCAAGCCTCGATACCTCAGAACAACTTCCACGCCAGGCGATATGTGTATCAGGTCGAACGAGAACTAGCTCTCTTTCCCAGATTTGATGGACTTGAGGCTGATTGCGGATTTGAATGTGTTTGAGTGGAATTCCACGAGCTAGCGCTGTAGAGACGAATGGATTTTCTCCGTCATTCAAGTTTTCTTGCGAAAAGTCGCTAATATTCTGCTGAGCTCCGTTTTCCAGGCACATGGTTCTCTCGGTCTTATGACCTTTCTCTGATTCCGAGTCGTATACAAATTGAACGAGTGTAAATCCGGTCCCGAAAAGGTCATAGATACTCGTATCCCCTCGATCATCTAGAAATACATGCGGTGCACGCGAACCAGGTCTTGTATTCGGTGTGTACCTTCCAATTTCCCACTTAACTCCATCAGATTGATCCTGGTAAATAATCGGCGAATGATAATGTCGGATATCAAACTCAATGCCTCGATCCCGAGTCTCTGCCCCGGATTCACGGAGAAAGGTATCTATTTCCTGTCGCAGCGCTTCACCGTCTGAGGTTGATGCATCGAGGTGATGTAGCCTTGAAGCGGAAATCTGGGCTAGTTTTACATGTTCGAAAAGATGTCTGTATGTGCGGACTATTGCGCGAATCATGGGTGGTCGTCTTTCCATTGTGTAGGATGTTAGAAGTAAGTTTCCGCCGTATCCCTTTATCATTGCTGCGAGACGCCAACTTAGATCTAGAGCATCGACGATACCGCTGTTCATGCCGTATCCACCATGTGGAGGGCTCCTGTGGGCTATTTTTTTGATGCTCAGCTTGATTCGGGAAAGTTGGTTTGACTCATGGGGGTGTATGAACTCACCCGCATCGCCTGCTAAGAATACTCTTAGATTGTCTGTGTGATATTGATCTGCAATGCTGAAATTCGGGGTCCATTCACTGTCGACTAGGATTTCGTCGATTTTGATCCTGTACTTCTCCCCCACGGCACCTAAGGCACTGTATATTATCTCGCGGGGGTCTGTCTCGCCAGGTTTCAGAAGGTTGACAGGGAAATGAGCTGTGAAGGTATGTTTGTGATCTTGATCAATGATGAATCCACCGTTGGCGGCGAATATGTGCCAAAACCGTCCGAATGGCAGATTTTTACTAAGTTCCTTGGATTTGAAATGAACTAGGTGGAATCGCATTGGCCTGTATACCGATCTGTTAGCTTCTATCCATGTTGGGGAATGGGTACCACTTCGTAGTAGTGCTGGCTTATACTTACATGGGACCACCTTGCATCTTAATCCCAGTTGTACGGCGGACTCGACTTCCACCTCCATCACAACCAACAAGATATCTGCCATGCACTATGTGAGTGCTTCCATTGAGATCGATAAATTCTGCCTTAACAATTCTCTCGCCCTCTTCATGCGACTTGTACTTCCATCCGAACTTTGTCGTGATTTTGGCTCGTTTGGAGAGAACTTCCTTCATCCAGGCTTCGAATACGATCTGAGAGCATCTTTGCTCAGGCTCGGCAGTCTGGCTGCCATCATTGACGATGCGAGCGTTATTACGCTGTTCTTCGGTAGAGGGAAGTTCCTGTGAAGAGAAGATAAGTATTACTAGTAGTATGTCCATACATCACGACTCGTGTGCCATATGTCATACCCAAGTATGAAGTAATCTTCCTCTAGGGTTTATCTTCGTCACGAATTGCGTATCAAATCTCTCTGTCTGAGGTACAGCGCCGGGTTGAGCGCGATAGTCATCTGCCAATCCTAGGATTCGAAGGATTTCCATCGAGCGACAGTTTGTCAAGTCCATTTTTGGCCATTTGGTAGTCTCAAGGTTCTGCTCTGCGATCAAGCATGGGATGTCCAACCTATCGAGTTGATAGGCGAGTAGCATGCCGATTGGGCCGGCACCAACGATGATAACTGGAGCGTCTTCGTGCATTTTGCTTCGTTTTCAATTAGAGGGATGCGGTATATAAATTCACATAATTTTTGGATGGAAGTTGAGGGTGCCCTGGACAGAATAGTCTGTCTTATGAGGTTAGGTCTCAATCTCAGTCCCGGTCTCAGCCTCAGCCTCGTCCGTGGACTAATGAGCTGTCTCGTTTAAATGCAGATCTCTGATGTGTTGTGGAGTGTGCCTCATCCAACAAGGTTCATAGTATGGAAGAGTAACGCACCATTTGAGGTCCGTGAGCGTGTCAGCTTATTGAGTTCAGATTGGTCAACACAAAAGCTGAAAATCCTCAGTCCCAATCTATTTGCCGGTTCTAATTATGTTATAACTCTAGACTAAATCCCTTTGTCTATCTGCTTCTCACAAATCGAGCTTCATGATTTATCTCTCGGTTTGCTTTCCACAACAAAAGTCGGTACCACAGGCTCATCAGAACATTCCACTTGAACAACCTGATGATGGATTCTCCCATCAACAGCCGAAATGATAAGCGCGCTTAGTCGATGTCCATATAAGCAAGCTGAGTCCAGCCCAATAGAATACTTTCCCAACTGCAACCTCCGCTTCGCATCGTGTCCGAAAACCACCGTCGTCTTAGATTCCTGTCTCTCCTGCCACGAATCCCACGTCTGAGCCCATCCCTCTTCTCCAAATTCCTCCGTCGCAACAAACTCGCGCCCATCACTGGACACCGATTGAGCAACGAAGCTCCGCATATGCATTATCGAATGCGGATCCTGTTGTTCTAGAGGGATGTTCGGGACTAACCCCGCATGAACGACAATTAAATTTTCACCAAGTGTTGACGACAATTCGTGTGGTATTTCAACTCGTAATATCAACGGTAAAGACGCTAGCCATTCGAATTGTGCTTTTGAAAGTGAGGCTGCTGCAATGTATGTTGAAGTACTGTGCTCCACGTCTGTGCCTCCTGCAGATACATGCTTTTGAAAGTCTTCGATTTCCCCGAGGATTTTTCCCGGTATGCTGGGCTCAATGAGTCCTGCTTTGACGAGACTGTCTCTTTTGTCATTTATTTGGGCTGTAGCGTGTAGAACTGCGTTGTCGTGATTTCCTCTCACGGCGCTGGCAGCTAGTCTCTGTGCGATTTCAAGAACTCCCGCGCTATCAGGCCCTTTATTGACAAGGTCGCCGGCGAGAACGAGATGATCCCCGTTTTCTTTATTGAAGCTGATTTTTTCAAGAAGTGATTCTAAAGATTTTCTCATTCCGTGTATGTCACCGATAATAACCAGACGCCCACGAACTGGTTCATTTTCGGATCCTGAAGTTGATGGAGGGGTTTGCAGGATATTACTTGTCGGGAGATCTGAGATGAATGTTGTGATTGGAAAAATCTTTTTGGCGGGCTTTTCGGTTACCATTGTGAGGCTGTAGCCTATAAGTATTCGGCTCTTCTTTCGAAAATTCAATAAATGGTGATGACCAAGTCAGGCTGTGCAATATATGAGAGGGTTGAGGGCTTTCCAGTTGTCGAAGCAAATACTGCCAGAACACTCCGGCGGGTTTTACAGTATTTTACGATTAATACACACAAGATTATACACGAGGTGAATGGTCTCGTGGAATTTGATTGTAACGAGTGATGTTTCTGCATTGCAGCAGAATAAGGCTCATCTATGCAATATTTAACAATGCAATGAATGTAAAGAGGTAGAACATTGTCCCACCAGAAACAAATGTGTGCAAGAAATACCGACAACCGCCTAAACTTCCCCCACGAACAACACAAAATCAGGTATAATGGAGATATAGATATATTCCATCGGCGGCAATCCCATGACTTGAGACATCCAGTCAGCACCACTGGAAGTCTGAACGTCAAATATTGATGAGAATAATTCTAAGCAGTGAGTCAAGACTCAACAATTTGGGAGTAGTGCAATATTCGCACTCTATTGACTCGCGGTGATTACACATCGCGAGCATCGGGAGACTCCGTTATTTCGCTCTCGAGCGGAGGAGAATCACGGAGGATGAGATTTACAGGTCGTTCTGGCTCATCCTTGAGGCCGGCGCCGGGTTGCATCTCGGTCGAGCTTGGCTCAATTATTGAGCGACCAATGCGAAACATTGGCGGGTTTGGCGTCGTTGAGCGATGGCCTCGCTTTCGAGACCGGAAGCTGCCATCATTGAGAGGCATGGCGGTGCTGTGAGTGTGACGAGAATCGGCAATCGGTACTGGGTCCGCCTGATCAATGCTCGTGCTGATGGCACTCGAGATAGTCCGCGGTAGATGATAGCCTGCTTTCCCAACAGGAACAGAAAGTCCATGGACGACCTTGGTAGAGCGAGTTAGTTCTTGAAAGTTTATAAAGACTAGCAATGGCTACTTACAATGCTGCAAATGACCAGAAACCACACCACGATGTCGACAGCATCTGCAACTCTCTGGGCATCTTCTCTGACTTGACCATCGACTGTGATTTCAAGTAAAAATTCGCGGCTTATGGAAAGATAGAAGATTGCACCGACGCCAATCGGGCCGAAGAATCCGACAAAACATGCCTGCGAGAAGTGCTCAATCTGATGGATGTACTTGTGCATGGCAAGTACAATTGGCAGCCGACGAACGATGAGAATGAGAATTCCCAGAAAGATCAGCCGGTAGATGGGGATAATATCGTTGTTGAGGAAAGACTGCCAGGGACAAACGGCACCGAACCACATAAATACAGCTAAGTTGAGTAGCATATCGATGGTGGGTTGGAGGGAGTCATCCATAGTCTCAAGGCGAAACCAGTCACTATATTGATTAGCATTTGGAACGGACTTCTTTCGACAAATGACTTACTCCTGCGTGAAAACATTTCCTGCAATGAAGCATGCGAGGAGATCATCTGTTCCAATGAGACCACAAGTGCCCACGATGAACAGCTATACCAAAATCAGCAATTGCAAAGAGAATTATTTTGCATGGAACATGAACTCACCGCAAGAGCAATGGCGAACACCAAAAAGCTCTCCCGGTCGACGTAGTGCTTTTCCTCGGCCCAGTGAAGTAATTTCCTTGCCAGCCAGCCAGTCACAGTGCCATAAGCAACACTGAGCAGAATGGTGTATGCCCAAGTTTCGTAGAACCATAAGCCCATAGCCTTCCCACCACCACCACTATAACCTTGCCCGCCCATCCCCAGAAACTTCAGCAAATAAATACCGAAGAATAGGAACGGATAGCCAAGTCCATCATTAGCTCCCGATTCCGCAACGATGATTCGCTGCAACGGTCGGGGAACATGCTTGTCAGCAAATTTACCCTTAACGATGGAATTGGACAAGACGGGGTCCGTTGGCGTTACACAAGCTCCCACAATCAAAGCATGCAGAAACTCGAAGTTCGGAATCATGGCCCAGACAATTAAACTACTGCACATCCACATGGCAACCATACCTGGACCCAGTAGTAACGACAAGCTCCGCCATTCGATTTGAAGATAGCGTTTAGGCAATTGTACTCCAGCGAGAACAAGTTGTACACCGAGTACCAGGCGGGTGAAATGCAAGGTGATAGCATCTAGGTTCTCACGGGAGTGCAGTGCATAATCATCCGGTCGTATGAAATTAGCTGCATGCGGGGAGAAGGCCACTCCGGCTAGCAATGAGATCACTGGCCCACTGTTTAGTATGACATCCTTAGCAATAGATTGATTATAGATAAATTCAGCTTACATGCTTCAGAGAGGTAGAACTTCTCTTTACAGAGATACGAAACAAGTCCGAAAAGAGAAACGAAGCCTCCGAGGGTCGCACAGACAATGTTGAAGTTGATAAGGGCGAGGGTCGGCATTTCGTCCCTTGCTCTTGGAATGCGGGCGCGGACGTATGGTAATGAAGAGACCGTCCCGGTCTAGATATACGAAGATAAAAAGAAGTCGTATGGTTTAATCCAGTCCGGTATTCCTAATATAATTTGCTTGACTGTGACGTCGGTCGGTCAAGATATGCCACAAAGAACAATTATGGCGGGAACAACAAGCGAATGTTATCGAATCATGATAATCTGGAGCTTCAGAGATGAGTACACCGAGATCATAGAGAAGAAGGTCAATCGCCAAGTAAAGCCAAGTAAGCCAAGCCTTGAGGACGTGACAGTTAACGATGTGAGTCGTGGGTTGTGGAGGAGAACGGAATATTTTTGGAAGTTCGGAGATCTTTGTGAATCCGTGCCAAGACCGTGCCAAGATCGACTCAGCTCAAACGGGGATTACATTTGAGGTACTTCGTGAACTGATGAATTGTAGATAGCGTAGATTATAGTCGAATGCAGTTGTTATATACCCCAGATTTACTAATTGAAAGAAATGAAAGGATATTGTTCACAGGTAGTTAACTCTACTAGTGCTGTGTAAGGCTGCTACTATCTGCAGATTTCCACTGTGAATTGGCCAACGGGCATGCTCGATTCATTGTGACATACTCATTACTATTATTTGCAATATGAAGCTCAAAAATCTTCCTCCAGCAATTCCTCAGGCAGATTGCGGCTGGCCTCCAAGGCCTCAGCCTTCTCTGTCACCCCCCTTTGGGCACCATTCACGGCCAGACGGTCCGCGGCCTCGTTTCCTGGATCTTTCGCGTGCCCTTTCACCCACTCAAACAATGTTTTCACTTTCAGTTGTTTTCGCTCCTCAATGTTCACAAGAATAGACTCAACGAGATCTTTGTTCTCGACCGGCTTGCCGTCTTTCGTTACCCAGTTATTTCGTTGCCAGTTCTTGTACCATACAGTCACACAGTCAATTGCATATCGACTGTCCGTCACCACAGTTACGTCGCGGTGGCGGGGAGCAATATCAATTGCTCTAAGAATTGCTGTCAACTCTGCACGCTGGTTCGTCTGGCGATTACCTTTTAATGGCTCCGAGACATTCCTGCTGGCATGTGAGTCAGAGGACCAATATCTTCTTGTCAAAAATATGAAGAGAGGGAGGAACGAACCTTGAATCTCCAGGTCCAAAGAATACACCAACTCCGGCCGATGCCAAAGCCGTACCATTTCGTAATGAGCTTCCATCCGTATATATGCGTAACATACTCGGTATCCCATTCACTTGTGTTTTGGTAGCCGCCTTTTTGGTAGCCTCCTTGTAAACGACCTTACCTGTTGTCGGATCCAACATTACATTTGGATCGAAACCATCTATCGCCCCTCGTGGTAATGGGCCATCTCCGGCTGAATATTCTACTCCGTTTGCATCTTTGGGTGTCTCTTTTTCGATTCCGTATGCTCCTGCTGGTTGAGTGGTCTCCCCAAACCCAACTGCAGGCGGAGCTTTTTGTGATCCTCCTTCTCTCACGAATGCCTCTGCCTCCTCGCGCGTCGGGAACTTCCGATACCGCGGCCTCGCGAATCCACGAATTTGCTCTTGGGCTGTTACCCAGTTGGTGTAAACCCCAGGGACTCGACCGCGTTGAATGCCATAGAATCTCGGTTCGGACCCTTGTGCGGCAGAGTCGCTGATTGTGCCACCGGTCAGGAACGCGTTGGCGTCTTCGAATGTGGGAAATGATTGAACTGGATCATCGCGCATTTGTCAGTCAATTTGTGTTTAGATTTGCGGGGAGCCTGTCGGCTCTCTCGAACGTGCGCTGAGCCTGTAGAACGGCACGGCACAACTTACAAATTGCGCCCTTGAATCCCGTTATTTGGGCTAGACAGTCTTTCCACCCTTCATACACGCCCGGCGCGAACCCTTTCTTGACAGCATAGAACTTTGGTCCAGTGGTTCTCTTGCGCTTAGTGCCCGCACCTGGCGAGGCAGAGGGTTTGGAGCGCGACGGAGCTTTCGATCCGGGCGCCGGGCTAGGTGAAGGAGTGGTCTCGTTCATGGTGTCGGTAGGATAAGCGAGGATACGCGAGGCGGCTGGAAAGAAGAAAGGAGAGAAGGTTGAAGTATATGGTCGAGTAAAGGTATTTTGGCTGTGTCGTGACTGTGAGGTAGGATGAATTATCTCGTATCGGAGAGAGAATCGCGGCCGGCAGCTCAAAATGAAACTCCGGGGCCCCAATATTGGAGCTGAGGACCAGAATGGCCTGTGAATTGTGAATATCCCGTGCGATACCGGGGAAAGTGAGTTTTCAAGCTGGAAAAGCAGTGAAGAGGGGAAGTTGGATGCAACGGAGGGGGAATTGAAGTGAACGAGGGGGGGGGGGGGGGGAGGGAGGGGGGGGGGGGAGTTAGAAAGCGGCACCTTGCCTGATTGGGACAATCGCAGTGGAGAGTCTCAACGTACACTCACTCTATACACTCCATGACTATAGTATGTATATATTCAAAGCAATTAGGGCAAGACATTAGAAGAGTATAATCATAAATACCAATATGAGAGGCTCCATGTATCTAAATATGTATATATATATATATATACAAACACTTCCCTACGAGCCCTCGTATGCAGATTTCTTAGCTATTCCGCGTTAACTACCTAGTTAACAATCTCATACTCTCATAGTATGAGAGTATGAGGTCTCGACTATAGAAAGGACTGTCACCCCGAATCCCGTAAAAAGTCCAGACTAAAGATACCCCATTACCCTGGCGACAACCTCTTTCACTTCTTTCTGTGTACCTTTGATCACCTCGTCCACGCTGACTACAGCATCAATGACTCCAACACTCGCGCCACTGAGATTTGAGATATGTCAGTTGGTTACCTTTACTGGTAGAGTAGACTTCACATACGCCCAGACTGTCCGTCGATGATCTTTCCCTTCCTTTCTAGCGTCATTATATCGCTGAATAACTTCCTCATTGCTGATTCCAGACTGTGAGTCGGTATAGCTGAGTCCGATCACAGCTCGACCATCATACTGCTGAGGCCAGATATCCGTGGATTGAAAAATATCATGTTGAACGGATTTGACCGTCGAGACCCCTCCGTCAGTGGTTGAGACGAGCTTTTGTTTGATCTCCTCTGGGGCAGGGCATTCAATGGTAGCAACGAACTAAACTCGGTCAGCAATTTACACCAGCGTGATGTACTAGCACCGGAGTCAGATATTCTTACTCTGGTTCCCATGACGATACCATCCGCCCCTAGTGTAGTTAAGGATATGTCAGTTCCGTCCGGAAATACTAAAATCGGGGAAAAGAAATCATAGATGGTGCTATATCTTACCCAGTCCCAAAGCAGCCACACATCCTCTGCCATTAACAATTCCACCAGCTCCAAGAATGGCAATGTCACCGGAATAGGCACGCTTTGCGTCTCGTACCTCAGGCAAAAGCGACATAAGACCAGCTCCCTGCGCCCATTGATGCCCACCTGCATCAGTACCCTGCACAACAAGAACATCCACGCCTTCATTCATAGCCTCTTTGGCCGCCTGCACAGTGCCAACTTGTACAAAAATCTTAACTTCCCAATCACTCTTTGCCTGAGCTTCTCGAATTGCCGCAATGAGAGGTTGATGGTCATTATCTGACTGGGGGAAAGACAGCCAAATCGCGGCCACTCGATGCTTTTGCAGTATAGCGACGGCATTTTCGAATCCTTCCGGGGTAAATGTGATAAAGCCAATTCCAATAGGGAGAGGCTGCGACGAAGATTCCAATCCAAGTTCTGAACGAGCTTTTGCTAGATTGGTATCTAGATCTGCGAGCTGTTGTGATTTGGAGCTGAAATCGAATCCTCCGCCAATGAAACCTATGATCTATGTTAATTGGATGTCGCCGGAGATTGACTTTTTGTAATATCCGTTGATATCATTCGGTATCTTTATTTTGCCAGGGGTATAGTCGTACCGAAGCCTCCGGCTTTGTTAACTGCTTTTGCCATACTGAGATCAGTAAATCCCAACATCGGTGCATTGGCGATGAAGGGACTAGTGGTGTGAGGGAACCACTTTTGTAAAAGCTTCTGGGAGCCGACTGTTGCCATTATGCTAGCTAGGTCTTTCAAATCGACTCTGTTCCGAGTTAAAAAATTGCGGAAAGCGAAGAAGTCTGTCTATCATGGACGACAGTGGGGTAACGCCCCTCATCTGACTGAGGTTGAACCATATGTACAAATTTGATGAATTCAACGAACATTTTTTCACAATTACGGGACCAGATGGAGAGAGATAGTACCAACGATATCCGCGCAATTTGAGAAATCATCAAAAAAGGGAAAAATGAAAGGATTATAAAAAGTGAAAGCATCCCCATCATCCATCAACTAGAATTGAACAAAAAGAAAGTGGCGCCACCCGGATTCGAACCGGGGCCACCTCGGAATTGGAAAATGTCACTGTTCACTGTAGACAGCAAGCAACCACAACGAGGCATCTTAACCAGCTTGACTATAGCACCTTTGATAGGGTATTTCGACAGATTTTTGGCTATATAAACAGTTCACTTTAAACAGAGCACTTTCGGTCACATTCTCCGCTGCATAGTAATGACAGACTAATTGGTTACTATAAAAATCACTACACACTTAAACTTGAGATGCACCATCTTGAACTGATCCTTCAAAATGAGTGTTTGGAGTAAAAAACTCCGGATCCAGATCACTGTCACTCTCAGGAATTGGAACTAGTCCAGGCCTGCCTCTTCCTCGCCACTTTCCATAAATACGCCCAGGAGGGTTAGGTTGAAGTGCCACATCGGGGGGTGCCTTAGGCTCCACCTCTGACTGAGCAATCGGTTCAAGAAGCTGCTTGAACAGAGTCTTATTCTTTGCAACACAAAGCAGGCCATTGCTGGGCGAGCTTCCCACGAAGAATTGATGTCTCATCCACGGACCACTCAGTCGAACTACTCCAACCTCTCGATCCCATGGGAGAACAGCCACCTGGATAGGAGTCCAATCGACGACATTATTGCCATTATGGTCTTTCATATTTACTTCCAATTTGTAAACAAGAACCCACCAGCCCCCAAATGCACCATTTAATCTTGCGGCTCCCATGATCTTTGGTAATTCGTTGGCCTTGTTCTCCAAGCTTTCTATATCATCTTCATACATGACCATGATTGAAGCCCCAGTATCATCAAGAAAAGAAAACTCTATACTTGTGTCCAGATCTTCTTGATTATTGTCTCCTTCTTGCTGATCATTTTCGTCATCACTGTCATCCGGTGACTTTGGAATAGGCTTCTCAGGTATCCGGAGAGAAAAATTGACACTAGTTTCTATCGTCAGCTAAACCCGATAAGGCAATAAATTAAAACCTGGAGCCTTTCAAATATACTTACCATATGCTGAAATTGTGCAGTCCTTGTAGGAATAGTGAAGGCTCGTCGATCAAGTGCATATGTTGGAAGCACAGGAATCGGCCCCGGTCCATTCATCTAGTCTTTCTATCAGTATTTATTCCCTTTTAAATAATCAGATGAAATATTAGCCTACCCCTTCAACCCAGAAACCTTTGCGCTTTTTGTACTTTTCACTATAATAATCGAAGTCTTTCCAACTAAACTCCTTAGGGCCATGACAGACCCTTTCCCCCTCTGACCAATAAGTAACCATTCCATCATTCCATTTTAGTTTTCCAGATTCATACGCTTTGGTAATGCCATCAATACTTTTGATGAGATGATATCTATCTCGGGCTCTCTTTAGGTCACCTCTAATTTCCTGGAGGTGTCTCAAGCGGAAATAAACGTCTAAATCTAGACCCCGGGGTGCTGCTTTAATTACCTTATCGAGAGAGGCTTTATATTTCTGATATTTTTTGAGTTTCTTTTCCCACCATTGAGGCATGATTCCATCCTCAATACGCTCCTTGCATCGCTGGATATTGGCAGCTACGTCGCTGTTTCATACGAGTCAGATTATTCCCCCTAGAGTCGATTGAACATAAAGGACCGCAGTACTCACTCCTCATGAATGTCATGGTCCTCTGCAGGCCATCCTTTGGGGACCTTCTTGAAGTCAGTTGTCGGAGGGCCTTTATGCTGCCATCTCCTATATCGTGTGATGGCTTTTCTTTTCGGTGAGTTGGCCTCATCGGTCGGTGTTGCTTTTCTCTTAGGCATTATGGCACTATCAGTAGTATTCGGTGTGATATTGACTCTAGAAAAGCACACAAGTATACAACAAGTACTAGGAGGGATGTCTAAGTAAAATCGGATGAGGAGGGCTTCTGTGGTCTATAAGACATTTCATATAATGAGGTTGATCGTTTAATGACCTCTTAGAATGAAAGAATTATTTTCTGAAAGACGCGGTGTCGAGTTTTCTTTGGTTGCTTCAACCCAGCTTCCGACTAACTCTTTCAAAGAAAAAGATGACGAGTAATGGATTTCAAAGAATACTATTCAAAGGGTCTATCCCATTACTCATGGGGGAAAAGGTCATTCACCATGAGTAATGAGAATATAGCACATTTCTACAAAGAAAGGTTTCATATAGCTCTTAGGTAGGAAATGTTCTCTTCTAATCAAAGATTAGGGAACACACAATCCACATTTGAAATACAAAGAACTACCGGGGCTACGTAGAGTTGTGCATAGTCTTCTAGTTACGGAGGTAACTTGTCTTCCTACAACCCAGGGAAAATCATATTAGGATACTAGTCATTCACTGTCTTTGAAAGGAAGGATATCGTTATTTACTTGGTTTTGGCTTGAACCATTTCCAACCATTCTACCAGTAAAGTTATTATTCCGATAAGTCCGATCAATATGGCATTAAATAAAATAACCTTGGGACTCTAATTAAATCGCCCTTCTCAGAACGAGGGCGTATTGATATACATCGCTATGAGTAGATCCAACGTGCCACCATCAGTTGTTACAAAGATATATGTATTGACTTTCTTTGGGCTTTCAGGAAATCGGTAGGGTAATTAGTCATTCTACTCAATAACGTAATCCACGGCCGAGCTGCGCACACGGTCGGCCTGCGCACCCCACCGAAAATCGCGTCTTCTCACCATTCTACCTAGTTCAACTACCTACCATGCCACCAATTCGTACACAATCCTCACTGAAATCGGCCAATCAGGAGGGTAGGATCTTATTAGCCCTATCTGATATCAAAAATGGCCGTATCGCATCACTTCGCGCAGCAGCAAGGCTATATAATATACCCGAATCAACACTCCGCAGTCGTGCAAAGAGTATACTATCACGCGTCGATATACGCCCAAACGGCCATAAATTGACCCAATTAGAAGAGGATTCGCTTACTGAATGGATTCTCTCTATGGATTCGCGTGGAGCAGCGCCTCGGCCCTCTACTGTGAGAGAGATGGCTAATATTCTACTGGCTACGCGTGGGTCTCAGCCTCAGCCTACTGTAGGCATAAATTGGGCAACAACCTTTATTAAACGTCGTGATGAGCTTCGTACACGCTTCTCGAAACGTTACAACTACCAGCGTACTCTAAATGAAGACCCGAAATCACTACGAGAGTGGTTTACAAATATACAACGCATTATCGATGAGAACGGTATCCAACCAGAGGATATCTATAATTTCGATGAGACAGGATTCGCAATGGGTCTTATTTCAGCGCAGAAAGTAGTTACACGGGCGGAATACTATGGTCGGCGTCGTCTTCTACAGCCAGGAAATCGTGAATAGATTACTGCTATTGAAGCAATCTGTGCAGATAGCTTTTTGCTACCGCCCTGTATTATTTTTAAGGGCAAGGTTGCTATTGCGGATTGGTTTGATAATTTACCAAAAGACTGGCGATTTGAGATCTCGAATAACGGCTGGACTACTGATAAGATTGGTTTACGTTGGCTACAAAAGCATTTTATCCCATCAACAAATTCGCGCGTACACGGCCGGTATCGACTATTAATTCTTGATGGTCATAGGAGCCATCTTACACCAAAATTCGACCGAATTTGCAAAGAGAATAATATTATTTCTCTTTGTATACCTTCGCATTTATCATATCTACTACAACTACTTGATGTTGGATATTTTGCAGTACTGAAACACGCATATGGCCGTTTTATAAGCGATCTTGCACGTCGAGGATATAACTATATCGACAAATTTGATTTTCTAGATAACTATCAACATGCGCGGCTAGAGATCTTCCAAAAACCAGCTATTATTCAGAATAGCTTCACAGCTAGTGGTCTAGTACCAGTTGATACAGACAGAGTGCTTTCAAAGCTTAATATCTCTTTACGAACACCTATACCACCAAATAGCAGACCAAGCAGCAGATCAAGCCAATTCACACCAAAAACACCCAGAACTGTGATTCAGCTACAGAAGCAAGCTTCGATGCTAAAAGATCTACTAAAGCAGCGGTCGAATAGCCCTCCGAGCCCATCAAAAACTATGCTAGATCAGATTATCAAAGGCCACTGTATGGCACTACACAACACTGCGCTACTGGCACAAGAAAACACGGATTTACGCGCAGCGAATGAGAAAAAACGCCAGAAACGCAACCGATCAAATAGGCAGATACCCTGCGATAGTGGTATGACAGTTGAAGAGGGTTTACAGCTAGTTCAGCAGCTAGATTTGCTAGATGAAGCTATTCAGGTAGATTCGCATACACAGAGCGAACTGCCTAATCAGGCAGCTGAACAGGCCACCAGGGCTCCGCCTAGGTGTAGTGGGTGTAGGGAGACTGGCCACAAGATCAATGTATGTAAAAATCGCTATATCTAGCTGAATTAATAGGTGTCGGTTGAGTTATCCTGATTCAAAATTATCTAATTGGGGTGGGTGCGCAGGCCGACCGTGTGCGCAGCTCGGCCGTGGATTACGTTATCTATTAACATCTATGGATGTGGGGACAGGGAGGATTCATCAAATTGAGGCAGATTATCTCTCCTATTGGACTAATAGTGGCCTTAACGTTTGCCGATAGCATGTCTCTCAGGGAGGTCGTGCTCATACCGTATAGAAAATTACGGATTAGATAAGGGAAACATATGTATGAGGTGGTCTCATAATCTCAACAAGATAATAAATTATGTAAGGAATTATATCTGACTCAGAGATTGGCACTCACTAGTTATTCCCTTACTCAATTTCGCTTTTCGCTATTGTTCCTAGGCATTGTTTGTCGGCGCAGTCATATGAAGCTTCGTCTCCTTGAAAGACCAAAGACACCCACTGGAAGAGCCAAGGTCAATGAGAAGATTTTTTAAGTTCAGAAAATTAGTAACATGTCAAGTATTCCCGAATCCGACCGGCCACTGAGGCGGTGCTGACCGACCCATGTATGCGAGAACCGCCAAGATATCCCGCCCAGCGGGCCAAGGCCCCCAAGATCTCGGCACCTCGCAACACACCGCAGTGCCCAGGAATTGGCATTCAATTATAAAGCTTTCATCAGGAACGTGTCGACTACTTTCAATATTACTGGCTCTGTCTTTTGGGGCACTCAACGATCCAGTCCCCCCAGTGGCGTGGAATCGAGCTCAGTCCACACTTGGCAACTAATCTCGACAGCCATCCCATCCAACTATGCGAGAGACACTTTCATGCCATGAAATTATCACCCCACCAGTCAACATAGATATTCACTTGCATGATATGAAGCAGTGAAATTTCATAGGATGAGATTCAATATGACATCAGGCTCGGCTCCCTCGCGATGGAGCTCAGGTGGCTCTGGGCCTAAGACCTAAGAAATCTCGGCAGGAGAAAACTAGCCGGGTCATTTTCTATAGAAGAGAAGATCTCGCATGTTATATGAAGGAAAAAAAATCATTTCATACAGATTGTCTAGTTCCCGAGTCGCCATTTTCCCTTCCAATTTTCACCAACCGTGATCATGGTGTCACCAGTCACTGCAAAGTATGATTGGATTTTGGCCCTGACAACCATTGCTTTCGTATTCAGTGCGTTCGGCAATGGTGCGAACGATGTCGCCAATGCGTACGCGACATCTATCGCCGCCCGCACCCTGAACATGGCAACGGCAGGTGTCCTCGCTATCATAACAGAGTTTGTTGGTGCTGTGGCGATGGGGGCAAGGGTAACAGATACCATAAAGAATGGAATCATTGGTGTTGAACGATTTGAGGGTAAGCCAGGTGCTTTAATGCTGGCAATGGCATGTGCCGAAGTTGGTAGTGCCACCTGGTTGATGCTTTCCACAAAACTTGGGTTCCCAGTGTCGACCACCCAAACCATTGTTGGTGCTCTGATTGGCGTTGGCTTTGCGTCTAAGGCTTCAATCTCTTGGGCATGGGAGAAAGGCAGCGTATCTCAGGTCGCTGCATCTTGGGGAATTGCTCCTCTCATCGCCGCTGGATTCTCTGCTTTGATATTCGGCACAGTCAAATATTCTGTTCTCGAACGACAGGACTCGTTCAAATGGGCTATGCGTCTGATACCTTTCTATTTGGCTATGACAGGTGCTATCCTGGCTCTCTTCATAACGATCGAGGCTCCCAGTGCGCCTTCACTTGAGGAGTTTGGAGCCGGGAAGGCGGTTGGAATCATACTGGGTGTTTTCTTCGGCTGTCTTCTTGTCGCTTATGTCTTCTTTGTTCCATACTTCCATCGCCGTCTTGTGAAAGGAGACACACGCATCAAGCTCTACCACGTTCCTCTTGGTCCACTTCTTTTGAAAGAGGATCCACCCCTATACTTCCCTAGCAAAAGCGAATCGGCCGTTACCAACTATTACGAAGATTCATACGGCGAGGTAGTCGCGGGCCAACACGACGCGGCTAAACAACAAACTACGGCGAATGCCGACTCAGTAACTTCATCTCCAGAAATCATTGCCAAACCACATACAGAGCAACCAAACGACGACGAAGAGAAGAAACTGGCCTCATCATCCCCTCCCAAAACTGGCAAAACGATACTCGAGCCAAAAGAGCGTTTCATTGACCCGGTCAAAGACCTTTCCTGGACCAACCCCAAGAAGTATTGGGGGTACATAAAGTGGCTGCTTCTGCAGGGAGTTACCAGAGATGTGATCACTCACGACTCGCCTGCTCTGCGCGCCATCCATGCACGAGCACACCGATATGATGATCGAGTCGAGCATCTTTGGACATATTGCCAAGTCGTTTCCGCCATGATGATGTCCATTGCGCATGGTGCAAATGATGTCGCAAACGCTGTTGGGCCCTGGGCCGCTGTATACCACACCTATAAATCAGGGGCTATCGAAACTGAGGCACCAACACCTGTTTGGTTTCTTGTTGTGGCAGGTCTACTCCTAGGCCTTGGGTTCTGGTTCTATGGGTACAATATCGTGCGTGCACTTGGAAACAAAATCACCCAGATGTCACCAACTCGTGGGTTCAGTGTTGAGCTCGGTGCGGCTATCACGGTGCTTTTGGCTTCACGGCTTGGTCTGCCCGTCTCTACGACGCAGTGCTTGACAGGCGCGTCTATGGGTGTGGCGCTCATGAACTATGATCTTGGGGCTGTCAACTGGAGACAATTGGCCTTCATTTTTGGTGGTTGGGTTTTGACACTTCCATGCGCAGGGCTTGTGGCCGGACTACTTTGTTTGATGGCTTTGAATACTCCTCACCTGTAACACACGAGTCTGGGGATATTTATTTCTAGTATATCGAGAAACAAAATATCGAATGTTATTTTCAAGAATTTCTTTCATATCTTTCCTTCTCCGAGAAACGTTCAAATAGCACGAACTGGTTTTGGGTCTTTATGAAAATTGGAAATTAGCCTCTCTTTGTCAGTTTCAATAAAATAGTTTCTAGATAAATGGGGTTCTGTTAAGAAAGAGAGATCTAGAAGGCATTGGTTGTGTGCAAATGGAACAGGTGGACTCAGAAAGTATACCCAGGTGTTCGGTCCTGTGCAAGATGGCACGGTGGTACACTCAGAGTGTCACTTGTATTTATTTCATCTTTGTCCAAATCAAAACTATCTACAAAGAGAACAGGATGTGGGGAGAATAACAGGAGTTGGAGGAGGCGAAGATCCGGTATTATTACCGATGGCGGGAGGCCTCAGGCTCGAGGGCTTAATCATCCCGCATCCGTATATCGGGAGTATAGGAGTCAGTATGTAGATATATTTACATCATCGATCGTCATCTCCATTCTATCCAGTGTACATTGCGAAATGGGCCACTAACCTGTCAGTCGCGAGTGATGTGGGTGCAAGCTATGGCTCTCCGAATGTGATGCCAGACGTTACTTCCTGCAAAGAGCTTTTGAAATGAGAGATTTCAGGCAAAGGTCGACCGGGCTGGGAGATCTCTTGATAGTCGGGCCTGGCAAAACCTTTTCGTACAGGCTTGTCATTCACGGCCGTATCTGGTGAATTCACAGCCTCAGACAGTAGGAGAGACCACCTTCCAAGAATACTGGTATCTGCTCGGGTACTACGAACTTGTAGATTCACAGACGGCGTGTGATCTCAACTAGAGAATTAAGCCTTGTAGTATTCGTTACTGTATCTTCTCGACTCCATATATATACGCAATATTAGGGGTGGGTATTAAGCTATGCTAAAGTCCTGGCCAAAAAGGGTATAGCCAGTCTGTGAGGCTGAATTTGAGTTTCCCCTATTAAAGAAATTTGATAGCCTATTCCAACCAAATTGATTACTTATTGTAGAGATGGTAGCGCCTTCTACTGGTATATGGTCAGTGGTATCTTCAGAGGATTGAAGACAAGACACCATAATATCATCTTTTGGATCTGATTCTACAGAAGCCCTGGTATAATCATGATTAACCACCCACTACCATTTTACATGTGGACGTCTGCTGGAAATCGACAAAAATTGGTCTTATGGTTGATGCCACAATAGTGAAATAAAACAGCGAGATATACTGGCAATTCATGTGTGACAGATGAATTCTTCATGGATCCAACATCACCATGAGGCTCAGATGAACTACTTGTACTAATCATTACTTGGCATTTTGAAGGGCATCTTTGATCAAAATTTCGAGATCAGCCTTGGACTTCTGTGGTATACCAAGAAGGTCATTATCAATCTCCTTGAATTCGCCTCCATAACCTTCGGCGTAAACTGATCGACAAAAGAATCCCACGGAGGCTAACAGGTCCATCGATCCACTAGCATATTTTTGCTGCGCCATAGCCTCCATTTCAGCAGTGCTAACATTCTTCGGGGTCCAAGTTATGTCTGGTTTAACCTTTTGGGCGATAGTGAGCATCTCATTTTGGGTTGTTACGAGGTCTTGAACAAACACAGCCCGGTTCTTGGTCTCACCTGGATGACGTAGAACCTCTACCACAGCCTGGCCAATTGTAGCCAAGGTTGTGGTACTGAATGGACGATCACCGCCATCATATAGTGGAGTCTCTCCTCCCTTCAGGTTGAGGAAGAATCCAAATGCAAGGCTCCAGTCAAGGAATGGTCCATTGCGGATCAGACTATACGTGAAATTGGGATTTTCAGCAGCCTTTTGGCGTACGAAATCATGCAATTGGACCTTGGAATGGTAAACAGGCAAACCGCCTGCTTTCGGATTGCCAATGTTTGCGCAAAACTCGGATGGTAGAAACCTGTGCACGCGAGCCTTCACAGCTGCCTCTATCAGTGGAACTTGTGTCTCCATGGAATTAGTTGTTAGAACCGAAACAACAACATCTTGACCGGCCAGAGCGTCGGCGAGTTCCGGGATTGAGGTATAGTCGACGCGGATAACCTGAACAGAGTCAGGAAACTCGGCTTCAGATGAGTGGCGTGTGAGAACAGTGACGCTAAAATGTCCGCTCTTGAGAAGCGCCTCAAATATCGGTGAGCCTAGGGCTCCAGATGCCTGGATATCAACTATAAGGATCAAGCTGGGACAATGATTGATGCAACTAACTCCTGCGATGGCAACGTTGCGAATGGCTGCCATTTCTTGACGGAAAAAACTAGTTGTAAATTTTTCGGACTTCTCATGTCATGCTCTGGAAAATGATTTAAAATAAAAAACCCCCGAGTCAACAAAGGAGTATGGATCGTGAGGGGAAAATAAAAATGCGGGCGTGGATGCGGACTCTAAACCGAATTGATCTCATCCTAGGGACGTCGAGGTTAGCCTCCGCACCCGCATCCGCGTCCGCACCTGCATCGCACCAGGCACTTCAAGTCGCATTACCAATTCCATTTATGTTCGCCAATCAGGCTCATCTATCCCCGTGGGAACCAAAGTCATATCACGATATGTTGACTCTGTAGTAAGTCCATGAGATGCTCGTGCTCGATATCAAGGACACGGAATTTCATGACAGAGTACTCTTTGAACTTCTTGCGTGACCCGGCTACTAATGAAGAGGATATATCTGTCACGGTATATTCCATGGGCACACCGAGCGCGGCAAAGAGCGCGACCATCTGGGTTTAGTGGTTCCTCCAGTTCCAGCTCCTATTTCTAACACCTTGATGGACTGTCCGCTAAGTTCAGGAACAATCTTCCCTAGAGACAGTTGGATCTGTCCAGTCCATGTAGTGTTGGTCGGTGACTGGCCGTAGAATCCACCCAGTAACTGTCTTCCTTCGCCAGATCCAAGGATAAGCTGAAAACCATCAGTCTTTCCAGCAAAGCAATCCGACATGTTGGCGCCGGCGTAATGAGTCAGCTTGTGGTCACTATGGTAGACCTCAGGGCCATCCAAAAGCTCTGCGAGGATTTCATCTGCTGTTCGAGTCGGTACGGGCTGTGAGATCCTATTTATATCCCAGCCATTGGTTTCTACCAGTCCTGTCTTCTCTAAGTATTCAAAGAGGCACTTGACGGATAATGAGTGATGAATGTCGCGGATTGGACAGCCCGATTCCTCGAAGCATCCAAGATATGAATGATGCAGGGTTCACCCGATAGAGGCAGAATGGTATCCATGTATCCACTCAAGCCATTCTCTGCGATGAAGTCATCTATTTGTAATTTGACATGATTGAAGCATTCGACAATACTATCAGACGAGATTTCGATCTTCTGTGCCTTTACAGCGGACGAATCATTGGATTTTTCATTCAAGACTCCACTGGACGAAGGATTGTGGAGAGAAGGCGCTCCGTTGGTCTCGAGATGAGAGGTCGTCGGTGGCTGATGATCCAGCAAATCCGGACTGCCATTGGTTTCTTCTGTCGCGACTCCTTCTTCCTCTGCAGATCCCAGGGCTTTTTGCACCAATCGTACAAGTTCACGCAAATTCATGACTTGCAAAACTTCGTCATTGTCCAAATAGATTTCGAATACCAATTCGATCAAGTTCATCCCCATGAGAGTCGATTCCTAGCTCGATCAGATCGGAGTCGTCGTTTATCTCATCAGGCTCCAGTCCGGACAAACTGACAAGACCTTTAGTAATATCTGAGACTCTGTCTTTTTGGGGCTTGGGCGTGTCCTGTGAGGGCTGGGATACTGGTGCAGATCCATTATGCCCAGAGTCCGATTCAGAGATTGCAGAAGATGAAGTCTGACTTAAAGAAAGACCTGATATGACCTTACCAAGTGCCGACTTCGAAATCTTTTCGTACCGAGTACCCAGAATGATCTCGACCAGCTCGCCAGTGTCAGAATCGAAGATGAAAACATCACTCATGTATTGCTTCTCGGACAGACGAGAGTAACAGACATAAACTTCCCAAGGCACCTTCTGGTTGCTGGCACTTTGGAGACGGCTCGAGGGTGGCCGTATCCACTTCTCGATGTGGTCCGAGATAAAAGCGTCTTTTTCTGACTGTCTGGCGATCAAATTGATGAAGTGGCTAGCGACCTGACAGAAAGAATCAGCCGAACCAACAGATACCCACTTGTTAAGGTCCTGCCAGAGCGAGACACGTCCAGCCGACTCTTGATTCTTCCCAACCAGCACTTGCACACCCTTGTAAGCATCGCTGTAGTCAACAGTATCGGCAAAAAAGGTATATTCTTGTTGTCAGACCATTGAGTCGACGATGATATTAGGGTGGAGCAGCTGACAAGGTCTACTGATACCCATGAGATGCTCAACCGCCGGAATTCATTTCGGAAACCTTCCTCGTCGGAACATTTCAGAGAGATCCGTCCTCCAGTGTGTCAAATTTATTCCACCCTTTTTGCCTTGCAATTTTTTCGGCTATAACCAATTTCTTTCGGCTGCATCCCTGGCCATGGCAATTTCCAAATTACCATGGCGAAGCAAGGTTGCTTCCGAGTTATGACCTGAAAATGGAGAATGTACTTTCAACTTTTCTTGGTTGAACTAGTAATTATAGCGGCCGTGCTGAAGTATAATCTAAGGTGCAATTTATCTTTATTTGTATTTAGGTCCATGATATCATTGTAAGAAACTTCGGCTCTACAGTAGTTTGTATGAAGGGACATAATGTAGAGTCTTTGAATTTAGCCAGTCATCCGATGCATAGGTATGCCATCACGGCAGATAGTAAGTATTAAATAGGTCCACTGTCCGATGCGTGTTTGCTTCGTACATTTGTCGTGAATATCTATACTTCTTTATTCTGGCAAATAAAATGGGAGAACATGGAGATTATTCGATAAGAAGCCGTTATTGTCATCCAACGGACTGTTGAATGTACTAGAAGATGAATTTGATCTTCAATTTGTCCCCTTCCTCTATCTCTTCTTTCTTCTCCAAGAGCTGCGGCATGTCCCAGGTTACATTGACATATCGCCCACTAAGCCACTCACGTCTTTTAGAAGCTAGATAGGCTACAGTATCGCCGCACAGCTCTGGGGTATCTGTGAGAACTAGTAGAGTCAGCATCCTTTGTTCGTAAACTGCCATTTCACATTCAATATCACAAATTGAATGATTTTCAAGGCTCGACATACTGTTTAGCAGATTATCTGGAGCATTTTTGGGATTGCCTATAATCCCGGTCGGGCTATTGCCTGGATGGATACAGATCGAGACCAGTCCTTGATTGGCGTACTCTGTATCCAAGAACTGCGAGAGACGGAGGAGACCCAGCTTGGAGATTTGATAGGCACTCCCACCGGGGGTGAGTAGGTGCGCACCCACGCTACTAACTGTGATCACAGTCTTTGATCTGCCATCGCTAGACAAAAGCAAAGGCACAAATGCGCGCGAAAGGAGATAAGATCCCCGCAAATTGGTCTCCATGATATGCCACCAGTGCGCAGGATCAGACTCAGTTACTGGGGCCAGAGTCCCCAGGATCCCGGCATTATTGATCAAGATGTCACAGCGTCCAAATTCGGACTTGACCTTTTCAGCCGCTGCATCCACGCTTTGCTGATCGGTTACGTCTGTTTTTATAGGCAAGAATTTTGGGGCGGGTCTGTTTGCAGAGGTGGCCGCGGCTGCGACGTCCTCGGCCAATTGTGCCATCTCGGATCGTGCCCCCACGGCTATATATGAAGCTCCAGCTTTAGCGAATGAAAGAGCCATTCCGCGCCCTAGACCTTTCGAGCCCCCTGATATAAAGACTGCACATCCTCGTAGGTCGAGTGTGAGTGGGTTAATTGCATCGTAGGTGTCGCTGTGTACAAGAGGCGTAACATCGTAGTCTCCGGGTCCCTCCAGAAAATTCGGAGTTCCTCTTGGAGGAGGCATTGCTGCGATAATTTCTCGGTTTTGAAACAAGAGAAAGCAAAATGGACATTTAAAGGGGGAATGAAATCAGAGCCTCTGTACCTACAGAGGCTTATCTATCAAAGTCGCATGGGCCCCACGTACTACGTAAACCCGCCCGACAGAAAAGCCCCCGATTGGATATGTCAATTTCAATTTGAGATGTTTAGCCACCTGGCTACAGTAAAAAAGTTTACATACTCCACTTAGCCCAAAGGAAAGTCGCTGGTTAGGTGATTGCGTATGCTTTATCTGGCCACGTTGATTGGTCGCCTCGTTACATATGTATTGTACAGTATGCCTAAACAGTGTTTTGAACAGCTTCACTTCCATACAACCGCTGAATTCTTCGTTGCTCGTGGTGACAAAGCCTACGTGACGGACTGAGTTCAGCAAAACCAATAATTTAACTGAGGGTCAACAAAACGCTCAGCACCCTTGGGTTTATTCTGTTATTCCAAGTCGAATAGGTAGTACATAGAAGTGCTTGATGGAGCCGGACCCGAGTAACCCAAAGTCAGCCTCGTTGAACATCAACTCCGAATCAGAGAGATTTCGCTTGCAACGTCTAGAATCACCTGTACAACTTTTGTGGCATCTCTCTTTTTGGTAGGCACGGCAACGACCCCCATCCCATTCCACCAACCTGGCGCTATCTTTATGACAGTACTGTTCTAATAGCAGCTGGTGTCGATGTCTGCCGGCGTCTTGAAGTCCATGGACACGCACCGTTGCAGGCCGAACCCGATGCTCTAATTGAACTTCTGCGTCAGGTATGTCCGGTGCTTTCAAAGTAGAGATCTTGGAAGCGTTTGCTAGATACGGACTGGTCAAAAATCGCGGGTCCAAAGAGACCAACGGCGGCGAGCCGGCCAAAAGAATCGCGAACTGAACGTTTCATTGTTGATCAGAGTCTAAGATATCTTGTTCAAGGAGCAGAATCGCGGCAATCTTTGCGCCCTGGCTGAACCCAAGAAGCCCCGTCCATTCTCCTGTTTTCTTCTGTTCCCCCGAGAATATCGTCGTTCTTTATCGCGGTCTTGACAGAATGAAGAATAGACTGTGCGGCAGTGTCAAGATCTAGCTCCGGATAATCCGGTCGAAATCGTAGCTATCGTCGGAAAAGACCATAATTTTGATAAATTGGAACAACTTCATAAGGATTTCCAATGGAAACAAAAGGATGGACATAATACTCAGAGCTCAAATATCCCATCTGTCAACAACCCTGTCTCCATCTCCAGGCAGATTGGCTCAAAGCTGGATGTCATAGAACAAGATGGCCACATTTTTTCGGCCTGAGATCCATGAACAAATAGCAAAATACAAGACAATGCTTGGTACGATCGTTCAGGAGACTGGAGAAAATCCATACCAGGATTTGGAGTCACACAAGTTGACACGTGGAGATACGATTGGAAACACAATACTTCCACAAAAGTGTCCCACACTTCTGTGGAACTATTGTGTTTCCAATCTTAGCTCTCCATACTGGAACTTCATACTATCTCGGAGATAGTATGAGAAAAGCAGAGAAATGTGAATATGTTGGAGCATTTTCAGATATTGACATGTCCTCTAAGAAGACAAGTCTCCAAAAATGGGCATGACCTTGAAGGTCTCTCGCCCGCACCGGGCTTTAGAAAGCATATCACGAGCACGGTCCTTGTGCCGATCTTCACATCTCTCATTTTGGCATTATATCTAGGTACAGCGTGGAAGATGGACGGTAACAAAGATCATTATATTGAGCCGATTATAAATATACAAGATATATATAGAAAACAGAACAAAACTATGCCGCATTCCGGCGCCTTTTGGTGGTGAAGTCCCGATTTTGGCTCGTCACTAAAGAATTGTAGTCGGGGGAATGTCGAGGGACCACAACTGATATTGTAGAGGGGCGGAGAGGGGAGCGCGGCGGGAGGGCCGGGGTGCTGGCTGGCTCGGCGGTGCTGGCTGGCTCGGCGGTGCTGGCTGGCTCGGCGGTGCTGGTTGGCTCGGCGGGGCTGGTTGGCTCGGCCGGCCGCTCCACGAAGATAGCTTGCAGCCACGACCACCGGGGGAACCAAGCCCGTTGCTGAGACCAAACTAGCAAACCGCCAAACATGGCGAGGATGCTCAAAACCTTCGCCCAATCAGCTGCTATCTCCAGAGCACTCCGCTCTTCTATCGTAGATTAGTATGAGCAATAATAGGCTTTATGGATTACGTGATATAACATACTAGATGTCGGACAATGTTCATAGATTTGTAGTACATGGTCTAGCGACAGGCGGAACAGACCATCGGTGTCCGGAGGGGGCAGATTCAAAGAAGCAGAAAGTCCGGCGCTGGGGGCGCTGGGGGCGCTGGCGACGGGAGAGAAACACTATGAAACCATTGAATTAGTGATTGCTGCTCTTGTCTTACTCGTACATCGATGAGCGTTAGAGTGGACCATAGATTGACACATGTACGCGACGCCGCAGATTATTCCGAGACACATTCAAACTTTCACGAAAGCTGTACGCCAACGCATGATTTAATTTGGGCTCGAACATTCTGAAAATTAGCTTTCGCACGGAGCCGTCTCCCCAATAAATGGTGTGGGTATATGACTGAAGATCTCGCATGTAGCCACAGTGCAAGCTTGTTGATGACAATACATTCTATCTCTGAGATGGGTATCTACTAGAGATTGATCGACATCGGTTTTTGTCACCCTTTCACATAAACCTGCGGCCACGTTCGCACTTTAATGCTCATGCGGAGGAGATTGGAGTGGATTTGATGTTTTTTTGGCGTGAATATTACTGGCAGCGCTGCAATGTGGCTACAGTTTGCCTCGGTGGTCACCACTCGCTGAAGGATCTGAGTGGCTCGGACGTGCAGTGAGTGCGAATGCAAAAAGATGCGAGCGAATACTGATGGCCTGATATATGAGAAGCTTTTTTTGGTGTTCCAACACATTTTCGTCAGTGATAGCATGATATGGCTCTGAATCATGCATCGTCCCTGGAGAGCGTTCCAAGATTGTTTTCATCTCCTATATGCGAATATGAGCGGCCGTCAAGGGTAGTATGAGGACGCAATCGATAGATCATTGGGGTCAAACTACCTTTTCCAAAGCGCTTCCTGTTCCAGTCTATCGCAATGAGCTCGGACACCTGCAAGTGAAGCCAGGGGAGCTTTCGTACGATCTGAAGTATCATGCCATGCAGGTTATCATAGCTGCGACTGCGAAAAGAAGCAAGTGTAATGCCGTGCTTTGATTTTCCATGAGCCATGGCACTGTGTGCGAGCAGAATGAAGTTCATTCGTGTGAACTCAAAAGGTTTGCTGCATTGTCGGATCGAAGGGCGATGATATGCATGCCGTCTGGCGAAGTGTGCTTGTAGTCGACGTTCAATCCCGAATCCGTGTACATGTGTCTATCTGTCCTTGGAGTATTACTCACTTACCACCAGGAGGGCCCAGAGAACGAGAAAGAAAAGGCGCGTATAGATACCCATGGCCATTGCGAGTCCCGGTTTGGCTGAGAGGGGGCGGCACAAACGAACAGGACGAGGAGGGCAAGGCAATATTAGAGAAGCATGAACAGCGGCAAGTACTGGTGCGTATAGTGGTGCGCCAAAGGACGAAGCAAAATCTATTGAGAGACATGAGAGAAAAAGAAATGTAGTGAGCGGCCTCACCTTCAAAGCACAGAGGGAAGGAGCGACTCTGGGCGCAACAGGGCAGCGAGCAGCTTCCTTCTGTGCCTTCAGGCTTCGCTACCCAATCTACTATTCACTATCTTCTTGGGACTTAATATCCACCATTTCCTAAGAGTTCTCACTTACTACAATATCTACCATTCACTCTCTTCATGAGAATAAGCCCCCGCCACCATTAAGAGGTAGGGTGCCTCTTCCCAGGATTTCTCGGAAATATCAAGCTGAATACGGCCATCAGCAACCCTCGACTACCCTAGGGTATACTACCAAAAACCCCTATCTGGTTGACTCTCTTCAAATTGGTTCCATGGTCAAGCATCCGAGCATACACTGGTACCTACCACCGAAAGTAGATATTGGTATGGTACCGGATCCATCTGTCACGTCACACCTTGTCGTCTTTTGTCTCTTCACCTCCTGCTCCTGGACAAATCCACAACTATCACGACTACAATTACCATTTTCTGCCGACAGTCACGATGGAATTTTTGAAATCCTTCTTCGAGCCCCATCTCGACCTCCCACGCCAATCAATCAGCCCTCAGTCTCACTGCATAGATAGACTGACCGGGCTCCCCTCGGAGTTATTGGTTCGGATATGCGATCTGCTTTCACCCGTCGACATTGTTTGTCTTTGCCTCTGCAATCATCGATTCTATAACCTCTTCCAGACATATTATCGATTTCCTACTCTGAGGGATGACAAACTGTCAATTTTTATCCGACTGGAAAGAGATCTCCCAGAATATTTTGCATGCGATATTTGCAACTTTCTTCACCGATACGATGGCTCTGAGAGCTTTGGACTCAGCGGAACAGCCCATGAAACATCCAGTGGACTTCCCTGTGTAAGAAAAGGATATGACTGGCATGCAGAGTGTATTGGAGGGTCATCGATCAGTATGAGAACCCATGTTCTATTCCCTCATTCGAAAAATCGGCTTTATTTTCTCCAAGTCAAACTTGCTATGAGACGACACTGCTACGGTCCTTATTCTGGAATCAACACTGATTCTCTTGCCTTTACACAAGTTCGTGAATACATACATCCTTGGCAAAAATCTCAACCATCATCGATCTATCGAAGTATCAGAAATCTCTTCTCGATAGAAGCTCAAGTATGTTCTGAGCCACTCGGGGTTCATATAAGAATGCAGGATATTGTACTTCATGATATGTGGGAGGATTCAAAAATTCAAGTTAATTCGAAATCATATTCTCTGTGGTATTATGAAATATGCCAACATACCTCACTTGAGAGCAAAGCCTCTGATATTGAATCAGTGTATAATGGAGAAAAAAGCTCATTTCCATATACTTGTCCCAGGTGCAATACAGTCTCCTTGATTGAATTCCGCAGAATAGATTCCAGGCTTGCCCTCGTTATGACAAGATGGATTAATCTAGGTTCTGGTATTCACAGAGACGATCCTCTGTGGAAAATTCACGTTTTTACTTGCAATGATGGGACGATGCCTTACGAGCTTCCGATTTCGCTGATGCTTCAAAGCCCTCGCACATGTTTTGAAAATACGACATCGCTGTCGTTCGAAGACTTACGGTCTCGCAACATATCCTATCTTCGTGACGATCGATACAAAAAGGGAGGAGCTTTTGTTTCCGACAAGGCTAATGCTCTCTGGCACATGTCATACAAAGAGCCATCCAAGGGATGGGGAATCTTCTCTCTTTTCTCTTGAGTATAAGCTTTTATGGAAACCGAAGAGCTAGAAATTCGATAAAGGGTATTGATGAACGTGAGGGAAATAAAGGTTGCTGTGACGGAGCTGTCATCATATTACCTATTTCAGCATCTGCAATCTTCATACTTATCTTTTAGAACGGTCTTAATTTCTTGAAAGAAAAAATGCACCTGGTATCTGCTAGCTCTGTACTTGGAAGGGTGGAAGGAGTTTGGCACCCCTCGCTTATGAGATTGACCATTAATCATATAATAGCTCATTGATGCAGTAGAATGCTCGGTGGGATGCAGATGTTACGGTGTGCGCGGAGATTTTGTTTTGCCTTTCGCTGTCAACACTTCATGTCAAGCTATCCTATTCTGCACTCTCTGAGCCTTGCCCATGTACCCCGTGGACCGATCAGATTTTCTACGATTGAGGTTCTCTCCAACAATATTGGTGTCGTTCAACCGGGACGAGGAGATGGTTCTACCAGGTATAGAAGAGCAGCCTATGGATTCTTTGTTTTCTACATTTAGTCTTAGGATTAGAGGTTAGCTAGACTTCTGTTTATTTGAAACCCTGATATCATGCAGTAAGCGAATTCTCTTGTCCATAAATATCTTGAAGATAATCCCGGTATTTCGTACTCTCCACTTACCTAGTAGACAGTATAAACCCCCACTAGATGTGTCGTACTGACAACTAGACTGCGGCACGGTTTTGGTTTGCGTCTTGAGATTCTATTCAAGATCTAACCGCAAAATCGTGAGATTTTGAAATGTTCACCGAATCCAAAACCGCAATGCGGCTATCTTGCAGTTAACCGTAATACCGCAAATATAAAAATCGTAGCTATTTTAGTAAATTTTTTGTACAATTTTTGATTTGGTATTCATAAAATATATAAAATTCTCATAAAACTGTAAATCTTGGTATATTTGTTCTGTTTGAAAAACCGCCATTAAGTGCAAAAACTGCTGCAGTCTTGAATTAGCCCGGCCTAATCCTCCTTTGCGTCAGCATGATATTCGTTACTCGCCCTCGAGCTCGCCGCACACGCCATTCTTGTGATGCATATACCCCACCACCTTGGCATGGTTTTCTAATAAACTTCAACGCACTTCCTTCTTTCAAGATTTGTTTTGTTACTGCTTTGCTAACCCTTGATTATTGTGATACAATCATTTGAATATGTCTCTTGAGAAACGGCCCGATACATTGATCTTTGGCCATATTTCTGACTATCACTAATGCAACATTCCCCACTTGAGGCATCATTATTTGGGCGTATAAAGGACATGACGGTAATATGGGTATATGATATACGGTATATCTATCTTATTACTGTCGCTCATTCTACCAAAAATAACATTAAGTAAAAGTATAGAGGATCTCTAGATCTTTATGATCTTTATAATACCGTGAGTTTCACCGGCCTTAGACATACACGATCGTGATCAGTACCCTTTGCTGGCAACAGGATAGATATGTAATTCACTGTTCCTCATCTACCTCTAATAGTAAAGGCTGTCTCTCATGCTGGTTTTCATTCTCGGCTCTAAGCCGCCGGCCTGCTGACGAGACAAACCCAACAAGTATGACACCAACGACAGAACCCGCGATCGTCAAGCCTACATTTATTGGAAGCGGATTCCCGCCAAAATGACTGTGGGTTAGCGAGTCCAACCAATATTGGGAAAAGTTGACGAGGCCAGCTAAGCAGATGATCGCGCCATAGACCCGACCAAAAGTCGCAAAACCGAATACCTTGGTGGCGTAGTCACTAAAAGTTTGTTTAGTAAGCCTAGAATATATTTTAGTAACATTTAGTGGCAGAAGGTGAACATACGACATAGCCGAATAATACAGAGGTCGCAGCAGAACGAACAGGACGACGGTCACATATCCCGCCCACATAGCTGGGATCGAGTTCAGAACGCCAATTGCTGTAATTAATGTCACGATGACACCTAGCATGGCTGGCACGCTCAAACGATCTAGCAATGCCCCTATAATGGGCGTGAACAGAATACCACCAACGGGTAGGGCGACATCAAAGAAATCGTTGATTCGCTCAGCGTTTACGGCTGAACCTAGCATGTACTTGTATTGCGCATGGATAGTCGCAATAAAATAATTCATCCGGAGCATTTGGATGACGGTCAGCAAGGTGATCAAGATAAACCAGGGAGTCGCCATCTGCTTGTGGGCGGACATCCCATGCAACACGCCCCAGATCTGACTAACTTGCTGGCGATCTCCCTCCTGCTCAGCTCGTTGTTGTCTCTCATCTTCATCACCGAGGACTTGGCTGATGTCATTGTACAGTTCCCGCCGATGCTCGGCACGTTTGTCACGTACAAGTTGCCGCTGTCTGTCGCTCTCAATTTCGTGGTCAGAGTCATGTACGTCGTTTGTCGCATCGGCAGTTTGTTCGATTTGTTTCTCCAGCCGGAGCGTAGAATAGTAATCGAACTTCGGCATAAAAGACAGATGTGCGACAGAAATTGCAACAGGTACGGCCAGGTACCCAAAGAAGAACTTGTCAGGAGTAAATGCCCTGTCAGAGGCATTGTAGACAAGTCGATAGAGAAGAAATACGGCAGCAGACGCGTCAAATGCTCCTGTCACAAGAGAAACGATAGTACCAACATGCTTTGGGAATGCGTTTGCTATCTGGAATGACGGAAGAAAGATAAAAGTCCCGCCAAATGATAGAAAAAAGTGACCAGCCATAAGTGCATGGAATTTGGGCCAATGGAAAGTGGCTGACATGAATAGACTACCGAGTGCTAGAAAGACGCTACCAAGCAGGCCACAGACTCTTGATCCATAGCGATCAAGAATTGTCCCGACAGGCAATGCCGACACATTTGCTGTTATCGACGCGATGGTAAAACATAAATTGAGTCTTTATCTCGTTAGAGGGAACAGATTAGTTTGTGGTAACAAGCATACCTTAAGTCTTGCTTAACGCACAGTTTCACTCCTTTCTCGAGCTCGGCATCGGTACACAGATTATGATAGATGCGTTCCTCAACAACTATCGGCTTCAGCGCTGCGTATCCAAACAGGATACCTGATGCCACCCAGCATGTGAAAATCGTAAAGACGACCTGCACTTCACCGTGTTCAGCGATTATTTCGCGTTAAACGATATCATTGTACATACCCAATCTTCTCGAAGCCGAAACTTTGTAGGCAGGTGTTGCCAGTGGTTGCTCCTCTACTGGAACGGGTTGACTGGGCGGCTGTAGTACATCATAGCTGATTTTCCGTGCTATAACCGGACCATTGTACTGGAGGTCAGCTTCGGGATCATGATCGGTACCCTCGACAGTTGACAGATGCTGCACGAGCGACATGACTCTCTATGATGAACAAACGGGAACTGGCGTCAACTGAAGTCAGATCGATCAGTTTGTTGCTCAATCTGGGGTTACAAACATCACTAACAAATCCAGACAACTAGATACAGGTCCGAAGCTGTTCCAACGCAAGAGAAGGTCGCGTGATTATTATCATCACATGATCGGTAGAAACGCGGAGAAGTATATACACGACGCTGGAAGTTGCTAGAACCAGCCCGCAAACACTAGAAATCTATATAGCATCATCGACTGTTAGAATCCTCACTTCTAGAAAATCATCCTGACGCTGCCTCTCGTCTATAAAAACCCCTCTCCGTGATCCCATCTACCAGCATCAACTCAACTCAGACGAACCAAGACCCCACTCTCTAACTACATTTATTTTTCAGATACCAAGTCCACTATATAGCTATAACTCATCATGTCACTCCTCCGAACCAGTTCTCCCTCTACAAATCATTTCGCTCCTCTTTTCCGTCTTCTCGACGACTATGACAACCACCGGAGCAACAGCCACTCCGCAATTCGTAGCTTCGCCCCTAAGTTTGATATCCGTGAAAGCGAAACAGCATTTCACCTCGATGGGGAGCTACCCGGTATTGCCCAGGAAAATGTTAATGTTGAATTTACCGACCCGCAGACCCTAGTCGTCAAGGGTCGCACTGAACGCGAGCATCATACCACCGATCTAAATGATCAGAAGAACAAAGAACAGACCGTGGTAACTACAGACAAAGCCTCTAAAGCTAAATCTGGCCACCGTTACTGGGCTAGCGAGCGTTCTATCGGTGAATTCTCACGGACTTTCTCCTTCCCGGATCGCATTGATCAAGACAATGTCAAGGCGAGCCTGAAGAACGGTATCCTCTCAATTGTGGTTCCCAAAGCCGCTGCCCCTCCTACTAAGAAGATCGCCATCGAGTAGGAATGGGATTATATGAAACTGATGTTTAGCGTTTGTTTTGCAATTCGTATCTCAGATTGTGTCTATGTATTTTGGTTCTCCTCAGCTCTAAAATATGATCAACAAACCAGTCGTCGCACGTCAATATGCAGAACGTCCCATCTGGATAATTTCAATGTTTAATATCAATATCTTTCCCGTTAAACATTCATTTAAACTATCTCGAAGTACAACCTGGTTCAAAATCTATTGTTATTTCTATTGCTAAAACAAAAAAATTTAAATTTATGATGCCAACCCGTCGTCCAACGGAGTAATATTAAAAATATTCTAGACACTGATAATACCCAAAATGGGTCGGAGACTCCGACCCAAAACCCACACCACATGGATGATAGATTCTTCAGCCAAAATCCAAATCTGGGCCTTAATCCACATTTAATCTGTGAATTGAACAATTGGATAGAAAATCTATGATGGGTTGGATTTGATTGGGTTGGATCATGGATCTTTTTTTGGAGGTAAATAATCTTATGAGAGTGATCTAGAAAAACAAAGCACGAGCGTCCTTAAGTTTCGAGCTCTAGCATACTACCGACGGTGCCAGGTTAGCTTTGCCCAGAGCAGCCAACCACGGAGCTTATCCTGGTTAGACATTTGAAGCATTAGGTTAGTAAACAATCAACACCAAGACATTGGACTAACAAGACTGAATCATATCGCATATCAAGACTTAAAAGGAACACTTTTACATTCAACGATATCCTTAGCATGCAATGCCTTATACCCAGAATATGGGGTAGTACCCAGAAACTGCTAAGAAGAGGATACTCTGCGCTTTTGAAGCGACAAAAACACAACAACTATGGCGTACCCTATTCCCATGATTCCAGCTACCACACTGTATGCAATAACTGCGCCAACAGGGGCTATCGAAAGGCCGACACCTGTTAGGCGAAAACCTAGTCCAGCGTTAATAATGCCAAGAACTATCAGACAGCGACCAAGCCACCGATGCATGTAAGCAAATACACTCTTGCCGCCAGTTTTGTGAAAATACCTGTGTTGAATAAAGCCCATCGCGGGCTGGAAAAGAATAAGGCATGGGACGGTCACCATTCCGATAATTGGATGATACATTCGTATGTAACCGAGGCTTCTTGCCATTGAGATTCCAATTCCAAAACCGGCAATGGCCAAAGCAAGAGTAAAAAGCTGAAACGAAGCATGGACATAGACAATCTTCGAATGTGGAATAACATGAAGCATCAGAGCAAAGGAAGGGAAAAATATAACAAAGACCAGTATCATAATAATAGCATGGGCCTTCCTGCGTTTTTCAACCGACCCAATACTAATGGTCGAAATCGGATGCGATGAACTCGAGGAGCTCATATTATTCGAGGTTAGAAACGGATTATCAGATGAACCACCGGTTGCTTGTTGGAGGTCTATTGCTGCAATCCCAACAGCGTCATGTATGGTGATAGATGCCGCTAAGCTGTTCGTGTTGAGTGGTCTCCCGTATTTCACTGCCCAAATCCATGTACTTGACGAGCTGCTCAGATCTTCACTTCCGCCAGGCCAGGTGATACAGCTATCACATCGGATGTTTGCAGTCATAACTCCATTACTGATCCCACTGCCATTCAAGACTGATAATTGAGCTTTGGAGTTATATTGTGGCATAACATGCTCTATGCCCAGCCTTGGGGAGACGGTAACATTATTCCCGTCGCTAGATGCATAGACAATGAATATATTTGCCCCTTGCATTCGAGAGCCCTGACCCCAAGCAAACCACTGAAGCTCGTTCGTGGACTTCAGTTGGAGAAAAATCGGCCCAGAGCCCGAGGACTCGGTGGCTCGGGGTACATTGACAGTATAGGTGATTCCATTTTGCCCGGGTGGCACGAACGTTTGTAACTGGGCAAGGGAAAGAATGGATGTAAATAGACTGAAATATATATATTTCTTTGCCATTGCAGAGCAAGAATCGTGTGACCTGCTTGGCCCCAAGAAAGACCTGAAATATGCGGGCTTGATGTGAAGCCTCGGGAAATATCGTCTTGCCCGCTATATTACAGTAGCTGCGCTCCTTCATCAAATTTCTATGTCTCTCTGGACAGGACTTACCAACCACTCCTGCTAGGTTCTGCAAGCGTTCTGTGATTTAGAGCTGCCAGAATTACCGAAATTCTCAAGTCTAAGCATCATGACTTGCTGAACAGTTCCCGAAGATGGCAGTTCGAGGAACCGTCGATCGATTTCCAAAATTATTACTATCTGTGCGGCTGAATAGTTCATTGAACACCACAGGATAAGACTGCGAAGCTCACCAATAGCCTTTGCCATTTGAGAATGTCGCGGTCTAGACGTTCTTTGTACTATTTTCTCATCCAGAATTTGTTTCCAATCATGTCTTAGTCAGCTGCCCTACACTCAAAAGAACCAACCATAATTGGTTGACTAACTTTGTCAAAAGGTTATTCTGAACAATCGGCCGGCATGGGGTTACGTAGTATGCTGGTTATAATAAAAGCCACATGACCGTCTTTCTGTGGTTGATTCAATACGATAACGAACCGCATTCTCTACTTTGAGTAATCAACTGCCTAAGCCATCTGAAGCCAGTCAGTCAGCTAAGCTTTTTTGCATTGGTCATGCCGTGGCTATGCTAAAGCTTCTAAATATTCATCGTCAAACCATGGGGTTATTACGATACTTCACGTACACTGTAGATAAAATAACATAAAGGAGACCAGACCCATCTCCTGATCCCTTGGAATTGAGCTCTTGGGTTTCTACACATATCTTCGCCCTGCTTGTTTTCTCGTCCAATTTAGTGGCTATAATGATCAAGGTGTCTTTGTGCACTTTCGCTCTATTATGCCTCCCTCTTGTTGGTGCCCAGTATGGGGGGGGTGGAAAAGACTCTAGAGATACGCCTACGACCACTGCGAGCTCAACAGACAGTGGTTCAGCTTCAAGTACCACGCAATCAGTTGACGTTGGTGAAAATGGTTTTATCTTTAATCCTGACACTATTCACGTCCCTGCAGGAGGCGTTGTCGAGTTTCATTTCTATCCAGGCGATCACTCAGTTGTTCAGGCCGCTTTTGATAACCCATGCCATCCAATGAGCGATACTAGCTTCTTTAGTGGATTCATACCGGCCACTAATCAAAGAAAGGTAATTTCATGACTGTCGTTTCAGTATTGTATAACTTTCTGACTTTTCAGCCTGTCTGGTCGTTGACTGTCAATGATACAAACCCGATATGGTTCTACTGCGGTCAAGTTGGACATTGCCAAGCTGGCATGGTTGGCGTGATTAACCCATCGTAAGTATATCATAGCCATGGCCACAAAGTAATAGAAACACTAAGTAATTCTATCCTCAGCGCCAGTGGCCCAGATACGCTTGATGCATTCAAATCAGCAGCTTCTAGTGCGAATGGCCAGAGTGTGCCAGCCACGGCCCAAGGTGGCATTTTCGGTACACCGAGTGCCGGCCAGACAACTACGACCTCCAGCAGTAATACCGCCACAAGCAGCGGTCCAGCCACTAGCAGCAGTATGACTACCAGCAGCAGCACGTCTACTACCAGCGGCACACAGACCACCAGCACAGGTGGCTCCAGCCCTAGCGCCACTAATATAGCAGAAAGCTTGCACGTTTCAGTCGAACTCAGTGTCTTATCCATTCTCACCTTAACAGTGGCTATGTTTTTGATGTAGGTTCGGTTTCGTTTTCATTGATGAGGTGCTGGGATTTGTTGAAAATCGGCCACGGAGGAATCCGATGCACGCAAAAAGGGACAAATGTAGGCTCTTGAGAAGATTCCTGGTGATTGGTTTGTGTCTGCAATAATTTGATTTTGACGCAGATATTCGAGGCTCTTGTTTTATAATCTATTGTAAGCGCAAATGTTCGTCAGCAAAGTAAAATTCGACTAGTCGTTCTACTCTTTTTTTTTTTTCAAATGACCGCAAAATTCAAAGGCAGCATCAGAATGACTCGGTAAACGTACACAAATCTCTCTTTGAATGACAATTCATGGTTTCACCAAAACACTAGGCCTCATTTAATCAATTTGTATCAACTAATCGACTATCTGATTTATAGTTGAATTACCCTATAACCCGTATATCACTTCATTATGCATGCTAGTGAAGTCGCTGCTCAATTTTGTGCTGAGAGGAATCTGGGATAATATCATCTGCAAATTGTGATTCGATAAACTCTCAACGGGGCTGCTACAAATAAAACTCATTTGATTTGAGAGACCTCTACGTCATGATGTGGTGCCCAGTAAAGCGTTAGCTCGACTTCAGAACTTTTTGTCGTACTGTAGTCGTCGCTACGTACAGCTGCCACATTCACTGGTATCGACTGGTGCGTCCTTTCAAGTATCTACATGCCGTAAAAGGCTTCCTTAGCCCTAGATCTAGGATGCATGCACTTACCTAAGTAGGTATATAGCAGCTACAATACGTCCGAAGTAAATATGAAAGAGGCGACTTTCCCCCTGGGACTATCATTCTAATTCCCACTATGTGAAGGTGTTGTTTCGTTGTTGGGCCGCTGCATGGGGGGGTCATTGCCATGAAGGCAGCTATAGCGGCTCGCTCAGCATCAGAGACACAGGCTCAACTGACCGCACTACACCAAGAGGCATCTGTTCACGCCAACAACTCTGGTCAAAGTATTGCGAGCGAAATTCACGTGCTCATACTGAATGGGTTCATGCTAGATGCTCCAGTAACTGCGATCTTCGTTTTGATTTGTTGATTTATGTATTTCACGGTAGGCAAGATATGGTCCCGGATTCGTCCTATCGCTTTCTTCGCTGTCCAGGACAGTCAACTGAATTTGTTGCTCAATGGGCAAGGGTCCAAACAAGCAATCCCGAACTTGCTCTGTTGCAGATCTACGCAACCATTATCCCGGATCTTTTCCTCACCCCGTGGCCCATCTGAACCTTCATTCTACGGAACTCTCCCTATTCCCCTGATCAAACCGAAAAAGAAAAAGAAAAAGAGCAAAAATAACAACCGCATGCAACAAAAACATACAACAGCAGGGATTCGCATGTGGTCACCCACCGTACTACTAACCTGCCGGCGTGTGGCTTAAGTACGGCTGAGCGGACGGGAAGCCCTGTTCTCCACACCCTATGGTCGTATGTACTAATTCATGTCTAGGTACAGCTTATATTCTAGGTATATATAATCATATGTACTTAATTAGGCATATGAGAAAAGGGCCATGAAATCCCGCGTGAAAAGACTCGATGTGTCATCAATCATGTTAGAGATACTTATTATCCATTGATTCGGCCAAAGCAAGAAAAACAATCCTCTATTTTGTACATAGATCATGCAAAAACATGAAAAAGATAAAAACAATGGAAGACGGGGAAATAGCAGCCGAACGCGGTAACCACTGCGCCACTCCGACCAACGTCGGAGCCAGGATTCGAACCTGGGCACCCGAAGGAATTCGGTGAGCTTAACCACTGTGCCATTCCATTGTTAAAGACCAAAGACGCACTTTTTGTATACATATACTCACCAGCGATTGTAGTATACCTCTCATTCTGACGTTGACGTTGAGATTCAATATAGTTGATGGTTTAAAGTTATTTCTCAATAATACTAATAGTATTAAAATTTAAATAGTATACACATCCTCAGAGCTGTTTTAGGCCATTGCGAATAATTACCATTGGCAGAATCAAGGTACCTGAGTGCCCGCTCGGCATCGCCTAAAGTGGTACTTTAATTATATATAGTCCGTTTCGATTGTGAGTAAACAACGCTAATCTAACCTCTGCACACCGGACCCTCGGCGATGGCTAAAATAGGAATAGCCAGCTGAAAACCTCAGAGAAGGCAACCAAGCCCTCAATCTTCAATACGAACTTTGCAAGCGAAGCACAAACCTTTACACGTGAGAACTCGAAAGATCACGCAAGAGCACGGGTCACCCCTCATCTACATACCGTAGTGTTATGATCCACACGAGCTAGCTTGAACACCCCATTCTCCTTCTGAGAATTCCCCTGCGGAAATCCGCACGATAGCCTTACATTAACACCCTCAGTGTCTCATCATGTTTGAGGTTGGTAGAATTAACATTCAAGCCGATCTCGCACAATATCCCACTGACAAGCGTAGCGGCGAGCCGCGGATCGATATCATCTTCGCACGCACCGAGCGCGATCGGCCGTGCTGACCTCCGATGAACTGGTTGAAGTACGAGCAGCACAGCGCACCTTCGAAGGGGCTTATGTCCGCACATCTCTCTCCCTATTCTCGTTCGCGCTGGCCGTTCTCAAAATCTTCACCGCCGAGTTTTACAGTATAGGTGCCTTATTTGCCGTGTATGGAACGGGCGTTCTAATAATTGGACTATTTCGTCGATCTCAACGAAATCGCCAATTTTATTCTGAAATAGGGGAAGATGGCATCCACCGACACAAATTCCGGACTAGCGGGAACGCGGTCGTGATCTTGACCGCGCTGAGTATTGCAGCATACATCTGTCTGATTATCCTGACCTTGACCATGAAGCAGTGAGACCTTAAAGGGGTATTGGTGAAAGGCAGGATCTTATCTACACTGTATGGTGGATCCTGCTATTGATTGAATATTTCCCATGGGGGACTTTTGGAGGGGTTATGTGTGACCTCCCTGCGTGATCGCCAAGAACCAAGCCATTCGCAACATGCCATTGGATATCAAGATCACCTGTTAGAGAGGACGGAAGATCGTCGTGCCTCTGCGGTAGATTGCAGTTGGTCGGAGTCCGCGCCACTGGACTGAGACCTTCCGCGAAGCCGCCAAGGATGCCGAGTATGTTCCGTGAAAAAGGGAGACCCTGGCCCGAGCGGTGAAATGGCGTGTTGGACAGGGCGTCCCGAGAATTGGCTCGTTGCTAGATGAACGCGGTCTGGATTGAGATTGGCAAATGTGTATAGAAGATCTGATCTGTCATCTGTTTCGCCGACAAACTTGGTGTTCGGCTTGGCCTCACAGAGATGAGAGAGAGCGAGGGTTGTGAGCATGGCGAGGACAAGTGATAGGATATGTGCATATACTGTATCCTGACAGAGCCAAGCCGGGGATCGCTGGATGACTATCATGCAGTGGATCTCGGTGGATAAGCAGGCGCCACGAATGTACTGTGCATTACATATGTGCAGTATGCACTGTCTGTATGCACTCCGTGTTGATGTACACAGGGATGGAGGCTCGGCGACTGCTCCGCCATGTCAATGTGGCCCAAATGGCCTCCAGCCAAGCATTCTGGGCTAGAGATAAACCTTTTACAGTTGGAAAAAGGAGATATGCATCGATAGTCTCGCCAGGCCTGCCTTGTCGGTCTTTCTCCTTTCTAGAAGGGGGTTTATATAGATCTTTTGTCGGGACCTTACTCCATCCTCTATAACCCAACCTTGTTTTCAACCTTGTTCCCAACCTACCAAGGGCTATTCATACTACCTCGAGTCTTACTACGGACTGCATATAGTTCTATCTGGTAACTTGAACACTGACATCATCTCGAGATGCGTTCGGTGCTCCAGTGATCCCCACATTCGAAATCCGCCAGTTCACAGTGGACTCGACGATCGCGCCACCAAAAGCATAGCTTGTTGAAAGTGACTTCATTGAGCGTATGTAGTGGGGGTGGCTTCGCTTCAGAAGATAATCGAGCACTCGTCGTTTCTACTCCCCATATTAGCTCCAAAGGGCGCCACCACTGGCAGACGTTGCTTTGACACTATTTGTTGCTGGTGGTATAGGGCTGTTTCTACTCTGCCTTCTCATTCATCCGATTTCCAAAATATCTCAAGCACTTCAGCCAAAACTGAGCCTGCCCTTTTATCCAAGCAGTATTGCTTTCGTCTTACCTCCACCACCTCAATTTTGGGCGTCCTTTACCAGTGTATATTTGGTATAGTTGATGCTGTGTTGAAGAAGTGACGTTGGGCCCGGAGTTGAGTCATCCGCCTCGCCGCCCTCTTTTTTCCCTCCCCACTTTGTTCTCCCCTCGAAAAAAAAGGCCCTTTCATCAGATCCCTGCGAGTTCATCGTTATAAATCACCTCTCAACCCACAATCTCGAGGGTAATCATATCTATCGATAGCTCAGTGTCACTGTATCTCAAACCTTCTTAACGCACCCCACCTCTCCACCCCCCTTCGCAGGGGATGGCGCAACATTCCAATATCGCGCGGTCGGCCATCATGACGTCGGCCTCATCACCAGATCCTGCAACCCAGGGGGATCAGAGGAATATGAATCAACCAAACGGAATCAGTTCGACCACTAGCGCCGGCTCGGGAAAAGAAGGATCTTTGATGCCTCCCCCGAAGACCGTTGTCGGCAGAGCGCTAGGCAATGACTTGCATTCCGAAAAAACATCGCAGGCGCCCAAGGGCGGAATCGGAAGTACCCTGACGGACACTCCGATTTCTACCGCACCCCCGTCTCCACAGATGTAAGTATTCTGCGTTTTTTAGTCGTCCATCACTCTCCGATGGGAACCTTGTGCCTGAACATCCCTTCACTCGGCCTATGGGAGTCGTTCTTGCTGATCGGCGCTGTTTGGTGCCTGCGCCTGTTGTCTCGGGTTTCCCAGACCTGCGGTAGCCGGAGCATACCCTTTCCCCCTAGGTTGTTGCTTTTGCCGGAGGGATGAGCCGTGGTGCCTGTCGGGTGATCGGCCTATCTTATTTTCTACCTTAAATTTTTTTTCTGGGAGAACAAGCCTTTTTATTTGCTGTTTTATCTTAAACGTGACTAACATATTTCCGTTTACAGACAAGGTATCAACCAACCAGCAACCCCTGGTGGTCGTATTCGGGCAACTACCCTTGATATTCCCGGCTTGACTAAGTCCAAGGTCTCCCCCGATGGACGTATTGCCAAACGTGATGTTGGCGCCAAGTTGGTCATCGTCATGGTCGGTCTGCCGGCTCGTGGCAAGAGTTATATCACCAAGAAACTTGCCCGATACCTAAATTGGCTGCAGCATGATACCCAAATCTTTAACGTCGGTGAGCGTCGTCGTGTGGCTGCAGGTCGGTCACCGTCCCCGGCCCACCTTGATAAGGGTCGTGAAAAGTCTAGCCCCAATGTCCAACAGGACCTCCTCGACTCAGTCCGTCGGCTTAGTGTCAGCGTGGGAACTAGCAATCAGAAGCAGACCTCGCCACCAGAGAGCGAGAGTGAAGCACCGCTCCCACCACCTGCTGTCCCGGCTAAGATCCTTGTCAACGGCGAAGAGTCTGAATCTGTCTCACAAAATGGCAGCACTGTGATTCCTTCCATCGATGCTGGTCCTGCTGAGTCCATTCAAGATGACGACGAGGCAGTGAAAGAAGCATCCCCGGAACCTATGGACCAGACTGCCAACTTCTTCGACCCCCAAAATCAACGCGCCGTCAAGCTCCGTGAGCAGGTCGCCCTGGATACCCTCGATGAACTCCTTCAGTACATTATGGAGGACGGCGGCAGTGTCGGTATTCTCGATGCTACCAACAGCACGATGGAACGTCGCAAGGCTATCGTTGACCACATTCGCAAGCGTGCCGGCCCCGAGCTTGGAATCCTGTTTCTGGAGAGCAGTTGTGTGGACAAGGATTTGCTGGAGGCGAACATGCGTCTGAAACTCTCTGGTCCAGATTACAAGGGTAAGGACCCTACTGAGGCCCTCGAGGACTTCAAGAGACGAGTTGCTCTCTACGAAAGGTCATACGTGCCTCTGGGTGAATACGAGGAGAAGAACAATATGGCCTACATCCAAATGATTGACGTTGGCCGCAAAGTCGTCTCCCACCAGACTCATGGTTTCCTCTCGTCACAAGTCGTTTACTACTTACTCAACTTCAATTTATCCCCCCGTCAGATCTGGATCACGAGGCATGGCGAAAGCGTGGACGATGCAGCCGGCCGTATCGGTGGAGACTCTGACCTTAGCGAGAATGGCAAGCGCTTTGCCAAGGCCATGACTCGCTTCATTGACCACCAGCGAAAGCAGTGGGAGCTATACCAGCGACAAAAGGACCTGCTGAAGCACTTCCCTCCTCGACCTGGTGACAGCACACCTCCCAATCCGTCATGGATTCCTCGCGACCGGCCACGCAATTTCTGCGTCTGGTCTTCCATGATGAAGCGCTGTGTTCAATCCGTTGAGTACTTCAACGAGGAGGAATACGATGTGAAGCAGATGCGCATGCTGGATGAACTTCATTCCGGAAAGATGGAGGGTATGACCTACAAGGAGATTCAGGAGCAATACCCCGAGGAATACGCGCATCGCAAGAAGGACAAGCTCTTCTATCGGTACCCCGGACCTGGAGGTGAAGGTTACCTCGATATTATCAACCGCCTCCGGACTGTCATTGTCGAAGTCGAGCGCACGACCGACCACGTTCTTCTCGTCAGTCATCGATCTACCGCGCGTGTTCTTCTGTCTTATTTCCGTGGTCTCAAGCGGGATGAGGTCGCTGATCTTGATGTTCCCATGGGCATGCTGTATATGTTGGAGCCTAAGCCATATGGTGTGGATTTCAAGGCGTATCAGTACAACCCAGAAACCGATTGGTTCGACTATGTCCCTCAATATGAGTTGCACCAGGTTGGCGCCACGCAGAAGGCCTAGATTTCTCCTTTATGATTGCATGAATTGTCATGACTTGACTGTTGAGCACGGTCGATGTCCTCATACCCACCTTGCTCTATTTTCTCTTCTCCGCTCACCTTTGTTCATTTGTTCATGTTGATGCTACTCTGGACTTGTATCCTTTGGCTCGTGCTGATTTTGTATTGTACTCATTTGCTGCCTCTTCCTGCTACCCTGTTGTCTTCTTTCTGACTTATGATTCACCGTGCATTATGGGCGTTTTTATCTTCTCTATCCTCTCCTGGCTCTTCGCTTGGCGTTTGGAATCGTGATAGTCTCACGATTTACTAGCTGTGCCTGAGCACATATATATAGATATGCAGTGATGGTGGGAATGTCGCTATTTGATGCGACTCTGCTTAGTAGTATATATAGCTCAAGCATTACTCAATGTCAACATTCATACACCGTCGTTCTTCAACATGCCATCCATGAATGGATTCAGCTATTACTAGTAGTAATTACAGACATCAAAATGCAGCCATCACTACAGTAAACCCTACCCAGGGCCTGGAACATGGCAACAAAACAACAAAAATGTACCTGTAGGTAGATAATATCCCATAGTATGGGTATGGATACTGACATCAACAAGTCAAGATATGCCAAAAGTAGACCTACACTTGTCTCGATTATTCCCCATTCTTAACCCTCTCAAAAACCTCCAAAAACGCCTCCGGTTCATCCGCCCCTTCAATAACATACTTCCCTTGAATTTCAAAGAAAGGCACACCAGAAACCAACTTCCTCGCCGCATCCCCAGCTTCAGCATCAACCTCCTCCCCACCCCGATCAGACTTCAGCAAAGCATCAATCTCACCCCCATCCAACCCAGCCTCAACAGCCGCATTCTTAAGAACAATCGGATCAGTAATATTCTTCTCCTCTTCAAAATAAGCCCGGAATAAATTCTGCACAACCGCACTCTGAATTCCGAATCCTTCCTCCAAGCCTTGCCCCGAGTTTCCACCGGCTGTACTAGCCGCGACATTACCAGCATACCAAATAACCCGATGCGAATCCCTCGTTCGTCCAGAATTCCCACCAAAAGAGAATTTAATACCCTCATTCTCACCGACGGAAGATAGTCGCGCGATAATCGCGTCTGTCCTCGCAGCTCCGAATTTCGCGGCGTACATTTCTCGCTTATTTACGCCTGGATATGGTGGCGAGCTTGGATTCAAGTAGAATGCTTTCCAGTGTAATGTAAATGTATCACCAGGATGGGATTTTTTGTGCGTTATTATTGCGGTGCTTAGACGTTTGAAACCAATGTAGCACCACTATCGTTTCCAGTTGGTTATAGTTAGGGCAAATTTGGAATACTAGGGTTATTGGGGAGAGACGTACGGGGCAGATTGTGTCGGAGATAATTTGAATTGTGAAATTTGTCATTTTGAATTTGGATATGACTTTAGATTTGTCTCGGGGGATTTTTTTATGGAACTCTGAGGGTTCGAGGGGGAGGAGGGGAAGTTGAGGTTCGTTTAAAGTTGAGTTGAATATGAAAGGTCAATTTGTCAGCAATTTGTAGAAGAGTTTCCGCTGGTCCCGAATTACTTCTATTCTGTTCGGTGTATATTCTACTCTAAGTATTATTTACTTTTGTAAATATATCACTTGGCAAATGCTTACTTCTACCAATGATTAATGACCTAGCCAATACTCTACTGCTACTACTGCTGCTATGCTGCTGTGTCTATACCGAAAGTCATTGAAGCTATCCATAAATACACCGTAGCTCCGAAGATGCAATCGCCAATTCAGCTTAGTCCCAAAGCCCCAAAGATAAATCAACATGTGGAGAAATATTTACACAGCCGAGCAGTGAAGTCAGTGCAATATGTTTGAGAATCCGAAATGAAGTACACCCTTTCAGATTTTGATTGCTTACAAGATTTGCTGCGCTGGGGAATTTGGTCCCCATGACGCTGTTGACTCAACAGCGGAGACATTATAAGTAGGCTCGGAGAAAGCAGGTTCATGAGTCTTCTTCATCATGTTGTGATACTATAGCGAGTTAGAATGCAATAGAAAATAAATAAGGGAGACAGAGAGGGGAAAAAAGACCTACCTTGAAAGCAAAGTTCAAGACCAACGCAATGGCCAAACCAACACAAACGATAAAAGGACCGATCATATTGTCCAAATCCTTCCCACTGCGCTGGCGGATTAACCGAGCGCGTTTCTCATATATGTACCAACCCCAGGCGGCCGTGAAAATAGCGAAAAAAGTGTAGACAACAGCCAACGCTTGAGCGATGCGGTTGTGTTTTCCTGCAGCATTGTACAGGCCCAATGAAAAAGATGAGAGAAGGATGCTAATGTGAAGCCATTTGATGAAGGTTCGCTGGTTGGCGAGCCACACTTTACTTTCGACGCGGACGGGTCCTGCATCCTTAATCCAGACACCTGGGTCACGGACACCTGGTGGTAAGACAACATTCTGCTCTCCTGTCCAGTTGTAGAATTTCTGGCTCAAGGATTGCAAGAGAGAGGAGACGGCATGGGAGGAGGTTGGTGATTCCTCGATCGGCTCAGCGGACTGTTCTGGTTGCGGGCGACGTTCAGGCTCAACGACGGAGAGACGTGGCTTCGCTGGAGGAGCACCCTCACTCATCCCGGAAGGTCGGCGCATGTTAGAACGTGAGCCACTATCAATCCATCGGCGAGAAGGAGATCCTGATAGCGGACCAGCACTGGGACTACCCGCACCACCCAGGAAACTACCAACAGCCATATCATCTTCTGCTCGCTTAGCCAAACGCTCTTGTTCTTGATGGAAGGCAGTTTCGGGGTCTCGACGGATATCGTTCTCGAGTTCACCAAGCCAGAAAGGGAAACTATTGACATGGTCCTCGAATAGCTGAGCAATACCGTGGACGAACTTGGAAAATCGAGGTGCCTCCTTGACCAGGTGCGAGGACATGAGATCATTCACCCATTCGGAATCGTGGGCTTTACCACGCAACTTGATCTCTAGAAGGGCGTGAGGGAAACGGACGATCTCGCCAGTCCGGACGGTGTTGAACGGATAGGATGCGGCGGCATCGTCTAGATCGGTTCGGTGCCATTGAGAAGGGTCACGACAAGGACGCTCTCGATCCAGCGAATCCTCCCGAATCAAAGCGAGGTTGGTATCGAGAGAAATACGAATTCGGTCATCGCCGGGGATTTGGAATGCGGTGCGGGTGTAGTTGGCCCGAAGCATAGGCTGAAGATTGTTGTCCTTGATAAAAGACTGCAGCTCCTCCACATTCTGTTTCAAAGACTCGGCCTCGGCCGACTCACCATTATTCATATCCTCCATGCGGTGTACCTTTTTATCCAAGTGGTACTGGTCGTCCAAGAACTCCTTGATGTGCTTTTCCTTGAGCTGCACCTTGATCTCCCGGCTGCTGTCATCTTCGGCGACGATCTTCTTCTCGAGGAAGATGGGGGGTTTATCTTGCAACTGACCAGTCCAACGTAGGCGCAACGAACCCGCCTCCGAGGCGCGGGCAACTTTTTGGTTGTACAGATCGAACTGGGGGTTGTCGAAGTAAAGAGAGGTGATGGTTGGGTCATCGGGGAGGGTGCGCACGTCCTTGTTGGTGCCCGGGTTATAGATGAGGACAGGCAGGCGACGGAGGATATGGGTCTTGGTCTCGAGGACGTTGTCGGCGTGCACCCAGAACTTGTAGGACGAATACACATCTCGACCAAAGCCACGTTCCGTCTCCTTTGACTGGACGATATCCTGGCTGAGGGTTTCACGCACAAAGGAGTACATCACCGATAGACGGTGAACCAATGGCGAGTAGTCCTCCGAATTGAATGGCAGCTGAGAAAGGCGCACCTGCAGCAGGGGCTTGACGCGGTATCGAGCGCCGCGCTTGCGGTCATGTTTCTTGGCGGCCTTAAGGAAGCCGGTGAAATTGATGCGACTGTATTTTTCCAATTCACTGACTTCCTTTGTGATACTGTCCAGCTCCTGTAGAACTTCTGAGGCGATCTTCCTTTTTTCCGCACTCGCATCAGCACCGCCACCAGCACCTTCATTCTCTTGATCGGCCGTCGGGGCCAGCGGTCGCAGCTTAGCCTCACAAGCGGAGGTGCGCTCTCGAAGCTGCTGAGATGTTTGAGATTGGAAGGAATTGACCTTGTCTAATTGAACATTCAATAGTTCTTGGACGAAAGCTTCCTCGTCCTGTTCGGTCCATAGACCGCCATCGGAGTCACTCCCATCATCGGCCTCATCGGTGACATCATGCTCTCTGAGCAGGGTCTTCAGCTTCGCATAATCGATATAATGGCCTTTCCAAGGGGGGTACAAGGCTTTCCGAAGGGTCTTTCCAAAACGCATGATGAATCCCGGGGGGAGTTAGAAGGAAGCAAGACGCAAAGCGGGCGAGATGGCAACTTGTGTCACTTTAAAGTATGAAAAAGGTAAGGGCGGGTTTTTAGTCAGTTCAGCCCAGCCCAGCCTTTGGAAATGCAAATTTCACTTGGCTCAGTCAAGTTAACGTGAACAAAACCGTGAAGAACAGTAGTTAATTGTAAAATATCGTCAACAAATACACCAAAGTTGTGAAAATTGCAGAATAGCACGGTGCAAAACGTGAAACGAAGCTGGTCGCATTGGGAGTAGCTCCGGGCTAAGAAGAGCACGTGCGCTCTTCAATGGCTGAGAACAGCAGAACAGAATAGTCCAGTACAATACAGTACGATACACTGCATTATAGTGTAAATCATTATACACTAATAATAATAATAAAGATACTACATAGTTAACTAATAGAATGAATAGATATATATATATATATATATACACATGTCACTCTGGAAGATATACAAGTATTCAGTAGAACACCCTGCGGAGGCAGGGTACTCTCGGCGGACAGCAAAGTAGAGTGTGGAGCAGTGGGGAAGCCGAGGATGTCCCGCCCAGACCAATCCAAGAGATTCGCCGATGTGCTCCCTCCTGCATATCCAATCGACTTACCGAGTGCTGGATGCTTGGTGGTCGATACTCTGTATAAACTAACATAATCTCATGGATTCCTCACCCTCATCCTCTTCTCCCAACCAGGGATTATCCCATCACCTCCACCATGTCCTAACAGATCTTCACCGCCGCCCTTATCCACAAGTTCCCAATCCACCCCAATGCAAAAAACGTGCCTCCGTCGCTTTGATCCTCCGCGTTCGCCCAACCTACGATCACTGGCCAACTTCTTCAAATATAGCAGATCCGACCCTGCCCGTCGATCAGCGGTTACAGGAGTTTTTCGATCAGCCTTGGGTTCAAAATGGTGACCCCGAAGTTCTTTTTATCAAGCGCGCTTCACGACCCGGAGATCGGTGGACTGGTCATGTCGCCTTACCCGGTGGAAAACGGGATCCCGAAGACGTAGACGATCGAGCTGCGGCGATTCGGGAAGCAGATGAGGAAATTGGTTGGGACTTGACTACTGATGATTGTATCAGTGTGGGAAACTTGCCGGAGCGAGTGGTTACGACGAGTTGGGGATCGGTACCGTATGTACTTCCGGGTGGTGGTGATTATCAAGTGAAAATACCCAACTGCTAACTATCTCCTCTGATAAGATTGATGGTTCTATGCCCTTTCGTCTTCCTCACAACCCGAAGTGATTCTCCTATGCTCAAACTGCAACCTACCGAGGTCGCTTCTACCCATTGGATACCACTTCGCGCTCTACTTTCTTCCTCTCTCCGCACAGTCGAACATGTAGATATGTCCCAGCGTTTTGCGAGACAAGGCGGTTTTCTCACGCGAATGCTTGTCCGGTCCATGCTAGGTTGGATGCAATTCTCCGCTGTCCGTCTACTCCCCGCCGAAACGATACAATGTACTTCAATCCCGGGATTCGTCCCAGAAGATCAGAAAGAGACCTCGCTCCTGCAACGATTTAAATCATGGTGTTTGAGCAATCAGGCAGACTCTGGCGATACAAATCGTCCCCTTCTACTCTGGGGTCTGACTCTCGGAATCTTGGCAGATTTCTTGGATATGTTGCCTCCGCATACTACGGTTCAACAATGGAAATACCCAACCTTTACTGCGCCGGATTTGCGGCTCATCGTCAGTGTGTTGACATATAATTTGCGCAAACGTAATGCGCGTATGGTCAAATCTGGCGCTCGTCCCAGTGACACGGCTTCGGATGCGGAGACTGCTGCTGCCCCTATTACCACTGATCCAAAGCACGACGATAATGAAGTTGGCATTGGTGGTCTTGGAGTCGGGAGATACTATGGTCCGAAAGATCGGGCTCCAGATGGAACGTCTTACGCCGTTGGTATCATGTTACGCGGATATTATCAGCGATTGCGGGTGGCAATCTACGTTTTCCTAGCTTGGCGGGTGACATTTGGATCGGCTGTTGCATTGGCAGCATGGCGATTCTATCGTCGGAGACTTCAATAAATGGCAATGTCTTCAATCTTGCCTTGAAACTTGGAAAAATTGAGATGGAGGATGGACGTGTTGTGAACATATATAAAGTAGAACAAAATAGAACATTACATAATCCGAGATCGACCCCCCACATCGAAACTTGGAGTAAACAATCACCCGTCATTCTCTTCTGACGAACATCAAACCCAGCAAGATGGCAGCAACCCAGAAACTTTACCCTCGGGGGACTGTCAAACGAATCGTCAAAGCACACTCTAATAGAAGTGTGAGCAAGAATGCTGATATCCTGGTTCGTTCGCGATTTGCCTAACGCGTTAGTACGGTGGTGGTGGTGATGATGATGATGATGATGAATGCTGACCGAAAGCCTCGGCAACTTAGATATTTCTGGACTACATGCTATTCATGCAAGAGTATGTCCTTCATCGTCACGATCTTCCCACTCCCGACTCCCCCTCAAAATGGTGCCTAGGCGCGATGTCTATCACGCGACCAAAAGTGGCTGACGCGAACCCAGCAAGCCCGATTCATTACGCTAATCAATATATCTCAGGTTAATGCGCGAAGCAACGATTCGGTCGCGGAAGTCAGGCGACAAGAATATTTCTGCGAATGCTGTTCGCAAGGTCACTGAGGTTAGTCATGAGTGTTTGGTCGATAGCTGGGTACAAGGCTAGATTGGATGCGATCGAGTCTGTGAGGATCATGCTAAGATGAGTCGATTCTATGTAGAGAACGCTGCGCAAGTTCCAGGGATGAACTCGGCACGAACTGTTAGTGACATGGATTGACGCGCTTTGGGTTGGGATCAAACAGTCAGGCATATACGAATGATCTTTGCTGGCATTGGCCAGACGTGCGGGGTGGACAGTGATGGAGTGTTTTTGCTGGGAATAATTATGGCGTTGGCGTAAGATGATACCCAATATGATACTGTTCAGGATATAGTATTCAACTACCTCAATTTATCTCTTTTCCTTTTGCAATTTTCCTCATCCTCATCCACTTCGCTCGTATGGTCAACCTGGTATGGGGTCAACTGGACTGGTCCAGCTGTAGTCAAGTGGGCCACCAATTCAGGAAAGGGTTCGGGCGACTTCCACCCGCATCGATTCTCCATCAACTCATTCCTCTCCTACACTTCTTCTTTCCAACCCACTTCCCCCCTTTCCCACAAGTCATTTGTACTTTGTACACAAGTGTGCAGCTTAATTTCGTTCCAAGTTTTAACTTTCCTCGCTGTGTTACCCACATTCCATCATGGCTCCCGCCTCCGCCACCCACAACCCCGACAAGCTCAAGAAGCAGTCCTCCCGAGCTTCTAGTACCTCCAAGCCTGAAGTTGAAAGCCCGATTGCAGAGCAGGCTGAGTCTGGCTCGGAGTCTACTTATTTGAAAGAATTGCAAAAGTTGGTGATGCGATCACAACGTGAATGCTACTGGAGCTGACTGAATGCGCCTCTAGGAGTCTTCGCAATGCGGTGAAGAAGTTGGTATGTGCAAGACGTCAAGCCTGGCCCCAGATTGATGCTTCCTAGGAGGATTTCTACATACACAACTGAGAATTTCTAACTAACGTCTATTTCGTGAAATTAGAATGCCACCGCCAAGGTCGACGCTATCCTCGCCGAGAACAAGGGCAAATCCCTCGATGAATTGGTAGAGGAGAAGAAGATTAATGCGGATCAGAAGGCGCAGGCGCTGAAGAAGCCCGCTCTACAGGCTAGCATTGCGCAGATTGAGGAACAAATTGGACATTATAAATCGGTGACTGATCAGTTTGAGGAGCGTCTCGTCCGCCAAAAGGCTGCTCTTGAGAAGAGTCACCAAGAGGAACTGGAGGCAGTGCGCGCAAATGCCATTGCCGATGCGACGGAATCCACTGCGAAGCTTCTGCGTCAGCAATTGTTGACTGTCAGCCGGTTCCTCTGCGCTGCGGCTAACAGCCGTCGCGATGGTGATGCGGAGTCCTTGGAGAGCCGTGCTTTCGAAGGAGTACTGTATCAGGTTTACGGTGGCAACCAGGACGCTGTTTCGTCGATGATCAAGTTGATTGATGGTGTGGATGAAAAGGTCCCGGGTGTTGAGGGCGATTTACTGGAATTGAGCTGTAAGTTTTTCAGCTGGCATGAGCTAGCCTCGACACAAAATCACATGCTAACTATCCAAAGACGGAGACGTGAAGCAGGCATCTAACAAATTCGCCCCTGCTGAGCCTGCCGAGCTCGCGACAGATGCTGTCCCAGCATCGGACCCGACCCTCGCCAATGCTGGACTGACCGAGCTCCAGGATACCTCTGTCGGCGCTGAGGTTGAAGCCACCGCGCAAGAGACTACCCCGACCTCTGAGCAAGTTGCTCCTCCTTCTCAGACCCTGGTCACTGGTGCGACCAACCCCGTCGCCGAAACAACCTATAATGCCGGCTCTATGACCTCGTCATCCACCACAGACGGCTGGGTCAGTGTTTCTCGGGACCCCGCTGAGACCGAAACCGGTCTCCAAGCAACCCCAGCCAATCTCGAGAACTCCGATGCTGCTGGCTCTAAGGGCCAGTCTGGCAGTCGTAACCGAAACAACCGCCAGGGCGGACGTGGTCGAGGTGATGGAAGCCGAGGAGGTCGTGGCCGTGGAGACATCCGAGGCCGTGGTCGAGGTGGTCGGGGAGGTCGTGGACGTGGTGGTGCAAGCGGATCTCCTGCAGGCGCAGCTTCACAATAAAAACGACAAGAATATGGCTCGATGCTTTTCAATGAAGGCCCGGCACATTGCTATCACCTCGATTTGCCCTCTCATTGAAATCCCAAACCACGAAAGCAACGAATTTTCTTTTCCAGAGTGATTTTTATATCCCTCAACTTAACCCAGGGAAAGGGCCATATTTTCCAGCGTGCATTTCAAGTCATTTCAAGGCTTATATCTGCCTTATTGATCTTTATAATTTCATGTATTTCTAGTATATCATCATCATCATCATCATCGTCATTATCATAGTGGATGGGAATGGTTCAAACAATGGAGTGATCAACTCCAACTCCGATTGGTCCAAATTTAACGTAGACTCTCTCCACTATTTACTTTCCTTCCGACCACGTCCATCTCATCTCATCTCTTCTTCATCTTTGGTTTTTGTTTATTTTCACTTCGCATACTTCTACCCCGTCAATTCCCCTTCATATTATTCACATTCAAATCAGTCAAATCCTCCCAATTCGGCGCCAGCAGCATCTCATCCAAAATGGCTATCGCTGGCGCCCAACGAAAACAAGTTCTTAAGATCTTAATGATCTCCCTCCTCTTGGACCTGGTAAGACTCGATTCTCACCTCAGCATAGCTCCAATCACCATACAATCGCACCTTAAAGACACAAACTAACATATCAAATCTAATCTAGATCTCATTCACCTTCATCCTCCCCCTCTTCCCCTCTCTATTATCATTCTATCGAACAAACGACCCCTCCCCAACCTCCCTCCTAACCCGAATCCTCCACTACCTAAACGCGTACAAAAACGCCTTCGCCCGCCCCATAGATTCAACCTACGATATCGTCCTCCTAGGCGGAGCCCTAGGATCACTATTCTCCCTACTCCAAGCCCTCGCCGCGCCAGTAATCGGCCACTTATCAGATCGTCATGGTCGACGCCCCGCACTACTTTTCTCCATGATCGGTAATATAGCCAGTGTGGCGCTTTGGGTTTCTGCGACGGATTTCAGGACTTTCTTGGCTAGTCGTGTTGTTGGTGGACTTTCTGAGGCGAATGTTCAACTTGCTGATGCGATTGTGGGTGATGTTTCGGATGAGAAGGGGAGAAGTGCTTGTATGGCGCTTATTGGGGCTTGTTTCTCGATTGCGTTTACGGTTGGACCGTTACTTGGTGCTAGTCTTGCTGGGATTGGTGTTGTGAAGAGTAATCCATTTGTTGTTGCTGCTGTTGTATCGTTGGGGTTTGTGGTTGTTGAAGCTGGGTTTATTTGGTGGTTTTTGCCGGAGACTCATCCTGCTTTTACTACTTTAGTGAAGGAGGGCGAGACGGAGAAGAGTGAAAAGAAGGAAATTGGTCAAAGGGATGTCAAAGAGGAGGAGAAATATGTGGGCACGAATAATCCGGTCATTCTTAATGCTTTGCATTTCCTTTTCTTACTTCCTTTTTCTGGATTGGAGTTTTCACTCCCTTTCCTTACTGCGACGCTTTATGCTGGGATTTCGGATGCGAGTCCTGCTGCGTTGAATGGTCGACTTCTTTCATTGATGGGACTTATTGCGTCTCTTCTTCAGGGAACGCTTGTTCGTCGACTTCCGCCACTGATTACGATTCGTGTTGGGGTTGTGGCTTGCGCGATTTCGTTCTTCTTATTGGCGAGGGTTACTTCGGTGCAGGGACTGTATGCTGCTGGTGGATTGCTGGCTGTTACTAGTGCGACTGTTGTGACTGGATTGAAGAGTCTGGGTAGTTTTGAAGCTCGTGATAAGGATCGTGGGGCTGTGATGGGTCGATTGAGAGGTTGGGGCCAGGCTGGAAGGGCCACTGGGCCGATTTTGTTCTGTTCGCTTTTCTGGTGGGCTGGTCGTGAAGCGGCGTATGATGTTGGTGGTGCTGCGATGGTGATGGTTGTCGTGGCTGTCTTTACTTTATTGAAGGCGCCAAAAGTGCTGCATGATAAGACGGATTGATTGGATGCAGCAGTATGGCATGAGTGAAGATTAGCATTGAATCTGGAGTTGCGTTAAGGGGTATTTTGGTTCTTTCTTAGGGTTGGATTTGTCTGAAGCTGGCTTCCAGACCATCTAGAGGGCATACTGATAGTAGTGGCATATCTTAAATATCATGCTCACAACACTACTAATAATTGCCAGTACTGTTTAATTGCCCTTTGTATTTGTAGCTAGTACATATTTGAACATACCCAGGTATAGCAGTCTTAGAAACTCGAGGAAATACAAAAATTGGCACTAGATATCGTTCAAGAAAGACACGCTGAAAAATCCTCCCTATTACCGAATGGCAAAAAGCCACCTATCTAAAAGCAAAGACGAACCCGAGATACCTTCTCAACAATTCATTCAACAAACCTAGATCTGCTCACCCCAGATCTGCTCACCCTAGATCTGCTCACCCTAGATCTGCTCACCCTAGATCTGCTCACCCTAGATCTGCTCACCCTAGATCTGCTCACCCTAGATTTGACCAATTACCATATAGAGATTGACCAACGGAAGGGCCGTCATGCAATGCTCTTGATATCCGATGACGAGTTCCTCGACCATCGCTTTAGCCTCTGCCATGTCCTTGGCCTCACCAGTAACAAGCATCGTAGGAGGAATCAGTGCTCGAATCACGCCGACAGCCCAGTTGACAGCTACATCATGCAAGTAGCCCAACCCTCGTGTACTGTAAGCTTTACGCTGAACATTTTGAAACTGATGAGAACGAAGTTCCTCAAAGACCTGGCTAGGAGCCATGTAGGACATTTTCATGTGCATCAAGCCATTCATGGCTGTTTTTCGGATCTTGGTGATGACCGCTGGCTCGGGAACCTTGTCGGTACAGAATGCGGTGGTATCAAGTTCTTCCCACTGGACGTAACCATTGAGTTCTAGGACGGGAAACAGTGGATTAGTACTGCTATCGATAAACATGTCTGGATATATATTTGAATACATACTCAGTAGACTTCGTACATTCTTGACGACGTGCTTGTAATCCTCGGCTTTCATGCCTGCAGTCAGGAGACGTATGTGGACGAGGTCGTAACGGCCATGATGTTCGGGCGGGAACTCTTTTCGGGCATCCTGGACGTGCAATCCAATCTCTGAGTTTTCAGAAACCCGGAGTCGATGTCTTGGGGGAAACTGGGCGTCGGAAATATCAAATCCTTGGAGATCGAGTTGTGGGCTGGGAAGAACCTTTGCAACCTCCTGAAGCCAGATTCTGCTTGCAATGTTAGAGCGTTTCCTCGTCTTCTCGCCGGCTGGTCAGATGGTGTATTTGTCCACATACCCAGTTCCAGTACCGATATCAGCGATGGAAACGAGATTATCTCTCGGGATGGACTTTTGGATGATTTGATTTCGGAGCAGAGCCATGAAGAAGAAGTGCTGTTTCTCGAGACTAGAGCAAAAAAAAATGATAGGGTCAGTAATGTTTCAGTCAACAAAAACTAGAACATGGCTGTTGTTTGGGCGCTGGAAGATTCGCTAGGTGTGAGGTTGTCGTGGACTATGCACGATCCAAGACAAGTGCCACATTTTAGATCTGGGGTACATGACGATGCAGGAACATGTGGGCCTTGACCAATTGGATTATGAATCATGGCTTGTTGACATCTGAATATCTTTAATAGCCAGATGAAGATGGGAGAAAAGCAAGAGATGGAAAGAAACACAACAAAAGAAAACAAAGAAGGCGGGTCAGATACCGTGCGCTTTCAGTTTGATCTCGAGCGAGAAGGTAAGCTCGATCACCAGAGTGCTTCCCCATAGTTGACGAATTGATCAATTTGAAACACGTGAGTAGACGAAAAGGAGTGGTATAAACGAACGAGAAAGATGTTGTCTGTTGAAGATGGGTGAGTGGGAAAGGAAGAGAGGAAAGTGAAGAGTGAAAGGGGAAGGTCGAGGTTGAGTAAACAAAGAATAGGCAGAACCACCCGAATTACTCTGTCAAGTACCAATCCCATTGAATTATGCCATTCTATTTTTAGCGTCTTTCATCTTATTATTGCACTTAGGGCATGCTTTTGATATCAGAGAGTCGAGAAAGAAAACATAGTATTAGTAGATGCATAGATTGATTACTAGAGAAAAGGAAAAGGAAAACCCTAAAGAGTGGTGGACCTCATGCTTCAAAGTTATATACGGGGTATTTCACTGTAATACCAGGTGCGAACTTACAAGATATCGAGACTTTCCAAGATGAAGCGCCGTATTCTTTCAAGTTGGTCATTTTCAGTCTGATCTATGAGCACATTCATTCCCTATTAGTATACTACTATACTAGCTCTTGTTTCATTCCGATTGGATGTGATATAACCCGAGTCTAATTCTATTGTCTAACCATATTTGGTTTATGTGATACCCTACCTGCTATGAATTAATAACTAACATTGAGTACCTCAAATCAGAATTTAGATACGAGTAGAATTCAAGTAAAAGTAAGCACTGATGTTGACCTTAGAGAGATCACATGTAGAGTCCTTGATTCCTTTTACATCCCAAATATAATTCTATGGTTCAGATTAAATGGAAGCTGTGATAAATCCGAAAAGAACTCTAGCTTTTCAAAGGTTTGAATCGATTCATGCATGATGCATTTTATGCTTAAACCGATTCAGTCCGCCCTTCGCGTCTATCAAATTGCTAACACAGTATATGGCACATTTGCTATAGCGATGGGAAAGATTTTATTACATGAGTCAGTATACCAGAATAATCGAGCTAGACAGTACCAAGCCCATATAACTAAATCAAGTATGTGATTCCCACGATCCTGGGATCTATGTGACATACCCTGTATGACCCATTTTACCGTACAAACACCATAGAAATCGGTCAGGGGCTGAAAACTCACTAAAACTGCCCTGCAGATGATAATGTACCTCCTCAAAATCTTTTCCACTTGCTTTAAACCCTCATTTCCCTTTCCCACCCCCGCTACTCAACCTGTTGTGGTCCTGAAATCTGACCCTTTTACTGTCTATAGTATCCATGAGGCCCATTTATCCGAGAGCCGCGCTCGTAAGCCAGCCCTAATAGATCGCATTTCAACATATACAGTGGTCTTCTTTATTGAACTGGAGTATCCAGGGTAAAGTCCCATAATACAGTACTTCATCACAGCGATCGTGTCATGTTTTCTTTCTACGAAATCCACAATACTTGCTCTGAGTATCCTCGCAATAACACTCATTGAGGCGTTACCGGTGCGACACGAGCCTCATTCTCTGATCCATGATATAATGATCAGATCGCCAGAGTGCGCAAATCAGGGCGATAGTGATGTATACGGTCTAGGTGTTCGAGTCGGTCTTTATCTTCAATGGTTTGCTGGCTTTATACTACGAAATATCGGATCCTGGAACACGATGACTAGAGTCCGAACTGCTAATAATACCCTTTGCATTGCATTAGCACTGGCGGAGGCAATCAAGATTGTTGGCCACAATATACTTGCAATTAATTATCTTCTTTCTTACTACTTGACTGTCATACTATTTTATTCGGAGTCTTACAGAATGCGCCTCGAAGTAGGTGGAACAATTCCGACTTTTGAGGAGCAGATAATACGCCTGCCCGATTCCAACAATATTGGAGAGGAAATGATGGATAAGATTAAATCGTATACTCTGGTACCTGATCTCTCGCTGCTCTTTCAGAATGTGTTCTTCACAGCATGCACTCTCTTCGGGGCCTCGTTTTGCCTTCATGAGATCAGTAGGATCCAGGAATCGCCTTGCTCAGAATATGCGGCAATTATCCTACTCTTTCATCTCCGCGAAGACTCATGGCGAATTGCGGTCGCAGTTCTTGCTATCCTATTTGGTTTATTCTGGGCCTTTGTCTTCGTCTTCAACCTTGGCTCATTCCTTTCGGTGAAAGGCAAAGACCTCAGCAGAGAATCCGGTCCAATTATGATTGCAACTTACAGGACTCTTCGTTTTTTCGGTGACATATCTGCGATGACTTGGCTGGTACCCCAACCACAAGAAATAGGCGTCAGTTTCAAGTGCCCACTCTCGAGGAACGTTTTTCATTACATTTTGCTGAATCTATTGGGCTCATTTGTGGCGATCATTCCTGTGGAAAGAATAGTTTCCAGAAATAACCTCACTACATCAGAGATAAGCAGCTCGACTGGACAAATGATTGCATTTGTAACAGGTATCACTAGCGTCCTGTGTACATTGTGGGAGCTTGCCAGATGGCTTGGCAAGAAGAAGACATCTTTTAGTAAATTTTGGAATGGCAGAGATCAGTCGGATGGCTCTTCGCACGGGGAAAGGGATCCCAAGAAGAGACACAAGCCACCATCGAAGAGTCAATTAGATGGGAGGACAGGTCAGACTTCTACTCGAAGATGAAAAAGAAAGAGAAGGAATAACAGAAATGGAAGATCGACAAGATCACATACTTCGCGAGCATGAAATTTGTTCTCTGCTAAACTACTGTATTGGATATTGTCCCAATATCCATTACAGTATGATCGGATTGATGGTGATTAGATTGATGAGCGAAGGAAGAAAGATAGACAAAGACAGATGAGCCTATCTAGACCTCTCCAAATCTCTAGACTAGAAGCATAGGCACGAGAATCGTGTTTTTGAGGCCTGCAGCCCGTAGTAACAACTTGGAAGACTTCAAGACAACCTCGGAACTTAAATGCAATGAGTAATAAAGGTGTATCATGTACACATGCAGCAGGGCAGCAAAAAATAATAACATCAAATCAACCAAAAAAAATGTAAAAAGAAAAAGCATACACCTATGAAATGCTGTTCAAACTTTATCCACCAAATGCGCGAAAACATATCGGAAAATCTCCCGACTCTTATACAAATTCTCCACCCTCATCCGCTCATTATCCAAATGCGCATTATCACTAGCTTGACCACAAGGTAAATTAGCCGCAGGCGCAGAAAATTCCTTTTCCAAAAACCGAATGGTAGGAATTGAGCCACCCTCGCGAATAAAAATGGGTTTGACGGGGGTGGATTTTGCTTCTAGTGGCGGTGATGCAAAGTCTGCGCTATCGCTTTGAGGCTCTGGCTTGATTCGAACGGGTAGGGTTAGAGATTCATCGGAGGAATTTGTTGCGGCTTGTGTTAGTGTTGAAGAAGTCGGGACTGTGGCGGTTGGTTGGGCTGAACGTTTGCGAGCTGCGGATTTTCCTGCGGAGGAGGTGGTTGTTGATGTAATTACTCGATCAACGTGTGAAGCAAGACTGTCTGATGAGTCTTGGCGCATAAGGCTGTGACTGGCGGCTGGTTTGCTGACCGGGGCCGTGCGTCCATTTGTAAGTTGGGGGAGAGGAGGATACTGATGCTTCGATTGTTGTTGATCTGGTGTCCATGCGGCGGTGATGGCTTCAGATAGAGTTGCGAAGATCTGATTGTCTGGGTCACCGAGCCATGCATCTGATTTACCGGTGATCTCGACCGTAAGATCATTCTGTGATTCGAGTAGATCGAATTGCTCTTGTGCGAAAGCGGTTAAATTTGCTGCAACGTCGTCGGCTTGTTGATCGGGTACAATACGAATCGAGAGGCTGGCCTTTGCTCGTCGTGCAATCGTGGTCGTTCCACTCTTACTGCCGGGAACCTCCATCGAATGGACGGTCAAAGAGGGTTCTCGCCAACGATAGGTGAGTGACTTGATCAATGCTTGGCTGCTTGGAATCTCGGGGTGGTGAGGTAGCAGAACATCTGCGATGGCTTGGAATCGCTTCTCTTCAGCATCCGTGGGAGGGCGAACCGTGTCATGGAAACCAGGGAGATTGATTTTGCCCTTTCGTCCGACCAAAGTCGATACTAGAATTGATAAGTCCTTTACAGGCTCATCCAAGAGCGCACTACCATCAATACCACTGTGTAGATCAGGGTGATCACTTGTGACGACCAAATTGGCGTGCACAACACCGCGGAGCCCATATGTTAGACAAGGGTTATAGTCGTCCAACCAGTAACTGTTTGCCAGTAGGATCCAGTCCACGGGACCAATTTGTTCTTTGTGTTCTCGCACAGTCTGATGGAATCCCTGAGATCCTGATTCTTCCTCGCCTTCAATGAGAAAAACCACATTGCAACGAAGAGATTTGGTGCGGGCTAAATCAGCTGCGGCATACAGGGACGCGAGAATAGGGCCCTTGTTATCCGAAACACCACGGCCGTAGAGGAACCCGTTGATTGACGTGAGTTGATAAGGATCTGATTTCCACTTTGGTCTGTTCGCATCGGCACCTACCACATCGTAGTGGCCATAGAAGAGAATGGTTTTATCGACTTTATCGGGAGATGTCGCATTGAACCTGGCATGTACGATAGGGTTGGTGTCTTGTCCGGTGGTAAGAAGCTTTGTCTTTGCTCCAAGATAGTTGCAGTGCCGACGAAGGAATGCAGCTCCTTGGTTGCACTCGCCGGCGAATTTTGGACTTGCAGAAACTGTTTTGAATGAGACAAATTTGGCCAGGCTGTTGACCATTTCATCGTTACTGATAGGAGGTAGCTCTTCTTGAGTTAAGAAAAACTCTGTGAGGTCCCAGATTCCCACCGTGTTGTCATTTCCTCCGGTGGCATATATATGACGGTCCTTGAACCGGCCAGCCGCAGATGCAAGCATAGTTCCTTCGTGAGCAACCCAGCTACCAACCTCTTCGAAACGAGAGTTGAATTTCTATACGAATTAGCCAAGGCAATGAACAAGCAATAGTGAGAAAGTGAGACGTACCTTGACCGTGCCAGTGGAGTCACCGCAGATTGCAACGCCCTGGATGACTTGGACCGCCCACAAGTCACCAGAGTGACGGGATATCCGTTTGACAAGCTGTTGCGAGTCGAGATTCCAGATATTCAATGCACCACCTGCCAGACCACAGTAAAGTAATGAGCCCTCCACTGCAATTGAGAGAACAGGATCTCCATTTTGAAGCTTTGCAATCTGCGTTGGGGCAGTGCCAGGAGTCTGGCCGAGACGCCATAGCTTCACCACGCCATCTCCGGAACCTGTCAAAAGTGCCTCTTCAGATGGAGCCGATTCAATCAAGCCCTTCACAAGCAGCATTGAATATACGTATCCATGATGGGCGAAAATCTTATGATGATCACGCTTGAAAGTTAGAGTACGTCCGCCTTCAGACACGGAATTGGTACCGTCTGATGGCCGGGGAGCTCGAGTTCCATCGGGACCTCGAGAATCAAAAAAGCGATGCGCTCTTTGAGATGGATGCGTGGCCGTACTTTGATTGAGCGTTGATCCTTCTTCAGAGAAATCACACCACTGGTGGAGTTAGTGGCGTGCTCATATAGATCGACAAGTGGATGCTTACTTGAATGCTAGTGTTTTGAGCACCGCAGTATAAGGTCTTGTTGTTGGCCGAGTATACCAAAGTGAAGATGTCACCAACATCATGATGGGAGTAGATTGAATATAGGCGTTCAAAAGTTCTCGTTGACCATACCTACCTGGGCATTAGTCTGAAGTGTTTACAGCCCGGCGGATTTAAAATACTCACATTGATTACAGAGTCACCACCACTCGAGAACAACAGATCATCATTTTCGGACAGATATAAGCCCAGCACACTTTCTTTGTGAGCGTGTACTGATAAAACGAGATCATATGTCTCGAGAGACCATGCCTAGGAGGCGTCAGACGATGAACTTCATATTTTGAGATGACCAAAATTTCATTCCGCAGAGTTTCAATTCAAGACCTGCGGAATTGAAGCGACACTTACCACAATGTCACCTCCTTGCAAACCAGCGAAAACACACTCTTCATCAATGACTAGAGCCAGGACCGAGCGACTGGCCAGGACTCGATGGCCTATCCCACAATCACTCTGTGGATTGACAGCATTTCCGGCATCATCAGTAGAAGAGACAGGTAATTGCGCATCTGAACCCCACGATTTAGAGTGGTCCTCCAATTCGGAGGCGCTTCCTGAATCCGCTGGATCCATTGTGTTAGCCTGGAAATTCGTCAAACAAAACAATGTAATGAAAAATAAAATAGAAAGGCAAGGATTCGAAGTGTAATTCAGTTCAGTCTAAATTAGCAGACTGCATCAATTCAGATCAATTGGCCATGGTGATAGGAGAGAATCTGGGGGAGGTTGAAAGTGCGGGTGCAAAATGGAAATGAATCATCGGCGGTGGCGGGTGCGGGAGGAACAACAAAAAAAAGTGCAACACATTGCACCATCGCCAAAGTATTCGACTCACCACCCCTAGCATAGGTAAAACCATATCGCTTGTGATTCCAACAGCAGACGGGACTAAAAGGGGGTGAGGCTCTTGGTCAGTGAGAGTGAGGATCGCCGAGGAGGGATATGATCTGCTTTTATTTCAGACTACGTGACCGGTCGCAGGATGTATACAAGCAAACCTAACAGGCTGGAAGGAGTATAGGAATAATAATAATAATAATAGACTCACCGAGATCCCCATGAAAGACGTGCTATAGGAGAACTGGGAGAATTAGGAGATTGAGGATTTCTGAGAATGGCCATTATGGTTGATGGTCTTCAAGATGGGGGGGCATAGATGGACATTGATTGATACACGGAGTTGAATCAGACGTGTGCAACTTCAAGCTGTATAGTTAGAGAGTACAAGCAACGTAATCCTGGAATATTCGTGTCCAGTGTTCAGTCTTGGGATTGATGTTATTCGACAATTTCAATAAAATAGGATCAAGTCAAAGCAAATGGCTCTGAATGCAAGATTAAAGACTAGGGGTCTAACAGAAGCAACTATGTGTACTCTACACCGACGGTGATCGACCAGGAGATAAGCCAGATGACCCCTGAGGTGCAATGTTTCATCTTCTATGAATCTAGACTTTTGCATTTATTGATCCGAGAAGTACCGAGAATGACAGCTCGTTGTACAGGCGATGGTACCATTTGTCGTCATCGCTAGGATCACAATTTAGTTCGGCTTCACCGTCTCTTGTTTAACTGCTGCACATAACTAACCACTAGTTACTATGTAGTTATGTATTAATTAATAGTCATCAGTTACTGGAGTACCCCGTGACCTGATTACATGATACCACAGCCACTGTGGCTGATGAATGTGATATCAGCCACAGTGGCGGTCACAAAACCAGCCAATCAGTAGTCGCCGGTCACCGCTGTTTGTACCGGCAGCCACCAGTGGAGTAAGTACATCAACTAACTAGATTACTAGTTAACTACAGTAACTAACTTGTACACACTTACTACTGTACTAACTACAAAGTATGATAGTTCACTATGTAGATTACATACTCCTATCTAACTAAGATATACTCCGTTCTCTAAGAGAATGTAATATCTATCTATAGACATACCACTTTAATTAAATCAGATTTTTCACTCCATCTTACTCCCGCTCTTTCTACCTCCTCCTCTAATACTCCGTATCATTACTTAAATGTGATATCCCCAAGACCACCATCGCAGAATTTGCGCAAATCACACCCCGCCAGCAATCCCGATTTCTCCCCCACTTCCAGTCCCATTGCGCGGTCACCGCGCTTTGATGCCAATCTCAGCTGTGCCCAGCCTTTGATTCGCTTCTGCCTTCGCATCACTTCTGGCACCCGATTGCTTTTCCTGCCCTACGGAGAACTGCCCTGCACAGCTCCGCACTTTTGTAGTTTCGTTGTTCGTTGCTCTGCCCAACTTCCTGCACGCTGATGCCATCAATTTTCTAGTCGGGTCCTTCCAGCCACCTGCTCGCATCACTTTTTTTTTTTTTTTTTCCCCAGCTTTTAAGAGGAACTCCTAAGTACGGAGTACCTGGTACATTACTCTGTACTCATTTTCCGATCGGATTTCTCCGTTGATCCTTTCTATTTTTTATTCTTTTATCTTTTATTCTTTCTACCTTTTTATTCTTTCTCTCTTTTCTTTTTTTACTTTTCTCTCCCTCCTCTTTTCTTATTATCATTATTATCAGTTTGATTCTATTTCTGTCTGGGTGTATCATACGAAGCTACAGCTTCCACTCAAAGTACTCCGCTTCCGCCATTTATATCTGGCCCAGCACCCCTGGACTTTTCTTTCACACCGCTACCCTTCTCCTTTCAAATCTGGTCCTTCTGACCTGTCGATCTCATCTCCGTCTGATGAGTGATCTTTCCTATTCGGCAGTCGTCAAAGACTATCATCTGCGATGGCGCCGTTAGGGCAAACGATCGCCGTGATTGATAAATCCGGCAAAGTCGTCAGCACCGTAAGTACATGCAAGATATCCCTCCCTCTCCCTCTCTCTCTATCTGCTTTTCACTACTAAATACCTAACCACCGTTGTGTAGAGCAAGCAACTGTTCGGCGTTTTCAGCCATGCTAAACAAGCTTATCGCGAACGCAAGTCCCACTTTGATTCCGAGCGCAGTGCCAAGATCGCTGAGCAACAAGCGCTGGAAGGCTTAGCCAATTACCAGATTGAGGATTCACCCTCAGTACGATCAGGCCGGAGTCGTGGAGCAAGATCCCATCACTCGACCCGTCATCGTTCTCGCCCACCATCACATTATGAGCAAGACTTGCATTCCGTAGCGCGAAGCCGTGCGGGGTCTCGATATGCTCCATCGGAGGGCATCGTGCGCCGACATACTCACCATGATATTTCGATGCGAGAACCACCTCGCCCGGAGACCGCGCGATCAAAATCGGATGCTAATATTGATATGGACCTTGCGTATGGAGATGCGCATCCCGAAGCCTTGTCTCGATATGATCCACCTGCAGCACCTACCGGGAACGATAAACAGCAGCTTGATGGGCTTGTCCATCGGGCCCAGTGGCTCTTAGAGGAAGCACACTGTGTCCAGCATAGTGCGACAGCAACTATTTCTCACCTTCAGAAAAACCCCGACGCCATGGCCGCGGTTGCTCTCACATTAGCCGAGATCAGCAACTTGGCAAGCAAGATGGGTCCCGCTGCACTATCTGCTTTCAAGGCTGGAGCACCCACAGTCTTTGCACTGCTTTCCAGCCCCCAGTTCCTCATCGCCGCGGGTGTTGGCCTTGGTGTCACCGTGGTCATGTTCGGAGGGTACAAAATTATCAAGCAAATCAAATCAGGAAACTCTACACCAACGACAACCACGGAGAGACAATCCGACGGCATGGACGAGATGATGGAGTTTGACGTGGAACACCTGAGTAGCGTTGAAAAGTGGCGCAGAGGTGTAGCCGATATCGAAGCCGTTAGTGTAGGCACTTCGGTGGATGGCGAATTCATTACTCCCACAGCAGCAGCCATGTCTGGAATCGACGTCACAACCGCTCGTGCGGAGAGAGATCCTCGTTTCAAATTCGATGAAGATGGTTCCGTCGCTTCATCTCGTCGCTCGCATCGATCTCATCGCTCACATCGTTCCCACCGTTCTCGAAGCTCTCGGGCACCTTCGCGCGCTCCATCAACTTACTCGAGAAAGGAAGAACCTACTCCGCGGGGTCCCGTCTCATTCTTCTCGAAATCATCAAAGGCACCACCAAAGCCATCCAGTAGGGCACCTAGTCGTGCCCCCAGTCGTGCTCCAAGTCGAGCCCCGTCCAAAGCCCCTACCCATGTGTCGGAGAAAGAAAAACCGGCTAAAGAATCCAAGCCGAAAAAGAAGGGTCCGAGTCGTTTGCGTCTCATGTTCACCCCATAGCGATCAAGTTTAGATTTCTTTCGTTGAAGATGTTAGAGCCGCAAGGCTTTTACTTGGTCTACATTCAACTTTGTACATTCTTATCACGCGACAGTTTGCATCACACATACCCTTCCAGTTCTCATGATAACGACCCCAACCTCACGTCTTTATGCCGCCGATACCTTTCTTTGCGTTGAAGATATTCTACCCGTGTGATTGTGGTTGTTTTGAAATGGGGTTCATTTGTGAATACTTTTTTTTTGTTTCTTTGAATGCATTCATTGGAGTTATCAGGGTGTAATTCAGTTCAACAGTGATTCTCAGGCAGTTTAGTTTGGAGTGCGCATGCAAGCCAACCTCCTGCTTAGACAAAGATATCAATTACCAAAACATTATCATTGCTAGGGCCTATTCTGCTCGGGATCTTCAAGCTCGAAAGGGCCATTTATCTTTTGCTTTCATTCTTTATGATTCACCCTTTAACTGTTGTCCATTCTTTGCATTTGCCGCGTCTAAACGAGCAACCTCTCGAATCAAACACTGGTAAGACTTGAATTTGCGGGCTGGCACTCGTGCTTCGAATATTTCGTCCAATTCCTCGAGAGATCGACCCTTCATCTCCGGCATGAAGAAGTAGAAAAATACCACGCAGAGAAAGTTGGACACGGTCCAAATATATCCATACTGCGCACCCTACAACAGAATTCAAGTCAGCATCAAATCTCAAGTAGAAAAATAAGAAACACAACTAGTCAGAACCACTAACCCAATTCAAATGCTCCGGATTAATGAAATAAGGCGTGCAAAAATTCACTAGCCAAGCAAGCAAGTATCCCAGGGATGTAGCTGTACCAACTGTCCATGCTCGTAACCTCGAGCTCACCAATTCTGTTGCTACAGGGTAACTCGCCGCCCCGACACAGCCATTATAAAAGAAGAAGAACAGTGCCGTGAAAGACACGAGAATCTGACCCGTTTGAAAAGAAGTCGGATTCACCGATGACGCTATTGCACTGGCTAATTGGCAAAGACCACAAGCAATAGCCCCAAGCATCAATATTGCACGACGCCCGAGCCATTCACGGATAGCATACATTCCGATATTCACGCCTAGAAAACCGAAACAGGTGTTCATGACGGAGTACTCGAATGCCTTTGCGATACCAGATACGGTGTAGAAATAAGTTTGGTATCCGATTAGAAACCAGACTCCTGAAGCAGTCTGACAGGCGATCATAGAATAACAAAGAATTGTTCGACGGAGATCAGCGCCTGGGTACTATTAGATTGTATTATTTTCATTTAACTCGAAATTGGAATTGAAAAAGATACTCACCTCTAAACATATCCAACGCAGTGACATTCCCCTCGATGCGTTTCTCTTCTTCAACCCCCTTCACCATCTCCGCCCACTCAACCTCAAGCAAAGTAGGAACTGCAGTTGTACTCCCAACACTCCCACTCTCATCTCCACCCTCACTCTCACCAACAGTATAAAGGAACTTAGCATAACTAGACCCACGAAGTTGTTCTAAAGCCTTCCTCGCAGCATCCTCTCTTCCTCGATGAAGCAACCACCTTGGACTTTCCGGAACAAAAAACAGCGCAACAAAAAGCAACGTCGGTACAATATAAAGACAAGCCAAAGGAATCCGATACGATAAAGGATCCATCCTCTCCTTAGTCTTATTATCCACAACAGCACCCAATATACTCCCAATATTCACCCAATAAGCGAATAAAGCGACAATCACCCCACGCATATGAGCAGGTGCTGCCTCAGCGGTATAAATATTAGAGAAAGTGACAAAGAACCCATTAGCAAAACCGAGAAGTAATCGACCCAGATATAAGACACCAGGCGAGGAAGTTCCGATTTGAATTCCGCATGCTATGGCATTGACGATGCATGCTAGCCATAGTGCTTGACGACGTCCTAGATATGAAGAGAAGAATCCTGCAACAAGGGATGAAGCGAAGGATCCGAGTGTTAGCAAGGATGTAATTAGTTGTTGCACTGTGCTCTATTTTGGCGTTAACTAATTTGATAGTAATTTCAACATGAGTCCACGACTTACATCAATCGCGTATCCAGTATCACTTTCTTGAGAGGGATATCCGAAGACTTTAAGAAAACCCGGCATAGCTTGCAATGATCCCACTGCCGCAAGGTCAAATCCATACTGCATGTTCGCAATGGAAACGAGACAGCATAGAAGGAGACATTTTCGATTTTGCCAGAGTGTCGTCGAAGATAAAGCGTTTTCCATTATGGAAGTAACAGTTCTTGAATCAGTGATAGAGAGCAACTCTCCTTTTCTTACAGTTGGGCTGAGAGTATTTCACTGGAAAATATTAGTGTTCATTCGGCTGGAATATTTGATACATTACCGAGAATGCCGGGGAGGAGATAAGTCATGTCTCAAGCGATGAAATCTTATGCATTAAACAAGTGCATATGGACTAGTCCTGGATGTTGATTTGCTAAATGCCGGCATGTTGAGAAGAGTTCCCCTTGTTCCCCCCGCAATCCCCGCAAATAAGTTTGAAGGTGAGGTAAATCTGGGGCAGCCCCACTGATGGTTGGCATAATGGAGTCACTGTTTCTAAGGGTAAGTGTCTAATTCCATCAATGGTGATAGATTTGCTGCATACCGGTCAAAATTCTTCGAAGGTACCGTCCCTACCAGAAAAGATATGAGGGAGAGCCATTTGAGTTTCGAAGATTAGGGCTTTGCAGCCGGCAACTACTAGTTGTAGTACATATATTCCTTGATCAACAATCACTCGACGTAACCGTGCACGAAGTAACCGTGCTTCCATCTTTTCAGCCTTAAAAGGATACCTGTAGGTAGAATGTGGGGCAACTGAGGTCTCATGAATGGATTTGGGACTACAGTAACTTTGGCCTCGTTTTCCTCCCCGGGTATTGTCATTAGCTTTATACGCCATTCCCCGCTGCACCCTGCTTTCTTTATACCGCTTAGAGTCCATTTTATTGAAGCAAAGCTTGGGTAAATTATCCAAGTCTCTCGTCTGAATTGAATACCCTGGTTTCAATTGGTGAAATCGAATATACTCAGTTTCTCGGTAGTGAGGAGAATTTCTTCTCATAGCTTTTGAGACGAATCCTCAAACTCGACAACTTATTGAGCAGACCTCGGAGAAAAAAGTAAAAGAAACCAGACATGATTTTCGAAAAGGGAGAAGACCTTCTAGCTCTTCTTCAGACCATAACGCTTCATCTTCTTCCTGGAGTTAATTGCAACAAGGGAAGCCTCCTTGGGTTAATCCCTCTGCTGATTTCAGGGATAGTTCTGTTTCTCTTGATAGACTATGGAAGAATGATCTATCTTCACTTTCAAATGGTACGTAAGACCTAAAGCCTCAGAAATTAACAACTGAAAGACCTCGAATGGATTAACGCTTACAGCCCCCGGGCCCATTTCCACTTCCACTGATTGGCAATACGCATCTATTACCCGATGGAAAGCCATGGATATATTTTGAAAAGCTAGCAAAACACTACAAAACCCCAATGATAACATTCTGGACCGGACGAAGACCTACAATCTGGATCTGCGATGCATGGGCAGCAAATGATCTTCTCGACAAACGTGCCGCAATTTACGCCTCTCGACCACGAATGGTCGTCTTCAGCGAGTTAGGAGCCGGCCAATCTAACCTGGTCAATATGTACTATGGCGAAAGATGGAGATTACATCGCAAACTCACGCACATGGGAGTCGGACTGCAGCAAGTTCGTAAATATCGCGATTTCCAGAATGACGAGAGTAAGGTTGTTGCGTTTGAACTCCTGTCAGAACCGAAAGAATACGTGAAACATTTTGAACGTTATGCTACGAGTGTCGTTTCGATTATTGGGTTTGGGAGACGCGTGGCTTCTTACTCTGATCCGATCATTACTGAGGTTATTGCTGTTATGCAACGAGCTGCCGAGCTTAATGTCCCTGGTAAAACGTTTCCGATGTTAATGGAGTCATTTCCATGTAAGCGCATGCTAAATGTTGACCGTCAACATCTTTTTAATGGTGAAATGTCTAATACTAAAAATATTTCAAGTTCTGGCAAAGTTCCCAAATTGGATGGCACCATGGAAACAAGGCTTAGGAAAAGGACAAGGAAGAGGTCGACCATTTTTCTACGCACTGGCCGAAGAAGCCGCAACAAATCCAAATACTCAACAATGCTACATGAAGAAAATTTTCGACGAAGCGCCGAAACACAATCTATCCCGAATGGAGATTTCTTCATTATCGGGGAATTTATTCGGAGCCGGAAGTGACACGTCGAGCTCCACCTTAATTACCTTCGTATTAGCCTGTTGCGCTTTTCCTGAAACACTTTCGAAGGCATGGGAAGAACTTGACAGGGTCATGGGACCACACCGGAGTCCGACATTCCAGGATGAACCTAATCTACCGTACATCAAGGCTTTTGTGAAAGAAGTATTACGCTGGCGATCGGTGGCGGTAATAGGAGGTCAACCGCATGCGCCGATCAAGGACGATCATTATAAGGTAAAGTGGCTAAGCATTCGTTTCCTACCGCTCCAAGCGGGCTAAGCTTGCCGCTATCATTTAATTGATCTGATCTTGTTGCTGATAAGATGGATCGACGAAATAGGGTTGGTTGATTCCTCGTGATACATGGGTCCAGGGAAATGTCTGGGCCATTCATCATCATGAGCGAGAATTCCCGGATCCAGATCGTTTTAATCCGGAACGATATATTGAAGATAGCTCCGATGCACGACCATTTCCTGGAGAAAAGGGATATATGACCTTTGGATGGGGAAGACGTGTGTGTAGTGGTCAGGGATTAGCGGAACAGGGCACTTTTATCACGATCGCGAGGTTACTTTGGGGATTTAAGATTGAAAAAGCTTTGGATGGGGAGGGGAATGAAGTTCCTGTGGATATATTCAGTTATACGTGAGTACTTTGATAGCATGTTTCATTTTTTTTTTCTTTCTCTTTGATGGTCCGGTGAACTGATTGTCCATGCCTTTGTCCTTGTTGGTACAGCAATGGCCTTAATATGCGGCCTAACCCTTTTGAATGTCGAATCACCCCTCGGAATCCGGAGATTTACGCTACAATTGAGAGAGAAGGTAGACAGGCGTTGCAGGATCTCTCTCAATATGATGGGACACCACAGTACCGCATGAGCACATATTATGCCACAGAGAAACTTTAGGGTGAGGATATAGCCAAGCTGATGAAGCAGAGACTCACGGAAATAAATGAGGATTTAGGATTTGGATATTTGGGAGAATAGTACTTTTACCTGAATCATATGTACCCCTTGGCTGTGTTCTGACAGCAGACGACGTTGAGGCCGAGCTCGGCGTCTCCTTGTGGAGATAGAGGGTCGCTTTGTGGAGTCGACGATACGAAATCGCAATTGCGACAACAAGTGACCAGTAATTATCTATCAAGGGAGCCATTGCAATATATCAAGATGCGAAGTCTTCATTTTCGTATCACCCGGCGTATCGAGGGTTAAGATTGGCCGATTTGGCGTTAACAAGAATTACAAATACTTATGGTTCATAACGCGGGAGTAGATGGCGAGCTTTTCACAGAACTACTTTGAAATTGAATGATTGGCCATACGCAAAGACTAGCAAAAGGTTTGTCATTGAATAAAGATGAGCCTCGAGTTCATTCAAATTCCCTGCATATAATTCCAGATGGTTTAAACTTCAAATATCCCGCGTGAGATCAGCAGATCGGCTATGGCTGGTTAGAATTGCCGTGACTGCAGATAGCAGCATACTACTGACTAGTGAAGAGGTCGTAAATCACAAGATGAACAACATTGGAGAAGTGGAGTTCGGCCATGCTGCAATTATTAGCAATGACTATGGAAATGTACATGTTGTACTCCGTACTGTAGTTCAATGTTGACTCGACTCTAGGAGTTTAACTCGGCATATGAGGCACGTTGAAACAGCCGGACTCAACTGGTGGATTCCCCAGAGGAAAAATCGGGTGGGCCAATCACTGCGAAAGATCCACCTCTGATCATCCTGCGTCGGCTCGGCTTTTTGAACACTCCAAAATCAAGGAATTTTAGTAAAGAATTGGTACCACATTCCAAAGACAGCAGAGACAATACAGAATTTCAAATATCGATCTAGACTGCATTATATTTCTAGTCAAATTCAATAAAACCAATTGTATAATACCAGGAACTCGGCAAGCTTATCCGTCGGACCCGCAGATGCCGCGAAGTACCGTTTCTGATGTACTTCGGACCGGACCCAGACTAGACATGATACGCCGGGGCAAATGAAATCAAAGCCCGGTGTATCTCATTTTGTGCATGTGTGCTGGATCTGCGGGGAGGACAAAAAAAAGAGGGTCATTCTCTAACGACTTATTATGGAGTCACTCCCTCCTCCCAATGCCCTGGAGAGTTAGGATTGTCGGGGGTAACGTATTAAATACTAGACCAAAGACCTACATACTTTCAATCTGGAGAAATAGTGTACTTGTGGTACGAGTGGGACGGAATATCTCCGAACAACTAGGCTCGGAATTATCTTTTCAGAAATAGCCACGGGTTAAGAGTCCGCCACGCGAGCTTTGGTCAACCACTCCTGGACCATCCTTCCTTTGTCACATACTGGAGATTGACGGCCTACCTGCTTCTGTATTATTACACAGGTTTGTCCTTCATAATGGCGGTTCCAAAGGCAAATTTGCCTCTGAACGTGATTGTCGTCGGGTAAGATTCCCTAATCCAAGAGTAGACGGTCAGGAGCTAATATTCGATAGGGCTGGTATGTGGTTTCCACAGTGCATGACACTCTTGCTGTGCAAAAAAAAATTGATTGAAGTCTTCCCATAGGAATTGGTGGAATGGCAGCAGCCTTGACACTAGGCCTGCGAGGACATCGAGTCACAGTGCTCGAAGCCGCGCCAAAAGTACGTATTCAGCATTTGCAAGTGGAATTCTGTAGCTAATAGCCTCAAGCTCATGGAGGTTGGAGCTGGTATCCAAGTATCTCCAAACATGCTGCGTGTGTTCGACCGTCAGTTGACCATAATCCACCCATAGTAAGAGTTGGGAGCTAACATATCTGAAGGATGGGGTGTATCGGACTTAATCCACGCTCAGGATGTAGCCTTAGAACATATCCATGTTCGAAGATGGCAAGACGGAGCACTTCTTGGCACTATGCCCGTGAACAAGACCTTTGGCCAACAGGTGGTCATTCACAGAGCTGATCTGCACAACGCCCTTATCGAGAAAGCATTGGCTCATGATAATGTTCATCTGCGGGAGAATTGTTTCGTGTCCAGTGTAGAATTCAGCCCTGCTTCCGTCACATTAGCTGACGGTAGTATCGTTCGCGGGGACGTTGTTATCGGTGCTGATGGTATTAAGTCTACTGTGCGTGGTCATCTTTTGGAAGATCCCCATATTGATGCCATCCCCACCGGAGATGCGGCATACCGGATTATGCTACCCCGTAGCACTATGGAAAAAGATCCAGAGTTGAAGAAACTTGTTGAAGAACCACAAGCAACTCGTTGGCTGGGACCTGCGCGCCATATAATCGCCTACCCGGTGCGCAACCATGAGTTATACAACGTTGTCTTATTGCATCCGGATCGACAGGAGGTTGAGGAGTCATGGACCACGAAGGGATCAAAACAGGCGATGATCGATCATTATGCTGGTTGGGATCCTATCGTGAGGAAACTGATCGACCTAGTCGTTGAAGATGAAGTTCTGGAATGGAAACTATGTCTCCATCGACCTCTGAAAACTTGGATTAAAGGTCCAGTCGCTCTTATCGGTGATGCATGCCATCCAATGCTGTGAGTCTGAACATAGATACCAGTGATCCCGTCCAAGCCTAATACCTCTCTCCTAGTCCATATGTTGCGCAGGGAGCAGCACAAGCAGTTGAAGACGCAGCTGCCTTGGGCATCTTGCTTTCAAGCATCACATCTCACCACGAAATCCCAAATGCATTGCAAGTATACGAGAAGACCCGCAAGCAGCGCGCGGAAACGGTGCAACAATCTGGCACTGAGAACCGCATCGCACTGCATTTAGCCGACGGCCCGGAACAACTCGCCCGTGACGCACAATTCCGGGCGTCAGCAACAGGATCTAATCCAGATAAATGGAATGACCGTCAAACGCAGAATTTCTTGTGGGGGTGGGATGCAGAGCAAGTTGCATTGGATGCATGGAGCGGTAGGTGACATGAATCCTTGAACGCGGAGCAAATGCTAACTTTCTACCTGATAGACTTGGCGAAGGATGAAAAGGTTAATGCTAGCTTATAAGCTGGTTGACCATGTTACGACCATATTCAACATAGAAAGGCCATATTACATCGAGCCTTATAGACGGTAACACTATACAGTATACCGCTGGTAAATATTCATTAGAGAAGTGTACATATTATTAGACAGACTAGTACGAGATATTCATCATATCGTATACAATCAAGCGCATTTGAGTTCAGTTCAATCTTGGAATTTGATTTACAATCATGGCCACTATATTACCGACGATGTTCTCGACAGCATGACTAGTAATAAGATTACTTTGTTTAGAAGAAAGCTGAAAGTCTAATACGAAAGTGTAGAACTTTTTTTGATTTCATTATACAATCATCCTAAAAGGGAATCATTCAATCTCGCATCGGGCATGATAAAACGTAAAGCATAGCCCGACACTTCCCATAGTGAAGGCCAGTATCGCTCAACATATGGCTTCCTATATATTCTTTTGGTGGCGTGATTTAATCATTTTTGAAGAAGACATTTACATCTTCTCGCCAGCAGCAGCCTTCATCTGTCCGTACTTCTTGAGACGGATAGCGGAGACGTTGATGAAACCAGTGGTCTCGGCGGGGGAGAAGTCACCAATCTCGTCCATGCTGGACTCGGTCATGTCATACAGCTTCTCGGTCTCGGAGGAGCGACCAAGAATGGAGACGGTGCCCTTGTAGGCGCGGCAGCGGACCTGGCCGTTGACGGACTTCTGAGAGGCAGTGATGGAGGACTCGAGGAACTCGCGCTCGGGAGAGAAGTACATGCCGTTGTACAGAAGCTATTATGAAGTTAGTCAATGCAAACTGTATCATTTGGATTGAGAACTGACCTTGGAGTAGTTGAAGGTGACGAACTGGTCACGCAGAGCACGGACCTCACGGTCCATGACAAGACCCTCAAGATCACTTTGATATGTTAGCATGTAAAGACCTATCGAGATCGAATTGATGACTCACATGTGAGCAGCGCGCAGGCAGGTGAGACCGGGGGTCTCGTAGCAGCCACGAGACTTGATACCGATGAAACGGTTCTCGACGATATCAATACGGCCGACACCGTTGCGGCGGGCAATAGCGTTGGCAGTGAGGAAGACGTCAACGGAGTCGGTGACGGTTTTCTTCTGGCCCTTCTCGGTGTACTCGAGCTTGACGGGGATACCCTTCTCGAAGTGGACGGTGAAGTCCTCGGGCTGGTCAGGAGCGGTCAAGGGGTCCGCAGACAGCTTCCACATGTCGGCAGGGGGAGTAGTATCGGGGTCCTCCAGGATACCAGCCTCATAAGAGCAGTGGGCCAGGTTCTCGTCCATGCTCCAGGGCTTGGACTTGGTGGAGGTGACGGGGATACCCTTCTCGGCGGCGTAGGCAAGGAGATCGTTACGACCGGCAAAACGCTCATAGAAGACGGGGTCGCGCCACGGGGCGATGACCTTGATGGTGGGCTGCAGGGCGTAGAAAGCAAGCTCGAAACGAACCTGGTCGTTACCCTTACCGGTGCAACCGTGGGAAACGGCGAAGCAGCCCTCACGCTATTCGAGAAAAGCCAGTCAGAGGTGTTTGAATTTCGGGTATTCTTAGGATGTGTCCTACCTGGGCAACCTCGATCTGGGCACGGGCAATGACGGGGCGAGCGAGCGAAGTTCCTGAGGTACATTGTCAATAGGCTGTTCGTTGGAAAGCGAATGGAGTAGCACAGCATACCGAGCAGGTAGACGTTCTCGTAGACGGCATTGCAAGCAATGGCGGGGAAGCAAAGCTCATCGATGAACTCGCGGCGGATATCGACAATCTCGCACTTCAGGGCACCGCACTGCAGGGCCTTGGCGCGGGCAGCCTCGAAGTCCTCTGGGGTAGCTGTTTAGTTTCCGGTCTGGGTCACGAGTCATCGAGTAAAGTCGAATCCATACCTTCTTGGCCAACATCGGCCACTATAAGACAGATTAGTATCATGAGATTGCAATTGGAGCTGGCGCCGCAATGGAAAACTTACTGAAGCAGACAACCTCATAGCCCTCCTCAATGAGGTACTTGACTGGAATAAAATATCAGCGTCGTCCATTGCGCGGAGTATATATATTTAAGAAGTCCGTACGGATACAGCTGGTGTCGAGGCCACCAGAGTAGGCGAGGCAAACCTGTCCGCGCAATGAGTCAGTAAATTCGGGAAACCAGACGGGCAAGTTGAAGGATCAAAGTGGGATGAAGTGGCGGTCTGATAAGTGAAATCACGAATTGCGATTGCACCAAGGGCAATTCAAGCAACACACCTTTCCTTTGCTCATTGTGAATGATCTGAAACTGTGATTGAGTGTAAGATCAAAAAAAAAAAGTTGGGGGAGTTGAGTTGAAGAAGGAGAGAGTGTTGAGTCACCCGGAAAAAATGACGGTTTTTTGGTGCGGGCCGGGGGGGCATGTCTTGGCGCCGACACCGGCTGATAAGCCCTGATAGATCACTCTGCTAGTGGACGCCGATCTGTTTCCACATATTTGGGACGAGTCATTGGCACAGAGGAGGACCATTCTGACTACGGAGAACAGCTTCGTCCATTAGACAATCCCAGCTAGACAACTCAACTGTATGTCTTGCATTGTACTACAATAGTGAGGCTCATCTAAGGGTTCCCCGGCACTGGACTCCTCCCCACACACTAGAATAGTGTCGGTAAAATTACCACTATTCAAGCCAAGTCTCAATATGTTGAATGAATAACTTCATCTCAATTTTTTTTTACCTTTTCCGAATAATTGTAGCTTCAATGAATACTATGGTTTATAAGCACTCGCAGTTGACATTGGTCACAATTGCTGTCTGCAAAGTATCTTGTGGATTTGTTTGGCTTCGACCAACCCGCTAAGCCTGCTGGTGCCGTCATCGCTCTCCGCATGATGTTTGCCTCGTTTGCAGCAAGCATCGGTTATTCGCGGCCTCCCCCGCAATCTCCATATAGCCCTTTATAAAGAAATCCCAGCACGGGGTACGATTTTCTCTATGATTCAACTTATTCAGTCAATTCGAACATCGAAATGGCGTTATTTCGTGCACAGCAGGGGTTACTCCCACGGATAGCCCGTCGATCTTATTCGGCTGCTCCTTCCCCTGCTGCGAAGCTCAACCTGCCTATTGACTACAAGGCAACTCCATTGCTACATCACACACCTTCCTCCTTATCCGGTATCCCAGATCTTCCTGCAGCTGCTACGACAAAACGATTGAATTATTTTCAAGCCATCAACTCTGCCTTGCGGACAGCACTATCAGCCTCGGACAAAGTGATGCTGTTCGGCGAAGATGTTGCCTTTGGGGGTGTCTTCCGATGCTCTATGGACCTGCAAACTGAGTTTGGATCGGATAGAGTCTTCAACACACCTTTAACTGAGCAAGGTATTGCGGGTTTTGCGATCGGTGCAGCTGCTGAAGGCATGAAACCCGTTGCAGAAATTCAGTTCGCCGACTATGTCTTTCCGGCTTTTGATCAGATTGTCAATGAAGCCGCCAAATTTCGATATCGAGAAGGTGGTACCGGTATTAACGTAGGAGGACTGGTAATACGCATGCCTTGCGGAGCCGTGGGTCATGGGGCGCTGTATGTCTCTTCCTTCTGTGACTGATGATAGCATACTAACTGAATGTACGAACAGGTACCATTCCCAATCCCCCGAATCCCTCTTCGCACATATTCCCGGCGTTCGGGTGGTGATGCCACGGTCCCCTTCTCAGGCGAAGGGTCTTCTTTTATCCTCTATCTTCCAGCACAATGATCCAGTCATCTTTATGGAGCCGAAGTGTCTATACCGAGCGGCTGTGGAACACGTCCCGAATGAATATTACACCATTCCTCTCAGCCAGGCAGAAGTCATAAAGCCCGGCAAAGATCTGACCATAATTTCCTACGGCCAACCACTGTATCTGTGCTCAGCCGCCATCTCCGCTATCGAGAAATCTATGAAGGGTGTCAACATCGAGTTAATTGATCTGCGTACGATCTATCCCTGGGATCGACAGACAGTCCTTGAAAGCGTCCGCAAAACTGGCAGGGCTGTTGTTGTCCACGAAAGCATGATCAACTATGGTGTTGGTGCTGAGGTCGCTGCCACCATTCAGGATGGTGCTTTTCTTCGATTAGAGGCCCCAGTCAAGCGGGTTGCAGGCTGGAGCACACACACAGGACTTTCCTATGAGCAATTTATTTTGCCCGACGTTGCGAGTACGCTCACTCCCCCCTCCTCTTCTAATTGACTACGTACTAACCAAGGATTCTCACCCAGGAATCTACGACGCGATCAAACAAACTCTTGAATACTGAGCCATGCATAGAAAGATACCAATATGGGGCAATGAAAAGATAGAGGGCTATGTGCACTCTTTTCCGTAAAACACATACAGATATTGAAGGTTCCCAGTAGACACCGCTGGGATACCCAAGCACTCAGCAGACATTCATTTGCTTTGCTCTACATTCTACTAAGATAGAAATGCTAGGATGATTCGAATGAACACAGAATCGGTAATAGGATACATTAGCTCTCCGGTGTTCGCGAAAGTACATATTGACTTCTCAAAATTCCCGGCAAGATCCCACAATCTCACTCAATATATTTTGTGATATATTCAGTCTTGAAATTATACTTTCATGGTATCTAGCAATTAGCCAGCTTGTAGTTAGGTACCGCTCTACTGAAATCTCGAATAATCCCTTCCAATATTCACATCTCAAAGAGTCAAAACCTTGCAAGTGGTTCATATAGACTGTAAACCGATTTCTTGACGATCTTGTCTTTCTTCAAATTCTCGAGCCTTGAATATATTTAATTGTAGGTACAATTAATGCTTGTGCGGTTCGCCAAGACCAAATGCCATTGCGGTCCACTCTATGCATGTTTTGGGTAAGGACAGATCCACATGAGCCGCAAAGCTTATTTCACCGTCAAAGTACAATATAAAAACTCAATTTCTTTCACTGGAGACTCGCAACAATATTTATGGAATTAGACGTATGAGATATCGCTCAAGTTGGTGTTTGAGCTCCAAATACTCCTATATTCGAAAGATATCGAGTGAGCTCGTCTGACTTGAAATTTGTATTAGTTGTGAGAGTAAAGTGATAGCCCATTATCTAACATATTTGTCTAATGGCTGGATATTCCCTGACAAAGTAGGCACAGAATTGTTCAGTTCAAGCCATGGCCGATATTCGGAGGGCTGATAGCATAGACAATTGGAAACCAAGGAAGAGTATTCACCATGGAAACGCATGGAAGCACGATGGGGTTCAAAGATAGGCAACATCAACAAAAGTGAGAAGTGAGAGTTGGGAAGGTGCGATGGACCACCCAGTGAATGCTGGACAGCCGATGTAAACAAGACGAGGCCCCATTTCCACCACTCTTCCCTCTTCTTCTTCTTCTTCTTCCTCCTCAACCACACCACATAAGATTTTCTCTACGCTTTCATCAACAACTTGCTAGTTAATTTCTTGTGTTAGCTATTCTACTGTCTGGTAAACAGTCTTCTTTATCATCTCTCTCGTCAGGACAAGCCGCCATGTCGGGCTCAATGACCGACATGCGCTGGCTTCTCCAGACTATCTTCATTCTCGCCATCCCAATTATCCTTTCTTATCTTCTGCCGGTCTTCCTGGACAAAGAGAGTTGGGATGAGTTGGCGTATAGGTGCTCCCTATACCTGAATGGCTTTCTACTTCTTGTGCTCGCCATAATGGCGTTCGTGATAGCATCTATGCAGCAAGTAGAATCCTCGTCTCCCTTCCCTCCATTTTCGCCAATTGAGGACATCCTCCCCCAGAACGGGGCGAATTTCAATGCTCCTCCCTTTATTCCCATCATGGGATTCCAGACGTAAGAAAACCCCTTCTGTTTGCAAACTATAGAGGACCCAAGCTAACAAGAATACAGCCCAGGACAATTTGAGACTCCTGTAGCCGAACCACCACCACCCTCTTCTGTGATAGGATCGTAAGTCACCTTGTGTTCCCACGAACATGCATTCGTTGGCTAACAAGACTGCAGACTAGCCCTCAGACTCCAAAGAGCCAGGGCGAAGATCGAAGAATGGAAGAAGAGATACGCCAAAATCCACAACCACTTCCACGAGTACAAAAAACACACGAGCGACACCGAGTCCTCCAAAACGCAAGAAATCGGAGACCTCAAAGACAAGCTGAGATCGGCCAACGCTGAGATCAAGGCGTGGAGTATTTCGAATAGGCAAGATATTGAGATACTCAAAGAGAGGCACGAGCAAGAGAAATCCAACGCTGTCAATGACCTCATCAAACAGAGGGACAAGTTTGAAAGCGAAGCCAAGATTCAAGCTCAGCTGTACTCAAATTCCCGCTGGGACCGCGCTGACGTTGAGCGGTTTACCAAAGACGAGTGCGACAGAAAGCACGAGGCCAAACTGAATGAAGTGCGCGAGTTTTATGCACAGCAGCTCAATGAAGTTGCCGAGAGGACGAGAAACGAGAACTCCAACCAGATTCAGCTCCTGACCAACGACAAAGAAGAGAAAGAGCATGAGCTGATAGCAGTCAAGGCAGAAATTGTCCACTTGAAGGAAGAACTGACCGAGGCCGAGACTGAGAAGCGCAACCACGAAGAGTGGAAGCGCATGGCGGGGGCCGAGTTCTGGCAACTTTGGAGAGGGTGTCGGAAGTTAGAGCGAGCACTGAAAGCAGGCTACGATTGGACCGGAAGTGCTGGTGTCTACAGATGCGAGGGCGTGGATCGAGATGGGGATTACGAAATGGATTCCCCAGGACCAGACTACAACATCACGCAGACTCTGAATGCCGAAGATACTCCCACTGCTACTATGAGCGTTCTGGAGATGGAAGACATGAACTTGAACCTCCGCAGACAGCTCGTCGAGCATCAAAGCCTGACCGCCGAGCTTGTGAAAGAGAACAAGGACCCCAGAGGCGAAATCATGAAAGCCGAGGCGGAGGCTTCCTGGAACATCAAGACAGCCAATGATATGCTCCAGGCCAACAAGAATGAGAGAGATAATCTCAAGTCTGCAATGGAGAGTCTTCAGTCCCAGAACTCCAAGCTTGCAACTGACCACGCCGACCTTGACAGGGAGCTGGGTCAGCTCCGGATTGCCACCCAGAAGTCTAACGAGGCAGATCTTATTGCTCGCACTGACCAAATTGCTGCGTATGAGTCCGAGATAGCTCGTCTCAATCAGGCCATCGAAAGCCAAAACGAGGAGAGGCTTCGGGCCAGCACCAGCGAGGCTTCTGAGCTTCGGGCTCAAGTAGATCGCCTTCAGTCCGAAAAGTCCGAGATTGCAGCATCCAAGCAAACCCTGGAGATCGCACACAGCCAAGTCTTAGCAGAAAAAGAGAAGGCAACTGCCGAAGTGGCTCGTTTGATGCAGGAATGCAATGGATTTATCGCCAGCAAAACCTCCGAGCTTCAGTCTGAGATTAGTCACCTCCAAGCCGAATTGACCGATATTACAGTATCCAAGGAGCACCTGAACGTCATGCACAGCCTAGTGCAATCAGAGAAAGACGCGGCACTTCTCGAAGTAGCTCGTTTGTCGCAGGAAGCCAATGCACCTCTCGCCAGCGAAACTTCGGAGCTTCGGTCTCAGGTAGATCGCCTTCAGTCCGAAAAGTCCGAGATTGCAGCATCCAAGGAAGCCCTGGAGGTCGCGCACCGCCAAGTCACAGCGGAGAAAGACGCGGCAACTGCCGAAGTGGCTCGTTTGATGCAGGAAGGCAGTGAACTTCTCGACAAATACAACAAGCTCGAAAAAGAAAGTCTGCACAAAAACATCCCTGGCCTCGAAGCGGAGAAAGACAAAGGAGTGTCCGAAGCAGGGCGTCTGAGAACCGAAGTCAATGAGCTACAGAAGAAAATCTCTGAGCTTGAGATCCTGCGAAGCGACCAGGCTAAGGGTGCTCTTGAATGCAAAGCTGGGCAAGATGAAGCGTTGAAAGAGGTGACCCGTTTGAGAGAACTGGGCAATGATCTTCAGAACAATTACGATCAGCTGAAGAGGGATCACCAGGCTGTCTGCGATGCCAGAGATGATGCATTGACAGGAATTCAACTTCTGCAAGCAATGGGCAACGACCTCCAGGCGAAATGCGACGGGCTGGAGAGCGAAAAGCAGAACGCCATGGACACCTCCAACAATGCATTATCGGCGGACGATACCGCAGCAGCGGTGTCACTACTCCAAGCATCAACAAAAATGCTGAGCGATGAGAATCGCACTTTGAGGGACGAGAACAGCGGTCTCAAGGCCCAGATGATGGCATCAACCAAAAACCTGAGCGATGAATACAATGCTCTGAAGGAAGAGAACAGCCTTCTCAAGAGCCAGATCATGGTCGCAGACTCAGATAAAGCGAGCCTCAAAGCAAAAGAAGAGGCACTGAAGAATCAAATGACGATGATTGGCATGACCGACCCTGAGCTTCAGACAGAGCTCAGAAAGGCCAGAGAGAAGAAGGAAGAGGCCGACCACAAACTCAAGGGATGCATTTATCTCGCCGACAGGCTTCGATTATGCACCCGCGAGCTCAACGAGCAGCTGAACGATGTCAACGAATGTGCTCAGCAGCGAGACTTCCAGAGACTCTGCCTCCTTCTTGAGAACACCGTCTGGCAGCCCATTGTCAACAACTGCAAGTCAGTCTGGGAAGCCAGCCGCTCGGAGTTCAGACTGCGTCAATGGAATGCTTCGCCTGTGGCTTCGGCCTAATTTGTTCTGGCTATACAAGACTTCGAATGGCCATTTTTTTGCAGACCAGATCAGACAAGTACAATGATCCACTGGGGGCCTTGTGGAGAACAAATCTGGAACCAGTCGACGTTTTGACGTGCATGCTGGTCAGATGTCGTCAGGTGTTTCTCAGGTGTCGACCGGCCGCTCCCGCAAAACCCAATTGAGCTTCCGCGCGACCATCAAATCTTCCGTCTTTGTAAACGCTGCTTTTTTCGAGTTTCACCTACTTCTCTCTTCTTTCTCTTCTGCTTCTGAAACAACCACCCCGCTGACCTCATTTTTTTCATCTCTCTTCGACCATTGTCCACTAATCCTAGAGATTCCGCTTGTACTATTCGCCTGTTTCTCCCGATCCCCCCTCCTCTTCCCAGCTTCGGTTCTTCCTCTGCGATGATCACCTCGCAGCTGTAACCTCCATCTCCTGTTATTTCCCGCCGGCGCTGACCGACGCTGTGGGGATAAATCGATCATTCTGTCACTTCTTCTTCAATTCCTGCATCCGATCTCTCAGCGATGACTTCACCTGCAACCCGCGCCCTTGCTGCTCGGCCCATGGTTTTGGGTCTAGCCAGGCTGATCGTCCTCACCTTTTCTCAACTTCCTCTCGCTGCTGCAGCCCCCGCTCTCTCCGCATACGGTCTCTCATCCTCCGAATCCGAACCTCCGAAAGAACCTAGCGATCCAAGTTTATGGCTCTACCTGGGAATCTCGGCCGCCCTAGTTCTCAGCGGTGGGGCATTCGCAGGTCTTACAATTGCTTTGATGGGGCAGGACGAAGTATACTTGCAAGTGATAAAAACATCGGGTGAAGGCTCCGAGAAGAAAAATGCTGCCAGTGTCTTGAATCTTCTCAAACGGGGTAAACATTGGGTTCTAGTCACCTTACTGCTCAGCAATGTCATAACAAACGAAACCCTGCCCATTGTGCTCGACAGGACTCTTGGGGGTGGATGGCCCGCGGTCCTGGGCAGCACGGCTCTAATTGTCATATTCGGTGAAGTTGTTCCACAATCAATCTGTGTACGCTACGGCCTACCGATCGGAGCTTGGATGGCTCCCTGTGTTCTGGTTCTCATGTACATTATGTCCCCTGTCGCCTGGCCGGTCGCAAAGTTGCTCGATAGACTTCTTGGCGAGGATCATGGTACCATTTACAAAAAGGCGGGCCTCAAAACACTGGTCACGCTGCACAGGACTCTCGGTGAAGCTGGAGAACAATTAAATTCCGACGAAGTCACAATCATCAGCGCTGTTCTCGACCTCAAAGAAAAATCGGTCGGCACCATCATGACGCCGATGGAGGACGTGTTCACGATGTCTGCCGACACTGTCCTGGACGAGCGAACTATGGACTTGATTCTATCCCAAGGATACTCTCGCATTCCGATTCATGCTCCTGATAACCCTGTGAACTTCGTTGGCATGCTCTTGGTCAAGATGCTCATTACCTATGATCCAGAAGATGGCAAGCGTGTCCGTGATTTTGCCTTGGCAACCCTCCCCGAGACAAGACCAGAAACAAGCTGTCTGGATATTGTCAACTTCTTCCAAGAAGGAAAATCTCATATGGTTCTCGTCTCGTCATACCCCAGTGAAGACCGAGGCGCACTGGGTGTTGTCACCCTCGAAGATGTGATTGAGGAACTCATCGGAGAGTATGTTCATGTTGCCCCTCATGTTTGATTAGCACTTATTAACTTTGACACAGGGAAATCATCGACGAGTCTGACGTCTTCGTCGATGTACACAAGGCCATTCGTCGGATGGCACCTGCACCTAAATCGCGTGTCCCAAAGGGCAAAATCGTCGAAGAGCCGCCACTGGCCTCGTCTCTCACGGAAGGACAGCTTGTTGATGTGGATGGATCATCGCAATCTACCCTCAAGCCAGAAATCCCACGACGTCGCAGCTCTGTCGAGGCACCTCCTCCTAGATTTCAACTTCGCCGGCCCAATAATGATGTTAATGGCAAACCCTCCGACGCATGGTTCACACAAAGGGGCGCAACTGATGAGATTCGAGAGCATCTCAAACATCTCGGCCCCTCAAACTTGGCGAGTCGCCCGAGGCAGACTCGATACCACAACGTCAAAATCAAACGCAGCGGCGAGTCTCCTTCACGTTCCGCGCAAACAGACATTGAATCTGGACACAGCACAAGCGAGTCACATTTTCAATTTAATACCACAGCCTACCAAGGTGGCATCGGAGCAGGTCTTGTGGGCTCCGGTGCAGATGCAAAAGATGGCACACACGCTTTACAACTTGGTTACGGAGCAATTTCTACTCAGGACAATTTCGTAAAATCACCCAATGCGCAGCAATTCAAGGATCTGCCGCAAGTTTCCATCCCAGAGCCTGTCCATGAAGAACGCGAAGACCGACCCCTCTCTAGTTCAACGCGCCAAAACAGCAGTGGAAATGACAGCGTTCAATCCACCGGATCTCGGGGAGAGTTCATCTATCACCATCGTGGACCAACTCGAAGCGGCAGCATCACCGAACAAATTGTGGACGTCAATGGAATCCGAAAGGTTGTCCTGCATACGAATGGATCGGATTCCTCTTCTGATGGCCAGTCCTCTCCTCATCACACGCGTGACTCGTCGCCCAACCGGCAACAAATAACCGATACGAGTATTGAATCCCAGGGTTCACAGCTACCCCACTCCAAGAAACGCCGCCGTCGCAAGCATCAGAAATCGAAATCTCAGCAGAAAGGTTCTGCTGAGGAACAGCCTCTGCTTCAATGAAGCACCCGTGTTCTGGGTTCCAATGGCCTTTAACGGAGCCATATGGAGCCGCCGATCTCACAGATGAGATGTTTCACCTTGCTTGAGCTGGTTGTGGTTGTCAGAGGTGTGGTTGAAATGATTTATTCAAAACAAATCACCAACAAAATCAACAACAAAACCAACCACACCTCCAACCACCAAAACCAACCAGAAATGACGATAAGGCAGCCACTGCCAGCTCAGGCCATCACAACACACCAAATACACCCAGCGGATGAAATGTTTCGCCTAGCTTGAGCTGGCTGTGGTTGTCAGAGGTGTGGTTGAAATGATTCATTCAACACAAATCACCAACAAAATCAACAACACAATCAACCACACCTCCAACCGCCCAAAAAAAACCAAACTACAACCACAGCCAGCTCAGGCCATCACAACACATGGAAATTCACACCACCCAATTCCAACCAACTCCAGACAACCACGAAACACAGCCAATCGTTCGGATTCCCCAGCTTGCTTGAGCTGGTTGTGGTTGTCAAGAGGTGTGGTTGAAACGATTGATTTATCTATGATGAATCAATTCAACCAAATTACCAACCAAATCAACCACACAACCAACCACACCTCCCCCGGCGCCAGACAACCACAACCAAACAAAAAAAAGAAACCGCACCTCAACCTACAACAACCACAAACCACAACTGATCAATCAATCTCGATCAAACAGACTTGGCATCTGCTGTGCTGGTGGGCGAGGATCATCCTCATATGTGCAGATGGGTTGGAACTGGAAACAGTTCCTATGTTTTTGAACATGGTAAGATGGAGGATGGAAGAAGGGATGACCCAGACCAAGGAGTGTTTTCTTTGTCTCTTTTGAATCAATTTGTTCTCGGCGTTTGGGTCATTTGTACATACTGAAAGATCTTGAAGTGTCATATCAAGCAACATACGAGAGCGGGCCACAGTATTATTATCAGAATCACTGTTGTTACCATTTCCACTTGTCCTTAGGCTTTCAGGTCTTCCCTTCCTTTGTGACGAAAGTAGATCAGAATGCGCCAAGGTCAAAGAAGTCTGGCCATCCAAGAATCTACCTGATATCATCTTCCGGATCGGAGGTGCTATCATGCACTCTAGTCTTGAGAAAAACTTGACAACTACTCTAGTCACCCCATCTAGTCAACTTTTCAACTACAAGACTTCCTTGAAGCTATAAAACCACGTGATCGACACCCAAAACAGTATGTTGACACCTCCCTTTGAAGACAATCCACCATTAACTATGACGCGTTGCTCTCAGAAAATACTCTGGATTAAATATTGGCCTGGGAAACCGTCTCTCGTTTCCACGGGTCTCCAATACCTTGTTCGGGCAGATCATGCTATTCCTCGCTCACAAGGTCGACATCTGAGGATGCCCGAGAGGATCGCCGCTTCGAGTACAATTGGATCGATGGCGCAGAGAGACTTGAAAAATACAAGCCAGGCCGGTATCATCCTATCATGATTGGTGACATACTACGCAATCGATACCATATTGTCGATAGGTTGGGTTACGGGGATTATTCGACAGTCTGGCTTGCCCGTGATACTTGCTCTAAGAGCTACGACGTTGTTAAAGTAGGCATTGCCGATGCTGCTTCCGATGAAACAGCAATTCTTCAAGCGCTTGCTCAGAATCATGACTCATCTTATAAGCATCCAGGTCGCGATGCGATACCTTTTCCAATGGATGAATTTGAGATCAGTGGCCCGAATGGAACACATCAATGCTAAGTTATGCCACCTGCACAATGCGATCTCAGAGATGTCTCCTTTTGCCACCTCTTCCCTCATGAAGTCACTCGTGCTCTGTCATATCACCTTTAGCTCTGGAATATACGCATTCGCAAGGCTATGTTCATGGAGGCATGTCACCCTATCCCAGAACTCGCAAATTAATTACCCATTGCTAATATAATCTTGTCCCAGTCAGATGTTCCTCTTCGCAATATTCTTGTCAAAATGCCATCTTCACTCGATCAACTATCCATAAAACAGTTTTACAAGACTTATGACGAGCCCGATACTCTCACAGTCACACAAAGGGATGGAAAACCGCTTCCTCCCAATATCCGTTCAAGGGCAACCATCCCGATATCCTTTGGGAAGAAGGCAGAAGAATTTACTCTCACTGACGCTCGTATGCTTTTGAGCGACTTCGGCGAATCATTCAATACAATCCTCAACCCTCGCAGAAGCGAAGATTGCCATACACCAGCAGCCCGCCCCCCGAAGCCTTCTTTCAGCCAAAAGCTCCGCTTTCATTCCCTGCTGATATTTGGAGTCTTGCGACTTCTATATGGGAAATTCTTGGCATCAAGGCGATATTTAGCAGTGATTTTTGCGCTGCAGATGAAATACCATCCCAGCAAATCGATATACTAGGCCTTGTACCCGAAAACTGGTGGGAGCAGTGGAAAGAACGAGGTGAGTGTTTTGATGAGAATGGTCGTCCAGTGCAGGATCGCTATGTGTATCCTCCCATCGAGCAGGCTTTTGAGGATGGCATTCAGAAATACAGACGTGAGCGCCAAATTGGTGAGTATGGGGAGGAAGAAACTGCTGCAATTCTCGATTTGATGCGGCGAATGCTCGTGTTTTTACGTGAGGATCGACCTACGGCTGAAGAGGTGTTGAAGTCTGAATGGATGGTAAAATGGTGTTTGCCTGATTTTGAACGGAGCTTTCATCGAGGCAGGTAACTGGGTATCTCTTCCACCATTCACTTCGGTCTGATAGTATGGGCCACAAGATTACTGTAATTCGTGCGTCAGAAATGACCTCTCAGTATATTGACCCAGGCGAAGGATAGCCCATTGCAAATCGTTACAGTCATCGGACTCACTACAAATATGACCATCATAGTCTGGGCTTTGTATTGAACTAGCCAAATATGAGTCCCCCATGGAACTACGAACATGTACTTCGAGATTTTCTAGGTGGCAAATCTAGTAGACTAGAGAGATTTTGAAGTATATTTGGAAGCACTGATATGGAGTAAAATTCTTTTTGTTTATTTAAACTCCAACTCTAAGTGCCTCAGTATGCAGAATGAACAAAGAAATTCCAAACTCAGATAGATATCATAAAACGTCGTCAAATGCCCAGTCATCTCGCAAATGCTAGCATTCGCTCTAATTCCATCAACCAGCCGAGTATCTGCATCAGTATGTAGGCCACTTGATGTGTTGATCGAGTAGCATCGAGGAACCTCGTTAGTACCGACCTAGCTATATCAAGCCCTTGGAGAAACATAACCTCAGACACCAACGGATATGCTCTGTCTTACAAATGTGACTCGGGGCCTGAATCGCTTCAGAATGTTGACATCAAAACTTGACACAACCGAAACGGAATGTCTGGCTAGTCAAAATGTTTGGACGCCCGAAAGAGTGCCAGGATGAACTATTTTCATGCACAGTGTCAGGCATCTTAAATAGATCTGAGCTCGAGATAAAATGTGTTTTTCTTCCATCCAGTGCATTGAAAGAAGACCGAAACAACTGATGCAATCATTGCAGGAGGGGATCCCGGTAGTGCTTCTGGAAGTTGTTGGCTCTCTGGACGCGAGCCAGGTACCGGTTCTCTTGACGTTGACCACGGGTTCTCTCACGACGCTCAGCAGTGACCACAGCCTGCTTCTGATCATCCCTCACGCCGATCATACCAGTGCCACCATTGGCACGCGAGATGAGAGCACGGTTCTGGTTACGGCCACGAGGCTTCTCACTCTCCTCCTCTTCAATCTCTCCATTCTCAATAGCCAACTGGCGTTCAGCTCGCTCATCGGCGGTGGGGTAGTTGTGCAAGTTCTGGCGGTAGTACTTGGCCAGGGAACGGTGACCAACACTCTTTCCAGATGGGAGATGAAGTTCATAATCGTCAGACCAAGCGACAGGTGCCTTGCGGCGAGGGTCAATCTCATCATCGTCATCGACAGAAGAGGCGGAGGTTTCAGTTTCCCATCCTTCGTCATCACCATCCGAGCGGATCTTAACACCACCCTCATCAGCCATGGTCTCATCTTCTTCGTCATCCTCGCCATCAGAGTAAGTGCTTCGGAAATCGTAGTATTGACCAATCTCGATCTGTTCCTCCTCAGACTCGAAAGCAATCATGCAGTGACCCTTGTCACGCATGTGAGTGCGCGCCCCAGCGGCATTGTTGCGGATAGCGTGGCAGTAAATACACTCAAAGTTCTCATTAATCTTGCGGTAGAGATAGTGGATCAGACCCTCCAGATCCATGAGATACTCTCGCTCAGGTAAGAACATGCCGTGGCTCTTGTACATATGCTCGACGTTGGCCTGGGTGTCGGATGATTCTGTGCGGCAGAAGAGACACCTCGACGAAGAAAATTCAGGCTGATCATTTTGCATCTCTTCATCTTCATCTCCCTCCTGAATGGTTGCAGACTTCAAATCATTCGTAACCTTGTTAACGTCCTGCTCCTCAGATTTGCTGACTGGCTCTCCGAAAGAGAATGTTGAGCTCATGACGGAGGCATCGTCGCCATCTTTTCGCAGGCGGGCTTCACGCTGCTTGTGCTTTGAGCTCTTAACATGGTTCTGGTATGAGTTCTCGCTGAAGAAGGTCTTTTGGCAGGCGTCGCAAGTCTTTTCGAAAGATGCTTTGGCGGCGGCTTCGGTGGAAGTAGCCTTGGCGGCCAGGACCTTTTCGTTGAAAGTTTCGAGGGATACAGGTGGTAAAGCGGCGATCCGGCGCTTCATGTTATATAAACTATACCAGGGAGGTTAGTTTGTGCTTTGTGACGCCTTCAAATTCAAGATTTACTTACTGCCAATCCTTGCGCATATGATCTCTCTGCGCATCGCTGCGGTGGAAAGCAACGAGGCAGGTGTTGCAAGTATATGCAGCAGATTGTGCGTTCGACGACATGATTCCTTATGATCTCGTCAAACAATGTGGAAAGTGGAAGATTGGGTAGTCCCGTTGGGTGTAAAAAGACGAGTCCAATGTGGGACAGTTTTTTTTTATCGCAAGCGGGGTATGATGGAAACTTCTGACTGATCGTGAGTCACGTTTTCACTTGGCTTAACACCAGAAAATGGTCACGGAATAATATTTGAAAAATACTTCAAAATTTTCGAAGTCTTTGAGAGTAACTAAATACTTAAACCTAGGAGAAAATAAATGGATGAAGTAGCGAGAAAATATTCCCAAGAACCTTTTGATTTGCAAGCAACTTTCTTATCGCCGCCCAGTCAGCCACGCTAACCCCGATTGAGGATAGTTCGCACCATGTCACGTGTTTATCGCATAAATAGTTTCGCCGGCGGTCGACTTGATGCCTCAGGCGGACTACCCCGGTTGTCCCGATGATATCAGGTGAGCTCTAGGCTTCTGTTGTAACACATATCTGGGCCGTGATCATATTTAGGCCGTCGGAGAGTCGTCCGATTATTTTATCATTTTGATGAGTCGGGGTATGCGATCGCATTCCTGACAATGACCAGGCTCCGCGGAGCTTCCCTCGATTCTCCGGATAGAGTGCAGCAAAGCGGCGAGAAGCATCAGTCTTGTCGATCAAAGGTCCCGCCAAATGCACCTGAAGTGATCATCCAGAATACGATCGAAGTATCGGATCCTTCACAGGTCCTTCCGTGGTATAGGGATGAACGTCGACGCAATTTCAACGTGTTAGTAAGAAGGTCAGTATTAGCGCCGTAAGCTGTGGGCGACGAAGGTCCTCGAGTCGATACAGTCATACTAATTCGGTTTTTGACGTTTAGGTATAAAAATCAATTACTCTATGGATGTGATGATCCAGGATGCCGTACCCCAACTTGTGCTAGTCGCCGCCGCCGTGTTAGTGAAGGACCTTATCGCCGATATACCGAACTAAGTGCGCGAACCTTAGCGTGTTATCTTGCGAGCCTAGATGATGCCGAGAGTGGTCTCTGTCGCAATGCTCCCAACATTTCCCCTGAATTGACACTACGTGATTATCACCGTATCTCGCTACAACGATCACAGGTGTTCCAAGCACAGGCCGCTGCGGAACAGACCAATGCATCTATAGCCGCCGGACGTGACAGCGGCGCCGATAATTCAAGAAGCTTGGACGGAGTGAAAGAGCGCAAGGCAGATGACTCAAAGGATGCAGGTCAAACCTCGGGTCAGACATCTTGCCCACAAGAGCAGCAAGATGCCTATTACTCTCGAGAACTTGAGCACGCCGCCGAGCAGCCGCTTAAAGATCCGAAATCATTCACGCAGAATCTATTCGACACTTTGTCTTTGCGCATGGTTGAATGGCTTCCACTTCGTCGAGCATCCGAGTCATCGCAGTTAAAGGCATTTCAATCCGCTCTCAGTACTGAGCAACAGTCACAATCAAAGGAAAAGCCACAACTCCTCAAAAATGAAACCGAGAAACCAAAACCAAGCAGAGATCAATCACATTTGACCCAAGCACATCACAATATCCCCCGTACTCCGTCAAGAGCGACAGGTACATCCTCTTCATCGGTCGAGCTCAAGATACAAAATCAACACGTCAAACGTCTTTCTATCGCCGAGGTAGAACCCTGGCGTCAGTCGCCCCGAAGTGGCAAGGATGAAAAACTACGACCGGAATATAAGAATCGAAAATCTTCCGTCAATCACATCACTTCAAATGAAGTTGCCAGTGTGACATCCCCACCAGCTCTAAAACACCGGCCGCAAAAACACCGTGGCAGGATTGAAGGCGTTGAGAGTACGCGTATCAAGGAACGGTCTAAAGCCCAACGACGAGTTTCCTGGGACAGCGAAAAGATCTTCAATCAGGCTTCTTCTTTGGAAAGCCCGAGTCCGGAGGTGCCCTCTCAACCTCCGGTCGACCACGAGTCTCCAAGTCACCGCAAAGCCAAACGAGAGCCGTCTCCTCGCATGCCCAAATCTGATCCTCTGGTCCAGACAGTAACACATTTTACGCCTGATATCATCAACGGGCTTGGCCAGATAATGGTCGATTCTGATGAAGATGCAGAAGCTTGGAAAGAAGAAATTGACCGGATCCAATCCATTGGTAGTTTCGAAACTCCTGATTGGAAATTCGCAACACTTCGCCAACGCCAGGCCTTCCCATTCATAGCCCAAAGTACTTTTTTCATTTTCAGCAGTGCCAAGCATATTTTACATTCATTCAGAAGAGAAGCACTAGATTCCAAAACACAAGAGCGTGGCGCGATGGCCAGCCATCTCGATATTTCCAACCTGCGGGAATCATTACAGCGGCTTCTTGCCGTTTGCCCGTGGGATCTTGCATTGCATAGCCTGTGGAGTGCCTTGGATAAGCTCTTCGTGCCCCCTAACGATTTCACATCTGCTCGTGGATCACGACGCTCCTCACGCAGCTCAACTATGACCGGCCCTGCTCCTCCAGTGGTGCGCAAAACTTCAGGGTCTTCCACTGATGAGCATCTTTCTGACGCCGACGCTGCTCATATTGCTACTGTGGTGCTTTTCGTTCTGGTAAGCGCAATTCCAAATCTGAGCCTCTCGACCTGGCGGGGCATTCTACGGATGCGTGCAGCGGGCACAATCGCCTCCTCGGCCGATATGCAAAAGCTTCCAGCTGAACATGCCCAACAAGCCGTGGAAGCGTCTGACAAACTGGAACATGAGCTTGGAATTCGTTTAGTGAATCGCCTCGTCCGCGCGCTGGCCGCGCGACTAGCGTATCACGAAATATCTAAGGCCCGCCAGGCCTATAGTCTTGAGATACCGAAGCAACGGCGGTTCAACGTGCTTGATCGCATTGTTGATCATCTCAGTGAACATCATAGTCTCAAGCAATCTGAGGCTGAGGAGGATTCTCCTCAGTTTGCCGGACCTGCTCCCCTCATAGTTGAGTGGCTACGGACCGTCTTCTTGAGGGAGTGGGATGGAAATCCTGAGATGGCTCGAAGCAGTGCTGCTGGCGGCGCCGTGCAGATATTGGCCCTGATGTACAAAGAACGAAATCGACTGGGCCTCCACCCTGAAGATTTCCAAACACCTTTCCTCGCTGACCGTCTGGATCCACTCGAAATGCCTGTCTCTTGGATCAGCGGCCTCTCAAACAACCGAACGATACACCTCTTGTCCTATTCATTCCTCTTTCCACCGTCCTTCCTTGTCATATACTTCCGTGCCCTCAACTACTCGGCCATGTCTAAATACTTCGAGGCAGCGATGACCACAACGCGGCATGTCACCCAGACTGCCTTTGGAAGCATTTCGATCCCCGATGATGGCGCACTGCTTTCTCGTATGAAGGTATCCATGTCGACTTATCTCGTTCTTGTTGTTAGACGAGACAATGTCCTCACGGATGCATTAAATCAACTATGGCGTCGAGAAAAACGTGAACTAATGCGACCACTTAAAGTCCAGATGGGAATGGATGAAGGTGAGGAAGGATTAGACCATGGCGGTGTTCAGCAGGAATTCTTCCGAGTTCTCATGGCCGAAGCTCTTGATCCGTCTTTTGGTATGTTTACATTGGATACTCGGCATCGTGTCTCATGGTTCCGGCCCTGTTCCCTTGAGCCATTATACAAATTTGAACTCCTTGGGCTTCTCATGTCTATTGCTGTGTATAACGGATTGACACTTCCAATCAACTTCCCTGTTGCGTTCTACCGGAAACTCTTGGGTCTCAAGGTCAAAACCCTGGATCATATTCGGGACGGATGGCCAGAACTTACCCATGGACTGGAAATGCTTCTTTCATGGAAAGATGGCGATGTCGGTGATGTATTCATGCGAACTTATGAATTCAGTTTCGAGTCTGTGGACCAAGTCGAAACTGTTGATATGCAGAAGCTCAGCCGGGACGCCCCTTGGCCCCTTCTCTCAGACCACGCTTCAAGTCTAAGCAGCGTCCCCAATGCCAAAGAATGGTCCGCCAGTGTTCATTCTAGCGAGCTGGGAATTGCCAGTCCGCCGGCGTCCACGGTGGCTGAAACTGCCTCATCAAGGGATCCCGCTATAGAAGATAATTTCAAATCTGTGGCTGATCCTATAGCACCACCGTCTCCGACTCCCCCGGTCGAAGAGGCTGCTCTGGTGACGAATGAGAACCGAGATCAATTCGTGAAGGACTATATATTCTGGCTCACGCACAAGTCCATCCGACCTCAATTTGAGGCATTCCTCCGCGGTTTCCACACATGTCTTGACCGGTCTGCCCTGTCAATCTTCACACCGGAGTCACTCAAAACCGTTGTCGAGGGTCTGCAAGAGATTGATGTAAAGGAGCTTGAGAACCATGCCCGCTACGAAGGCGGATTTGGACCTGACCATCGTGTTATTCGAGACTTCTGGAGTATCGTTCAGGAGTATTCGGCTGAGAAGAAGGCACAACTTCTGGAGTTCGTCACTGCAAGTGACCGAGTCCCCGTGAATGGAATTTCGAGCATCATGTTCGTCATCCAGAAGAACGGCGTTGGTGATCTGGTGAGTCATTCCCTCTTTCCTGTGCACTCCTAGTTGTTCAACCCAGCATTTGCTAATATCATTTCCCGCAGCGTCTTCCTACCAGTTTGACGTGTTTTGGCCGTCTTCTTTTACCGGAGTATTCATCTAGGGAGTCTTTAGCTCAAAAACTGAATATTGCCCTTGAGAACGCACAGGGATTCGGAGTGGCATAAGCTCATGGCTCAATAATGATTTGTTCAGGTTTCGGAGTAGTTTATACATACCCATACTATTTAGTTGTGCAGTTGCATGAAGCCAAAAGCATAGCATTTACAGTGCATTTAACCGTCTCTCAATGTACTTTTCATATTATTCTCCATGCTTATACACTCATAGACTTTATGTACCTCTGCGAATGGGCCACCGACCAAGTGGATTCACGGCCCCAGTTGCGGGTGAGATGGAGATTGTGTGGCAATAACTTTGAATTTCTTTCAAAACGGAGTGCTGAGGTCCGATGCGATGACTCTTATGAATATAATAACAAAGTAGAGCAAAGTATTTTCTCATTTTTCCTCTTATACAATATTCATCGTGAATTCCTACAATTATTCGACTCTAAATTGTATCATCAACTGAGTATGCTCTCTTACAACTTTTCCCCTGGTGCCCCACGTCTTCCCCGAAAAGAGTCATTTCTCATCAGGTCCTCCTCTTCTTCCTCTCTCACTCTCTCGTTCTTACTCCGCGCGAAATACTTCTCGGATATTTGACATCAGACGATAAATTAACCTCGATATTCTTCATCAGAAACTCGTTTTTCAAGTCAATTAAGTCTCATGGCTCCAATCATCCACTGCGTTCGCCACGCTCAGGTATGTCTTTGCATTCCGCGACGATCCCCCCGCGGGGTTCTGCGCGAATCTTTTCACTCCCAGTCTCTGTATATGTCTCATGGTCACAGAGGTAATCTAATTATTTGAAAAAAAAACAGGGCGTTCACAACCTCTGCACCGCCAACCATGTCATTCGTGACCCTCTCCTCACAGAACTCGGCCACGAGCAATGCGCCAAATTACGCGAGACCTTCCCCAGACACGCCGAAGTGGACTTAGTCACAGCTTCACCTCTTCGTCGAACCATCTACACTGCATTCGAGAGTTTCGGACCCGTCTTCGACGCCCACCCAGACATGAAACTGATTGCTCTCCCCGACGTCCAAGAAACCTCCGACGTGCCGTGCGATACGGGCAGCGATCCCCAGGCTCTGAAGGAAGAATTCGCGGGGAAGCCCATTGATTTGGATTTGGTTCATGATGGGTGGAATAACAAGACTGGTCGTTTTGCGCCTACTAATAAGGCTTTGAAGGAACGGGCTCGTACTGCTCGTAGGTGGTTGAAGGCTCGACCTGAGAAGGAGATTATTGTCGTTACGCATGGTGGATACCTTCATTACTTTACTGAGGATTGGGAGGATAGTAGCCAATACCAGGGTAAGTGACACGAAAATGATGCAGGAACTTGAGATATTTCTATCGTGGGAGAAAGAGAGGGCTAAGCTAATACATTGTTGGGTTGTTATACAGGTACCGGCTGGGTCAACACTGAGTATCGCACATACACTTTCACAGACGAGAACCACACGGATGATTTGGAGGGGAATGCGTTGGATGGAGATAATGCTTCGATTTCCGAAACTATCGAGTCTCGAATCCGTCGTGGAAAGGAGGGCCCTACCCCGGACCGAGAACAGCAGAAGTCATTGTACAAGCTCGGTACACAAGGGTGGGATGATCAGGGTTTGCAGATGAGTACCGCTGACCGTGAGGCGGCCAAGGTACCTGAGGGTAAAGAAGTCAATGGTGTTCGGGTTTAAGGTAGTAAAGAACGAGAGATGAGGATCACAATGGAGGGATAAAAGGCATTATTTTACACAAAGGGTTCATCATATCTAAATGGATACTATGTATAGACTTCTAGAAAGAGTTGGAATAGAACAAAAGCTGGTTTTTATGTGAAGAATGTTGTTCTTATTGTTTAGAAGGGAAAACAATGGCATCGAGTCATCGATATATTCCTCTTTCATCATTGTTCTGCGTCGATGTGAACAATCAGACAATCAAGTCGAAATATTAACTCTTTGACCATGACCTTGAAGGTCTATGGTCTTATTGGTAGGGACTTTGATGAAAAACAAAGCTTAGGGACAAAAGGGTTTCAGAAAAATTGGAATTTAAGTCTCCATTGTACTATATTATCGAGTGGACCGACTTTAAGTACTATATAATGCCAACCCTGGACTACCCTCGATCTTCATTCCAGCACGACACTCGTGGATCTTCAACTCCAACTTGGAGTTACCTGAAGACACACTAGATCGACATATACTGATGTAGCTCCAACTACATAGGTTTACTTAGGCTGTTCTACGGACTGGTGTAGGAGTGTATCGTGACATAGACGAACTTTGGGGTATATCCCTTCTCCAATCAACTTATAGACAAACTAACATTACGATACAGATAGAATCAGGTCTTTATGCGACATATTAATTGAATATATTCGATATACTTTATCATCTGGAGCGGTAGGTTCCTCCTCCTTGTCAAGCCAATTCTAACCTCTGATATTCCAGGATCTCATCAAATGAAGCAAGTTGAAATCCACGATGCCTTTAATGTGGAATCCTTGAACTAGCGAACCAGAATAATTCTGAAATCATATATCTATCGGCCCTTTTGACATGAGTATAAACTTCGGAACCACATTTTCCACCTGCAAATCGAATGAAGGATTCATACTAACCAATTCTCAGGATATATCCTACCCTCAAACCTAGAGTCATTCCTTGCCCTTCTTACTCTACCGCAAGACGTCGAACCAGTGAGTGCCCCCAATGCGACCAATGCTTGCTAATGAATTATAGGACCGAATTTATAAGTATTTGGAGCGAGGTACTGTCCGCTATGCGCTTAAATATAGATAAAAACCAAGGTTTGAACCCCGATAACACTAGCTAATCTTTAATTTAGGGTATCCATGACGGCATTTACAGTGGGTGCTCATACATCGGTGGATTCCTTGGACCTGGACTTTTCAGATGCTTACAGAAAACTCAACAAATTCTATCTTATGGTTATGTGCATAGATTCATTGTTAGATTGTGCACAGTAAAAGTCGAGTTTTTGAGGAACATTGACTTGTGAGTGGCCACTGTAAATGCCGTGATGGAAACCCCCTTTACATTATACTACTAGCTGGTGGCTAGTAGCCTGAGAAGTAGGAGTACTCCAGAACTCGAGAGTTATAATCAAGAAACGGCAGATTAGATTCGCCAAGTGATTGAAAAAGAAAAAAAGAAAATTCAGTGTGGACGCGCGGTCGTACGTACATAGTATGATAGCAATATTCAGGGTGGCTCCACCTTTCATTAATGAGAATCCAGCAATGTATCATATTCAAGTTTCTGTCCCAAGTAGATGACCTGCCAGGGTCAAAAGTAATACAATATACTCCCTGCTAGTCATCTATCCTGGTCCAACCCAGTAACATGCAGTACGTATTATTGTAGAAAAGGCTCCGTTGCTCAGTGGCCCCCAAAGTAAACAAAACGGGTTGCGTTGCTCAAGGCTTGGAATCGCAAAATGCCGACTAGAATAGGTGGGCAGATCTGTCGATCGAGTCTTTCCCTGCTTCTTGATAGATACTAAGCGAATTTCATACAGTTAAATGATACGACGAGGGAACCTATCGGGTGAATTGAAGTCGTGGGATATGGGGCTATCTTCGCAATCCAATCACCAATCCAGTACTTTTAAAGAGTAGGCAGCGAGATTCCGGGTACCTGCAAAGCGTATGTCAGAAATGCAGATTGGTAGTTTAGCATAGCCGTCAAAGTGGAGTATCGAGTTCTCTAGAAATCTTGATGCCTCGTCCTTTAAAAATCTTGACTAGGCTGTACATACGTAGATACTAGTATGGAGAAGATTGAATGTGGAGAGAAAGTTGAAGTTGGAAGTTTGTGCTTAAACTATTTTTAGGCGCCGATCTGCGTGGCGCAGGTTTGATTCGCGCGGGACTTCAAGAACTCCCTTCTTTTCCCTCTTTTCTCTCTTTTTATCTCCGCAATTATATCCCTGGCCAGTCCATGAGGTGTCAGTTGGCCTAAAAATGATTGATGAAAATCTGCCAAGTAAGTTCATACTATACTTCCTGCTATTTCAATGCTCTTTGGGGCTTTTATGTGCTCTCTCATCTTCTCTCGAGGTCTACCTCATGTTACCTCTTTTCTCCATGTGTGGTTTTGCACAGTAACTAACTATTATGCCTAATAGCGTTCTTTCTCAAGAACGACTCGAAGAATCCTCAACAAAATACGATATATCACCGTCAACATGGAAATGACCCAGAACCCGCCTATACCCTCCGTGCCCTTGACCCCGCCTCCCCTGCGTCACAAAACCGTTATGGCGTCGCTCTCTGCGATCCCTACGTCTCAGATGTTGTTTATGGCGAGGTGTCTGTAGTTCCGGAATGGACACAACCAAGCTTGTCTGCAGATACGATTCGAGCAAATGGAGGGGCACCTCCTCCACCCGAACCTATTCTCCCCGTCGAATTCACGATTCAACTATACAACCCTGACCAGACCATCACTGTGAAGCACCAGCCTAAGTCTTGGAATAAGCCTGCTCGATGGGAGTTTGAAATGCCACAACGTACCTTCAGATTTCCCTCCGCCTCGACCTTGGATCGGACACAAAGCGACCCGGCCGCAGCGGACATAACACCAAAGCTACGATTCAGCTGGCGCAAAGATGGAAAGTTGTCAAAAGACCTCTCATGTCTGCTGCATGGAAAATCAACGACCATTGCAGACACACAAAAGAAGAGCCGGGAGCCCGATATTACTGTTGCTTTGTTTCAAGGTCTTCGTGAGCTAACCTTGTACGAGCCAAATCTCTACCGGGTGGAAATGGAGGACTTCAAGGGACTAGAAGTTGTGCTGTTGCTTGCTGCGGTGGCTATCCGTGATATCTTCTTTGGTCCCGCCAAAGAAGCTTTCCATATCACAGCCAATGGTTCAACTGTGGCCAACGGCAGGCCGCAGCCTGTTGCTACCCCAGGAGGCAGAAAGAGTCCCAAGGTACAAACCGCCGGCGCAGTGCCTAATGGACCAGTCAAACGTGCCTCGACATTCGACACGCTATCGCCACAATCACCTGGCCCCCAAGCTCGAAGAAGACAAGACGAGCTTGCCTCAGAGGAAACACGTCGAACTCAAGAGCTCCTAGCCGCCGAGAAACGAGCGCAAGAAAAAGCCAGGCAGAAGCGCCAAGTAGAAGTCGACAAGGAAACTAAACGACTTCAAAAGCTATATGGACCAGAGGAGCAGAGAGTTCGAACACAAAAACTTCAACCAGCACCTTCACCCCGACCAAATCTACCCCCACGCCACAGCGGACCATCTCGTCCATACGGCCACCAATATTCTCAATCCCATTCCTATCTCCCTCAACAAGGTCCACCCCAACCTCCCCGCCATTCTCGCCCACAATACCCCCATGGTGCTCCAGTCCCTACTTTCGCCAATGGTCCATACATGCACTCCGCAGGTGGGAGAGACCCACGAATCCAGTCATCCGCACATATTGCACCACCTCGACCTCAACATCGACCCCAGTCAACAGTAGGCTTCTACCAAGCCCCCGTAAGCAGTGGAGCCCTGCCATCGGGGACACAGCCTGCTCAGCAGCTCCAGCCTAAGAAAAGTAGTTTCTTTGGATTCCGGCGTAACAAAGAAGAAAGTGACCGTGCACGTCTGGACAAAAAACGGAGTTCGATGTTTTGAACTTGATTTATGAATTTCGATTTATCAGCGATACCCTTTGATTTTTCTTTATCCGGCATTTTCGGTACCTAGCATTGGGGGTTTTATAGACATTGACTAAAGGTCTGGAATATGAAGCATCTGAGATGAGGATGCTCTTTCTAAAGTACTCTTGGTAGTAGATTGCATTTCTAAGAATTCTGATCCTTGCAAATCCTAAGTTCAAATAGTATTTCTTTCTCGGGCACTCCGAAGTGCCATACATCAGAGCCAACCTTGGAACTAGACCCATGTTAGCACATCACCGTCAGCTACTATCGACAGTGCATTAGTGTAAAGTATACTCTTTCGATATTTCGAACCTTGAAAGCCTCGCATGGCATTCGTAGTTACATTTGATTCGACCCTCCAGTACTTTCTTTGACTGACAACTCATCCCCCTCTTCTAGAGTGGTTTGATCCCAGGCGCACCATGGTCTACGGAATGCATCAAAGAACATGTCGAAAGAAAGTATATTCCAGTGGCGCGTCGCCGAGACTTCTTAAAGAATACCCGAAATGCCAAGTATAGTCCCACCAAAAGTGATTCTATCCTCGTCTTCCTCAAAGAGCGGAATGCATAAAAACCAGTCATATGGATGAAGTACTGAGGAATTTGTGGATAGCATTTCTTGGGTATTGGGATATGTACAAAATGCTTCAAAAACTTTTTGTGTATATTGTATCCGGAAATGGTCGACAGCGCAGATATTGACAACGATTTTGTAGCTGCAGATCAATTTGCTACCACTCAAAGTCCCCGACATCTTTTCTTCTGACTTGTTTGACATCCATTCTGCCATGGTAGTTTTCAATCTAGTTGGAAAAAGAGAGATCCTCCGTGACTTAGAGAGCTTGATTTCTCAAACTTAAGCTATGCTTGTCTGTATATCACTGACAGCATCGAAAGTTTGAACTTTTCATTGAAGCATCGCGGCGTAATGTCGGTCTCGTGATAAGTTCGTGATGGGAGCAGCGTGTAGTTCTGATCAGTTGTCAACAAGGAATATTGTAAAAAGGTATCGAGGCAATCATCGAATGAAGATCGAATTGCAAAATTAGACCGTAGTTCTTGCATATGTTGACTTGTGGAATCGGAGAAGAGAGTATCCAGACCGTCGTTGCAAATAGTTGACTTGAAGTCCAATCCATCTGGCCCAGTCGAGAGAATAGAAGATGTCATTACCAAAAGGTCCCCCCCCCAATATATTTTAGGTATTTCAAATACCTATTGAGATGAAGCGATGAGAAAAGACAAATCATAAGCTTGCGCTTGAGTTTTGATCGAAATGAGAGACCAATGATTTATTCGGGCACTCCAGTGGTTTTAAAGCAGGCGATGATGGATACTTTTTGTTGGGCTTTTTGTGAAAGAGCCCAATAGAAAGTGTTTTGATAATGAACACTACTTGTGAGGTAGCCTTGAGATGGGTCGACTGCTGAGAGATGCTCTTCTTGGATAGATTATCTATGTACTCGGACTTAGAAATGAGGCTCTACAATGTTCACCTTCTTCCACACGGGTATCTACATAGAACAGGGCTTGCGAGCGATGGGGATTTCAAATCCCAAGTTGGGTCTTAATCTGCAAGTTCCCCGCAGCCTATTGGTCTCCTAAGGACTGACGCCCTGTCACATTAAGCAACACGTCAAGGGGCTCAGCAATATGCAAGGCCCATGGAGCTGATGATAAGATCAGCTTCAAGCTGATCTTCTCACTGGATGGGCTAAGAGAGCCCCGTCTCCACATCTGCAACTGCCTACCCTATAGAGTATTACTTGGTGCATCGTATCTGTATGTATTTACTGAAGACCATATTCACTTGATTACCATATACTTGTGTTGCACTAAGTTTGTCAGAGGACGAAGGAAGCTCCAAAAAGGGTTGGCCGCCGAGGAGGTTGGTCATCGCTCGGCATTATGCTGGCCCAGGTCTTCAATTTCTACCGCGATCAACGATACCAGATATGTTCCATTGGTGAGCCATCATTTTGTTCTATCAGTATGATTATATAGAACAGTGTTTATTGAGATATATCGGGTTCTCTTTTATAGTACTGCTAACTTTCGTTGACGCTGAGTAAGAGGTTCATCAACCCGCTCTTTGAAAAGTCTTTCGGCGGATTTTAAGTCTGATGAATAAACAGAAAAATACAAGTCTTACAGAAGAAATAAGTAGGAGATTAAGGATAGCAATTTTTGGATATCGGGGTATATATAACATGTCCAGAAATGTAATTGACGCCGAGAAATTGGAAGATTAACAACCCAAATTCCACCAGTAATCCGCCCAAGATATAACATAATGTAGAAGAAAAGAAAAGAAAAGAAAAGTTTATACACAAAGAGTGTGACATGTAAACCTTCAGCAGAGAGGGTCATTAGGGTGTAAGTAAGGATAGATAGGAAAAGAAAAAGAAAAGAATATAGTAGAGAGGGAATCATCATAACGGAACAAAAAGCATCATCACAAACTCTGCTTCCGCACAAGCTCTTTCGTACTCGCAGTATCATCATTCGGAAGTTTAGCTGGATGCGAAGTTGACTCTTGCTCGACAAGCGTAGTAACCTTAATACCAGCGAAGGCCTCCTTATAATCACCCTTATCATAGCTTGGAGCCGAACTGGGCGGCGTCAAGTCCTCGAGATCGTATTCGTCTTTTGAGCCATGGCCACCGATGACGGATGCTTGGACTCGAGTATTGTTGCCGGTGAGAACGCTTCGCCCATTTCGGGAAGGGATTGTTGTCTTGCTGCGATATCCATTGCTGCGAGTTGAGAAGATGTGGGGGAGAAGTTGAGAGAGTACGGCTCTTGTGCTGGGGAGACAAGCGCAAATAATGGCGACATTGCATTCGATTGCGGACCATTCGGCGGCGCCGACGTTGTCATCTAGATTCGATTAGTACCCTTGGCATTTATGGGATATTCAGATTTGACCGAGGGATACGTACAGGTTGGGTCATTGGAGTTCGAAATAGTAAGGAGACTTTTCAGACGGAGGATACTGGTAATCATAACGCTGGAGGAAAGAATGTAAGTAAAGAAGCGTTAAGGTCGATATCAAACTGGTTACACTTACAATCCACCAAGGGCAAAAACACCCATCAACGCAATCTTCTGCTTTCTGGGAAGTTGAAGTGATTTCAGGACGGGCATTGGATAAATCAAAATCAAAAGATCGGTCAAGATATGAATGGCGGAGTTGGAAAACCACAAGGCCTTCTTATCAAAGCAGAAGCCTGGCACTGAAGGGTCCCAGAATTTGGCGAGAGGTACGCAATTTGCCCAGGCGCTCACAACCGTCCATGTACCGTAAACAGCGAGGAAGCCGATAAGCAGACTACAGGCGAGACGCATTCGGGGTGTTGAGAAGACTCGACGGTATTGGAGAAGGATTGACATCTTGGTTGTAAGTAGGCTGGTTTGGTAGATTGGAACAGATGCCCAGAAGCACTGGAAGCGAATTGAGTCAGTTATGCCCCATTTCAAGGGCTTGGATATTGGAAATGTCACGCACAATCATTTGAACTTTATAGACTTGTTCTGGAATAAGTTTGAAATGCTCGCCCATTCCATGATAAACCTCTACTCAGCATTAGTAGGTGTACTATCGAAGCATGTTTGTAATATGAGGAGGACGAGAAACATACCGCCAACGAACAATCCAAAAAAGGCCCATGAAAATGCCTAATTGACTCAATTAGTTCACCGTTGCTTTTGTCCTTTAAGTCTCATCCCAAGTCCATACCAGTGCAATCAAAATGGCATAATCATCGGAACCCATTTGCTTCACCATGACTGCTCGCGTATAGATACGCACGAGAACCAAAAGCGTGGCAAAACATGTAAAGACTGTGCTGACCGCGAGAGCACCCCGGCCGCGCGAGGTAGATAACGTCGTCATTATGCTAGTGGCGTATACAAAAGAGTGGAAGGGTTTAGAGTCAGAAACGAATGGATCAAGCTGGGACCACCACTTGTTTTAATAGAACTCCATTCCACTGTCGTGGGAAAGAATTGCAATCGTGGGGGTTGCCCGGACCCTCGACTATTGCTGAAATGGGAATGGGAGATCGACAAGAGTGTCAAATGTCGAAGTGGGATCGAGTGGGAAAAAAATAAAATACAGTCAGCTAAATCGGCTAGCTCGTAGTTGATATGATGCACAAAGTCTCGAAAGGGAATTGTTGGGTAGCCACTGAGGGACTATAGGATATAAGCTTAGGGACAAAGATGAAACTATTGGAATGTATGAGGAGAACGGGAAATCATCTAGTATATTATCATTAAACTTGGCAGATTATTCATCGAGTCTAATGCAGCATACGGAGTATAGGCGATCATAGTTCCCACCTTTCATTTGAAATTTATTGTCTAGACAGGCGAAACCCCCGGTAGAGTTTGAGGAAGACACTGACGGTGGCGCGTTGACTTGCGGAGAAAGGGCGGCCGATTGACGACGATCAGGTGGCCAACCTTCAGGATCCTATCAGAAAGAAGAGACAATGGACGTGAAGAAGGCCTTGTCAGAGCGTCAGGGGCATTTCCGGCCAAGAGTGGAACTATGAGAGCGTATGGGGAGTATCGATGCTCGCATGAACCACAAGGGCTCGTGTGTTTGTCCGCTGTCGCTCCACTGAAGACGGTCTCCACGCGGGCCCGTTACAGAGCGGAGCTGTGCGGTGCTTTTTAAGAGGGTAGAAACATCAGTCTAGTCTTGATGAAGAAGAGGTAGTGTACAACAGTGGAGTAGCTAGGGTAAATGGGAAAGTTGATCCCCTTTTGGCTGTTGTTACTGGACTCGTTGTGCATCGAATATCCAATCCCATGGAATAACGCAGCCTTAACCCAAGCATAAATACGGTACATTTCAATGCTCGGCATTTTGCCATTCGCACGTCTAAATTTTGAACCATGGTTGAATAACGGACTGTCATTTCCACGTTTGCCAATGTTTACTATTTACTCCGTATTACAAGGTTGTTCTTGTTAAGTCCCCCTGAATGAAGCATTGATCACTCAACCATCACTATCTCACGATCCTGAGGCTCCTGCAGCACATCATCAGGATCAATTGGCAGTGTACGGAGTAAGATGGCCATTCCTAGTGGCACACTAAGAACTGGATTTTGGGTTCGCGAACAATCGCCGAAGCAATTCCTGCAATCTCCCGCGGCTAAAGTCGTCCATTGAGCAGCTAGTGGCGGGTCCGGGCTTTTTTCCGGGTCCTTGGCTAGCGCTCTGATTATCGCCAGGCTAGAGACTGACTACGGAAATTGTGGCTGAATATAGAGTCCAATAGTTCTCAACTGCCGGATGGTGGCGGCGAAGAGATTCGTATTGTCGAAGCATGTTGTGGGTTGTCTGTCAAGTCTGTCGAGTTGTTCCAAGGGGAATTTGAGTATCTGTCATTGATATCAATGGCATCACTTCTACCCGAGTCTACTGCACTGTAACATTCTCCTGAAACATGATATTCACGCAAATTTGGGTCTTATGCAGTGACTGTCCCACCATCTCCTGAAGATAATACAGTAAATAAAAATAGAAGATAAAAAAAAAGGAACTTTAGGTGATTCTCCAAACTTGTTATCTGTCGTGCAGTTCACGCCGATCGATACGCGTGGCATTCATTGTAATCTGACCCAGGTACCCGGTGCTTCCATTGCGCACGGGGCGCGTAGGGAGTTGAGTCGGTAGAATAGCTATCCGAATTCTACAGTAACTCCATTAAGCAGGGATTTATCGTGATTTCAGTAGGACGGAGCCTCCACTTCGTCATGACGCGAGTGCAGATCGTCATGGAACTACTCCGTCGAGCTCCACTGTTGCCATTCCTCGGTCAGACTAACTCTAAGCGATTTATGATAGTCGTGAGAGCGGGAACTGGAGACAATTTGTTCCTCTCCCTACGAATTACAGTACATACAATAAATACTCTTAAGACAGCGGAAACTGTACATGCAACAGAGTTTGTATGCAAAGCGGAGATGAAGGAGTAAGCTCACGAAAAGGCTAGCTTACACCTTAAAAACAAATAGACAATGGGCTTAGTTGTGCGCATGGAGTAAACTTACACCTAAAGACGATCGCGATGGATCACGCCTATCGAATGTCTCATAAAATCTCCGAATCGATAGCCTTTGTTTAGTGTTGAAGTCTCACCATTGTGATGATCCTTCATGGAAAGAGAGCCCAGGCAGAAACCTTTGATACAATGATCCCATGACATGACTATAGAGCAAGATAGACGACCTTGGGATTATAAATTACAGTATGTCCCATAACTTCATTTTTGGGATTCTGCAGCTCGAATCCCTCAAAAGCCAATTACGCATTAGGTGCGAAGTATGAGGTGAGAATTTTCCAGATAGGAATACCCTTCCAAATGAATGGTCTTAGCTTAAAAATGTGTCAAAAATAGCAGTTTGCGGAAGACACCAATTGAGACTCGTGCAGATATCGAATTTTGGGATCATCGATCGATATTATCTGTAGTATATACTAGATGGGTCGATCAATCTTATTATGTATAGGATAGGCCTGTCCTGACCTTAAGGGGATTCTGCCATTGAGCTTTGATTTCACGATCTACGAGATCTTTGCGGGGAGGTTTCACGGGAGGGAGAGATAAAAGGGGCTTATATTGTACATCTTGATGGTATGACTCGTGGAAATTTTGAAATGCCTAAGTTCATATCTACACCTTGGCTTCTCACCACGCAGTCTCACTAGGTAACTACTAGTAACACATGGATAGTCCCAACTAGGTATGTAGTCAATTGCTCAACAGCAATGGCCATGGAGTACAAATTCAGGGAATAGACCCGTTCTTGAGCGCCTGTATTCCAGAAATAGGTCATCATAGTATACTATACTTAACTTGTGGCCTGTCTAGTCTAGCTACACATAATCCACGTTGACGTCCAGACCAACGGAGCAGCTCGTAGGATCTCCTCTGGCACAAAGGCCTAATGGTAGTAAATAATTGTACGACTTGCAAACTAGAGAGAAGCTCACATGTAGTCGAAAAGATCAAGAGTAATCACTATTGTCTTCGCGAAGGTGAGTGACGAATCTCCAAAAATATTGTATTTTCAGGTACATGGCCAACACTTGTGGAACGATGGGCAAATGATACAAGCGACCTCAATGGTACAATCTAAATCATTTCAAGCCGTCCTGGGATAGGCACTCTTTTATACTCCGCGAGCATGGTCTGTTCTGCTCAGAGTATCAGTATTTAGGGTTACTATTAAGGTGTTGGCATGAGCTGGGGACAGATCAAAGGGTTTCGGGCCTAGTGGACGTGATGCGGCATACTATATATTCCTTAAGATGTTACACAGTAGACGTGTGTTCATTTCATGCACCAATAAGGTAGTACGTACAAATATATAAATATAAAATGGGTGGTAAGAGAGGCGTGATCGACGAGGCTGCGATCGGGCAGATCTCTTGCATTTGCATAGTACACTGGGCTGGTATAATAGTACACATTGAAATAGAACACAACCCTGCGAATATACATAGAAAAGAAAAATAGATACAACTAACCTTGATTTGAAACGAATTAATTTAATTATTCTCCTGACATGTCTCAGAAAACATCTCGAATCATCGAAAATCCTTCGACTCAAACTTCTCGCCAAGCCCACGCGGCTTTTCCCCAGCCACCGCGCAAAAAGCACATGGCTGGGAAGCGTCGTTTCTTTTAAAATCCCCCAGTTTTATCGATTCCCCTAAAAAATTCCCTCTTATTCCAACTCGTCTTCTCTTATTGAGAGGGACTTTTTTTTAACGTTATCACCCACGAATTGAACGAAAGTAAACAGAGTTGGTCAAGTTAAGCCACTGCGGACTTGTATACAATTGGAGTATATCTACAAGTTACGCATTCCACGCAATTCTCCGCAAGTTTCTGGAATTTTGAGAGCTTTCAACTTGCACCGGGAATCCTCAACTTCGAGAACGACTGGACTTTGATTGTCTCACTTTATTATCATTGTCACTTCATCCGAGCACTTTCATTCCTATACATATTGTCAAACTGCTCTGATCTTTTCCTCGCCCCGTTTTGCAGCCCAACCGGGTATATATCAACAATCATGGTGCAACGCAACATCACCATCGCGATTATTATTATCGTCCTCTTCCTCATCCTGGCTATTGCTGGATTTGCCATTTGGGCCGTACAAAACCACGTTTCATTCTTCTCCAAGAAGCCACAACCAGATGAAGAGAGTGCAGACGGCGGGTGACGAAAATAAACCCAAACCCAAACCCCTGAGGAAGAGGAATTGATTACCCTACCTTGACTATATCATATCCTCACGAATTATTACACCTACACGCAACATAACATCCTCCCAATAACCCGATCAAAAGACACGATACCCATCTTTCCGCTCTGATTTCTTGAGACATAACGACCTTCGATATGAATTTTGCGACAATGGCCTGAGTGCCTAATTTCCTTTTCTGTATAACTTTAAGCTGAAGAGCTAAATTTGTGAACACATGCGCATATGATTTTGTTTTTTTTTATTGCTTTTTCTTGATGTGGAGTTTGTTGGATTATTTGAACCCATTTCTTTTCTTCTTTGTACCTTTGAGGATGATTTTTACATGAACATGGTTCGCTTGTTACGTTTTATGATACGTGGATTATACTATAGATGCCAGTGAATGATCAAGAATTGAAGTCTACAATTGACATTGAATATATCAAACAGGGTGATAGATACTACTGCTACTACTACTCGACTTAGTACCAATACAAGTAAATCTTGTAAACTTGGGCTCATTCAAAAGGTCACATCAACTGCGAAGAAGTCTAGTAAATCGCTTTCACGAGATAGTATATTCGGAATATGCAATATGTAGTGAGCAAATATAAGGTAAATATAACTAAATCAATGCAGAACCGTCTCGCTGATACGTAAATCAAACCCATGCCTCCAATGGTATCTCCTGCCTAAAAATCAACATGTATGCAATGCACCAACTGTCTTCGTACATCTAAACCAAATAATCCAGAAACGCCGTCGCCGAAATGAAAATGATAATAATATGACATGAACCCTTCCTTCAAAAGACATAGCTCAAGAGTTCCTGTGCTCTCAGTGCAGTGGCAATGTGCCACGGCAGTGTATTATTCTGTACACTGCGAATACCCCGTGCCCGGGAAAGTGTTGCTAGATCTCGATACATGCCGAGAATATCTCTCAACATGTTTTCATGAGATGGAGCAGACCGTGGACTGTAAACCAGATTCATGGTCATTGCGAAGACGCCGTCGCTATCGGCGGCGCCTTTGCGGCGAAGAAGATACCCGCTAACCAGCGCGGGGCGGAGTTCGGTAACGTGGTGGGAATTGTTGAGGCGGTGGGATAATATTACTGTCCAAGATTCATCGCGCATGTCAGTAAGCACTACATCGGAGTCCGGCTCTATTGATGCCTCTGTTGGTGTCGGAGCGTTGTAAGGGGCTCCTGGCGTGGGAGCATTGCCTATCTGTTCGGGAGAAGCAATGCTCATACTCGGATTGGGAGTCGATACAGGAGTCGATGAAAGATGAGGGTTGAGTACATTATTTGTCATGGGCGACGCAGGTGTCTCAAGTAGCAAATCAGGGATTGTGCTGACTGTGACGATGGCCAACTCCAGGGCACCGGGACGGAGTTTGTTAAGCTGATCAGCAAGACTGACCCATCCTGTTCATGTTTGGTAAGCCGAGTATTATATTCAAAGTGGAAAAGAAAGCGTACCTTCGATGTCATCAGTATCCATCGGTTCGGTATTGACCAATATGAGCTTCCAGCGAGCCTGGTGATTGTCTATAATATGCTTCGTCGTGGCCCATATTTCATTGCGCACCTCACCAATCGGCCTTGGCAAACTTCGGCCACGATACTTCAAGCAATAAGACATAGACACCTGCAGGCTACCATCCCCATCAGACCATGCAGCGGAGACCCAGCGCTGATCTAAGCTTTTCGAGATAGCAAGATGCAAGCTCCTACCATCCTGCAGTGGCGACCCTTTTTCGGGCACAAGCCGGAAGGCAATGCTCTTTGGAGCAGGATTCGCCAGAGAGATGGCAGATGCGCATGTAAAAGGGCCTGCATCAACATCTTTAGGGCGACAACGACTATAAACCTCGAGCGCAAGATTCTGGTAATCAGGCTGAGTGGGTACAACCATGGAATCTTCAGATAGAATGAATTCCATGGGGATTATTTGAAGAACAACATCATTTATTCGTCGATTCTGTTGCTGGTCAGCATCTGCGGCCAATTGTTGGAAAAGGCGCCAGAAAGCCGCACAGATATCGGCAAGTGCTGCTGCATGCGGGAATGGATTGATGATATAGACGACACAGTTATCAGTAGTCGGTGGGGCCTGTGCTAGCTCAATTCCTATTTACCAATCAGTAAGAATCTTGAATTCGGTAGAAACCAAACATACCTAGTTTTTCACAGAGCCTATTCAAAGACTGCATCATGGAGCCGTAGCTGGCATTTTCTGAGCCCCATGACCCGAGACCGTTTGCGAACGCCGTGGATTGATTGCCTCGGGTGTGAGCTCCAAAATTGCAGCTCTGGTATAGAAGACCGAAGCGATCAAGAAATACGTTCGCTGCCTCCGATGCCGCAAGGGGGTGAATGCAATAGGCCGAAACATCTTTAGCACCACAAGCAGGTTCGAGACCGAATGTTTCCCAGAAAGAAACCGATGGCGGAAGAGCCTCTAGAAATTCTTTGCCTCGCCGGACACGAAGATGTGGAGCGAATGATTTGGAGATAGGACTCTTAGAAAGATCGCGAGAAGGTGGCTGTGCTTCTGCCATGTCTTCTTGAAATGTCGTGTACCCTTTGAGGTCGAGTCTGACCATATCACCAAGGAAATTTGCACTTTCGAGACACGTCTGCATCAACATATCTTCGCTGTTCAAGCCAAAAAGGCTGACACAGGGAGCTAGGTGATGCTCGAAAGATGACTGAGTAATTTGATCGACCAATAATTGAGCAATCGGCACCTGATCTTCTCGTTTCAGAAGGACAGGCAGTTGTTGAATTTGGGTAGCAGAGAAATAGCCGATGAAAGTCCAGTCAGAAAAGTTGGCCAGGAAATTCCCAAGAAACGTAGTATTGTCGCCCTTGGAGACTATACCACTTTCAGGCGCGTTCGAAGACTTGGCTGGCGACGCTGTCGATTGAATGTCGGATTCGGATGGTAAACGCTTTCTTTTCAGAGATTGCATGGTCAATGCTAATGGTAACGAGGCATTCTCAGGAGGTGCATCGTCGCTTGAATCGCTGCTGTTGCTGCTTGAAACAGACGACGATCGACTGTGGTTTTCGAGCGTCGAAAGAGTTGCACTCTGACCTGTCGATTTTGTTTGCACATTACTTCTACCACGGTGGGGAATGCCGATAGTAGGAATGGAATTTGAGTCCTGGGTCAATGTCTCTGAGGCTCCTCCAGTAGAGAACCAAAACTTTCCTGTCGCTCCATATTTTTGGTCCCAATCTCCTATTTTATTTTTGAATGCGATAGGATGATAGTGGCCTTGCTGGATCCGTGAATCGTCCGTTTGATTCGGTTCTTGGACCTCTGATCCTGGAAACAGGATTTTCTTGATTTCCACAGGACTCAATGGGGGACTTATAGTTTGAGACTTGGGTTCCTTGGGAGATGGTGGATATTCATCTAGAGCCATCGAATCGTCGACCGGACTCTTCTGAGTGTCTCCCTTGGGATCATGTTCCTCTTTCTCTGGAGGATCGACGGCCTGATGAGCTTCCACCGGGCCATCTCCTGGACCTCCCTCCGCATTTCCCATGAATTCCTGCTTTACTACCTCCGGTTTTTCTGGCGCCGGCATGGGTGTTTCCGCCGACATCTCATGACTAGGTTCATCCTCCACCGCAGGCTCGAAGGTCGGGTCATCGAAGAAGCTGAAATCCGCATCGGTAATCTCTTTCGAACCAAAATCTTTGTCATTCATATCTCCAAAGAGATCCTCATCATCACTGGCATCATATCGACCCGTGCCTACTTGGAGATCTGGTGAGAATTGCACATTAGATGGATTTTTCACATCTTGTTCGGCGGCTGGCGATAAATTGAAGTCGGGATCATCGGGTGACATCTCGGATACATTTGTATTGTTAATACCGACAGTGACAGCACCATCTGGCGGTGTTGGATAGACCAAATTAGTGCTTTGTAAATCAGGATACTGAGCCATCCTGGAAAGACTCTCTAGGTTTTCCACGTTGTCAAGCTGTGGGGAAGCCATATCATGATCTTTCATTTGCGGCTCCTCTGTAAGAGGAATACTAGGAAGATCTTGATTCAGTTTGAGCGAGCTAGTTTCCGAAAACCACTGTTCGGCAAAGTCTAACGGATCGTCCAGAGTAGGAGGCAGACAAGAGGACTGGACCATCGGGCCATATCTTTTGAAGCAAAATCGCGCAGGCCATAACATGCGCTTCAATGGAAGGGTGCACTGGTTATCCTCACTCTGGCGCCATGTTTCTCCAGCTAGTCTTGCAAAGAACGGTTCCCAAACCTCCACCTCAACCCATGGTTCTTCATCAATTGAATCAATATGCAAACCATAATTGAGTAGCCACTGAACGACATCAAGCTTCCACTGCTGCTGCTTCGAGAAATTGTTCACTGATGAGGGGTATTCTGGTGAAGGAACGGCTGGGGCTTCAATATTTGCCGTAACAAGTCTTGCGATAGCCCCGTTTGGACAAAGCCAGATATCGGTCCCAGGTTGTACTCTCAAAAGGTCATCAATGTCATCACGGGGACTGCATAGTCGGGTGATCCCCGGTTGTGCGATTGTTTGTGGTGATATCGTTAGCGTCCCCGAGGCGTTCAACTGGACATTGAGTGTGGTCAGACAAGACTTGGAAAGGGTGCTTTCGTTATCAATACGAGGGCTTTCGTAGCCAGTTATTTCCACGGCTGTAAAAAGGGTGCGCGAGCCGAGTGGTAATGCACCGCGGTTGCGGATGAGATGAAGGCTAATAGCTCCTGTGACAGCTGACACAAACGAAGCGTATATAGCAGCGGAGCTACTGTATCCGTCTGGCCGTCGTGGATTTGATTGAGTCTGTTGGGGTCTCTGTTGTGCAGATGATTGAGTGCCAGTCGCATTTTGAGACTCTGCTGAAAGGCTCTTGATCAACTCTTGGGAAGCAACACTGCCCGATGCGGAAACTATATGAAGTCAGCGTTGCGGATTAAACACAAGCTCCACCTGAGTTATTATTGTCAGGGACATACCCTTAAGTGTTGTTGTATCCACAAGGATCTTAGTCGTTTCTGTATCACCTTCCTTGGTATATAGGGAGGCCAGGCTTTCGAAGTTTGGAGTTGCGGAGAACACCCATAACCCAAGTCGCCTTGGACATGACGCCAAACAATTCAATCCTCTCAAGCGAGCCTCTAAATCCTTCAACCGACCCAGATGTTTCAAAATCGTATATCCATTAGCCGGTCCGTCCTGGGGATGATTTGATATGCCCTGTTCTTCGGTGTATATTCTCCAATAGATGGTGGAGAAGCCATCCTAAGGTCTCTTTGTGAGTCCATGTCAAGTAACTAGCAGCAAGCTTGCTTACAATAATATGTATATTGGTGGTCGCGCTTCCGGGAAAGTCCATGGTTCAACGGTCGCGGACAGCCCCGGGAGCATTCACAAATAAGAGGGTTGATGAGCTGTATTCGAGAATTCATTTCCATCGGGCCATAAGGAATGATTTCCATCAAAGTGCGCGCGCAGTTCAGGTCGAGTGCAGAGGGCCATCAGGCAGGTAGAGACATCGCAGAAGCGTTGGGCAACACGGCGCAACGTCAACAAGTCGAGGCCGTCCGGGGAAGTTCGCAGCGCGCAATCGCCGCTGCGGATCCCGGCGCCAAGAGTCACGTGGTGTGCCTTATCTTCGCTTTTTTTTATCGCAACTCCAATTTTTTGCTTGGAGACTTTTTTCTTCACGCAGAGAAGAGTGCTTCAGCTCGACACTTTTTTAGACTTCCGCCATGAAGCTGTCCAATCAGTCGGAGGTACCCGTCTATACCATCTCGGGCTCCAACACTGCCCGCCCATTACCGGAGTGGCTTGCTAGACGTCGCAAGCGCAGCTTGAAGGATGATCCCGAATATGCGAATCGTGTCGAGTTGCTTCAGGATTTCGAGTTCGAAGAGGCCAGTCAATGTGTTCGGGCCAGCGAAGATGGCGAATGGGTCATGAGTACAGGTAAGCCCGCAGTTTGGTTGCTATCGTAAAAAAAAAAAAAAAAAAAAAAATAAAGCCCCAATATCCAATTCAATAACTCTTCATTATGTCCAAAAAATAACCCCCATTCACATC